>OCQA01000002.1_pt1 | contig 479845 bp, 362 predicted proteins | sample 1538571 | NCBI WGS metagenome assembly OCQA01 (sample SAMN04571708, study PRJEB22368) | human gut metagenome | biome: human gut; material: stool | host: Homo sapiens | place: Luxembourg | collected 2012-09-28 | reverse complement strand
ATATCGCCCCGTCTTCTATCGTCAGCACGCTGCCTTCTATTCTATATTGCCCTGTATCTAAGCCCAGTACGCTAAAGCCCTCGCCAAGCTCCACTCCCAAATCAACGGTATTGGAACCTTCGGCACTAAATCCCTGCAACAAACGCCCAATATCTATCTTCCCGGACGTCCACGTGGTATTTGAAGCAGTAATCCCATCATTTCCCGATGAAGACGTATAAGATAAAATTGCTCCATCAACTGTCACATTCTGCAATGTCCCGGTCCCGCTCATGTTCAACGTAATGGTTGATCCGATCGTTTGCGAGTTAAAATCAAGCGTCCCCCCATCCAGCGTAACAAGGCCGCTTCCCAAAGCGGAATTATTCATGCACCTTACAGTAGAGCCGGAGGTGATGACCCATTCAGCAGTCATGGATGCATTGGCCGCATTGTTTAAAACCAACGTACCGCTGAATCCTTCCCCGCCCACCGTAATGGTCCGGCCGGAAGAATTCAGTGCCCCGTAAACATTCAGCGTCTTGCCATTTGCCACAAGGACATTCCAGTCTGCATTCACATTAACCGGGCCCCATGCATTGGAGGAAGAACCCAGGGAAAAATCTTCACGAACCGTAAATAATACCGGCTCTTCCGTACCCGCTCTCCCCAGTATAAGAGTCCTCTGGGCATTATTGTTCGGGACAAGGGAGAACCCTGATGCCCCTTCCTCCACAATCAATCCCCCCATGGTAAATGGCGTAAAGGAGCAGGATGGATTTTTATTGGTCGCCGATACGGTGACATCGCCCACTTCCGTGCCTGATGCGACAAAGCGCAATGTGTTATATTGCGACAGTCCCGTTTCATTGGCAAAAAGATTCCAAATACTCCCCTCCTCTGAAACGGAACCCCAATTCGTATTGACAGGACCGTATGTTCCATCCGGATTGGTCAGGACAATGCCGCCGTTATGAAAATCATTGGACGAACTCCCTACCCACGTATAGATATTACCGGAATATCTGCTGCCGTCCCACTCCGTAGCAGCGAACACATGAAAACCGGATATGGCATAAAACGACAATAAGGCGGACAACAACTTGAGCGGTAGACGTAACTTCATAACTTGCAAATATGGGTAAATAATAAAGCTATCCAGCCGTCCTGATTGGCTGTTTGCAATATATAGCTATTACCGAATTAGCAATCCGCCGTCAATATTTAACATTGATCCAATGCATGTTGCATACCAGGAAATCATCATCTTCTTAATATCCAATTCAGAATTTTTTCAAAAAAACATTCCATATCTCTTTCATTATAAACATCAAAAATATCTGATTCTGGTCTATTTTCTGGATAATGCTTCTGCGGATTGCTAATCCGCAATGCAACATTTCACATGAAAATAAAAATGGACGCAAAAATTATTTTTCATCCCTTCCCCATTCCTGAACAAACGATGCAGCAAAATAACACCTTTCGTGAATTTCACCTTTCATACATAGAAAAAGAGGGTGTATTGTTTGCCCGCAGCAAGTTCGGAGCAAAGACCAGAAATCGTAGCAGTAGCTGATACGTCCCGTTTACTGAGCAGCCCCATCACGGATGTCCGCGTTCCCGTTCACGTAGATGGTTCCCTTCGTTCCCACCGGCACGCTCAGTCCGGCTCCCAGCTGCAGCGCCGTCGTTCCCACTTTCGCTCCCCTCACGCTTTGCGCAAAGCCGGGGTTGCCCAGCAGAGAGACGTTCGTTTCCCCCCTCCGGTCTCCCAGGTCCTGCGCCGCGTTCACTCGGATTTCCGCCAGCGCTTCTCGTCCGAAGATGTTGCTGCCCACCAGGCCCATTCATCAGGAAGTAAATATCGGAACAGCTGGTTTGCGGAAACGCCTTCGCAGGAGATAACGCCAAATCCAGACAATCCCATGAAAAACAATACTCTTCCCATAAAAAACGTACCGAGCCGGGAAAGGCTTCCAAGACCGGTCCGGATAAAGGAAAAGCAACCGGGAATGCACCTTTCCTCCTTGCTCCCGGCTCTTCAAGTTGCTAAAATGCTTCAAGCAAATTTTTTATCCTTTTCCCATGGCCATTTTTGGTTCCTCCAATTTATCCGACTCAGGTGATCTGTTGATCTTCAACAAAGTATCTTATAAAACCCTACTGATGTTCGAAAAAGAACTGGGCAGGGACCGCATGACTTACCTAGTGGAAGAAGGTCTCCCCCCGGATACGGCCACCGCCTCCCATCTGGAATCCACTAAAGCGGACGGCATCCTGTTCCAGGCCGGAGGCAGCGACCCTGTCGCGCTGCGTTCCGCCATCATGGAACGCATTAACGAAGGCAGAAGAGTAGTATTTCTGCCCGGTCCCGTCTCCCATGTGAAAGGTTCCATCAGCCAAATTCCTCCGCGGGTCATCAAGGCCCTGGAAGCCCTGCATATTTCCCCCGTACCGGTCTATGCCGGTTTTTACACGAACTCCGTGCTGGATGCGGAGGCCGATACGGACGCCCAGGCGGACATCCAGATACATATTCTCCCCAAACTGGCCCCCGGGGCCGAGATGGCGGCACGCCTGACCTCCGCGTGGCTGGAATGTTCCGCCCAGGCATACGCCACGCTGCCTCAGCTCCACGGTTCTCTGTCCGCCCTCCTTTTCCGCAGCCTCAAACTTCATTCCGATTGCCGGGTCATCGACGGCATTGATGACACTACGCTGACTTACGGCCAACTGCTGGCCATTTCCGTAGCCTTTGCCAAGAGGTTGAAAAAAATTACCTCGAATCGCCGGGTCGGCATCATTCTTCCGCCGGGCAAGGGAGCGGCCATAGCCAATCTGGGCTGCCTGTTCGCCGGGAAAACACCGGTGAATTTCAATTATTCCGCCTCGGAAGGAGCCTTTGCCAGCTCTGTAAAGCAATCCGGCGTGGACTGGTTTATTACTGCGGATACCTTCATGCGAAAGCTCCAGAATTTCCCGTGGCCCCCCCAGCGGGATCTGATCCTCATGGAGCGGGAAATTCCCCTGCTTAAAGGTTCCGCCAAACGCTGGGGTCTCGCCATCAAATTCCTGACAGCGGGGTTCATGATTAAAAAACTGGGGCTGGACGCACCTACAGGCGCGGACGAAGCCGTGCTGATGTTCACTTCCGGCTCTTCCGGGGAACCCAAGGGCGTGCCGCTGACCCACCACAACCTTCTTTCCAACATCTCTCAATGTTCCTCCCGCATTACGCTGGAACCGCAAAGCAGGTTTCTGGGAAGCCTGCCCGTATTCCACTGCTTCGGCATCACCATCGGGCTATGGTATCCGATGATCGGCGGGTACGACATGGTCACCTATCCATCCCCTCTTGAGGCCAAACGGCTGGGAGCCCTTATCAAGCAGTACGGAATCAGTCTGGTAGTCACCACGCCCACCTTCCTGCGCGGTTTCATGAAACGCTGCGAACCGGACACCTTTAAAACCGTCCGCTACCTGATCGTTGGCGCGGAAAAACTGCCGGAAGACCTTTCCGCCGCTTTCCGGGAAAAATTCGGCATCATTCCATGCGAAGGCTACGGCCTGACGGAAGCCTCTCCCGTCTGTTCCGTCAACTTCATTGACCCGGCGCCATCCAATGCCGCCGGAGACTTCATTCCCGGCATGAAAAAGAGTTCCGTAGGAGCCCTCCTTCCCGGAATCGCCATACGCATCACCAGCCCTCACACGGGACGCGTGGTTCCCATCACTACTTCCGGCATGATCTGGCTGAAAGGCCCGAACATCTTTCCCGGCTATCTGGGCGGTCCGGAGACGGATCGCGATATTTTCGTGGACGGCTGGCTAAAAACCGGAGACATAGGTTCCGCAGACGAATTCGGCTTCCTGAAGATTGAAGGACGCATTTCCCGCTTTTCCAAAATAGGCGGGGAAATGGTGCCTCATGAAGCCCTGGAAGCAGCCATTATGAACATTTGGAATCTGGATCCGGCGGACGAAGAACGGCGGATAGCCGTCGTCACCATTCCGGACCCCGTAAAAGGGGAGGCCGTAGCCCTGCTCACCACCCTGGTGACGGATTACGTGCACCAGGCGCGCACCCTCATCAGGCACGGCCTGATTGACCAGGGGCTGCCGGCCCTCTGGTGCCCCAAGGAAATTATTCCCGTAGAACGCATCCCGGTGCTCCCATCCGGCAAGCTGGATATCAAGCAATGCAGGATGCTGGCGTATGAAGCGCTGAACATCCCCTTTGAACCGTAATTTATGGAATTCCCGGAGGAAACGCCCGCCGCGCCCAAACCCATCACAGTCAAACAGCTCGTTTACCGCCTGAGAGACACGGTCAGCATCGCTGTGGGCACCCAGTGGGTGGTGGGAGAACTGAGCAACGTCAAGCATCACACCAGCGGCCACGTTTATTTCACCCTGAAGGAACAGGGAGCGGAAATTTTCTGCGCCTTTTTCAAGACAGCGGCTTCCAAATGCCCCATACGGCTCCAGGAAGGGATGAAAGTCCATGTCCTGGGCAGCGCCACCGTATACCCGGACCGGGGGCAACTCCAGCTGGTCATCAGGCAGGTAAAAGCTGCAGGACAGGGAGATTTGCAGACTCGCTTTTTGGAGTTGAAAGCCAAACTCCAGCGCGAGGGGTTGTTTGACGCGGAACACAAAAAGAAAATTCCCACGTTCCCCCGCGCCATCGGCATCGTCACCTCCCCCACCGGCGCCGTCATCCAGGACATACGGCACGTATTGGAACGCCGCGCCCCGTGGGTGAAGGCTTATCTGCTGCCCGTACGCGTGCAGGGGGCAGGAGCGGAGCACGAAATAGCCGCAGCCGTGCGCGCTTGGTCCGGAGCGCCCTTCAACGGTCTCCCGCCCGTGGACGTGCTCATTGTAGGCCGCGGCGGCGGCTCCATTGAGGATTTGTGGAATTTCAATGAGGAAACGGTGGCGCGCGCCATTTACGAATGTACCGTTCCCGTGATTTCCGCAGTGGGTCATGATACGGACTTCACCATTGCCGATTTTGCGGCGGATCTGCGCGCACCCACTCCCACCGCAGCCGCAGAACTGGCCACACCGGACGGCCCTGAATGGCTCCGCAAGCTGTCCAGAATGGAACAGGCTCTTCATGCATCCGCTCGGCATTCCCTCTTGCGTTCCAAGCTGAAACTGGATGTTTACCTGCGGGGGAAGCTGTTGGATGCGTATTCCCTGCTCTCTCCTTATTCCCAGCGCCTGGACGATATGGAAGAAACCCTGCAGAATGCCGCAACCACGAGAGTTTTTCATAACACTCTGCATATTAACAAACTGGAACATCAGCTGCAAATGCGCCATCCCGCCCACAGGAACCGGGAGCGCACACAGCTTCTGGCTTCCCTTCAGGCCGGTTTATCCCATGCAGCCGCCACCCGCATGACGGATTTATCTTCACAAATCACTCTTATTCAAGCACGTCTTGAAGCACACAGCCCGGAACAGACCCTGCGCCGCGGATATGCCCTGGTGGAAAACCAGGATAAGCAGTTTATCCGGCAGACAAACCAGGTGCATGCAGGGGAAAAATTGAAAATCCGTGTTTCCGACGGTTGTTTTTATGTCAGGGATGACACGCCACAATAACCTGTCCACAAGCATCTAGTAGTGCATTTTTTGCACTCAATCTAACAAATTGTGTTTTTTCTGGATTTTACAGGAAATGGAACCTATTCTAATAGAAGCTTATCACTGCTTCTATCACCCGGTCCCATAACTTCTGTTCATATGCCTTGTAAAAACATCACCCGTTACACTTACGAAACAACGGCCTTTCAGGGCTATCGGTTGGCGATCTGTAAGAACAAGCGTTTATTCACCCGTTATTTCTCCGATTCTCAATACGGGGGCGCTGACGCAGCGCTTCAGGAAGCCATGAGGGTGAGAGATAATATTTTCAAACTTTTCGAACAGGGCAACCTTACGGTTAGCCAAATTTTCGCAAAATATACTGTGCGCTCCCGCCGTCAATCCGCAGCTGACCGCCGTGAAAAAATGGTTCATGGGAAAAGGGCTCTCAGCCATGTAAGACAGAAAGCCAAAGTCCGCAGCTGAAGGTTCTGCAGAAGCTGTTTTTCAGCTCTGCTTGAGAATATGGATCATACCGGAAACGTTACATTTGCCCCAAAAAGAGACAAATAACTTGTTGAAGGCCTAAAATCCATTCTTTCTCTCCAGAATGCCGGGTATCCGTCGATACAGGGAAACGGAACCTGTGCCAAAGCTTTTTGATGACGTCAAGGGATTAAAGCGGCACATTTCCTTAAAAAGCCCCTTCAGCCTCACGCAGCTGACCGCAGGTATCCCGCTTTAGTCAAGCTCCCGACCGGAGCCTCTGGGAACTCTGAGCCCCTCCGGCATCTGCCAATGGATAACTTTTCCTTTCCAAAAAAGGAACGGCCTAACTGAAGGAAGGGTCTGCTATCTGCGGCGTCGGCGCGAGGCAGGCCTCTCCGGTTCTTCAGCCGGAACCTCTCCTATCTTCCCCAGCACCCTGCGGGCCTCTGTGGTTCGTTTTTGCTTGAGGCACACACCAGCCCAGTTGCGGTGAATTTCATTGTAAAGCTCTCCCAACTGGATGGAGGCCAGATTATTCCGGAGTTTTTCCTTATCTTCCGGAGTCAACGCATCCCACTCCGCAATCAACTTTCCATATTGGGACTCCGACAGAGCCCATTGTTCCCTGCCGGCGCTTATCTCCGCCTGAAGATTCAGAATGACCGGCTGAAGTGCCTGAACAAACGTGGTATTTTCACGAGCCACTTTCATTGCCTGTTCCAGATACTTTACCGCCTGATCGTAATCCCGCGCCTTCAGGAAAGCTGCGGCAACATTCACATCTTCATAAGCCCGTTTCACCAAAGCCTCTGCCTGGCTGTATTTTTCAAGCTGGGACCGCATGGACGCAATATCCTGGCTCAGGCTGGAGCCGCTCAAAATACGGGGAGCATCCACGCCAAGCGTCATGGCAGCCCCTTCTGCACGGGACAGCAGGCGGGAGGCTTCTCTCAAATCCCCCATCTGCATCCTTACCCGTGCCAGGGCAAGCATTGTCTCCGGCGTGCAGTCCATCTCCGTTTCAGCTGCTCGGAAGCAGATCAGAGCCGCTTCCAGCTGGTCGGCCATGGCCTTCAATTCCTCCTGGGAATACTTCCGGCGCGTGTTCAGCGGCATCTTCAGTTCATTCAGAATAATGCGGCCCATGTCCGGATTGGCGGTCAGGCGGAATTTAGTAAGAAGCTCCCGGGCAATCGCACTCCCCGTGCCACCGGGCAACCCGGTGGTCCTGTCTGGCAGAGTATCCTGAAGCAACAGGATTTTCACCATGCTCTTCACATCCTCCGGTTTATTCAGCATGCTCCTCATGACAGGAGAAACAGCCTGCTTGCACAACGCGGAAAAACGCTCAAACCTGGCCTGGTCGTACGCATAATGGATTAATGGCTCCAAGCACGCTAAACGGATGGAAACCTGGTCTTCCGGCGTATTTTTCAAAATCACTTCATAAAGCTTTTCCGCCACAGCATCATGCTTGCGGCGGGCGAATTCCCGCGCCCAGTTCAGGCTGACGCCCAGAAGGCGGGTATTGTCCTCCGCCGTCATGGAGGAGGAAGCAGCCAGCTTTTTTCCCAGAAGAGCAGCCAGCATAGGTTCGGATTCTTTCAGCATGCCGCGCCGGTCCATTTCCACCGCCAAAAGCCATGCAAAGGAATCTCTGGCTTCGGGAGAATTCATCCATTCCACCTGCTTGTCCACGGAGGATGCCATCTGCGCCAGCTCTGCATCGGAACCGTTCCATGAAGCCAGCATATCCTGCAAATGCCCCATGGCCTGCGTCTGGCTGTGCACCTCATGAATGGTCGGCTTGAACCACCCTTCTATCGTAGGCCAGTACTGGATGTAGCCGAACCAGAGTCCTCCCAGGAGGACCAAAAAGAGGACCGGCTTCCAATAAGACTTTTTCTTGCGTGCGGGGCGGTAGGGCTTACTGGAAAAATGGCGCTCGGAACTCATGCAGGCATTGAGCCAAAAAGACGGCACAAATCAAGCAAAATAAACGCCTCGCAACGTCTTACGAAGCCCCTCGCATCCTACCTCCGTGAAGATCTGGAGTTCACGGAGGGTCTGCGCCCGGGGGATGCCATGCGCACCCGGGGAAAACCGGATTCCTTCCAGCAGTCATCCGCTTTCTCCTTCATGCCCAGTTCGTCATAACAGCGTCCAAGCTGTTTGTAATTCTCCGACCTCTGTTCCCCCTCCAGCATGGGAAGAACCGCCTCAAAAGCTTCTGCCGCCTCTTTCCATTGTTCTCCGTCACACAGAGCGTACGCCTTACACAAATAAGACTGAACCAGCAAATCCCTGCGTTCCGCCCCCTCCACGCATTTCAGCAGAGAATCCACCGCTCCGGCATAGGCAGTCAGGGCGCCCTCCCTGTCCCCCGCCATATCGCTGGCAAGTCCCAGGGAATAATATACGCGGCCCAGGGACAGAAGATCCGAGGCGAAATGGGACTTCCGCAGCTGAAGAGCCTTTTCCAGGTTCTCCCTGGCCTTGCCCCCCTCCCCGGCATCCAGCCATGCCTTGCCCAGCCCTTCGCGGGACTGGGCGGAAATGACGGGAGAAGCCGAGCTGTTGGCAATGGCCTTTAAAAAATCCGCCCGGGCTTCCGGAGAGGCCTTGCGCAAGATGTTGACCCACCCCCTCTGATCATACAACCCGGCCCAAAAGGCATGGTCCGCCGGCAGTACGCCGCGGGCAGCGCCTTCCGCCTGGTAAAGATAAGCCAGGGCCTCCTCATAATTCCCCTGCTCCGTAGAAATACGGGCCAGGCCGCGCAGGGCATTGAGGCAGTCATTCAACAGGTAAGAGGCATTTTCCGAGCCGGAAAGGCCCTTTAAAAACAATTCCCGTGCCTCATCCTTCCTGCCGGCTTCCAACATGGCCTCCCCCATGCTGATGCTGGCCAGGGCCAGGTCTCCAGTGGTCTTGTCCGGCTGAGGACAAAGAGCCAGAGCCTTCTTGAAATACTCGCGCGATTCCGGAATGCGCCCCGTAGTACGTGCCAGCCTTCCCTGGGCGGCTAAAAGCCTGGACCTGACAGGGAGGGCATCCGGCCCCAGATGTGCAGCGGCATCCACCGCACGCTGGAGCAACATATTAGCCTGTTCATTCCTGTTCAGCATCTGGTCAATGGAACTCATGGTCTGGAGCGTCCGCACCAGCGGCTCAGCCATTCCTTCCTTCTCATATCCCTCCTCAGCGGTTTTCAAATAATCGTAGGCGGAAGTGTACTGGTGCTCCGCCAACAGAGCCTTTGCCACGGCATCCGCACGGGGAGCCCATACCTGATAGCGCCCGGCGGCGTATCCGGCGTCAATTAATTCCCTGGCCGCAGGAAGAGCAGGAACGACGCCACCCCGGCTAATCAGCTCCCGGGTGAGGCCCCAGGCCGTTTCTGTCCGCAGTTCCGGATCCCTGATCCATGCAAGGCGTTCCTCCCGGTTGTCCAGAATGCCGGCCAGGCTCTCGCGCGAAGCAAAAACATCCGCCATGAAGCGGGACAAATTCTGCATGGCCTTTTCATCGCTTTTCTGCACCACCACCGGCGGAGTAGTCAGCATCCCTTCATCATAGCCGATGCGGTACGCCATGTGGTACGTCAGGAACTCCAGCAGCATCACAAGCACGCACAAGCACAGGGCAATCAGCCACTTGGTACGCGGAGACAGAGGGGGCAAAGGAGAAGACGCCTGCATAACAAGTGCATAACGTTACCGGGCGTTCCCCGAATTTCAAGCTTTTTGCTCGGGGAGAACTCCTCTGCCGTTCCTGAAAGTGGATAAAAAAGAACCTTCAACAGTCTGCCGGCCGTCACTGGGAACCGGCTCAAAAGAACCCTCCCTCCCGTTTTTCCGACCATGGAAATCCCCATAATTCTGCCGGGGACTTCCGCCGCACCGGATGCCCCCTTCCTCATCCATCCCTGCGCTTTCGTTCGGACGCGCGGTACAACTGCCAGGCATTCCATAAATTATGCCACAGTACATAAAACGTGGGGCCCAGAGCGGCAATGGGGCTGGCATACGTCAAAGCCAGATAAATGGACAGGGTGGTATTCTTCTGCCCTAATGCCTGGCTGCACTCCGCAGCGCGCGTGCGTCCCCCCAGCAAATATCCCAACCCGAAATTGACCCCGCAAACCAGCAGGGCAATCACGCCAATCTGTTCCAAAACACGTTCCGAAATGCCCTCACGGGAGGAAATATCATAAGAAGCGTTTGCGGCTATCAAAACCAGAATCACCACCCAAATGCCAAAAGTGACGTCTTTCAACTTCCTGGGCCACGCGATGGCGCGAGGATAAAAGCGCCGCGCCGCCAATGCCAGAGCCAGGGGAAGCAACATTACCAAGGAAATATTCTGGGCCACGTTCAGATAAATCTCAAAACCGCCCCGCCCAACAACCGCCGGCAGGATGAAAGGCAGCAAGGCGCAGATAATACCGTTAATCAGCAAAAGGGCGGTCAGCATAAACTCCACGCTGCCTCCCAGCAGCCCCATCACCACGGGAGCCGCCGTGGCTGTAGGCATGATGCCTACGAAAAAAGCGGCCTGTGCCAGATACCCATCCCCAAAAACAAGGCGGCACACACCCCATGCCGCCAGGGCGACCATCAGATTAGCCCCCGTCAGGAGCCAGTGAGCCCGTTCCGGCTTCATTCGTTTGAAGCGGATGCCCAGAAAGGTTACAAACAGCATTACTACCAGCATCCACTTGAATGTCCAGCTGTACACATGCAGGCCGGGCATCATGTACCCCGCGATGAAGGCCGCCACAATGGCAAACGTGCGGATGAGGGACTTGAACATGAGGAATACGGTGAAACGATTACGCGGGATTTCCGAGCAAATGGATGAAACCGCCCATCCGATGAGCGTTCCATCCCGACAAATCTCGCAAACGGGTCGGCAAGCCGACTACCATGCTCTCAGCAACGGCCCCCACTCCACCCCCATGATGCCGGGAAACGCCCATATAGCCATGTCCGGCAACAAGGAGATCTGCTGCAACGGGCAACCGTTCCCTGATTCCCTGCTGTTGCATCATGGAGAGCATTGAGGAAAATTCCGGGATTACCGGTTCACGCGGGCGGCGCGAACCTGAATGGAGTGGTTGTGGGCGTCCAGCCCCTCCACCCGGGCAAACTCCGCCACATACGGGGCGGAGTTCAGCACGGCATCCCGGTTCATGCGCACCACGCTGGTGCGGCGCTGGAACTGGTCCGCCCGCAAGCCGGAAAAAGACTTGCCGGCGCCGCCGGTAGGCAGCGTATGGCTGGGACCCGCCAGAAAATCCCCGCAGGCTACAGTAGAAAGGGTGCCTGCGTAAATGGCGCCCGCCGTCCTGATGCCATTAAGCACGGCCTCTTCATCCCGAGTGACAAGCACCAAATGCTCCGGCGCAAAGGCATTAACCAGTTCCACCCCTTCCTGAATGGAAGAAACCAGAAAACCGTAGGCATGCTTGTCCAGCACCTCCCGGATGATGGATCCGCGGCTCAGCAGGGCGGCCTGGCGTTCCACTTCCGCCTCCACCTGCTCCAATAACGCCTCTGATGTAGTGACAAAAACAACTACGCTGTCCGGGCCATGCTCGCCCTGCGCCAGCAGGTCGGCAGCCAGAAACTCTGCATCCGCAGTATCATCCGCCAGCACCATTACTTCACTGGGTCCGGGCAGCAAATCAATGGCAACAGCCCCCACCAACTGGCGTTTGGCCTCCACCACAAAACGGTTGCCGGGACCAAAAATCTTTTCCACCGGTTTCACGCTCTCCGTCCCCAGTGCAAGGGCGGCTATCGCCTGAGCGCCCCCTATCTTGACAATTTCCGTCGCGCCGGAGGCTTTCAGCGCATACAAAAGTGCGGGATTCACCCGGCCGTCCGGCCCGCAGGGCGTAGCGGCCACAATCTCCCGCACGCCGGCGGCCTGAGCAAAACCGCCCGTCATGATGGAAGTGGATACCAGGGGCGCTTTCCCTCCGGGAATATAAATGCCCACACGGTCGTACGGAAGGAACCGCTCCGCCACCTCCACGCCCTGCGCATTTACGCCGGACCAGTCCTGCCTGCGGCTGCGGTCTGAAAAATAATGGATATTTGCCAGAGAGACGGCAATGGCCTCCTTCACACTCCCCTCCACCATGGCCTCCGCTTCCGCCAGCTCTGCCTCCGTCACGAACAGGGAGGAAGAATCAAGATGTACCTTGTCAAATCTGGAGGCATAGTCAAAAAGGGCTTCATCCCCGCGCGCGGAAACATCCTGGATAATAGCGTTCACGGTATCCCTTACGGAATCCTCCGGGAGGGCGCGGCGGTTCATCCGGCGCTTCATTTCGTCAAAGCAGGTATCGGAAGGACGGTAAATTTTCATAAAAAGTCTCTACAGAAAAACGGGAAGGAAGTTTCCCAATCTTTAAGCACGCAGTCAAGCCTTCTGTCCTCTTTGATTTCCAACAGGGCTTCACGGCACCTCCGGACAAAAAATCAAAAGACCAAACCATTCTCCCTTGACCGACATCAAAAATAGTCCTAGCCTTTCTTCCGCAAACATTTGGCCAAACGGCCCACTGTCATGAACATTCACGAATATCAAGCAAAACAACTCTTTGAGCGTTTTGGCGTGGCTACCCCCAAGGGCATTGCCGCCGCCACAGCTCAGGAAGCAGCACAAACAGCCCGGAACATGGGCCTCTCCCAATACGTAGTTAAGGCACAGGTACACGCTGGCGGCCGTGGTAAAGGCACCTTCAAAAACGGTTTTAAGGGAGGCGTCCACGTCGTCAAGTCCGTGGAGGAAGTGGAAGAAGTCGCCGGCAAGATGCTTAACCAGGTTCTGGTCACCAAGCAAACCGGGGAAACCGGCAAGCTGGTCAGCAAAATCATGGTGGCGGAAGCCGTGGATCTCAAAAAGGAATGCTACTTCGCCATTCTTCAGGACCGCGCCCGGGAATGCCCCGTTATCGTGGCCAGTACGGAAGGCGGCATGGACATTGAAGAAGTGGCTGCCACCCGCCCGGAAGCCATTATCCGCGAACACATTGACCCGGCGCTGGGCATCCTGCCTTTCCAGGCTCTCAAAATTGCCGTGGCGCTGGGACTGACCGGTCCCCTGCTCCGCCAGGCCACCAAGCTCATCACCAACGTTTACAAGCTTTTCACCGCTCTGGACTGCTCTCTGGTGGAAATCAACCCCCTTGTAGTCACCACGGATGACCGCGTGTGCGCTCTGGACGCCAAATTCAATTTTGACGACAACGCCCTGTACCGCCACCCGGAAATCATGGAAATGAGGGATGAAACGGAAGAAGACCCCCGCGAAGTGGAAGCCGGCAAGTACGACCTGAACTACATCGGCCTGGACGGCAACATCGGCTGCATGGTGAACGGCGCCGGACTGGCCATGGCTACGATGGACATCATCAAATACTACGGCGGCGAACCCGCAAACTTCCTAGACGTAGGAGGCTCCGCCACGGAAGAAATGGTAACCAACGCGTTCCGCATCCTCACCAGCGACAAAAACGTGAAGGCCCTTCTGGTCAACATCTTCGGTGGCATCATGCGTTGCGATGTCATTGCCCAGGGCATTGTGGCTGCGGCGAAAAACATCGATATGAAAATCCCGCTCGTCGTACGTCTGGAAGGCACCAACGTAGAAATCGGCAAGAAAATCCTTGCAGACAGCGGCATCTCCATTATCCCTGCCGACAACCTGGACGAAGCTGCCCAGAAAGCGGTTGCGGCAGTTAAATAACCCTCACTATTTATTACGACAATGACACCTCTCATTGACAAAAACACCCGTCTGGTCGTGCAAGGCATCACCGGAAGCGCCGGCGCGTTCCACGCCAAAAACTGCATGGACTTCGGCACCAATGTGGTTGCCGGTGTGACCCCCGGCAAGGGCGGCCAGCTCTTTGAAGGCAAAGTCCCCGTCTTCGATACTGTGGCGGAAGCCAAAAAAGCTACGGACTGCAATGCCTCCATGATTTTTGTTCCTCCGCCCTTCGCAGCGGACGCCATCATGGAAGCTGCTGACGCGGGCGTTAAACTCATCGTCTGCATCACGGAAGGCATTCCTGTGCAGGACATGCAGAAGGTGAAAACCTTCCTGAAGGACAAGGACGTAACCCTCATCGGCCCGAACTGCCCCGGAATCGTCAATCCTTCCGCCAACTGCAAGATCGGCATCATGCCGGCCTACATCTTCAAACCCGGCAGAATCGGTATTGTCTCCCGTTCCGGAACGCTTACCTATGAAGCCGTCTGGCAGGTTACCAACATGGGCCTTGGCCAGAGCATGTGCATCGGCATCGGCGGCGACCCTGTCCATGGCATGACCCAGCAACAGGCCGTGCAATTCTTCACGGAAGATCCGAACACGGACGCCTTCATCATGATTGGCGAAATCGGCGGTTCTGAAGAAGAAGAAGCTGCTGAATGGATCAAGAACAACTGCAAAAAACCTGTTGCCGCGTTCATCGCAGGAGCCACGGCGCCCAAGGGCCGCCGCATGGGCCATGCAGGAGCCATCGTTGCCGGAGGCAAAGGTACTGCCGCCGCTAAGCAGGAAGCCTTGAAGAACGCCGGTATTGTGGTTGCCAAGACACCGGCTCAGATGGGAGCCGCCCTGGCGGAAGCCATGAAAAACAAGGGGATGTAACCTCCCTCTTTTTCACCTTTTCATATCCAGCGCCTTCCCTTGCCGGAAGGCGCTTTTTTCATGATAAAACGGAGTTGATTACATCACGCGGATTTTATCTGAATTGCAACGGAGGCTATTCCCTCCGCTTAGTGGGCGAACCCTCTGTAAAAGACATATTCTTATTTTGTTCTTCACAAAGGGCATTAACATTCTTTATTTGATATTTCCGTTGATAGTTAACACATTGAACTTAATAACCCATACCCACGGATTCAGTTCAGCGGAACCGGTTCCCTTTATTTTTTCCCACAAAGAGAAGAAAGATAACCGGGCAAAAGCCAACCCCGCAGATTTTCCCGAGTAATCCCTCCATAAACAGGCATCCGTTTCTTCATCGTGCCAAACGCATTCAATGCCCTCCATCCGTGCATCGTTCGTCGTAATGTCCAAAAGCCGCTCAACTCTGATTTCCGTAATTTCCAGTAAAATCCGGGAAGCCCAACGCGGCATGTGGATCGAAGGAATAAACTGCCTGCGGGCATTTTTTGATATCCATCCGTCTGGATATGACATTGGCAAACAAACGCCATCAGCAGAATAAAGCCATCCAGAACGGCTATTATGGCAAATCTCCTCCTGCACCCACAAACGGTCGCCAACTTTCCCGTAGGGACATTCAATCCACGGGATAAAAATATCTGAAAACTTTCCGCTTCCTTCCTCGGAAACAGCCAGCCACGAGCCGGACTCTTCTATAAATTCCTGAATCTCCCACCCTCTTTCTTTCAAAGCTTCAGGGAGATCATTAAACTGGTTCAGGCCGCACGTGCGGCGGGTTTGATTTTTGTGCTCGCCGGGAGTGCTGTATTCCTGCAGCAATGCCCGAATCATATCTGCTTCAAATTGGATAGGATGTTCTTTAATATTGTTATTCATGGTCTTGACCATTGATAACACCAGATTATTCCAAAATCCGTTAAATCCTCCGCAGATTAAAAAAAGACAGAGCCCATTCTGGAGTGGCTGTTCCATACTTTCCCACACATCCTGAAGCTGTTAACATATCCGATGCGGCCGTGAACCACTCCGAGACCAGCGCATGAACCACATTCGTGTCCATTCAATTCCGGGCACTCTCCACTTTTACCAGCCACGGCAGTTTTATCCTGTCCATCTCCTGCAACAACTAACTTACATTCAAAAATTTATATCATCATTCACACACACAAATACCCTCAGGGACAGCCTCCAGTCCAGACCTTTTTCCAAATGCACCTATAATTATCCTGATGCCTATAATAAGGATATTAGAAAAAACGCTGGCTATGCATCCTAACCGGCGTTTTTGGCCTAAGTTATTCAATTTCAAATGAAAAAATAAAAAACTAAAATAAGACAATCAGACCAGCAAATAATTCCCCAGCATCTAATCCCCTGGTTTGCAAAGAAAAAGAGCCTACACCGTTAAAGTGCAGGCTCTTAAAAAAGAAAGGTTTTGGCGGAGCGGGAGGGATTCGAACCCTCGGTACCGGTTTTGCCAGTACGTTCCTTTAGCAAAGGAGTGCTTTCAGCCTCTCAGCCACCGCTCCGTCTTGGGTAATGTGTGGAAAGGAGACTACACGCTTCCCAAAATGAAGTCAATACATAAATAATACAGTCAAAAATATTGATCAGGCAATCTTCTCGATCCTACTGGATCGGGATAGACAGCCATTCATTTGATTGTTCCATGAGGTCAGAAAAACAACCTTCTGGAAAGAGTCAAAATATCCACAAATTCATGTTGATGAACAATTTATTCAAACAAATACGCATTTTCCCGGCAAATATATTAGCAAAGCATGGAACATTTTTTCCGTAATTCATGAAAAATAGTTCCTCAGTTCAGCATGAACACCACATTCCAGAGACGGCGTACGCCTGATTGGAGCAAATCGGAAAGACAAATTCACACCCCGCAATGCTCGGCAATGACTTCCAGGAAATCATCCAAGTAACGAGCAGCTTTCTGCTCTCCAATGCCGTGAACGTTCATAGCACCACGGCGGGTGGTAGGTTTCAACCTAGCCAAACCTTCCAGTGTAGAATTATGAAACACGGCATAAGCCGGAATCCCGGCTTCCCGTGCCAGTTCATTCCTCAGCTCCTTCAACTTCAAAAACAAATCCTCGTCAAACTCTCCCAGGGCAGCCAAATTTCCCGTAGACCGAACTCTGGCCTGCTCCATAGATACGGATATTTTTCCCCGGCGGGCAAAAGGCCAAACCAAAGATGCCTTCTTGCGCCCCATCATCACTTCATTTCCTTTCGGACTCAGGGTAATCAGGGGACGGTCCGCCTCCCCGCTCATTCTGGTCAATCCCGCCATCTGCATGGCACGGAACAACTGGCGGATATCGTCCTCACTCCATCGGGAAAGGATGCCATAAGTACTCAGCCGGACCAGGGATGTTCTTAACAACTCCTGGGTTTTCGCCCCTTTGAGCATCTGGATGATTTTCGTCCTGCCCCACCTTCCCTGCCAGGAACCATCAGCCAAACGCACGGATGCGCGCGCAATCCCGCTCAACGCCTGCCGCACCACCAAAGTCTCTTCTTCTCCCAGGGATTGGCCTTCCTCAACGCCCAGGGCCAGGCACTGGTCGCAGCGGCCGCACGGCACTCCATCTTCCTCCCCGAAATAATTCAAAATCCATTGCTGACGGCAGCCGGAGGAATAAGCGAACTCCGTCATTGCCTTCAGTTTTTCCCGGTCCCTCACTTCCTTTTCCCGCAGGGCATCTTCATCCAGAGGAATCTTCAAGCCGCTTACGGAAGGATCCGTCACTCTGGTAAGCTTCACGCGTTGTCCCGGAACGTCATGACGGCTGATCGCTCCATTGCGTATAAGAACGGATAAAGCAGCTCCCACCTGCATGGCATTGCGGCATTTGAGACGCTCCGCCATTTCCTCCAGAGACCACATGACATCGTGGGTTTCCGCGCTGCAATGCTTCCTGAGCAACTCGTACAGCTCCACAATCAATGGAATTCCCGGATTCACTCCTTCAATAAAAAATTCCTGGGTCCGCAAATCCGCATGGTTGAACAAAAGTTCGCAATAAGCCTCCTCCCCGTCTCGTCCGGCTCGGCCGGCCTCCTGATAATAGGCCTCCACACTGCCGGGAATCTCAAAATGGGCAACAAACCTGACGTCCGCACGGTCAATGCCCATTCCAAAAGCATTCGTGGCAATAACAATATCCGCATGGCGGTTCATGAAAGCGTTCTGGGCTTCCTCTCTCTGTTCATCCGTCATGCCTGCGTGATAGGCTGTCACGCTCAATCCAAAATCGGAAAGAGCCTCATATACCTGCTCCACTTTTTTGCGGGTGGAGCAATAAATAATACCCGTCTTGTAACGCTTCACCAATTCGTACAGCCTCTTGTATTTGTCTTTGTGCGTATCGCACGCAGTAATGCGGAAATGCAGGTTTTCCCGCGCAAACCCTCGTACGATCGTCACCGGATCATCCAGCCCCAAATGTTTCAGAATATCTTCCCGCACCCGCGGAGTAGCCGTGGCGGTCAGAGCAGCCACCTGAGGCCGCCCCATCATTTCAACAGCTTTTCCCAGCTTCAGATAATCCGGACGGAAATCGTGCCCCCACTGGCTCAGGCAATGCGCTTCATCCACAGCCACCATATTTACATCCACCTCCGCCAGAGCATGCATGAACCCTTCATGACCAAAACGTTCAGGAGCCACATATACCAGCTTGAACGCACCCTTCTTCATTCCTTCCAAACGTTCCTTTTGCTCAGGAAAACTCAGGGAGCTGTTAATCATGGTGGCGGGAATCCCTCTGGCGACAAGAGCATCCACCTGATCTTTCATTAAAGCGATTAGAGGACTGACAACCAGGCAAACCCCGTCCCGGCACAAGGAGGGAAGCTGGTAACACAGGGATTTTCCTCCTCCCGTGGGCATCACGACCAATACATTGCGGCCTTCCATAATGGAAGCCACCACTTGATCCTGGCCCTCCCTCAAGCAGGAAAAGCCGAAGTACTTCTTCAATGCCTCCATCGGCGACCTGATCACCTTGAACTCGCTCATTTTCTCCGTTTAGCGTGCCACAGGCCATTCCATGGCGCAACGCCTTTCCCCTTTTTCTCCACCCCTCAGTTAACGGTTCTTTCTCTGAAAATTTATTCTCCCAAAAAGAGAAAAATGATTTTTTTCTCAAATCATCTTACAAACATCTTGACTTTCCCGAAGAAAAATCTATATTTCCTTCACCGCTTACGCGGTACACGACGCAAGTCAAAGCGCCCGTAGCTCAATTGGATAGAGCGTCTGACTACGGATCAGAAGGTTTGGGGTTCGAATCCCTACGGGCGTGCCACTTGCATCACTGCCAGCAAATAAAATGATTCCTGCCTGAACATCACGGCGGGATTTTTTGTCTCTACTGGTAAATACATATGGGGGCGCCATGGTTTCGACTGGAAGTCTGCGGTGCTGGCTGCATGTGAAGGTTAATCGGCTGGCCTTCTAAAAAGCCGATTAAAAAAATAAATGCAGAGTCTAACGACCTTGCTCTGGCTGCCTAATTAGTTCAGCCGCGTCAGAACCTCAACGCCTGCTAGAGGGGACGACGAAGACACAGCAGGCTGGTGCAATGCGGGGTTGCCGCGCAACGCACGAGACTTCCACAGGCAACTAGCGAGCTTGCCTAGTTGACGCATAGCGAAGCAGCCGCGAAAGCAGCAATATGCGTCTGAACATGGAGATGCTGTCATCAATGGCCTTCAGGACACGGGTTCGACTCCCGTCGCCTCCACCATTTCAAAACAACCGCAAGCGTTTGAAATAGAATGCTTGCGGTTGTTGTTTTTATAGAACCGCAGTACATGATAACGGCTTTTAGAAACAATGTACTGTATTTTTAAAGCCGCATGACGATACTCCATCCAGGTTTTCCGATAAACATCAGAGCATAAGGGAATCTGCAATTTTTGAGGCATCACGACAGACCAGGCCCTTCTTGTTCCCAACGTTGACCAAGAACTGCTTTACGTCACTCATGGGGTTACTGTCATTGATTCCCTGTTTTTGATCCTCTCCTGCCTGGGAGGAACATCTTTTCCATTTAAAACTGTTGCAATGCATCGATAAATCCGGAAACGCCTTGTCCGGAAAAAACACTGCATCACATATCCCCCAGTCTGCCGCAATCATGCAGTCAGTCCAACAATCTTATTTGCTGATATCCTTATTATTTTCTGATGGTAAAATACTTGAAAAACGATATGGAGGCAAAATCCATCAGTATGAACTGCGCATAATTACCGGGGGTAAAAATACGGCGGCCCCCGAGGCTATTGACAGCCTCAATCGTCAGTAGAACTGCTTCACGAAACTCAACGGCCTCATCGTCTTCTGCGGAATTATTGAGAACAGAGGTATTTCCCAGCCTTGCCCATACCTGGACGGCTTGCCAGTCCTCTTCCATGTCTGCAATGACGGCTACAGCCGCGCTCAAAGCCGGGGCCTGCCCGGACGGTATATCATTCTGTTTATAGCGGTCTATGCGGGTATATCCATCCGAATCCTGGTAGATGGCTGTTAGTGTGAATTCCCTCCAGTTACCGGGCTTGGAAAACTGTATTTGTATCTCTCTCATGGTATCATTATGCTAATTGGCTGATTTAATAATGGCGGCGCGAGCATCGTGATGGCTGGCAAACACCCACACCTGCCGGGCTTGTCCCGTCTTGTTGGAGGAATAACATCAGGGATATTTGTCTGCCTCCGGCTGATCTTTCTTCAGGGAGCTGACTGCACCACACGGCAGCGCGTAACACCCACTTCCTTGAAAAATCTGCTCCAGCTCGCGGAAAATGTCATCCTGTGTAAAACGTCCAGATTGAAAGTCCCCGCTCCCGCCCGGCATTTTGGCCAACATTGATGAGGATACGGCCCGTAACAAATATGATATGCCCCCTCGTTTGAAGCGTATGGAAGATGCTTTGCCTAAATCGCAGATGAGACAGCCTGCGGAGCATTCCTATATTGTCACACCCACTTAACTATTTGAATACAATAAATGATGATATCCTTTCTCTATAAAACCATTCTATCACAGGAAAGGAACAAATTATTGGAAAAATTGCTTTGAAACCCGGATTCGGCCCCTGTCCGTAAAAAACTATACGATGAAATGAGCTTCCCGAATATCCAGAAGCGTTGATAAAAATACTTCAAGCCAACAGTATGTACTTTATATGGAAAACTCTTATCATCAAACAACACGCCGGAATTTCCTGAATAAATTAGGCCTGGCGGCAGCAGGAATGACAACGGGCAATACAGCCCTTGCCGCTACACAATATGATTCCGGCATTCCCAGAAATTCCGTACCAGATAGAACTTCCGATAATTCCGCCAAAAGAGTGATCATGATTTCCCTGGACGGTATTTGTGTGGAAGGTTTTCAAAAGGCGCATGCGCCCTCTTTAAAAGGAATGATGTCACAGGGAGCTTTTTCTCTGGATACGCGGGTTGTGATGCCCTCCGTCACGTTACCTAACTGGACCAGTCACTTAACCGGCAGCGGCCCGGAACAGCACGGAGTCTTCAATAATAACTGGACGCCGGCAAATTCCTCCTACCCCGCCGTACGGAGAGACGAAGACGGATATTATCCCTCCGTATTCCAGGCCCTGAAAAAATGCCAGCCTTCCTGCAAAACAGCTTTTTACTATAATTGGAAACCTCTTGCCTATCCGTTCAACAAAAAATACCTGGATGAAATCAAGTACCTGGCAAACGACGCCTATGCTTCCAATTACCATCAGGCTTTCCAATTCGTCAAGAAACACCGCTACAACCCGACTGTGGTTTTTCTCTATTCCGTTCATACAGATCATGCGGGGCACAAATACGGCTGGATGTCCAGAGAATACCTTCAATCTATTGAAGAGGCGGATCAGCAAATTGGAATCTTTTTTCAGAAATTGAGGCAGGAAGACTTATTCAACGATACGCATTTTCTATTTCTGACGGATCATGGGGGAATCGGAAAGGGCCACGGGGGGACGAGCGCAGCGGAAATGATAGTTCCATGGGGAATTTCAGGTCCGGGCATTAAGAGAAATTTCCTGATTTCCGAACCAAACAATACCACCAATACCGCTCCCATGCTTCTTCATTTATTCGGAGGAAAGCCACTACCGGAATGGACGGGGAAAGTCATTGAAAGCGTGTTTCCATCATAACTCCCCGTAGCTTGCTTTTCCTGATGCAATTTACCGCCTCTTCACGGCAGGAAACAAAACATGGCTGCCGGATGGCATTCCCTGCCGGAGTTGAACCGAGCCTTTGCCGTTGGAGAGACGGCCTTCCTGACCGCTAGAAGAAGGGAACATGACAGCCGGAATAAAACAGCCTGCTTTTCACAAAGCACTGAAATCTGCATAGCACTTTCCCGGAAAGAGTCAATGATTTTTACCGTATCCTTTCCCCTTTTTAATCAAATACGGAATTCCAACAGGGAGCGTCAGCCGCATCAAAACGCAACAGAACCTGTTCCGGAGTGTTTTATTCCCAAGACATGGAGGCAAGCTTATTCCGACCAGAGCATCAGCTTGCTGATGTTTCCCAACCATCCTTTTTTCAACCGTTGCCCACCCATACGCATAAGATAAGGGGAAGGATTGCACCTGTTTCTTCCATGAAGGACAATGAAACGTACGGCCACCACCTCCGACCGTCTTCATGACGAATTGTTCACTCAGGCTTTCTGGCCTTGTTCATCTTCATGGCAAATCATCCCACGTAGCCGACATGATTGGACCATTCAGCATTTAATGATTCGAGGCGCGGGCACACCCTCCTTCTGGGTTGCCGTACCGCATCAAAGACATCTTATGACGAGCCCTGCCGCATGAAGTATTGTTCATTTTTCCTCTTTTATTTCCGGCAAAACCACAGGTTCTCCCAAAAAACGGGGTTCACGGCTCCAAACCCACAAGTCCAGCATCATCCATACGCGGGCCGCACGCTCCCTGAACCAGCTTTTCATACGGGAACGGCGGTTGGGAACATCCGGCGCGCTGACGGCCCAGGCCGCCATCCCCTCATGCGCTGCGATTGCCAGGGCGCGTTCATTATGAAATTCCTGAGAAACAACAATCATCGTCGAAACGCCGAAAATTTCCTTCATCCTCACGACAGAATCCAAAGTCCGCAATCCCGCAAAGTCACATACAATCCGTTCCTCTGGAACGCCACGTTCCACCAGAGCCTGTTTCATCCATTCCGGTTCATTGTAAGCATGAGAACTATTATCTCCGGAAACGATGAAAACCGTTGCTTTTCCATCTTTCCAAAGTTCCGAGGCCGTATCCATCCTGTTATGGAAATATCCGTTAGGGCTCCCCATGAATGTTGGGGAGCATCCTAACACCAGAACAGGAGCACGAACGGGAACATCCCTGGAATGCTCAACAATCCTGCCCTCTGAAACGGAATAAATGTACCATTCTGCGGCAACGCATACCACAACCGCTCCCGCAAACATGCCTCCTGCTATTTTCAACGCCAGCAGCATTCCCTTTTTTCCAGGGCGCCATGAACCATCTGATTTTCCAGACCGGAAGATACCCAACAATTTCATACTCCGTATTTCTATTTTTCAGCCTGAGGCGCCCTGTTACAAACTCTTTTTTCAGAACTGTTTCCACTCAACATTCTTCTCTCTGCTTTCTGCATTTCATGACAAGAATAGCCACGAAACACCACCATCCTTGTTTTACTCATCCGGGAAAACAAAAATTATTGATGGAGAATCAGCCAGCAAATGATATTGAAGCAAAACAAAAAGGCCCGCAAACAGCGGGCTTTTTATTTACAAGATTTAATCTCGATAAAGTACCCCCGACCGGACTCGAACCGGTACGTCCTTGCGGACAACAGATTTTAAGTCTGCAGCGTCTACCATTCCGCCACGGGGGCATTGACCGGACGGCACTCTACAGGAATGCCGCCGGGATTCAAGCACGAATCCCTTCCGGTTTTTAAATATTAATCACGAACTTCCACCACCATGCTGATTTCCACCGCTACATTGAGCGGCAGGGCGGATACGCCTACCGCCGTACGGCTGTGGCGGCCAATTTCTCCAAAGGCTTCCACCAGCAGGTCGGATGCGCCATTCAATACTTTAGGATGGTCATAAAAATCCGGGCCGGCATTCACAAATCCGTTCACGGCCACGATTCGGGATACTTTTTCCAGAGACCCCACCACCTGCACAATAACGGCCAGACGATTCAAAATAGCGGCGCGCGCAGCGGCCTGACCTTCTTCCACCGTCAGCTCCTGCCCTACTTTGCCAAAGTATTTGTCGTCCCCGTTCACGGAAATGCCGCCGGAGAGGTGAAGCAGGTTGCCCGTGCGTACGCATTGCACATAGGAGCCTACGGGAGCGGGAGCATCGTAAATGGCGTAACCAAGGTCGGAAAGTCGTTGACGTATTTTATCCATATAGAGCATTTGACAGAAGTTGAGTTGAAAGGATACACCGGAAATAGTTGCATTTCCAGATGCCTTTCATGACATTTTGAACAATTTTCGGTCTGTTTGCACGTAAAATGATTGCCATCCACCTCATTTAGTTGCTATTGAAACAACCCGTACATGATGACCGACGAAACTCCTTCCACAGACCCCAAGCAGCAGATTCCGGACCTTTCCGGCTTGGCCGACTTTCAATTTGGTCCGGCCTGGGCGAGACCGGGAGCCCGTCAGGAACGGCCTGTATCCTACCCGGAACGCAGGTCCGGAGACAGGCAGGGAGGCGACCGCCGACCGCGGCGCGACAACCGTGAAGGCCGCCAGCCCCGGGGGGAACGTCGTGTTGACGGTCAAAGCGGCGAAAGAAGGTTTAACCGGGAAGACCGCACGCGCGGCTCCCTCCGCAACCGCCGCGATCAAACTCCCCGCTCCACCATGGAGGAACCGACGGAAGGCCTGCGCGTGGAGCTGCGCCCCGTGGATTCCGGCCTGGCTGCCCTGCACCAGGAAGTACAGAAACACCGCCGCACCATTTCCCTGCTGGACCTTGCCAAGGTGGTCATGGGTTCCTACGACCGTTATGACCTGGTATTCATGAAGCAGGAAAACGGCCCGGATCTGTACCATTGCAAGCATGGCGACGGCGCCTGCTTTATTTCCCGACAGGAGGCCGTCAAACACCTCTGGCAGTCCACCTGGATGCCCAAATATTACGAATCCGTAGAACAGGAAGTGGAAGCTCCAAAAGGAGATTTCAAAGCCATTGCCAAATGTTCCTTAAACAACGAGCTGATAGGTCCCGTTAATTGGCACGGCTACCAGTCCGCCCTGATGAACCTGCATCGCACCAAATTTGCCAACATGACTTTTGAGGCTTTCCGTTCCAAGATTGTGACGGACAAGAGCGAAGAAGCTGTCCAGGCATGGCAGGAAGCCGTTTCCAAACGCACCGCCTGGAAGCCCGTTCGGGAAGGAGCCTCCGAAGTGCTTCTGGAATCTCCCGCCGCGGTAGAACAGGATTTCGAATCCAACCACTTTGACGAGTGCTATGACGTTACGGACAAGGTGTTCGTCAACGGAGCCGTGAAAAAGAATCACCTCTCTCCCGGTCTGTGGGCGCACCTGATCCAATTATCCGGCACCACCCGCCGCCATCCCAGCATGCTGATTCCCAACCTTTGCCACGGGTTAGCCCGGCATCATATGCCTATTTTCAAGTGGAAAGGCAACCATTACACCGGCCCGGCACGCCCCAAGGCCATGGAAGAAGGCACCGTCTTATCAGATTCCCTGATGTCCATTGCCACCTGGGCGGCCAATAATCCCGGCAAAGGCGTCGATGCCATGCTTAAAGAGCTGGCCCCAATCCCGGAACAGGAAAAGGCCTCGGAAGAAGAAGTAGCCCAGGCCATGGAAAAACAGCAGAATTTGGTCCGTGATCTGCTCTGGCTGTCCGAACAGGGCTATATCCTGGTTTTCTCCAATAACACTGTCAGCCGCCCAAGAACCGTCTCCGCCCAAGCTCCTTCTCCCAAGAAGGCTCCCAAGGAAAAACGGAAACCGGAAGAGAAGGGCCAGGACGCGCCGGCAACGGACTCCGCTGCACCAGAAAAACAGAAGGCAGCCTCTTCTTCCGAGGCGGCGCCCGCCCGGGAGGAAGCATCTGAAGAAAACAGCGTGGTTACGGAAACTGAAGAATTCCCCTCCGTTCCGGCGGAAGAACTCCCTGAAAATAATATTCCGGAGGAGGTTTCCGCAAAAGCCTGACGCCTTCCCTTCCCCCCCTTCCCGTCATACAGTCCGCAGGATTATCTTGATCCTGCGGACTTTGTTTTGTAGAAGTGGGGAAAATCAACAGGATTTTACAATATGATCAGTACAACAATGGCAACTGCTCTTAATGAGCAAATCAAATGGGAAATGTATTCAGCCAACCTTTACCTGGCCATGTCCGCCTATCTGCAAGATGCCGGTCTGACAGGTTTTTCCCACTGGATGCGCATTCAATATCAGGAAGAAACCGCTCATGCGCTGAAATTTTATGATTTCCTTCTTTCCCGCGGAGGCCAGGTTACAATGCTTTCCATAGACGCTCCGGATGCAAACTGGTCCAATATTCTTGAAATTTTTGAAGAAACGCTGTCCCACGAACAGGAAGTCACTCGCCGAATCAACGAACTGGTGCATCTTGCCAAGGAAGAACGGGATTTCGCCACGGATATTTTCCTGCAATGGTTTGTCACCGAACAGGTGGAAGAGGAAGAAACCGTCAAGGACATCATCAGCAAATTACGCATGATTAAGGGAGAAGGACAGGGAATGCTGGTTCTGGACAAGGATATGTCAGCCCGCACCTTTACGCCGCCTCCCGCCAACTAGTTGTTGCTATTGTTCTCCGTCCATTCTCCGGAAAAGAGTTCCAGAAAAAACTTACCGGAGAATGGCGGGGGAATAAAATATCTTGCGGATACAAGCATAAGATTGACGGCATGCAATGATGTTGCCGGCAGTAATGCTTTATTCCATGATTTTCTGCCTGCAATGCTGCAAGCAGCTGGAGTTGCTGTATGGCGGCGGCTGGGACGGCAAGCAACGCCGTCTTTCTTATTTTTCAGGAAACAGGCCGGCGGATCACAAAATTTTCCATTGTGCGGAATAGCGAGGAATGACATAAGAACCACTCGTAAACAATAAATGCTGAAAAAATTAATGAACCACGCATCCCCAGCAAACCGATATCATTGAAATGTAATGGTAACGGCTCTAAGTTCCATGGTCGTAAACATTTGATAACGGACCTTCAGAATATGAACATGGACGGCGCAATTGCTCTTTTACACACCGTGCCGATAACCAATGATGCGTCATCTATAATGGAGCATTTATTAATGCGGTTGATGCGCCCGGCCCTTTCACTGCCGCTGGACTATTTTCAAAATAGGCCGTTCCGGATAATAGGAGTTTTGCAGGTAACCTCTTAGAACCCCGGCAGTCTTTTTCCGGCTCCTTGAGCATTTTCCCCTATTACTTCCGCCAGCCTTTGACTTTTGGGGAAGAAGCAATTTTTCTCTCCCAAAAGCAGAGCGTCATTCCCAGACCGGGTCTGTAACGGCGCTTGCTCCATCAGTATGGGGCAGGTTTCCGTTTGTTCTTTTCCCCTCCTTCCAGGACCGTTTAAAAAGGTTTTTCCTGCCTTTACAATCGTCATAGACTCATACCGCCGTAAACAAGGAACCGCAACTATCGCGGCAGGAAGGAGGCCATGAAAGAAAGTTTTCAACGCCCCCTTTCTCTACTCTCACGTCAAGACTGCAGAAGTTCCAAGTCCGTCTCAAGGGCAGGAAAATATTGCTTCCCGCTGTATAAAATTTTCCTCCGGCAAGGCTTTATTTCCCATGAAAAGCCTCTGCACAAGAGCCCTCTTCAATCCAGGCTTGTCATGCTGCAACGCCTCTTTATGCCAGATTTGCTGCGGATTCCCGGAAGTTTTGTGAAAAACCACCGTTTATCAATAGTTTATATCTATTTTTAACATGTTATTCACATTATATATTCAGAATATATCCATTCTATTAACAGTCAACATATTGTATTTCAAATACCATCAAAATGCTTATTATCCGCAAATGTAAAATTTTAATAAAAATTTATATTTTTGACTTGCCCGCAGAAGGACGCGGCGGTAGGTTGGCCGAACCGCCGGCGAGTCTCCGGACGGGTATCGCTATCAACCCTCCCATACATTCACAACGATCATGAGCTCCATTTCCGAAGAAGCAAACAAGCTGGCGGATTTCATCCTGTTCACGCAACGTTCCTGCATTCTGAACCTTTCTTCAGAATTGAATGAGGGCAAGGTTTCCTACCCCCAGTTTTTCCTGCTGACTTATCTGGCCAGCGAAGATTTTCTGAGCATGTCCAGCATTGCCCAGAAAATGGGGCATTCTACCGCGGCCGCTACCGGCATGGTGGATAAATTACAGGAAATGGGCTACCTGAAACGCATGAGCGCAGCCAAAGACCGCCGCAAAATCATGGTCGCCATCACCCAGGAAGGGCGCGATCTGGTAGCTCGCATGCGCCAGAACATCGTTCGGGATCTGGCAGCCTTGATGGCCGGAGCGGATCCGGACGCACGCCAGACGCTTGCCGATACCGGAAAATCCATCAGAAAGCGCCGTTTGGCCTGATTTCCGATTTTTCCTCCCGGTCTCTCCCGGAGAAACCGTTCCCCTGTTGCGGGGAAGTCCTTTTTCTTTCCTTTCTTTTTTAAAAGGGCTTCCGGGGAGATTGTTTTTGCCTGAACTGTGGCATCGTGCTAAATACTGGCAGTCACGAACGCAACAGACCATGGATCTCCATACTTATTTACGCAATTTTCCAGACGCCCAGGGCCGTTTTGGCGAATACGGCGGCGTTTACCTGCCGGACGAGCTGGTTCCCGCTTTTGAAGAAATTACGGAAGCCTACCAGACGATAGCCCACTCCGCCCAGTTCATTAATGAATTGCGGCGCATCCGCAAACAGTTTCAGGGACGTCCCACCCCGGTTTACCACTGCGAACGCCTTTCCCGCCACCTGGGCACCTCTCAAATTTACCTGAAGAGGGAAGATTTGAACCATACAGGCGCCCATAAGCTCAACCATTGCATGGGGGAAGGCCTTCTGGCCAAATACATGGGCAAGAAGCGCATTATCGCAGAAACGGGCGCAGGACAGCATGGCGTGGCGCTGGCTACAGCCGCCGCCTTCTTCGGCCTGGAATGCGAAATTCACATGGGAGCGGTAGATATTGCCAAGCAGGCTCCGAACGTCACCCGCATGAAAATCCTGGGTGCCAAGGTGGTGCCTGTCACGCACGGCCTCCAAAGCTTGAAGGAAGCTGTGGATTCCGCCTTTGAATCTTACCTGAACAGTTATCAGGATTCCATTTACTGCATCGGTTCCGTGGTAGGCCCCCACCCTTTCCCGCAAATGGTGCGCGATTTCCAAATGTGCATCGGCGTGGAAGCCCGGGAACAATTCCTGGAAATGACGGGACTTCTGCCGGACGCCGTCTGCGCCTGCGTGGGCGGCGGCAGCAATTCCATGGGCATGTTTACCGCCTTCCTGGGAGACCCGCTGGATATCTATGGCGTAGAACCCCTCGGCAAAGGTTCCAGGCTTGGGGACCATTCCGCCTCCATCACCTATGGACGCAAGGGCGTCCTGCACGGTTTTGAAAGCATCATGCTCCAGGATGAAGACGGCAATCCGGGACCGGTCCATTCCGTAGCCAGCGGCCTGGATTATCCTTCCGTAGGGCCGGAACACGCCTATCTGCACGACATCGGCCGCGTTAACTATGTCACCGCCACAGACGAGGAAGCCGTGGACGCCTTCTTCAAACTTTCCCGTTACGAGGGGATCATTCCCGCTCTGGAAAGCTCCCACGCTATCGCGTATGCCATGAAGTGGGCACGGGAAAACAGAGGAGGCGCCATTCTGGTAAACTGCTCCGGCCGCGGAGACAAGGATGTGGATTACGTCGTGGAGCATTACGGCTATGGGGAAGACCACCAGTTCCCCGCCTGATTGCCCTGCCTTTCCTCATTTTCGGCGTATGAAGGGTGCCGTCATCCTTCATACGCCATCCTTACGCAAGGCTCTTAACGCAGCCACGCCACCTTTCCATGAAAGAATTGTCCCGTCTGGTTCACCGGAGTTTTCACATTATTCCGCGTCAGGAAGATTTCCGTCCCCTGGCTTTGGGAGCCTCCGGCCGTACGATCGTCCGCATCCATTTTGGCGGCCGCACATGCATCGGCATCCAGTGGGGAAATGACCGTGCGGACAATGATTCTTTTATCCCCGCAGCCCGGCATCTGCACGCCCACGGTGTCAACGTGCCGGAAATTTACGATTATGAACCTCTCGGTCCCGGATGCGGAGCCGCCTTGGTGGAAGACCTGGGAGACGCCAACCTGCTGGCTTTCCGGAAAGAACCCTGGCCTTCCCTGCGCCTGCGCTACATCCGGGCTATGGAACAACTCCATCTGCTTCACTCCTGCCCGTTTCCGGAGGAATTTCCCCTCCAGCCCGCTTTTGACGAGGCCTTGTACCGCTGGGAGCAGTCCTATTTTGCTGAACATTTCCTAGGGTCCCACCTGGGGCTGGAACCGGCTTCCTTCCTGAACCATCCCGCCCTGAAAGAGCAGGCGCAGTTTCTGTCGGCCCTTCCGGAATGCCCCGTCCACCGGGACAGCCAGTCCCAGAACGTGCATATCCACGCGGGAAAAACCTGGCTGATTGATTTTCAGGGCATGCGCGGCGGCCGTCCGGAATATGATCTGGCCTCCCTGGTCTATGACGGCTACGCCCGTCTGGAACCGGAACAGGCGGATGAATTGCTCAGGGAGTGGGAAAATATCTCCGCTCACTCCATAGATCACCGTATTTTCCGTGCCTGCGCCCTGCAGCGGATTATGCAGATGCTGGGCGCTTACGCCAATATCGGCCACAACCAGGGAAAAACCTGGTATCTGGCTCAGATTCCCGCCGGGCTGGGACACCTGCGGAAGCTTCTGCCCGGCTCCACGCTTGCAGAACCGCTGGCTGCTATGCTAGCATGATTTTTCCCAGCCCCTCTGATGACGCTTCCCCCCAAATTCCTGCTTATCCTGTCCCTGTTCCAGATTTCCCTGGGGCTGGGCTGGATTCTGGGGTATGTGCTTCTTCCTCCTACCATTTTCTGTTATGAACAGGCAGCGGAACATTTGCTGGCTGGGGAATACCGGACTGTTCGCCCGGAAGGGCTGAATACGGAAAACAGCATCGTCCTCCAGCCCTACGATTACTTCAACAAAGGGCAGACGGCCCAGCTTCCCGTGGTTTCCCTGCACCGGGAATCATCACTGAACAGTTTCGCCTCCTATCCTCCCAATCCCATGGATTACACAGTGCTGTTCCGGCACCTGTATGAACAGGGAGCCAGGAATGTTTACGTGATGTCCCCCATGACCTGGGAAGAAAAGCCGGACAGCATTGTCAAAGCCGCCGTGGGGTATGAACTGGACCGCTTCCTCCACAAGGCTCTGGGCCGGCAAATGAGCGAATCCGCCCGCCGCTCGCCCCTTCCGCCGGATTGGAAAGACTTGATTATTCCCGCTTCCAACATCGTAGGAAAGACGGACCAGTTCCCGCGCGCGGACAGGTTCGTAGGGGAACCTCCGCAAATAACCACGTCAGCCCCCTCCCTGGGAACCGTCGTGGAAAATAACGAGCTGTTTTCCCCAGCTCCGGAAAACAGGGTCTCCCCGCCGCTTTTCATCCGCTGGGGCGGGGATATCATTCCCACTCTTCCTCTGGTGGCCGCTCTGAATGCCCTGGACCTGAAACCCGGTGATGTCAGAATCATTCCGGGAGACACTCTTTTTCTGGGCGGCAAACGCTCCATTCCTCTGGATAAAAACGGCCGCATCCCCCTGGCGGCAAACAGCAGCCCCACCATTCTGGACACGAAGGAAGTGATCGTCCCCGTCATGTCCGGCCTGCGTCCGCCGGATACTACTGCCGTCAGAAAACTGCTTTCCTCAGCGGATGCGGTACTCGTTTCCGAACCATCCGCCCTTTCCGACACGCCGGACGCGCAATCCCTTCTGGCGGCGCAAACTGTCCGCAGCATCATGGGAGCGCTTGCCCCTGCCCCTGCCGTCCTGATTCCCATAGCCCCCGCCTGGGTACAATGGATCATCGTGCTGGACGTCCTGCTTCTGTCCGTATGGGCTTTGCGTTTTCAACGCAGAGGGCGCTTCATCACCTGGGGCCTCTGTATCCTGTTCGTTCCCTTCATTGCATGGTACCTGTTTTCCGCTCATGATACATGGTTCCCCGTCATGACTCCCATAACGGCGGTACTGTGCGTAGCCCTGGCGTGCAGTCTGTTCCCCCAGCTTTCCCCCCCCTCCCGCGATGCAGAGGATGAAGATGAAGAAGACGATGGCACACCCTCGTCGGAAGGCAGCGGCGCCGGCCATGTGCTGCCCCCGGACAACTTGTATCAGGAACCCAACGAAGTACCTATCCCCCATCACTCCAAAAGAGAACGCCCCGACTCATGACACAGCGCAAACACATCCTCTTCATCTGCACCGGCAACACCTGCCGCAGCCCCATGGCGGAAGGCCTGTTCCGGAAACTTTCCGCGCACCATCCGGAATGGCAGGCCGGTTCCGCAGGAACAGCCGCATGGCCCGGGCAGGCAGCCAGTCCGGAAACGCTCCACGTCCTCCGGGAGCATGGCGTCAATCTCTCCAGCCATGAAAGCCGCCCTGTTACGGATGAACTGATGAAAAACGCCACAGATGTCTACGCCATGACGGAAAGCCACCTGGCCGCCCTGCTTGCCAATTTCCCCGAACATGCGGACAAGGTCAGGCTGGTCACCTGCTACACGGGCAACCGCGGCATCGCCGACCCCATCGGCTGCGGACAGACAGCCTACAACAATGTAGCGCGGCAATTGACAACCGCCATCCAGGCCATCATTGCCCGGATGGAGCAACAGGAGTAGCAACATCTTTGACTCCTTCCCCCGTCATGGCTTCCCCTTCCATACGCATTAATCTGCCCCGCCAGGAACTGGTGCTGGAAAAATCCGGAAAAATCCTGCTCCAATGCCCCGTTTCCAGCGGGAAGGCAGGTACAGGCCATGAAGAAGGTTCCGGGAAAACCCCCACAGGTCATTTCCGCATCTGCAAAAAAATCGGAGACGGAGAACCGGAGGACACTATTTTCATCTCACGCCTTCCGGCAGGCCGCTATCCCACCGCCATCCCGAAAAGTCTGAATGAACATTCCGACTTCATCCTGACCCGCATTCTGTGGCTGGACGGACTGGAACCGCACAACGCCAATACCCGGAGCCGCTATATTTACATCCACGGCACCAACGATACGGAACTGCTGGGCACCCCGGCTTCCCATGGCTGCATACGCCTTTCTCCCAGGGACATGATGGCTCTTTTTGCTCTGGCGGAAGAAGGGATGGACGTGTTCATCCAGTGTTAAGCCTTTCTTTTCTAGACGTAATCTAAAAAGTTATCCACGGAAAAGGAAAATAATTGAACAAAGGGTCTCTTGGGATGTATAAAGTATGAAGGTATCGGTGTTTGGCTGCCGTCCTCCTGTTCCATAAACATCCACTCATCCCCAATCAATCATGGACGATCCGGTCTTATTATCCCGTCTCCAATTCGCCATCACGATCATGTTCCACTACATCTTCCCGCCGATGACCATCGGCCTGGGGGTGGTTCTGGTCGCCCTGGAAGGCCTGTGGCTGAAAACGAAGAATGACCTCTACCACAAGCAGGCCAAATTCTGGACCAGAATCTTCGGTATCATCTTCGCCCTTGGCGTAGCCTCCGGCATCGTGATGGAATTCCAGTTCGGCACCAACTGGGCGGATTATTCCCGCTGCGTAGGCGACATCTTTGGCAGCCCCCTGGCGGCGGAGGGAATCTTCGCCTTCTTCCTGGAATCAGGCTTCCTGGCCATCCTGCTTTTCGGCTGGGACAAGGTGGGCCCAAAAATGCACTTTCTTTCCTCCTGCATGGTCGCTCTTGGCGCCCATTTCAGCGCCATCTGGATCATTGTGGCCAACTCTTGGATGCAGACGCCCGCCGGATACAAGCTGGTGGAAGTAAACGGGAAAATCCAGGCCCATATAACCAGCTTCTATGACGTGGTCTTCAACCCGTCCACCGTGGACCGCCTGACACATGCGCTCGCCGGCTGCTGGCTGGCGGGAGCCACGCTCGTCCTCAGCGTCTCCGCCTGGTATATTTTGAAAAAACGTTTTACCGGAGGATCGGAAAAAAGCTTCAAGGTGGCATTGGTCATCGGCCTCATCGGCGTGGCTGGCATGGGCATCACGGGAGATTCCAGCGCACGAGAAGTCTCCGTCCACCAGCCTGCCAAATTCGCGGCTATGGAAGGCGTCATGGAATCCGGCGCCCCTCAGGACCTCCATCTCATCGGCTGGATGAACCCGTCCACCCATGAAGTGACGGGAATCTCCATCCCGTACTTGCTCACCCTCCTGACCCATCACGACCTGGACACGTCCATCACCGGCATGAACGACATCCCGCAGGACGAACGCCCTCCCATCCTGCCCGTCTTTTACTCCTTCCATCTCATGATCCTGATCGGCTGCGCCCTGGCGGCCCTGTTTCTGGCGGGCCTGTGGGGGTGGAAAAGAGGCTGGCTCTTCCAGAAGCGCTGGCTGCTCTGGTGCTTTGTTTTCTCCGTACTGGGCCCGCAAATAGCCAACCAGACGGGCTGGGCCGTAGCGGAACTGGGGCGCCAGCCATGGATTGTGTACGGCATCCTGAGAACGGAACACGCCGTATCCCCCACCCTCACCGCGGCGGAAGCCCTTTCCTCCCTGGGTATGTTCTTCGTCATTTATGCCCTGCTGCTGGCCCTCTTCCTCTATCAAATCACCCATAAGATCCACAAAGGTCCGGACCAGGAAGCTGGCGAAGACGACGGCGCCGGGGAAGGCAAACTCCAGGTTCCTTTTGTTAAAGACTAATCTTTATCCCTCTTTAAAAATCATGTTGGACAATCTCACTCTCGCAGACCTGCAAATCATCTGGTTCATCCTCGTCGGCGTGCTTTTCTCCGGATACGCCATCCTGGACGGCTTTGACCTGGGCACCGGAGCTCTTCAGCTTTTCATCAAGGGCGATGAAAACAGAAGACTCACACTAAATGCCGTGGGCCCTGTATGGGACGGAAACGAAGTCTGGCTCATCACGGGCGGAGGAGCCCTCTTCGCTGCCTTTCCGTACGTATACGCTTCCGTCTTCTCCGGGTTTTACCTGGCCTTCATGCTCCTGCTGCTCACCCTTATCTTCCGCGCCGTGTCCATTGAATTCAGAAGCAAACAGCCCATGAAATGGTGGCGCAGGGGATGGGACACCACTTTCTCCATCAGCAGCCTTCTGGCAGCTCTGCTCATCGGCGTAGCCATGGGGAACGTCACCAAAGGCATTCCTCTGGACGACCATGGCAACTTCACCGGAACATTTCTCAGCCTGCTGAATCCTTATTCCATTCTTCTGGGACTGACGACGGTCGCCCTGTTCGCCATGCACGGGGGAATCTACCTGCTGATGAAAACCCAGGGAAGCCTGCAGGAACAAATCAGAAAACTGCTCAGACCCTGCGTCATCATCTTCACTGTCCTGATCATCCTGCACGGGGCGGCCACCCTGCTGTACGTACCGCACGTAGCGGCCGCCCTGGAACGCTCCCCCTGGATTTACGGAATCGCCGCCCTGGCGGTCATTTCCATCGCGTCCATCTGGATATTCATCCACAGGAACCGTCCGGGCTGGGCCTTTGTCGCCTCCTGCTCCACCATGGGCTGCATGATGGCTCTCTTCGGGACAGCGATGTTCCCCAACCTGCTCTACTCCATGCCCAATCCGGAACATTCCCTGACGCTCGCCAACGGCTCATCCACCCGGGAAAGCCTGGTCGTGATGACATACATAGCCATTCTGGGCGTGCCGCTCGTCCTGGCTTATTCCGCTGCCATTTACTGGGTCTTCCGCGGAAAAGTCCAGCTCAACGAACACAGTTACTGATGCCCTGCGGGCAAAAATAGCGATCAGCGAACCGAAAACGCCCTGTACCATCCGCCCTGCCGCATGAATGCCTCCATCTTCTCCAAACTCCCGCCGGAGGAAATTACGGCGCTCCATCAATCATGGAAAAACGATCCCCTGTCCGTGGACCCTCTCTGGGCCGCCTGGTTCGACGGCTACGAACTGGGGAGCGGTGGAGCCCCCCGGGAAAAAGAAAATGCGGGGAACGCCGCGGACACATCCCCCTACACCGTTCCTCCGGAAAGCGCGGAACGCCGCGGGCGCGTCAACCAGCTCATCCGGGCCTACCGGGTCATGGGACACCAATGCGCCCGCTTTAACCCGCTGGCTCCTCCGGACCAGACCGGCTGCCCCGTCAATCCGGAAGATATGGGATTCCGAGAGGAGGATATGGACCAGCCCGTCAACATCGGCACCTTCATGGACGGAGGAACGTTCACGCTCCGTGAAATCATCACTAGGCTGCAAAAAATCTATTGTGGAGCCATCGGATTTGAATACCACCACATAGACAATCTTAAAATCCGCTCCTGGATTGAAGAAAAAATCCAGCTCCGGGCAAACGGCGTGGATTATGGCCCGGAAGTCCGGAGAGAAGCCTTGTTCCATCTCTGCAAGGCGGAACTGTTTGAGGAATTCCTGGGCAAGCGCTTCATGGGGGAAAAACGCTTTTCCCTGGAAGGAGGGGAAGGAGCCATCGTCCTGCTGGACGCCATGATCAAGCGCTGCCCCGCCGCCGGAGTCTCTCACATTGAAATGGGCATGGCCCACCGCGGAAGGCTGAATGTGCTCGCCAATATTCTCCACAAACCGCTGAAAACCATCTTCCGCGAATTCACGCCGGACTACCTGCCGGAATCCCCCATCGGCAGGAGCGACGTCAAATACCACCTCGGTTACGCCGCCACACGTCATGTGGACGGTAAAGAACTCCATATCCGCCTTTCCTCCAATCCCAGCCATCTGGAAGCCGTGTATCCTGTGGTGGAAGGCAGGGCCAGGGCCATGCAGCACAACCTGCAAGACGCGGAACGCAAGCGTGTGCTGCCGCTCGTCCTGCACGGGGACGCCGCTTTCTCAGGACAGGGCATCGTGGCGGAAGTACTCAATCTCTCCCTGCTGAAAGGTTACCGCACGGGCGGCACCGTGCACCTCGTCATCAACAACCAGATCGGCTTCACCACCAGCCCGGACGAAGCCCGCTCCTCCCGCTACGCCACGGACGTGGCGCAGATGCTCCAATCCCCCATCCTGCACATCAACGGAGAAAGCCCGGAAGACCTGGTGTGGGCGGCGGACTTCGCGCTCCAGTTCCGCCAGGAATTCGGAAGGGACATCATTCTGGACATGTACTGTTACCGCCGTCTGGGCCACAATGAAACGGACCAGGCCGCCTTCACCGCGCCCATGCAGACCAAGCGGATTGAGGCGCGCCCCGCCGCTGCCGCCCTGTATGGGACGGCGCTCAGAAAGAGAGGGGAATTGACGGAACAACAGGAGCGGGACATTCGGAATGACCTTTGGGAAGGTATGGAACAGGCCTACCTGCAAATGAAGGAAAACCCCGCGGACTACATCCTGCCCGCCACCGCGCAGGATGCGGATGAAACGCCCCTCCCGCGCACCAGCACGCGGACGGGAATCAGTCCGGAACTGTTCCAGCGCGTCGGAAGTATCCTTACGGAACTTCCGGACAGCTTCACGCCCCACCCCACGCTGGAAAAACGCTTCCTGGCCCGCCGCCGGGAAGCCTTCCGGGAAGGCGGCCTGCTGGACTGGGCCATGGCGGAATCCCTGGCATGGGGCAGCCTGCTCACGGAAAACCACACCGTGCGCCTGTCCGGACAGGACTGCCAGCGCGGCACCTTCTCCCAGCGGCACGCCGTCCTGCACGACTTCAATGACGGCTCCCTGTACACTCCCCTGGAAAAACTGAATCACGGCACCACCGCATTCCGCATTTACAACTCATCCCTGTCGGAAGCCTCCGTACTGGGCTTTGAATACGGCTACGCGCTGGAAAGTCCGGACGCGCTGGTCATGTGGGAGGCCCAATTCGGGGACTTTTCCAACGGGGCCCAGGTCATCGTGGACCAATTCATTGCTGCCGCAGAAGCCAAATGGAACCAGAAGAACCGCATGGTGCTTCTGCTGCCCCACGGTTATGAAGGAGCGGGCTCGGAACACTCCAGCGCCCGCATGGAACGCTACCTACAGCTTTGTGCGGATGACAACATGCAGGTCATCAATCCCACCACTCCGGCCCAGTATTTCCACGCTCTGCGCCGCCAGGTGCACCGGAACGTGCACAAACCCCTGATTATTTTCACGCCCAAAAGCCTGCTCTCCCGTCCGGAGGCCGTCTCCCCGCACCGGGAATTCCTGGCCTCCACCCGTTTCCGCGAAGTGCTGCCGGATCCGGATACTCCCGCGCCGGACCAGGTCACGCGCGCCGTCTTCTGCACCGGGAAAATCTATTATGACCTGGCTGCCTACCGCAGGGAACGGAATATTTCAGACACGGTAATCATCCGTCTGGAACAAATCTATCCTCTGGCGCAGGAACAGCTTACCTATCTGCTGGCGCCCTACCAAAAAGTGCGCGACTTCGTCTGGTGCCAGGAAGAACCCTCCAATATGGGGGCCTGGGGCCACCTGCGGAACAGGCTGGGACGCCTCTTCGCCACTTCCTTCCGCTATGCGGGCCGCCCCTCCATGGCCTGCCCTGCGGAGGGGGCCAAAGCGCTGCACGCCGCCGCACAAAAAAGACTCATCGCCGCTGCCTTCGGGCCGCGGGCTCAATCCTGAACCCATTTTACTCCCATGAGTGACATCCTGACTCCCAACTTTGGAGAATCCATCACCTCCGCCACCGTAGCCGCGTGGCACAAGAATGCCGGCGACCCGGTAGCCAAAGGCGACACTCTGGTGACGCTGGAAACGGACAAGGTTTCCACGGATTTGGAGGCGGATGAAAGCGGCGTGCTGGAAATCCTCGTCCCGGAAGGGGCGGAAGCCCCCATCGGCGCGGTTTTAGGCCGCATTTCCCCCCTTGACGGAAGTTCCGCCGCACCGCCCTCCGTACCACTGGAAACGCGGGAGAAACCCGCTTCCGGTCCCTCCTCACCTGTGACTGGCGCCCCGGAACAAAAGCCGGAAAAGAAAACATCCTCACCGGATCAGACAACCTCCGGAAAAAATGGGAAAACAGGAAAGGAGGCTTCTCCGCGCTTCATCAGAAAACCCATGAGCCCGTTGCGCCGTACCATCGCGGCACGGTTGGTAGAGGCCCAGCACCAGGCGGCCATCCTGACTACCTTCAACGAATGCGACATGTCCTCCGTGATGGAGCTCCGCAAACAATTCAATGCAGCGTACCGGGAACGGTACGGAACCAAACTCGGTTTCATGAGCTTCTTTATCAAGGCCGTAGTCAAAGCATTGCAGGAAGTGCCCCAGGTCAACGCCAGAATAGACGGTACGGACATCGTGGAAAACCTGTACTATGACATCTCCATAGCCATCGGCACGGATAAGGGTCTCGTCGTCCCCGTGCTGCGGGACTGCGACCGGAAAACGCTTCCGGAGCTGGAACTGGAACTCGCTTCCCTGGCGGAAAAAGCACGCAGGGGAAACCTGTCCATGCAGGATCTGCAAGGCGGCTGCTTCACCATCTCCAACGGCGGAACATATGGGTCGCTTCTTTCCACGCCCATCCTGAACCCGCCCCAGAGCGGCATTCTGGGCATGCATGCCATCCAGGAACGCCCCGTGGTCCGGGACGGCCAAATCATCGCCCGGCCCATGATGTACCTGGCCCTTTCCTACGACCACCGCCTGGTGGACGGCAAGCAGGCCGTGCAATTCCTCATTACCGTAAAAAATGCCGTGGAAAACCCGGTGTTCGAGCTGTGAGGAACCGTGGGAAAAAGACTAAAGGAGAAAGACTGAATGTCTTTCCCGCTTTGGAGTATTTTCCCGGAAAATCAGTCCTTTCGGCGCGTTGCCCCGGGGAAAAACAGTGGCGAATCAAACTTCCGCTCCCAGGCGGCCGTTTTCGGGCCAAACCATGGAATTTTTTGTCCTTTTACCGTTTTCCCTAATGGCAGAGCTACATGGGACAATAATTTGATCCGCGCCTTGCGGGCTTTACGCCCGCATTCCGTCCAACCGGATAAATCCGGTTTCCCGGTCTTTGTGAAAAAACTTCCGTGAAATGGCCAACTATTTTTTAGCGAGCCCATAGGCACTTTATCACCTCTCAAAGGCAGGCCCCTCCGGAATCACCCCCCTTCATTCCATGAAACGGGAAAACCACTCCTGGCCATAAGCATGGATATGACTCTCCAAATCAGGATTAGTAATTTTGTTACGAATAATCAAGTCCACTTCCACAGGCAGGTTCAACTCTGTGAGACGCGCTTGGAGAGTCAAAAGGACGGACAAATCCAGCTCCTCGCCCTCCAGGGCAAGATCGATATCGGACGCAGGCTTCCACGTGCCTAGGGCGCGGGAACCGAATAAAACGGCTTTCCTAATCTGCGGAGTCTGTGAAAGAATTTCCCGGATGCCTGAGCGCACCTTGGCCGTCAGGCCATCGTTCAGTCCTCTTTCTCCGCCATCATGTTCAGATTTTCCACACATTGGGCCAGCATGGGAAAGAATTTTCCCTTAATCAGGGAAACCGCCTCTTCCGCGATGGAATCATCATAAGTATGTACAAACAAATTGCGGCTTTCCAGCGCCTGGAGCCAACAATCAATATGACCTATCAAGTCTGCGCCAAACGCCTGCCTGATGGCTTCGCGGGGGCTGTTAACGCTGTAGCCGTCATAGACCAGCTTATCTTTCAACGTTTTCCAGCACAGCTCAAACGTAAATTCATAAGTCTGCACCAGTCCGGCCATTTCCAGTTCATTGTATTCCGGCAACGTGCAAGCATGGCGCAACCGGGAAAAAGCCTTATTCAGGTTTTGAAGCCTTTGTTTCCAGCGCAGGTTATCGTTCATCTTTTTTAATGGAGAAAAAGAGCCCCGTTGAGGGGCTCTTCCCGTGAAAACCGTTACATGTGAATGGCAATCCCCTCGGAAGCCAGCATGGATTCATGAATGGCCTCAGACAGCGTGGGATGGGCGAAAATGGTGGCGTGGATATCTTCATCCGTCAGTTCCGCCTGAATGCCGATGCCCAGCGCGGCAATCAGTTCCGTGGCTTCCGGCCCCACGATATGGGCACCCAGCAATTCTCCGTTTTTGGCGCCGTACAGGGTTTTCACGAAGCCGTCCGGCTCTCCGGCGGCTACAGCCTTGCCAATGGCCTGGAAGGGGAATTTCCCCACCTTGTATTCCACGCCCGCTTCCTTGAGGGCGCGTTCCGTTTTACCTACGGAAGCCACCTGCGGGTAGCAGTACGTGCAGCTCGGGAAGAAGCCGACCTGCCGGGGCTGGTAGTCCGGATTAAACATGCCCTCCACAGCCTGGACAGCTTCAAAAGAAGCCGTATGTGCCAGCAGCACGCCGCCGATCACGTCGCCTGCCGCATAAACGCCGGGAATGGAAGTCGCATAGCGGTCATTCACCTTGATGAATCCCTTTTCCGTCAATTCCAGGCCGGGAGCGGCGGGAACGACCGGCTTCACGCCGATGGCCACCAGGCAGACGTCCGCCGTGATTTCCTCTTCCTGTCCCCTGCTGTTTTTCACGTTGGCCCTGACCTGTCCGTCACAGGTTTCCGTGACGGATTCCACGGAAGCTCCCGTCATCACCTTGATGCCCTGCTTCTTGAATGCCCGTTCCAGCGTCATGCAGGAGTCGTCGTCTTCATTGGGAAGCATCCGGGGAAGCGCTTCAATAAGCGTCACCCTGGTGCCGAATGAATTATAAATGTAGGCAAATTCCGTGCCGATAGCTCCGGAACCGATGATGATCATGCTTTCTGGCCGCTTTTCCAGCACCATGGCTTCCCTGGAGCCGATGACAGTAGTGCCGTTCAGGGGAAGGCTGGGCACCGTGCGGGTGACGCAGCCGGTACAGATCAGGATATTCTTTCCCTCCAGAACATTCACCGTTCCGTCGGCGGCCTTTACTTCCACCCTGCCGGGGGAAATGATGGAGGCTTCCCCCGTAACGGAATCCACCTTGTTTTTCTTGAAGAGGAACCCCACGCCGCCTGCCAGGCGGTCGCTGACCTTGCGGGAACGGCCGATCACTTCACTCCAATCCACGCTGACGCCCTCCACCGTCATGCCGAATTCCCTGGCGCGGTCCGTCACGATCCGGTAGGCCTCCGCATTTTTCAGAAGCGCCTTGGTGGGGATGCATCCCCAGTTCAGACAGGTGCCCCCCACCCGGTCGCGTTCCACGCACACCACGGATTTCCCCAGCTGGGCGGCGCGGATGGCGCCCACATAGCCGGCAGGGCCTCCACCAATGACGATAAGATCATATTGCATGAAATTACTATAAAGGCATCCCCCCTTGCGGGTAAAGAAGGAATATGAGCATGCGCCGGTTCGGGAGGCCGACAGATAGCAGAGGTAAGGGCCCAGAGATTAAAGCATGTGTTGAGAACCTGCCTTTATTCGCTCATCCCCAATACTCAATCACAGTTCTTCACCCACTTTACCAGATCCCGCATTTCCGCGGCGGTATCCGCATACAGGCCGTCCGTGTAAATTCCATGATCATACAAAATTCTCCCTTCCACCATGGTGAACACGCAATCCTTGCCGGAAGAGGCATAAACGGCATGGGACGTTTCGTTGAAAATCGGGCACAGGTTCGGTTCATCCAGGTTCAGGGCGATCATATCCGCGGGAGCCCCCGGAACCAGTGTGCCCAGCCCCGGCGTCCGAAAAATGCGGGCGCCCTCCTCCGTCGCCATCTTCAACGCCTGCATGGCGGGGACCGCAGTAGCGTCCCCGCTGTACCCCTTGGCAAGAATAGCGGCCAGCTTCATTGTTTCAAACATGTCCAGACTGTTGTTGCTGCACGCTCCGTCCGTTCCCAGAGAGACGGGAACGCCGGCCCGCACCATATCCCGCACGCGGGCGAAGCCGGACGCCAGTTTCAGGTTGCTGACCGGGTTATGGACAACCGCCGCTCCGGAAGCGGCCACCAGTTCCAGTTCCTCATCCGTCACGTCCACCATATGGGCCAGCACGGCGCGTTCATTCAGCAGCCCCATATCACGGGCATAGCCCACGGGACGCCTGCCCCCGTGCAGGGAACAGCACTGCTCCACTTCCCCGGCGGATTCGGACAAATGGATATGCAGCATCAGGTCCAGTTCCTCCGCCAGTTTCATGGAACGCCGGAGCACTTCGTCACTGGTGGTGTACACGCTGTGCGGCATCAGGGCCACCTGTACCCTGCCGCGGCCGGAAAAGCGCTCCGCCTGCTCCCGGTACAGGGCTTCCGCACCGTCCCACCCGCCGTACGCCGGAGAGGGAAAGGCAAAAACAACCTCTCCGCCCACACAGCGCATTCCCATGCGTTCCGCCTCCTGGAGAACGTTGGCTTCCAACAGGTAGGAATCTACAAACGCCGTGGTGCCCGTCCGCATCATTTCATACATGCCCAGCCGGGCCCCCAGGGAGACGATTTTATCCGTCAGCCGGGCTTCCACCGGGAAAATATGTCCGGTCAGCCATTCCATCAGCGGCAAGTCATCCGCAAAACCGCGCAAAAAGGTCATGGGGACATGCGTATGGGCATTAATAAGCCCCGGCATCAGCAGCACATTCCCCAAATTCCTGCGGACGGCGGGCCTCCACCTGGCCTCCAGTTCTGCGGCGCTTCCCGTTTCCAGAATTTTCCCGTCCCGGACGGCGACGGCCGCATCCCCGGGAGCAACGGACTGTTCCGCTCCGCCCAGCATGCGGGAAGCGGTCACCAGCAAATCACACGCTTGTTGTTCCATGGCGCAGAATGTACCCCAGCGGGAGGGTTCTGGCAACTTCATCTCCTCGGCTCGGGGATTTCACGTCCATTTGACATTTCATGTTTGACTTCAAAAGAGAAAACTGCCAAGAATGGACTACAGTTAAATTTACCATTTATCCCCATATGAACAAGACTATACTGTTAGGTTTGGCCCTTGCGGCCTCCGTGTCTTCCGCCAGTGCCTATCATGCCGACAAGTACGACGGCCAGTTCGGCATGTCCCTGGAAGGGGCTTACGGAATCGCCACCAAAGATGCCATGCCCAACGTGGCCGGCGGCAATCTGAGCATTTTCAACTATATTGAAACCGGCAGCATTGTTCATCAGATTTCCCTGAACGGCGGCATCCTGGCCGGTTCCCACCATCCCAGCGTGCAGGACCTGGGCATCAGCGGGCCTTATACCGCCAGCCTCCGTTCCACCTATATTCCGATGATGGCCGGTTACACGCTGAACCTTCCCATCGGCGACTACACCATGTTCTATCTGGGCGGTAAAGTCGGCGCCACTTACGGCGACGTGAAGACCACCATTCATGGCCTGGAAGACGGCAGCCGTTCCCGCACCATTTCCTCCACCAAGTTTTCCTGGGCGGCTCAGGCCGGTTTCAAGTTCAGCATCTCCAACAGCGCGGACTTCCTGATCGGCTACGAATACTACCAGATTCAGGGTTATAATGATCCCGGCTACCACACCATCAAGCTGGGCTTTTCCTGGAACTTCTAACAACCGGCTATCAGGTTTTTACTGCCTTCCGGCGGCTCCGTTACACTGCGGGGCCGCCTTTTTTTGCGCATGGAATACCGGCCCGCACAACAGCAGAAAACAAGGGAAACGAAAAGTTGATACGTATCTTTAAACCGGCGCTACTCTTGTCCGGGAAAAGCGGGGGGACTGTTTTCTTTCGGGATATCCGGACGCAATAAGGCCGCTCCCTCTCGGATGAGGGGGGCGGCCCTGGAAAAGCTCAGCAATTCAGAGGATCTTACTTGGCAGGCTTGAACGGCTTGGGAGACGCATAGACTTCATAGTCCTTGATGCGGCCGTTTTCCCGGTCCTGGCGCGGCAGGTAGCGGAATCCTGAAAGTTTCTGCACCTTGCCCAGATCCAGCACGATCATGTGCGGGTGCCTGGGGTTATCCCCCTGCCACTTGGTATGCCAGTAGGTGGTGGGCTGGTTGTCCATCACCAGTCCCGCCTGGGCAGCTTCTCCCGTCGTTTCATGGGAATCCGCATAAACCACGGACCACTGTTCGCGGGGGAGCAGATTGCCGGAGGCATCCAGGAAGTTCAGCTCCGCAATGGCGGCATGGGGGCCGTTGTCATGAGCGTTCTTACTGACAATAGCAATGTAACGGGCCTGGACAGGAGCGCGGAATTTGATTTCCTGCTGGTCCGCCCCCTTGGCGAAGGAACCCTTGTGCACCAGCTGGCCGGCAGCGGGGGCCACAGGTTTGCCCACGCGGAAGACATCCGCCATGGCGGGGTCCCTGTTGACTTCATAAATGGCTTCCTTCACACCCTTCACCGTGCCGGAACCTCCGTCCACGTCCAGCACCACGATTTCATTTTTCCCGGGCTTCAGGTATTCTCCGGGGCAATAAAGAGCCTGCTGGGAGCCGATAAACCAGAAGCGGCCCAGATTGCGTCCATTCACCCACACGACGCCTTTCTTCCAGCCGTCCCGCATATCCAGGTAGGTATCCTTGGGATTGGAAACGTTGAAATACCCGCGGTGGAACACGGGCTGGTCGCCCGCCGGCTTCTTGCCGGAGAAGGGAATAAGCTCCACCCCCTTGCATGGGAAGTTGTAGATAAGGAAGTTTTCCAGCTTTTTGCCGTCCAGCGTAATGGGGCCCCGGATGCCCTTGCGCTCGCCTTGTATCTGGCCGCCGAAGTTGATGCGGCCCATGTTTTCCACAAAAATGTCCACCGTGTGAAGTCCGGAGGGAATGACAATGTCACAGGAATCCTGCTTGTAACGGCGGTCCGCCGCCCCCTGCCTCTTGCCGTCCACGTAAACGATGGCGCGGTCCTGCATATTGTTCATCTTCAGCTCTCCTTTCACCGGGCCGTTCACCTTTGTCCGGTACAGGATGAAGCCCAGGCTTTGCCCCAGGGCTTCCATGTGGACGGGCTCCTTGCGGATGACGGGCTGCGGCAGGCGGGAGAACATGCCGGCTGTTTCCGTAAACGTGATGGGAGGCAACTCCATCATTTCCGGCTGGGCGGGAGGTTCGGGAAGCTTGTACGTATCACCGTAATAATCCTGAATAGTCTGGCGGAAGGTGCGGTAGCGGTCCGTCAGGGTTCCGTTTTCGGAAATGGGGGCGCCGTAGTCGTAATTGGTTACATCCGGCGTGTAGGCGCCTTCCCAGTTCGCCCCGTTCATGAAGCCGAAGGAGGTCCCCCCATGCGCCATGAAAAGGTTGGGGGAAACGTTATTTTCCAGCATCCACTTCAGGTCTCGGTTGAAACCTTCCGTACTGCCGCCATTCTTGGGCTTGCCCCAGTGGTCAAACCAGCCCACCCAGAATTCGCCGTTGATGCGGGGCGTTTTGCCCTTGTGCTTCTCCAGATTCGCAAAAGCGCCCTTGGCTCCGCCGCCGAAATTCATGGCGGGAACAACGCCCGGAAGCGTGCCGTTCTTGATCATCCAGTCGTTCGGGCCGTCCGACGTGAAGGGAACAACTCCCGGAAGTTCCTTCCGGATAACGTCCAGATGCTTTTTCACGTAATCCTTGTCAGAACCATAGGAGCCGTATTCATTTTCCACCTGGGCCATGATGATGGGGCCTCCCTTGGTGATCTGCAGAGGTTCCAGCATGGAACAGACTTTTTTAAGATAAGCCATGGCCGGTTCCAGGAAGCGGGGATCCTGGGAACGGACTTTCAAATCTTCATCCTTCAGCAGCCAGCCGGGAAATCCGCCGAATTCCCATTCCGCGCACACATAGGGCCCGGGACGCACGATGACCCACAGGCCGGCCTTCTGCGCCTCCTTGATGAATTCCACAAAATCCAGATTGCCGGAAAAGTCCCATTTGCCGGGTTCCGGTTCATGCACGTTCCAGAACAGATAAGTGCAGACGGTATTCATGCCCATGGCCTTTATGCGCTGGAACCTGTCCTTCCAGTGCTGGCGCGGCACGCGAGGATAATGCATTTCCCCGGAAATGATTTTGACGGGCTTTCCGTCCATCAAAAAATTTTCCTGATTAGTAGAGAAGACATGCCTGGCTCCGTCATTGGATTCCGGCAAAGGCATGGGAGCAGCCGCACAAAGATGCCCTGCCAGAAGCAGAACGGAGAAAAAGGATAATTTCATGATTATGGAATTAATAATTAATTACGGTAAATGAGAGGGAGATTATGATGAAAAACCACCTCCTTTCAATTTAAAAAGGAGACGGTGACCCGGTTTTATTACGGAGCGGCACCATCCTGTCTTTCAAGATATATTACTTGATGCTTTTCCTCAAACGGTACGCCCCGGCTCCGAGCCTCCAGCGTCTCCTTCTTCATTTCTTCATCCACCCAGTACAGATGCGACTCCAGCGGATTGTAAATTCTGGGGGAACAGAACCGGGTGGGAGATTCCGGCCAGCGTATCCAGCGCCAGCAGGCGATATGCGTGTAGGGTTCCCTCCAGCCGGGAATCCAGACGCAAAGTTCATGAAGACGCTGCTGGGCACGGTGAAGGGCCAGCTTCAGGGAACCGGTATCCGGGGCATTGCGTTCCGCATCCAGGGCGGCATCCAGTTCAGCGTCCGACACGGCCATAATATTATTCGTATTGCCTACGGGATTTCCGCGGGCATCATACGCCAGTTCGGAAGAGAATGTTTCATACAGCCGGGGGAACGGCGTCTGCAGCGGCCACGCCCACAGAGCCGCCTGATACCGTTTTTCAAAAACCTTACGGGAACAGACACTGTAGGTAAGGGAATCCAGACGCAGGTCCACCCCGCACTTCAGGGCCTCCTGCCGGAGGATGGAACAGACGTTGGTCATCAGGGTGGATGAATCCGCAAACGTCAGTTCTACCACCAGCCGTTCTCCCCGTTCATTTTTCAGCACTCCATCAGTCCCCATTTCCCGGTAGCCGGCGCGGGCAAAATATTCCATGGCTTTTTTCTTGCTGTATTCCGGAGCTTTCAGCGGAAGAGTCAGGTCTCCGTACCCCTCCATGTAGGAACCGAGCCTTCTCATATTCCCGCGGAACAAAGTATCAATCACCAGGCCCATGTTCACGGAATGCGCCAGACCGCGGCGGATATCCGGATTTTTCAACAACTTGTCCGAGCAATTCAGATACAGTCCGTACGGGGGACAGGCGTAATTGGCTTCCAGGCTGTATTTATCTATATAGCCCCGGTGCACTTCCGGCAGCTCCAGCCCGGTTTCCCACACCTCCGGCTTGCGAACGTTCATGATGTCCAGTTCCCTGCGGCGGAACATTTCAACCGCCTTGTTTTCCATGTTCACAAACACATGTTCCACCTGATCTGCATTGCAGGAATGGCGGTAATACTTCCTGTCCTTCGCCCACCAATTTTTCACGCGGGCCAGGGTAATGCTTTCTCCTATCCGGATTTTAGAGGGAACAACCATGTAGCCACCCGTATTTGGAGGGACTTTCCACTGGTAGCGTTCCAGAAACAGCGCGTTGAAATCATGGTAAAAACCGGGATGGGCCGGATGAAAATCCGCACAGGCCATGTAAGGCAGCAGCGGCCCGCGGGACGGCAGCGTAAGAGCAATGACGGAATCCCCGTATACCGTAATCTGATCATACATGGAACGGAACAGGGTAGTCCAGAACGGATCCCGGGCAAAACCGGACGTACGGAGGCAAATGTTCAGCAGAAAATCCTGCGCTTTCACGATGCGTCCGTCCGAATAGGCCGCTTCCGGATCCAGATGATAAAAAACGGTTTTTCCGTCTGCGGACAAAGCCCAGCGGTCCGCCAGGCCCGGAATGGGACGGAAGGTTTCCGGATGAAGCCCCACGAGGGGAAGCCACACGTTGTCAATGGCGGAATAATTGAAAAAATTTTCACTTCCCGGCCCGAAAGCACGCAAAGTTCCGGGAAACGGAGTATTGATCCACAGCCGGACTTTTCCACCCTTGACGGCGCGCGGATCACCCACATCCGGCTCTTCCATTCCGGTTTGCCATTCCAATCCGTCCGGAACGTCTTCCAAAGGAAGAAGGCGGATATGGTCTTTCAACAACAGCCTTTTCCTGATGCGTTCCACGGAACGAGCCTGTTCCGCCAAACGCCGGCCGTCCCCTTCCCCGCGGGAAACGACCAGAAGTTTTTCCTTCCTCTCCCCTTCAGCCAATTCACGGCGCAGTTCCCGTTCCACGGCCCTGTTCCAGCGTTCCACAAAACCGTCAAATACGGCAGGCATCCCCCTGCCGTCCATCCGTCCGGAAAATTCATGCCAAACATTCTTCTCACGCTGGGAAAAGTAAAAGACACCTCCCAGAAAGACGGAAAGGGCCAATGCCCCCAGTATGGATATCCAGCGCAACACAACTCAGATGGCCGCCACATGTTAACCGATTCCGGAAACAACGGAAAACAGAAAACCCATCTTCCGCGCGGAACCGTTCACTTCGCCTGAAACAGTCCGCAAGGCGGAAGATGGGGGAGCAATCAACAATTAATATTGAAAGGAACTTAGAATTCGACCGTCACACCGCCGAAGATTCCGAATCCACGGGCTTCACGCGGACCGAAGTTATAATCATTCGTCATGATGAACTTCTGGTCAAACAGGTTTTCCAGACGCACATGGAGGGACACATTGTCCGTTGCCTGGTAACGGGCAAACAGGCGCGCCGTAAAGAAATTATCCAGACGGGCATAATTGTAGTCCGTGCGTCCCATGGCGGCCGTTACGCCGAAGCCAACCGTCAGCTTTTCAACCGGGGAGGTATAAACCTCTGCGTTGACGGTGTGGCGGGCGGTATTGGCCATCTGAATGGTCTCGTATTTGCCGATGGAATCGCGCTTGGGCATCGTGAAGGTGTAATTGGCATAATAGCCGCTGTTCCACGCGTCCTTGAACTGACCCTTGAACGCCACTTCCACACCGTAGGAAGTGCAGTGGGAATAATTGGCGTAAGTGGTATAGGAGTTCGGCCAGGTGCCTACGCTCTTGGTGCCGATTTCATCGTTAATGCGGGTCCAGAAGCCCGTCACGGAAGCATAATGGCCGTCCGCCAGGCGCTGTTCCACACCCAGGTCGCCGCCCAGGGACTTGGACACATCCAGATCAGGGTTGCCTACATAACCGTAATTGGCCGCATACTGCTCAAAATAGGTGGGCGCGCGGAAACCGGACCCTACGGAACCGAAAATACGGGTGGGGGAATCCTTGCCCGTCACTTTCCAGGAATTGGAATAACGCCACGTAAAATGATTGTTCCAGACGGAATCATGTTCCAGGCGCAGGGCCACGCTGGCGTCAAAGCTGTCCGTGGGTGACCACATTTGCTCTGCAAAGAAGGCAAGCGTGCTCTGCCATTCATCCTTGGCAACGTAATTGTTTTCGCTCATGTAGTCGGAACGGTCCCAGGCCATGCCGGCGATGGTTTTCCATTCCTTGTTCCACGTCAGGGCATTGCGCCACTCCGCCTGGAAGCGGCGGTTGCGCATCACGTTGGGCTGGAAGTCAAATCCGGGAGTATGGCAGGAATAGTCCATGTTGTAATGCCCCACCATGAAGCTGGTGGACCACAGCTTGGAAATTTCCGCATCCACACGTCCTGTCACCAGGTTGCTGCGGTTCTTGTCTTCCGTATTGTACAGATGGGGATCCGGAACGGAAGGCCACTGGTTATAATCCACATACGGCGTGGGATATTCAAAGTAGGAATCCAGGCGGCGATAGGTAAAGCTCACCTTCACCTTGTCATTGATGTCATAGCCCAGGCGCACGGCTTCCTGCCACTGGCGGAAATCGTTCATGCCTGTCCTGTTGTCATAAATGGCCGGATAGATTGACGGATCGTTTTCCGTAGTTTCAAACCCAACGCCTACAAAATAGGAAAGCTTCTTGATCTTGCCGGAGGAAGTGACATAGCTGTTGAAAGAGCCGAAGGAACCGGCCTCCGCAAAAATCCTGGTTACGGGATCGCCTTCCCCCTCCGGAGTATCCATCGCGACAACGCCTCCAATGGCGCCGGAACCGAAAACGGCGCCCTGCGCTCCTTTCACCACTTCCACATTGCCCACCGTAAAGAGATTGGTGATGCCCAGCAGCTTGTTGCCGGACATGTTGGCATCACTGATGCGCATGCCGTCAACCATGGTCAGGGTGTAGGTATCCTTGTTCATCCCGCGGATGACGGTGTTGCTCACGGAACCGCGCTGCCAGGTGCCGCCTCCGTCCAGCGTGAAAACGCCGGGCGTCTGGGAAAGGGCTCCCGTCAGGGTTTCAATGCCCGCCTTCTGGAATTCTTCCGGATTGATGATGGAAACGGACACTCCAGACCGGTTGTACGGCACGCCCACAAAGTGGGACGCCATAGTCAGTTCCGGCATAACCTGCATGGTTTCCGTCCTGACGGAGAGCTTGGAGTCTTCCTTTTTAGCGGACTCGGCAAGAGAGGACTGGCCTGCGAATGCGGCAAGGCCAACAGCAATTGCGCCCATTTGAAGGGCTTTCTTCGTATAAAGCATGGTTGTAGTGCCTTACGTTCGGTAACTCGCCGAACAGTTGGACAACCTCACAGGCTGGTTTTCTGGCTTGCGAGGCAGGCTCGCTTACAGTGGCGGTACCGCTCCGGACTCACACCGGTATTCCCCATTTATTTCCTGCCCGGCTACGGGCGTCCCTGAGGTCTGTAACCCTTCCCATAAGGGTTCATGGGACGGATGAAATACCAAAGAGACCGGTATGACAAGACAAAAAAATTTTTCTTTGAACATCCAGATGAATTGCAGCCGTTTTCCCTTTTCAGCGCATTGCTCTCCATCCCTCTTTTCCACACAGGGCTTTCCATTTTTGTCTTGTCACTCCCGGCGCATACAGGACATGATGCGCTCATGACGCTCCTTGTTCCCACGTTCCCGCAACAGGGAAGATTTCCCGTCTCCGGCGAAGCTTCCGGCTACGTGGAATTCCGAACTTGCAAGGCGCTTCCTTTCTTTCTCCGGCTCGGGCAGCCCTTCGGTACGCCGGTTCCAATTACTGTGGCATGAACGTTTTTTCACATGGCGGAGATTTAAAATCCCTGGCGGAGGAGGCCTGCCGCCCGGAACGGGATATTTTGGACTTCAGCGTCAACCTGAGGCCGGAAGGTATGCCGGAGTTCATCATTTCAGCATTGTGGAAGGCCATGGAAAACGCAGTACCCTACCCTTCTCCAGATGCGGCGGATCTGCGGGAACTGGCGGCGGTTCATTACGGGATTCCTTCCGGCTGCTTCGTATTTGGAAACGGGGCCAATGAACTCATTCACGCTCTTCCGCGCGCATTAAACCTTAAACAGGCCGTCATTCCGGAACCCGCTTTTTCCGAATACAGGCTGGCCTGCCTGCGCCACGGCACGGATGTTCTTTCCATCCGGACGGAGGAACGGAATTCCTTCCTCCCGTCTCTTTGCCGTCTGGAGGAACAGGCCGCAGATGGAAGCGCTGTTTTTCTGGCAAATCCCAGCAATCCGTCCGGCGGCCTGCTGGACGCAGCGGCCCTGCACAGGGTTGTCCAGAGCCGCCCCGAAATCCTCTGGATCATTGACGAATCTTTCATGGATTACGCACAAGGAGCGGAATCGCTGCTCCATGAAGCAGCCCTCCTTCCCAACCTGGTGGTTCTGCGCTCCCTGACCAAGTTTTACGGCATGGCCGGCGTCCGGTGCGGTTTTTCCATCTGTGCCGCTCCGCTCGCGGAGCGGCTGCGGCAATCCCTGCCCGCCTGGAACGTGAATGCCTTTGCGGCGGCAGCGGTGAAGGCCGTGCTGGCACAGCCCTCCTCTTGGGCAGACAGGGAACGCGCCCGGAACCGGGAACGCCGGGACGACCTGTTCCGCAGGCTCTCCTCCCTGCCGGGCGCCGCCGTACTCCCGTCCGAGGCCAACTTCCTTCTCTTCCGCCTGGCGGGGGCGCCTCATGGCCTGGCAGCCCGGCTCCTGAAAAAATACGGCATCGCACTGCGCGACTGTTCCAATTATCCGGGGCTGGAAACGGGCGGCTGGTTGCGCTCCGGCGTCCGCACGCCGGAGGAACACTCCCTGCTGGCAGAAGCTCTGCGCGCCGAACTGGCGGGAAACGGCCCCTCCATTATCCGTAAGGCTCCCAAACCGGCCCTGATGATTCAGGGCACCTGCTCCGATGCAGGAAAAAGCGTTCTCACGGCAGCCCTGTGCCGCATTTTCCTTCAGGACGGCTATCACGTGGCGCCGTTCAAGGCGCAGAACATGGCTCTCAACTCCGGCGTAACTGCGCTGGGAGAGGAAATGGGCCGCGCCCAGCTGGTGCAGGCCCAGGCCTGCCGCATTGATCCGGATGCCAGAATGAACCCCATTCTTCTCAAGCCCCATTCCAATACCGGCTCCCAGGTGATCGTGATGGGGCGCCCCGTAGGCCACATGGACGCGCGGGAATACTTCACGGCTAAAAGGCGCTTCTGGCCGGACGTATGCAAAGCATACGATTCCCTGGCGGACGAATATGAACTCCTCTGCCTGGAAGGGGCCGGAAGCCCCGGAGAAATCAATCTGAAATCAGCCGACGTGGTCAACATGAACATGGCCCGCTACGCGCGTGCCAGAGTCCTGCTCGCCGGGGACATTGACCGTGGCGGAGTGTACGCCTCCTTTCTGGGAACGTGGATGACATTCGCCCCGTGGGAAAAAGAACTGCTGGCGGGGTTCGTGGTCAACAAATTTCGAGGAGATCCGGATCTGCTGGCCCCGGCGCACAGCTACATGCGGAACCGTACGGGCAAGCCTGTGCTGGGCGTCATCCCGATGATGCGGGACATCAACATTCCGGAAGAAGACCGCTCCACGCTGCCCCCTGGCCACGGGGAGCACGGGAAACATGCGGATTGCCTGGATGTGGCCGTAGTCATGCCCGCCCACGTCTCCAACTTCACGGACTTCGCCCCTCTGGCAGCGGAGCCGGACGTCCGGCTCCGCCAGGTGCGGACACGGGAGGAATGGGGAAATCCGGACCTGGTCATTCTGCCCGGCACTAAAAGCGTGGCTGCGGACCTGGCCTCTCTCCGTTCCGCCGGGCTGGAAGAACCCATCCGCCGTCATGCCGAAAAGGGAAAGTGGCTTCTGGGCGTCTGCGGAGGGCTGCAAATGCTGGGGACGGACATTCTGGACCCGCTGCACATGGAATCCCCGGAGGAGCGCACGCCAGGACTGGGGCTGCTGGAACTTTCCACCACCTTCTCCTCAGCCAAAACCCTGATCAACGTACGCCGGGCAAGCACGCCGCTGCCCGTTCCCGCCGCAGGTTATGAAATCCACCATGGCGTCACCAGCCATCAAGAATCCAGCCCCCCCGTCATGTTCCGGGAAGACGGTTCCCCCTGCGGCTACGGCAAAGGCCGTATCTGGGCCACGTATCTGCACGGCATGCTGGACGGAGACCAATTCCGCCGCGCATTCATCAACATGGTCAGGAAAGATTCAGGGCTGAAAGCCAACCCTGCCCTGCACACCGCCTATGACCTGGACAGAGCGCTGGACCGCCTGGCGGACGTGGTCCGGAAACATCTGGACCTGAAAACCATTTACCGAGCTCTCCAACTGAAACGCTGACCCATGTTCCCGTGCCCGTTCATCCTGCCTGCGGCCTTCCTGCTGGATATTCTGGCGGGAGAACCGCCCAACAGGTTCCATCCCGTCTGTCTGATCGGCCGGTGCGCGCTCCGCATGGAAACACTGGCGAGGCAAAGGTGGGGAGGAACTTTTCATGCGGGAATGGCGGCCGCGCTGGCAACCTGCATTGCCGCATGGTTCGGCTGCGCGGCGCTCTTCCTTCCCTTTTCCCTGTTACCCTCCCCCTGGGCACCCTGGATTCCGTCCGTTCTGGTTATTTACATCTGCATGGCCCCGCGCAGCCTGGCCGAGCATGCCCGGAAGGTGGAAAACGCCCTGCGCAGCGGGAACGCCGGAGAGGCCCGGCACTCCGTCTCCATGATCGTGGGACGGGATACGGAACGGATGGACGTCTACGGCATCGCCAGAGCGGCCATTGAAAGCGTGGCGGAGAACTTGACGGATGGCGTTTTTTCCACCCTGTTCTGGGCCTCAGCAGGCTGCCTGGCAGGAGGCGCCTCCGGGGCGGCTTCCGCCGCGCTGGCGCATCGTGTTTTCAACATCCTGGATGCCATGTGGGGGAAAAAAAATGACCGGTACAGACACTTCGGCACCTTTGCCGCACGCACGGATGACGCGCTCAACTTCATCCCCGCACGCCTTATTTTACCGTGTATTTCCTTTTCCGCCCTGATGGTGAAAGGAACCTCCGCCCGGAGGGCGCTCACCATGGGATGGGCCTTCCGGAACGCCCACGCCAGCCCCAATTCCGCATGGAGCGAGGCGGCCTTCGCTGGAGCGCTGGGCCTCCGTCTCGGGGGCCCGGTCTCTTACAAGGGAATTCCTGCAAACTACCCCTGGATAGGAACAGGGCGAACCAAAGCCTCCGCCAGCGACCTGGCCCTGGCCATTCGGCTCATGTGGACGACTGCCGTTACGGGTACGCTGGCGTTCACTCTCCTTCTTCTCTTCACCCCCCGCCTCTGGACATCATGAACAAACTGCATATCCCCCCGTTGGACGAACAGGCCGCAAAAGCGGCCCTGGAACATCAGAAAATTCTGGCCAAACCTCCCCTTGCCCTGGGAAAACTGGAACCCGTAGCCATCCGTATTGCCGCCATGACCGGCAATCCCGCGCCGCGCCTGAAGGACAAAGCCATAGTCCTGTTCGCCGCGGACCACCACATCGCCGACCACGGCCTCAGCCTGACATCCACGGACGTCACCTACATCCAGACCCACAACTTCCTTCAGGGCGGAGGCACGATCAACGCCTTTACACGCAACGCGGGAGCACGCCTTTCCGTAGTGGACGTAGGCGTCAATTACGACTTCGGCGACCTGCCGGGGCTGGTCAAAAGAAAAGTCATGCACGGCGCCAACGACTTCAGCAAGGGGCCGGCCATGACGCGGGAACAGGCCCTGGAATGCCTGCAAGTGGGCATTGACATGGCCCGTGAAGAAAAAAACAAAGGGCTGGACATTGTGGCCGCCGGAGAAATGGGCATTGGCAACACCACCCCCTCTTCCGCCATCGTGGCCGTGCTCACGGGCACCCCTGTGGAAACCGTGACGGGACGCGGTTCCGGCGTCAGAGGAGAAGTCATCCGCAAAAAAATAAAACTCATCGAACAGGGAATCGCCCTGAACAAGCCAGACCCTTCCGATACCATCGACGTGCTGGCGAAGGTGGGAGGACCGGAAATAGGAGCCATGGCCGGACTGATGCTGGGGGCGGCCTCCCTGCGCGTTCCCATCGTCATTGACGGCTTCATTGCCGGGGCGGCCGCGGCCATCGCCCAGGGCATTCGCCCGGAAGCGGCGCAATACTTCATCGGCTCCCACAACTCCGCGGAACCGGGGCATAAGCTCATTATGGACCACATCGGCGTCACCATGTACATGGACCTGGGCCTCTGCCTGGGGGAAGGCACGGGGGCGGCCCTGTTCTTTCCCCTGCTGGACGCCGCCACGCGCGTACTTTCTGAAATGAAAACCCTGCCGGAACTGGACATCACCGTTCCGCGCTGACCCTTTCTTCCCTGTATCCATGGCTGTCATCACCACCATCCGCTCCGCCTTCGGCTTCCTGACCCGGCTGCCCGTTGGGCCATGGCCGCTGCAAAATGACCTGAACGGAATTTCCGCCTGGCTACCGCTGGTTGGCCTAGTGGTGGGGGGGCTTGCGGGCGGCCTGACCTGGACGGCAACCCTGCTCTTCCCCCCCCTGGTCTGCGGCGTTATCGGCTGTGCCTGCTGGGTAGCTGTCACGGGCGGCCTGCACCTGGACGGAGTAGCGGACTGCGGAGACGGGCTTCCCATTGAAGTATCCCGGGAACGCAGGCTGGAAATCATGAAAGACTCCCGCCTGGGGACCTTCGGCGGCACGGCCCTGTTTTTCAACCTGGCGTTCAAGGGAGCCGCCCTGGCGACTCTGGCGGCCCACGGCTCCTGGGAACTTCTGCTCACGGCGTGCGCTCTGGCAGGATTGCTTGCCCGCAGCCAGATATTCATCGCCATGCGCTTTCCGGGCGCACGGCCTGGAGGCATGGGGGAAGCGTTCAAGCAGGGAACGCGCCCCGGTCACGCCCTGGCTGCCGCAGCCGTCACCCTGGCTGCCTGCGCTCTGGCAGGATGGAACGGGCTGTACGCCCTGCTCTCCGCCCTGGCCGGTTCCATGGGCCTGCTCCTATACGCGCACCGCCGCCTGGGCGGCGTTACCGGGGATGTATTCGGCTGTACCGTGGAATGTACGGAATGGCTTGTCCTGCTCACCTTCTGCACTTTATGAAAACTCCACACAAATGCCGCGTTCCTGGCCTCAACATCGGATGCACCTCCTTCATCATCCCGGACTACTACGTGCCCGCCATCAGGGAATGCGTCCATTACGCGGATGATGTCGCTCTGCTCCTGCTGGAAGCCGGAGAATGCGGAAAGGAACTCATTACCCCTGCGGAAATACGGGAACTGGCTGGAATCGCTGCAGATGCCGGGGTTACCTGGAACGTCCACCTGCCTACGGACGGCGGCTTCGCCACGGAAGAATCAAGCCGTCGTTATACGGAAAACATCATTCGCGCCATTGACCTGACACGGGAACTGGAGCCCCACACCTGGGTCATGCATGTGGTCACGGACCATATCCCCGGTCCTGATATGCGCCCCCATCTTACGGAACGCGAAACGGAACGAATCCTCCGGAGTCTGGAACAAATCACGCCCCACCTCCCCGCACCGGAATGCCTGGCCCTGGAAAATTTGGAACGCCATCCGACCGACTATCTGGACAAACTGGTAGCCGCTACACCCCATTCACGTTGCTTTGACATAGGCCATGTCTGGAAAGAAGGCCTGCGGCCGGAAAAACTTCTGCCGCTCTGGCTGCCGGACATACGCATGTGCCACCTGCACGGGCTGGAAAAACGGGACCACAAATCCCTGCACCACATGCCTGCCGCTACGCTGGACGCCATTCTGCACCCCATGTGGGACCTTCATTTCTCCCCCCTTATTACGCTGGAAGTCTTCAGCCTGGATGACTTCCTGAACTCCCACCAGGCCATGCTGGAATCCCATGAACGCTACATCACCAAACACTGACGCCAATACCGCACGCATGACGCTCGTCCTGGGCGGCATCAGAAGCGGCAAAAGCCAATACGCTGAACAAATAGCCGCCGGATTCGGGGAAAAAATCCTGTACGTCGCCACGGCGGAAGTCTGGCCCGGAGCCGGCTCCATGGAATACCGCGTGCGCAAGCACCAGGAACGCCGTCCTAAAAGCTGGCTCACGCTGGAATGTCCCCGTCATGTAGCTTCTGCCGTCGGGGAATCCGGCTTGCTGGACCAAGTGGACGGCGTCATTCTGGAATGCGTCACCCTGCTCGCCTCCAATACCCTGTACGCCCAGAAGGACCCCACGGATTACGAGCCGTTCCAGGAAGCGCTGATTGAGGAAATAGAAGCTTTGAAAAAGCTCATCCGCCAATCCCCCGTGCCATGGGTGCTTGTTTCTTCTGAAACCGGCATGGGCATCAGCCAGTCAGATGCGGAAACGCGCCACTACTGCGACGGGCTGGGCATTGCCAACCAACTCCTTGCCAAAAGCGCGGATGAAGTCTACTTCATGGTGGCGGGACTGCCCCTGACCGTGAAAAAAGGCTGAAACGCCAACCATGAATTTTCATCGGCTTGCGCACATGAAACACAAAGAAACATGCCGGAAATTAAGCCGCGCCACTCATTCAACGGGAGCGGCGCAAGACATGAAGCCTCCCAAGCCAGGCCGTCATCACGGTCACCTCTCCCAAATCTTGTCCAGAGCCTCCTCCAGCGTGCCGTCTTTGACCGCCGGCAAGGCATCGAAGCGCGCGAGATGATGCCGCTCGATGCGCAGCTCCTCGTCGAAGCCCAGGACAAAGGCACAGGCAATGCGGTAAATAATCTCCGTCGGCGCCAAGCCATACACCTGATGCGCGAAAATATGCCGTAAACGCTCCTCCGCCTGCGGGAAACGCGCCTTCATCGCCTCGCTGCGGAAAAGGCGTTTGACAATCTCCGCCACATATAGACCCGACTTCATGTAGAGGTCGATAAACGTCTTGTCGGGGTCATCGAAACAGCCCGGAGACTCCTCCTCCAACATATCGACCATCTTCATGACAAGATGCTTGGGCGTGAAAATCTGATTCGTCTTTTGCGGTGGAATATAATCGAAAATATCCTCCGACTGCGACTCATCAAAATAATTGCCTAATTTCTTCTTCAACGCCAAGAACTCCTGAACGGCATCATCAAAAACAATCGGATCAAAACAATGACCGTCAAAATGCTTCCGGACACCCTCATCTTCGTAATCGCACCCATCGCGCAAGATGCGGAACTGCTCTAAAGAAATCCCCGTTACCTCTCTAAAGACCTCATCGGGAAGAATCGTATCGAAATTATCCAGACAGGTATTCTCGTCGCCATACGCCATCAAAAAGGCGGGGATCGTCCGCGCAAAGCCACGCAAATGACCGCGAATATCCTCTTCAATCGCCTCCTTCTTCCTGGTAACCTTCTCGGTTTCCACCGTATCCACCACAGCCTGTTTGGCCTTCTTCTCAATCTCTGCCGCTGCCTCCTTCAACTCCTCTCGATACCGACGCTCATTCTCCCTCTGCTCGGCATCAAAACGATCCTGAATCGCCTGAACCTCGGCCTCACTCTGCCCCTTGGCATGCGCCTCGTCGAGAGCCCTTTTCTTTGCCTTCTCCGTCTCGTGGCGATTCTTCTTGTGCGTCGTCGCTGCCTTGCCGACCGCGACCGTCGCCTGATTCTGCAACTGCTTTTTGAGACGATGTTCAGACGCTCTACTCATCTCATCGCCATAGTGCGTCTTGGCATCCTGCAGGGTGGGGTTCACCACAGTATCCACCAATATCGTCACTAAATTTTGTGCGGCCTTCTTATCCGGCGCGTTACTCGTCGAGACCTCATCGATCTTCGTTTGCGTCACAACATTGTCGCTGTATATCTTATCCCCGAAAAGCTCCCCTGTCTTACGGGTCAATTCATCCAAGGGCAACACCACTTCACCCTTTTCATTCAGGGGCAAATCCGCGGCGCCGTCCAACAAACCGCCCTCTTCCTGACCGCCCTCCTTCGCCTTGGACGGCTTCTGCTCCTTCACCGTCGGCAGTTGCCCGAGGATATCCGCCACCTGACGCGGCGCCGAGAAAATATTCCCGATATTCTGGAACAGGAAATTGCTCATGAACCCACGGCGCACCACCTCGACGGCATGAATCTTGCGCGGCACGGACAACACCTTCTCCGCATCCAGAGCCACCATCTCCCCCTCCTCATCCTCCCCATAGACGGGGAAAAAATTCAGCAACTCGCGCACCTGCCTTTTGCGCGTCTCCCCATCGCCTCCGCCACTCACCGTCGCCGAACACAGGTCATTGGCGAACTGCTCAAAAATCACCAGCGTCCGCGCCGGTTCAAAATCAAACACATACGCATTCTCCTTGCGCCGCAACTCGTCCCCCTCCACGAACAGGCAGGGATTCTGCGCCCGGAACGCCGCCTGCATATACAGCGACGGACTCTTCACATTGCTCAGCATCAAGACCGCCGTCCACTCCGGCACCGTCACCCCCGTCGTCAACTGCCCGACGGAAAGCGTAATCGTCCTCTCGTGGGCACGAATCGCCGTGCGCACCTTATCCAAGGACTTGAGCGTCGATGTCGCCTCCTCCTCCGCATCCGTCTTGCCATCGCCAGCCGCCACCACCACCTCGTACTCGCGGAAGACGGGATGCGCCTTCAACTTCTTCGCCAACGCCTTGGCGCTGTCCACGCGGTCCAACAGCCAGAAACTATGCTTCACCTCGCGGCGCAAAGCCTCCGTCGAAAAGGGAAACTTCTCCTGCCCTGCCAAAGCCTCCAAAAACCTCTCCACCGCCTCATCGTACTTAAACGAACCGTCACTCTTCGTGGCAAAAAACTCATTCAAGTCAAAAGCATAGGCCTCATTTTCGCCGTCATCGTCAAAATCAGCCCCCTGCTTCAGGCGATCGCGCACTACCTCAGACATCCGGTACGTATAAAGGTGCAACTGCGGCAAGGCGGCATAGGGATTTTCTTCCTCCGCCTCCTCCTGCCACTCCCTCTTGGCGCGCTGTTCATCGGCATAGGTCCAGTTGAAAATCGCCTTCTCCTCGAACTTTTCATTTGCCAAAGCCTTAAAAGGCGTCCCCGACAGATGCAGCGTCGCCCGACGCGCAATCTGCTCGAACGCCACATCCGCCCTGTACGTATCCACCCCCTCGTGCGCCTCATCCACAATCAGCAGATCCCAGGTCAACTTTTGCACATGCTCCAACTTATCGAACTCCCCGCCGAAATACAGAGAACCCTTCAAATCCTGCAGAGACACAAACTCGATATACCCCTCGGCATCACTCGGCAACTGCGCGCGCTCCAGCACATGGGGCAAGCCCCGCAGAGCATCCGCCCCACTGATGAAATAATACCCCGACTCCGTCCCCATAAAACGCACATAATCATCGTACCACGAATGAGCAATCGCCGGACGATTCGTCACAATCAACACCGTCCGCGCACCCATCTGCTTGCACAAATCATACGCCGCCAAAGTCTTGCCGAAACGCGGCTTGGCATTCCACAAAAACTCCGGGCTTTGCCCCGCGTGGCTCGCCATATAGAGCCGCGTCCGCTCGACCGCCTCCGCCTGCTCCGCCCGCAACACATAAGGCACCGCACCCGGCGTCTGCAACACCCCGCGATTGCGGGTAAACTCCCGAAAATGACCATGCGCCACCTCGGGCACAAGATGAAACCACTCCGAATTCCCCTCGCGTTCCACCTCCTTCTTGCCCAAGTAACGATGAAACGCCTTATCGTGAAACACCGTCCCGTCGGCAAAACGCGCCGACTCGTGCCATTCCAGGCAATAGCGCACATCCACCGTCTGCGTCTGCTGGCGGATGCGCACCTCGACATCATCCTGCTCGGTGTAGCCAATCTTCGTCCAGCCCTCGTGCCGCTGCACCTCTGGAGTCGTGTAGGCGTAACACTTCGGCTCAACCTTCTTCGTGCTTCGGATGTTGATGGTGTTCATGGATGGATTCTCCTTTTAGGCTCGTACACTCTGCACCGTGTTTTTGATGTATTCAAACTCAGTATCACTGAGGGACATGAGCTTCTGCAACTGACTATCAATATCCTGCGACCAGTCGATTAACTTGTTGTCAGAAGTATAATCTGACATATCCGGCACTTTCAGCGCCAAAGTTGTCAGAGCTTCATCCGTCATCAGGAAGGCATAGCGAATAATATAGCTCTTCACATAGTGGTAAAAATTCTCCGCTTCCTGCTTCGTTTCAAAAGAAGAAAGAGCAACCCTCGAACGACCGAATGCCGATTGATTGTCGATGATTTCCAACTGCCAATCTCTCTTTTGTCCCCCGGCGTTTGCACTGGAAACAACAACCTTCCATTTGGAGATGTAAGCCTCATTCGTCTGAATAATGCTTCTTGGTGCAACAAACCATGTCGTTCTGCCAGCTTTCCCGGCTCGGTCATTAGCATATAGCTTGATCTCCGTCTCGCAATCTACCGCATCCCCTTCTTGATAGAGGCGAACCTGATCTCGATTTTTTTCGACAAAATTACTCTCAATTCCAAATAGATTTCTTGAGTGCACATTATCGTTCAAATAAGGCAACTTGTTTCTTTGAACAAAATCCTCGATTTTCCTGACAACGGCTCCGTCGCGTGGGTCTAGAGGAAGGATATTTTCGCCGGGAGGCTCCAGCTCGACACCTGTTTTTTCTCCGCGCCGCATATAGAAGTAGCGGAAGCTTGGGGTCGTCTTGTGGGCATTTTTGACCACAATGGAGATGCCGTCCGCAATTTCGGCAACTTGTGCAGGGAAGAGATCGGTACTGTCGGGGTAATAATACAAGGTTTGTAAACGGCTGTCATTGATTTGTTGTAAGCCGAAATCCGCCATTCCTTTTCCGGAACGCTGAATCCATCGCCCTCCAGGATAAATCAAGACGGTAAGACCGGAGGAAATCTGATCCGCGCTCAGCTGAAAATGATGAAAAATGCTTTTACTTGGCAATTGTCCGTTGGAAAGGGATTTATTGGCGGTTTCCAGCTGATACGGCGGATTGCCGATGACAAAATCAAATTTCATGGTGGTGGATAGGTTGAGTTCAGAGAATCGAATCGTTTTTTTGCCGCGCCAGTCGCGGATGAGGCTACGGAGGGGGCGCCTTTCGGCTGTGATGGCGTAAAAATCAAATAAGGAATCCTCGGGCTTCCCCTGTTCCGTGGCAAAGGGAGTCGTCGCCGTCAGGCCGTCCATCTGCCAGAGATTCCACGAGAGGATGCGGGCAACTTCCTCTTGTTGGTGTCGGTTGAGGGGGCGTTTCCACAGGTGACGGTGGTACTCGCTAATGCTCAGAAAAAGATTGAGACGGGCGAGAAAGAGGCTGTCGCCCTGGTATTCGTAAGCGTAGGCGCTTTCGAGGGCGCGTTTTGCCCAGTGAAACCAGTCCTCTGCGGTGCAGGTATGCTCGCCGATGATACGCAACTTGCGGTCGAGGATGCCGATGCGCTCCGCCAAGGGGATGGGGCGACCGTCGGCGGCATCGTAGCGCGAGACGAGAAAGGGGGCTTCGCCGCAGGTGATTTCCAGACAGCGGGCATCGATATAACGCTCCCACGCGAGACGGCGGCCAGATGCTGTCGTCGGAAAGTCAATCGTCTTGCGCGTCGGCGTCCACGATGGAGCCTCCATACGGTTAAAGACCTCCTCCCGCCCGAAGTAAACGGCATCGCGGGCGTTGATCATGGCGTTGCACAGCCAAGCAGGGGTAAAGACTTCGGCGGATTTTTTGGTGCGGTCGCGCTGTTCTTCCTGCGTCTTGCGGGTGCGCTCCTGAATCAGATGCACCTGATGGGGGTAGATCTCTTGATCCGCCGCATAGGACTCGCCGTGGGTAGTGTAGGCGTTGCAGGCCCAGCGGATGAAAGCGCCGCTCGAACGGTCGGCGAGGAGAATAGCCACAAGGGAGGCATCGAGTTGCGTCTCTCCCGAAGCCTCATTCCCTCGATGTTTCATCGAGGGAAGTAGAGTATAAATAATGCTCTTAACTTCAATGTTTTGATTCTCAATATATTATATTATTGAGCCAGACAAAGAAACAAGAAAAAAGGAAGAAAATTCTTCTCATTTTTTTCTTGTCATACAGGCATAACTACCGTTCCATTCCATGTTTTTGACAAGTTTCGTTATTTTGGGCTTGATGAAGAGTATTATTTATCCTGTTGCCATGAACACCGACGCTAGCACCGCCCTTGCCCTCCTCGCCTCTCTCCCCTTCTCCCTCACCGATGTTGCTCGTCTCATGCTGGAGCTGGTCGAAGGAAGCGGAGGCTCTTCCGTAAGAAAGAAAGAAGCTCTGCTCCTTCACTGCCGCCGCGTCATCGCCTTGGGGTGCGAAGCCGAGCATCTCGCCACGCAAACGGTCTCCTTCTCCAAAGCCGTGGCAGAAACCCTGCGCGTCAAGGCCGACCGTTCGGCGCTCACCCTGCGCGATATCCGCTCCTTCACGCAGAGGATGATGCGAGATGTGCCCGATCTGGCGGCGCGTCCCATGCGCTCGATGACGACGGCGGACTGTGCGGCTGTGTTGGAGAAAGTCTTTCTTTCACCCTCGCAACGTCGTCATGCGCGGGCGATTCTCTCGGGAGTGTTCACGGTGGCGTGGAAGAAAGGCTGGTGTGCGCATAATCCCGTGCGGCTGGTGGATGTGCCGCGCGTGACGGAGCGGGAGATCGTCCCCCTCCGTATCGAGGAAGTGCGCCGCCTGCTGCGGACGGCAGAGAGGGAGGAGTTTTCCCCCTGTGCGGCGGGCGTGGCGATGATGCTTTACGGCGGGATTCGTCCGTATGAGGTGCGGCGTTTGACCTGGGGCGATGTGGATTGGGAGGAGGGGGAGGTGCGGATTCGCCCGAGGCAGAGCAAGACGGGCGGCGGTCGGCAGGTGCCGCTGTCTCGCTCCGTGTTGGCATGGTTGAGGAGTTATTATCCGCAGGGGGCAGAGAGGGAGTCGGTTTTCATCTGTCCGCCAGATTGGAACAGGCGGTGGCGCGCTTTGCGCTCGGCAGCGGGTTTTCAGACATGGCGTCAGGACGTCCTGCGGCATACCTTTGCGTCGTATCATGCGAAGATGTTTCACGATTGGGGGCGTTTGCAGGCGGCGATGGGGCATCGGGACGGGACGCTGTTGCAGACGCGCTATGTGCATACGCAGGGGATTCGAGGATGCGAGGTGCGAGCATTTTGGGAATTGGCGGCGTGAGAAGGGACGCAAAAAAGCGTTAACGCGGCCGTGCACTGCTCATTCCTAACACTTATTTCCATCCGGAAACATGACGGAGGGAATCCGCAGGAAAATCCCTCCGTTTTTTTCAGCAGCTCACCATATTCCACAGGAAATTCTTGACTCTCCGGCCCTCTTGCCTCTTAATTCTTTCGCTTCACGTGCCGTCGTGGCGGAATGGTAGACGCGCTCGACTCAAAATCGAGTTCCAAAAGAGTGTGGGTTCGAGTCCCACCGGCGGTACCAATCAATAAACCCTGGTAGCTAAACGCTCCCAGGGTTTTCTATTATCAGTCGATAACGCTTCATTTCTTAAAGAGACTCCCCATAGCAATTCCAAGAAGGAATGAGACGGACTTCCGCCCCCAGTCCGCGCCAGACAATGATCTGGCGGTGAAGTCCCGCTCCCCGTAAAGGTTCGAAAAACCATGGGGAACACCTTTTGACCGGATTGCTCATGAGCGCTGCGCTTAATCACGGGCAATCAGAAAAAAGAAATGGTTCATACCGCTTTTTCCACCGTCGGATTTTTTAAATCAGCATTTACTCCCGGCCTTATGCCGCTGCGGGCAGACAATCCCGGAGCGGCTGCTTTAAAAGTTTGTGTCACCAGGGCGTGTTCGTCTGATACCTCTATTGTATCAGTGGGAGCTATAAAAAAATATTGTCCGGGATTTTCCGTTTCCAGGATAACCAGGGAAGAAGCGTCGCTAAGAAGCGCATGGATAGTACACGCAGCCGTACAAGTCAGCGCATAGGATGCGCCCGGTATGGTATTCACTTTCATCAAGCAGATTTAGTGCCGGAAACGGGAGAAAAGTCATCCATGCCGATACGTGCATATTTCCTGGCGGAAATATGGGGTAAAGTGAGAAAAGGGAGAATAAGAAATGGACCTGCCTAACAAAATACGCAATAAAATATTTATCTTAAATGAATTAAAAAATAATCACAAACCACCTGCAGCCGTACCGCTCAGGAATGTAATGCATTGATAACACTATATCATTTATACATTATCCGCCCACTTTACCTCATCAAAAAAGACCAGTAGCTTAAATCCTAAAACGATTTACAGAATATCAACAACTTGCAACAACACCAGCTCTCCTTTCGGATTCTGCGGGACAGGCCCCCCCTACAATTGGCTCGAATTCGCGCAATGCGATACGTATATACAAGAGTATGACTTCGTTGCCAGCTTCTTCATTGGTTGAAACAGTAGCCAATAAAATCAAACAGATGATTCTCAGCGGCAGCCTGGTCAATATCCTGCCCGGAGAAAGAGAACTCGGGCACAGGTTATCCGTAGGCAGGGAAACCATCAGAAAGGCCCTGGCCCTTCTGGAAAGGGATGCATGGATTGCCCCCCCACGCATCAAGGTTCCGAGACGCATCCTGAAAACTACGGAAGAAGAAACGGTTAAAAATATCTTCTGCCATCCGGTTCAGGAAAAAAAAGAAATTCTCGGATTTCTGACGCCCCAACCCCTCAAAAGGCTGGCTCAAAGCGTATTGGCGGAGATATATACCATCTCCAAAATTCTGGAGGAAGACGGCATCAGCGTCCGTATCTTTGAAGCTCCCTGGATCTTAGGCAATAACCCGGACAAGAGGCTTGCCAAGCTGGTTACCAAATCCGAATGCGTCTGCTGGATACTTCACCGTTCCTCGGAGCAAACCCAGCTCTGGTTCAAGACGCACCGCATCCCCTGCATTGTGCGCGGCACCTCCTACCAAAGCAGCAACCTTCCCTATCTGGACCGTCACTGGGCGGCCACCACGCATCATGCGGCGCAGCACCTCTGGAACAAGGGGCACCGAACGGTAGGCCTGTGCCTGCCTCCTGATCCGTTGAAGGGCCACCAGCTCATGCAAAAAGGTTTTTTCAGCTTTGCGGAACAGGGATGGAATCCCATCCTGGTTCCCACCCCGTTTGAAACGCCTCTCTTCTTTGAATACCTGGCCAAAGCGTTTAAAGAACATCCGGATATGTCCGCCCTAGTAGCCACACGGGGCAACCAGATCGTTCCCATCCTTTCCTGGGTGGAAGCCCGTTCGCTGAGCATTCCGGATCAGCTCAGCCTGGTCAGCCTGACGTATGAACCCTTCATGGAACGCCTGCTGCCCACGATCACCTATTATGAAGAGAACCAGACAAAAACGGTTCACAAGCTCATACGGATGCTCCGCTCCCTGACAGCCGGAAAAAATATTAAGAGCATTTCCGTCATTCCGGAAATATACCCCGGCCAATCCGTTTCCCTGCACGCACCTTCCGCATAATGCCTTTTTCCGGAAAGGAAAGAATCAAGGGAACAGGAAAACATCAACAGTCAAATATCCTGGCAGCAGGCAAAGAAGAATTCCTCCAGAAGACAGAATCTTCTTTCCGGAAACGTATCAGGGATATCCCCGCCATGATTGTTTCCGTACTTCCACGCTCTGCACGTTTTTTCCTCTTTTCATGGCTGCTTTGCTCCCTGACGGTCTTTCCGGCGCCACCCCTGTATGCGGATGAAGTCAACGTCATCCTTATCGGCGGACAGTCAAACGCCACAGGGCAAGGGTACGTCAACAACATTCCTCCCTGCTTCAAAACGGATAAACGGATTCTTCTGTACTATTCCGGCTCCCTCAAAGGGACAGAACCGGCAGAACAGCTTGTTCCCTTGAGCCCGGCATCCGAATCCCCCGACCGTTTTGGCGTGGAACTAAGCCTGGGAACAGCGTTGCAGAAAAAATTCCCGCAAAAAAAATGGGCCATCATCAAGCACGCCCGGAGCGGAAGCAACCTTTTCCGGCAATGGAACCCAGGAAAAACTTCTCAGGATAAGCAGGGGGAAGAATACGTCAAATTGCTCCGTACCGTCCGCAACGGAATGGAAGCTCTGAAAAAGCAGGGACATGCTCCTGTCCTGAAAGCCATGGTGTGGCAACAGGGGGAAGGAGACGCAAGGGACATTTCCGGCATCAAAAACGCTCTGTCTTACGGCGCCAACCTGAACAACCTGATTAAACGCATCAGAGCGGATCTGGAAGCCCCCGGTCTGGCCTTTATCTACGGCAGCGTTCTTCCCGTGCCCGCTCCGGCCCGTTTTCCGGGCAGGGAAAAAGTGCGGCAGGGGCAAAAGGATGTGGCGGAAGAATCCCGTACCTCCCTCTCCGTCAACAATGCGGTTTATGTCCCCGCAGACGATCTCCAGCTGCGCAGCATGGACTTCCGCACCCCCTATCCCACGGATACCGTCCATCTGGGCACGCATGGAGTTCTAGTCCTGGGAGAACTCTTTGCTTCCGCATTGGAAAAGCTCTGGGGACAAAAAAACTGACACCCCTGCTCTTTTTTTCTTCCCCACTTTCTCCAGCCCCATCCGGAAAACCAATAATGTTTGACATCCCTCCGGGCTGCGGATAGGGTTGACTATCATTTCATTCCCTGCCTCCAACTCCGTTGAAAGGGGGCGCAACACAACTCTCTCATCCATTATTGCCCATGAACCCATTGAAAGGAGCATGCATCATCGGCCAGTCCGGTGGCCCCACCGCCGTCATCAACGCCAGCGCACTGGGAGCCATTCAGTCCGCCTTGCAAAGCGAACAGGTCACGCGCGTGCTGGGAGCCGCCAACGGGATTGAGGGAGTGCTCAAAGAACGCCTGTTCGATATGGCCCGGGAAGACCCCGGAGAATTGGAATTGCTCAAATATACCCCGGCATCTGCCCTGGGTTCCTGCCGCTACAAGATGGCAGCCCCGTCCGTGGATGATACGGATTACCGCCGTCTGCTGGAAATTTTCCGAAAATACGACGTACGCTACTTTTTCTACAACGGAGGCAACGATTCCATGGATACCTGCAACAAGATATCCAAATTCATGCAGCAGTCCGGTTACGAATGCCGCGTCATCGGAATCCCCAAGACCATTGACAATGACCTTCACGGCACGGACCACTGCCCCGGTTTCGGCTCTGCCGCCAAATTTATCGCTACCTCCTGCATGGAAGTTCACCAGGACCTCCGCGTGTACGACAAGGGACGCGTCACCATTGTGGAAATCATGGGCCGCCACGCCGGCTGGCTGGCCGGATCCGCAGCCCTGGCCACGTATGCGGGAGCAGGTCCGGACTTGGTTTACCTGCCGGAAGTTCCCTTCCGCATGGAGGAATTCTGGCAGGATGTGGACCGGATTTACAGGCAGAACGGCAGCTGCATGGTCGCCGTCTCGGAAGGCGTGCAATATGCAGACGGCCGCTTTGTTGCGGAATCCGGAGACAGGGACGTCTTCGGCCATACGCAACTGGGAGGCCTGGGAGCCATGCTTGCGGAATCCGTCAAGCGGCAAACCGGGGCTAAAGTCAGAAGCATTGAACTCTCACTCCTCCAGCGCTGCGCCTCCCATGTCGCTTCCAAGACGGATATCGATGAAGCGTATATGGCGGGAAAAGCCGCCGTGGAAGCCGCCGTTTCCGGCCAGACGGATAAAATGGTAGCCTTTGAACGAATCACGGAGAACGGCATTTATTCCTGCAAGACTAAATTGATAGGTCTGGAAGAAGTGGCCAATGTGGAAAAACTTGTTCCCCGCGAATGGATCAACGCCCGCGGCAATGGCGTGGAACAGCCGTTCATTGATTACGCTCTTCCCCTGATCCAGGGAGAAACGGCCATGCAAAAGGAATGTTCCCTGCCCCGCTTCGCGAAACTCAGGAAAGTGCCGGCAAAGCCGGAACAGCGGTAGCAGTTTCTTCAGGGAAGCGTTTTTCCTCATCAATCCGGCCGGAGCTGCCTGCCCCACGCTCTTGCAGGTAAACATCCGGCCGGGGCTCTTCTCCCCGCCCGGTATCTTGAAAAGAATGAAGGGAAAGCCGGCGCAGCGGTTTCATTCATAAACGGGAAAAAACATTTCCATGGCAGGAATACTCTTTTTCCCTTATCCATAACACACAGTTTTACCATTTTGGAATCCTCCGTTTATAGAAAACCGCATCTTTTTCACTGAATGAAAATGGAGTCGGTTTTTTCCCATATTTTCTTATGGGACAATGCTTTTTAAACATATCAAAAACAAATAGAAAGAAACAGGTAAACAAAAAATCTTGCAGGCAAGGATGGAAAAAGGCTAAAATAATAAAGGAGTTCAACATTCGGCTTCTATCGTTTCGCGGCGCAAAACTGCTTGTTTCCGGATATTTTTCAGGAAACCGGCATGGAATCGCTCCCCGCTTGCCTATCCAAGTTTTTCCCGCATGCCATGCTCGATTATCTGTTTCAACATTTTTATTCAACGCTGGCCATCTTCTCTTTTTGCATTGCCATCCTGATTCTGAGAGCCCTCGGCAAACGCAGCAGTTTCTGGATTCCCGTCTCCACGGCCCCTTTAGGCTGCATAACCTTCCTGGCCGTCTTTCTCCTGCTGACGGCGGTCATTATTGGAACATTCGGCTTTTTCACCACAATTCCCATAGCGGAAAATCTGGCTTTTGCCCTGGCGTGGCTGGCAGCCATGGCTGCCGCTCTGGCCGTTATTTCACGCCTGACCGGCTATTACCTGCGGCAGGAACCATCCGCAGGTAGGAATTATCCGGAGGAATATGGAAAAATAATGTCAGCCCAGCTCCGGAACAAAGGCATCCTGCTATTCTCCATCATCGGCATCATCAGCTGCGCCATTGACATCATTACGCTCCCCTTCCCGATTCCGGAACTCCCTCCGGGGTCACCCCTGTCTGCCGCCACCATGATTCCCCTGCCGCCGGAAGTACCTTTTGAAGTATGCATCTCCTCCCGTGTCACGACCAGGTTTTCCGGAGAATGCGATTTTGACGCGACCGTCCGGAAAAAGGGTGGCGGCAAACACGTTTTCCCCGCCATTTTGATCAATCCCGGAGGGAGAAGCGCCGTTACCATTTACAGGCTGTGGCCGGAGGACAAGCATCATCAGGGCAGCCTGATTTTCACTAACGGAATACAAAGCTGCCTGCTTAATATGGATACCATGCAGATGAAGTCCCTGAACGGCCCCGCTTCCAATTATCCTCCTCCCTCCAGTGAAGACCTGTCCGGAGAAGATATGAATCTCCGCCTGGAAACGGTAGGACTGTACCGGGGGCTTTCCTTCGTACGCGGAGCGGAACACTCGGCTACAACGCGTTCTTATATTCTGAAAATTCTGGAAAACATGCAGGCGCGGGCGGAACGCCTCAAAGAAGCCATTGACAGGAACTCTCCCGAATCCTTAACCAAGTAACAAGCGGGTTTACTGTTGACTCAGCCAGGACGCTTCATCCCCGGCGGCGAATTTTTCAACTACTCCTTTTCACCGTGCCGGATGCCCTGGGCATCCAGAATTTTTTCATACCCCGTCAAACGCCTCCGGAAATCCTGAAAATTCTTATCCTCCTTCCGGGTCCACCCCGTCTCCGCATAAGCGGCAATACGGGGAAATACATGACGGTGCAGTTTCTCCACATCCGCAATCCATTCCGTCCAGACCTGGCAGCCCAGCCCGATGACATTCTTCTGCTGCTCCGGGTTCAATCCCGCAAAAACGGGCTCAAAAGAATAGGACCTGGACAGAGGGAGCTTGTCATATCCTTTGTTAATGTAAGTCATGTGGGAAGTGGAATTCACCACCTGGCGGCCTTCCCTGATCGCCTTGGCGGCAATTTTATCGGACCCATACCAGAAATGAATGATAGCATTTGCATCCAGCTTGCCGAGCGCAGCTCCCCGGCCGCCGTCATTGTGCACGTCGGACCCCAGTATTTCATTCCACCCCATCATCCGGCGCCCCCTCTCAGCCAGCATGCCGGAAATCCGATTCGTAAACATGATTTGAAGGTCGGGAAAAGTCTTAATGCCTTTTTTCTTCATGAACGCCTCAATGTGGGGCACGCCTTCCCAGTACTTTTTGTACCGCACCTCGTCACCGCCGATGTGAATGATACCTCCGGGAAAGAGGGAAGCCAGCTCTGTCATGATGTCTCCCAGGAACTGGTAGGTACGTTCGCTGGTTGGATCAAACGCCGCTCCGTCATTGAAACTCACGGGCACTTCCGCGAGAGGCCTGGCGGACAATTTCAACTCCGGATAGGAAACGATGGCGGCGGCGGAATGGCCCGGAATATCTATTTCAGGAACAATCGTTATATTCCTGTCGGCCGCATACCGGACAATGCGCCTGACCTGTTCCTGCGTATAAAAGCCTTCATGGGGCCTGCCTTCATACTTGCCGCTTCCCCACGTCTCTATCTCCGTATCTCTCCTCTTGCCTCCCACGGATGTCAGTTTGGGATATTTTTTAATCTGGATGCGCCATCCGGCATCATCCGACAAATGCCAGTGCAGGACATTCATTTTCAGGAGCCCCATTTGGTCAATCAGCCTCTTCACTTCCTCCTCTCCAAAAAAATGCCGTGCTTCATCCAGCATGAAGGCTCGCCAGGCAAAACGGGGATAATCCAATATGGAAAAAGGCTTCTCCGCCACATTCCAACTTACGCTCTTTTTGTCCGCATCATTGTTGAAAAAGGCGGCAGGCAGCATCTGCGCCAGACTTTGCCCCGCATAATAAACTCCTTTGGGAGTCGCGGCGCTGATGACGATATTTCCGGGAGCCGCTTCCAAACGGTATGCCTCCGGCCCGTACTGCTTCAGGGCAGCGTCCTTCACAACGCGGATTATTCCCGTACCGCCAGCCCCGTCCAGAGCCAATCCGGTTCCGCGTGACAAAAACTGCTGCAACAAGTGAGCCTGGCGCCGGAACTCCCCGTCCTTCTCCTTGCATATAATGCGCATTCCTTCATCCAGCTTCACGGGCGTTGCCGCCCCCTTGGCCTCTACCTTCACGGACACGGGCCGGGGTATTATCTGATCCTGAGCATTCACGGCCGTGCCGCATAAGCCGGAAAACAGAAAAAGAAACACATGGGAAACATGTCTGAACATCATGTTCAATATACACTGTTTTTCCCAGGAATCTTTCCTTTTCTCCCCAGTTTCTCTTCCACCCGTCAAAACCGGGGTGCAACATCCTCTCCACGAAGTGCCGTCGTGCCGGGCCGCCTGAAATGCCAGCAGGCTCCCCTTGCCTTCCTTTTACCGGCGGCGTATGATGGGCATCATGAAAAAAGACGACATCCCGGGCCTGTTCTCCGCCTTGGCGGACCGCCCTCTGGCGGACCGCCTGAGGCCGTCCGCACTGGAAGACATCATGGGCCAGGATCATCTGCTGGGGGAAGGAGGACCTCTCCGGCTCATGGCGGACTCCGGCAAAATGACCAGCTTTATCCTATGGGGGCCGCCCGGCTGCGGGAAAACCACGCTGGCGCGCATTCTGGCGACGCGCACATCCATGCATTTCGCAGCTCTCTCCGCCGTCTTCTCCGGCATGGCGGATTTGAGAAAAGCCTTTGACGAAGCGGCCAGGCGCAGGGAATACGGCCATGGGACCCTCCTGTTCGTGGATGAAATACATCGGTTCAACCGCGCCCAGCAGGACGGTTTTCTGCCATATGTGGAAAACGGAACCGTTACGCTGGTGGGGGCCACTACGGAAAACCCCTCCTTTGAACTGAACAGCGCCCTCCTCTCCCGCTGCAAAGTCTTTGTCATGCACTCCCTGGACGCCCCGGCTCTGGAAAGCATCATTGAACGGGCGGAAACCCTTCTTCAGCGTGAACTGCCGCTCGCGCCGGAAGCGCGCGCCACCCTGATAGAACTGGCAGACGGAGACGGCCGCTACCTCATTAACCTGATGGAAAGCGTCTTTGACCTCTGCAAGCCCGATGAAATGCTGGACACGGACGCACTGCTGAAAATTGTCCAGCAGCGAGCCCCGGTTTACGACAAGGACCGGGAAGGCCATTACAATCTCATCAGCGCCCTGCATAAATCCCTGCGGGGGTCGGATACGGACGCAGCCCTGTACTGGGCCGCACGCATGCTCGAGGGCGGGGAGGATCCTCTCTACCTCCTGCGCCGCCTGACCCGTTTCGCCATGGAGGATATCAGTCTGGCGGACCCTGCCGCACTTCAAATGGCCATTGCCGCGTGGGACACCTATGAACGCCTGGGCTCTCCGGAAGGAGAGCTGGCGATTGCTGAACTGATTATCTACCTGGGCTGCGCCCCCAAATCCAACAGTGCCTACACCGCGTGGGGAGCGGCACGGAAAGCGGCACGGGAATACGGGTCCCTGATGCCCCCGGCACACATCCTCAACGCGCCCACCAAACTAATGAAGGAACTGGGCTATGGAAAGAATTACGCATACGATCATGACGCGCCGGACGCTTTCTCCGGGCAAAACTACTTTCCGGACAACATGCCCCGCCGCCAGTTCTACAGGCCGCCGGAACGGGGTTTTGAACGGGAAATCAACAAACGCCTGGCCTATTGGGACAAACTGCGCCGCCAGCGGGCGGAAGAGGACGCCGGAAACTCCGGTACGCGCAGTAACAGAAAAAAGCCTCCTGTTCCGGAAAAACGGGATCCCTCATGACGCATCCGCCGGCCATACGGCCACTTCCGCAATTCCCTGCCCCGGAGACAGGCGGATGCGTACGTACCTGGCGCCGGTCCCTTCCGGACACATTGCGGTCAGCTCCGTCCCATCCTTGCGCAAAACGGCTTTAATGTCCTTCCAGCTATTTCCGTCCCTGCTGACCTGAACCGAGGGAGCCGGCCCCTTCCAGCTTCCGGCTGCCTTCACCTCCACCCGGTCCAGGCGGAATTCAAACTCCATGTCCAGCTGCCACCACGGCGCTTTGTCTTCCACGGACGGATGCCATGCAGAAACATCGTCACCGTCGGAAGCCTTCATCGCCTCCTGAAATCCGGAGGAAGCGGAACAGGGCCTCAATACAGCCAAATTGGCTTTCTCTCCGGATTCGGGCCGTCCGTACCGCGCCAGCTGGATATCCCTCTCCTTTGCGCTAAAACGCTTGTAGGGCCTTTCCCGCGTTTCCGCGCTCCTGCCCGCTACGTAAGCCGGAGCATTCCGGCAAACGATTTGGAGGCTATCCCCCTTCAATCCGGGAGAAGACGCCCTGATCACTGTCTTCCCGGCATAATAAGACCGAAACTCAATCGCCGCACAGCCGTCAATTAAATCAATATCCGTTCCGGGCGTGAACGTAATGCTTTTGCCGGTGGGGAACTCCCCGGGACCCGATACCACCGTAAGCGTCACCGGCACGGCATTGGATATCTGCCTTCCGGCGGCGTCCGCCACTTTCACGGTCACATGCACATCGTCCGTGCCGTCCGCCGGGCTGATAACCTTCTTGTCCGCGGACAGTTTCACCTGTGCCGGAGTCCCCTCTACAGGCCACTCCGGAGGAGGAATATTCCTCAACGCATTCCTGTACCAGTACCAGGCCCGCTTGGGAATGCGGAAGTAATCCACAATGCCCATGCGCCCTCCGGAAGGCCAGATGCTGCCGTGGTCAAAGCCGCACCAGACCGCCTCTCCCACGCGCCAGGGATAGCAAATCCCCGCTTCCTTATCCTTCTTCATATCCCCCCAGCCCGGCGCATACGCCCCCGGCCTCCGGCAGCTCACGGAACCATACTCCGTCACCATGCTGGGCCTGCCGGGCGTCTTCACATGGGAACCGTCCCCGTTAAAGGCGGCCATGTCCCCCAGCTTGTCAAAATTTCCGCGCTGCCCGCCCCCGGCGCACACGGGGCGCGTCGGGTCCAACTCCTTCACTAAGGTAATGAGCCTGTTGCACAAAGCCCTGGCCTCCGGCGCATGCCTGGTAAAAAACGGTTCATTGCTGATGCTCCAGATGACGATGGAAGGATGATTGCGGAATTGAAGCACCATCTCCCTCACCTGGCGCATGCAGCTTTCCTCAAACGCAATACGATCCTTCTTTTCCGCAGGATAGGCATCGCAATTCCAGTATCTGTCATGCTCCTTGAACCCGCCCATTCCCCAGAAAATACCTTCATTCAGCATGCACATGCCCTCCCGGTCGCAAGCATCCAGAAAAGCCTGGGAATGAGGGTAATGGGAGCCGCGGATGAAATTAAACCCGGCGTTCTTCATCAGCCGTACATCACGGCGGGCCCCGGCGTCCGTCACGGCATCCCCCCACCCGGCGTGGTCCTGGTGCACATTGGCCCCCTGCAGATAAACAGGTTTCCCGTTAATCAGCATACCCTGGTCCGCCGTCAGCTCCAGAGTACGGAAACCCAGGGGATTTTCAGCCCGGTCCAGCACCTTCCCCTTCTCGTCCAACAATTCCGTCGTCACACGGTACATATTGGGGGCCGCAGGGCTCCACAACCTGGGAGAAGCCAGAGGAGGCAGGTCAGCCTGTACGCGAGAATCTTCCCCGGCCCCCAGTTCCGCGCCCTTCTCTCCCCGCAGCACCACGCAGCCGCTTTGCTCATCCCGCACAGTATGCCGCACCGTCACTTTCCTCACTGTCCCGGTATCATTCTTCACTTCCGTCAAAATCCGGACCTTCCCGCGGGCCGCCGTCACCTCCGGCGTCTGAACCCATACTCCGTGCGCGGGCAAATACACGGGAGAACACACGTGCAGATGCACGTTCCGGTACAGTCCTCCGGAAAAAGTATGCTCCCCCGCCCGAGGCGCAATGCGGGGGCTCCAGCGGTTATCCACCCGTACCTCCACCCAGTTCTCGCCGGGCTTCAGGAAAGGCGTCAAATCCGACCGGAAGGCCGTATACCCCCCTTCATGCCTTCCCGCAGTCTTCCCATTCACCTTCACCTCCGCCACCTGGAAAGCTGCGCCGCAATCCAGAAACACCTTCTTCCCCTGCCATTCCTCCGGCATGACAAGCTTCTTGCGGTAGGAGCCGAACCCCGTGTAAAAGGAATCGGACATAAAGTAGGGCAGACTGAACGTATGGGGCAGATGAACCGTCTGCCAGCCGCTCTTTCCGGGCTCGTCCTCAAGCCGGAACTCCCAGCCGCGATTCCAGATCATCCTCCCGAACGGGGGTGAAGCTTTTTCCGCAGAGGAAACGCCTGTTTCCGCTCCGGCCATGGAAAAACACAGGGCAGCGCCCAGCATGCAGGCCATCATCTTGCGCATGCGTATGTTACCATTCCGCCATGTTCTTTCTTTCATTAAAAAAACATTTCCGCACCCTGAAAAGCCCGCAACAACAAGCCGTGCACCCCGGAAAGGGCGCACGGCTGGAAAACTTCTCCATCCGGGAAGCAGTGCAAAACGCCTGCCGCTCCGTTATTGGGTAATGATATTCAGCTCCGCAACGGTGGCGCTCTGTTCCCCGCCCCTCACCGGAGACCGGGCGTCAAGCTTAAAGTAGCGGGCCTCCACAGGCCTGCCGAAGTCGATGCGCTGAACAGCCGGATCCTTCCGGATATAGTGGTAGGAGAACTGGCCTTTTTTCACTTCCCTCCAATTCCGACCGTCATCGGAAACGGAAAACGTGTACTGGCTGATGAGGCCCTTGTCCTTGTCCATTCTGGGCGTGTAGATAAATCCGGTAAACTTCATTCTGGTTCCCATATCCACGGCAATGGAGTGGGGGAACCCCGGCAGGCCGTTCGTATAGGACGTATGCCAATAGGTATCCGGATTCCCGTCAATGGCAAAATGGGCGAAACCGGTATCCGGCTCTTCCGAAGAAGCGCTTAGAATTTTCCATTCGCCCTGCCCCTTGACGAGGGGGAATTTCCTCTCTCCGGGAGACGTGGAAGGAACCTTGCCGGACTTCATGGAGGCAGCCCAGGCCCTCACTTCCCCTTCGGGAAGCTTGAAGGGATTCCGGTACGTTTTTTCCGGCCCCTTGTTGACGGAATACTTTATCTCCGCCTCGGGCGTAGAGGAAGTCAGACTGACCATGCCGTCCCCATCCCGTTCAATGACAGGGGAATGGGGAACGGCCAGCCCCGTGCGCGCCAGATTCAGCAGGGCGGATGAGGGAGCCAGCACAAACCCCAGGGCTGTGGCCCCGCTCAATGTCTGGTACTTGACCAGCGGACGGGGCCCGCAGGAAGAGCCGCCCAGCCCCATCTGGAAAGCATCCAGATTCACAATCACTTTATTTTTCTCCGGCAGCCTGTCCAGGCTCCTGGCATCGTTAAGCTCCTTCGGCGTATAACGCAGGACGGAAACCTCCAGCGGAGCCCTGGGAGAGGCGGCCCCCACCCACAGAGCCTGGTCCTCCTGGGGTTTGGACAAGGCTATCCAGTCCGTTTCCATGCGGTTGCCCATATCCTGGGGCCGGGAATAAGCAAAAAACATATCGTCCACGGAAGTGCGGAAAATGTCCTTCCAGCAGCTCGTGCGGCGGTCCCGGTAATTATCCCACGGTCCCAGCCCCAGGTACTCTACCCGGTCATACGCGGCAGGCATCCCGAAAGTGACGCCCAGCCGGAGGAGTTCTTCTCCCTTAGCGGAGGGATACATTCGGACGGAAGCATTGATAATGCCGTTGCCGAAAACCGTCCACGCGACTTCCCCGGAAAAGGCAAGCTCGGAACCTTTCGTCCGGAACTGTGCCGTGATTCGGGCCACGCCGGGGGAAATGACGGCAGCTTTAACGTCGGAATATTCCGCTTTCATATTCTGCATCTTCATTTTCCCTTCAACCTTGCTCCTGATCCAGGCATCGTTATCCACCGGAGAACGGTACGCCTGGAGCTCCACCGGATAGCCGGGCAAAATCAAATCCCGGCCGCCATACCGGAGGGAGGAAAGCATCCCGTTTTTGAAGGAGGCGGAAAAACCTTTTCCCTGCACGGCCACGGAATCCCCCTGGAGCACGGAAACAGCAGGCAGCGCCGCCGGGGGAGGCACGGGAACCTCCTTCTCTGCAGATGCCGGGAACCACTCGTAAGCTTCGCACTCATTCACCACATGTTCCAGTTGCTTGGAGGAAAGTTCCTTCACGTCTTCCGGGAGCTTGAACCGGGCATCCGCCAGAACCATCAGGGAACCGGTCCGCATAGCGGCTGAAGGCAGATTAACCGTTGCGGATTTGCCGGGGGGAACCTCCGGCAGAACCATGCGCTCCACAGCATGGCCGCCGCCGGGAACAAGGGATACCAGATAAAGCGTATAACCTTTCAAAGGCTTATGGAAATATTTGTTGCGAACGGACAGGGACCCGTCCTTGCGCTCAAAAGCCATGTACTGGTATACTTTCTTCACCTCTTTCGTCTTGGCCGTGGTGTTCCGGTTGCCAAGAATAATGCCGTTGTCGCAGAAATTGGCCTGGTTGGGCCTGTCTCCGAACATGCCGCCGTAAGCCTGTGTTACTCCCTTGAAAGGGGCGGGCTTGTAAATGCCGTTTCCGGCAGGATTGGCGCGGAGGGACTGGTCCACGAAATCCCAGATGGCCCCGCCCACCATGCGCGGGGAAGACTCGAAGGCATCCATGTACTCCTTGAAATTCCCCAGGGCATTCCCCATGGAGTGGGCATATTCGCACACGAAAAAGGGGCGGGAAGTTTTCTGCTTCCCCCAGTTTTCCACCCGGTCCACGGGCGGATACATGGCGGAATCCATATCCACGGCCTTGTGGCCGTGCGGAAATTCGCAGTAATGGAGAGGCCGCGTAGTGTCATAAGCCCTGATAGCCGCCGCTGCCGCCTCAAAATTGGGGCCGTTGCCGGACTCATTGCCCAGGGACCAGAAAACAATGGAAGGGTGGTTCTTGGAACGATGCACCATGCTCATATTGCGCTCCACATGGGCTTTCTTCCAGGAAGGCTTCCGGGAAATATCCATGCTGCTATTGCGGATGCCGTGGGCTTCGCAGTTGGCTTCGTCCATCACGTACAGGCCGTAGCGGTCGCACAACTCATAAAAATAAGGATGATTGGGATAGTGGGAACAACGGACGGTATTGATATTATGCGCCTTGATAATCTGCACGTCCTTTTCCATCACTTCCCGCGGAATGGCGCGCCCGTAATCGGGATGGGCTTCATGGCGGTTGACACCCTTGAACTTGACGGCTCTGCCGTTAATCAGCACGGCGCCGTTATCCGCAATCTCCACGGAACGGAACCCGATATTGACGGAACGGGTATCCTTTCCATTCAGAGAATAAGTCACCCTGTACAGGTTGGGCGTTTCCGCCGTCCATGGCTTCACACCGGGAAATTTCCTGTTCAGGGAAATCTGCACCTCGCCTCCGGAGGGAATGGAGGGAACCTCCAGCGTTCCGGAATCCAGCCTTCCCCTGTTATCCGTCTGCACGCGGCCGGAACCGTTCCTGCCCTCCCAGTTCAATTTGGTGGAAATCCCGTCGATGGAATAATTCAGCTTCATGCCGGCGGGAATATCCTTTTTACCGGAATTGCGGATGGTGAACGTTCCGTCCAGTACCCCGGTTGTGTAATCCTCCCTGTCCAGTCCGGCCTTCAGGAACAGGTCACGCACGTGCGTCTGCGGCTGGGCAAACAGGGTCACGTCCCGGAAAATGCCGGAAAGGCGCAGGAAATCCTGGTCCTCCAGGTAAGAACCGTCGCTCCAGCGGTATACTTCCACGGCAATCGTATTCCTGCCCGGCCTGACATAGGGAGTAAGGTCAAACTCCGCCCCTGTATAGGAATCTTCGGAATAGCCGACTTGACGGCCATTTACCCACACATAAAAGGCGGACTCCACCCCGTCAAACCGGATCATCACCTGCTCTCCCTTCCAGGAAACGGGCAAATTGAAATCCCGGCGGTAGGAACCCACGGAATTACGCTCCCTGTACGCCGGCCAGTTCTTGGGCGGTTCCCCCATTACCTTGGGAGGATTCGGCTTGAATGGATAGGGAACATTCGTGTAAATGGCCGTTCCATAACCGTAAAGCTGCCAGTTGGAAGGAACCTTGACCGTATCCCATCCGGAAACGGAATAAGAGGGATTGAAGAAATCGGCAGGCCTCTCGTCCGGAGTCATGGAAAATTTGAACTTCCAATCCCCGTTCAAGCTCAACGTTTTATCCGATGCCGGAAAAACGGAGGCTCGGGGAGCCTCCTTATTGATTCCCGTCACCTCTTCATTTTCCCAATCCGGAACATCCCCCAGCAGGGGAAGAGCCGGAGCCAGACACATCACGGAAAACAGAAACGCGCGTACCGTCTTCATCTCGGAATGAATATGGAATTGCTTACTTATACTTTTTCAGGGACGGATCCTGATAACGCTCTGAATCCTTCTTCCCGTCACCTCCGGCAGGGTTCAACGTCCACTTGCAGGAATCCGTGTACGTTTTCCCTCCTATGGAAGCCGTGGCCGTAATAGTGTTGAGGCCGGGCTTGAGAGTCACTTCCGGCCAGACGGCGCGCTTCAAATCATCCGGTTTGACACTCCCAACGGGCTTCCCGTTGACGCTCAGCTTCACCACGGAACCATTGCTGTAAACCTTCACGGGCACCGTTTTTTCCGTACGTTCCGCAAACCTGCGGGATGTGATGTATACGGTAGGACGGGGGCTCCAGTTGGCCCTGTAGAAAAAATAGGCGTCCTTGGGCGTCTTGCGGTCATAGGTCACCAGCCCCTTGTCGTTAATGCCGGGGCTTTCCCCCTCAAAACGGGAAGAGGAACCGAAGTCAAACATGTTCCAGACAAAGGCCCCCCACACCTCCGGCCTTTCCCTGATGCACCTGTAATTGATCTCATGCGCATGGGACTGCCATTCCTCCGGATGCCAGAATCCGGTGGGAGACGGCCTTTTGGTCGGATTCTCATGCATGCCCGCGCTGGCGCCGTGACCATACTCACTGACGGCAATGCCCATCTTGCCGCCATAGTCGCGGATGTAGCCGTTCAGGTTACCCTTCATGGTTTCGGGCCCTCCTCCGTACCAGCCGGGATACGTATTGAATGCGATGTGGTCAGGAATATTGTTCAGTTTTCTGCGGCCCGCCTGATTGCTGGCCCCCACGGTCATGCGGGAGGGATCCGTCTCCTTCACGAACTTGTTCAATTCCGTCAACTCAGCTTCCATGTCCACTCCTCTAGTGGCAGCCTCGGGCTGGTGTCCGATTTCATTGAAAATTCCCCACATGCAAATGGAGGGATGATTCCAATGCTGGAAAATCATCTCCCGGGCCTGGAGGCGGTTATTCTCCCGGAACTCCGGCGTATCCCACACCAGGTTGACATTGGGGACCTCGGACCAGACAATCAGCCCCGCCTTGTCGCACAGGTCGTAAATATTGGTGGATGCGGGATAGTGGCCCGTTCTAACCCCATCCGCCCCCATATCCGCAATCAGCCTGATATCCCGCGCCTCATCTTCCGGGGAAAGGGCCCACCCCTTCCCCTTCATATCCTGATGGCGGCTGACCCCCTTGATCTGCATGGTCTTTCCGTTCAGGACAAAACCTTCCTTGGGATTGACGGAAACCGTCCTCAGGCCCAGCGGCTGCACCAGCTCATCCGTCTGGCCATCCGCCGTCCTGATGGAAGTTTTCACCTGGTACAGGTAAGGATTCTTCACTCCGTTCCAGAGTACGGGATTGGCGATTGCCAGCGTTACGGGAACCTCCAGTCTATTCTTTTCCCCGGCGGCGGCCTTTACCGTCTTCCCGGCTACCTTCCTGCCCTTCATGTCCAGGATTTCCACGGCAACATCCACATCCCCGGCCTTTCCGTCCGAATTGAGAAGGGTCTTCACTTCCATCTCGGCCTTGGATTTGCTTAAAGACTTTGTCGTGATGAAAACGCCGGGAGAAGCATAAAAAAGAGGATCAATGCAGACACCGTCCGTCTCAATCAGTTCAATGGGCCGGTACAGCCCGCCGAACATGGAAAAATCCCCGCGCTGGGGGGCGATATGATTACGCTGCGTGTTGTCCACCAGAACGGAAATCGTATTGGAGCCTTTTTTCAAAAGGGGCGTTATTTCATAACAGAAAGCCGTAAACGCCCCCTCATGGCTGCCGGCAGGCTTCCCATTGACGGAAACCTCGGAAACAATGCTGGCTCCCCCGCCGCGGATGAAATACCTCTTGCCCGGCCTGGGCTCCACCGGAAGCGTGCGCGAATAAACGGCCGGCCCGCGGCGGTAGGCGTCACTGTTGACGGATTTGGCGTCTTCCCGCTTCCCCTGAGCACCATTGGCGGCATCCTCTGCGTTCCATGTATGGGGCACCGTCACTTTTTCAGCAGGCTTCCCGTTAAAACTGAAATCCCAGGAACCGTTCAGGGGATAAATCTCACGGGCGTCCGCCGCGAAAAAAGACCCCAATACGCAGCAAAGGCCGGCACATGATACGTTGAAAGAATGAATTCTGATGTTCATGATACAGTGAAACAGTATATCCCATACGTCCGGCCATGTAAAATACTTTCATCCGGCCGTTCCTTTACCCCTCTTCCGACAGAAATATACTCATGCCGGACAAGTCACGTCCATCTTGACATTCAGCACAGGGAGCCGCGCTTTCTAACATTTTCGGTTCCTGCACCATCAGAAACTTTGATTTTCCGGCCGGCTCAAAGAAAACATAAGTAACAACATATCCTTGACGGTTACGCGTTTTCTAGTGGAAAGCATAAGTTTTCCCCATTATAAGAATAGCCTTTTTCATTAAAACCGTGTTTGGACAAACACGAGAAATGAACATGAAAAAAGCACCGAATACAAACAAATTGAAATATGTCGGAGCCGCACTTCTGGAGGGGGAATCAGTCACCCTGATCCAGGCTGCAAGGCTGGTATTGGAAATCAAGGAAGCCCTTGGAGATGAAATCTGTACCATTACCCGGTGCCGGGAAGTCGTCTCCCTGGGATTGAACGCCATTAAAAACAAACATCAAACCGTCAGTTTCGGCACGGCGGCCGTGGAATGCCTGCGTTCCAAAAGCCACCGCCGTCCCCGGACGCTGACGGACATCAGGAGCATCATCCACAAGCTTAAAAAGAGTAATCCGGAACTGGAACACACCTCCCTGCGCAACCTGAGCGTGGAGGAATGCCAGAACATCCTGATGAATACCTTTACCACATCCCGGCAGAGGCACAAAGCGAGGCTCATCTTGAGCGGAATTTTCTCGTTCTCCGTCAAACGCGGATGGTGTGACGAGAATCCCATCCTCCGCGTAGACACGCCTTTTCTGCAGGAGCAGGAAATCCCCGCTCTGACGCTGAAGGAAATAACTCAGCTTCTCAAGGCAGCCATGGAAGAATTTGACGGAAGCTGTGCAGCTGGAGCGGCGCTGATGATCTTTGCAGGAATCCGCCCGCAGGAAGTGGAACGCCTGCTCTGGGAAAACATCGCTCTCCGCGACGGCTGTATCATTCTGAACTCCAAGCATACCAAAACCGGAGGCGCCAGGCACGTCACCATCCTGCCCGTGCTCGCCAAATGGCTCAAATTCTGCCGTGACAGGACCAAACCCGGCCCCGGAACTCCCATCTGCCCGAAAGGGTGGACAATCAAGTGGCGCAAAATCCGGAAAAAAGCCGGCTGGGGAGGAAGAAAAAAATCATGGGTGCCGGACTGCCTGCGGCACACCTACGCCAGCTACCACGCCAAGCACTTCAAGGACTACAACCTGTTGCAAATGGAAATGGGGCACCGCTCCTCCTCCCTGCTCCGCACACGGTACTTGAACATGAAAGGCATCTCTCCGCAAACGGCCACGCGCTTCTGGGCCCTGACGCCAGCCAAGGTCATTGAAGAAACGAAACCGCCGGAAGAACCGCCGGTCTCCTGATCCGCAACAAAGGAAAACGCGCCGGCACGGGACAAACGCTCCCTGTTGAAGCAAAAGACAAGACCGTTTCCTACAGTTCGTAATAAGTGTATCCATTCAATCCGGAACGGAACACTTCCAAGGCTCTCCGGCGTTCGGACGGAGATATTTTCCCCTCGGCTACGGCTTGCTCCGCAAACGTGCGGAACTTGTTGATCAACTCCTTGGGATCATACTCCACGTAGGAAAGGACATCGGACACCGTATCGCCCTCCACTTCATGGGTATAAACGGGGCGGCCGCCTTCCAGATGCACGCCAACCACATTCGTATCTCCCAGCAGGTTATGCAAATCCCCCAAAGTCTCCTGATAGGCTCCTACCAGGAATACGCCTATGTAATAATCGTCCTCGCCGGGTTTGATGGCATGCAGGGGAAGGGCGGTTGCCACGTCCTCACGGTCAATGAAATGGTCTATCTTTCCGTCGCAATCGCACGTGATGTCTGCCAGCACGGCCTTATTCGTGGGCCGTTCATTCAAACGGTGCAGAGGCATCACGGGGAAAAGCTGGCGGATGGCCCAGGAATCCGGAAGAGACTGGAACAGTGAAAAATTGCCGTAATAAAAGTCCACCATGGAGCAGGAAAGCTCCCTGAGATCCTCCGGAATGGTCTCCATCTCCGCCAGCATGCGGGAAATGCGGCTCAGGATATGCCAATAATAAGCCTCTCCCAGCCCGCGCTGCCGCAGGGTGGCGTTCCCGTAAAAAAACTGGGCTCTCAACTGATCCCGGTAATAACAGGCGTCATTATAGCACTCCTGCATATTCTTCCTGGCCAGCGTCCGGTCCGTGTCCGCAAAAGCCTTCAACAGCTCCGGAGCGTCATCCGGAAGCTCGGGCGGAGGTTCCTCGCCCGGAGCGCTCGTCACATCCAGCACGTTGAACACCAGCACGGAATAATAGGCCACTACGGCCCGTCCGGACTCCGTCACCAGCGTGGGATGGGGAACCCCGTACTTGGAACACATGTCTCCCACAACCTCCACCACGTCACGGGCAAACTCCGCAATGGAATAATTGCAGGAAGAATGGAAATTCGTCTTGGAACCGTCATAATCCACGGCCAGGCCGCCGCCCATGTCCAGCGTGCCCAGAGGGGCGCCCTCCTTCACCAGGTCCACGTAAATGCGGACCGCCTCCGTCAGCCCCTCGCGCACCACGGAAATATTTGGAATCTGGGACCCCTGATGATAATGGAGCAGCTTCAGGCAATCCAGCGCATCCACCTGCTTCAGCTTATCCACCACATCCACCACCTGGGCTGCGTTCAGCCCGAAAACGGACTTATCCCCCGCGGATTCCTGCCATAACCCGGACCCCTTGGCCGCCAGCTTGACGCGCACGCCCAGATTAGGGCGGATATCCATCCTTCTGGCGCGCTCCAGAATAACGTCCAGCTCGGAAGGCATTTCCAGCACGATAAAAATATTCAGCCCCATCTTCTGGGCCGTCAACGCCAGGTCAATAAACTCGTCATCCTTGTACCCGTTGCAAATCAGATAGGCATTCGGATTGTGCATATGGGCCATGGCGGCTATCAGCTCCGGCTTGGAACCGGCCTCCAGACCGTAATCATACTTGGTGCCGAACTCCGCAATCTCCTCCACCACCTGGCGCTGCTGGTTCACCTTGATGGGGTAAACGCCCTGGTACTTACCCTGGTACCCCGCCTCCTTGATTGCTTTCCGGAAACTGTCGTTCAACTCCGCAATACGGCTGCGCAGCAAATCCCGGAACCGGAACAGAACGGGAACGGTAGTCCCGCGCTCCTTCAGCCCCTCCAGCAGATCGCACAGGCTGACATCCTTCTTTCCTCCATCCTCGTCATTCAGGCGTACGGTAACCTCTCCCTTTTTACTGATGCGGAAATAACCGTTCCCCCAATCGTCAATGCCGTACAAATCTGCGGAATCATGGTGACTCCACCCGCGGACTTTCTGCTTGATGCCTTCTTTAGCTGCTGCCATGTCAATCTGTCTGGTCAAATATTCTAGCCCAGGCGGGCCTCAAAATCTTCATAGGAAAAACGGCGCACCGTCTCCACGGAACCGTCTTTTCTCTGAACGGCGATGTCCGGATGGCGCACGCCATTGAAAAACGTAGTCTTCACCATCGTATAATGCGCCATATCGTCAAACACAAGTTCGTCACCTACCGCCAGGGGCTCCGCGAAGGAATAATCTCCAAGCCGGTCTCCCGCCAGGCACGTGGGGGCGCCCAGCCGGTACGTATAAGCTTTTTCCCCGGCCTTCCCCGCCAGCGCATAGCTCTCCCCTTCCAACCGTACGGCGGGCTGCTGCGCGGAACGGAGGGAAGCGTCTCCTGCAATCTGGAACACATCCGGCCGATAAGGCATTTCCAGCGTATCCGGCATGTGGGCGGATGCGGAAACATCCAGAATGGCATGATTCACCCCCTCCGCGGAAAAAAGGTCCAGCACCCGGCACCGCAGCACCCCGGTATGAATGGCAGCGGCCTCTCCCGGTTCCAGCCATACTTCCACGCCGTAGCGTTCGCGGATGCGGCGGATAAGTGCCGCCAGCAGCTTCCGGTCATAGTCGGGTTTGGTAATCCAATGACCTCCTCCCATATTCAGCCAGGAAATCTCCGGGCGGCTCAAAAGATGGCCGAAGCGGCGTTCCACCGCATCCATCGTTACCGCCAGGTCATCCGCTCCCTGTTCGCATAAAGTATGAAAATGAAGACCGGAAATGCCGGACAGGTCCGCCCCCTGCATCATGTCCGGCGTCACGCCCAGGCGGGAACCGGGGGCACAGGGGTCATATATGGGCGTATGCCCGGTGGAACATTGGGGATTGACGCGCAAGCCGCATTTCAATTCACCGGAAACAAAGCGGGGATGCCGCATCACTTCCTCCCGGAAACGGCTCCACTGCGTCAGGCTGTTAAAATCAAGATGGCTGGAAATCTCCGCCAGCTCCGCTATTTCCTCCGGGGCATGGCCGGGAGAATAAGTCAGCACATGCTTCCCGAACCTGCGCCGGGCCAGCCGCGCCTCCCACAGGCCGGAAGCGCAGCAGCCGTCCAGCCAGGGGGACAGGGCCTCAAAACAGGGCCAGCAGGAAAACCCCTTCAGCGCCAGAGCGATGCGGCACCCTGCGGCATCCGCCACATCCCTCAGGATAAGAGCGTTGCGTTCCAGGGCCGGCAGGCTGATGATAAAGGCGGACATAAAGCAACGACAACCTAAGCGATTCAGAACGATTTGCGAGAAAAATTTTAGTAATTTACCATCATACCTGCGAGACGGGCATGAGAACGCCTTCCCCACTCCCGCCAGCCCCCCGCATCAAACGGAAACGTCAAAAAACGGCACAAAACGGTACCTCCTGCATTCTTTTCCTTGAAATGGGATGTATTTTCCTCTTTTATAACGTAACCATTGCGATTGCCATGACTAACATTCATCCCTTCACTACTGCAGCAGCCTGCATCCTGACCGCCGGAGCAGCGCTCTTCACCAGCTCTTGCCAACCTGCCTCTCCCGAGAGCTATGCCCGTCAATTTGCTACTGCCCAGCACGTATCCGTGCACGGCTACAATGGCCGTGAAACTCTGACCTCCCGGGTTTACGCTGACTGGGGCAGCATGCCGGCCAATGCGCGCCGCGCCATGGAGGAATACATCAAGGGCGCTGAATGGAAAACGATGGACTACATCCGCCCGCAGTACTTCATCCAGGTAGACCGCTCTTTCTGGGCGATCTGCATTGACAATGACGGCAACATGACAGGCATCATTCCCTTCCGCAATGGCAAGGACGCCCGCAAAATGTCCGTCAACAACCACTTCAAGATGCTGGTCAACACGACGGACCGGGCTCCCGCCCTGGGCTATGCCATCCTGAAAAACCTGGCTTATGCTGACGGACTCCGCGTCAGCACCCGCAAGGCTGACGGGCTGGCAACTCCCGTTCCCGCCCCTCCGGCCATGAAAGTCGTTGTTCCGCCCAAGGGCGCTGCTCCGTCCGCAGCGCCCGCTGCCAAATCCGCAGCAACGTCCGTTTCTGAACCAGGCGCTACGGAAGAAACTCCTGCCGACGATACTGCCGGAACGGAAGAGGAACCCTCTGCGGACAGCGCTGCTGAAAGCGAAGATACCACGACAACGGATGATGCCGCTGTCACCGACGATTTTTAAACCCTCCCTTTCAGGGGACTTCGTTATTTAACCCTTGTCACGCCCCGACGCCATATCCGTCGGGGCGTTTTTTATCCCTCCCGAACCAGTTCCCTTGCTCATTCCTCCCCTTGCTCCGAAAAAAGCTGAGGCCTTCATTCACGAAAAACGATGACCCTGCATCCGGAAAAGAAAACACACACCATTCCTATACCGGACAGAAAAAACTACTGGAAAAAGAAGTGAGGGCACCCCAGCCTCGACCCGGTCCGCCCGGCGGGATGTGAATCCTGCCGGGGGTTATGAAAAAACTTTGGAAAAACGTTATTGCGGATCATCAAAAACCATTCCCCTTCACCTGGTCGGGCCACGGAACGGAACTCCCGGCAGGAGCGCCCAGCTCATTGTCCTTCTTATAGGTTGGCATCTGCGCCTTCCTCTCCCGGAGCAACCTGCCCATGACAACAGCCATTTCCCTGGTTTTCCGCGGCTCCCTGGAAGCCAGATTTTTCTTCTCGCCGATATCTTTCCTTAAATGGTACAGCTCAAAGCTCTGGGTCAGGTGGCGGTAAATCAATTTCCAATCCCCCTGGCGCAATGCGGTGGAAGAAGTATACTGAGGCGCCTGCCGGCTGCCTTCCCCCCAATTATTCGGCTGGTGGAACAAAAGGGGGCGGTCTTCAGGAAACCGGCCGCCTTTGAGCAAAGGAACCAGGCTTAAGCCGTCAAGCTTCTGCGGAACTTCTACGTTCCGGCATCCGGCGATATCCAGAAGAGTTGGGAAAAAATCGTCAATAACCACCGGGACGGCACACCTTGAACCGCCCTTCGTCACGCCCGGCCAGGAAACAATCATAGGCTCCCGGATACCGCCTTCCATGCATGACCCCTTGCCGAAGGAAAGAGGGTAATTGGCCTCTTCATTGCCCAGTCTGCCGGAGATGGCCAGGCCTCCGTTATCCGACATAAACACCAGTACGGTATTTTTTTCCAGATGATGTTCCCTGAGATACTTCATGATATCCCCCAGGCTTTTGTCCATCCCCTCGATCAGCCCGGAATAATGTTTCTCCGTCCGGGACCACTTGTGGCCGTCCTCCGGGTTTTTGTAGGCATCCGCAAACCTCTTGTCGTAAGCGCGCTCATCCAGCGGAGAATGCAAAGCGTAATGGGCCATGTACAGATAAAAGGGCTTGCCAGCCTCCCTGGGATTGGTCCTGATGGCTTCCAGGCGTTTAATGGCCTCCCGCGTCAGGGCCTCCGTCAAAAATACATCGTCCTGGTAATAATTATTCTCATCCAGTCCGCGCACATGGTTAAACCCCTTTCCGTAATGCCTGGAACCGCGGTAATCCGCCGGATGGCCGATCTCCGTACCTGCGATATTATAATCAAATCCCATATTCAACGGATTGGAACCCGGAGTTCCCTGCGTGCCGAAATGGGCCTTCCCGCAATGGACGGTAACATAACCGCACTTCTTCAGCATCTCCGGCAGTGTAGCCGCCGTGGCAAAAGGACGCGTCATGTGATAGCGCATATCCTCCCCGGAAATGGGGCGTTTTGTCGTTCCCCTGGCGGGAGTGCCTATAGGCTGAAGGCCGTTCAACGCCCAGTCCGGAGGCAGGAGGCTCCTGCTGTTGGCGTCCGTCGTCCCGTTCTGTTCCCGTACCCAGCAGGTCACGCGGTGCCGCGCCGGATTCATGCCGGACATCAGGCTCACCCGGGAAGGAGTGCAAAGGGGATGGGCATATGCATCCGTAAACGTCATGCCCTGGGAAGCCAGCTTCTCCATATTCGGCGTCCGGTAGCGCCTGTTCAAAAAGGTTTTCTTCGGGTTGCCCTGGCTGTCGGACCAGAACGGGTGGGAAGTATCCTGCCATCCCATGTCATCTACCAGGAAAACGATGATATTGGGCTTCTTTCCGGAAACAGTGTTGGAACCATTGCCCAGAGCGGATGCCCCGGCAAACAGGAACAATACTCCGCAAACGGCGGACATAATACAGGAAGTAAACTTCATGGTTGCAATCAACAAAAACCTTTCAGTTAAAAAATACGCGCAAACGTCTTCTTACCTTTCCCCTTTTTTCCGAAAAACGGCATCATGCCCCAGGAGCATTGGAAGCGCCTGCACTCCGCCGGGTTTAGGCTTGATTGACCCGCGGGCGGAGTATACATTCCCTCCCGTCATGTCCGAGCGCAAGAAACCATATCCCTTTGACGTTTTTGAACCTAAATGGCAACAGATCTGGGACGAGAGGAAAACCTTTAAAGTAAATAACCCCGGAGAAGAGGGCTTTGATGCGTCCAAACCCAAATACTACGTGCTGGACATGTTCCCCTACCCCAGCGGGGCGGGCCTGCATGTGGGCCATCCGGAAGGGTACACCGCCACGGACATTGTAGCGCGTTTCAAACGCATGAACGGCTTCAACGTGCTCCATCCCATGGGGTGGGACTCCTTCGGCCTTCCGGCGGAACAATACGCCATTAAAACCGGACAGCACCCCTCCGTCACTACCTTCCGGAATATAGACAACTTCCGCCGCCAGCTCAAAATGCTGGGGTTCTCTTACGACTGGGACCGGGAAATAGCAACAACGGACCATGAATACGTCCGTTGGACCCAGTGGATATTCCTCCAGCTTTACAACTCCTACTACAACAAGGAACTGAAAAAGGCGCGCCCCGTTTCCGAACTGGAGGAACAGGGATTGAGCCGGGAAGAAATCGACCAGCGCCGGCTGGCCTACGTAGCGGAAGCTGCCGTCAACTGGTCCCCGGACCTGGGGACCGTCCTTGCCAATGAGGAAGTGGAGGAATGGAAATCCAAGGGACACCGCGTGGAACGCCGCCCCCTGCGCCAGTGGATGCTGCGCATCACGGACTACGCGGAACGCCTCATTGACGAGCTGGAGCCCCTGGACTGGCCGGAATCCATTAAACTGCTTCAGCGCAACTGGATAGGCAAATCGGAAGGTGCGGAAGTGGACTTCACCTTGGACGGAGAAACGATCACTGTTTACACCACCAGGCCGGACACCCTCTTTGGAGCCACCTACATGGTTCTTTCCCCGGAGCACCCTCTGGTAGATACCGTCACCACGCCGGAACAGAAACATGCTGTGGAACAATACCGCGCCCAGTGCGCCTCCAAAAGTGACTTGGAACGCACGGACCTCTCCAAGGAAAAAACAGGGGTCTTCACCGGAGCCTATGCCGTCAATCCGGTCAATGGAAAACAAATTCCCGTCTGGATCGCGGACTATGTGCTGATGGGTTACGGAACCGGAGCCATCATGGCCGTCCCCGCCCATGACGAACGCGACTTCGCCTTTGCCCAGGTCTTCGGCCTGCCCATACTCCAGGTAGTTCAGCCGCCCAGTGAAGACACGGACTGGCGCGGCTTCTGCGGTTATGAAGGTTCCAGCGTGAACTCCGGCTTCCTGACCGGGCTGCCTACTCCGGAAGCCAAGGAAAAAATGATCCTCTGGCTGGAAGAAAACGGCAAGGGACGCCGCAAAGTAAACTACAAGCTGCGCGACTGGCTCTTCTCCCGCCAGCGTTACTGGGGGGAACCATTCCCCATCGTATGGGAAGACGGTCGCCACCGCGCCCTGCCGGAAAGCGAACTCCCCGTACTCCAGCCGGATCTGGACGACTTCGCCCCCACGGGAGACCCCCGCGGCCCGCTGGTCAAGGCTGCGGAATGGATAGCCTACACGCCCACAGCCCACCGGGAAACAAACACCATGCCCCAATGGGCCGGCTCCTGCTGGTACTACCTGCGTTACCTGGATCCGGCCAACACGGAACGCTTCGTCAGCCGGGAAGCGGAACAATACTGGATGGGCTCCGCCGGCTCCCCCGGAGGCGTGGACCTGTACGTGGGCGGCACGGAACACGCCGTGCTCCACCTTCTCTATGCCCGCTTCTGGCACAAGGTGCTCTTTGACCTGGGCTACCTCAGCACCAATGAACCCTTCCAAAAACTCGTCAACCAGGGGCTCATCCTAGGGGAAGACGGCCAGAAAATGTCCAAATCCCGCGGCAACGTCGTCAATCCGGACGACATCGTCCGCGAATATGGCGCGGACTCCCTGCGGTTATATGAAATGTTCATGGGCCCTCTCAAGGACGTGAAACCTTGGGCAACCAAAGGTGTGGAAGGCATTTCCCGCTTCCTGGCCCGCGTCTGGCGCGTGGCCTTCCGGGAAAATCAGGAAGGAGAATGGGAAATCAACTCCAAACTGGTGGAGAACGCTCCGGAAGCCGGGGTGCTTGCCGTACGCAAGGAATTGCACAAAACCATTAAAAAAGTGACGGAGGACATCAATGGCATGTCCTTCAACACCGCCATCGCGAAAATGATGGAATGCACCAATGCCATGACCTCCGCGGATGTGGTGGACGTTCAGGACTATGATGCTTTCCTGACCCTGCTGAATCCCTTTGCCCCCCACCTTACGGAAGAAATACACAGCCGCCTGCAAACAGCCTTCCCGGCTCTGGCCCAGACGCAGCTTTGCCAGAAAAGCTGGCCTGAATGGGAGGAAGCCCTGCTGGAGGAAAATACCGTTCCCATGGTCATCCAGGTGAACGGCAAGCTGAGGGACAAACTGGAAGTGCCCAAGGACATCTCCCGGGAAGAACTGGAAAAACAGGCCCTGGCTTCCGCCAAGGTGAAAACCTTCCTGGACGGCGTCACTGTGCGCAAGGTAATTGTCGTACCCGGCCGCCTCGTCAACATTGTAGCCAACTGACATCCCGAAAAGCCTCCCTCAGCCATGACCATAATCTCCCCGTCCCTGCTGGCCGCTGATTTCTCCCGCATTGGGGAGGAAGCGCGGCGGGCCTTTGACTCCGGTGCCGACTGGCTGCATCTGGACATCATGGACGGCCACTTTGTGGACAACATCTCCTTTGGCCCGGAAATCTGCGCCGCCGTCAGAAAAGCGGTGGGGCCGGACCGCTTTCTGGATGCCCACCTGATGATAGAACGGCCGGACCACTACTTTGACCGCTTCGTCAGGGCAGGTGTGAACCTCATCTGCTTTCACGTGGAACTGGGAGACTCCCACTACATTCGCAACACACTCGGGCGAATCCGGGAAGCCGGAGTAAAAAACGGCCTGGCTCTCAACCCGGCCACACCCTTTGAAGCCGTAGAACCTTACCTGGCGGAAATAGACCTGCTGCTGGTCATGTCCGTAGTGCCTGGCTTCGGCGGCCAGTCCTTCATGCCTTCCGTATTGGACAAGGTGGAAAAAGCCGCCGAATGGCGCACGGAAAACCGCGCCTCCTTCCTCATTCAAATGGATGGAGGAATTGGCCAAAACAATGCCGCTCAATGCGCTCTGGCCGGAGCGGATGTGCTGGTGGCAGGCTCCTCTACCTTCAAGGCTCCGGATATGGCCCGCGCCATTGCGAAAATGAAATAACCCGCCTGGCACTTCGGAAAATCAAAAATCCGAAAATCCGCCCTGAAACGCCGGAATCCATCCCCGGCATTCCGTCATCAGGCTCCAGGAAAGAGCCCTACTCAAAACATTGCGGGACAGGCACGCCAGCCCGAAGGCTATGTCGTTGCCGTGCCCATCATGTCTCCCTGCCGGGCAAACAGTTCCAGGCCTTCTTCCGTCTTTTCCAACAAATCGGAAGCCAAACTGACTCTTCCCGGTTCAAAAAAGCACATTACCGTGGAGCCTCCAAAGGCAAAATACCCCTTCTCCGCCCCTCTTGCGGAGAAAACACCCGGAACATACGTCTCTTCAATCAACCCAACTCCGGTAGCTCCCACCTCCAGCATGGCGACCTCTCCCCACAACTCTGACCGGATCAGGGTCAAATTCCTTTTATTAGTCCATAGCCACGCCAGACGGCCGCGCAGGCAATACGGAGACACGCTTGCCAGCGGGCCTCCCAGCTTCGTCCAGGGCCCGGGCACCCCGGACACCGGAAAATGAAAACGGTGGTAATCCGTAGGGCACAGGCGCGACAAGACGACGGCGCCGGTCGCATACCGCTCAGCCAGGGTGTCGCTCCCCAGAAGGGAAGGCAAGTCAAAACGCTGCCCTTTCACGAAAACGTTCTTAATTCGGTCGGCGCGTTCCCAGCCCATGTGCCGGGCATCCGCGGGAAAAACGGCCGTATCCTCCCCGCCGGCCAGAGGGCGAGCTCCCGGTTTCAGGCGGCGGTAGAAAAAATCGTTGAAATGCCTGAACTCCCCTACTCCCTTGAGAGAATCTTCCATATTAATGCCGTACTCCTCCACAAAGGAGGGAATGGAGCGGGCGCTGGAAGGGCGATTCTTCAACCAACCCAGCAGACGGGAAAAAACGCCGCGTTTAATCAGGACATGCAGTGCCGCCTTCCCCGAAGCAGTGCCGTAAATCCATTGCATATACTTCTCCCCCGGTACCTGCTCCCGTTCCTCCCTGCCCGTATAGCGGTTGTAATAGCGTATGCCCTCCATGGAACGCCTAGAATGTCTTCCGTCCCTCCGTTTGTCCAGCCGAAAGAATATCCCTGCCTCCCGTTTCCAGCATGCAGCATGGGGCTTCACACCTCCTCACCGTTCCCCATCCCTCTGTCCAAGGCACCGTGTCCCGCCCAGGATTCAAATACTGCGAAGCATGAGGCATCCTGTCTTTCTGCCGGGCCACTCAGACCTTGCTTTTCAAAAATGGTAAACGAGAAATACCCACGCCTTAAGAACACTCTCCACGGCCATTCCTTCTATTCCAGCCTCCTGTCTAGATAACCGTTCTTTTTTACTGCGTCCAGAAACATCTTCCTCATTCCTTCACAAAACCAGGAATCCACCTACCGGAAAACAGGACTATCCGTATCTATATACATACCTTGCTGCCACCCTAACGGCAGTCAACTGACCTGTCTTCCTCTTGCGCTGCCATGCAACAAGAGCCGCCCTTACGGACGGCTCCTGTTTAAGGCTCAATAGAAGAAGCTTGCCTCGCTCTTACAGGGCAGTCGGGATTTCCTTGCCCAGTTCAGACGCCTTTTTGGCGGAACCATCCCCGGCAATACGTTCCAGAATCACATCCTTGTAGCTCATGCCCCCCAGGATCATCGGCAGCACATGCACATCATGGGGAACCATGACGTCCAGGACATAGGCCTCAGGGGATTCAATCATCCGGGTGATAGCCGCCGGAAGCTCCTCTATGCGAAGCACACGTTCGCACTTGACACCGAATCCGGCACAAATAAGCGGATAGTTCGGGTAGATGACATCTTCCGTTTTATGGGTAGGATCATAATTGTCGTGCGGGTCCGCCAGGAAGGTTTGGGCCCGGTTGGAATCATACTTCAAATCTTCCCACTGAACCACCATGCCCAGGTGCTGGTTGTTCAGAATAATGCATTTGACGGGCAGACGCTCCACATGAATGGTTGCCAGCTCCTGAATATTCATGAGTATGGAACCGTCCCCGTCAATATTCACGACCAGTCTGTCCGGATAAGCCAGGCACGCTCCCATGGAAGCGGGAAGTCCATAGCCCATGGTTCCCAAACCGCCGGAAGTGGCCAGACGGCGGGGCTTGTCAAATTTGAAGAATTGAGCGGCAAACATCTGATGCTGCCCCACCCCCGTGCAGATGATGGGGTCCTTGTCCGCCGTCTGGCGGTAGAGCTCCTCAATGACAGCCTGCGGGGCGATATACCCCTTGCGGTCCTCATAGGAGAAGGGGTACTGTTTTTTCCAGCCGTCAATCACGCCGAACCATTCAGGAGTGCGGGTGTAGCCGGAGGATTTGCGCTCCCAGCCTTTTGCGGCCAGAGCGGAGTTGAGCACCTGGAGGGCGTCCTTCACGTTTGCGCGGATGGGATACGCCACCTTCTTGTTTTTATTGATCTCGCTGGCGTCGATATCAATGTGAACGATCGTGGATTCCGGACAGAACATATTGACGGCGCCTGTTACGCGGTCGTCAAACCGGGCGCCCAGGGCAATAACCAGATCCGCTTCATTCACGGCGTTATTCGCAAACACGGCTCCGTGCATGCCCAGCCAACGCAGGGAAAGAGGGTGGGTTTCCGGCATGGCGCCAATGCCCATCAGGGTGGTCGCCACAGGAATCTGGGAACGTTCCGCAAATTCCAGAAGCTCCCCGGAAGCTTCCGCAGAAATGATGCCGCCGCCGGCGTAAATGACAGGCCGCCTGGCGTTTTCAATCAACGGGATGAGTTCTTCCAGCTTATCCGCAGGGACGGGCAGCACGGGGTTGTAGCCGGGAATATCCATCTCCATGTCAAAGTCCGGTGTAAACACGGCCTCCTGCACGTCCTTGGGCATGTCAATCAGCACAGGGCCCGGACGGCCCGTAGAGGCGATGTAGAAGGCTTCCTTGATGATACGGGGCAGTTCTTCCGGTTCCGTCACCAGATAGCTGTGCTTCACGATAGGGGCGGTCATGCCGAATACGTCCGTTTCCTGGAAGGCGCCGCGTCCAATCAAGGAGCGCATGACCTGAGCCGTAATCGCCACCAGAGGCGTAGAGTCCAGATAAGCATCCGCAATGGAGGTAATCATGTTGGTGGCGCCGGGGCCGGAGGTGGAAATGCAAACGCCCACCTTGCCCGTAACGCGGCCATAGCCTTCCGCGCCGAATGCCCCGCCCTGTTCATGGCGGGGCAGGATAGTCCGTATCTTGGGCTGATGGCTCAGGGCCTGATGAATCGGCATGCTGGCGCCGCCAGGATAGGCAAAGACGACGTCTACACCTTCACGCACGAGGCATTCCACGAGCACTTCAGCTCCTGTCATGCGGGTTTTCGTCGGGGCGGATGATGTTTTGTCGTTTGTGCTCATGTGCAAATAATATTTTATTTGTTCAATAGGAAAAAAGGTTCTAACGCATTCCGGGCGCAATGTGAAGCCTTTTCCTTAAAAGGAAGAAGGGCATGGAGAAAGGAGGAAAATCCCGGAATCCCCTTCCGTACCAAATCCGGAAAGAGGAATCAGGCCAGGGATGGCCGCCGGACCTGTATGCAGTCCATTCCTGCGGCCGCGGCAGCTTTCATGCCGGGTTCGGCATCCTCAAAAACCACGCAACGGTCCGGGGATGCCCCCAGGAGTTCCGCCGCCTTCAAAAACATGTCCGGAGCAGGTTTGCCATGCTCCACCTCATCCGGCGTCAAAATCACATCAAAAAGGCCTGAAAGTCCGGCAGCAGCCAGAGTCCGGGACGCTCCCGGCATGGCGCTCCCGGTAGCTATCGCCTTGGGGGCGTCTCCCAGGGAATGCACGAATTCCACCACTTCCCGGATAGGCTGCATGCCTTCCTTTTCCAGCATTTCCAAATAAATGCGGCGCTTGTCCGCAGCTGTGGACGCCGCATCCATGTGCATGCCGTACCGTTCATTTAAAAAACGCACCACATCATTGGCGGATTTTCCGCCGCAGGAATAAAATTCATCCGCCCGGAACACATGGTCCGGAGCCCCCGCTCGAGCCAGGGCTTCACGCCATGCCCTGTAATGGAGCGGCATACTGTCCACCAGGGTGCCGTCCAAATCAAAAATATATCCTTCATATTTTTTTTCAGGCAAATCCACGCGTTTCTTCATTACGGGAGAATATAGTGCCACAAACTCCTTTTCCGGTAAAGCCCACAGTCAGCCCGTGCAGGAAAGGAATGCCTTAAAAAATACATCAAGAGCTTGACATTTTGTCCTGTTATTCTAATGTTTTTGCCACCTCGAAACGGAAACCGAACCTTTTTTAAACATGGCCAATACCAAATCCGCACTCAAGCGCATCCGCCAGACAGCAACCCGCACCGCCCGCAACCGCGCCGTGACCTCCAAGTTGAAGACCCTCCGCAAGAAAGTTGCCGCTGCGGTGGAAACGTCCGACAAGGAAGCCGCTGCTGCTGCCTACAACACTTTCTCCTCAGCCGTTGACAAAGCCGCCAAGGTTGGCACCATCCCCGCCAATCGTGCAGCCAACTACAAGAGCAAGGCCGCCAAGGCCATCGCAAAAATCGCCTGAGTTTTCACTTCGGTTTTCTGACGATTCTTTATGGCAAGCCGCTCTGTTCTGCTGAGCGGCTTGTTTTATTTTCTACTCCCATGCAGCAATCCCGCCTGGATAAAGCCAAACTGATTATTGACCGTCCCGGGGACTTCAAGGTTTGCGAAGCCTGCGGTTCCATCGTATCCCTGACTACGGCAGTGTGTCCCAACTGCAACGCCTACCGTTTTGACTCCAATACGGAATATGTCGTGGAACAAGCTGTACTGCTTGCATCCCGGGAACAACGTTCCGTTACACCGGAAGATTTGGAAATTTAGGAAACGCTCCCGCGCAGTTTTCCCTATGCTTTCTTCCGCGGCCCAGGCAACTGCGCCGTGTTACGGAAAAAACGGCCGTGCCGCCGTTGAAAGAGAACTCTTCTTTTTTCTCATTCACCAAACCGGAGGCGTTTTGCTACTTGCGCAGATCCGCAATGCGGAGGATGGTGGCCTCAATCAGGTTGGCCGGGCATGAGGCGCCCGCCGTAATTCCCACCTTCAGGGATTTGCCCAGATTCTGCACTACCGGTTCCGTAGTCATGCGGCGCACTTCCCGCGTCTTCGTATCAAAAGCATCCACATACTGGATGGACTTGATGCATTCTGCGGACTCAATGAAATACGTGGGCACATGCTCCCTGGCAATATCCACCAGATGCGTTGTGTTGGAACTGTTGTAGCCACCCACCACAAACATGACGTCCAGAGGATTTTTCAGCAGTTCATACAGGGCATCCTGGCGATCCTGGGTAGCACCGCAAATGGTGTCAAACACATAAAAATTATCATCGTCCCCGTCCCTCTGAACAATGGCATCCTTCACCATCTTCTGAAGCGTCTGCGTCTCCGTTTTCAACATGGTGGTCTGGTTGGCGATGCCAACCTCCTCCAGATCCCGGTCGGGATCAAATCCCGGGGAACAGCATCCTTCAAACCGTTTCAGGAATGCCTCGCGGTCTCCGCGGCCCATGATGTAGTCGCACAGGATACGGGCATCCTCCAAATCGTAAACCACCAGGTATTTCCCCCTTCCCCGTTCCCCAAGAGCCCGGGAAGCCGTAGCGCTGGTTTCCTCATGGGTAGCCTTACCGTGGATAATGGAGGTAATCCCCATGGCGGCGTAATTCTTCACTCTTTTCCAGACCTTCATCACGTCTCCGCATGTCGTATCCACAATCTGCACGCCCTTCTCCTCCAGCGCATCCATGAAAGGAGTGGGAACACCGAACGCGGGAATAATCACCACATCGTCCGGAGCAACCCGGTCATAGGAGGAATCCAACTGCTTCCAGGGAAGTTTTCGAATGCCCATTTCCTCCAGCTGCCGGTTCACTTCCGGATTGTGAATAATGTCCCCAATCAGAAAAATCCGCCGGTCAGGAAACACTCTGCGTGCCGCATATGCTATATCAATAGCACGGCGCACGCCGTTGCAGAACCCGAACTCCCGGGCGAGAAAAAATTCCGTATGGCCCAGATTGTACACATTGCCCGCAGAACGGATGTGGGAAATCAATTCACTCTGGTAATGCTGCTGGATTTCCTTTTCCACCTGCTCCATTACTTCGGCCCGTCTCACATTCACTCTGGCTTTGCGGGTTGAGTCCTGATTCATGCTCCCAGCTTCCACACTTTCCTTCTTTCGTCAAGACAATCACAGCTTGCCAACCGGAGCTTTTCACGGTATGCACAGACCCATGCTCCTGGCCCTGGCCCCCATGAAAGATGTGACGGATCTGGCTTTCCTCAACACATTGAAGGACTTGAATTCCCTGCCGGATTATTTCATCACGGAGTATTTCCGGACGGTGGCCCATCATAAAAAGATGTCGCCATACATTCTGCGCTCCATTGATGAAAATCCTACAGGCCGCCCCATTTACGGACAGCTCGTGGGCCATGAACCGGAATACCTGGCAAGGGATGCGCAGGTCCTGATGGAACACGCCTGTGCAGGCGTGGATCTGAACATGGGCTGCCCCGCTCCCATCGTATGCCGGAGAAATGCGGGCGGAGGCATGCTGCGGTCCCTGAAGGCCATGGACGCGGCCCTGGGAGCGCTTCGGGACGTATTGCCCCCCGGAGCCTTCACCGTCAAATGCCGCCTGGGATACGAAACGCCGGACGAGTTTGAACGGATTCTTCCGGTAATTGCCTCCCATTCCCCGGACAGGGTGTGCATCCATGCCCGCACCGTCCGTGAGGGCTACCGCTCCCCGGTACACCCGGAATGGGTGAAATGGGCCGCAGGAATGCTGAAATGCCCAGTAGTCGCCAACGGAAATATTGTGGATGCAGCCACAGCGGAGGCATGGGTGCGGCTGGCCCGGCCAGCTGGGCTGATGATTGGACGGGCAGCCCTGCGCAATCCCTGGATATTTTCACAGCTTCATTCCCGCTTTCAGGGCCATCCTGCAGCAGACCTTACTTTCCGGAACGTGCTGCACTATATTCGCCGCCTTTATGAACGCACGCGGGAAATGCAGGAACATTATGTGGAGGAAAAACACATCCACCGCATGAAAAAATATCTGGTTTATACCGCTCGGGGACTTCCCGACACTTTTGACCATTACATGAAAAGGGCGAAAACCGCCCGCGATTTCATGCGCATTTGCGAGGATATTCTGGATAACGACGCACCCTTTGCCCCCACTCCGCCGGAAGACACGCATCTCTTTGCCCATTTCCATACCCTTCTTGCGCAAGAGGAAGCTTGTCTCCCTCCCGGAATTCAGGTATGAATTTCAACGTTCATGAATCTGCTGCCTTTCGCCCTTCTCCCGGGCCTGACCGCCGCTATTTGCGCCGCCCATGACGCCATTCAGGACGGGGTGGAGTTTCTGCGTGCCCACATGCCCGCACAGGACAGGGGAACGGTTACGCAAGAAAGGCTGGTCCGGGAAGTCCGCCTCGCCCTGGCTGCACGGAGCCAATTCCCCTGGGCTGCCCAGGTTCCGTGGGAACTTTATGAAAATAATGTTCTCCCTTATGCCGTGGTCAACGAACCGCGCGACGAATGGAGGGAGCAGTTCCATCACCTCTTCGCACCGCTTGTTTCCCCATGCAAGACGGGGCGGGAAGCCGCCCTCGCCATCGCCTCCCGGATCCAGAAAACCCTGAATGTACGCTATTCCACGGAGAGAAGAGTTCCCCACCAGGGAGTCAAGGAATCCCTGCAATCCGGCAAGGTCTCCTGTACGGGCCAAAGCATCCTGCTAATCTGCGCTCTTCGCTCCGTGGGCATTCCGGCCCGCATGGCGGGCGTTCTTACCTGGAACCACGTGCGCGGCAACCACAACTGGGTGGAAGCCTGGTGTGACGGAGAATGGAAAATGCTGGAATACAATGAAAAGGACTTCAACACCCCGTGGGTGATGTCCGCCATCAGCATGCTGGATCCCCGCAAACCGGAGAACGCCATTTATGCCACCTCCTGGAAAAAAGAACCTTCAGGAGCCTTTTTTCCTATGATATGGGAAGCCCGCTACGACGACAAACGGCACGCGCTGGCTTTCCCTCCGGAAAGCCGTACCGTCCCCGCCGTCAATATCACGGACCGCTACATGAAACTGGCGAATGAATGGGTGGCGGCCCAACCGGAATATGTGCCCGGCAGCCGGCTGATGCTGGACATCAGGGAAGAGAGAAAAAACGGTGCCAGAAGGCTTCCTTTGCACGTCGTCCTCAAATCGGAAGAAGGGAAAGTTCTGGCGGAAGGCATTACACCCGGACCGTCCGACGACATGAGGAAGTTTCTTGAGGTACTCCTGCCGGACAATATTTCCCGCGGCATGCTGGAGTTCAAGCTGCCTGACGGAACCGTGCGCCATGAACCTGTGGCACACACGGAAGCCCCGGTTCAGATTTTGAACTTCTTCGTGTCCGCTCCATGAAAATTCCCCTGTTTTTCAATAACACGGCGCGCAGCGCCAGAGCCGGACGATTCCGCCGCTGGCTGGATCGGCATCGGGATTTTTTTGACGTCATTGAACCGGAAAGCAGGGAAGACATGTTGAACCATTTGGTTTCTCAGGCTAATTCCGGAGCGCCGGCCGTTGCTGTGGCAGGCGGGGACGGCACGCTGGGAATCGCGGCAAGGGCTCTCTGCAATACGGAAACGGTGCTGGCCCCCTTCCCTGCAGGTACCATGAATGTTTTTTCACGGGAAATAGGAATCCGCCCGGATTTCGACCACGCCCTGCACATTCTGAACACGGGGCGTTCCAAAAATGTGGACCTGTTCGCATTCAACGGGCAAGTTTTTCTCCAAATGGCGGGCATTGGCGCAGATGCCCGAGCCGTAGAACTGACCACATGGGAAATGAAAAAAAAATGGAAAGCCCTTGCCTATGTAATTGCCGGCGCCCGCGTCTGTACGGAAAAACAGCCGCACCTCACCCTGACCACAGATGAAGGCCGGGTATTGGAAGGCCGTTCCATCATCTTCGGCAATGGACGCAAGTATGGCGGGCCGCTTAACTTCTTTGCTGAAGCGGACAACAGTGACGGCCTTCTGGACGCAGTAGTATTCAGGCATTCCATTACTTCCATCATCAGGGAATTCCTGATGGCCGCAGTCCAAGGGGGCTTTCATTCCCGGAGGAGCGGCAGTTTTGAATACATCCGGATGACGGGGGGAACCGTCACCTCCGCCGGACAGGCCTCCTGCGAACTGGACGGCGATTATGCAGGAAACGCTCCGGTCCGCATCACCCGCCCCGGCTCGCTGAAAGTGTTCGTCCCCTGAAACGCAGCGGGGAAACAGGCCTTTCTGACAGAAGCCAGGAAGCCCCCAGCCCCCCTTACCTTCTCCATAAAACCATAAACAAGCCGTACCGGAAAAACCGGTACGGCTTGTGAACAGGAAGAAAGCTTCTGCAAGGAACGCGTTACATTCCCATGATCTGATAACCGCCGTCCACGTAAATCACCTGCCCGGTGATTGCGGCTGCGCCGTCACTGGCCAGGAAAACGCCGGTGGCCCCCAATTCCTCACCCGTGCAGGAACGGCCCAGAGGGGCATGCTCCTCATACACCTTGAACATGGTGTTAAAACCGGAAACACCGCGAGCAGCAAGCGTCTGCATGGGACCTGCACTGATGCAATTGACACGGATACCGCGGGAACGGCCCAAATCATAAGCCAGATAACGGGTGCAGGCTTCCAGGGCAGCTTTGGAAACTCCCATCAGATTGTAGTTGGGAACCACTTTTTCGGATCCCAGATAGGACATCGCCAAAATGCTGCCGTTGTCGGACATCATGGGTTCCACGGCGCGGGAAAGAGCTACCAGGGAATAAGCGGAGATATCCAGGGAAATCTTGAACGCCTCGCGGCCCGTTTCCAGGAAACTGCCGCCAAGAGCCTCCTTCGGGGCAAAAGCCACGGAATGCAGCAGACAATCTACTTTATCCGTATGCTGGCGGACCCTTTCAAAGAAAGCGTTAACAGATTCATCACTGCTGACATCCAGATCATAAACGGGAACATCCTCTCCAAAGTTCTCATGGATCAGCTTGAGAACTCCGTCCTTGAGACGTTCTCCCTGATAATTGAAGATGAGCTTTGCGCCCGCTTCATGCCACGCCTTGGCAATTGCGAACGCGATGCTGCGCTTGTTCGCTACGCCGACTACGACACCAACTTTGCCTTCGAGTAATTTACTTGACATAATGGTAACTGAATACTGCCTTACTTTCCTTCATTTGACAAGAAAAACGGACGTCACGGCATTTTCGTCAGGCTCCCGTCTGCTGGCGGCACGCTTTGACCGTATTAGCCATCAACATGGCGATAGTCATCGGCCCCACGCCGCCGGGCACGGGAGTAATGGCCCGGCACTTGGGAGCCACCTCGTCATAGGCTACGTCCCCCACAATCCGATAGCCGCGCTTGGCGGAGGCATCTTCCACGCGGTTGATGCCCACATCCACCACTACGGCGCCGTCTTTCACAAAATCAGCCGTCACAAAAGCGGGCCGGCCTATGGCTGCCACGATGATATCAGCGGAACGGCAAAGTTCCGGCAGGTTTTTCGTACGGGAATGAGCCACGGTTACGGTAGCGTTTGCCTGTTTGGACATCAAAAGATGCGCCATCGGTTTGCCCACAATCATGCTGCGGCCAATGACCACGGCATTCGCTCCCGCCGTTTCAATGCCGGCGGCCTTTAACAGCCTCATACAGCCCAGAGGGGTACAGGGTACAAAACCGGTCTCATCTTCCAGCACCAGCTTGGCGACATTCTCCGGATGGAAGCCGTCCACATCCTTGGCAGGGTCTATTTCCAGGACCACGGCCGCCTCGTCGATATGGGGAGGAGGCGGGCTTTGCACCAGTATGCCGTGGACGGCAGGATCCACGTTCAATTCACGGACAATCCGGAGCAGTTCTTCCTGGGAGGCGTCGGAAGGGAGAACTATTTTACGGGAATTCATCCCCAGCTCCGCACACTTTTTCACCTTGGAATTTACATATACCTGGGAAGCGGGATCTTCCCCTACCAGAACCACGGCCAAGCCGGGCGTTATTCCCTGTTCCCTGAGCCGGGCAATATCCCTTTCAACCTCTTCCAGCACCTGGGAAGCTACTTGTTTTCCATCGATGATTTGCATAATAATGATTGGTTAAGAGGCGGGAAGTCCGGAAGCCCCTCGCCAAGCAGCCCGGCCAGAAGACGGGCATAATCCGCCACCTGTTCATCCGTCGCGTCCGGAGGAATGAACAGGCGCTTTTTCCATAGAATATTTACGTTGGAACACGGTTTGGGAATGGCATAGCGGTCCCAGGTCTTGTTCAAACGCCAGCAGCTTTCATATTCGATGCATACGGGAACGATGGGCAGCCCTGACTGGGAGGCCAGCTTGACGATACCGTGGTGCACTTCGTAAATAGGGCCTCGCGGACCATCCGGAGTAAAACAGAAGCAGACGTCCCCCTCCTGGACCTTTCGCATCATTTCCATGTAGGCCAGAGCCCCCCGCCGTCCGGAAGATCCCCGGACGGCACCCAGGCCAAAATGCCTGCATACGGCCTCCACCAGGGCGCCGTCCTTGCTGGCGCTGGTAAGCACACTCATCTTGAGCGGCTTCTGGGCCAGGGACCACGCATAACCCGGCACCATCGTGCGGTTGTGCCAAAGGGCTACCAGAAAAGGCACCGTATAAACATCATCATGCTCCTCCTTGATGGAACGGATATTCAGGCTCATGCAAATGGGCTGGAGTACGGACCACAGGCCAAATCCGGCCAGCCTGGTCCACCAGCGGGAACGCTTTTCAGATGTTTTCCGAACAATAGGATTGAGCAGCAGCATGGAGTCCTGGCAATATCACATGAATCCGTCTACCGTAATACGGGAAGGAGAGGAATTTGACGGAGCTGGAAGAGCTATTCCACGGGAAGGAGCGGTATACATTTCCGGGCGGCCCGTGCGCGGCGCCTCTTCCTGGAACATTCCGGCAGAGTTGTCCTGTGGAGACTCCGGAGTACCGGAAATTTTCACAGGAAGAATAATTTCATGCCCTTCCTGCGTCACGCCGGAAGGCAGTTTCCGGCTGTCCACCATGTAGGAAGGAATTTTAAAAACCAGCTTCCCCGTCAAGGAAGTACCGTTGCTGTACACCCCCCCGGTCACTCCCAGAAAGCCCTGCTCAAACAGGGAAATTTCCTTCAGGGAGGCGGAACGGCCCGTTCCATCGCTTTCCAGCAGGAAAGAACCGGACGTAAAGACGGGAGAAGAGTACGGCAGCCTTATTTCTGTATTCCGGGCAGTCATGGCCGCCAGCAGGCGCAAAACAGGCAGCCTGATCATGGTCGCCTTGATAACGGAACCGCTGTATCCTTTTAGGGAGGGCCTCTTCTGTTCAGTTGTTACAGGCAAAGCAAAATCCAGCTTCAATTCATGCTTTTCATCCCCTTCCTGTTCTCCCGTCTGCACCTTGAGAAGGGAAGAGAAATCATCTCCCAGCAGGGAAGCGAGATCGAAATTTTTTCCTGTCAAAGTCCACGCCTGGTGACGGAAATCCGTACCCAGAAGAAAATTCCCCGTAATCATGAAGGGGCTGAGATCCGTAGGCTTATTGAGCAGGCGCCCTTTGTCCAGAAAACCGGAAAAAGTGAGCTGCTTGACGCCGCTCCCGTTTAGAATGACGGAACCGGAATCAACCCCCATCAGCGGCCAGCCCTTGATTTTCAATTTTTGCTGTGACAGATCCAGCACGTATTCCGGTTCAGGTCCGTTCCCGGACGTGCGGATGTAGGCTTCCGCTGTCATATAAAAGGGAGCGCCATTCCTCTCCAGAGTAAATTCTTCCGTCCCATGGGCATACCCCACTTCCAGACACGGCGCTGTGTATCGCCGGAAAACGAACGGCAATTCCCGTTTCGTCTGCGGTACGGCAAATTTAACGAATCCGGGCCGCAAACCGACTACCGCCCTGGACACATTAAGGCTTTCCCCCTTGATTTTCCCCATGAATAAGGGCACGGCGGAAATTTCCCCGGAGATGCCTTCCATCGCCACAAAGGACAGGCAGGAATCTTCCGGAAAGGATACCCTGATGCGTGAAGCCTTCATGGTAAGGCCATCCACCGCCATTCCGGAAATTTTCACATCTCCGCCCCAGGCGGCGGAAAGATCAGCTTGCAGACGGCCGGCAAATTCCTCCGTATTGAAAGAAGTAAGGCGGTACATATACGTCCCCGCCAGCGCACCGGCAGCCAGCAGAACCAGAATGCAAAGGCCTATTAAAAAACGCTTGTTTTTCAACATGGCCTGTTTGGCGTCCCGCTGGTCGTCACTGTAAGTCCGCCGGCGCTTTTCCACCCGGATCACCTTGCTGCCGTCCGGGCGCACTACTACTTCCCTTCTCCGTTCTACTCCGTGGGAATCCGACGCATGCAGCTGACGCATGATATTATCAGCCCCCTGGGAAGGAGAAGACTCAAAATCGGAACCGCTGTTTTTCAATGGTCTTGATCCGGTTAAAGGTTACTGGGCATTGCTGAGGGCGGGGAGAGAAGCGTCCCCTGCCGGGACCTCCTCGTCCGGAATGGAAGTATCCGGCGTATAAAGCTTTTTGCCGCCCGGATCCACCACTTCCGCCTTTACCATGATGATGATGGCCTTGCGCTGTTCCTTGGACCCCTTGGAACGGAAAAGGCGCCCCACCCAGGGAATATCCCCCAGAACGGGAATTTTATCCTCATACGTAATGGAAGTGGATTTTTTCAAGGCGCCGATGACGAGCGTATTGCCGGTGGCTATGCGCACCGGAGCGGTCAGGCGCCGCGTGGAAAACACGGGCTGAAGGATGAAGTTGTCTGAAGTTTTCACCATGACGACATCTTCCTTTGCGTCCTTTTCCTGGGAGACCATGGGAACGAAAAGCGACGTACCGTAATTGATGAAACCGTCAAAATCCACGATTTCCGGCACTACGGTCATTTCCACGATGGATTTGTCATCGCTGATGCCGGTCACTTCCACATTGAAGATCGTGCCGAGCTGCCTGGTTTCAAAGGCAGTGGGATGGGCGGGAGTCATGGGCATGACCGGAATACCGCCGCCGTTATTGTCATTGTCGCCCCAGTCATTATTATTGCCCGTGCTGTTGGGAACTTCAGGCGGATCATATTCCGTAGGGTAAATCAGTTCCCTGCCGCTGAAAAAGGTGGCTTTTTCACCGGGGCGCACAATCACGGAAGGATGCTGCATAATGTCTGTGCCTTTTTTCTGGCTCAGGCCGCGCATAATCATCGTGATATCCGCGTGACTCCACATGCCGCGCAGAGTGACGATGCTGGGAGCGCCGCCGGGAACATAGGTCGCATCAGAACTTCTGGCGGAAGTGCCGCGTTCTATCATGCTGTCAATGCTATCTTCCGTAAAAACCTGGTTGCCGGAACGCAGCCCGCCCACCACTCCTGCGGGAGCGACGGCTCCGGCCACATTGGCGGCACTGTCCAGCACGGAATTGTTATAGTCATTTTTATCGGTTCCCGCGCCGCCCATGAACCACTTGGTAGGGTCCAGGTTCAGATTGACGATCCAGTTAAAGCCCAATTCCTCCAAGTCCGTCTGATTGACTTCCAGAAAGGTCGCGCTGACCACCACCTGGAGGGGCTGTTCCGCAGTCCTGGCCGCTACCAGCTCCTCCAGCATGCTCAAATCTCTGGGCGTGCCATGGAAAAGAAGAGTGGAGTTGCCCGAGTTGTATTTAATGAAACTGCCTTCCGGGAATTTCACCCCCATGGAAGCCAGCGCCTTTTGCGGATCCACCCGTTTCAAGGTCATGCCGGAAGAACCGGAATCACCGGAACTGAAGGGATCTGAATTTTCGGCGCCAGAGTCCTCCGACAATCCGGAAAAGAAGCCCGGCGGAAGGGTAATGGACTTGGTGACCATGTAGGAAGTTCCGTCTGAACTGGATACCAGTTCCGCACCAAAGGCATTTGTCCGCAGAATAAGGCCGGATGCGCGCGCCACGTATTCCAGGGCCTCACGAAGAGGTACATTCTGAAGATTAAGCGTAATTCTCTTGGCGGCGGCGTCCCTGGCGGAAACGCTGTCTGCAGGACCGGGATCCACGGAAATATTCACGCCGCGTTCCGCCGCAGTCATGGCCGTGGCATCATGCGTCCTGGCCTGGCTGCGCAGATAGTCCACGGCTTCCTGCACCGTCGCTCCATCCAGCTGCACACGGGGCAGGCGGATCATGCCCAGTTTCTGGTCCACATTCACCACCGGGTTATCCAGCGGCCGGGAAAATGAAGCGGGTTCCTCCGGTGTTTCCGTCAAAGGAACGGGCATCTCCCACTGTCTGGAAACATCCGCCAGGGCACTGCTGCGGGTTTCATCCCTGGCAGCGCTAAAATAGGCGGTTCTGGCGCGGTTAACCAGTTCCATGCCGCGCCGCGCCGCCGTATTGTAAGGGTCCGTCTTAAGGACGGACGTAAATTCCTTCAGGGCCGCATCATACTGGCCCAGTTCATAATAGCCGAAAGCCAGGTGAAGCAGACGGTTGACTTCCTCTACATTTTTTACGTGTTCCGGAGACAATGCCGGATTCGTACGCACCGGGTCGCGGGCTATTTCCAACGTGCGCCTGGCCAAGGCATGGTCCGGAGTGGATTTCAGGGCATCTTCCAGCAACTTGACGGCCTCATCGTAACGCCCCGCCTTGATATATTCCTGAGCCACAGCCACACTGGCATCCGCGATGCTGGTTTCCAGGAAACGGCGGCGCTTCTCCATATTGGGGGATTTGGGTAGCGCAGTCAGGCTTCTGCGGTAATTGTCCAGAGCTTCCTGGTACTTGCCCTCGGAATATTGCTGACGCGCCTGCCCCAACAGCAGCATGGAAGCCTGAGCCTGCTCTTCCATCCGGGCTGCTGCCCGGCGTGCGGCCCCTGCCCCCTCCTGGGCCAGCCCCTGGCCGGCTCCAATACCGGCAACGGCAAGCGCCATGGCAATTTGCTGAATGGCAGACATGGAGTGAGGGAAACGTCTAGTCATAGGAATTTCCGGGACTATACCGAATTAAAAACCGCCCGTCATCATAAAAACGCCCAGCAGAGTAAAAAATATCGGCAAAGGCTGCAGCTTCCCTCCGGAGGGAACGCTTCTCTAAACGGCAGACAGTTCCAGCACGCCCACATGTCCCGGTTTCAGGGGATGGGACAGACCGCAGTCCATCAATTCCCGCCGCTCAAAAATCCTGTCCTCACCCTCGGCGTCCATCAGGTTTCTGACGCGTACCCGATCCGTCTGGATGCCGCACCAGCCGAAAGCGTGCTGGGGAATGGAAATGCGCAGATTGTAGAAATTGATATTTGGAGAAAGGTTCCCCACCACAAGCACGGTGGCCCTGGCGCGGGCATCATGCCGGAGCATGGCATATACCCAGTGGCCGGAAGTGTCTTCCGCCGGTTCCCTGCCGAAAGTGGTGTTTTTCATATTAGCCCAGTTCAGGCCGTAAAAATCTCCCCGGTCCAGCGCCGGATGCTGCATCAGAGGAAGAAGCTTCCGATGAAAATTTCTCAGTTCTGCGGACTCTTCCGGCAACAGGGAAGAGTCAAACCGGCCATCCGCCACCCAGGGCTGGAGCCGGGGGAGGCAGGTATAGTCAAAAATACTGGTACGCCCGTCATGTCCGCCGAAACCGCCGGGCCCCTCCGCCCGTTCCCCCACTTCCTGCCCGTTGTACACCAGCACGGGACCGCTCCCGGAGGCATACACCAGCGTCATGACCGCCGGCAGAACAACGCGCCCCACACCGCCCCAGGAAAGAGGGGAGCACACGCGCGTTTCATCATGGTTCTCCACGTAGCGGACGCCGTGGGTCATGTATATGGGATTGCTTCGGAAAAGCCGGTCGAAGTCATTGGCCCAGTTATTTTCCGTGTACATATGGAGCGCCAGATGATAGCAGTCGGAATCGTAAACGGCATTAAATCCGGCATCCAGAAGGGCAGCGCACGGATCGCCGGGTGTGGTTTTCATGTGGTCGTTGTATGCCTCCGCCATGAAAAACACGTCCGGCAGACGCACCCGGGAACGGGAAATAGCCCATTTCCAGAAAGCCATGGGGATCATTTGGGCCATGTCGCACCTGAAACCGCCGATGCCCAGGCTTTGCCAGAAGGAAAGGATATCGTCCATGATGCGCCATGTCTTGGGCACATGCTGCTTGGGGCTGGTCCACTCCGGCAACAGGCGGAGGGCAGGAAGACCGGCCATAAAGTTATAGCCGTAGTTGAGCTTGACCGTTTCATACCAGTCGTACTTGCCGGGATTCCATGTAACGGCATTGTTGCCCGTCACACGGCCGAACGTCATTTCCCCTTCAAACAGGCCGTCCGGCAGACGCAGGGGTGGACCGTCCCCAGGGCTGTTGGAGGTCAGGTAAAAGTACCCCTGCTCCGGAGAAAAAAACGTATGGGGATCATCCCCTTCTCCAAAATCGTCATGCCCGTCCCAGTCCGCCAGGTAGGCTCGGGAAACATGGTTGGGAATAAAATCCATCATCGGCAGCAGCCCCACCGTCCGGCAACGCTTTACCAGAGCCTTGAACTCATCCATTCTCTTCTCCGGGGAGGAGGCCAGGTCCGGATCCACGTCAAAATAATCCACCACGGCATAGGGACTTCCTGCCAGGCCTTTTACGATGGATTCCGGTTGGGCGGCCAGCCCGGGATGGGCCGTCTGCGTAGCGTGCCTCAGCACCCCGGTCAGCCAGATGTGTGTGAACCCCATCCGTGCTATTTCACGTAAGGCTTTATCCGTCACTCCGTTAAAAGTTCCGCACCCGTTCGTTTCCCGGCTCCCCCAGTCAACTCCATGGGTCTCCATATTGGAAAAATGACGAACAAATAGTTGATAAATGACAGGACGCATGAGTTGAAATAATCAAATTTTGACGCTTATAATGCTAACTTTTTCAGGTATTCTGCAAGCGCATTCTGTTCCACCGGGGCAATTTGTCCCAGCTGCAGCAGGGCTTCCTCCCTGGTCCGGAGCGTTCCCTCCAACTGAAGTTCCTGCAGACGGGACAGCCATTTCCCGAAATCAGGCCCCGGGGACAGCCCCAGATTCACCAGATCACGCCCGGTCACCAGAGGAGGAGGAACCAGAGGGGCATTCCGGTAGGAATCCATGAAGTCCCTGACAAATTGCCAGTTGTCCATCAGTCCGTTGGAGGAAAGGCAATCCAGGCGGTGGAGTTCCAGTTCATCCCGGAAATGAGGAGCGTTCATGAACATTCGCAGCGTAGATTTCCTCATCTGCCTCACGTTGATGAAGCGCATATGGCGCTCCACCATGGAACACACCGCATCCACCACGGCATTGGAATATTTCAGCCTTCTTAAAATGACCCTGGCCATGGAAGAGCCTTCCTTGTCATGACCGGAAAAACGGATGCGCCCCGTTTCATCCACCTGACGGCAGGGAGGTTTCCCGATGTCATGCAGCAGAACCCCCAGGGCCAGCTCCAAAGACACGGGGGAGCCGTCCCTTCCCAGCGCGTCCAGCATCATCAGCGTATGGGTGTATACGTCTCCTTCCGGATGCCATTGGGGAGGTTGCGTACAGCCTATCATATCGTATATTTCCGGAATGACATGCTTCATCAACCCCGTTTCCACCAGCATTTCCACACCCCGTTTCCTTCCGGGAGACAATAAAATCCTGTCCAGTTCCTCCCGGATGCGTTCCGGGGAAATCCGGGCCAGCAGCGGAGCGTTCCTGAAAATGGAGGAGCAAGTCTCCGTCTCCACCTGAACTTCCCTGGTAACGGCAAAACGTACGGCGCGCATCAGCCGCAGGGAATCTTCTTCAAAACGACGGTCCGGCTCCCCGATGCACCTCAATACGCGGGCCCGGATATCCTCCACTCCGCCTACATAATCCACCACACGGCCCGGAGGCGAAGAAAACGGATCTTCAAAGAGGCCGTTCATGGTAAAATCACGCCGCCGGGCATCTTCTTCCGCATCCGTGAAGCAGACGGCCTCCGGCCTCCGGCCATCCCTGTAGCTTCCGTCTCTGCGGAAGGTCGCCACCTCAAAGGAAAAACCTTCGCGGCGTACCAGCACCACGCCGAAGGCGGCGCCCACTTCCCAGGCATCCGGAAACAGGCGCAACACCTCATCCGGACGGGCGGAGGTAGCAATATCGATATCCTTCACGGAATATCCCAGCAATCTGTCCCGAACACAGCCGCCCACAAAATATACGGTGTGTCCTGCTCCGGAAAGAACCCGGGCCACGTTCTCCGCGGCCTTTCTCAACAGAATCCCCTCCATGAAACGGATCATTCAGGCATGGGCCTCAAAGGAGGAGCGGCAAGAGAATGGTCCTCCGCACCGGAGGGGGCGGAAGGGAACGCGGGCCGCGGCCTATCAGGCCGGGAAACAGAGGGAACGCGCGTATCCGGGGAATTAATCCTGGAAGGCGGAGAAACAGGCTTGGAGGAAGCAGGGGAGGAGGGAGACTTTTTCCCATCCGGCTTTTCTTTCTTTTTTCCCTCAAGTTTGCCCATGACCGCGTACAGGTTGGCGTCAAACAGCATATCCGGCGTGCCGCGCATCAGGATTTTCCCCGCAGGGTCCAGCAGATACACCCGCGGGGTGAGCCTCACCCGGTAATCCTTAAACGCCGCCGCTTTTTCATCCACCAGGGAGGGCATATCCATTTTCAAGTTCAACAGGGCCTTTTCTATGTTCTCTCTCTTTCCGGGAGCCACCGGCATCACCGTCAAACCGGGAAATTCTTTTCGGAGAGACGCGGCCTTTTGCAAAAACTGAACGGAACGCATATCCTGCGGATCCCAAAAAACCACCAGCACGGGCTTATTCCCGGAGGGGAGCGTCACTTTTCCGGCCGCCGCGGTAGAGGGAAGGCTGATTTCAGGCCCGGTCTGCCCAATATTGAGATTGCGTATTTCATACAGTTCCTCCTTCACAATATTTTGAACCGGAATAGGGCCGAAACTGGAATCATAGCATTTGATAATGGCGTCTTTCAGCAATTTTCCGCGGGCCGCCACCAGCCTGACGTCATCCTGAAGCATCCCTGTCGTTTCCTTCATCACCATGGCCAGGCCCAGGGAAGCCAGGCCCTGGTCCTCAGGGAACTGGTTGTAATCCTTGATCTGTTCCAGAATAACGCGGCAGCGCAGGTCACGGGAATTGCTCAGGGCATACGCCGCCTTTCCTGCCCCCTGTTCCCGGAACAGCGTATTTTCCAGGGAATCCAGGCAGAACACGACAATTTTCCTGGCCATGTCTCCATTGGGGAACGCCTGCGCTACAGCCTGGGGATGATCCAGAAACCAGACGACAGCCGGAAGAAGGCAGGATTTTTGAGTCTCGGGTTTCTGAAGGTCGCGCCCTACCAGCCTCCATAATTCCCGAGCCACCGGAACGGCATCCGGACGGTTTTTCATTAATTCCGCCCTTTTTTCCCCGCTTTCAGCCGTTTTCAATGCGGATTCCCAGTCGGACTGCCTCATCCGCCAATCCTCCAGCACATTGTTCATGCCCGTCTCGTCCGCCGGAGCCCATCCAAGCAGGCTGCATGCACCGGCTATCACGCAAAACGCTCTCTTCATACCCTGCCACTATGCCCTGACGCGTCCCACACGTCAATCAAACCCCGTGGCAAAACGCAGCCTATTTTTTCTTTTCCCCTCCCTTCCAGCTGTTTACAGCGCGGAATACATCTTCCGGAAATGAACAAACCCCGGCGAATCCCTTCGCCGGGGCTGCTGTTCAACTAACTACCTATGAAGACGGTTGAGTCCTTAAGTGGATGAAGCGCTCTCTCTTTCACTGCATCCGGATCATAACCGTTATGGGTGAGACAAACGCACGGCAAATATGTTCAAACATTATTTCTTTTGTATGACACAAGGCCCGGGAAGACAAAAAAGCGGCTACGGAATTTCTCCCGTAGCCGCTCCAACTAACTACCTATGAAATCAGGGTTATTCCTGGTGACAAGGGAAGCTCTCGTTCCTCCCTTATCGAACATCCCTGTTCATTCAGGATACCTTCACGAATTAAACGCTCAAGAATTTTTTTCCTTACGTGAAAAAAACAGAGAACCGCCGCTTCAGGCCGCTACAAAGTTTCGTTCGTCATTGGTCAGGGCCCGCACCTGCACGGCCATAAACCTCATTTCATTAAGCATGTTCAGATAAAGCAGGGAGGAACGGGTGCGCGTCTGGTTGCGCTGGGCCCGCTTGATCTGGCGCTTGGTGGCTTTTGCCACCAGTTGAAGAAGCTGTTCCTGGGCCACCATCGTATAGTCGAACTGAATGTACGTCCCCGTCTGGAGCATTTTGCAATATTCATCCAGCAGCTTGATGAGGGCGGTATGTACCTCCTTCAAATCGTCCACCTGGTCAATCGTAAACGGCGTGTGGTTATTATCCACATACGTGAAGATGGACTCGGAAAACTGCGACAGGCTCTGCGTAGCTTCATTCAAATGCTCCAGGGCCTGCACAAAGTGGTAGCCCATATCCAGGGAGCGGGACTGCATCTTGTACAGAATAGGGAGAATATCGTACTTGTGATGTTCGCTGCTGGTCATGGCCAGCCGTTCTGCGGCATCCGCCAGTTCTTTCAGGGCCTTCCTGTCCCCCTGGAAAAAGTTTTCCACGGTGTCATTGTAAATTTCCCGCAGCTTGAGCGTGCTGTCCACAATCTGGTGGCTGCATACATCCAGGATATTTTCTTCCGTAATCTGGTCAAAACGCTCTACGGAAAGCTTGCTTTCCCGCTTGCGGTGCATGATGGTGGACTTTACCAGAATGACAACCACCAGGGCCAGCAGACCGAAGATGGCGTACACCTGTCCGTAATGCAGGATGGTAGCCATGACGGCGGCCAGCGTAAAGGCAGCCAGCCCGGTCATGAACCAGCCGGAAATCACCGTCAGCACGCCGGTTACACGGTAAACCGCGCTCTCCCTTCCCCATGCCTTGTCCGCCAGGGAGGAGCCCATCGCCACCATGAACGTCACGTACGTGGTGGAAAGAGGGAGCTGCCTGCCAGTAGCCCATGCAATCAACAGGGAAGCAACCGTCAGGTTCACCGTGGCGCGAATCAGGTCAAATGCCACCCGGTCCTTGGGATTCAAGGGCTGGGGGGCGGGATCCCACTGGTGGTTCATGCGCACCAGCATGCGGGCGGGAATAAGCCTTTTCACCCCGCGTCCCAGGGCGATGGCGCTGCGAACGATGGCGCGGGCGGGGGGGACGGAGCCGAAACGCTCAATACCGCCTTCACCCTGCCTGGAAAGTTCCACGCCGGTGGCGATCACCGTTTTTGCCTTTTTGGAGAACCACAAGGCAAAAATCATCATACAGCCCGCGGCGAACAAAATATAATGGTTTACCGGCATGCCCTGCCCCGGCATCAGACACTCCATGGAGGTGATGGATGAGGGAGAGCCACCGGCCGCCGCCACGCCGCTGGCGTACTGGAAGGAATCCAGACCACCCATAAAAACGCCGATGAAATTCACCAGGTCGTTGCCCGCAAAGGCCAGAGCCAGGGAAAAAGTGCCCGCCAGAACGGTCAGGCGCAGAATATTCGTCATGAACAAATGCTGAAGCAGGAACATGAGCACGGAAAAACCGCCGAAGGCCGTGAGCAGGGCCATGCCCAGATTCTGGTCAATGTATTGGATGAACGAGGGCTCCATCAGGGTAGACTCCTTCAAGCCCTTGAAAACGGCAAAATAGGCTATCGCCGTCATGGCAATGCCGCACCAGAAGCAGCCGAACCATTTGAACCGGGACTGGTATTTAAACGTGAACGCCAGACGGGAAATCCACATGACGATGGTGCCCACCGTAAAGGCGATGGCTACGGAAAGAAGAATGCTGGTGACAATCTCAAAAGCCTTGTCCGTATTAATGAAATCCCACACGGACTGAACCAGGCGGAGCTTGGAAATCTTGAACAGGGCCGTCGCTACGGCAGACCCCAAAATACCGAATACCAGGGAAACGGTGGTGGACGTAGGCAATCCGAAAGTATTGAAGGTATCCAGCAGAATCACTTCGCTGATCATTACCCCCAGGAAAAGCAGCATCACTTCATGATAACTGAACATGTCCGGGTGAAAAATACCGTTGCGGGCTACTTCCATCATGCCTCCGGAGAAACAGGCCCCCACCAGCACGCCGATGGAAGCTACGGTCAGGATCACCCGCACGGGTGCAGCCTTGGAACCGATGGCGGAATTGAGGAAGTTGACAGCGTCATTCGCTACGCCGTTGATCAAGTCAAATGCCGCCAGAAGCAGCAGGGCTGTGATGATAATCCAGTAAATTGAGTCCATAACTGTCTCTTGTGAATGGTGGGCGGAGGGCATCCGCGAGCTGCACCACCGCCTCTTTACACGGAAACGGTCGATTTTGCTACTGTTTTGTTACAGAAAAATCCTTTCTCCTTATCACCGGGAACGGGGAAGGAAATCCAGTTCCCCGGGGTCGGGCCAACGGTGCCGGGGATAACGCCCCGCCAGGTCCTTTTTCATTTGCCCGTATCCGTTCCGCCAAAAACTTTCCAGAGATCCCGTTACCTGCCACGGCCTCTGGCTGGGGGCCAGCACCTCCACAATCACGGGTACGGCCCCGTTGGCAATGCGTGGGGAAACCGCCACGCCGAACAGGCGCTGCACCGTCAGACTGATCACCGGGGAGGAATCCACCCCGTACCTGACCTTGGCGTGCTGGCCGTTGGGCAACGTGAGGCTTACCGGGGCATAATCGTCCAGCGCCTTCGCCTGCCAGCCGGAAAGCCAATCCCTCAGCACGGGAATAATTTCCCTTTCCTTGATGTCCTTATAACCCACGGCCCCTTCACAGACCAAAGAAATGGCGACCAGCTTGTCCTCCTCCGAAAACCGGGGCAGCTCCAGTTCCGGCATCCAAACGCTCAAACCATTAAGACGGCGTATCCACTGTTCCACGGCATCATTCCATTTCACCAGCTTCAGGGTTCCGTCCACTACTTTTTCAGCCAAAACCGGGGCGGCCAGCTCCGTAGGGGCATCCCCGCGGTCACGATCCTCCAGCACCAGATCTCCATACATCAGCTTCCGGTGCAGACGCACGCGCCGCAAAGCGGCATCGAAGACGGCTTCCTCCCCGCAGGAAAAACGCTCCGGCCAAATGGAACGCAAATCTTCCGGCGCAATAAGCGTACAGCGTCCCACACGGGTTTCCACCGCCTTTCCGGACAATTCCGCCACCTCTGCGGCTACGAAATGCTCTCCTTGAAACACCACGCTTCCTTCCGCCAGCCTGCCGCCCCCCCCGCCGGCCATGCGGCATGTATTGGCTGCCACGCCATTTCGCACACCCACATGGTCCGCAAAACTCTCAATCATTGCACGGACTACGGCAGGGCGCGCCGCCGTAAAATCCGGTCCCGGCGTTTCCCGGGCTTTTCCCCGGCTGCCGACGGACAGAAGCTGCCGGTATGCCATCCATGCCTCCCGCGCCCCGCGGGAAGAGATGCCCCAGCGGGTACACGCCGCCGCCCCAAAACCGGCATCCACAGCCTTCTCCACCGCGCGCCACTCCGCCTGGAAATCCGTGTAATCCGCAGAATCGCGCAAATGATCGTTCAGCCCCCCCTTTACCGCAACACCTTCTCCCTGCATCAGGGCTGCAACGGCGGCCAGCTCCACGGCACACTGTTCATCCTGGCCGGCCACCATCAGACGGGCCAGCCGGGGCGGCAGGGGAAAAGCGGTCATCCTTTTTCCCGTATCCGTCAGGCTTCCATCCTCTTCCGTCGCACCCAGGGCAGCCAACAAATTCACGGCCCGCTGCATCACCAGGGGGGCAGGAACATCTAGCCAACGGAAATTTTCCGGTACGGTGACGCCCCAGGCAGCCAAATTCAAAACGGCTCCGGCCAGATCCACCCGGAAACATTCGGGCGGGTCAAAATCCTCCTTCCGGGCCTGTTCCGCCTCACTCCACAGCCGGAAACAGCGCCCCGGAGCCACGCGCCCGGCACGGCCCGCGCGCTGAGCGGCGGACGCCTTGGAAATCTTCACCAGATGCAGCGTATCCATCCCCCGGTACGGATCCCATCCGGACCGGCGGACCAGCCCGGAATCAACCACCGTACGCACTCCCTCAATCGTCAGGGAAGTTTCCGCCACATTAGTGGAAACAATGACACGGGGGATATCCCCCCGCTCCACGGCGCAATTCTGCTGCTCCGGCGCCAGAGACCCGTAAAGGGGAAAAACGTCCCGGCCGCTCATCCACGGCTTTCCTGCCAGCAACTCCACCGTTTTCCGTATCTCATACACGCCCGGCATAAATACCAGCACATCCCCGCAGTCATCCTCCCTCACCGCCTCCCGCACAACATCCGCCGCCTGCTCCCATATGGGGGGAGGAGCCACCCTGCCGCGTCCGTCACTGACCAGGCGGGGAGCCCGGTAAACGACTTCCACGGGATACTGCCTGCCTTGCGCTTCCAGAACCCGGCAGGAACCTCCCATATATTCCCGCAGCCCTGATATCTCCAGTGTGGCGGACATCACGACCACGGCCAGATCCCGGCGCGGCCCTTCCTGCAGATCCAGCACACGCCCCAGGGATAAATCCCCGGAAAGGCTGCGTTCATGGAACTCATCAAACACCACGGCGCTCACCCCTTCCAGGGAGGGCCATTCCGTCAGCCAGCGCTCCAACATGCCGTCCGTCACGTACGCGATACGGGTGCGGGAGGAAATGTACCGTTCAAAACGCACCGCATACCCCACTTCTTTTCCCAGCTCCACCCCGCGCAACCGGGCCACATGCCGCGCCAGCAGGCGAGCGGCCATCCGCCGGGGCTGTACAACGACAATCAGGCCACGGTCTCCCAGACCGGCGTCATCCATCATCGGAGGAACGCCGGTGGACTTGCCGGAGCCGGTAGGAGCTTTCAACAAAATGCGCGGAGAAGGAACCCGCAGAGCCTCCATCAATTCTCCGCGGATTTCCTCAATGGGAAGAGAAGAAAAAACCATACCGGGTTACAGGGAATCCGTTCGTGCCGGGGACATTCAGCCGATGCAGGCCAGCAGAAACCAGAAAAACGGCACGGTAAAGGAAGGGCTGTCAATCAAATCAAAAATTCCTCCTATCCCCGGCAGCAGGGAACCGGAATCCTTGATGGCCAGGCTGCGTTTAACCAGGGACCCGGCCAGATCCCCGTAAACGGAAAGCAGGAAAATGAGGGATGTGCATCCCATCAGTACCAGTACCTGGGTTATGGACAAGACGGAAATTCTGAACATCGGGAAAACCAGCCCTATGGCCGCCGCATTCGTCAGCACCCAGGAACCGAGGAGTCCCTCCCACGTTTTCTTGGGGCTGATGTGGGGAATGAGCCTGCGGGAAAAAAGGCGGCCGCCCAGCAGGAACCCGCTCACGTAGGCAAAAATGTCCGCCATCTTCGTTACCAGAACGACCCACAGCACACACATGACAATGGCCGGATAAACATACCCCGCCCTCATATACGCCAGATGCAGGGCCAGAATGGCAAAAGAGAACAGCCAGACGGGATAAATAAAGGAAAGCAGCGTAGTACCCACAGAACGGAGAGCCCTGCTTCCATCCACCGGGTGCTTCATCTCACGGATGAAGGCAACCACTACCAGGAGGACCGGAGCGGCAAGTGCCACCAGAAGAGGAAGGGGGATGAGGAAAGAAACCTGTTCCGCAAGGGCGCTTTCCCGGAATTTAGTGATGCAGCATGACCAGGACAGCAATACGGGGTACGCCACTCCGAAAAGAAAGCTCAAGTTCGGCTGGGAGGCTTTTCCGGAACGCAGCAGCATGTGCCGCCATTCCCAGGCGGCCAAAATACAGAAAATGCAGACCAGACCGTAATACCCAAGTTCGCAGTCCCACCACAAAGCCCCGGCCAGCAACCCAAGCAAAACCACGGTGCTGAATGAACGCTGCAGCAGAACACCCATCTTGCTTCCGGAAAAACTCTTGTCCCGATTCGGTATGCTCATCATCACGCGAAGTGTACAGAAAACCGTTGCAACCTCAATCCTGAAATGCTTCCTCTCCTGCGGCGTCTCTTCGGAAAACGTCCGTTCTCCCCATCCTCACCCTCCCCGCTGCAAACAGGAAAGCAGTCATCCCGCCACTTTTCCCTCTCCGGGAAGGATGCAGCAACGGAAAACCAAAGAAAACACGCAACAACAAAAAGAGGAAGAAATGCGGAAAAAACATCCGTAAAATGAAATCCATTTCCATGCAGCTCCAATATGACAAATGCCGGACTTCCGCACAAAATTTCAAACTTTATGGTGGATTTATCCACCCATGAATTCTCTTCTTTCCTCCCCCTGCCGCCGCCGGATATTTCCGGATGAACCGGCTTCCATTTACTCTTGTCCCCTTCCGGAAACAAGGAGAGCAAAATAGCGTCATGTGGACGTTTTATAAGATAGACAATCACCTGCAAATCAGTAACACTTACATCCCGGCGCCAGCTTTTTCCCCAAATGGAAAAAAACGCACCCTTTTCCGTTATGAACATGCACTCATTCCGTTGGATTAGACTCACCGCATTCTCGGCCCTGGCCGCAGCCGCCATTACTTCCTGCGCCTCTGCGGCTACGGACTTCAACCAGGTGGGCAAGCAAATGTCCCTGCTGCTCCAGAATTTCCACTTCTCCCGCAAAGAATTCAGCGATGAACTATCCACTAAATTCCTGGAAACCTACCTGCGCAAGGTAGACCCCAACAAAATATTCTTCACCCAGCAGGACGTAGACGCCCTCAAAAGAAAATACGGTAAGGAGCTGGACGACTACCTTATGTCCGGTCAGATGATGGATGCGGCCCAGGCCATGCACGCCCTTTACCGCCAGCGCGCCATGCAGCGCATCTCCTATGCGCGGGATTTGCTGAAAAAGGGAGGCTTCACCTTTGACAAAGACAAGTCTATCGAACGTTCCCGCCGCAAAACAGCCGCGTGGCCCAAGGATGAGGCGGAAATGCAGCAGGTCTGGAAAGACATGGTGGAGGAACAGCTCCTGTCCGAAATCCTGCGCCGTGAAACCGTAGCGCGCCTGGCCAAGGAACAGAACAAGCCCGATCCCCTGGCCAATGAAAAACCCGCGGAGGAAAAACTGCTTATGCGTTATGAACGCATTCAACGCAATATTCAGGAAACGGATCTGGAAGACGTAGCGGAAACACTGCTCAGCGCCGTAGCCTTGACGTATGACCCGCATACGGATTACATGGGTGCGCGCCAGGTGGACCGTTTCAAAATCTCCATGGGTACGGAACTCACCGGCATCGGCGCCCTGTTGGGCAGTGAAGACGACGGTTCCACCAAAATTACCGGTATCGTTGTGGGAGGACCGGCTGACAAATCCGGAGAATTGAAGCTGAACGACCGCATCGTTGCCATTGACTCCGACAACTCCGGAGAAATGGTGGATATCCTGTTCATGAAGCTGGACAAAGTGGTGGATATGATCCGCGGAGCCGAAAATACCCAGATGCGCCTGAAAGTAGAGCCGGCAGACGCCCCCGGACAGGCCAAAATCATTACGCTGACCCGCTCCAAGGTACCTCTGAAGGATGAACTTGCCAAAGGTGAAATCATTGAACTTACCGGAGCTCCGGAAGGCAGGAACCGCATTGGCGTGCTGAGCCTTCCCTCCTTCTACGCAGACATGGAAGGCGGAGACCGCCGCTGTGCCAAGGATGTCAAAAAAATCCTGGAACGGATGAACAAGGAAAATGTGGATGGCCTGGTAATTGACCTGCGCAGCAACGGCGGCGGTTCCCTGGAGGAAGTGCGCCTGATGACGGGCTTCTTTACCGGAAACGGCCCCGTGGTGCAAATCAAGGACACCCGCGGCAACGTGGATATCAAATCCGCTCACAACCGCCAGAAACTCTTCAATGGCCCCATTGTGGTGCTCATTAATAAACTCAGCGCATCCGCCTCTGAAATTCTGGCCGCGGCCCTTCAGGATTACGGCCGCGCCGTGATTGTGGGGGATGAATCCACCTTCGGGAAGGGGTCTGTGCAGCAGCCTGTGGACATCGGCCAATACCTGCCTTTCTTCGCGGCCAGAGACCGTGCGGGCCTGCTGAAAGTCACTACCCAGAAATTTTACCGTGTGGCGGGCGGCTCCACCCAGCTCAAAGGCGTGGAAAGCGATATCCAGCTTCCCACCGCTACGGCGGCATTCGAGCTGGGAGAAGACATTCTGGACTACGCGATGCCCTATGACCAGATTACGCCCTGCACCAACTACAAAAAGGACTCCTCCATCGCGGCCATGCTGCCCGTGCTGAAAGATGCCAGCGCGAAGCGCGTGGAAAAAGACCGCGATCTCCAGATTGCCAGGGAAGATATCGCCATGATGAAACAGCGCATCAAGGACAACAAGCTTTCCCTGAACAAGAAAATCCGGGAACAGGAAAACTCCGCCCTGGAAGAACGCCGCAAATCCATCAACAAGGAACGCAAAATCCGCTTCGCGGAAATGGCCAAGGAAGACGCTACCAAATACAAAATTTACCGCCTGACGCTGGACGACGTCAACGCCAAGGAGCTGCCCCTGGCGGATCCGGAAAAAGACAATGAACAATTCATGCACCTGGCGGAAGACCCCACGGCAGAACTGGACGACTCCCCGGAATACCCCTCCGGCCTTGATCCGGAACTCCGTGAAGGCATCAACATCGTCCAGGATATGCTGAAGCTGGAATCCTCCGGAAAATAACGGCTCGCTCCTCGCGAACCTCCTTGCCGCTCCGGCCCCATTCAGGGGACCGGGGTTCTTTTTCACGGAGGCAATTCCGGGAGCCGTGCCTCCCGAACAGCCCGAAATGAATCCGGGGCTTGCCAGCCGGAGGGAAATAAGGCAGTATTTTTGCCCGTCAGCAATGAGCACCACCATGAATACGACATACAAAATTGCCATCGGCGCGGATCACGCCGGAGTCGATCTCAAGGAAACCGTAGCAGAACTCCTCAAGGCATGGGGTCATGAAGTGACCGACATGGGAACCATGACCAAAAATTCCTGTGATTATTCCGACTACGCCAATGCAGTCGCAAGCAGCATTGCTGACGGCACCAACGACCGCGGCATCCTTATCTGCCGGTCCGGCATCGGCATGAGCATTGCCGCCAACCGCTGGGTGGGCGTCCGCGCCGCCCTCTGCCGCACGGCCCCTGCTGCGGCCCTTTCCCGCCAGCACAATGATTCCAACCTGCTCTGCCTGGCTTCCGCCTATGTGGACAATGAAAGTGTGGAAGACGTCCTGGACGCCTGGCTGCATGCTGACTTTGAAGGCGGACGCCATGAACGCCGCGTCGTTAAATCCTCCGGTAGCCCCCTGCAATGGACGGACCCGGAACTGGCAGGCCTCATCCAGGAGGAAGGACGCCGGGAAAGCAACAACATTGAACTGATTGCCTCCGAAAATTTCACTTCTCCCTCCGTCCGGGAAGCCCAGGGCTCCCTGCTGACCAACAAATACGCGGAAGGCTATCCCGGCAAGCGCTGGTATGGCGGTTGCGAGGTGGTGGACAAAGTGGAACAGCTCGCCATTGACCGTGTGCTGAAAATTTTCGGCGGGGATCATGCCAACGTGCAGCCCCACTCCGGTTCCCAGGCCAACATGGCCGTTTACTTCTCTATTCTGAAGCCGGGCGACACCATTCTCACGATGGATCTCTCCCACGGCGGCCACCTCACCCACGGACACCGGGCCAACTTCTCCGGCAAACTTTACAATGTGGTTCACTACGGCGTATCCCAGGAAACGGAAGCTATTGACTATGATGCTTTGGAAAAACTGGCTCTGGAGGTAAAGCCGCAAATGATCACGGCGGGAGCAAGCGCCTACTCACGCACAATCGACTTTGAACGCATGGGCCAGATTGCCAGGGCCTGCGGTGCCTACCTGTTCGTGGACATGGCCCACATCGCGGGCCTGGTGGCCGGGGGGCAGCACCCGAATCCGGTTCCCCATGCGGACTTCGTCTCCTCCACCACGCATAAATCCCTGCGCGGCCCCCGCGGCGGCTTCGTCATCTGCAAGGAGGAATACGCCAAAAAACTGGATGCAGCCGTCTTCCCCGGAATGCAGGGCGGCCCCCTCATGCACATCATTGCCGCCAAGGCGGCCTGTTTCGGAGAAGCTCTGAAGCCCGAATTCAAGGACTATGCGGCTCAGGTTGTCAAAAACGCCAAGGCCATGGCGGCCAAAATGGCGGAACTCGGCTTCCGCGTCGTCTCCAACGGTACGGACAACCACGTATTCATGGTAGACCTCCGCAACAAAGGCATTAACGGTGCAGACGCGCAGGAAGCCCTGGACCGCGTAGGCATCACCGTAAACAAGAACGCCATCCCGTTTGACACGGGTTCTCCCATGAAACCTTCCGGCATCCGCATCGGTACGCCTGCCGTAACCACTCGCGGCATGAAGGAAAAAGACGTGGAACAGGTGGCTGAATTCATTGCGCGTGCGCTGGCCTTGTACGCAGGTGACCAGGTATGCCCGAATCCGGAAGGCTTCTCCCAGCTTAAGGAAGAAGTTTCCGTGTTTAACCGCAACTTCCGCCTGCCTCATTAACATCTCCTGCGCATAAACGCTTTCCTGGCCGTTCCGCCTTCCCGGCGGGACGGCTTTTAACGATCCGTATTCATGGGCCACCTATACGGACCAGCCATACCGCCCGCAGCAAAGCATCCTCTGCGTCAAGGAATGGCCGGGGGTTGTCAAAATCGTGCCTTTTCCCTCCCGTATTGCGGACAAACCGGTTTGGAAATCAACTGCCATTGTCCATCCGCACTTCCTCGTCGGAACATTTGCCCTCTTCCCGGCCCAACCGGAAAACAAAGGTAGCGGCAGGTTGGGAATAATAGAACTGATGACTTGCATGCGTTGCTCCTCCATCCGCAATTAAAACAATCTGAAATCCTTTATCAGAGAATTGGATATTTTTTTCATCCCAATATCCATAGCTAGACATGACGGAATACCTCCCCATTTCCATGAATGAACCGTCCTGCTGGCGCAGAAAAGCCTTAAATTCATAACTGTTAAAATTGGCTCCCCTCGGCGTTCTCCACACTAATGCGGCTTCATGGTCCGCCTGCCAAATTACTTTGTTATCCGGATTCTCCCGGAAACAGTTTTCCAGAAAAGTCATCTCCTGCTTGTGAAAACGCAAGGCGGCAACATCCACCGGAGGATGATCGACAAGGGGAGAAGGCACGTCAGAAGCCATAACAAGGGGAACCGTGCGGCAAGAGAAAAGAAGCGTTTTAAGAGAGGCATTCATCCTCCAGATATTACTTCGTCAAAAAGACGGCTCAAGTCTCAATCACCTGATCCGCCTGATGATGCTTCAGAATGATTTATCTATCCAAAGGTCCACCGGGCCAGACAGACAAACTATCGCATCCGTCTGGTTTGACAATACAGTTCCGATACTGCTTTTCAGTCAAAAAGTCAGTTCCGCCAATAGTGACATGAGGCGTGGGAGTAGTGACTGCCGTTCTAAATTCATCATAAGGAACAGTCACGCCACCGCTCAGAACCTCAAGGAGCGCCTTTCTGGCTTCTTCCAGTTTTTCACAGCTCAGCCTGTCAATATCCCTGTACTCATCCACTTCAACCTTGGCATATTGCTGATTTATTACGGAGGCCCAATCAGGATTCTTACCGTCTTTGATTTCTCCAAATTCCGTCAATATACTCAACAAGGGATTTCGATAAGCATTCCCTTTCGTGCTGCCGGGACGATTCAACATCACCAATGCACTCGTCCTTATCTCGGCACCCTTCGTATCGGCTTCCGCATAGATGACTCGCGCCATTGGAGAGTCATAACATCGTCTCCGTCGATGAGGAAATAATGCCGTTCTGCTTTTTCTACTCTAATGTATCCTTTCCAGGTGTCAGTACGATCTTCTACATTCTGCTTGATAGGAATCAGCACGGAGCCGACCACTCAGCTAACAAACAAATTTTTACAAAATTTGATATGTAACATTCTTTTATGGCCTGCCCGCGGAAGTCATGCCGTCCCACACGGGAAAGTAATAATGCAGGGTAGGTTCAGGCTCATTCAACAGGCGATAGTGCCACCATTCCGGAGCATAATTGGCAAAACCCTGTTTTTCAAAAGCCGTTTTCAGAATCATCCTGTTTCTGCGTTGGGACGGAGTCACTAATGTGGAGTCTGTGGTGGAACTGGGATCCAGCAGGTCATGATGGCCGCCCATATCCACCGGCTTTCCGGTCTTGGCGTACAGCAGGGAAACATCCACAGCCACGCCCCGGGAATGTTCCGAAAAATCGCGCACATAGTGGTCTCCGAACACCTTGGCCTTGTCAATATGGGGATAATACCGGGACTTCATCTTTTGGTCCCCGTCGTCAGCTCCCCATTTGCAAATGTCCAGCACGGCGGTATGGGGACGGTAGGCGTCATAAATTTCCAGCAGGTAACCCTGACGATACAAATCTTCCGAGACTTTTTTCAACGCCTGCGCCGCCTGGGTGCGCAGGATGGCGCGCCGACCGTGGTAACCGTCCAGCGGACGCCCTACAAAATTGTCATATCCGGCATATTTCAAATTAGTCTTCACCAGCGGAGCCACCTGGTCCACATACACAAAGCCCGGCTGCATCACGGGCTGAAGGGGCTGATTGAACGCCGGTTTGAATTCCCTGCTGCCGGAACAGGAAACCAATAACATGAACATGCCGCATACCGCAGCTACGCAAGTCTTCATGACCACGAAGCGTAGCACGGCATGCGGCGCAAATCCGGTCAGGATTCCGTCATTTCCAGGAATCCCTTGATCTTGCTGATGCGCGTGGGATGGCGCAGCTTGCGGAGGGCTTTGGCTTCAATCTGGCGAATGCGTTCGCGGGTGACGCTGAACTGGCGGCCCACCTCCTCCAGAGTGCGGGGACTGCCGTCCCGGAGGCCGAAGCGCTGTTCAATGACTTCGCGTTCACGATCCGTGAGGGTGTCCAGAACATCCTTGATTTTTTCTTTCAGGAAAGAGAAGGAGGCTTCCTCCATGGGATTTTCCGCCGCCTTGTCTTCAATAAAGTCACCAAAGGAGGTATCGTCGGAATCCCCCACGGGGGCTTGCAGGGAAATGGGCTGCTGGGCCATTTTCAAAACGGAACGCACGCGTTCCACAGGCAGATGGATTTCTTCCGCGATTTCTTCCGGAGTGGGTTCCCTACCGTACTCCTGCACCAGCTGCTTTTGCACGCGCATCAATTTATTGATGGTTTCAATCATGTGCACAGGAATGCGGATGGTGCGGGCCTGGTCTGCAATGGAGCGGGTGATGGCCTGGCGAATCCACCAGGTGGCATAGGTGGAGAATTTGTAGCCGCGGCGGTATTCAAATTTTTCCACCGCTTTCATCAGGCCCATGTTGCCTTCCTGAATCAGATCCAGGAAGGAGAGGCCGCGGTTGGTATATTTTTTGGCAATGGAAATGACCAGGCGCAGATTGGCCTCCACCATTTCATCCTTGGCCCTGCGGGCTTCGCGAAGCCATTTGCGGAGTTCCTGGTAGGCATCTCCCATCTCATCCGCAGTCATCCACATGCGAAGCTCCAGCTCTGCCAGATGTTCCTTGAGTTCCTTGTTGTCCGGATCCAGGGCAACCTTCTTCTGCATGCGGAGCACGCGGTCGCGGGCCTCGTCAATCATGGAACAGAAATCCTCAATCACCTTGTGCTTGAAATACAGGCGACCGAAGAACTTCACCAAAGCGCCGGCAATTTTGTCGAATTCGGCCTGGCGGGCCTTGACGGACTTGGCCGCCTCCTTGCTGCGGTACAGCTTGCGGAAGGAACCGGATGCGTCCTGATGGGTCTGCTGTATCTGGGCGCAGAGCTGGGCCAGCCCTTTCATATAGCGCTCACGGGAGTCTATCTTTTTGTCAAGGATAACGCGGTCAAAGCGTTCCTCATTGTCGAGCAGGCGATAGGCTACGTCCAGATAGGCATTCGCAATGAAACCGAAGCGGTGCACACAGCGCTGGACGTTCTGTTCCGCGTCCTCAATTCTCTTGGAAATGGCCACTTCCTCTTCACGGGTAAGCAGGGAAACCTGGCCCATTTGTTTCAGGTACATGCGGACGGGATCATCCAGAATGTCCATCTTGGCTTCGAGCTTTTCCTCTTCGTCCTCTTCTTCCGTGCTGATGCGGGTGCGGTCCGTGTAGCTGTCCACATCGGACGCGTCAATGATGTCAAACGCCATGCTGCGCAGGCGGTCCATGATGGCCTCGTAATCCTGCTGATCGACAATGTCGTTGGGAAGGGAGTCATTAATATCGTCAAAAGTCAGATACCCCTGTTCCTTGGCGAGCTTGATAAGTTCACGGATTTTTTCCTGAATTTCCGGAGCGTCAATCGGATTCGTGATCTTGCGGCTGGCAGCCCTCTTGCGTTCCTCTTCCAGTATTTCGCTTAATTTTTTGGGCGTTTCCTCCTTCGCGGCAGGTTTGGCGGCCTTCTTCTCAGCCGGCTTCTTCTCCGCAGCCTTGGCTGGAGCTTTCTTGGCAGGGACAGCTTCAGGCGCCTTTGCCGGAGTCTTTTTGGCGGACGGCGCCGCCTTCTTGGAGGCAGAAGCCGGAGACGCTTTTTTTGCCGGGGCCTTTTTTTCCGCAACGGGCTTGGCGGCGGCCTTTTCCGCAGCCGGAGCGGCAGCCTTGGCAGAGTTTTTTTTGACAGGAGCCGCCTTCGGAGCGGTTTTGGAATTTTTTGCGGCGGGCCGGGCCGCTATTTTTTCCTTGGATTCAGAAGCTTTTTTGTTGGCGGAAGTCTTCTTGGGAGAAGAGGGGGATGGGTCACCGGATTTGGACATATCTTGAAAAGAAGAGGGCACAATTCACCATTATATCAATACCCGGAGGTATCGAGGCACTACATTGTACCCAGCAAACGCTTCAAGTCAACACTAAGTTTGGACAATTCCAGCCTTCTGGCAGCATCCGTGGAGGGATCCGCCAGTTCCGCCATCAGGGAGGCGATGTGCCTCTCCAAAGCGGCCTTCGCAATGCCGGAGCAGGCTTCCTGTACGCTCCTGTCCACATCGGGAATAGGTATGGGCTCCAGATTCAGCATGCCCAGGGCATCCCGTTCCGGCTGAGGCAGAGACACCAGAAAAGCCTGAACGGCCGCGGGGCTGTCCGGAGAAGGCAGCCTGGCCAGAATTTTTTTTAAGATGCCTCCGCCCTGCAGCAGCCGCATCGGCTCCAGCAATTCTTCAATGCGGTCCACGATAAGCCCCTGGGCACGGGAATTCTGAAGGGCCAGTTCACAGAGCACGGCCACGGCGCGATCCATTTTCACAGGAGGATGCTGCGGAACCTCCTCAGCCGTCTTACGCTCTGCGGACTGGGCCTGTTCCTGCCCCTTCCGGCGTCCGGCCATTCTGACGGCGCCGCGCAAATTATCCGCAGCCATGCGCATGCGCGTGGCTACGTCAGCCGTAGCCAGGTCCCGGGCCACCGGGTCGCTCATGCAGGCCAGCAGGGCCGTCATCTCACGGGCAAAAGCGGCGCTGGAAGCGGCGTCATCCAACAAACCGCTCTCCCTGGCACGTTCAATGCGAACCTCAAAGAAGGAACGGGCCCGTTCCACCATCACAGAAAAAGCCTCTTTCCCCTCCCTCTTCATGAAAGAATCCGGATCGTCCCCGGCAGGAAGGTTCACCAGGTAAATATCCTTGCCAAAAGGGGCCAGTTCACGGAAAGCCCGGTCCGCCGCAGCCATGCCCGCCTTGTCCGCGTCAAAACACAGCACTATCCGTGAAGCATAGCGTGAAAGAATCCGGGCATGCTCCGGAGTAAACGCCGTTCCCAAAGGGGCTACGGCAAAAGAAATACCCGCCTCGTGGCAGGCAATGACGTCTATCTGCCCCTCGCACAACAGGGCTTTGCCGCTTTTTCCCATAGGGCCGCGCGCCTTGTCCAGGGCAAACACCACGTCCCCCTTTTTGAAAATGGCCGTCTCCGGGGAATTAACGTACTTGCCTACGTTTTCCTGAGGCCGCAGAATGCGACCGGAAAACGCCACACATTCTCCGTACACATTGTTGATGGGGAACATCAGCCTGTCCCGGAAGCGGGCGTACAAATCTCCCCGTTCTCCGCGGTTGGCGAGACCGGAATCTATCAGCACCTGATCCGGGATCCCCTCCCTGCGGGCCCAGGCCAGAAACTCCCGCGAGGAGTCAGGTGCCCACCCTACCTGCCAGCGTTTCGCCATGTCTGCCCCGTATCCGCGGGAATTCAGGTAAGCCCTGGCCTCCGCCGCCTTCGGGGAACAAAGCAGGAGCCTGTGGAAAAACCCAGCCGCCTTCTTGTGGGCCACCAGCAAAGCCGTGCGTGCCTTGCGCCGCCTTTCCTCCGCTGCGTCATAGACCTCCTCCACAATGGAGATTCCGGCTTTTTCCGCCAGCCTTCGCACGGTATCCGCAAATCCCAGGTTCTCCATCTTCATCACAAAAGTGATGGCAGACCCTCCTTCCCCGCAGCCAAAGCATTTAAAATTCTGCCGACTCTGGTCCACAATAAAAGAAGGCGTCTTTTCATTGTGGAACGGGCAGCATGCCTTCCACCGGGAACCGGCCCTTTTCAGGGGAAGATAGGATCCCACCACATCTACAATGTCAGTGGCCTCCAGAACGCGCCGGATACTGTCTTCATCAATCCTTCCCATAAGGCGGAACCAGTCTATCACAAGGGGTACGGGTGCACAAGAATACAGAATCGGAACGCCATGCGAGGAAACAAGGCCTCCACAGGCTGGGAAAAGACGGCGCAGCACCGGCGCCTTCCCGCCCCGGAGGAACACATTTCCCCATTGAGCGCGGGAGCGGAACATGCTAGCCTGTCCGTATGAAGCGCATTCACCTTCTGTTGCTGGCTTTGCTGGCCCTGTTTGCCGGCGCCCCCTTCCGGGCGGCCGCGGAGGAAACCTTCCGCGACAGGGTAGTCGTCATCCCCGTAGGGGAGGACTCCCTGACCAGCAAACAAAGCTTCGGCTTCATGAACCGCATCCTGAAAAGAGCGCAGGAGGAGCAGGCGCGCGCGGTAATATTTGATTTGAACACGCCCGGCGGCCTGGCCTGGGAGACCAGCGAGATGATGATGAAAAGCATCCAGCCGCTCACCATTCCCACCTACGCCTACGTAAACCCCAGGGCCATGTCCGCCGGGGCGCTCATCTCCGCGGCGTGCGACAAAATTTACATGGCTCCCGTCTCCTCCATCGGCGCAGCGGGCATCATCACCTCATCCGGAGAGGAAATGGATCCCGTCATGCGCAAGAAAGCGGAAAGCGCCTTCTGGGCCTTTACCCGCTCTGTCGTGACGGAAAAGGGTTACCGCCCGGAAGTGGTGAAAGCCATGATGATCCCGTCCGACCAGGAACAGCAGTTCGGCCCCGTCAAACTGGAAAAAGGCGCGCTCCTGACCCTGACGGGCAAGGAAGCCGCCGCGCGTCTGGAAGACGGCAGGCCCCTGCTGGCCCAGGGCACAGCCTCCTCCGTCACGGACCTGCTGGCCCAGGAGAAAGTAAATGCCCCCGTAGTCACGGCGGAACCTACGGCCTTTGAGCGCATCGGCCTCTGGATTGCATGGGCTTCCCCCATCCTGATCCTGCTGGGCATCGGCGGCATTTACATGGAATTTAAAACGCCGGGATTCGGCATCGGCGGCATTGTGGCCATTGCCGCGTTTGCCCTGTTCTTCTTCGGCAACAACATTGCCGGGAATCTGGCCGGCTATGAGACGGCGGCCCTGCTCGTTCTGGGCATAGTCCTTCTTTGCGTGGAATTCTTCGTTATCCCGGGCACATTCATTGCGGCCATTGCGGGCGGCGTCTGCATCTTTCTGGCCCTGTTCGGCGGCATGGTCAGCTCCTGGGAATGGGACCATATCATCCGGGACGGACAGTGGGATGACGTCAACACGCTGGCGGCAGTCCTAGGCATCCCCCTCCTGAAACTGGCCCTGGGCCTGACCGGAGGCTCCCTTCTGATTGCCCTGCTGATGAAATACCTCCCGGATTCCATCCTGATGCGCCGCGTTACCAACGCCACGGTCAGCGGAGGTTCCGCCGGGGAAGCGGTCAATATCGCGCGCGTTCAGGTAGGAGACCGCGGGAACGCCGTCACGGAGCTGAAACCCAATGGAAAAGCCATGATTCATGGCGAAATATGCGAGGTTTTCTCTCGACAAGGCATACTGATTAAGGGTACCCCTGTGCGCGTCGTGGACATCCGGCCATTCGACCTCGTCGTCGTCAAGGACGACTCCCCCTCCGGGGATTGACGCCATCACGCTTCTTATCTACTGCCATGCTTCTCACCGTTGGACTCATTTCCCTGGGCTGCCCCAAGAATCTGGTTGACTCTGAAATCATGATCGGCCACCTGCAAAAAGCCGGCATGACCATGACTCCGGAACCGGAACTCGCGGACGTAATGGTGGTCAATACCTGCGCTTTCATTGACCAGGCCAAGCAGGAAGCCATCGATGCCATTCTGGACATCGTGCGTGCCCGGGAAAACGGGGCTTATCCGGAAAACCAGAAACTCATCGTGGCGGGCTGCCTGTCCCAGCGCTTCCGGAAGGAACTGCCCGCCCTGCTTCCGGAGGTGGACGCCTTTATCGGTCCGGACCAAATCACCAAACTGCCGGAAATCATCACTCAAGTGATGGACCGGACCATACAGGACCGGAACTTCATTGAAGGAAAATGCAGGTACGTTCCTGACTGGAACACGCCGCGCTACCGCCTTACCCCGCCGCACACGGCCTACATCAAGATAGCGGAAGGCTGCAACCACGGCTGCGCCTACTGCATCATTCCCATGATCCGCGGACGCCACCGCAGCCGTTCCCAGCAGGACGTAGTGCGTGAAGCGGAAACCCTTATCCGGTCCGGCGTGAAGGAAATCTGCCTCATCGCGCAGGACATCACCTATTACGGCATGGATAAATGGACGGATGCGCGCCCAAACCGCCGCAGCGCGGTGGATTCCTCCCGCGGAGAATCCCTGGCTTCCCTGCTCCGCGCTCTGAACGCCATTGAGGGAGAATTCTGGATCAGGCTGCTCTACACCCACCCCGCCCACTGGAGCGACGAACTGACCGCAGCCATCGCGGAATGCCCCAAAGTGGCCCGCTATGTAGACATTCCCCTCCAGCATATTTCCGATAATATGCTGGACGCCATGCAGCGCGTAACGGACGGAGACTATATCCGCACGTTGCTCCGGAATATCCGGAAGGCCGTTCCGGGCATCGCCATCCGCACCACCTTCATCACCGGATTCCCCGGAGAAACGGAAGACGACCATCAGGAACTGATGGAGTTTATCGAGGAATTCCGTTTTGAACGCGCCGGCATTTTCACCTTCTCACGGGAGGAAGGGACAAAAGCCTACAAGATGCCCAACCAGGTGCACCACCGCACCAAGGCTCGCCGCTACAATGAAGCCACCCTGTTGCTGGCGCGTCTCGCTTCGGAAACGGGCCAGGAGCAAATCGGCAGGCAAATACGCGTGCTGGTGGATGCTCCCGGAGTCGCCAGAACGGAATGGGATGCTCCGGACATTGACGGAACCGTTTCCGTTCCTCTGACGCTGCCCGTCGGGCAATTCGCTACTGTCACCGTAACGGATGCCGTTGCGTATGAATTGACGGCGGAATAAAATTGCTTCCGTGCCTGTCGGAAAGAACCCGGGAACAAAAATACAGGCGAAGCGCAGACCGACGTATATTGCCTCCTGTTTTCCGCCCGGCTTTCCGGATTTTCTGCAAAGGCCCTACTGCTTCACGCTGGATTCAGGCAGGGGAACGTTTTCCGGAGGAGCTTCCTGAGGCGCAGCTCCCGACGGAGAAACGGAATTCGGAACAGGAACCAGAGAGGTATTCATCCGGGATATATCCAGCTCACGGGAAGCGGCGGCGGCTTCCGGGCTGACGGCGCCCATGTTTGAGGGCAAAGGAAGCAAAGCTCCGTCCGGACCAATTAAATCAGAAGCGGAAACAGGATAAAAACCCATCATTTCCTGCGGATTAACAATCTCCGAGAGGCTTACGTAACCCTGGCTGCCGTCTTCAAACTCGACTTTGGCGAACAAATCCCCGCAGACCAGCACCTTCCCGGTTTTCACCCCACCCCTGACGGTTCCGCTTGTGGAAAAATTACTTTCCGGATTCTGTTCAAACACCATCATTCTGTCCTTCTTGAACGTAACGGCTTCCCCAGGTTTGTAAAATGCCTGCTCCGCCTTGTTTTTAGCCGCCATTTTCTTGGAAGTGATTCCCACGGGATCCAACGCAGAACTCTGGCGGTCCCAGGCATTCACATGCTTGTTCGGACCGCAGGAGGCCAGCAGCACCAGCAAAGCGGAAGGGAGAAAAAGCAATTTCATTTGCAGATTATCTTAATTGCCGGGGATTACGGATGGAAGCAGAATTTGCGCCTGTCTCCGCCAGAGACTGTTTCTAAAAGAAAAATTCCGCCTTCCCCTCCGGTTCATGCTGTTTCCCGCAGAGAAAACCATGCCGCTTCCGAACTGCATCCCGGACAAATAATCGGATTCCCGGTGAGGAGTTTATTTCTGCGGCGGAAAATAAACAGCCTGTCTTACCGTCCCCCCTGCTCCAGTTCCCAAGAAAAACCGCAAAGCATGGCGCGGAGACAACGTATTAAGCTTGCCGCCTTCCTGCCGGAAATGCTATTCTGGCGCTTACTGTTCCAACGGCTGACGCAGGTCCATCCGGGGGAACCGCTCAAGTAATGCGTTCTGATATGGATGAGAAAAGATTAGCCGGCGTAGTTCTGCCATTGTTCTCCCTGCGCCGTAACAATGACCACGGCATCGGGGACCTGACGGCCTTGCGCCAATGGATTGACTGGGCGGCGGATGCCCATGTGGGGTTCCTCCAGCTGCTCCCCGTCAATGCCCTGGGCAGGGACGAATGCCCCTCCCCCTATTCCGCCATCAGCTCCGTAGCTTTGGAACCCCTGTACCTTTCCCTGGAACCCTGGACCATACCCGGCCTGGAAGAACGCGTATTCAATGAAACGGGGGACACGCTGCCGTGGGAACAGCCCTCCGGCCCGGATCTGGTGGACTACCCCAAGGTCAGATTCTGGAAAATGTGGATTCTGCGGGGAGCCTGGAACAACTTCAAAACCAAGCCGGAATATGAGTGCATTATGCCCAAATTCAGGGAATGGGTGAAAGAACAGGGGAGCTGGCTGGAAGACTTTGTCTGTTTCCAGGTTCTCTGCGACCTGTTCGGTACGGAAATCTGGTGGCACTGGCCGGAACAGGATCCGGCGCGGGCCAAGACCATTGCCTCCGATTACGAGGAGGAAAAGGATTTTGCCCGCTGGCTCCAGTGGCTCTGTGAAAAACAGTGGGAATTCATCCGTATTTATGCGGACGAACGCAATGTGAAGCTGATGGGGGATATCCCCATTGGCGTTTCCCTTTCCAGCGCCGACGTCTTTTTTGAACGCCACCTGTTTGACACGGAATGGTGCGGAGGAGCCCCGGCGGAAGGCAGCTATGCGGAAGACCCATTCACGGCCAAATGGGGGCAAAACTGGGGCATTCCTCTGTATAGATGGGATGTCATGGCGCAGGACAACTTCGCCTGGTGGCGCCGCCGGGTAAAATACTGCACCAAGATTTTCAGCATGTACAGGATCGACCACATCCTGGGCTTTTACCGCATTTACTCCTTCCCGTGGAAACCCACGGAAAACGGGGTCTTCCTGCCGCTTTCCCCCGATCAGGCTGCCCAGAGAACGGGCGGAAGGCTGCCCGGCTTCAAGCCGCGCGGGGATGACAACGCTGCGGACCGCAACATGAACCTGGCGGACGGGGACCTGTACCTGCGCCTTCTGCTTTCCGCTGCTCCCGGCGTCAGCGTGGTGGGGGAAGACCTGGGCTGCGTTCCGGACTACGTGCGCCCGAACATGCGCCAGCTGGATATCCCCGGTTTCAAAATTCCCCACTGGGAAATCAAGGCGGACGGAACCATTACGTCCGGAAAAGAGTATCACGAATGCTCCTTTGCGGCGTTCGGAACGCATGATTTCGAAACCATCATGCAGACATGGAACGACAGCTACGCGAAAATCGAACGCGCCCGCAAGCTGGGCCTGTGGGAGAACGGCTCCCCCAAAACGCCGTCCAGCCCGGAACAGGAAAACATCGTGCGCCAGGCGGAGGACGGAGCGCGCCTGCTGAAATGGTTTGCGGATTTCTCCGGCATGCAGCCTGAAACCTGTCTTTCCTACTGGAACCAGGAAATCAAGACAGCCATGTACAACGCCCTGTTCCGTTCCCGTTCCCGTTATGCGGCCATTCTCTGGCCTGCTCTCTTCGGCATCAACAAACGGCTCAATATTCCCGGCACTACGGGAGGGACCAACTGGAGGGTACGCATGCCCTTCAAGGCCGTGGAAGCATGCGGCATGCCGCAGACCGCATGGCTGCGTACCGTCATCGACGAATCCGGCCGCACGCCGCTGCAGGGTGAAGACGCCATCAGGGCGCTCAAGGAATCCAGCAAACGCCTCTTCCCGAAGATCACCGTCAACAACGAACGCTTCCTGAAACGGATGCTGATGTGGCCGAACGGCAAAACATTGTAGCTGTCCCCCCCTGCCGGAACATCCCCCCGCAGTATCAAAAAAGGGCGCGTTTCCTTCGAAAACGTGCCCTTTTTTCTATCCGTGCTGACGTTTCCTAAAACGCCCTGGATACACCCGCATTTACGCGGTGGTACACGGAGCTTCCCCGGGCTTCCATGCCATAACCGGCATAAACCGTCCAGCGGTCATTCCACTGCAAGGCGGCATCATACTCCACGCGTACGGCATGGCGGGCTGGTTGGACACCACGGGCCCTCCAGAAAATGTCGCTGTATATGCTGTAAACGGAAGCCTCCGGCACATCCTGAATAGCATCTCCCACATAGGAAAGGCGGAGCACCTGCGTCCAGTGCCTGCCTTTCCAGTCACCACTTCTCTCAACACTCACACCTGCCGGGATGGACAACCGGCGCAAAACCGTTCCTTCAAATTTTCTGGCATAGCTGCCGTCTTCAAGAAAAGAAGCCTCCGTGCCATGTGTAAACTCCATCCTCAAAAACGGAGACACAGTCCATCCTCCTGCATACTGAATGCTTCTGGAAACTTCCGCCTGGACCAGCCACGTTCTATTGTTCCATTCCCCATGAGCGTCCATACCGTTGCTGAACCGGCTTTTCATGCAGTTATCAGTCATTCCCCAAGTAAGATCGGCTTTCACCGTCCACAGGGAACGCTCGCCGGAGCGGAATATCCGCCCCCAATAAATGCTCCCCATCAGGGAATCCTGGGTAATCCTCCCATTAAAATCCCGGCTCCTGCTGAAACCGTGCATTTGTCCGAACGCTATCCCCCATATCCCGCTCTTTCCTCCAAAATCGGAATCCATGCCAACGGAATATCCGCCCCCGTCATAGTCATAACCATCTACGCCGCCCCGGGAACGCTGGCGGGCGAAATCCCCCAGCCCCATTCCCCATACATTGCGTGCATACCGCTGATACAACCGCACCGGGGTTAACTGCGCCAACGCAGTATTCCCAAGAGAAGCCGCGTTTGAAGCGGAACTCCAAAGGGAATTGAGAGCAAGCTCTCCAGCCTGCTCCGGACGGACCTGATCCGGGCGGCATCCGGCTTCATGTTTCCAAATTGCCAACAGCTGGTCATCTTCTCCATCTCCATCCATGTCGCGCCATTCATATTCCCAGGTACCGCCGTAGGTATAGGGAGAATCAACCGTGGATGACTGGGTCGTATTGGAAATAACCCCTTTCAGCTCTCCTTGCGGCCGTTTGCTGGAAGAATCCATATTAAAAATGACAAACTCCCTGTCCCTTCCCCAGGCGGCGGAGGCGTAATCATCCAGCGTATCCGCAATTCCAATGGTTCCCCCCAGTAAAAATTCCCCGGAGGCGGTGATGTTGATACCGCTGTCCCCCCGTTCCGAGAAAGGCATGAGATCCCAGTCAAACCCGTGGGACATGTCAATGGTGACAGCGGAAAGGGAAGGCAGTTCATAGGTCTTCCCCTCCCAACTGTCGGAACCGATGGGAGCGGCTCCCACCCGCAGGATAGCGCCGCTGCCATGGCCGGAAACAATCACCTGCTGGGCGCTGATGGATGAACCGGACGTCATTTCCAGCACTCCGCCGGCCAGGTTAAACACCGGTTTGTCCTGCTCCACTCTTGAACTTCCCTGCCATACATCCCCACTCTCATTCGCCAGGTTCATGCCGTATTCAAGAACCAGCCGTCCCCCTTCCACAATAATATTTGATTCAAGTTTCACCCTGCGGGAGGTCTCCACCCGTTCCGCGTAATCACCATCACTTTCCCCGTCATTGCGAACTAGAAACGACTCCGTCAATGCACCGGAAAAACGCACGGTTCCTCCAAACTCCACAGGAATACCTCCATAATCTGCCCAATCGGCCGGAATTCTGTTAATATGCAGGGTAGGCATGGCTACAGTAATACTTTCAATATCAATACCATCATAAAATACAATTTCTCGTCCGGCCTGGGCGCGGAAATCCATGGTTAAATTCCCATTGGGCTGAGATATGCCCGTATAATCGTTTTCGGGAGCATAAGCAAAAATCCCCAGGGCGCGGGCAAAGACCCCCGAACTTCCTTTAACCAAGTTGCCTCGGAAAACGATATTCCCGCCATCCGCAGACAAAAGCCATTGCCCTCCAAACCTTTTCCCTTCATTATTGCCGCAATAAATGGCTCCGGCCGTATTTTTATCAGTCACATTATTTTCAAACAGGACATCACCCGTTTGCACCAGCTTAAAAGATCCATAAATAGTGATAGCGCCCGCCATCCCCGGCATGCTCCCTCCGGAAGCCTTATTATTTCTAAAAATAATATCTCCCCGGATGTTGCTAAACGACAAAGACGGCTGGTTATCCGGTAAGAATATGGATCCAATGCCTATCGCCGCAGGTCCTCCGGTGGACGTGTTATTTTCAAACAGGATATTTTCCGTATCATTAAATGAAATACTCCCTTCATTGGTAAAAATCCCCGCAGAACTCATGTAATAAGAAGTTTTAACAAGATTCCTGAAGATAATATTTCCCGTATGGTCAAAAGAAATATTCCCATCTCCAGGATTGGAGTAAAGGGAAGAATCCCCCCCCTGGTTAATAAAAATGGCACCGCCATTGGAAGAATATCCCATCTTCATATCCGTAAAAGAAATATCCCCGGTATTGGTAAAAGCCAAGGAATTCAAACGGCTGAAGCCTATACCCCCATGATTCAGCCCCCGGAATTCGATATTTCCTACATTGTTGAAAGAAACAATATCAGCTTTCCCGTACCTCCCGCCACCGGTTCCGGCCGTGGCGCCATCGGTAATGCCGATCATGTCCATATTATCCGCAATGAAGCTCAAATCGCCCAAATTCTGAAAAGTAACCTGAGGAGCGACAAACCCCTCCCCGCTTTCCCATGGCCCCATGACAAAAATAAAAGATTTGGAAGCGGAACTGTTCTTTCCGGGATTAAGCCCGGTGCAGTGAAAGCCGAGAGACGTTCCTTCCGTGCTGGAAAAATGCGTACTATAGCCGGAGAAAACACCCTGCCTGTTTCCGGCGCCGCCCTTGTCCGGATTATAATTATCAAACGTAAACGCACCTTCATAAAAGACGCCATCCCTCCCGGCCAGATGATACGTCACTTCCTCCGGCTGGAATACTTCCACATCATCGTTTCCATATGTTCCTGAATAAATATCCACTTCCTTGGAAAAAACGGAACAGACAGTAACTGAAGGAACCAAGGACAACATGGCAAAAGCAAATAATTTCATGATAATCTGTACATTTGGATGTTTTTTGCATATCAAACGCGCTCCTTTTAATGTACGAATTTGGAATCCGTTGTTATTCGAAACTCAAAACAACAAAATAACAATCAATGAATTATTGTTAGAAAAAAAGATTGAAACAGAACAAGATTCCTTCCTCTTCTCACAGGTTGGCCATTGAATATAAAAAAATAATCTTTACTCCGGATTCCAAATTCGCAACCATACTGAAAATAAAATGGTTTGATAGTTGATGTTTTATATTTTTCTTTAAATAAATCAAATTTTCAACAATAGAGCCACACAGTCCCAAAAACTTCGGGAATGCAGTTACAATCAATCCATTCTTGCCTCCCTGCCGGAAAAATCCCATACTTTCTGCATGACATGGAGTTGGAACAAACTTTCCGCCGCCAAATGGGAAGACGCCTGGAGCGAACGCATCGCCGGAAATCCGAACGCCGTTATTACAAAAATCAAAGGGGGGAAAACGGTTCGAATCACCGTTTACTGCGATGATGAAGAAGACGCCCTGGCCTTGAAAAAATATTTTGGAGGAACTGTCAGGGAAATCAAGACGCAGGACTGGGTAGCGACCCAGAAGCGGGAAAAACGCCCTCCGCTCAAAATAAGGGACGCACTGGTCATTACGGAGCAGAGTTCTCCGGAGAATCTGGCCGCTCTGCAGAAACAGTTCCCCTCGCGCTGCATCCTGAGCGTCCCCGCCGAAATGGCTTTCGGAACAGGAGACCACGCTACCACATCCACCTGCCTGCGTTTTATCTGCGACGCTGCCAAATCCCGCAGAAAAACATCATGGAGCATGACGGACATAGGCTGCGGAACCGCCGTGCTGGCTATGGCGGCGCTGAAGCTGGGGGCGGAGCACGCCACGGCTTTCGATTTTGACCCCATGGCCATTGAAGTGGCCCGGCACAACATGGTCCGCAACGCCGTTACGGCGGAACAGCTGGACTTATTTGTGGAAGACGTCTTCAAATGGAAACCTTCGGAATCCCAGCAGGGTGACCTTGTCGTCGCCAACCTGTTTTCAACCATACTGCAAAAGGCTTTTCCACAAATCATCGCCGCCATGAAGAAGGATGCCGCTTTGGTCATCTCCGGCATTCTGGCTTCCCAGTGGGAAGAAACGAAAACGGCAGCGGAACGTCACGGTCTGTTCTTTGAACGGGCCGTCAAACGCGGGAAATGGATTACGGCAAAGGGAGGAATGGCCCGGTAGCAAATAGACTCGCTCCGCATTTTTGTTCCGCCCTCACGGCCCTTCCTTCATCGGAACAGCAATACCCGGCTTCCAGTTCAAAAATCTCCGCATCCCGGCACCCCTGCTACAGAAAACAGGAATGCGCTTTCATTGTCCGGCAGGAAAAACCAGCCCGCATGCCCGGCATGTGATTCTCCTTACGGGCAGGACTATCCCTCCGCACGTTGTTCACGGGCAGAAAACAGTCTCTCTACATACTTGGCCAGCATATCCACTTCCAGATTGACCGGCTGGCCGGAAACGGCATTCTGCAGATTCGTGCGGCCGAAAGTATGGGGTGTAATCCAGAACTCCAGCAGAGAGCCGCTCAAATTGGCTATGGTCAGGGAAATGCCGTCAATGGTGATGGAACCCTTGTCAATACAATAGCGGGTGAGTTCCTCCGGAATGCGCACCTCCAAACGGTGGTCCTGCCCTGCAGGCTCCAGAGCGGCAATCGTACCGGTATGATCCACATGCCCCATCACGAAGTGGCCTCCGAAACGGTCCATGGCGGACATGGCGCGTTCCAGATTAACCAGCATCCCCGGTTTGAGGGTTCCCAGACTGGTGACGCGGAGAGTCTGGGAAAGCAGATCAAAGGAGATGCGTTCACCCTCCAGGGCATCCACCGTCAGGCAGCATCCGTTGACGGCAACGGAATCCCCCAGGGCAAGTTCACGGCCGAACGGAATGGTCAGCGTCAGCCTGGCTCCGCCGTTAATAGGCGTAAATCCTTCCACGGTTCCTGTTGTTTCAACGAGTCCGGTAAACATAAGAGTGACAGTACGCTCCGGCCATTAATGGCCGAAGCAGGTGAAGAAAATAAACACGATGGCAGTGGGAAAAGCCGCCCAGGCAAACAGCCACAGGGGATTGATGCCTTTGAAATATTTACCCAGAATGGCCTGCCCGGCCGGATTGGGGGCGTTGGCGATGACCGTCAGGCCGCCGCCCGTCACAGCACCCGCCACCACGGAATATTTGACGGCTTCCGGCAGGTTGGGAACCGTAGACGCCAGGAAAGTGACGGCGGCATTGTCATTAAATGCCGTCAGCAGCGTAGCCCCGACCATGGCGTAGTCCCCCAGCCGCGTTAGCACCGGCTCCAGCCACCAGGCCTGCACGCCGCCCAGAATGACCAGCCCCGCCAGGAAGAACCCCACCATGATGGGTACGCGCAGAGACATTTGGTTCTGGTATTGCGGCGTAGCCAGTGTGAAACCGATAAAGAACAGGAAACTGCCGATGAACATGACCGGCTCATGGGCAAAAAGAACCGTCCAGACCAGGAAGCAGACATGCGCCAGGGTCACCCACAACGGTATCTTGTCATTGCGGTCTTCCCAGGACTGGGGAACGGCGTCGTCAAACTCGTCGAACTCCCTCTGCTGGGAAGCCAGGCGGGCGAACTCCCTGCGGAAAAGGAGAAAATACGCCAAATTGGAAATGACGATGGCGGAAACGGCCTTCCATCCGAAATGCTGGATCATGTGAGCCAGCCCCCAGTCCCACTTTTCCGCCACCATCACTACGGGCGGAGCTGCAAAGTGCGTCAGGGTGCCCCCGATGGAGATATTCACGAAGAGAAGCCCCAGAGTGGCGTACATCAAGGTTTTCTTCGGCTTGAGGTCGTAAAATTTTTTGCTTAGGATCAGGGCCCCGATCGTCATGGCGGCAGGTTCCGTAATCAGAGACCCCAGCAGGGGAGCCAGGCACATCACGGAAATCCACCACGCGCCCGGCGTGGCCTTCCCAAGCCTGGCGCCGCAGTTCACGACATATTCCGCCAGCTTGAAAATAGGGCGGGAAGAAGCGATAATCATGATAATCATCACGAACATCGGCTCCGTGAAGGAACAGTCATAATTCAAATAGGCGGAAAAATCCTCAAAGGAATAATACTTCCAGCACACGAACATGAAAGGGATAAGCCAGATTCCGAACACGGCTTCCACTTCTCCCAGAAAATGGAAAATGGCGGACGCGAAGGAAACCGGGAGGCGCTCTTCCGGATGCATCACGCGGAAGTTGGTTTCCTTGAGCTTTTCCTTGTAGCGCAGGGCCAGCTTATGGGAATAACGCTCAAAGCGGCCGGCCAGAAACGTATGGATAATAGCGCCGAAGAAAACGAGCGTCACTGCCAGGTTGAAACCGCCGGACTGCTTGTTGCGTTCACTAAGCACCTGGTACAGGCTGGCATCCGGCGGCACCGGATTGTACTGATTAAGAGGAATGGGAAAATGGCTGTACTGGGATTCCCCCCCCGCTTCCGCGGCCGGATAAGCGGGAGCCGCCGTGCGGGCCGAAGCTTCACTGGCGGGAGCCCCCAGGAAAAAAGCGGCGGCAGCTACGGCAGTGAGCAGACCCGCACGGTGCGCCAGAACTTTGAAGAAATGACAAATACAGCTCATGTCTGCAGACAGACTAAACGCCTCTCCTTTCTTCCGCGAGCGGAAAATGAGTCTGCATGCTTTTTAGTGATAACGCATTCAAACGGGAAAATCCAGACATGCCCCGGAAAAAACGCGCGCGGTACGGAACAGGCTGTCATGCCTGCCTGAGTTTAAGGTTGAACAGAAAACTTAAAAATAGTAGTTGCAGATATGCGCTCCGTCCTAGGCTTCCTTTCCGTTTTCTTGATCGCAGCCGGTGTCGCATGTGCGGAGTTTCCGCCCGACCTGCCGCCGGCGTCTCCCCTTCCCTTTGCTCCCGGCCCGGTCATCGGGGGAACCATCAAGGGAAACCCGGCCGCCGGCATCGTTCCCGTCAAAGACCTGATTGAAGCCAACCGCAAGGATGAATACATCCCCATGGCGGAACCCATTCCCGGAGAGACAGGCTCTTCCGCTCCCCTGGCGGAGTCCATCCCTAACGCGGAACCCATTCCCGGGGAAACGAACCTGCACGCCCCGGTACAACCTGCGGAGGCATCCCTTGCCATTCCCTCCACGGCTTTTTCCCCCGTTCCGGTTCCTCAGCATGAAACCCGCGTAGCCATTCTGGGTTACCATGATTTCAGCCGCACCCTTCCCGCTACGGAAATGCGCATGAATACGGATGTATTCCGCTCCCAGATGCAGGCGCTGAAGGCGTCCGGAGTGCCTGTCATCTCCATGAAGGAATTCCTGGAATGGAAACTGGGGGACAGACAGCTTCCGGCCAAATGCGTCATGATCACCATCGACGACGGCTGGAAGAGCGTCTACACGGACGCCTATCCCATCCTGAAAGAAACGGGATTCCCCTTTACCATTTTCCCATACACAAAATTCATCACGGGCCGCGGTTCTGCCATGAGCCCCGCCCAGATTCAGGAAATGCTGAATAACGGCGCCACCCTGGGCAGCCACTCCGTCAGCCACCTGTACCCAAGATCCTGGAGGGCCGCCCAGCGGAAAGGTACACAAGCGGTTCTGGATCTGGCAACGGCGGAAATAGGCAATTCCCGGAAAATCCTTCAGGAAAAATTCCCCGGTTCTTCCGTGGAGGCCTATTGCTATCCTGGCGGCTTCATCCTGCCGGAAATGATCTCCAAGGCGGAAGAAGCCGGATTCCAGGCGGCCTTTACGGTAATCCCCAAAAAAGTGACCAAGGACACGGACCGCTGGCGGATTCACCGCTACATGGTCTTCGGCAAAGACCCTAAGACATTTACCAGAGCCCTGAATTTCAACGTTCCCTCCACTCCGGAAACCCCGGCGGCCACCCCTGGCAACAGCAGCGGGAAAAAGCTGAATTCCTACCCGGCCCCGGCCCAGCCCGTTTATCCGGCCGCCAATACCGTGGTGAAAAACCAGACTCCCGATATATCCATTTCCCTGGCAGGGGAACCCTCCTTGGAACCCAAGCAAATGGAAATGCGCGTCTCCGGCTTCGGCCTGGTAAACGCCCGGTACGACGCCAAGGAAAAAATTTTGAAATGGACTCCCTCCCGTCCCCTGCGGCTCAGCCCCGTAACCGTCCAGGTCCGTTGGAAAAATCCTGCTGTCAACATGTGGCAAACGGCCACCTGGCAATTCGGCATCGAGGAACAGGAAATGCACTTCACTCCCCGGAACATAGTCAAATAGCCATTTTCCCTCAGGGCTTTTTCACTACCAGCTTGCGGATGCCAAACCGGCGGTTGGTATCCGGCCCACCCCAATTCCCATCCGTTCCGGATACTTTTCCTTCAAAGAAAAGAGGAGAGATGGAAGGAACTTCCGGTTCCAGATTCCCCTCCTGGAAGGCCTTATGAATCAGCTCCTCTCTCTGGAAAGCCTGAGAGCCTACATGATAATACTCCAGGGTGAACACCACCCCGAAAAACAAAGTAGCTCCGGCAAGGCAAACAGTCACCGCGCGCAATCCGCGCACCATGATCTCATTCCGGTACAATACGGAGAACAACACGGTTGACGCCGCCAAAACGGGCAGGGACGACACGAACTGAACATGATGGGCGGGAATGCACACCGGAAAATAACAAACGGACATGATGAACCCCAGCAACAATAAAAAAAGAATATAAAAGAAGGATTCCTTTTCCTTCCTGATTACTTCCCGGCACCGCTCCGTGCCGCTGAACAACAAAAATCCCGTTAATACTGCGGAAACGGCATATATTTTACACAGCATCCTCGCGTGGTAATAAAGCAATATCCCGAAAGACTCCGCATAGGCGCAAAAACCGCCCTTCCTCAAAATTTCACTCGCTCCCAAATCATGGCCAAGCCGCGAGTACAACCCGGGGGCGGCAAATAGAAACAGGCCTCCCAACGCAACGCCGGCAAACCCGCACCATACATAAGCGCCAACCCTGCGGTCCCGGAGCATGCCGACCGCGGTCATGATGCAAAACGCCGCCGCCATTCCTATCGTCGCCCCCTCATTACAGGCGCCGCAGAAAATCCCATAAATCAGACATCCTGAGGACAGGCCCCATCGAGGGGAGGTTATCCGCTTCCCCCACCTGGTTCTGTAAATATTCATGAACCATACGATCAGGCATCCGGTCCACACATAATTCATGGAGCCTGCGCGTGTCAGGCAGACATAATAAACGGTTACCCCGGCTGAGACGAACATGCTTAAAGCAAACAACCACGTCCATGCTCCGCACTCCCGCCGGAGATTGGGCATTCTCCCCAGAGCGAGCACATAAAGGCCAAGAACAAGGGCAAGCACAAACACGGGATTCAAGACCGTCCAGACCAGCCGGGGAGCAGAAGTAATAAAAAACGCAGCCATTTCCCCCAGCCTGGGATTCCAGTACAGGTAACTGTCCACGCAGGCCTTCCAGACATGGCGGATATGAAACTGCCCAAGGTACCCCGTCCTGTCGTGAATAAAGGAATCCCCGGCAATAGGGGAAAACCATGAAATAATATATAAAATAAATAATACTGAAAATGTTACAGCAATGGGAAAGACAAAAATTCTCCTCGGCTTCAACATATTTTTTTCCTAACGGATTTGGAATCCGCATATAACGTGAATCCCGAAAAGGACTACGCAGGGAGGCCAGCTACAAAGGAAGAAGATTCTCCTCCGCTGCGTTCGGACACGTCCAGCCATAAGGCCCGGCAGCCCTGTTTTCCCGGCACCCGCCATTCGGAAATAACTGAGCAAATTTGCATTAAATTATTTTTTCTCAAATATTGTAGGTTGACTCCGGATTCCAAATCCGCTTTTTCCCATATTCGGCAGGTTCCATATAAAAGCTTATTGTTAGAAAGGACTAACATTCATCAGTTGAGGAGACTCGCGCACCACCTCCCCGGAATGCCAAAAAAACTGACATTTGGCTTGCCCGCATGGTGTGAAGTGGCATAATCATCCGGCACCATTATCAGGTTCAGCCAGGCACGGACATCCACATGAAGACGAGCACCAAAACTTTCGCCATTGCAGATACAGCCGCTAACGCAGACTATCTCACCAATACATCCGAACCGCTCGGAGAAACGATGACCCTGAATGTGGGCCCCTCCCACCCCGCCACTCACGGCGTGCTGCGCCTGGTGCTGGAACTTGATGGTGAAGAAATCATCAGCTGTGATCCGGTGGTTGGCCATCTGCACCGCGGAATGGAAAAAATAGGCGAAACCATCCAGTACAACCAATTTGTTCCCTACACCGACCGTTTTGACTACCTGGCCCCCCTGTCCAACAACATCGCCTATGCCTGCGCGGTGGAAAAACTGCTGGGATGGGAACTGCCGCCCCGCGGACAGGCCCTGCGCGTACTGGCCCTGGAACTTTCCCGCTTTTCCTCCCACATCCTGGGCGTAGGCGTGTACGGCATGGACGTAGGCGCCATGACCGTTTTCCTGTACTGTTATGAGGAACGTGAAAAAATCCATAATTTTTACGAACAGCTCACTGGGGCGCGCTTCACTTCCTCTTATACCCGCATCGGCGGACAGACACGTGATGTTCCCAATGAAATGCTCAAGGAAGTGCTCGTCTTCTGCGATGAAGCGGCCAAAACCCTTGATGAAACGGAAGCCCTCCTGCTCAAAAACAAAATCTTCATTGACCGTCTTCAGGGCGTAGGCGTCATCAGCCGTGAAAAAGCGCTTTCCTGGGGTATTACGGGGGCCAACCTGCGAGCCAGCGGCATTAAGCGGGACCTGCGCAAACTCACCCCCTATCTGGGATATGAAAATTACGAATTCGACGTCCCCGTAGGCGAACACGGAGACTGCTACGACCGTTTTACCGTGCGCATTGAAGAAATGCGCCAGTCCCTGCGCATCATCCGCCAGGTTATTGAAACCATGCCGGACGGCCCCATCAACATGGTGGACACCAAAGGCACGCTGCCTGAAAAGAAAAAAGTCCTGACGGACATGGAATCCCTGATTCGCCAGTTCATGACGACGACCATGGGGGTGAACGCCCCTGCCGGGCAGGTTTACTTTGCCGCGGAAAACCCGAAGGGAGAGCTGGGTTTCTTCCTGGACTCCAAGGGGGGCGGGCTTCCCAACCGCCTGCGCATGCGCTCCCCCTCCTTCTGCAACCTGTCCATCCTGCCGGAACTGATGAAAGGCCACCTGGTTTCCGACGTTCCGGCCATTCTCGGCTCCTTCGACTTCGTGATGGGCGAATGCGACCGTTAAACACCCGCCACTTTCATCCACTTCAACGCAAACACCAAACTTTCTCCCCATGTCCGATTACGCTGAAAACGCCATCGACGCGACTATCGCCCACCAGCCCAGCCCGGGCGAACGGTTTTACCCGGCCTTTGAAGTAACGCCGGAACTTGACGCCGCCGCCAGCGAATACGTTACGCATTACCCGGAAGGCAAGCAAAAATCCGCCGTGCTGCCCATCCTGCATGAAATACAGAAAAAATTCGGCTTCATCAGCGGCGACGCCATTGCCTGGGTGGGAGAAAAACTGAATATCTCCGCCGCCCATGTTCTGGGCGTGGTGACTTTCTATCCCGGTCTGCGCCAGATGTGCCCTGGAAAAAACCACATCCGCGTATGCCGCACTCTTTCCTGCGCCATGGCGGGGGCGGACAGCCTGTTCGACGCCATCTGCACGCGTCTGGGCATTGACAAAAACGGCATCGACCACCACCACCCCATTGGAGTCAGCCCGGACGGCCTGTGGAGCGTGGAAGGAGTGGAATGCCTGGCCAACTGCGGCTTTGGCCCCAACATGATGGTCAACGATCTCCTGTACGAAAAAGTCACTCCGGAAGTGCTGGAAGAAGTGATTGCCAAATATCAGACAGCCTAACCCTTTCCATTTCCCACGCACCAGATTTTCGCCATGAGCATCACCTATCTTCCCGGTAAAGAACCCCACCCCAGGGAAACGCGCCGCATTCTGAAAAACGTCAACCGCGAGGGCTGGAATACCTCCATTGACTGCTATCTGGCCGACGGCGGTTATGAAGAACTGAAAAAGGCGCTCGGCATGGAGCCCAGGGCCGTCATTGACGAGGTGAAAAAATCCGGTCTTCGCGGCCGTGGCGGCGCGGGGTTCCCCACCGGCGTGAAATGGACCTTCATTCCGCCGAACAACACGAAGCCTGTTTACCTGGTTTGCAACTGTGACGAATCCGAACCAGGCACGTTCAAGGACCGCTACATTGTCCATCAGGATCCCCACCAGCTCATTGAAGGAATGGTCATCTCCAGCTACGCGGTGGGAGCGCATCAGGCTTACATCTACATGCGCGAAGAATTTCCCATCGCCGCGGAAATCATGCTCAAAGCCCTTCAGGAAGCTCGCGAACGCGGCTTCCTGGGCAGCAATATCCAGGGGTCCGGCTATAATCTGGAAATCCACCTGCACCGCGGAGCGGGAGCGTACATTTGCGGTGAGGAAACGGCCCTGCTCAACTCCCTTGAAGGGGATCGCCCCTATCCCCGCATCAAGCCCCCCTACTTCCCGGCCGCCATCGGCCTGTACGGATGCCCCACCATTGTCAACAACGTGGAATCCCTCTGCCAGGTGAAACACATCATGGCCATGGGAGGAGAAGCCTACAGCCAGGAAGGAGCCAAACGTTCCCCCGGCACCCGCATCATCGGGGTTTCCGGCGACGTCAAACGTCCTGGGTTCTATGAAATCGTCTCCGGCTCCATGACCTTCGGTGAACTGCTGTATGACGTCTGCGGCGGCCCGCGGGACGGACGCCAGTTCAAGGCCGTGATACCCGGAGGCTCCTCCTCCAAGGTCATGCGCACGGATGCGGAATACAAAGTGCAGAATCCGGACGGCACCATGGGAAAAATCACCTTCTTCGACATTCCGCTGGATCTGGACAGCATCGCCCGGCACGGCTCCATGTCCGGTTCCGGCGCGGTCATCGTCATGGACGACTCCCGCTCCATGCCCTGGGCCATGAACAACATCAACCGTTTCTACGCCCATGAATCCTGCGGGCAGTGCACTCCCTGCCGGGAAGGCTGTCCGTGGATGATGAAACTCAGCACCCGCATCCTGGAAGGAAAAGCCGCCCCGTCGGATGTGGATCTGCTCATTGAAGTGGCCAACCAGATTGAAGGAAAAACGGTCTGCGCCTTTGGTGAAGCCGCCTCCTGGCCCACCCAGGCCATGGTCTCCAAATTCAAGGAAGAATTCGTAGCCCTGACGGATCCATTCAACGCCTGTCTGCCCCACACGGAGGAAGGCAGGGAGCAAAACCGTTTCCTCACCCGCTAAACAGCAGCACGCAACACCAGTTCTCAAAACCATCCCTCTCCCATCCGTCATCATGAGTGAAGAAGCTTCCAAACTCCCCAAAGACATTGCCGCCGCGGAAGGCAAGGTGAACGTCCAAATCAACGGAACGTGGCACCGGTTCCCGCGCGGCACGCGGATTGCAGACGCCTGCCGTTCCGTGGGCGTGCCCATTCCGTGCTTCTGCTACCACCCCAAGCTGGCTGTCGCCGGCTCCTGCCGCATGTGCATGGTGGAACAGGGGATGCCGCCCAGGCTCGCTCCGGGACAGACACCCTCCTATGATGAAAACGGCTATCAGCGCATCCAGTGGATGCCCCGCCCCATCATCTCCTGCGCAAACACGGTGGCGGAAAACATGGGCATCCGCACGGACAGCCCCCTGGCCAGTGAAGCGCGCCGCGGCGTAATGGAATTTCTGCTCACCAGCCACCCTCTGGACTGCCCCATCTGCGACCAGGCCGGGGAATGCAAGCTTCAGGAATACTCCAACGACTACGGCCAGGTGGAAGGCCGTTTTGAAGAGAAAAAGACCAAAAAAGGAAAAAACCTGAGCATTGGCCCGCGCGTGAACCTGGACCAGGAACGCTGCGTGCTCTGCGGCCGCTGCGTGCGCTTCATGCGCGACATCATGCACGATGAGGTGCTCACCATGTCCCAACGCGGCACCTTCAACGCCATCACGGTTTACCCCGGCCGCGAGCTGGACAGCAACTACTCCATGAACACCGTGGACCTCTGCCCAGTAGGAGCCCTTACTTCCAAGGATTTCCGCTTTAAAATGCGCGTCTGGTTCCTGAAGGAAACAAAGACCATTGACGTGGACTGCGGAACGGGCACTAATATCACCCTCTGGACAAGGGAAGACAAGGTATACCGCATTACCCCGCGCCAGAATGATGCCGTAAACTCCTGCTGGATGCCGGACTCTCACCGCCTTAACTACAAATATATCAATGCGGAAACCCGCATTCCCCAGCCCGTCATCCGTACGGATGCGGAAGCGCCCCACCGCCCCTCCACCTGGGAACCGGCTCTGGCTTCCGCCGCGGAAGCCGTCAAGCGCATTGCTCCGAACCAGCTCGCCATCATTGCCTCCGGGCGCATGACCAATGAAGAACTTTACATGGTCCGCCATCTGGCCGCCCAAATCGGCACGGATATGGTGGACATCGTTCCCCGCATGGGAGAAAGCGACGGCATGCTTATTTCTGCGGATCGCAACCCGAACACGAACGGGGCCAGGCTGGTGCTGGATATCGAACCCGGTTCCAAGCTGGACGCCATTCGCGAAGGAGTTCGCAGCGGTTCCATCAAGGGCATCCTCTCCCTGGGGGAAGACCTCATCTCCCCGGAAGCAGGCTTCACGGCGGAAGATCTGGACAAGCTGGACTACCTGTTCATGACCGCCCACAGCGCCAATGAAACGGCGCGCCATGCGGACTTGGTTCTGCCGGGCGTCACCTACGCTGAAAAATTCGGCACCATGATTAATGTCACGGGCCGTATTCAACGCCTGAACCGCGCTATCCAGCCCATAGGATACGCCCGGGACGACTGGCAGATTTTCAGAGACATCACCCTTCTGCTGGGAGGCAATCCTGCTCTGAAAGACTTCAACTCCGCCCTGGACATCCTCACCGCCATGAGCACGGAATACGGCGCACTCAATGGAGTCTCCTGGGGTTCCATCGGAGACGGGGGCCAGCCCATTCTGGAAACCGGCGTCACCATTCCCGTGGTGGAACGCGAAAAAAACCAGGGCCGCTAATCACACTTCACACGCATACAACCTGTTAATCCGCCATGATTGATTCGATTCTAACCTTTTGCGACGAGGTGCTCAGCAACCCTGTGTGGTTTTATATCATCACTCTGCTGATCAAAATCGTCATCTGCTTTGCCATCACCATTCTGTTCATTCCGGTCTGCGTGTACATTGAACGCCGGGTGGCCGCCTGGATCCAGGACCGCGTAGGCCCCAACCGCGCCGGCATTCCGTTAAGCATCTTCCGCCGCTTCGGCATGAAATCCGACCTGCCGTTCAAAAAGACGCTGGACTACTTCGGGTTGCCCCATGACGGCAAAATCGCCAACCTGTGCCGTTTTTTCCGCCTGGACCGCGACATCCCCATCTTCGGTCTCGTGCAGCCCATGGTGGACGGCGGCAAACTGTTCCTGAAACAGGATTTCACGCCCCCCTTCGTACGCCGCGTATACTTCTGGATCGCTCCCATCCTGGTGCTTGCGCCACCGCTGATGACGGCGGCCGTGGTTCCCTTCGCCGGAGACCTTCAAACCTCTTACGGAAACGTCAACATGGCGGTGGCCAACCTCAGCGTAGGCCCCCTCTGGATGTTCGCCATCTCCTCCCTCTCCGTGTACGGACTGGTGCTGGCCGGATGGTCATCCAACTCCAAATTCCCCTTCCTGGGCGGCGTGCGCTCCTCAGCCCAGATGATTTCCTATGAAATCAGCATGGGTCTGTCCATCATCCCTGTGCTGATGATTTACAGCACGCTGGACCTGTCCAACATCGTGGAATACCAGGCCGCCAATGGCTGGCTCCTGCTTCCCGTGTGGGGCGAGGGCCTGAGCTGGCAGCGCTGGATACTGCTGGTGCCCGTAGCTATCAGTTTCATCATATTCCTCACCTCCATTTTTGCGGAAGCCAACCGTACGCCGTTTGACATGTCCGAATGTGAAACGGACCTCGTGGGCGGCTACCATACGGAATACTCCTCCATGAAATTCGCCCAATTCTTCATGGGGGAATATGCCGCCATGGTGGTGGGATCCTCCCTTGTCATCACGCTGTTCCTGGGGGGCTGGTCCATCGGCTTCGGCCTGGACGGCTGGCTCAATGAAAACGTAGCCAACTGGGTGGCGGTCATCTGCCAGCTCATCGCATATGTGCTCAAGCTTCTCTTCTTCGCCTTCTTCTTCGTCTGGGTGCGGTGGACGCTCCCCCGCTTCCGCTATGACCAGGTGATGAAGCTCGGCTGGATGGTCTTCTTTGAACTGGCCGTCATCAACATCTTCCTTACAGCCGCCATCCTGTACTTCGTCAAGTAATCCCCCCCTTCTTCATTCCGACAACATTACTATTATGGCCTTCAAAACGATCAAGCGTCCGAAGATTTCCCTTGGAGAGCGGTTCTATCTGCAATCCATTCTTGGCGGTCTTTGGCTCACTATCAGGCACCTCGTTCTGGCTCTGCTGGGCAAATCCCGCAACAAAAAAGAACTGGCCGGTTCCGGCATCGGCGTTACGATGCAATATCCGGAAGCCAGATGGGACAAACATCTGCCGAAATATTACCGCGGAGCTCCCGTGCTGGTGAAAGGCGAAGACGGCCGTGAACGCTGCGTTTCCTGCCAGCTCTGCGAATTCATCTGCCCGGCCCGCGCCATCACCATCACCCCCGGCCCCATACAGGAAGGACCGTGGGGCAAAGTGGAAAAAGCCCCCAGGGAATTTCAGATTGACATGCTGCGCTGCATCTACTGCGGCATGTGCGAGGAAGCCTGCCCGGAACAGGCCATCTTCATGAGCCATAACTACCTGTTCACCCCCACGGATAAAACCCAGGCCATCCACAACAAGGCCAAGCTCTACGAACTGGGCGGCACCCGCAAGGGGCTGGTCAACAAGTGGAACCAATACAAATAACCCCCGAACACTCCATTTCCCGTACGTTATGAACATCTTTGCCAGCGACATACTTTTTTACGTTTTCGGGGCCCTGGCCGTGGTCCTGTCCCTGATGGTCGTCTTCATGCGCAACCCCGTCTCCTCCGCCATGATGATGGCTCTTTCCTTTGGAGCCACCGCCGCCGTCATGATCGGGCTGGGAGCCCACTTCCTGGGCATTCTCCAAATCCTTGTATACGCCGGGGCCATTATGGTGCTCTTCGCGTTCATCATCATGCTGCTGAATGTGAAGCAGGAAACATCCCCCTTCAGCAGGCCTTTCTCCGTCGCTATCGGTGTCATCATCGCCGGCCTCTTCCTCGGCCAGCTTATTGGCATCATCTATTCTTTGCCCGGCGCCAAAGAAACGCACCGCTGCCCGATGGCCAGCGCGGAACAGGCCTGGAACGATTTGAAAATCGGGCAGGAGGACGCAGCCCCCTCCAAAACCGGAATGGAAACTCCCGCCTGTAGCCTTCGCAACAACGGCGCCCCTTCCGTCATTCTCCCCCCCCTCTCCCCCCAATGTTCCGCCCACCTCTATCCGGAAGGCACCACCATCCGTGAGGAGATAGACAACGGAGAATTCCCGGACACCGCCCTGCTGGGCCGTACCCTGTTTGACAAATACAACCGGAGCCTGGTCATCGCCGGTCTGGCCCTGCTGGTGGCTTCCATCGGCGTCGTCGTGCTGAGCCGCCGCCCTTCCGGAAAATAAAGAACCCCTTACCACAGCCATCACCATGATACCTCTTACGCATTATCTGATCCTCTCCGGCGTCCTGTTCGCCATCGGCCTGATGGGGGTGATTGTCCGGCGCGACATCATCGTCATCTTCATGTGCCTGGAAATGATGCTCAGTGCTGCCAACCTGTCCCTGGTAGCGTTTTCCCGCGCCCAGGGCACTATGGGCCTGCCCAACTATGACGGCCAGGCCCTCTCCATCTTTATCCTGACCATCGCCGCAGCGGAAGTGGCTATCGGCCTGGCCCTCATCGTCTCCCTGTACAGGGCCAGGCGCACGGCCAGCACGCAAGATCTCAACACGCTGAAAGACTAAGAGCAACACACTACTCCACGAACATGTTCAATATTGATATTCAATACACCTGGCTTCTGCTCTTCCTGCCGCTGGTCGTAGCCGCCTTTGACTGGTTCCTGCTGACCAAACGTCCTGACGTCGCGGCCCTCACCTCCACCTTCTCCTGCCTGGCGACCTTCGTCCTTTCCCTGGGTCTGCTGGACCGGACCGGATCCGATTCCTTCTCCTGGCTCCCGATTTCCGACATCTTTTCCGTGGACCTGGGTTTCGTGCTGGATCCCCTTTCCTCCCGCATGATGCTGGTGGTCACGGGCATCGGCCTGCTGGTCCATGTTTTCTCTCTGGCTTACATGGCGGACGACAAGGCCAAAACACGCTACTTCGCATGCCTGAGCCTTTTCATGTTCTCCATGACGGGCATCGTCCTGGCGAACAACATCGCCATGACCTTTATCTTCTGGGAATTGGTGGGCCTCTCCTCCTATCTGCTTATCGGCCACTGGTACACACGGGACACTGCCGCCAACGCCGCCAAAAAAGCCTTCATCTGCAACCGCGTCGGGGACTTCGGCTTCCTGATCGGCATTCTGACTCTCTGGGCGCTGACCAACACGCTGGATTTCAGCCTGATGGAAATACCCGCAGGAATCAGTGAAAACCTGCTGAACATTACGGTACTGTGCCTCTTCTGCGGAGCGGTGGGCAAATCCGCCCAATTCCCGCTGCACGTCTGGCTTCCGGACGCCATGGAAGGCCCCACCCCCGTCTCCGCCCTGATCCATGCGGCCACCATGGTAGCCGCCGGCGTTTACATGATGGTGCGCGTTCAATACTCCATCGGCATTGAGGCCTTCCCCGCCCTGGCCTGCAATGTCATTGCCGGCATCGGAGCCATTACGGCCGTCATCGCCGCCTTCATGGCCACCCAGCAGAATGACATCAAACGCGTCCTGGCCTACTCCACCCTCTCCCAGCTCGGCTATATGGTCATGGCCCTGGGACTTCTGGCCGGGGAGGCAGCCATGTTCCACCTCTTCACCCACGCATGGTTCAAGGCTCTGCTCTTCCTGGGCGCCGGTGCCATCATCTTCGCCTGCCACCATGAACAGGACATCTGGAAAATGGGCGGCATCATGAAGCGCATGAAGCTGACTTCCCTCACCTTCATCATTGCCACCATGGCGCTGATTGCCATTCCGTTCACGTCCGGCTTTTTCTCCAAGGAAGCCATTCTGGAAGCAGCCCTTCGCAAAAACCCGGTCTTCTTCTGGATCGGCGCGGGCGTAGCCCTGCTGACAACCTTCTATATGATGCGTGTCATCTTTGTGGTCTTCTTCGGCAAGAGCCGCAGCCACAGTTCGGAACACGCCTCGGAAGTTGGCGGCCTCATGCTGGTGCCCCTGCTGATTCTGGCTGTCCTGGCTCTCATCTCCGGCTACGGGTTCATCGCAGACAGGCTGGTTCCTTTCAACGGATTCGTTTCCGAAAGCTTCCACATGGGCATGCCCTTCTACGTCTCCATGGGGGCGCTGGTGCTCGGAATCCTGCTGGCGGCTGCCTTCTACGCAGGATCCCCGGCTTCTGACAAACTCTCCGGCAATGCCGTTTCCCGGGCTCTCGCCAACCGCCTTTATATTGATCTGTTCTATGATAAAGTGCTGGTCAGGGGAGTCCAGGGCGTTCTGGCCGCCATCATCGACTTTATGGACCAGTTCATCATCTCCGGCCTCATCGTTGGCGGACTGGCGCGGTTGACCGCCGCCATAGGCTCCCTGCTGCGCCGCCTGCAGTCCGGCAACATGGCCGCCTATACGGCCCTCTTCGGCATTGGCCTGCTCCTGGTCATCTACTTTATCGTCTTCTATTCCTGCTAACCTAACCAACCAATCACATACCATGCTTATCTGGCTTGTTCTCATTCCTCTGATTGCCGCGGCCCTCATCGGTCTGTGCAAGGCGCCCGCACGCCCGACAGCCCTGCTCAGCGCCTCCCTGACGCTGGCCCTCGGCATCTGGGCCCTGGTTAGCTTTGACGGCTGTTCTTCCTGCTGGTCCCGCTTTGAAGGGATGGACCTCCAGCTCACGTTGGCCCCGGCCCTGTCCAAAGTAATGCTGCTGCTGACCATCCTGGTTACCTTCGCCACCGTGTTGGGCACCAACCCGCCCCAGGGGGGGGAAGCTTCCTGGTACAACTCCGCCCTTCTGATTTCCGCAGGCGCCACCGGGGCGTTCCTGTCCGACAACATAATCTCCTTCTTCGCCTTTCATGAACTGGCTCTTATCCCCACCTTCGTGATGATCGGCCTATATGGACGCGGCGACCGCCGCACCACGGCCTGGCGCGCCACGCTTTACCTGGGGCTTGCCTCCATGGTGCTGCTGGCAGCCCTGCTGATGATCGGCACGCAGGCTGGCTTCACCTTCTCCGGCCTGAAAGACTTCATGGCCAGCGGGCGCGAACTTGCCCACGCGGAACTCATCGGGGCCCTGCTCATCGCCGGGTTCGGAACGCTGATTTCCCTCTTCCCCTTCCATTCCTGGGCAGCCCCCGCATACGCATCCGCTCCCGCTCCGGTAGCGATGATGCATGCCGGAGTGCTTAAGAAATTTGGCCTGTACGGGCTCTTCATGTTCCAGCCGCTGATGGAAACAGGATTCCTTCCCTGGACGAATATCCTGCTGGTCCTGCTCGTCTGCAATGTCATTTGGGTGGGGTACGTAACCGTCAACCAGAAAAGGCTGGACCTGCTGCTGGGCAACTCTTCCGTGATGCACATGGGCTATATCTTCCTGGCTTTCGCCGCCCTGGTAGTTTCCGGTTCCGCGGAAGCCAATCCCTGGGCGCTGAAAGGGGCTGCCCTGCTGATGCTGGCCCATGGCCTGACAATCGCCCTTCTCTTTCTGCTCTGCGGGCAGATTGAAAAGCAGACAGGCACATTGGAAATCAACTCTCTGGGCGGACTGAGCACCAGGCTGCCGCGCATGGCTTTCGTTTTCGGCCTGGCGGGCATGGCTTCCATCGGCCTCCCCGGCCTCGCCAATTTCCCGGGGGAATTCATGGTCTTCTTCTCCGGTTTCGCCGGTTTCAGCAACGGCTTCGGTCCCGTTCAAATCGCCACCATCCTGTGCCTCTGGGGACTGGTCATCGGCGCGGTATACATGCTGAGGGCCTACCGCAATATTTTCCAGGGAGATTTGTCCAAAGCCTCCGCCTACGCCACGGAACTGCAGCCCTCCGAACGGGCAGCCAACTGCTTCCTGGTCATCGCCCTGGCGGTCTTCGGCTTCTTCCCCACGCTGGTGCTCCAGTTTTTCTCCTGATTTCCTCCCTTCCGAATACAATCCTAGTCTAACCTGATTCTCTTTTACCCATGCAAGCGTATATTCCGGAATTCATCCTGGCCGGCCTGGCAATGCTTTTGCTTCTGGCGGAGACCTTCTGCAAAAAAACGCCCAAATTTATTTTCGGGCTGATTGGCGCGGCGGGAACCCTGGCGATGCTTCCCTTCTACATGGAAGGGCTCTATGACAACATCTACATCATCCTGGCGCTCGTCGCCACAGCAGTCACCCTGTTGCTTTCCGTAGATTTCCGGGCCGTCATCAACCTTTCCTCCAATGATTCCAAATCCCAGGACGGAACGGGGGAATTCTACATCCTGCCCCTGCTGGCCTGCGTAGGCATCACCTCCCTGTGCAAGGCATCCAACCTGGTGGAACTGTTCGTCTCCCTGGAAGTGCTCACCCTGAGTTCCTTCATCATGGTAGGCTACTTCCGGCGGAACCTGGGTTCCACGGAAGCGGGCATCAAGTACCTGATTCTAGGCGCCGTCAGCACGGGGTTTCTCGTTTTCGGCCTGGCCTGGTATTTCGGCATTACGGGAACATTCATTTATAATGAAACGATCGTCAGCCACGCCCTGGCCGCTCAGACAGCCCCCGCCATGTACCTGGCCCTCGCCATGCTGCTGCTCGGTACAGCATTCAAAATCGGCGCAGTTCCCATGCAGCTGTGGATTCCGGATGTGTACCAGGGAGCTCCCACTCCGGTGACAGCTTTCCTTTCCGTAGCCTCCAAGGTAGCCGGATTCGCCCTGCTCGGCATCATCCTGGCCCCATTCGCCGTGCTGCCTCCCGTCGAATTCGTCGTAGCCCTGATGGCCGCCGCCACCCTGCTGGTGGGCAACCTGGGCGCCATTCCCCAGACGAACCTGAAACGCATGATGGGGTATTCTTCCATTGCACAGGCAGGCTTCATTCTGCCCCTGTTTATCGGTACTGTGGACGGCCAGCTGGCTCCGAACGCCCCGTTCTACCTGGCTGTGTACCTGGTCATGACCTTCGGCGCCTTTTTCGCCCTTGCCATGATCCGCATCCAGCGCGGGAGCGAGGAAATTTCCGCGTTCCGCGGTCTGGGCAAAACCAATCCCCGGCTGGCGCTGGCGGTCACCATCATGTTCGCCTCCCTGGCGGGCGTGCCGCTGACGGCCGGATTTTTCGCCAAAATGATTTCTTTCGTGCACGTCATCAATACGGGTCTGTATCTGGGTTGGATGCTCCCCGTCATGATCGTCTGCGCAGCATCCGGGTTTTACTATTACTTCAAGGTCATCCGCTCCATGTACTGGGACAAGCCCGCAGAAAACGCAGAACCTGTGCAGGTACCGGCCATTTCCGGAGTCATGCTGGCCGCGTTTTCCATCTTCATCGTGCTGGGGGGCCTGATGCCCCTGTTCCTGAACCCCATCCGGTAACAAACGCGTCCTTTTCCCCCATTCTTCCGAAGGCCGTTTCCCGAATTTTTCGCAGAACGGCCTTCCCCATTCAGGCAAAGCTGTATGTTCCGCGTCGGCTGACTGAAAGCGGGAAGGGGAAGGAGAGAGTGCGGCTGCCCGGCCTTCCGGACTTACGGTTTCAGCCGTTTCAGAATCTTGAGCAACCAGCCTGAGCCAAGTATTTCTTTTATCACATTCATGCCGGAAAAATTTTGAAAAAAGTGCGGCCTGCCTGCGAGATTTCCCCCAGGCCAAACGTAATTAGCCTGTCCTAATTATTTGCCTGTCCCCCACCCTCCGGGCATCAAATCAGACAACCATCAATCATTCAAAACCATGCGTCTTTTATCCTTCACCGCCGTCATTTGCGCCGCCCTGTTCTCCGGAACCATCCTTCATGCGCAGGACCCGGAACTGCTGGCCAAGCGCCAGTGCCGTTCCGTCCATATCAACCAGCAGGGGCATCCCTCCCAGGCAAGCGCCCTGTACAATGTAGTGAAAGCCAAAACATCCGTTCCCGGCACCTACTTTTGCGCCATGAATTTTGACGACGGCTATATCGGTTTTCAGGAACAATCCAACGGTAAAAAAGTAATCATCTTCTCCATCTGGGATCCGGTGGCACACGGAGACAACCCCAATGATGTGCCGGAAGAAGAACGCACCAAGCTGGTAAAACTGGGCAAAGATGCGCGCTCCGGACGTTTTGGCGGTGAAGGAACAGGCGGACAAAGCTTCGTGGACTATCCCTGGGCAATCGGGGAGAACATGCGCTTCCTCGTCTGCGTCAAAAAAATGGGGAAATTCAAGGAAATCAGCGGTTATTACTTTAATAATAAAAGCAGGTCCTGGGATCTTATTTCCAAATGGAAAACGCATTCCTCGGAAAAGGAACTTTCCTTCTCCGTCGGATTCGTGGAAGATTTCATGCGTAATTTTGAATCAGCCAAGAAGGCCCGCGGAGCCTTCTTTGGCCCCAGCTTCGCGTACAAGGACGGCAAATGGCATCCCAATACCAGCGTAACGTTCACCGGCGACCCAACCCCCTCCACCAACGTCATGGCGAATATCCAGCCTGATGGTTCCGTGCTGCTTCAGACGGGGGGAACTACGAAAATGACGGATTTCAAGCTGTTCCAAAATCGTCCCCTGCCCCAGAATATCAAGCTGGTCCTGCCTGACAAGGCCGTTACCAATCTTGTTCAGGAGAACATTAACTGATTATGTCCCCCACCGGCTGGCTAACCATGATTGTTTCCATCGGCGGCGTACTGGCCGCCGCCGCTTGGGCGTATTACAAAGTACTCTCCACCCCCAAGGAAACGGAATATCTGGGCAGCCCCACCCCGCCACTGCCGGAAAATGCGGAGGAATAAGGCCCCGACCCGGTGAACCGTTGCACTCCGGACTGAACAACTCCCCCAAAATCATCTTGCCGCATCCAGAGAGAGCGCATGTCGTCCCGATACCTGAAACAAGGCGGATATAAGGGAGTATTTCCCGGCAGACAGGCAACATGGACCGGTATTCTCCGGGGATATGCACGCGAATCGCGCCCGAATCATTCGGGCCGCACCGGTCCACAGGATTTTTAAACGGTTCTTCTCCTTATCCGTCTGACGGAGGCAAGATGAAGCCCAGCCGGTCAATGCCGTATCTGGCGCATTCCTGCCACAGGGATTTTTCCAGGGCTTCCGCAGTACGGCGGCGTTCATCCTCCGGCATGTTTTCAAAATATTCCGGCCCCAGGTGTTCGCTGATGGCCTTGTCCGCCATACGCGTCACGAGATCCGCCCAAAAAGAGTTGTCCCGGTATTCATCCAGGCAATCCTGGAAAAAGGCGCTTTCTTCATATTCCCGGGTGAAGGCATATCCGCCCAGATCATCCGCATAGGCAATGCGCCCTTTCAATTTGGAGGTGACGGAAAGCTCTTTCATCAGCCGGGAAACCAAATTCCCCCACGCCGCCAGACGCGCCTCCGCCCCGTCCTGCTGGTTGGAGGCAGCCACCGTGGCGGCAGTGGAAAGCATTTCCGCCAAATCACGCGCTTCCTCGTCGGACAATTTCAACGTCACCGGCATGGGAAATCAAATCAATCCGAGTTTCATTCTGCCCTCCTCGCTGACCATGTCCTGGTTCCAGGGGGGATCCCACACCATTTCCACATCCGCAGCCTCCACCCCTTCCAACGCTTCAATGCGGTCCTTGGCTTCCATGACCAGATGGGGCCCCATTCCGCAGCCGGGCGCCGTGAGAGTCATTTTTACCGCCACATGATGAAGGCCGTTCTCCAGCTCAATGACGGCCACATCGTAGATCAGGCCCAAGTTGACGATATCCACGGGGATTTCCGGGTCATACACACATTTCAGCGTATCCCAGACCCTTTCTTCCAGTGTGGCGTTCTCATCCAGCGCAGCCGCTTCCGGAGAAGGTTCCTCCGCTCCAGCGCCAAGGGCGTCCGCGTTCTCCCTGGAGATACGGGCCAGGCCGTGGTCCGTAGCCACGGTATAGGAGCCGCCCAGTATCTGGGTGATATACACGCGTTCCCCTTCCGGCAGGGTGAGCACATCCCCGCTGGGGATCTGGACCGCCGTCACTTCTCTTTTGAGTTCTACTACCTGGTTTAGCATAAATCCTTGCAATTAAAGGAATATCCGGCTAAGGACATGCACCGGAGGCTTCCGAATGCCATGGGACAGAACCGACCCATGGTTTCCGGAACCTTCCGCGCAGGAGCAACATAAGGCGTATTTGCATCACCGTCGAGGTCAAAAATTGTTCAGCCCCGGCCGGAAAAGCCCTTCATGACAGGAAAGAGCATTCCGCCATGTTCTGGAAAAGCCGCCGGAAGCGGAGAGCTTCGTTCTTGCCTAGCGGAGAGCTTCGTTCTTGCCTAGCGGAGGGAAAAAGTGTAAAAGGTTCGGGCTGTCCGGGCTGCCGTCAGCTCATGGCCGGCTACACGTACATTTTCAACCTGACATTCCATGCTAGATTACTTACGTAAACATACAATCGTCATCATGGCAGCCATGGCCCTGGTGTTTGTGGGCCTCATGTTCGTCGGCGGGGACGTAAGCGGCGGCTCCCTGACCGGCATGTTCAAGCAGACTTTCGTTTCCGTGGACGGGAAATCTTATGGGGAAAAGGATTATAACAATATGGGCAGGACCGGCCTGTCCGTGGCTTTCTCCTTCCCTTCCACCTTCGGTCCGCTGCTTCAGGACAATTTCAGCTCGGAAGAAAACCTGCGCGAACTCTGCCATCTGCTGAAAACAAATAATCCCAATGCGGCTTTCCTGGCCTACCGCGGCATTATCCGCCGGGAGGCGGGACGCCTGGGCTTGACTCCCAGCACCGCGGAAATTGACGATGCCATTTGCAATATTCCAGAGTTCCAGGACGATAAAGGCGTTTTCGACCCCCAAAAATACGATAATTTCATTTCCATGCGTGGCAACATGGGTAAAAAGCTTCAGGAGGAACTGCTGCGCGGTCTGATGGAAGACACCATCAGCCTGGAGCGCATCAAGGACGTGCTGGCCGGGGGTATCTCCGTGGAGCCCGGTTTTGCCGAGGCTGTAGCGGAATCCAACAGCCAGCAAATTACAATCAACACCGCCTTCCTGGAAAAAAGCGCCTTCCGCCCCAAGACGGATCCCGGAGAAGAGGAAATAAAAACCTTCTGGGACAAGCACAAGGAAAATTACAAAAATGAGGAAGCTCGCTTCTTCACCGTTTACACCTTCATTCCCGCAGGCGATGCCCAGGCACCCAAGCCCGGAGACATTTCCAACGCCACCATGGAGACCATGAATCTGGTGGAAAATGACATCTGGGAACCGCTGAACGCCACCAACGGCAGGAACATGGACCAGGCCATCAGCGAAGCCCTGGCCAAGACTCCCGGCGTCTGCAAAATGGAGAAAAAGTCCTACACGGCCGTAACGCGTAAAAACGCGCCTCAGGAAATCAACCAGGCAATCAACCAATCCGCTTCCGACGGACGCAGCGCCAATCTGCTGGATGTGGCTTTCTCCCTGGCGGGAGCCCCGGCCCTGAGTGCGGATGCGGATGCCAAGGCCATTGAAGAAGCGCGCGCCAAGACCGGAGCCGAACAGATCAGCACCATGCAGGTGCTGGAAAACGGACAAGTCGTCCTGATCCGTCTGGAAGGCATTACCCCGGTCAAAGCCCTGCCTTACGAGACCGCCCGCAACAGCGCCCGCGCCGACCTGCTGGAAAGCATGACCGTTGAATCCATGAATAAGGCCGCCACGGAACTCAATACGGAATTGCAGAAGGCGGAAAACCCCGTGGAACAGTTCAATGCCATTGCCGGAAAAGCCGGTGCCAAAACTTCCTCTTACGGTCCCTTTGTCAATCCAAACGTACTCTTGAGCAGCGTCAACCTGCAAAACGCCAAAACACAGGAAGAGCTCCAGTCTCTTCTGGAACGGGCCATGAATTCCCGTCTGGCCCCTCCCAAAGAGCTCCCGGCCCCTGAAGAAGTATTCCAGGCGGCTTCCGTCATCAACCCCGGCCAGATGGCTCAGCCCATCAACACGGGGGACGGCATCCTGCTGACCCAGCTCGTCAAGCGCGAACTGGAGGATACGCCGGAATTCCAAATCAAATCTACCCAGCAAATTGCTCCGGCTCTGACAGCCCAGGCAAAATCCATGATCATGCTGGACTGGCTGAAAGCGTGCATCACCCAATATAAGGTGGAAATCGCTCCCATCCTGAACCAGGAACGCTAACGTTTTCCTTTTCATGACAACCGTCAGTGAGCCCGTCTCCTTCTCACAGGCCCTGAACGCCGTCTGAACGCATTCGCCATGATGGCCTCCGCCCGGAGGCCATCATTTTTATTACTCCATCTCCCTCCTTTTCATTATCCAATGAGCGCCCTGCCCTCCCAGTCCAGATACATCATCGGAACGGAAGCCTGTGAACGTTTCAGCTTCTACGGCATGAAGTCCATCCTCATGCTGTACATGACGGGCCATCTGCTGATGAGCGACAACTGGGCCACCTCCACCCTTCATATTTTTGTGGGAATGGTTTATCTGCTTCCCCTGGCGGGGGCCTGGCTGGCGGACAAGGTCTGGGGCCGATATAAAACCATTCTTTATATTTCCCTGCTTTACTGCGTAGGACACGGAGTTCTGGCGACGGCGGATCTTTTCCACACCATTGAAGCGCGCCGTTACATTCTCATGGCGGGCCTGTTCATCATCGCGCTGGGAGCCGGAGGCATCAAGCCATGCGTCTCCGCCTTTATGGGAGACCAGATTCCTAATAAGTCCCCGCAGTTAATGACCAAGGCTTTCAATGCCTTCTACTGGGCTATCAACCTTGGCTCCTTCTTCTCCTTCCTGGTCATTCCGGCCATGGAACAGCGTTACGGGTACAGTTGGGCGTTTGCCGTCCCGGGCCTCTTCATGGGAGTTGCCACTTTCGTCTTCTGGCTGGGCCGCAAAAAATACCACAAGACACCTCCGGCCTGGAACAGCGGGCAGCCTGGCTTCTGGAAAGTCCTTTTCATCATTCTGTTCCACGGAGGCTGGAAAAACGCAGAACAGCGCTGCGGAACTTCTGCCGTGGAAGACACCCGGCACATCCTGAAAATCCTCTCCATCTTCGCCTTTATCATCCCATTCTGGTCCATTTTCGAACAGACGGCTTCTTCCTGGGTATCCCAGGGCAGCAGGATGATTCCTCTTTCCATCCCGCTCCCGGGCGGTTCCTGGTCCATCGGGCCGGCCCAAATCCAGGCGGCCAATCCCATTTTCGTCATGGTGTTCATCCCCCTCATCACCGTATTTGTTTATCCCAGGGTGGCAACGCTGGCAAGGCCCCTGGTGCGCCTCGGAACGGGATTGGCCCTCAGCTCCGCTACATTCCTGATTGTCGCTTTCCTGCAATACCGGCTGGAGGAAGGAACCTCCATGTCCATCGCATGGCAGCTGATTCCTTACTGCGTACTCACCATCTCTGAGATCCTGGTCAGCACCACCGGCCTGGAATTCGCCTATACGCAAGCCCCGGCGCATTTAAAAAGCCTCATCACCAGTTTCTGGAACCTCACTATCTTTGCAGGCAACATGCTGGTGGCCGCAATTACTTTTTTCCTGTCCAACGGAGAATCAGCCAACGCCATTTCCACGGACCGCTTCATCCTGTACGCCGTGCTCGCCGCCGTAGTGGCGGTCGCCTACTCCTTCCGGGCGCGCAGGTACGGAAAAACGGAATAAAGAAAGCACTGCCGTTCCCCGGGCGCGTGGCCGGGTTAACCATGTTTTGAAAAAACAATCAGACCGTAACCAGCATGCGCTCCTCCCATTCCCTCCGGCAGGTTTCTTTTTGGGAAAATGCCGGAAGACACAAATTACATAAGGAGGACATGACCGGACAAAAACTCCTTGAAGCAGGTCAGGAGATACGGCAGTCGTTAAGTAGCTCGTCCATGTAAAAGGTCATTTCCGCCAAAGCTTCACGATATTCCGTTTGGGGAAGGAGCCACAGAATTTCGCGGGCCGCCTCGTTTTTCTCCAGAGCTACCTGAATCGCCTTGTCCAGAGCCTCTGCAAAAACGGGATTGTCCTGAAAGGCAGAGTAATCCACCACTTCACGGTTTTCAATGGCGTCCCGCAGGGTAGCTTCCACATTCCTGTCACCGCATTCCAGCAAATTGAAGATGGGAAGGGTCAGCTTGCCCTTGGTGGCATCCGTATGAAGCGTCTTTCCGGCATCGTCTTCATCTCCCACCATGTCCAGGCAGTCGTCGTAAATCTGGTAAGCCACACCCAGCAGATCCCCCAGCTGGTAAAGGGATTCCTCCACTTCCGGGGTTACTCCGGAAATCCAGCCAGCCCCCCCCGTAGCTGCGGAGAAAAGAGAAGCGGTTTTTTTCCGGATGATTTCAAAATATTCCTCGCGGGTCATGCTCAGATCATACAGGCGGCTGGACTGGGCTACCTCCCCCTGGCATACGTTCCTGACGGTATTCGCCAGCCTGCGGCAGAATTCCGTGCTGCCGAATTCCGTACCCAGCACCATGGCGTGGGAAAAGAGGACATCCCCCAGCAGTACGGCGAGGCTGTTGCCCCAGAGGGCATTCGCCGTAGCCTCGTCCCGGCGTTTGTCGGCCTCGTCAATCACGTCATCATGCACAAGGGAAGCCAGATGCACCATTTCCAGCAAAGCACCCAGGCGGATATGGGCAGGCTTGATGCCGCCCGTAGCGCCGGCAACCAGCAGAACCAGGGCCGGACGGAGCATTTTACCCTTGGACTGGCATACCGTTTCCATGTAATCGGCCACTTCCGGGTCAAAACATGATGATTGCGCTTCAACAAACTCGGAAACCTGCTTCAATTCCGGCTTAACCAGTTGAAGATAATGCTTCTGGGATCGTAATTTCGAAAAGAACGGAATGGACATGATATAGAACGGGGGCGGCGCTGGTCAGCGCCGCAGGGATTGTGGCATATTTAAAGTTCCCTAGCAATGTATTTCACAAGGCATCTTTTTCATAACCGGACGGCAATCCGCCAAACCCGGTCCGCCAGGAACCGGCCCCCCTCCCGGGATAAGGCTCATTTTGACCTTGAGCCAGGAGTTTTTCCTTCTACACTGGGCCATCATGAGAGCCTTGGTCTATGATTGCAGCGCGGGCATCAGCGGAGATATGAATCTGGCCGCCCTGATTGATTTGGGAGCGGACCGGGAAAACCTGGAACGGGAACTGTCCAAATTGCATGTGCACGGGGAGTGGAAGCTGGAATGCCGCCGGGCGCAGCAGCACGGCATCCGGGGAACACGGATTGACGTGCTGACGGAGGAAGAAGGGCACTCCGGCAGCAGCCATGCGCACCATCACCGGACTATGGCGGATATACGAAAGCTTATTGAGACAAGCGCCCTTTCCAATACCGTAAAGCGGGCGGCCCTTTCTATTTTCACCCTGCTGGCGGAGGCGGAGGCCCGCGTACACGGCACTACTCCTGAAGAAGTACATTTCCATGAGGTGGGCGCGGTGGATTCCATCATCGATATCGCGGGAGCTGCCATCTGCCTGGAAATGCTCCGGGTGGACGCCGTCTTCACCGGACCGGTGGAGCTGGGGTCTGGCACCGTAACCTGCCAGCACGGAACAATGCCCGTTCCTGCGCCGGCAACGGCTTTGCTGGCGAAACATTTCCGGGCCACCTTGAATGGAACCACCCATGAGGCCACTACACCCACCGGAGCCGCCTACATTGCCGCCCTGGCGCAGCCCGTCCCCGCTCCGCTGGCAGGCCGTATTACCGCAACCGGCTATGGAATCGGCCACCGCCAGGGACTTCCCGTACCGAATATTCTGCGGGTGATGCTGGTAGAAACGGAAGAAGAGGAAACTTCCCCGGAACTGCTGACGGAGCTGTGCGCCAATATAGACGATATGACGCCGGAACAGACAGCCTACCTGGCGGAAAAGCTGATGGAGGCAGGCGCTCTGGATACCTGGCAGGAGTCCGTTTGCATGAAGAAAGGCCGTCTGGCAGTCAAGGTTTGCGCCCTGTGCCAGCCGGAACAGACGGACCGCGTGCGGGAAGCCTTCTTCCGGCACAGCAGCACGCCGGGCATCAGGCAGCATGGCATGCTCCGCCATATTCTGCGCCGGGAAAGCGCCCCTGTCCACACTCCCCATGGAACGGTTCATGTAAAAACTTCTTTCATGCACGGCCGCCCCCATTACCGGAAAGCGGAATTTGAAGATTGCAGAATCCTGGCGGAAAAAACCGGGCTGCCGCTGGGACAATGCCAGCTGATGGGGCTTTTTCCCACATCTTCCCATGACAACGACGCCACAGACTCCGTTTGAACGGCTTCGCGCCGTCCTTCTCCCCAGGAAACGCATTGCCGTCGCCTTGTCCGGGGGGCTGGACAGCAGCGTGTTGCTTGCCGCCGCCGTCCGTATCCTGGGAGCGGATCACTGCCTGGCACTGACTGCGCGAACGCCCTACGTGATGGAGGAGGAAGTGCGGGACAGCACGGCGTTGTGCCGCCGCCTGGGCGTCCGGCAGGAAAAACTGGCGTTTCCCATCCTTCCCGCCCTTGCGAATAATCCTCCCCTGCGCTGCTACCTGTGCAAGCATGCCCTATTTTCCTCCCTGGCAGCCAGAGCGGCTGAGATGGGGTTCCCCCTGCTGGCGGACGGTTCCAATCTTGACGACCTGGACGATTACCGGCCAGGCCGCAAAGCTTTGCAGGAGCTCGGCATCCCGAGTCCCTTTCTGGAAGCTTCCATGGATAAGGAGGATATCCGCCGGCTGGCCTGCCGGCTGGGTCTTCCGGAATCAGTCAGCGGCAAACCGGCCTATGCGTGCCTGCTGACCCGCCTGGAACACAACCGCCCCGTAACGGAAGTTCTGCTGAGACGCGTGGACGCAGCGGAATCTTTCCTGAGAACCCTGGGGCTGAAAGGCTGCCGTGTCCGTGTTCACGGAGATAGCCTGGCCCGCATTGAATTGCCGGAAAAGGAACGCAGACTGTTCTGGGACGGACAGCTTGCCTCCACTGCAGCACGCCGGCTGCGGGAACTGGGCTTCCGGCACATCACCCTAGATCTGGAAGGATATTCCAGAGGGAGCATGAACGAACCCTCATGAACGACATCACCTCCATTCTGCATCAGTTTAAAAAAGGCCTCCTTTCTGCGGAGGAAGCGGCGGAAAAAATCAGAGCCGGCACCGTATCCGCTCCTTCCCATACGGACATTGATTACAGCCGCCTGGAACGCACCGGGTGCCCGGAAGTCATTTACGGCGCAGGAAAAACGCCGGACCAGATTGAAGAGATAGCCCGCAGCCTGCTTGCCGCCGGACAAAATGTTCTGGCCACGCGTCTGAGCGGGGAAGCTCTGGACTACCTGAACCGCGCCTTTCCGGCGGCGGACATGCACCCGGAAGCCCGTCTCATGCGCATTGTTCCGAATCCCGTTCCGCGGACGGCGGGCTTCGTCGGCATCGTCAGCGCGGGGACCTCGGACCAATACGTAGCGGAGGAGGCCGCCCTGACGGCGGAATTTCTGGGCAGCCGGGTAGTCCGGTACCGGGACTGCGGCGTGGCCGGCCTGCACCGCCTGGTTTCCCATCTGGACTCCATCCGCCAAGCTACTGCGCTGGTGGCCGTGGCGGGCATGGAAGGAGCTCTCCCCAGCGTGCTGGCAGGCCTGGTAAAGGTTCCTGTGATAGCCGTGCCTACCAGCGTGGGCTATGGAGCCAATTTCCGCGGGGTAACCACCCTGCTCGCCATGATGAATTCCTGCGCCAACGGTGTTTCCGTCGTCAACATAGACAACGGCTTCGGGGCCGGTTTCAACGCCCACCTGATCAACAGCCTGGCATCCCGGCCCAGCTGAGGGCCGCCTGTCCATGACGGAACCTCCGGCATCCGTCATGGACAGATCCTCCGAATAGGCGTTAAATGTTCCGGAAACATCCCTCTCCATTCCCGTCATGACCAGATTTCCCCTGTTCCATGCCTTCTCCTGCTCCCTGCTGGCCCTGGCTTCCCAGGCGCTTGGGTGGCAGACCTCCGGAGAATCCGTTCCCGCTGTCCCCCAGGAATTCCGCGCGGCATGGATATCCACCGTTCATAATATTGACTGGCCCTCCCGTTCCGGCCTCTCCGGAGCAGCCCAACGCGCGGAGCTGCTGAACATCCTGAATACCTGCGCCCAGTTGAAACTGAACGCCGTGTTTCTCCAAGTGCGCCCAAATGCCGACGCCCTGTACCGCTCTTCTCTGGAACCGTGGAGCCAATGGCTTTCCGGCCCGGGCGTCAATCCTGGGTATGATCCTCTGGCTTTCGCCATTCAGGAGGCTCACCGCCGCGGCATTGAACTGCACGCCTGGTTCAACCCATTCCGGGCGAAGGCCAACGTCAAGCATGCCGTAGGCCGCAACCATATTTCCCTCACGCGCCCTGATTTGATGAAGCGAAACGGCTCCGTGCTGCTGATGAACCCCAGCGCCTCCGCCTCCCGCGACCACGCGCTGAAGGTTATCATGGATGTCGTGCGCCGCTACGACATTGACGGGGTGCACCTGGACGACTATTTCTACCCCTATCCCACTCCCGGCCGCGCCTGGTCTCCCGCCAGCTTTGGAGACGGGAAATCCCCCTCCCAGCGCCGGGGCTACATTGACGACTTCGTGCAAGACATGTACAAATCCGTCAAATCTTCCAAACCCTGGGTGCGGGTGGGCGTCAGCCCGTTCGGCATCTGGAGGCCGGGCGTTCCCGGCGGCATTGAAGCGGGAGTGGACGCCTACGAGCATCTGGCGTGCGACGCCCGCAAGTGGCTTTCCCGCGGATGGGTGGATTACCTGGCCCCCCAGCTTTACTGGCGCTGCAGCCCGGCCAAGCAGAGCTTTCCCGCATTGATGCAATGGTGGGCCGCCCAGAACTCCAGACGCCCGGTGTGGCCCGGCATTGCCACGGCACGTATCATGAGCAGCGAAGACCCGGGCCGCCCCGCCTCTGAAATAGCGGCGCAGGTCAACTACTCCCGCAGCCTTGCCAGAACCGCCCCCGGACAATGCTTCTGGAGCATCAAATCCATCATGCGGAATGCCGGAGGCATCCAGAAATACCTGAACAGATTGTACCCCTCCATGGCCGTTCCGCCCGCCATGCCCTGGTGCGGAACCGGCACACCCGGACAACCGCAGAATTTTTATGTGGCGGACAATGGTTCCACCGTAACCCTCTCCTGGCAGCCGTCCGGCAATCCCTCCCGGAAATGGGCCGTCCAGGCGCGCTACGGTAGCCAGTGGGCCACGCGCATCCTCCTGCCGGGCAGCCAGACCCGCGTAACCCTGCCCAAATCCTTCCTGGGGGATGCGGGGTCTGTCGCCGTCAGGGGCGTCAGCGCCTATGGAGCCCAGGGCCCGGCAGCAGCCGCCAGAAGGTAGAAAAGCTTTTTCCCAGCTGCCTCTACAAGAAGAAAAATAGAACACCGAGGTTTCTGTTTTTTGAACAACTCCAAAACAATCCATGTCCAAACACCCATGCATTCCCATGGCGCGGACATGAACAGAAGGCGTTTTATTGCTCTTTCCTCATTGGCGGCGCTGGGAACAATCAGCCAGGCCCGGGCAACAGGGCCATTCATACAACCACAGCACAAGATGACTAAACAGCAAGACCCCTCCACGATCGGCTATGCCGACGGCAAATATGTACTGCCACCCCTTCCGTACGCCTACGACGCGCTTGAACCCATGCTGGATGAAAAAACCGTGCGCATCCACCACGACAAGCATCATGCGGCCTATGTCGCCGGAGCCAATGCCGCGGCTGAAAAGCTCCGTGAAATTGCGGACGGGAAACTGGACGCTTCCGCCACCACCAACTGGGTGCGTAACTTGTCCTTCAATGCTTCCGGCCATGTTCTCCATACCATTTACTGGACCAACATGACGCCTGATCCCAAAAAAGAGCCGCAAGGTCCTCTGGTAGATGCCATCAAGGAAAAATTCGGTTCTCTGGAAGCTATGATGAAGGAATTCAAGGCGGCTTCCCAGGGCGTGGAAGGTTCCGGCTGGGGCATTCTGGGCGTGGACCCCATCAGCAAGACGCTGGTAATCTGCGGGGCGGAAAAACATCAGAATCTGGAAATTCCCGGTCTCGTCCCCATTCTCGTCTGTGACGTTTGGGAACACGCCTATTATCTGAAGCACCAGAACCTTCGGGCGGACTATATTGAAGACTTCTGCCGCCTGATCAACTGGGACGATGTGGAACGCCGCTACCAGGAGGCTATGGCTTCCTGACCGTTTTTGCAGAAGTTGATTTTTCCTATCCCCAAACGGCACGGGCTTTCTGTAGTCCGCGCCGTTTTTTAACGCATTTTCATCTCGCTCTTGCATCCGGCACGGCAATAGGGCATACTGTTGCAGACTAATTATCTATCATTACACGCATGAAAAAAGTTTTCGTCTCCGGCTGCTATGATATTGTCCACGCTGGCCATATCCAGTTCTTTGAAGAAGCCCGCGCTCTGGGCGACTATCTAATCGTCTCTTTCGCTTCGGAACCCGTGCTGTGGCACCACAAGCAGCGCAAGCCGTCCATTCCGGACGAACACAAAAAAGTTCTGCTGGAAAGCCTGCGCATGGTTGACAAGGTTATCCTGGGTACCGGCATGAAAAAGGGCCTGGATTTTGAAGAAGAGTTTCTTCAGGAAAAACCGGACATCCTGGCTGTGACGGAAGATGACCTTTACAGCGATATCAAGAAGGAGCTGTGCGCCCGCGTCGGAGCCAATTACGTGGTGCTCCCCAAGACTCCCCCCAAATTCACTCCCGTCTCCACCACCATGCTGGTGAACCGCATCAAGGCTCCGTCCGCCGTACCGCTTCGCGTGGACTTTGCCGGGGGATGGCTGGACGTGCCCCGCTACGCCAGAAAAGGCTCCTATGTGGTCAACTGCGCCATCACCCCCATGGTTTCCCTCTGCGAATGGCCGTATGAAAAACGCTCCGGGCTGGGAGGCAGCGGCGCGTGGGCCATGCTGGAAGGGCGCGATCCGGTCGCGTCCGAACTCGCTCTGGGCGTCGGTTGGCAGGATCCTGCCGTCATTGCGGAAACGGGGTTGTGCGTATGGCGCTCCGGCAGTTCTCCGGTGCTGGATGTCAAAGGCACGGGTGACTTCCTGGAAGGAAGAATGGCCATTCTATATACGGGTGAAGAACACGACACCCCAAAGATGGCGGATGAACAACGGGACTACGTACGCATCTCCCAATCCTCCCTCATTGCCCGCACCGGAGTTCTGGAACGCAACATCAATACACTGGCGGCAGGCGTAGCCCTGTACTACAGCGTGCAGCTTGACGAAGGAATGCGCCCCCTGCCGGATATTCCCAATGCCCTTGCAAAAAAATATCTGGGAGGCGGCTACGGGGGATACGCCCTGTACCTTTTCCCCTGCCGGGATGATCGCGACCAGGCTGTCAAGGACAACCCGGCAATGAAACGGGTGGAGCCGTATTGCCGCCAGCTGTTCAAGTAAATTCCCCCCCTTTCATGTCCCTGATGCGGAACAGCCTGGTTGCCTCCGGCGCCATCTTCGCCTGCCGCCTGACAGGCATGGCCAGGGAAATTGTGTACACCTCTCTGTTCGGGGCCACGGGAGCCCTGGACGCCTTTTACACGGCTTTCCGTATTCCCAACCTGTTAAGAGATCTGTTCGCGGAAGGGGCTCTTTCCCAATCCTATACCAGCGTAGCCTCCAAAACGCGGGAAGCGCAGGGAGACGAAGCCGCGTGGGAACTGACCAACAAGGTAGCTACCCAGCTTTCCACCCTGATGATCGCCATTGTAACGCTGGGGATTCTATTTGCAGGGCCCGTCATGGAAGCCCTCTACAGCGGGGATCACTCTCTGGCGGAGCAATTGTTCGCCACGGACCTGAGCCGCATCATGTGGCCTTTCATCGGATTCGCCTCTCTGTCCGCCCTCATCATGGGGGCGCTGAACATGGTGGGGGTTTTCGGATTGCCCATGCTGGCCTCCGCCGCTTTCAACGTTACTTCCATCCTGTTCGGCCTGCTGATTGGATATTTCATTGATCCATCCTTCGGCCCCAAAGCTTTGTACGGTTTTGCCTGCGGCGTCACCATCGGGGGCATGGCCCAGATTGCCGTGCAGCTCCCCAAACTCAGCAAAACCGGCTTCCGCTGGAAACCCAATTTCCAATGGAACGATCCCCGCGTGCGCAAAATCTGGGGGCTGATGCTTCCCTCCGTGCTGGCTTCAGGCGTGACGCAGTTCACCATCTTCATCAATACGGGGTTCGCTCTGGATCTCCAAAAAGGCTCCGTCACCGCCCTGACCACGGCGTTCCGCCTATGGCAGCTTCCCGTGGGGCTCTTCGGAGTTGCGACGGGCATGGTGGTGCTGCCCGCTGTTTCCCGCATGATGGTGGGAGACGGCAGAAAAGAGGTGGCTGTCCACATCGCCAAGGGGTTGCGGCTGGTGGCATTCTTTGCGGTACCCGCTTTTCTCATCCTCTTCATCCTGGGAACGGAATTCGTCTCCTCCGTATACCAGTGGGGCCGCTTCAACCAGGAGGCCGTGCGTTACACGGGGGAAGTGCTGGGAGCCTATTCCCTGGGCCTGCTGGGCTATGCCGGGACCAAGGTGGTGCAGCCCGTCTTCCTGGCTCTTGAAAAACGCTGGGTTCCCCTGATTGCCGCCGCTGTGGCTCTGGCTATCAGCATCGGCCTCAACTATTGTTTCGTCTACATCCTGCATAAAAACGCGGCGTGGCTGGCGCTGACCACCTCCGTGGTCACTACCTTCAATTTTCTCTTTTATTTCTTTTACCTGCGACGCCAGCTGGGCGGCGTAGACGGACGGACGCTGCTTTCCGGGCTGGCCAGGATCATGGCGGCGGGAATATTGCTGGGGACCGTGTGCTGGGCAGGCAAGGCATGGTTCCTCCAGGGCTTCCTGAACTGGACCTTCCCGGCCAGGGTGCTGGGGATATCCCTGGTCTGCGGTTGCGCCGGCATCGTTTACCTGGCGGCGGCTTTCCTGCTGAAGACGCCGGAGCTGGAAGCGGTGCGCGCCAAATTCCTGAAACGCTGACGGGAAAAATCCCTTCCATAGAGGGAGGAACGCCCTCCGCAAGAAAAAGAATGGCCGCCGCAAGCATTCTCCTTGCCAGGGGTGCGCTCAATGAGTAAAGTTTTTCCGCCTATGCGGAGAACAGCCTGTTTTCCGCCAGGGCATCAAAATCTACGACTGCACCACAACAATGGACATGATTTCCCCCAGCATTGCGGCATTGACCCCTTCCCTGACCCTCAAGGTGACCAACCGGGCCAAGGCTATGAAAGCCTCCGGTGAAGAAGTTTACGGTTTGGCAGGCGGTGAACCTGAAATGGACACCCCGGAAAACATCAAGCAGGCAGCCATCGCGGCCCTGAACAACGGAGCCACCAAATATACGCCATCCGCCGGTCTTCCCGCACTCCGCCAGGCCATCGCAGAAAAGCTCAAGAGGGAAAACAACCTGGAATACGATTTCACCCAGATCACCGTGGGAGCCGGCGCCAAGCACGCCTGTTTCAACGCCATCATGGCGACCGTATCCGAGGGGGATGAAGTCATCATCCCCGCCCCGTACTGGGTCAGCTATCCGGAAATGGTCCGCATGTGCGGAGGCATCCCCGTCATCGTGGAAACCACGGCGGAAAACGGATGGAAGCTTACCGCCGAACAATTTGAGGAAGCCATGACCCCCCGCACCAAGATGGTCATCCTCACTACCCCGAACAATCCGACCGGGTCCGTTTATTCCGAAGAAGAACTGCGCGCCCTGGGAGAAGTGGCCCTGAGCGAAGACATCCTCATCCTGGCTGATGAAATTTACGAACACCTCGTATACGGGGACGCCAGGCACGTCAGCATCGCCTCCCTCAGTCCGGAACTGTACGACCTGACCATCACCATCAACGGCTTCTCCAAGGGCTACGCCATGACCGGATGGCGCCTGGGCTATTCCGCAGCTCCGGCAGCCATTGCCAAGGCCATCCAGATGATTCAGGACCACACCACTTCCAACGTCTGCACGTTCGCCCAGTATGGAGGCATTGAGGCCCTTACGGGAGACCAGAGCTTCATCAGCGACATGCGCGACGAATATGACATGCGCCGCCAGTACGTTTACTCCCGCCTCAGCGCCATCCCGAATATCAGCGTTGTGGAGCCGCAGGGCGCTTTCTACTTCTTTGTGGACACAAGCAGGCTGGGACTCACCTCCCTGAATCTGTGCGACAAGCTTCTGGAACGCTACAAGGTCGCGGCCGTCCCCGGCATCGCCTTCGGCAATGACAAGGCCATCCGCATCAGCTACTGCACCACGCTGGACATTCTGAAAGAAGCTCTGGACCGCTTTGAAGAATTCTGCAAGGCGCATTAAAAAACGTTGATCACCATAAAAAGGCGTTCCACGTCACGCGGAACGCCTTTTTATTCTTCCGGATTTCCCGCCTGCAGCAAACCTGCGGCAAGGAAATGCGCGCCATGCCTCGCAACCGGATTGCCCTGCACGAAAAGGCATGATTAAATAAATCTCATATGAATACCCCCGTTCTCAACGACAACCTGCGCGCCGCCACGGAAGCCCTTTGCAATCTGCTCGCCAAGGAAGACAAGGTTGTGGCCTCCAAGGCAAAAATAGGTCTCTTTTTCCAAAATCCGGAAGCAACCAAGCTTTTTGAAGAAGTAAACGCTTACGGAGAAGAACTGCGCAACAAGCACCTGGCCGGAATGCCTCCTACCGAAGAGGAAATTTCCAAATTCGACGCCCTGCGTGAAAACGTCATCAAGAATGATGCGGCCCGCGGCTTTTTGGAAGCGCGCCAGACCATTGACGAACTCCTGAACACCATCAATCATTATCTGGGCATGTCCATTGACCTTGGCCGCGCTCCCACTCCTGAAGAAATAGAGGAAGCCCGCCAGCGCGCCATGAGCGCCCAGTCCTCCTGCTCCTGCGGCGGCCAGTGCGACAAGGAAAATTGCGATTGCGACGGCAAGTGCGACAAGGAAAATTGCGATTGCGACGGCAAGTGCGACCACGACCATAAGGACGGCGGTTGCGGCTGCGGCAACCATTAAGGCAATCTTTCAACTTTTGCCAAACGGCTTCACTCAACAAGTGAAGCCGTTTTTTCTTCCCGAAAACAAACGACACTGTCCAGCGCGCCTGCAATTTCCTCCGGAAAACCGGGCGGACTACTGCACCTTTTTATTGAGCGCCATATTTTCGACGCTCCGATGTTTGCACAGCACCGGCATCTTGCACCTTCCCTTCTTCGCCAGAACAGGCAAGATGCTTGAATGGGACGGGAACCCGTGCTAGCCTCATCCTAAGGAATCATGACTTTTTCCAACCGTCCCGCTCCCCTCCCGTTCTTCAAAACGGATTTCCCGCTGTTCCTGGCTCCAATGGCTGGAGTGACGGACCCCATTTTCCGCACTATCTGCAAGGAGCTTGGAGTGGATGTAATGGTAACGGAATTCGTCTCTGCGGAAGGAATTCTCCAGGCATGGGAGAGAAACCGCAGGTACACAAAGATAGAAAATGCCCACCGCCCCATAGGCATCCAGCTCTTCGGAGCGGACGGGAACCACATGGGAGAGGCGGCCAGAATTATCCTGGACCATGAGAAGCCGGATTTTATCGATATCAACTTCGGCTGCCCGGTTCCCAAGGTGGTTGGCAAAAATGGAGGTTCCTCCCTCCTGAAAGATCTTCCCCTGCTGGCTTCCGTTGCCGGAGGCGTCGTGAAAGCCGTAGGAGAGAGAATCCCCGTCACGGCCAAAATACGTATTGGCTGGGATTTTCAGAGCCTGTGCGCCATGGACGCGTGCCGCCTGCTGGAGAATGAGGGAATTTCCATGATCACCATTCACGGGCGCACCCGCTCCCAGCAGTATTCCGGAACGGCCAACTGGGACATTATTGACGAATGCGCGCGGGCCATGTCCGTGCCGGTCATCGGGAACGGGGATATTTCCACCCCGCAGGCCGTAGCTTATGTAAAAGAAAATACGGCCGTCAGCGGCGTCATGATTGGCCGTGCGGCCATGGAAAACCCATGGATTTTCGGAGACGCCAAGTATTATCTGCTGCACGGAATCATGCCGCCGGCCAGAGACCCGCAGGAAAAGGCGGCCCTGATTTTGCGGCATGCCCGGATGGCCCTGGAATCCCGCCATTATGGGGACGAACTTCACACCATGCGCCATATGAGGTCACGAATCCTGGCTTATACGAAGGGATTTCCCGGCGCCAAGGAAATGCGTTCCCGCCTGGTGCGGGTATCCAGCATGCCGGAGCTGGAAGACCTGCTTTCCAAGCTCCCCAGCCAGAAGCCCTGAGTACAGGGAAAATCCCGCTTTCCGGAAGATTCCGCAGGGTTTGAAAAGCGGCGGAGAGGGAAGGAGGTTCTTCCCGCCTCCGGACACGCCCGAAAAAAAATGCCATTTTGAGGGAAGCTAAGTTGACTTTACGTTCCGAACCTGTCAGAAATAGGGGAGTATCCTGCCGCTCCATTTCGGCAGACTTCCAACAATAGCATCCAGAGATCGACGTGTACTCCAACGAATCATATCTCATCGAACTTCTTACGCAGGCCGGATATCTGAATGAAGAAATTCTTCAGTACGCGCGCAGTCAAAAATCTCCCACCCAGGACCTGGTCGATTTTCTGATTCAGGCCAATTATCTTACGGAAGACGTCATCGCTCAGGTGGCGGCGTCAAACTCCCTGCTCCCCGTCGTGGACCTGGGCTCCATGCACATCCCCCAGGAGGTGCGCGAACTCATTACGCCGGAACTTGCCAGGCGCTTCCGGGCCATCCCCATTTCCGACGACGGTTTTTCCATCAACATTGCTATTGACGATCCCCTGAATCTGGAAACCATGGACAGCCTGCCCCAGCTGATGGGGCGGGATGTGATTTTCAGCGTCGCCACCCACAGCGCGGTAGAAAGCCGGTTGAATGAATTTTACCGGGATCTGAGCGTTCCGGAAGAAACCGACGGGCTGGAAGGGGAGGATGCTCCCATTATCCGGCTGGTGCAGCAGATGCTGACGGACGCTTTCAAAATGAGGGCTTCCGACATCCACATTGAGCCCATGGAAAACAGGCTCCGCATCCGCTACCGCGTGGACGGCAAGCTGGTGGAAGTGGCCACGCATCCCAAAAAACTGCTCAGCCCCATCATCGCTCGCCTCAAGGTAATGAGCACCACCATGAGCATCGCGGAAAAACGCATGCCCCAGGACGGGCGAATCCAGATGAGCATCGGCGGCAAGCAAATCGACCTCCGTGTTTCATCCGTCCCCAGCAACCACGGGGAAAGCATCGTCATGCGTATCCTGGACAAATCCGCCCTGGTGCTGGGCCTTCCCCAGCTCGGATTTTTCTCGGATGATGAAGCTGTGTTCGACCGCCTCATCACGCTGCCGGACGGCATTATCCTGGTGACGGGTCCTACCGGTTCCGGTAAAACCACGACCCTTTACGCGTGCCTGAACCACATCAACCGCCCGGATAAAAAAATCATCACGGTGGAAGACCCTGTGGAATACGAACTCTCCGGCATCAACCAGGTAATGGTGAAGGCGGATATCGGCATGACTTTCGCCGCCGCCCTGCGCGCCATGCTCCGCCAGGCTCCCAACATCATCATGATCGGGGAAATTCGAGACATGGAAACAGCCAGCATCGCCATCAACGCCTCCCTGACGGGGCACCTCGTATTCTCCACCCTTCACACCAATGACGCTCCCAGCGCCGTGGCCCGTCTGGCGGACATCGGCATCAAACGCTTCCTGATCGCCTCCTCCGTCCGCGCCATCATGGCTCAGCGTCTTGTCCGCAAGCTGTGCGACCGCTGCAAGGTGGACGGCACTCTGACGGAAAAGCAGGCGCATACGCTGAACATTGACATGTCCCGCCTTGCCCAGGGCCAAATCAAGGCGCCCCACGGCTGCGACTTTTGCCGCGGCGGCGGATTCAAGGGCCGGATGGGGCTGTTTGAGATTTTCGAAATCGACGACGAGGTGCGCCGCATGATTAACGAAAACCTGACTTCCCCCCAGCTGCGCCAGCGCGCCCGGGAACTGGGCATGAGAACCTTGAGGGAAGACGGCGTACGCAAAGTGCTGGCCGGCCTTACTTCTCCGGAAGAAGTGCTGAACGTCACCATGGGAGACGCCAACTGATTTTTCCCCGCTATTCATTCTGCTTATTATGGACACCAACCTCACACTGGAACTTTTCATCGGCCGGGGAATGATTGACAAATCCCTGGCAAAGGACATCAAGGAGGAAATGATCGCCTCCGGCAAGGAACTGCCGGAAGTGCTTGCAGACTTCGGCATCATCGGCAGCAAGGATGATATCTGGCAGATGATTGCCAGCGACCTGGGTACGGAATTCATTACACTGGACAACTTCCAGCCGGATCCGAACGTGCAGAACATGATGCCGGCCACGCTCGTGCGCCTGCACGGGGCGCTCCCTGTGCGGCATGGTCCGGAAGGCCTGTACGTCTGCCTGGTGGATCCCCTGAATCCCCAGACGGTGGAAGACCTGCGCTTCGCCCTCGGCCAGGACATCCATGTTCTGGTAGCGCCGGATTACCAGATTTCCGAACGCATCAATGAGCTTTATGGAGGCGAATCCGCCGCCATGTCCGACCTGATGCAGGAGCTGAACAACATGCAGGTCAACAATGAGACGGAGGACTCCGCCGCCGCTCCCGTCATCCGCTTTGTGGACCTCGTCATTACGCAGGCCATCAAGGAAAAGGCCTCCGACATTCACTTCGAACCTTTTGAGAAGGAATTCAAAATCCGCTACCGTGTGGACGGCGCCCTGTATGAAATGCAGCCTCCCCCCGTCCACCTGTCCGTGCCGGTCATTTCCCGCGTCAAAGTCATGGCGAACATGAACATCGCGGAACGCCGCATTCCGCAGGACGGACGCATCGTCAAGCAGATAGGAAACCGTTCCGTGGACATGCGCGTTTCCTCCCTTCCCACTCAGTACGGAGAATCCGTGGTGCTCCGCGTTCTGGACCGCTCTTCCGTCAACTTGAACATGGACAACCTGGGGCTTCCCGCGCATATCCACGAATATATTCTGGATACGGTCCACAAGCCCAACGGCATTTTCATCGTTACCGGCCCCACCGGCGCCGGCAAGACAACTACGCTGTATGCCGCCCTGCGTGAAATCAATACCATTGATTCCAAGGTGCTGACGGCGGAAGACCCTGTTGAATACGATATTGACGGCATCATCCAGATTCCTATCAATGAAGCCATCGGCCTGGACTTCCCAATGGTGCTCCGCGCCTTCCTGCGACAGGACCCGGACCGTATTCTGGTGGGGGAAATGCGAGACATGGCAACAGCGCAGATCGCCATCCAGGCATCCCTGACGGGTCACCTGGTTCTCTCCACCCTGCACACGAACGACTCCGCCGGAGCCATTACGCGACTGGTGGACATGGGATGCGAACCTTTCCTGGTGGCGGCTTCCCTGGAAGGGGTGCTTGCACAGCGCCTGGTGCGCACCATCTGTCCGGACTGCCGCACGCCGTATGAACCCTCATCCACCATCCTCTCCCAGCTTGGCGTCTCTCCCTATGAACTGGGAGACAAGCACTTTTTCACGGGCCGAGGCTGTGATAAATGCTCCAATTCCGGCTACAGGGGCCGCAAGGGGATTTATGAGCTCCTGGATATTAACGATACCCTGCGCGACATGATTACGGACCGCGCTCCTTCCGTGGTGCTGAAGCAGAAAGCCATTGAAATGGGCATGTCCACGCTGCGGGAAGACGGGCTGAGAAATATTTATGACGGCAACACCACCATTGAAGAAGTGCTGAAATATACTTAACGGACAGCCGGACGCCGTTGCTTCCCCTTATTTCAACCACTAAGAAAAAACACTTAAAATACAACATATATGCCTAAATATCAATACACAGCACTTGACCATAAAGGCGACCAGAAAACAGGTACCCTGGAGGCCAATTCCGAAGCGGAGGCCATGGAATCCATCCGGGCGCATGGCCTGTACCCCACCCAGATCGTAGAAGCGGGCAAGGGCAAGATTCAGCAGACGCCTGCCGCCAAGAAAAAGGCCAAGGGAGCCAAGAAGCAAAAAGGCAAGCTGGGAGGCAAAATCAAGGCCAAGGCTCTGATGATTTTCACCCGCCAGCTTGCTACGCTGATTGACGCGGGGCTTCCCCTGCTCCAGAGTTTGAACGTGCTGGCCAAACAGGAGGCAAACCCCAACCTGCGCGTCACTATCGAAGCTCTGGGAGATTCCGTTCAGGGCGGCTCCACCTTCTCGGAAGCCCTGGCCCAACACCCCAGAATCTTTGACCGACTGTTTGTCAACATGGTAAAGGCCGGGGAACTGGGCGGTGTGCTGGAAGTCGTGCTGAACCGTCTGGCGGAATACCAGGAAAAGGCCCAAAAGCTGAAAAGCAAGGTGATCTCCGCCATGGTGTATCCCTCCATCGTCCTGTTTATCGCCGTAGGCATCGTGATCTTCCTGATGCTGGTCATCGTGCCCAAATTCAAGGCGATGTTCGCAGAACAAAACCAGGAGCTTCCCGGTATTTCCGAGTTTGTGTTCGGCATCAGCGACTGGTTCATGGCCGCCCCCTTCTTTGTGCCCAATGCCGTCATTCTGGCCGCGGTGGTCGCCATCCTGTACGCTGTTTTCACGGCCATGAGCAAGACGCCCAACGGACGCCGCAAGATTGACTCCGCTCTGCTGACCATGCCGGTCATCGGCAATGTGCAGAGCAAAAGCGCCATCGCCCGCTTCGCCCGGACCTTCGGTACGCTGGTGACTTCCGGCGTCCCCATCCTCCAGGCGCTTACCATCACGAAGGATACCGCCGGCAACATGATCGTGGGAGACGCCATCGGCCTCATCCATGATTCCGTCAAGGAAGGCGAATCCGTAGTTACGCCCATGTCCTCCTCCAAGCTTTTCCCGCCCATGGTAATCTCCATGGTGGACGTGGGGGAAGAAACCGGCCAGCTGCCGGACATGCTCCTGAAAATCGCGGACGTGTATGATGATGAAGTGGACAATGCCGTGGGAGCTATGACCTCCATGCTGGAACCCATCATGATCGTATTCCTGGCCGTGGTCGTGGGCGGCATCGTGTTCGCCATGTTCCTTCCCCTCCTGCAGGTTATTGAAAAGATGGGATAACCACCTCAAGCAGAATCAGATGAAAAATCACTCCGCATACCGTCGGCTCCGGGAGGCAAAGGGATTCACCCTCATGGAAATCCTGGTAGTGATGGTGATCATCGTGGTGCTGGCCACGCTGACCATCTCCATTTACACCTGGCTTGAAACCAGAAAGAACGAACAGGCTACGGAATCCATTGTCCGCAAAATTGAAATGGGGCTGGAGAGCTACCACAGCGACCATGACCGCTACCCCTACGGCACGGAAGCTCCCTTCAACAATCACGGCGTAGCCGTGGCCAACGGGGAGGAATACAGTTCCAACGTGGTTTACATGGCTCTGTTCGGCGACCATAAGAATGAGGGTGTTCCTTCCAGGGATACAACCATTTACAATGATGAGTTGAACCCCTCTACACAGCCCAAAAACAACCCGACTGTCCGGGAAGTCCATGTGAAAAGCAAGGACGGTAGGCCGGTTACCCTTTATATTCTTGCGGATCCATGGGGTTCCCCCTACCGCTACCGCCTGGGCAGCGAGCAATCCATCCCCACCAGAACCGACAGGGCCAGAAACCTGAAAATGGGCAACGGCCTGAATCCGGATTATGATTTCTGGTCTTTCGGAAAAGACGGGGACAGTGATTTGAAAGACCCGCACGCCCCTGAAAACGAAGATGACATCGGCAACCTGCCGAAGTTCTGACCTTACCGGTATTTTTCCGCGCACGGCTTCTTTTCCGGCAGCCTTCCTCCCCTTCCGGCGGAGGAAGGCTTTGTGCATATTTTCTGGCATCCGCACGGCTTCTGAAGTATGATTCGGGCACTGACATGAAACGTATTTCCCTGATCGTTCCCTGCCTGAATGAAGAAGAAGCCATTCCGGCGTTCAAGCAGGAAATAGACCGGGTTTTCAAGGAATGCCTGGAGGGCTACGCCCCGGAACTTATCTTCGTGGACGACGGTTCCACAGACCGCTCCCTGGAAATGATTAAGAAAATGGCGGAACACTCCCCTGAAGTAAAATTCATTTCCTTCTCCCGCAATTTCGGGAAAGAAGCCGCCATCTATGCGGGCCTGGAAGCGGCCACAGGGGATTATGCCGCCGTCATGGATGTGGACCTTCAGGATCCTCCTTCCCTGCTTCCGGATATGCTGAAAGCCATTGAAAAGGAAGGATATGACTGTGCGGGGACACGCCGCGTCACCCGGCAGGGGGAACCGCTGCTGCGGTCCTTTTTCGCCCGCGCCTTTTATAAGACGATTCATCAGATATCGAACACCCGCATCGTGGACGGAGCCCGGGACTACAAGCTGATGACTCGGCCCGTACTGGAAGCCCTGCTTTCCCTGAAGGAGTACAACCGATTTTCCAAAGGGCTGTACGAATGGGTGGGGTTCCGGACCAAATGGTTTGAATATGAAAATGTGGAACGGGTGGCAGGAGAAACCAAGTGGTCTTTCTTCAAGCTGTTCCTGTACTCCATTGAAGGTATCGTGGCCTTTTCCACCGCCCCCCTGGCGCTGGCCTCCATCATGGGGGTACTTCTTTCCTTCATCTCATTCCTTTCCATCATTATCTTGACGGTCCGCGAATTGATCTGGCCCCATTCCGCTTACGGATGGACTTCCCTGGTATGCGTCTTCTGCATGATGGGCGGCATCGTGCTGCTGTGCCTGGGCATTTTGGGCCAATATCTGGCCAAAACCTATACGGAAGTTAAAAAGCGCCCTATTTACATCGCCAGGGAACGTTCCATCAAGCCTTTCAACTAACCTTGCCTATGGACACAGAACCGGATTTCAGCATTATTACGCCCAGCTATAATTACGCCCGCTACGTAAGGGAATGCATAGAGAGCGTCAAAAACCAGGAAGGGGTTACATTTGAACACATTATCCAGGACGCAGGATCCACGGACGGCACCCTGGATATCCTGCACTCCTACCCTCACCTGAAACTATATATAGAGAAGGATTCCGGCATGTCGGAAGGCATCAACCGCGGCTTCCGCAAGGCGCGCGGGAAATGGGTTATGTGGCTGAATACGGACGACCGGTTGCTGCCGGGGGCTCTGGCGGCGGTCAAGGCCTTTGCGGATTCCCGCCCGGATGCGGACATTGTGTATGGAGCATGGAATTTCATCGGGCCGGACGGAGAGATCCAACGCGCTATGAAGGCCCTGCCCTACAGTCTGAACATGCACATCTGGTACGGCACCTATCTGGCTTCCACCGCATTGTTCCTGCGCCGGAGCACTACTATTGAAGAGGGGTTCCTGCTGGACGAACGTTTCCACTACGACATGGACGGGGAATATTACGCGCGCCTTGGCCGGGCGGGGAAGAAGTTCGTGCATTACAACAGGCTGCTGGCGGATTTTCGCTGGCATGGCGACAATCTGAGTGCCCCCAATATCGAATGCCGGGACATGGACGCTGAGCTAAAGCGCCAGAAGCAGCACGGAGAGGATGCCGCCATCAAGCGCATTTACGGCCTTTCCTTTTCCAAGCACAGCTGCAACAATATCATGGACGGCTTCATGCGTGAGGCCTACCGTATGAAAAAGGCCTTCCTTTATCTTACCACTCCCTGGGAAAAGTAACCCGTTCTTTCCTGCTTCTCCCAGAAAAGCCGCTGCCTTCCCCCTTCATCCTCCCAAGGAAAGCACAGCCCCGATACGGCAAGGGCCGCAGCCGTTATTACAGCTGCGGCCCTCAATGAAACCTGATGGGAAAAGGCGGCCTTCCCTTAATTAAGGCCGTCAAACAGTTCTTCTTCCCGGAAAAATCTTGCCAGCTCCACGGCGGCGGATTCACGGCTGTCGGACGCATGGCAGATGTTCATCATGCTGTCTGTTCCGAAATCGCCGCGGATAGTGCCCTTCTGCGCCTTCTGGGAATTGGTGGGCCCCAGCAGTTCGCGCACGCGCACAATAACGCCGGGCCCTTTCAGGGCAATGGCGATGACCGGAGAACTGGTCATGAAATCAAGCAGCTTCGGGAAAAGCGGTTCCCCATTGATGACCAGATCCAGAATATGGGCGTAATGTTCCCGGAGCACCGGTTCGTCAAGCTGGATCATCTTTATGCCGCGCAGGCGAAACCCTTCGGACAAAAAACGTTTCAAAATGGTGCCGGAAAGGTTTTTCCGCACACAGTCGGGCTTCAGCAAAATCAGCGTTGTTTCTTCTTGAGTGTTTGGCATAAAATCAGCGAAGTTTCAGGATGGAGTGAGGGAATTACACCCTAATCCCCGTCAGGTCAAGGATAATTGCACAACTGGTCTTTTCTGTTGGGAAAGGAATTCGTCACAAATTCCTCTTATAGGAATCGCACCGGTTCCGCCATCCGGCAAGCCAGCGCGCTTCTCCGCGGCCCGGCGGGCTGTTGTCCACGCGGCGCTGAAGCACCCTTTTGGCCGCTTCCGCAAATTCAACCGCCGCAGGCTGTCCGGGAGAAACGGGGCGCATTTCCTCCAGCACCTGCCTGAGCCCCCAGCCAATCCCCCGGTACTGTTCCGCCGGATTGGTTCCTTCTCCCTTGAAATTCACGTAGTCAATCAGGGCATACATGCCGTTGGGAACCGACGCCACGGCGTAATAGCGGGCCGCCATCTCTTCCGGACGGCGGGACTGGCCCTTGATACGCTCCAGAGCGGCCACAGACCTGGCAATAATGAAATCCGCCTGCATTTGCAGGGCCGCCGGGCTGGACAACCACCGGCGCATCTGTTCAGGAAGACCGCCGCGAACGTCCGCCGTTTCAAATTCCTTTCTGGTCCGCCACGGAGCCGCTCCGGAAAACCATTCCGGAACCCGGATTCCCTTCCTGCGGCAGAACTGAATGAAAGCAGGGAAACTTTCCTCAAACCTTTCCGTGACTCCGGCAGGAAACCAGATGAAATGTCCGATTCCCAGGGATGGAAACGCCTCTCCCCGGTTCCAGGAAACCAGCCCCCTTATTGTCCCGGCACATTCGTTTTGCCAGATTTTCCGCGCAATTTTTGCCTTCACTTCCCCCGTATCCGGCGCCGCCTGAACCCAGACGGGCACGCAACACGCAAGCATCAGGACACAACCTGCCGTTTTTCCATGCATGCAGATACTTTCCTTCCCCAACACAGACAAGTCAAGCCGCTTCAATTTCCCGTGCCAAAGCCAGCGGTTCATGCTACCCTTGCCGTGCACGGCATGATTCTGGCGTTCAATAAACCTTACGGTATTCTCTCCCAATTTACGAAGGAGGCTCCCCACCACCGGACACTGGCTGAATTCGGGTTTCCTCCCGGCGTGTATCCTGTAGGAAGGCTGGATGCGGATTCGGAAGGGCTGCTTCTTTTATCCGATGAGAAGGGCCTGGCGGACCGTCTCCTGAACCCCTCCGGCAGGCATCCCAGAACTTATTGGAGCCAGGTGGAAGGCACTCCTTCCGAAACGGACCTTCGCCCTCTGGAACTCGGGGGCCTCCGCATCCGCGGGCACTGCACGCTGCCTTGCCGGGCACGCCTCATGCGCAGGGAGCCTGACGTGCCGCCCCGCATCCCTCCCGTCCGCTACCGCGCCTCCATTCCCACCTCATGGCTGGAATTGACGCTGGTGGAAGGGAAAAACCGCCAGGTGCGGCGCATGACCGCCGCCATCGGTTTTCCCACACTCCGGCTTCTTCGCGCCAGAATCGGAAATTTCTCCCTGGCGGGACTGAAACCCGGCGCATGGAAAGAACTGGATTCCCGCGAGCGAAGGCAGCTCATGCCGTAATATAAGCTTGATTCCGGACAGGAACCGTTTTTATATCTCTCTCCGCATCAGGATATCTACCTAGACCTTTTTACATGAAAGCCGAACTCGTCGAACAAGCCTCCAAAATCATTCCCGAGCCCCAAATGCTGATCAACGTGGTTTCCCGCCGCGTAGCCCAGCTTAATAATGGCCGCGCCCCGCTGGTGCCTACCACACCCCATATGGGCAACGCGAACATTGCCCTGACGGAAATCATTGAAGGCAAGCTCGTCTATCATACGGAATCCGGCAGCCTCCAGGAAGACAACCAGTAACAACACATTCCCTTTATTGCCGTTCCGGACCGGAATTCCGTACGGAATCCTCTCTATCCAGCCAGGCCCCGGTCTCCCAGCCCGGGGCCTTTTCATCCTTCTCCCCTTCGTGCCATGAGCTCCGACATTTCCACCAACAAAAAAGCCCGCCGGGATTACGAAATTCTGGACACCTACGAATGCGGCATGGAACTCAAGGGAACGGAAGTCAAATCCATCCGCGCCGGCAAGGTGAATATTGCCGATTCCTTCGCCAGGGTGGAAAACGGCCAGATGCTCCTGTACGGCTGCGACATCCAGCCCTGGGAGACAGCGGGAGAATTCTTCCAGCACCAGGCGCGCCGGCCCCGCCGCCTTCTTCTCCATAAACGGGAAATTTTCAAACTGGAACAGCAGACCTCCCAGAAAGGCTGCTCCCTGGTAGCTCTCAAGCTGTATTGGAAAAACGGCAAGGTGAAACTGGCTCTAGGCCTGGGCAAGGGCAAAACCCACCGCGACCAGCGCTACGATTTGAAAGCCCGCGTGGAAATGCGCGAAGCCCAGCGGGAAGTGGCCCGCATCAACCGCCGTTAAGCCAGGCGGCAACAGCATGGTTGCCGTCCGCTTCCTCCCGGAAGCCTTTCTCCGCCCCAGCCATTCCCTGATAACCGGCATCTGTCCGGGGATAAACGGCAACGCCGCCAAAGGCGGGAAACCAGACCCACTTCAGCGCCCGGGAAAAAACCGGCTACAGCTGGCCGGGCATGCATGCAGGAAAAGTTACAATTTCCAATCCACGGGCAATTCCACCTGGCCGCCCTTTTTATCATCATAACGGATGAAACCGTGTTCCGCCCCGTACCAGTGCACATCCCGCGTCACCTTCACGTCAAAACAGCAATAACGGGCTATATCCATTAAAAGCTCCGTATTACCCGTCTGCGCATATTCCGCCCACCATTTGAGAGCCTGGGTGCCCACGGCCGTTTTTGAAGAACCGATGGAGGCGGCCGCCACGGAATCCAGCTTGACGCGCACTCCCCCGCGCTGTTCGATGTCCTTGCACAAATCAAGGTTGTTCGTGATATCAATCATGTTCCACATCGTATAACGCTGGAGCACGCCATAGTCGAAATGCTCGTGGTTGTAACCCACCACCAGGTCGGCCTGGGAAAGCTGCCGGATGAGATCATCCACCATTTCCTCAGAATAAATCGTATATTTGCCGGAAGCCGTGGAATAAGTCACGCCCACGGAAAGGCGCATCTCGGCCGTATTATGCCAGCCGCCCACCTCCGCCGCGGAATGACGGGTTTCCAAATCAAAATATACGATGTCTCTCATCGGGTGAAAACGTACATTATTTGCCACTTTTGGACAAGTCCCACTTGAACGGGAGGCCTGTTTGTGATGAGAATAAGCGCATGCAGCCCCGTTTCCACATCGTCATGTTCCATCCGGAAATTCCGCATAATACAGGAGCTGCCGGACGGTTGGCGCTGGCAACGGGCTCCAGGCTCCATTTGATCAAACCTTTGGGGTTCAGTCTGGATGAAAAGCATGTGCGCCGTACGGGTCTGGACTATTGGGACAAGGTGGACCTGCATGTCTGGGACAGCCTGGAGGAATTGAAGCAGGCGGCAGCCCCCGGCGCGCAGTTCTGGTACCTGAGCACCAAGGCGCCACGTTCCCATTGGGATGCAGTTTTCCACGCAGGGGACTATCTGATTTTTGGACCGGAATCCCGCGGATTGCCGGAAAGCATGCTGAGAGAACACGCAGATACCGCCCTGACTATTCCGATGCCCGGAGAAGGAGCCCGCAGCCTGAATCTATCCACAGCCGTAGCTGTCGTCCTTTATGAAGGACTGCGCCAGACCGGCATTTGACGAGCCCCCTCCTGCCTCTCCACATCGGCATGGATGTTCTGCGGGTTCCACCACCAAAGAACACAGGGCCATGAAGAGGCGGGTTCCGCGTCTTTCCTCCGTCAGGGACATACCAGATAAGATAGAATCAAGGAAGAGACGGCTCCGCAGATATCCCAGAACATACCCTTATGGGAATCCCGTATAGTCTCCTAAGGAACTAAAAAATCATCTGCTTCATCCCCACCCGCGATAACGGCATATTGCTATTCAATAATTTCTTGAGCTTCCGCTACGGCTATAATGGAAAAAGCCCAGGACAATGAACAGTACGGTTGAATACCGCCGGCGGATAGAAAGGATATTTTCACGAAAAAAAGCGGAAGGCAGATGCAGGAAAGGCGCCGGATATTGCTTCCGGCGCCTTTCCTGATTAAAACCTGTCACCGCATGTCGATCGTAGGAACCGGAATGCGGTCCTTGGGCCCTGTGTAAAGAGTCAGCGGCCTGTACAGCGTGTTATCCTCCATTTGTTCCAGAACCTGGGCCACCCAGCCGCTACAGCGGGCAATGGAGAAAATGGCGGTAAACAGCCTGGTGGGGATCCCGATGCTGTAATAAACCGTGGCGGAATAAAAATCCACATTGGCATTCAAGCCCTTGCGCTCCCGGACAAGTTTCGCGATGCGTTCCGACATGCGGATCCACTTGGGTTCCCCGATTCGGGAGGAAAGGCGGATGGCCATGCGTCGCAAATGCGGGGCGCGGGGATCCAGCACGCGGTACACGCGGTGGCCCATGCCCATGATTTTTTCCTTCCGCGCCAGCTTGTCCTCAATGTAGGAGTCCACCCGGTCCTCCGTGCCTATTTCCTTGAGCATTTCAATCACGCCCTCATTGGCGCCCCCATGAAGCGGCCCCTTCAGCGTGCCGATGGCCGCGGTGATGGCGGAATACATGTCCGAAAGCGTGGCGATGCAGACGCGCGCCGCAAAGGTGGAGGCATTCATGCCGTGGTCTGCGTGCAGAATGTAGGCTACCTCCAGAATATGGGCTTCATACTGATCCGGTTCCTCACCCTTCAGCAACCACAGGAAATGTTCCGCCTCGCTCAGGTCCTCCCGAACGGGGGGAAGCTCCAGACCCTGGCACAAACGGTAGTAATACGCCACCATCACGGGAACCTTGGCTATGAGGCTGAGGCCTATTTCCTTCAACTGCCCGGCATCCTTCGTCCGGTCGTCATACATGCCGAGCATGGAAACAGCCGTCCGGAGGGCGGACATGGGCCGGGCGGACTTGGTGGCCGTTTTGAAGAAATCCAGAATGGGCTGGGGCAGGTCGCGGTCGGAACGGAGGCGTTTCTTGATGCCCTCCAATTCCTCACGGTTGGGAAGACGCTTGTTGAGAAGCAGATAAACCACTTCTTCAAAACAGCACATCTCCACCAGATCATCGATATCGTAGCCCAGATACAACAGACGCCCTTCCTCGCCGCGCACGTCACTCAAAGCGGATTCATTGGCGATGATTCCTTTTAAACCTTTGGGATATGCGAGGCGCTCGGAAAAAGTGTCATTGCTCATGTTAAAAAATGCTACTGGTGGTGAATATTACCGGTTAAAAGTCTAACAATCTTCCAAAAAGTCAAACCTTAATTACGCCTTCACGGCCCATGCGGGACGTTTGGCGCGGGTGATGTGCGGAGCCCTCACATACAGCGGTTCCGCCGGACTTTCCAGAAGTTCTTCTCTGCGGGCCTCCGCCAGGGACAGCCACACGGCCCCGAGCGCCTCTGCAGAAGGATACACGGGGACAATCCCCGACATTTCCCGGGCGGCCAGATGATCCGCCGTTTCCGTGGAAAAAACGGGCACGCCTTTTCCCATGCACTCCGCCACGCTGGCGCGGGCCTGCTCCGCAGGAAGCACTGCCGGCACATCCGTCAGAACGCCGTTTTCCAGCCTCCCCCACGTCCAGCCGCCACGCCGGGCATCTGACATTACGCAGGCCTCACCATGATGCAGACCAAGTCCGTTCCAGGAGGAAAAAGCCGCCACGCGGGAACCGTGCACCAGGGAAAGTCCGTCCGCCACGGCCAGCGCTACGCGGATTCCGCCGTAAGCGCCCGGACCGGAACCTACCACGATTTCCTTCAAACGCCGCCCTTCCAAAGCATCCAGAACCTGCCGCACCGCCTTGAAAATAGCGGAGGAATGGTTGCGCTCCGCTCTCCATGCCGCCTGGCACAGCAGACTTTCCCCGCTCCAAGCCGCAACGGAAGACTGCACACAGGAAGTTTCCAGAACCAGCAGGACATCTTGCATGCGGCGGATTATACAGGAACAGCCGGCGTGGATAAAACATTTTTTCCTCCGGTTTCCGGAAGAGGCAAATTTGGTTCGCATTTCTCCTCAAGTCCCTTTATGCTGGTTCCAGACCTCACACCGCATGCCCAAGGCCCCCAGACACACACCGCCGCGCCAGGACTGGCGCCGGTATGCAGAAACCGCCCGGAAACCAAGATCCGCGGCAAGCCTCGGCGACATGATGCGGCAATGCAACCGGGACGCCTGGGACAAAACTTACCGCGCCCAGGTATCCTCCGAATACTGGGAGGACGAATGCCAGGAATTTTCCTTCATGGATCTCCCGCGCAGAACCCGGTTCATCAGGCATGCCGTAGCCACCCTTATCTTGCTTCCGCTGGCCCTGATCACGGCCATGTCCCTGTGCGACCAGCTGGCCCATGCCTCCGGCAGCCTCAATATCCTCTTCTCCATTCCCGTATGGTACGCCCTGATGGGCGCTGCCGTGTGGGTGGTGCTGGGCAGCAGCAGGCTGTTCACATCCTCCCTGCTGTACCTGTACGTATTGGGGCATGAACTGACGCACGCTCTGGCGGTCATTTGCAGCCGCGGCTCCATCCATGCTTTCAAAGCGGATCTGGACGGAGGTTACATCCAGACGGATAAAAACAACATCTTTATCTCCCTTTCCCCCTACTTCCTTCCTCTCTGGGCCATGCTGTGGGGATTGGTATGGGGCGTAACGTACCTCTTCTGGCCTACAGTCACCTGCCAGGCCCTTCTTTACTCCGGCCTGGGCTTCTGGTGGTGCTTCCACCTGTTCTGGACGGCATGGATCATTCCCAAGGACCAGCCGGACCTGGCGGACAACGGCACCTTCTTCTCCCTGATTCTCGTATATTTTGCCAATCTTCTTCTCTTCCTGGCGCTCCTGCGCCTGTTCAATGCCGTAAGCCTTCACCGCTTTCTGGCGGATTGCATCCACAATGCGGAAAAATTGTGGGACGTTCTCAGGGATCTCGCCATGCTGGCTGCCGGGCTGTTCCTGTAAAAAATATTCTTTTCCTTACACGGAATGATGAACGGCAGAAGGGGAAAAGGAATCCAACCTTTCAACAGAAAGGAGTTTCCATGCGCACCACACACTTGATCATTCTGACAATGGCCGCAGTTTCCCTGATGGGTTGCAATCCCAAGGAAACTGTAAACGCCCTCACTTCCGACCAGAACGTTACCCAGAAGATGGCCGTAAGATTCGCGGAAAATATGGTTGGCCTGCCACGCGCTCTGGTCGTTTCAGATGCCAGAAAAGCGGCTCCGGGCGACAAAGTCACCGTCAAGGGAGCGGTAATCGGAGATGACCCCGTCTTTTCAAAAAACATTGCTTCCTTCACCATCGGAGACCCGGCTCAGCTCCTGGTCAATATGAAGGAGAAGGGAGTCTGGGCCGCCGGTACGGTACCGGTGGAAATACGGAAAAATAACACGATGACCGTCCAGTTCGTGGATGAACAGGGGCAGCCCATCAAGCACTCCGCCAAAGGTGTGAACGGGCTGAAAGAACAAGACGCCGTCATCATTACCGGAACCATTGATCCCCACTCCACTCCAGAACATCCGGTGCTGAACATTGAAAGCATCGTGATTGAGTAACCCCTTCTGTGCCAAACCCTGATTCATGTCAAACGGTTCAGGCGTTTTGCGCCTGAACCGTTTTTCATATCAGAATGCGCGCATGGGATTTGATCCAGCATCATTGGGAATGATAACACTGGCCGCTACTTCAGCGGCAGCAGGTGCGGCATCCGCGTCTGCACAGAAAAAAAGCGCGGAAGCCACCAGACAGGCGGCGGACGCAAATGCCGCCACCCTCAGAAACGAGGCAGACCTCCAAAAACAGACAGGGATGGAAAATGCCAAACGCATGCAGCAGGACGCTGCGCGCCAAATGGGAGAAGCCCGACTGGACGCCGCCCAATCCTCCCTGCTCCGGGAAGGCTCCGTTCCAATCAGGGAACAGGCTTTGGCGACGCGTCTGCAAACCAGGATTCAGGATGAAGCGGCGGAAGCCATGAGGAACGCCCAATCCCTGTACAACCGCGCCAACACGGAGCAATACATGGGCCGCTCCAATGCGAGAGCCCAGAAAACCTCAGCAATGGGCACCCTGCTCTCCGGATTCGCCCAGGGAGGAAATACCCTCCTCAAATGGTGAAGTGCCTCACAAGGCACCTCCATTCAAACGAAGACAGCCGGAAATTCAGCCGCAACCGCGGAAGATTCTTAACGCCCCCCCTGCCGGGCTGCCCCGGAAGAGCAGCCTCCCAAAACAGCCTTACCTGACACGTCCTTGCCTGTCTTCCTCACATCACGGGTCATAAGGCCAGCACACTTCCGCTTACCCGCGCCTCCAGGGCAAGCAATTCCCGTTTCGCATCAAGCCCCCCGCCATAACCTGTCAGTTTCTGATTGCTGCCAATAACGCGGTGGCAGGGCACGAAAATGGAGATGGGGTTGGTGGCATTAGCGGACGCTACAGCCCGGACAGCCCTCGGATGATGAATGCGGCGCGCCAGCTCTGCATAAGAAATGGTGGAACCGTAAGGAACTTTCATCAGTTCATGCCAGACTGAGTTTTGAAATTCCGATCCGGTAAATACAATGGGTATATCAAAGTCTCTGCGTTCCCCCTGGAAATATTCACGGAGCTGGCTTACCGCCTGTTCAATAACCTCGGAAGTTCCTTCTTCATATTCAGCGTTGAGATGCCGGCAAATGCGGCGGTCTATCGTGCCGCGGCGTTTTTCCTTTGCCCAGTCGCAAATGCAAAGATTGCCGCCATATGAGCCAATCATCATTTCTCCAACGGGCGACAGATAACGGATTATTTTAATTGCCTCCATCTTCTTGTCCTTATTATTGCATAACGCTCTTTCATCCATCCCCTGTACGGCTGGGAAACATTGCTCCATGCCTGCCTGTTCATGTCCCGAAGCACAATGTTCCGCCCCAAAGGCTCTTCTCCGGCAGCCTTTAGCACATTTCCTTGCTGTCTGCAATCTTTCTTCCGCATTTGCTTTTTGTTTCCAATCGGACATGAATCCCAAGTTATTCGCCCTCTCCGGCCGGACGCCGATAATCCGGATACCCGCTTTCCCCTTGAATCATTCCCCATTCAATCAACCATGACGATACCTCGCGCAAGAGAGGCGAAATCCCTGCGTTTTTAATGCTGATGCAAGGCCCTGAATAATATTGGGTGGCGTCCCCGGCAGGAATCGAACCTGCATCTAGTCTTTAGGAGAGACCCGTTCTATCCATTGAACTACGGGGACCGGACATGGCCCGTGCATGACAATAAACGGGAAGGCCTCCGCGCTCAAGCAAAAAGCAGGAGGAGTATGCCATGCATCGTGATTTTGAACAGTATTCACCAGGATAATTTTTACGGATTTCTGAAACTTCCCGTTTCCTCGCCTTTCTCCGCGCATCCCTGGCCGAATACGGCCATTGTTCCGATTACCTGCCGGAAGCGGCCCAGAATAATGAAATAACCGTCTTCCGCTGGTCCCTCGGGGCCGGAAGGCGCCGCCACTCCCGCAGAGAGTCATTTCCGCTGAATCTTATCGTCAAAAAACAACGGAAAGAAAACAATCCTCCAGAAAGCTCCGTCCAGATGTGCCAATGATGAAAAAACAGAGAAGAACAGAACCCCTGCATGAGAGAATATCCTCCGGAACAGCATCCCCCCCTGGAAAGGGGAACAGGCCATACAAAAATCTTGAGAAGGGGGCGGAAGGGCCGTAGCGTTGCCGTATCATTCCCGCCATGCTCAACTTCGTTTACGATAACAAAACCACTCTTATTTTCGGAAAAGGCACCCACCATGAAACGGGAACCCTTCTCAAGCCGTTAGGCAAAAAAATCCTGCTTCATTACGGTAGCGGCAGCATCAGACGTTCCGGTCTTTACGATGCCGTCACGGCGTCCTTAAAAGCCGCCGGCGTGGAGTATGAGGAACTGGGAGGCGTCCAGGCAAACCCTACGCTGCCCCTGGTGTATGAAGGCATCCGCCTCTGCCGGAAACACGGCCTGGGCCTCGTGCTGGCCGTGGGAGGAGGCAGCGTGATTGACTCCGCCAAAGCGATTGCGCTGGGCGTTCCCCATGAAGGGGACGTATGGGAACTATACCTTTCCAAAAAACAGCCTCAGTCCGACCCTCTGCCCGTCGCAACCGTGCTGACCATTCCAGCCGCGGGCAGCGAGAGCAGCCCGAATACGGTCATCACCAATGAAGAGACCAGAAGAAAACTGGGGTACGGTTCCCCCAAACTGCGCCCCGTATTCAGCATTATCAACCCGGAATTGTTCTTTACGCTCCCGCACCGCCAGATGGCCAATGGCATCAGCGACATGATGAGCCACATTTTTGAGCGCTATTTCACCAAAACCCTGCATACGGACCTTTCCGACAGCCTTTGTGAGGCCACCCTGCGCACCATCATGAAAAACGCCCGCATCCTGAACGGGAACCTGAATGATTACAACGCCTGGGCGGAAATCGCGTTTTCCGGCAACATCGCCCACAACAACCTGTTGGGGATAGGCCGCGAACAGGACTGGGGCTGCCACGCCATGGAACACGAATTGAGCGCACTGTACCATGTGGACCACGGAGCAGGCCTGGCCGTCGTCACCCCGGCCTGGATGAAGTATGTTTCCCCCAAACACCAGGAAATATTCGTGCAGTTCGCCGTCAATGTGATGGGAGTGGAAGGTTCCTTCCGGGAACCGTCAGCCATCATCCGGGAAGGTATTTCCCGTCTGGAACGTTTTTACCGGGAATTAGGGCTTCCGACGACTATGGAAGAACTGAACATCCTTCCCGGGGATTTCCCCCTGATGGCGGAACAGGCCGTCAGTGTGCGCGGCCCCGTCGGCGGCCTGGAAAAGCTGGATGTCCGGGACATCCAGGCCATCTACCGTCTGGGTTGCAGTAATCTGCAGCACGCATGACGAAAGGGGAAAAACGTCTGATCATGGAATACCCCTTCCCTCACTCCCGGCCTTGTTGACAGCGTTAAGACAATCTCCCTTTTCCCGCAGCCTACTTGCAACTTGCCAGAGATTTTACTTGGAAGTAGTCTGGCGGAATGAACAGATTCTTTTCCGCTCTTTTTCTGGCGGCAGGATTGCTGGCCTCCGGAATGCCGTCCCCGGCGGACGCATCCACCCCTCCGCAACAACATGCCCTTGCGGAGGGTAAAAATTCCCCTGTTTCCCCGCAGCAAAGGAAGCAAGCTGTTGAAAACCTTGAAAAGCTTCTGGGCAAAAGGCTGTTCAAGAAAGCGGCGGAACAGGCCCTGAAACAACTCCATGAATATGACGACCAATACAGCGGGACAGATCTGCTTCTTTATTACCAGGCTCTTACCCGTCTCAATGCCCTGGATGATTCCATCAATCTGGATTCCATTCTGCAGGAACAGATGAAGCGCCACGGCGCCAATCCCCATTTCCTGAGGGACGCCGCACTCCTGTACCAGAGTGCCTGCCATACGTTCAAACTGGTGGACGGCGCCTATATCCGCGGTACCGGGCCATGGGATGGAGAATATTCCGGAGAAGCAAGGGACCGTGTGGAAGCCCTGCGGTGCCTTGTCAAAGCCATGCAGCTTGCGGAGAAGGGCAACAACATGAAACTTCTGGGACAACTGCGCTTCATCACGGCACAGGCGTTGCCGGTTAAAGGAAACCGCTACGCTCCCCTTTCCGCCTTCCAGTCTTACGCAGCCCTGGGGAACCTGACCAACCTGAAGGAATTGCCGGATTACGTCTCCAGAGAGGAAACATCCCCTTTTCGAAACGTCGCCACCGTTCCCGTCATGGTCAATGCCGGAACAGGAAAGCCGGAAGTCATTTTTTACCATGCTTCTTCCTCCTGGGAAACAGCTAAAAACGACGGGGAACGCATGCGCTGGCTGCTGGACGCCGCCATTCAGGCGAATCCGGAACTGGCCAACCAGGTCAATTATTTCACCGCCTCCTGGTGCCGCCGGCTGTTTTCTTATGCCAATACGGCGCCGGACCAGGAATTCGTGTACGGCCCCGGCAACGCGGGCATGGTGGCGGGCATCAACCCGGCGGAATTAAAAACGGACCAGACCATCGTTAAAACCGACCGGACGGGCAACGGTAAATTCCTGCTCACCAACCTTCCCCCTGATTATAATTTCATCCGGATTGCTTCCGCCGTCCGAATAACGCCGGAGCCGGATTACTACGTTAACGCCGCCAATCTGGCAGCGGACGAATTCCTGGCCCGCAACCAAAGGCCCGCTGCCGCGCAGTTTTTAGGAAAAATCCTTCAAACCTGGAACGCACAATCCTGGAATAAAAAGGACAAGGAGGAATTTCTGGACGTGGCGGACAATCTGAAAAAACGCATCGCCTCCATCACGGAACCCAACGGAACATTTGATACGGATAAAAGAACGCTGCTGGCGGGAGAACCGGTGACTGTTTCCTTCTCCTACCGCAACGCTTCCCGGGCCTGTGTATCGGTCCGCCCCGTGGATATGAAACGGTGGCAGGAAGAACGCATGGACAAGGTCCAAACCTCCAAAACGCTGGGAAAAGCTTACAAAGACAGGTATTCCAACCTGGGGAACCTGCTCTTCAGCCTGTTGCATGACTCATCCTATGCCCGCTATCTGGGAGAGGAAATCAAGGGGGATGAGATAACCCTGACTCCCGGGAACCGGCACCTGAACCGCATCGCACACATTCCCGTACCCACCCGCAAACCCGGCTGGTACCTGCTCACCGTCACACTGGAAAACGGCTACCGGTTCCATCGCTTTCTCACTCTGTCAGACATGGTGCTGGTACGCCGTTCCGTTCCGGAAGGCAATCTCTGGTTCCTGGCGGACGCCGGAACGGGAATGCCCGTGGAAGGAGGCAACCTGCGGCTCCTCCGCTACCGGCAGGATAAAACGCTCCAAAAACGCCAGGTAAAGGGGATCACGGACAAGGACGGAGCCATGACAGAAACAATCCCTCACCGCCATTCCAGCGCCCCTCCCTGCAACATGTTCCTGGGCATCGCTTCCAAGGGGGACAGTTATGTGCTGGCGGGAATATCTGACTACGGCTGGGAATCCGGCAATTACCTCATGGATACGGCCAACAAGGCCTCCGACTCCTATTCCTGCTTTTTCCTGGAAAGCCAGCCCGTGTACCGCCCCGGACAGACGGCCTGTTTCAAAGGCGTCCTCTTCCGCCCGGACATCGCGAATCCCGGAACAAAAGACTGCGCCGGGAAAAAACTGACGCTGACCATTGCCTCTCCAACAGGGGATGAGAGCATTTTCCCTCCAAAGACCGTCACGACGGATTCCACAGGCAGCTTTGAACTGGAACTGCTCATTCCCGCGGACGCCCCGCTGGGCCAGTATGGGGCCAAGCTGAAACTGCATGACTCCGCAGATCCGGATTTCCGGCTGTATGCCCCCCTTTTCCGGATGGAAGAGTATAAAAAGCCGGAATTCTCCGTCAGAATGGATGCCCCCGCCAAACCTATCCGGCTGGGACAACCCATTCCCGTCGCCATTCAGGCGGATTATTACGCGGGCGGCCCCGTAAGCGGGGGAAAGGCAACCATCACCATCACCCGGACGCTGGGGGCGAACATCTGGACGCCTTACTGGAAATGGAGCTGGCTGTACGACAGGTCTTTCAGCCCGTACTACATTCCCTTTTTCCCGGATGCGCCTCTGACCGTCCTGGAAAAGACGGTGCCGCTGGACAAGGACGGAAAAGCATCCGTAGAATTACCCACGGCGCAGGATGCCCGGGATTTCCCCTCCAGCAACGTCACCTACCGCGTTTCCGTCAGCGTGACGGACGCCTCCCTGCGGGAAGTTTCCGCTTCCGGACAGGTCATTGCCACTTTCCGTCCGTTTAATATCTTCACCACCCTGAACCGCGGCTATGCCCCCGCCGGAACGCCGGTCCAGGCATCCATTACCGCGGCCACGGCGGATGGCGCCAAAATTGCCCATGCCAGGGGAACCTGCGTCCTGCAGCATATCCGTGCGGACGGCAGACGGGAAACGCTGGAAACCTGGGATATCGCCACCGGGAAAGATGGGGAAGCCTCCCTGTCCTTCCAGACCGGGGAATCCGGCCTGTATTCCCTTTCCACAACCCTGGAGGACGGGCACGGCAACAAGGTGGAAGAATCCTTCCAGTTCCTTTCCTACGGCAAGGGCAAACAGAATCCTTTTAAAATCAATCCTCTTTCCATCCATCCGGACAAAAAGGAATACGCTCCGGGAGATACGGCCAGGCTGCTCGTCACCTCTGATTATCCGGACGCCCGCGTCTGGACCTTCCTGCGCAACTCCTGGAAAAACGAATCCCGCCGTCTGGTTTCCCTGGACCGGCAGACAGCCCTTGTGGAATGCCGCCTGACCCGGGAAGATATGCCCAATATGGGAGTCAACGCCTTCACCGTCAGAAACGGAGAACTTCATGAGGCTTCCGCCGAACTTCTGATTCCGCCCGCCGGACAGCTTCTGGCTCCTTCCGTAGTGCCGGGCAAATCCCAATACCGGCCCGGTGAACAAGGCAACGTCACCATTCAGGTCAAAGGGCCGGACGGCAAACCCGTCAGTAACGGCATCGTCGCCCTGGCCGTTTATGACAAGGCTCTGGAATACATCGCACGCCCCAATATTACGGACATCTCCAAAACCGTATGGGGCAGACTGAACGAAACCGGCTTCCTCAGCCTGAAAAAAATGACGGCTTCCGGCACGCAGCAGGATCGCGGTCCGGGCCAGCCCTCTTTCCAATCCCTGCTCTACAGAAATTACGGACCTATGGCGAGAAAGGCCAAAGGAACCGTTAACGGCTTTGCGGAGGCAGTGTTCGATTCCGGTGCTGATGCTGCCGCAAACCGCGCATTGGCTACAGGAGCGGCCGCCCCCGCCGCCGTTCCGGTCATGGCCATGGCCGCGGACAAAGAAAGTGCAGAAAGCGAGTCCCTTGCAAACGGACAGGGAAATGCGGACGCGCAGGAAAACGGTTCCCCGCACATTCAACTGCGCACCAATTTTGCGGACTGCATCAAGTGGTGCGGCACGCTCAAAACGGATGAAGAAGGAAACGTTGCCGTACCCGTGGAAATGCCGGACAACCTGACCACATGGAAGGCCTCAGCCTGGGTCATCACCCCCGGATTGCAGGTTGGGCAGGCTTCCGCAGAATTCCTGACCACGAAGGACTTCATGGTCAGCATGCAGGCCCCGCGCTTCTTTGTGGAAAAAGACATCGTGATGCTCAGCGCCCTGGTCCGCAACCGGACGGGAAAGGCTGTCCGCGCCCGCGTTTCCATTTCCCTGAAAGACGGGTGCCTGGAACTTCTCCCGGCTGACGATCCGGCCGTGAAGGGGCTTTCCGCAGATACGGATAATTCCGCCGTGCGGGAAGTGGACGTTCCTGCCCAGGGGCAGGTAGTCGTCAACTGGTGGGCTGCCGCCGTCAGGGAGGGAACCGCCGCCGTCGCCATGGAAGCGTCGGCTGGCTCTACCGGAGACGCCATGCAGATGAACTTCCCCGTACTGGTGCACGGCATGAAGCAGCTCCACGCGGAAAGCGCCGCAGTGCTCTCCGGAGAACAGGAAAAGACACTTTCCATTTCCCTGCCGCAGCAGCGGCGCAGGGAGGAAAGCGAACTGGTCGTCAAGGTCTCCCCCAGCATCGCCCTCAGCATGGTGGAGGCACTGCCCTATCTGGCGGAATACCCCTATGGCTGCGTGGAACAGACGCTCAACCGCTTCCTCCCCGCCCTCGTCGTGACGGACACGCTCAAGCAGCTCGGCCTGAATCCCGGAGCGGCGCTGAAAAGCCATCGCAGCCTGAATCCCCGGGACATCAGGAACAAGGCCTTCCATGACAGCGTCATGAAAAAACTGGAACGCAACCCCGTTTATGATGAAGCCGCGCTGAAAAAGATGGCTGCCAGGGGAATCTCCTCCCTCCGGGAAAAACAGCTCTCCAACGGCTCCTGGGGATGGTTCGGAGGGGCGGAAGAGGGAGATCCCGTCATGACGGCCCACGTGGCTCACGGCCTGAAAATTGCTTCAAACACGGTCAACGTGCCGGAAGGCATGCTTTCCGGCGCTGTCCGCTGGCTGAAAAACTATCAGGAACGCCAGACAGCTCTTCTTGAACAAGGAGACAAATTCCGGAAACTGGAACAACTGCCGGACGGACCTGAAAAGAAGGAAGCCCTCCGCAAACTGGGGAATTACCGCCTGACGGCCTCCGCGACGGATACCCTAGTCTACTCCGTCCTGGCGGAATGCGGCGTGAAAAACCTGCCTATGGAACGCTACCTGTTCCGTGACAGGCTGGAACTTCCCGTCATCAGCCAGATTCAACTGGCGGAAATCCTGCTGGACGCCCACCGCATGGACGACTTCAACAAGGTAATGCCTGTCATCTCCCAATTCATCCAGCAGGACGATTCCCTGCAAACCGCCTGGCTGCGCCTTCCCAATGCAGGATACTGGTGGCGCTGGTACGGCAGCAGCGCAGCCACGCAGGCGGCCTACCTGAAACTGATGGCCAAGAGCGCCCCCGGCAATCCCGTCACGGCGCGCCTGGCAAAATGGCTGCTCGACAACCGCGCCAACGGTTCCTACTGGGACTCCACCAAGGATACGGCGGATTGCCTGGAAGCCCTGTCCGCCTACCTCCTCCAGACCAGGGAAGGCATGGAGGACATGGAGGCGGAAATCCTTTATGACGGCATTCCGGTTAAAACGGTTTCCTGCACGAAGGAAACCCTGTTCACCTTTGACAATGCTTTCCGCATGAGCGGGAAAGCCCTGGCGGACGGCAGCCACGCCATCACCATCCGCAGGAAAAAAGGCAGCGGGAACATCTATGCCAATTCCACGCTCAGCTACTTCTCCCTGGAAGACCCCATCCCCGCCGCTGGCAATGCCGTCACCGTGGAACGCTCCTATTACCGCATCCGGAAGGAAACGGTGAAAAACGGCTCCGTGAAGGACACCCAGACGGATGCAGGAGAGCTCGTCTCCCAGGGCAGAGACCTGACACGGCGCACGCTGTTGAAAAACGGGGACGTCATCGCCAGCGGCGACATCATTGAAGTGGTGATGACCGTGAAAACGAAGAACGACGTGGAATACCTCATGCTCCTGGATCCCAAGCCCGCAGGCTGCGAATCCCGGGAAACCGCCAGTGGATACGCCCGGCTGGGAACCGTCTTCGGCTACAGGGAAATAGGGGATGAAGAAATACGCCTCTTCCTTTCCTCCCTGCCCATGGGCCAATACCAGATCAGCCACCGCCTGCGCGCGGAACGTCCGGGACGCTTCAGCGCCCTTCCGGCCGTCATTGAGGCCATGTACGCCCCGGAACTCCGCGGCAACAGCAGGGAACATAAAATCGGCATTTCCATGCCTGTTGAACAGAATAATGACCAGCCGCAGTAGCACTGGGCAAAAACGCCACGATCAACACATATCCGAAAAAGGGCAGGCATCAACCCAAGGGGGAGTTATTTTTGTACCTCCTCTCCAATCCACAGCAAGGCTTGGGCAAGTAGACAAAAATGAACTTTAACGACGGAAACAATATGGAGTTGTTATTTTCCATTCAGGAGAAAAGCCGGAAACGACGGGGAAAGAGGAGTCAGAATAACGAGTCCTTCCAAATGCTCCGGATAGACACGTTTCCCCTGTATTCCACGCTCCTTCCCGTACTAAAAACTCTTGCAATCCGCTTGCGGAAGCGGAGAATGTGCGACCCGCCGCGCAGCGGGCCGCACCATGCCATCAGAAGCGCTGAAAGGACATATCGCGATGGGAGCGGCGGCCGTCATCTGGGGCCTCATGTCTCCCGTCAGTAAACTGGTTATGCAGCAGGGAGAAGTAAGTTCCGCTTCTCTCGCCACATTCCGCCTGCTGGGAGCGGCCATCCTGTTCTGGCTGGCCTCCGCTTTCGTGCCAAGGGAACCCATAGAGAGGAAGCATCGGCTGCCCCTGTTTTACGCCTCCCTGTTCGGAATCATTTTCAACCAGATGGCCTTCACGGTGGGCGTAGGGTTCACTTCCCCGGCGGATGCGGCCATCATCACCACCATTACACCGGTATTGACCATGATTCTGGCGGCGTTCGTCCTCCGGGAAATGGTCACGGGGAAAAAAATCATCGGGGTCTGCGCCAGCGCCATCGGAGCCATGCTGCTAATTTCCGGCAGCGGTGCGCATGCGGCGGCCCTCCCGGGAGACAACAACCTGCTGGGGGACATTCTCTGCCTGGCTTCCCAGTGCAGCGTAGCCGTTTACTTTGTTTTCTTTAAGAACCTGATTGGCAGATACTCTCCCGTCACCCTGCTGAAATGGATGTTTACGTATGCCGCAGCCGCCTGCCTCCCCTTCACCTTCCGGGAAGTGGGTTCCATCCATTATTCCGCCCTGCCCGTACAAACATGGCTGGGCATTGCCTATGTGGTGGCTCTGGCTACCTTTGTCAGCTATATCTGCCTGTCTTTCGCCCAGCAGAGGCTGAAACCCACCGCCGTCAGCATGTACAATTACTGCCAGCCGGTGATCGCATCATCCGTAGCGGTGATGTGGGGCATGGACCACTTCGGATGGATGAAAGTCCTCTCCGTCCTGCTGGTCTTCACAGGTGTGCTTCTGGTCACCGGAACCAGGGGAAAACGGGCCGTCCAGGAACAATAAACACGCCATTCCTCCGAATTTCCGCCTCCACACCCTGCCGGAAAGGCAAAATAATTCCTCTCTTCGCCGCCAACATGCGGCCCAATGCCGACTCACCTCACGGCACGCCATGCGCCGCCCCGACAATAATGAAAAAAATAGATGGGAAATCCCGCCATCCTGATGTAGCATTCCCAGGTAATTTTCCGCTTTCCCCCTTTCCGGGGAATCCTGCTTCCCTGCCATGAACCGATTCTTTCTATCCTGGGACAAACCGGCCTGCCGTGCTGTGGCGGAACGCCTGCTTTCCCTGGGAAATGGCTTCCATCGGCATCTGGTGCTGGTTCCCACACGGGAATCCGGAAGGCAGCTGAGGGAATACCTTGCCTCCATTTCCCGTACACAGGCAATCTTTGCTCCCCAGGTCATTCCGGCAGACCAGTTCCCCCGGATGGAAGAAAAGGAAGAAACGGCGTCCGCTCCGGAAGAACTGGCCGGGTGGCTCCTGGCCCTGGGGAAAACGCCTCACCGCCTTTATCCCCGCCTGTTTCCACGCACCATGCCGGAGGATTTTTCCAGCATGCTGGAAATGGCCGGCAGCCTGCAAAACCTGAGGCACGCCATGGCGAACCAGGGCGTCTCCTGCATCATGGCCCACCATGCCTGTGCGGGCAGAGACGAACGCTGGAAGGACATGGAAAGGCTGGAGGGACAATGCACGCAACAACTGGAAAGCTGGAAGCTTGAAGACAGGACCGCCATGAAGGCGGAAGCCCCGCCCCGGCTGCTGAATTCCCTGAGGGAAACAGGTGGAAACATTATTCTGGCCTGCACAGCGGAGGTGCCGCCCCCCCTGCGCCATGCCCTCCAGCATGCGGAAAGAAATGGCGTACCCGTCCAGATATGGATACATGCGCCGGAAGAAGAAGCCGCCTCCTTTGATTCCTGGGGATGCCCTCTGCCGGAAGAGTGGTCCCGGCGCCCCATCCCAATCCGCGACGGTCAAATCAGAATTGCGGCCAACCCGGCGCGGCTGGCTGAAGAAACGTGCCGCATCATCGCCCGCACAGCGGAAGGAGGAACGCCGGACATCGCCCTGGGCGTTTGCGATCCTGACATGAACGTCGCCCTGGACGCAGCCCTTCGCCAATACGGCTGGGGCCTCCACAATCCGGAAGGGAAGCCTTTTGCCGGAAGCGGTGTCATGGACCTGCTCCGCAACCTTCGGCGGGCACTGGAAGAAAAGGGGACGGCGCGCCCCGTCTATTCCCTGGCGCGCTCCTCCCTGCTCTGCGCCTCCCTGGGAATAAAAGGCCAGCAGGGTTGCTGCGCCGCGCTGGACAAAATCCAGCAGAAATTCCTTCCGGAAACGGAAGAATACCTGCTTTCCAGGCTGAAAGAGGCTTATCCCGGCGCCTTTCCTTCCATCCAGGCCATTCTGGAATGGCGGAACCGGATGGCGGAACCGGGAATGCTGGGGGAACGGCTGATGGAATGGTTCCCGGCCCTGGCAACCATCTATGGCCCGGAGACGGAAGCCATGGAAATGTTCCATTCCTGCCTTTCCGGGCTCATGCGTCTGCAACAGCGCTCCACCGCGTTTTCCAGCCCGGAGACGGCTCTCCTGCTCCTGATGAAATGCCTCCAGCCGCTGCGCGTCAGAAACAGGAGAAAAGCTCATGCGGCGCTGGATTCCCTGGGCTGGATGGAAGTTCACTTCCGCCCGGAAAAAAACCTCATTCTCACGGGACTAAACGAAGGGACCGTACCGGAAGGAGGCGTTTCCGACCAGTTTATGCCGGAGGAACTGCGGGAAACCCTGGGCATTGATTCCTTTAACCGGAAAAAAGCCCGGGACAGTTTTCTGCTGACCGCCCTGCTCCATTCCCGCGAACGGGAAGGCAGTCTCACCGTCCTTCTCTCCCGGACCAGCAGCAGGAACGATCCTCTGACCCCTTCCTCCCTGCTCATGCGCTGCCCGGAGGCGGAGCTGCCGCACCGCGTAGAACGGCTTTTCCAGGAAATCAGCGATGTGCCCGCTCCCCTGCCCTACCAGCGCGGAAACTGGCATCTTCAACCCGCGGAAGGCTGGAAGACCGCTGAGGACATCGGCGCGATGGCGCCCGGTTACAAAAACCCGTGGAAGGAAAGAGGGCTGGCCTTTTCCCCCTCCGTCCTCAAAAGGTTCCTGGCCTGCCCCATGCGCTTCTGGATTCGGGAGGCGCTGCACATGAATGAGGAAGAATTCCTGCCGGACAAAGAGGACATGGCCGTCAACGAACTGGGCACCATGCTGCACGACGTGCTGGAATGTTTCTGCCGGGAACACGCCGTCCTGAAAGACGGTATGAACGCAGCCTCCTTTCAGGACGCTATCACGGAAATACTGGAACAAACCTTCCGGAAACAATACGGCCCCTCCCCCCTCATGCCCCTGCTGCTGCAAAAACGCTCCATGGAACAGAGGCTTTCCGTTTACGCCGTTCAGCATTTGCAGGCCCTTCAGGAAGGATGGTCCTGCATTGCCTTTGAGCACCAGGTAGAAAACTGGATACTGGGCGGCTTCCCCATGAAATTCCGCATTGACCGCATTGACCGCCATGCGGACGGGCGCATACGGGTCATTGACTACAAAACGGGAGCGGCCTCCTCCTGTGAAAAAAAGCATCTGGAACCGCTCGGACGGCCGGACGCCCTGCCCCTGCTTTCCCCAGCCCTGCATCCCTACACCAAACGCCTGAAAAACGGGAAGCTGGCGCACGCGCGCTGGAAAGACCTGCAGCTACCCGTTTATGTGCTGTGGGCATCGGAAACCTACGGAGGGCATCCCTCTGCGGCTTATTACGCCCTCCCCGCCAATCCCATGGACATCGGAATCTCCTCCTGGGACACCCTCCACGACACCATGCCCGGATATGAGGAATGCGCGCTGGACAGCGCCTGTTCCTGGACGGTGGAGCTGATGAAACTTCTTCATGAAGGACGCGGTCTCATCACTGCGGAGGAACTGGGCTGGACACCGCCCTCTTATGACGTATTCAAGGACCTGATGACTTCCCGGAGGGAAAGCCTGCAGGATCTGCTGGGCCTCCGCCTCACCCCCCACCTGCCTTTCTAAGATGCCGCCCCTGACCAACATGCTGATCTCCGCTTCCGCCGGAACGGGAAAAACCTACCAGCTCTCCCTGCGTTTCCTGGGGTTGCTGGCTCTGAACAGCGGCAACCACCCCGAACGCCTCATCGCCATTACGTTCACCCGAAAAGCGGCGGGAGAATTCAAGGACCGCATTCTGACAGACCTGGCCGCGGGGGCCACGGATGAGGCAGGCGCGGCGCGGCTGAAAGAACGGCTCTGGGCGGTTATCAAGGGAACGGACGGGGAGCCCGGTCTCTGGCCCGGCGCTCCGGAGGCATGGAAGGAGGAAAACCTGCATCGGGAACGCTTCCTCCATTTACTGCACATCCTGGTACAGAATTTGGCGCGACTCAACCTCTGCACCATTGACAGCCTGTTTGCCCAAATTGCCTCCGCCAGCACCTTTGAGCTGGGAGTCAGCGGCTTCAGTATGATTGACCCCACGGCGGAGAAACTGGCGCGCCGTGAAGCCCTGCTCTCCCTGTACCGGGAATGCTCCGTAAACAGGGAGCGAAGGAAGGATTTTGAAGACGCTTTCCTTTCCGGGGCGGATTCTGACGCGGAAGCCGCAGACGCGGAGAAATCCATGATGCGCCGCCTGGGCACCTATCACGAACTTTTTCTGGATGTGCCGGATGCCGGGATGTGGGGAAACCCCGTCACGCTGGGCTTCACACCGGAGGAGCTGGCGCCTCCCGTCTCTCTGGAACAATTTGATTCCGTCCTTCATTCCCTGATTTTCCAGGTTCAGCAAACTCCTGCGCCGGAAGGGAAAAACGGCGTAAAAAACAAAGAACTGTTCCTACGCTTCCTGAACGGATTTTCCCAATACGCCAGGCTGGGCCGCGTGCGCTTCCGTACAGAGGGCGGTTCCGCCTGGGCTATTACCGTGGAAGAGGCGCGGGAAAAATTCCGGGATTTCTGGATGCCTGCTCTGGAAGAACTCATCCAAAGCTGGCTTCGCATGGAGGCCCTGCACACGCTGCGCCGCACCCGCGCCACGCACGGGCTGATGCTCCTGTTTGAGAGCAAATATTCCTCCCTGGTCCGCAACAGGGGGAGATTCCTGTTCCACGACGTTACGCGCATGCTGGGAGGGGGTACCATGACGCCGGAACTCAAACGGGACCTGCAATACCGCATGTACTGCCGCTATGACCATTGGATGCTGGATGAATTCCAGGATACGTCCCAGCCCCAATGGCGCGTCATCAAGCCTTTTCTGGATGATCTGGCGGAATCCAAAACCGGAAATGAAGGCAGCATTTTCGTGGTGGGGGACATCAAGCAGAGCGTGTACCAATGGCGCGGCGGAGACCCGGAGCTTTTCCGCTCCGTTTCTTCACAGCTTCAACTGGAACAACGCGGCATGTCCACTTCCTACCGTTCTGTCCAGCCTGTGCTGGACCTGGTCAACGATATTTGCGACTATGCCCGGACAGCGCCCGGGTGCGAACCTGCCTCCCTGGAACAGTGGGGAGAATATCCGGCGCACCGGTGCGCCCCTCATCTGGAAGACCGTCCCGGCACCTCCCAAATCTGGCAGGCGCCCAAGGCGGAAAACGTCTCCGCCAACAACGACCTGGTATGCCAAGCGGCGGCCGATATTCTGGAGCGTACAGGGGCCCTGCGCCGCGGCCTGGAAACAGCGATACTGGTCAGTACGAAAAACCAGGCTCTTGTCATCAAGGGCTGGCTGACGGATCACGGCATCCCCGCAGAAGTATGTGACGACGTTCCGGTAGGTGTGGACTCTCCGCTGGGAAAAAACCTGCTGTACTTCTTCCGCTGGCTGCTGATGCCGGGAGACCCCTTTGTCGTCGGCCTGCTCACCCACTCCCCTCTCCGGCCCCTCATCACGCAGGGAGGCCCGGAAAGCATGGGGTGGAAGGAATGGCGCCTCCTGCTGGAACGGGACGGTTACGCCGCCGTCATGGAGGAACTGGAACAGCGCCTGCTCCGGGGAGGGGCGGAACTGACGGACTTCCACCGCGACCGCCTGGCCGTCTGGCAGAATGAGGCGGAACAGGTGGACGAACAAGGCGTTTCCCTGGATGAATGGATCAGGCGCATGGAAGACCTGACCCGCCGGGAAGACCCCGCCGCGGGAATTGTCCGCATCATGACCATCCACAAATCCAAAGGGCTGGGATTTGACATCGTCATCCTGCCCCAGATCGGCAGGGATACACCTTTTGCGGACGGAAGGCATCTGACCCATTTTATCAAAAAAAACGGGGAGGGCGGTGTGGAAGGCATTGTCCTGGCCCCCTCCCGGCATGTCTATATGAATATCCCGCAATTCCGGGAACTTTACGGGGAATGGCGCGCCCGGCAGCAATTCGACGGATTTTGCAAGCTGTATGTGGCGCTTACCCGGGCCAAGCGGGCTACCTACGTTATCCTCCCGTACCGGGAAGACAAGGAAGAAACGGAGGCAGATTCCATGTGGAAAGTAGTCCGTTCCTCTATCCGGCCCCTCAACCGGGGAATGGAAGACATACTTCCGGAATCCGGAGCGTCATGCCTGTACTCCCGCGGTCTTGACGGGTGGTATGAGGAATTCCCGGAAAGCATACAAAAACGCGCGGAGAAAAACGCGCTGGAATGGCCTCCGCAAAAACCGTTGGCCAGAGAACGGATATCCCCTTCCGGCCTGTCGGAGGAAGCCTCCCCGCTTCAGGGAGAAAAACACGCGGGCGCAGGGAAAGCTGCCGCGCTTGGTTCCGCCGTCCATGCCGTGTTTGAACGGATTACCCGCTGGGATGATGAAAACAAACCGGCATGGGCTCTCCACCCTGCCACGGAGGCGGAACGCATCGTAGCGGAGTGCATGGAAATCCCATCCATCCGCGAACTTTTCACGCCTCCGGAAACGGCGCGCATCATGAAGGAACAGCGTATTGAAGCCATTGACGGGAATAACTGGATTTCCGGCATCATTGACAGGCTGATTCTTGATGGAGGCGGCGCCCGCATCGTGGACTTCAAGACGGACCATGCCGATACCCCTGAGCAACTGCGCGAGCGCCATGCAAACCAATTGAACGCTTACGCCCGCATCGTGTCCAGAATCACCGGAATACCGCTGGAACGCATTACGCGCACCATCGTCTCCACCTGCTTGAAGGAAACCGTCCCCATTCAATAACTCCCTCTTCCCGGACAAGTCCGTTTTCCCGCTTTTTCCCGCTTTTTCCCGCGCCTTATTCCCATTCCAGCTCTTTTCCGGCATGGGGCAGGCATTGCTCCGGCCAACAGGCCGGGATAGAAACGACCTGCTGCATAGACGGGAAAGGAAAAACGCCAAATAAAAAACCGCTCCGCGTGAATTACGGAGCGGCGTTGATAACAAAGGTCCTGTTCTTTCCGGTCAGTCCCTGCGGCGGCGCAGGAACAGGGCAGCAACGCCCAGCAGGCTCAATGCTGCCGTAGCGGGTTCCGGAACCTGCGTCAGGGAAAGGTAATTAAGGGCTGTAAGGCCGTACCCCTTACTCCCATCCCCCTGAATCGTAAGGGTAAACGTCCCGTCTTCCCCTACCACGACATTCTCTACCGTAGCATAAAGCCCTTTATTGGCAGTAGCGCTGGAAGTGGAAGCGTTCGCCGGAGTAAGGACTCCGGAATTATCACCCGTTACGGAAGAGATTTCGGCCCAGTTCCCGCTGGCGTCTGTGCCGAAGCTTGTCCAGACGGCATTGGAAACATCAGCGTTTCCGATCGTCCAGGTTTGACCGGCAAACACATCCTTGCCTGTGAACCCCCCAAAGATGGACAAGGCATACTCCCCGGCGGCAAGACCGCTGAACGTTACGGTGAAAGAACCGGACCCGTCGGCCGTCTGCGTTAAAAGACCGTCACGAAAAGTGTCCCCCAGACTGAAAGGCATGCTGCCGTTGAAAGGATTTTTCCAATCGGCTTCTTCCTCAACTGTCTTGGTGGTGGTATGGCCGTTATCCCCTACAGGCCATTCTGCCGTACTCCATGCCAAAGAAACGCTTCCCGGCATGCTGCCCAAAGCGGCGGAGGCACTATCATAATTCATATTGAGCACACCGTCCGTCGTGGCGTCACTGCGTCCGAAATCAATTTGCACCGTTGCCGCCTCTACGGCAAGCAAGGTACTTGAAATTAAAGCTAAAGACAACAAGGATTTCTTCATGGCAAAACGAAGTAAACCGGATCAACAATCCGATGAATGTCAAGCTGTCTTAATAAAAACATATTTTATTCATATTAAATATGTTATATATTTCTATCATATTGATGGAAGATGATTTATCCCAAAAAAATAAACGTAATACATGATTAAGTTTTCATGATTTGCCATTGACACCGGATTGTTGATCCGCGGACATTTGCCCGCATTCAAATAAAAAACGGAAAGGATTTGTAAAACGGCCAGAATAAAGCCGTCACGGTTCCGGAACAGCCACCCGGATGCTTTCAATCCCCAAATACCGGGCTACGGAACGATTGATAAATTCATCCGGATCCCCGCTGCTCATGCGCCACATAACGGAAACATAAGGGGCCAAAGGAACGGAATCATAAGGAGGAACCGTAATGTTTTTCTTGCCTTGTTCCAATTCATGGCGGATGAACATTTTCCGTTCCTCGCACTGGCGGTGGATACGGGGAAAAGCATCCAGATATCCGGAGCATACCCACAGGGCCGGACCAGCCGCCGCCAGCAGCACGCAGAATGGGAGCCACCGCCTTCGCACGGCATCCATCCATACCCCGTACAATCCCAGAATTCCCGTCATCATCAATACCGTGGCGGAAAACATGGCGTGCCATGCCGGAATCACGCGTACAAAAAAGCTGATTGCCATGGCATGAGCCACCAGAATAAACAGCAGGGAGACGCACATACGCCGCCCGGTCTTCCCCCGCCAGACGTTTATCCCCGCTTCCACAGTCAGCAGGATCAGAGCGGCAGCGGCAACGGCCAGCAAAATTTTAGGAATCGGCATGAATTCATAAAAGGCGTTTACCAATTCCGGAATGGCGCTGAAACGCTCCCCCCAGGAATGGAGAACGGCTGCGCCGCCCGCCGTCTCCGAATGAAGGCGGGCCGCATTGCCCGGAGCCAGCAGAAGAAAGGCCCCGCCCAGCGCATGGAATCCCCAGCCAATGAAAAACCAGCGGGGGAGAACCATTCCCCGGCAGCGGGCGTAACACCAGTACACGAACAGCATGCCCAGGGAAGCGGGAATCTGGTTTTCATTCGTCATGCCGGCGGCAAAAGCCATGACGCCTATCCAGAGCCAGGAAAAAGGAGTGTCCCTAATCCGGGAAGTTCCAGCCCATAAGGAGCGGTACAGGCACAGGAAACCCAGCCAGATGGCGGCCGACCAGGCGTAATTGGTCCCTCCGGACAGCCAGAACATCGTGATCCCCGGCCTGGATGAAGACGTAAGCAAAAGAAGCGCTCCCACGGTAAACAGCAGCACATCCCGCCAGTTTCCGGAATTGACCTTTCTTCCCCGCGCCAGAAAAAACATCATCAACGCCAGGGAAAGGAGCACGAAGGGATTGAGGGCCAGAAAAAGCCATTTTCCCGCCGTAGCTGTAAAAATAGCGAGGAACTCTCCCAGCCGGGGATTCCAGTGCATGTATGACCACCAGCACCGCTCCAGCACGGGCTGAAAAGCAAGGCGGTGGTCCGCCCCGAACACGGAATGCATAAAGCTGTCCCCAGTGAAAGGAGTCCACCAGGTAAGCAGCATGGCATACACAAGAAACGCCAGCACCACCGCCCGGAACAGGAAACGCGCCGCCAGTGACTGCTTCATGGAACAGGCCGGGATAAAAAACGCCGTCCGCAACTAATCCGCGACGGCCTTGAATACCGGGGCGGGCAGCTTGTCCGGCTTCTTGCCAAAGAAATCCCCCACATCCTTGAATGTCACAAACAGGAAGAACCCCATCAGCAGGAACACAAAGCCGAACTGGACGAATTCCAGAACTTTTACATTCAGGGGACGCCGGAAAACCAATTCAATGGCATTCATGACCACATGGCCGCCATCCACTACCGGAAGAGGCAGAATATTCAGAACCGCCAGGTTCACGTTCAACACCACGGAAAACCACAGGGCCAGCTTCCACCCTTCCTCCAGAGAGAACATCTTGTAAAACTGATTGGCAATTCCCACAGGTCCGGAAAGATGCTCCACGCCCACGCTGCTGCCGGGAGCCACCACCTTCGCCAAGGTATCCCCCATCCATTTCAAACTCTGCTTGATCTGCGCCCACGGAGAAGGATGGACGGTAACGTCACGGCCCACGGAACTCAGGTCCCAGCTCACGCCCAGAATAGGCTGGGCCCCCTTGAGCAGGGAACCGTCCGCACCATTGTGCCAATTCTCCGGAAGCTTCCCCTGAATATTCACCTGCCTTGCAACCCCGGCCCTGTCCGTCACATCCAGCAAGAGCGGTTCATTCTTCTTCAGCAGAACATCCAGTGCTGCAGGGTTCCAGAGGCGTTCCCCATTGGCGGCCGTAACCTCATCGCCCGGATTCAATCCGGCCAAGGCGGCAGGAGAATTGGGGATCACTTCCCCAATCACGCAGGGCATGGCCTGCATCAACCCCACCTGACGCATGCCGGAGCGCTGCCACCAGGACGTTTCCGGAATCCGGAATCCGCAGGAAATTTCCATCTCTCCTTCATGTCCAGGTCTCTGCACCGTAAAAACCACCCGGTCATGCTCGCCCAGCATGATCAATTCCCGCACGCCTTCCATATTGCCTGCCCACTTGTCTACAGGATGGCCGTCCACTTTCACAATCTTGTCGCCGGGAAGAATGCCGGCCTGAGCCGCAGGGCTGTCCGGAGCAACAAAACCGACCGTAGTCACGCCCATCTCCACATCCGGCTTGCCCACCATCCAGACGGCCACGGCAAACAACACAGCCAGCAGAAAAGAAGCGGCAGGCCCGGCGGCGGCCACGATAATCTTGTCCAAGGGAGTAACCGGCTTCAAATCCTTGGGAAGCTCCGCACGTCCTTCAATGGCCTCCATAGGAGCCATCTGCGGCAGGGAAACAAAACCTCCGGCCGGAATCCACCCCAGCCCCCACTGCACGCCGTTAACCGTTTTTTTCCAGATGGGACGGCCAAACCAGATTTGAAACCTGTCCACATACAAACCACGCCAGCGGGCAGCGAAAAAATGACCAAGTTCATGAATAAAAATCATGAAGTTAAACAACATCACCACGCCGAAAATAATGGCGATAGTGGCAAGGACGGAAAGAATGCTATCCATGGTAGTTTTTGTCGTTCAAGCTACCACGGGACTCTCCGGTGAACAAGCTTCAAAGATGTCCTAATGACAAAGTGGATGCTGATATTCCAAATGGATTTCAAAAGGTGCCTGATAGCCCAAAAAACAGCCTTTACCTTCCGGGAATTTTGAAGCCGCAAGTAAAAGACCGCGTCCCCTTTTTTCGAGCGGTACCTCTGGGAGAGGCGGCATCATCCCGGCCCGGAACCTGGACGAATAAAAGCGCCTTTTTTACCAGGAGAAAAACCGGCGGGGCATCAAACGCCGCAGCCCGCTTTTCTGTCCGAATCCCCTGAACAGCCTTTGCAATAAATGCCTCCGGAATTGGAAGCAGTGATTAAAGCTCCGTTGTGTTCTTAACAAAAATGCGCACTGGCGGAAACAGGATTTTTCCCAGCCGGCATGGGAAAACCGACGCTGCAATAAGAGAAACTGGCTGGCGCACTAAATGATGAACGTGCGAACACCTGCTCCATAAGGCATTTACAGGAAAATACCAACGGCCGGAACTGCCATATCCGGACATGAAAACAGCCTCCGGAAAATTATTTCCGGAGGCTGTCGGTTAACGTTTACTGAACAGATGGAAACTCCCGCACATTCAGGCGCGGAGAGCGGCGCCATCCTTGGCTTCAATGGCCTTCTTCGCTTGAGCGAAGATAGCGTCAAAAGCCTTTTCGTCAGAGACGGCCAAATCGGCAAGAACCTTGCGGTCCAAATCGATATTGGCGGCTTTCAAGCCTTCCATAAAGCGGGAATAGGTCAGACCGCGGTCGCGGACGGCAGCGGAAATACGGGCGATCCAAAGACGGCGGAATTGTCCCTTCCGACGCTTGCGGTCGCGGTATTCATACTGCCAAGCCTTGTAAACAGCATCCTTGGCGTAGCGGAAGAGTTTGCTGCGGAAACCGCGGAAACCCTTGGCACGCAAGAGAATGCGCTTACGACGCTTGCGAGAGGCCGGTCCATTAGTGGCACGTGGCATAGCTTATTTCTATTTCTATCTTGAACAGACTGTTCTTCCTCACCTCCCTGCAGTCTCGCCTGTTCTTATCTTCTCATCGGAAGAAGGCTGCATGAAGGCCCCCCGTTCAGCGGGGGGAAAGCTCGGCATTAGTCGAGCGTTTCCGCGGTTTAGGCGAAAGGCAGGTTCTGCTTGACTGCCCAGACTTGCGTCTCGTCCACCAGAGCCACCTTGCCAAGCTGGCGCTTGCGCTTGCTGGACTTCTTCTGGAGGATGTGGCGCTTGCCCTGTTTACGGCGCAGTACCTTGCCCGTGCCGGTTACCTTGAAACGCTTGGCGACTGCCTTGCGGGTTTTATTGATACCACCTTTGCGGGTCATGGTGGAAGGAGATTACAGGCTTTTTCCAAATACGCAAGTATTTTTTATGCAAATCTTTTCTTCAGACGATGGCAAATGGGCCCCTCCTGACCATCATTGCCCGGCGCCTTTGACGCAGCCGGCTGCATCAAGAAATAAAATGGGGAACATAACCGGCAAAGGATGATCAGACAGCTACTGCTGCCAGCCTGGGAATCCTCTGTCATCCGCCATACCCTTTGCCACTTCGGCAAGTGCTTATCATGAGAAATTTTTATATATAAGAAAAGACTGGAACAAAGAGCCCTTCATATACTTCCCCATCGGAGTAAGGCCTTCTTAGAATATTTCACGTTGACAGCAGACTCCGGTCCGGAACACTGACGTCACATCAGCAGAATTCTTTAAGCAATTAACTGTTAAACCCAATATCCAAATCACCGTCAAATGAGACCAAGAATAAGATGGACAAATATCACGGAAAAACAGCATGCCATCCTACCAGAAAGGTCATCCCCAATTCATCACGCCGGATATTATCCCCTGCCTTTTCCATATTCTCCGCGCATCTGCTTGATTTCATCCCTAATCAAGGCGGCGCGTTCAAATTCCAAATGGGAAGCAGCCTCCTTCATTTCCGCCTCCAGCCTGGCAATGCGCTCTTCCAGACCATACCCGGCTTCATCCTCCGCTACGCGGAAGGACTCTTCATCATCCTCTGCGTACAACTTCAACTGCCCCTGTTCGGAACGGCTCACCGTCTGGGGGACAATACCGTGTTCCCTGTTGTATTTTTCCTGAATACCCCGGCGGTAATCCGTCAGCTCAACCAACCGTTTGATGGAATCCGTCATCACATCCGCAAACAAGACGCACTCTCCATTCAAATGCCGCGCGGCGCGGCCCGCCGTCTGCACCAGGGATGTCTCATTGCGCAAAAACCCCTCCTTGTCCGCATCCAGAATGCACACCAGGGAAACCTCCGGCAAATCCAGACCTTCCCTAAGCAGGTTAATGCCTACCAGAACGTCTATCTTCCTGGCTCTCAAAGCACGTAAAATCTCCACACGCTCAATCGCATCCACATCCGCGTGAATGTAGGACACCTTCAATCCTACCCCTTTCAGGTACTCCGTCAAATCTTCCGCCGTCTTCTTGGTCAGCGTCGTGACCAGCACGCGTTCATTTTTGGCGACGCGTTCATTGCACATGGCGATCGTCTCGTCAATCTGCCCTTTCAACGGACGGATGGTAATCTTCGGCTCCAGCAGCCCGGTAGGCCGGATAATCTGCTCTACAATCAGGGGTGTAGAACGCCTGGTTGGGTCAAATTTTTCTACCGGTTCCGTGGATGGGCTGGGAGCAACGCGAATGTCCTTGGGAGAGGTAAACAAAATTCCTTTGAACCCTTCCGGAGCCTTTTCTCCGGATCTGGCGGCACGGCGCACGGGGATATACGTCCTATTATCCGCACGGCAATTTACCAGCTCAAATGGCCCCGGAGTAGCGGAAGCATATACAATCTGGTTCTGCCTTTCCATAAACTCATGGAATTTCAAAGGCCTGTTATCCAGAGCGCTGGGCAGGCGGAACCCATGCTCCACCAGAATATTTTTGCGGCTTCGGTCCCCCTCGTACATGCCTCCCAGCTGCGGCACCGCCACATGACTTTCATCAATCAGGGTCAATGAATCCTTGGGAAAGAAATCCAGCAGGGTGGATGGAGCGCTTCCGGGCAGGCGGCCGGACAAATGGCGGGAATAATTCTCAATCCCCTTGCAGAACCCCAGCTCTTCAATCAGTTCCAAATCATAATCCGTACGCAATTTAAGCCGCTGCGCTTCCAGCAGGCGCCCATGCTTCTCAAACCAGCCTACGCGGTCCTCCAGCTCTTCCCGGATAGCCTTCAACGCCGCCGCCCGTTTCTCCGGAGCGGCCACATACTGCTTGGCCGGGAAAAAAGTGTAGCTCCCAAGCCGTTCCCTCACACGCCCGGTGGCGGAGTCAATCAAAGAAACCCGTTCCACCTCGTCGCCGAAAAACTCTACGCGGATTGCTTCACCTTCCGAATAAGCGGGAAACACCTCCACCACCTCACCGCGCACGCGGAACGTGCCGCGGGTAAAATCAAAATCCTGCCGCTCGAACAGGCGTTCCACCAGCTGCTTCAAAAACACGTCCCGGTCCATGACATCCCCCTCGCGCATGCGCAGCGTCAGGTTCCTGTAATCCTCCGGAGTGGACAGGCCGTAAATGCAGGAAACGGATGCCACCACAATCACATCCCTCCGCGTCATCAGGGAATTCATGGCATTCAGGCTCAGGCGGTCCAACTCGTCATTAATGGCGGAATCCTTTTCAATGTAGGTGTCGGAACTGGCGATATACGCCTCCGGCTGGTAATAATCGAAATAGGAAACGTAGTAATCCACCGCGTTATTCGGGAAAAAACTCTTCAGCTCCGAATGAAGCTGTGCGGCAAGCGTCTTGTTGTGGGAAATCACCAGCGTGGGCCTGTTCATCCGGGCAATCAAATTCGCCATGGTGAATGTCTTGCCGCTCCCGGTCACTCCCAGGAGCCCCTGGTGCTTGTTACCCGCCTCCAGAGACTTGAGCAGCTTGCCGATGGCCTGCTCCTGGTCTCCGGAAGGCTTGAAGGAGGAATTCAACTCAAAAGACGACATACGCAGTGCCGTCAGTATATTGCTCCCGCCCCGCCGGGCTAGGACAATGTTTGACAATTTTCCCCTCCTGACCCAGTATATGCGGCATGTACATTCCCACACAGGAAGAACGGTATGCAAAAAAAGGGGGTGTTTCCCTCATCCTGTGCGTCGTAGTCCCTTCCTGCCTGTATGTCTCTCTTCTGTCCAAGCAGCTGATGATGGTACGCGGGCATGAATGGGAAGCTGTCATGAAACTCTTTCTGGCATTCACCTACCCGCTGGCGGCCCTCTTCGCCATGACGGGCATTCCGTTCTTCTGGTGGTCTGTGGGCATCTCTCTGGCGGTTCATGCCGGCATCGTCGCCTGGCTGAAAACAACGCCTCTCCTGTCCCCTAAAAAAGCCGTCTGCATCGCCCTGTGCCTGGGGATGCTGGACTTTCTGTTCGTGAAACTATTTCCTTTTCCGGCACAAATCATGGGATAAGCCTGCCCGGGAAAATATCCGGGATATTCCATCCTCCGGTTCAAGACTGCTTTAACTGGCTCGAGAATCTTCTTAATTTCACGCCTCGTTGTTTGGCATCAGTATCGCACTCCTCATACGCGAAACACTGCGCCCCGGAACCACCACCGGCGGCCAACACCGGCTTGGGATAAAACTTTCCTTTCTCCAGAACCTCCTTCACAGAATCAGCTACCAAGGATTTTCCATCCTTTACCGGCAGACAAACCAGGACGTACTCAATGCCTCCCCTTTCTAATCCGGAGTAAATGCGCCTTTGGGGAACCAGACATCCGCCCATGAATGGAAAATGCCGCCAGGATGCAGACACCCAACAGGGCAGCTAACTTTCCTATGGGTTTCTCACCACAGGTGCTTCCCACAAGCGCGTCAAAGGAAAAACTCCTGTTTAATCTTGAACGCCAGAGCCTGGTATGGCAGAGTGCGTCCGCCCATTCGTTGCGCCTGTGGCGAAATTGGTAGACGCGCCAGACTTAGGATCTGGTGTTGAAAAACGTGCAGGTTCGATTCCTGTCGGGCGCACCATCAATAACCCTCTTTAAGTAAATAACTTAAAGAGGGTTTCTTTTTGGCGTCAAAATAGATGCAAATTCCATAAAACGGCCCCAATCTGTGTACAAAGTGTGTACACTTTTAGGGCATTTTCCGCCTTATTTCATAAGGTATTTCTGTCATACGAATCACACAATGAGCGGCCCATTTGACCGCCTTGTAAAACGAAAATCTTGCGAGTTATATATAATTGATACAATACCAATACATTGTGTTAATTTATGGCTATTTACACTCTACACCATCAGGTGAGGAGGCTGGACGAAGCGCTCTGCGGCAATGTCAGGAAGTATTCGACCGGAGATATTTTGTTCTCAGGCCAGGGGAAACGAATCGTTCTGGGTGAATCCATTGCAGAAGGCGGCGAAGGTTCCGTCTTCACTGCCCATGTTGCATCGGAATCACTACTCGTTGCAAAGATCTACCATCCGAACAAACGAACACATTGGCGTGAGCAGAAGCTACGATTGATGTGTTCCCGGCCTATACGTTCTCCGTGCGTGGCATGGCCTCGTGCTGTGCTGTACGACGAACTACGACGCTTTGTCGGCGTTTTGATGCCCCGGGTGGACGGTGTTCCTCTCGGGGCATTTACTTCTCATGCGGAACTGCTGAAGAAACAGTTTCCATTATGGACTTGATACGACCTCATCAAACTGTGCCTGCATTTGGCTGGTGCAAGGCCTAAGAGAAAGGTATTTATTCAGAAGCTTGCCGTGAGGTTGGCTTCTTTTTAGCTTACTCTTCATTGAATGTGCAAGCACATGACCCATCTGTTCTCCCGAATAACATCTCTCGTATTTCCATCACATTGAATAGTTCAATGACCTTGATCACTTTCACGAGAGTACGTATCATGTGAAAAATAACAAAATTCCCATATGTATATACCTTTTCTGAAAATTCCGGACAAAGACTTCGATTCCATTTTTTATTGGGATACTGATAAGCGTTTGTACACTTTCGAAAACTCTCGACACAAGATAGGTGATATCTCAAGGGAAGAAGTTGTTACTATCGTACGGGCTGCTGAAATACCTCCGAGTGAAAGTAACGAGTACACAAAAAAATACCATGTCCCAGAATCCTGTTTCGAAGGTTATTCAAAAGGATTCTATCAATTCGAAATATCAGGGAAGAAAATCTTCATCTTTGAAAACCATGCTTCAGCTATCCTTGCATGGTTCCATCTTCAACAAGGTTCGAAATGCAACCTTATTACGTTTGACAATCATACGGATACGCTCGCTCCACTTCTGGCATATAAAAACTCTTCTTTGAAGGCAAATGAGGAAATCTTCATTAGTGAGTTAAATCACATGAGAAATAATTTGACAGAAACATTATTGAAAGGCCTTCTTACTCCGGGTTCCTATTTAAAGGGCAGAAAACGTAGTTCTTATGGAGAAACATTACATTTACGAAATGATGAACATATAACAACATCCATTTTTTTTGAACTTATTAATAAGGCATATATTGTATCACCTAAAATGGGCGATGATTTAAAAGACAGCCGAGAAGACTATCTGTCTCAAATTTATCGTCAAATATTTTACCTTAATGGCTTGCTCAAAAAAACAGATATGGATGAAATTGAAGATATTTTCGAAAGAGAATTTCAAGATTATCAGAATAGCAATATAGGAAATGATCTGATTGAACGAGTCATGGCTGTAATACCCGAGAATGAAGACATAATATTGGATATTGACCTAGACTACTTCAAGGATATCAAGGTATTGGAGAGCAACCTTTCGAATTACCGCTCTTTTGCTCGCTTAGTTAGGAGATGCAAGGGGATCACGATCGCAACCGAACCTAACTGGGTCGCAGATAATGTTGGATGGTATAATTTGAATGTAATAAATAAAAACACAGAAACAGAAGAATATGCATGGATATGGGGAAGATACTGGAATGCACAAGACTGCTTTGAGAAACTAATGATAATTATCCAGGCTAGTCTGGATAATAAAATATAGGGTAAAGGGGTTATACGGTTAAATAGACCTGTCTTTCGTACATAAACAATTTATTTGAAAATCCCCCCCCTCCCCACGTCATATATTCCTGAGGAAGTAGATTCTCTGCTTCCTACCTACGCCCGCCACCGTCAGGTGAGGCAACTGGATAAAACGTTCTGCGGTAATGGCAGGAAGTATTCGACTGGAGATGTTTTATTCTCAGGCCGGGGGAAACGAATCGTTCTCGGGCAATACACGAAGGATCGATCTTTGCCGTTCATCTGCCATCAGAAGCGACTCTCATTGCCAAGCTCTATCATCCACCACAACGGATGCGTTGGCGAGAACAGAAGCTTCGGTTGATATGTTCCCGGCCTATTCGTTCTCCGTGCGTGGCGTGGCCTCGTGCTGTGCTGTACGACGAACTGCGGCGTTTTGCCGGCGTGCTGATGCCCCGGGCGCACGGTGTTCCGCCCGGGGCTTTCGCGTTTCATGGGGAGCTGCTGATGAACCAGTTCCCCTCATGGACCCGTTACGATCTGATCAGGCTGTGCCTGAACTTGTCGGCATCCGTCCATGCGCTGCACCGTTGCGGTGTGATCCTTGGGGATCTTCATCCCGGCAATGTGATGGTGTCAGATAGGCGTCATCACTTATACTTTTTGATACTCCTACTTTTCTCTCAAAATTCGTTTAGGAGAGTTACACTGACGCAGAATCAAGAATAAGACGATAGAGCGTTTTTACCTTTCGCAGGAAAAGGTTTCCGATTATAACAGGGTTTATGATTTCCTCGTTCCATTCCTTATTAACGATGTCAGCGATGCGCTGCGGGTGGGAAAACTGGGATGAGCAGGATGGCGGCGAGGTGCTTAGACTGCATTCCGTGCTGCACCCGGGATATATTTTGGTATCGCAGGAAAGGGATCACTTCCGTATCGTTCCGGACATAACGGGGGTGGAGCTGTCTGCGCAATATATTACCCCTGATTGTCTTGATGCTTTCCTGACTTCGCTTGCCAAACAAGTTGGGGATGATTGTCATGACATGCCCCCTGTGGTTGCGGGAGATGATGGGGTTCCCCCCACTCAAACGGAAGCTCTTGCACAACAACGGCTGGGGCAAGCCCGCTACCGTGCGGCTCTGATGGCGCTGTGGAATGGTGCCTGCGCCTTAACAGGCGTGGACATTCCGGAACTGCTGCGGGCCAGTCATGCAAAGCCGTGGAGCGATGCCTCCGACAGAGAACGGCTGGATCCGTTTAACGGGTTGTTGCTTGAAGTCCGTTTCGATCAGCTCTTCGACCAGGGGCTGATCTCCTTTAACGATGACGGCATCATGATGACTTCAGTCCGGCTGAGCACGGATCATTGCCGCCGGCTCGGCATTACTCCGAATATGCGTCTCCGTTTTATCCGTCCCGCTCATCTGCCTTATCTGGCATGGCACCGTGAGCGGGTGTTTCGAGACCGGAACGCGTGACAGGAGGTCTGCCCAGCTGACGAAATAAATGCATGAGTTCAGCCGGGTGAATCGTGTTTACATTATTTTGCCGCCTTAAAGCAAGGCAGGCAGCATGGCGTCAACTTTGTTTGATGCTGGCAGCCGGTTGAACAGTGAACACGCTGTGTTGGCAATTTATGAGATACTGGCGGTAAGTTGAGTGGGTATTATTCATTCGCGTCCCAGGCTTCCAGAACGAGGCGGCGGGTGCGGTATTCCCCGTAGAGTTTTTCTTCCTTGCGCCGCAGGCCGGGGAAGGTCTGGGTGGGGCAGTCGTCTCCAAAGAAGCTGGTCGGGTCCAGGATGTAGGCCAGTTCCTCGCGGGTCAAGCCGTAGAGCCTGGCGATGCGGGCATCCAGCTCCGCGCGGAGGATGGCGCGACGGTCGGAATCCCACGGGAAGGGATCGCCCTTGTAGCCCATGTCTTCCGCCCACGGACGCATGGATTCGCTGGTATAAGACAATTCCAGAACGCGGCTGCTGATGTAGTCCACGTCCGCAGGACTGTAAGCTTCCGGAGGCAGAACAGGAAACTGTTTCACATAATGATAGTTCATGGAAGTTCCTCCCTGCTTCATGCGCACAATGTAATCAAAGCACAAAGCGGATAAGTTGGCACAGAGACAACTCCATAAGCGGCGGGATATACCATTGATTGGCAAAAGAAGTGGCAATTTGTTTCCTACCGCCGTAAAGGGAATGAAGGAACACACAAAGGTGCGTTCATTGGTTGCGTTCGTAATATCCCTGAAGCCCAGCAGCCATCGGGGGGCGGCGGTGATATCTTTGGGGAGATGGGAGAGGACGTGCGCACGTTTTACCCAGTAGCGGGGGGAGGGTTCCCAGCCGGGCTTGGCGTGCTCCTCCGGCGTGGCGTCCCTGGCATCCGCCTTGCCTCCCGTGCCGGTGAAGGTAGCCCAGCGGTGGTCGTAGTGGTGTACCATCTTCCCTTCATACAGAGGCAGGACGTCCTTTTCCGGCTCCGTCAGGAAGAGGCGGCTATCAGAGGTCATGTTGAACAAGCCCTGTCGGAATTTAATCCCCCACGGATTTTCTTCCATATCCTCCCGCATCAGGACGGGTGCGCGGCGGTAGAGCTTGCGGCACAAGCGGGCGTCTTCGCCACACCGGAAGAGAGGGCAGGTGCCCGTATTCGGGTTGATCAGGGCAAAGTCCTCTGCCGTCATCGTAAAATGGCGCCGTTTGTCTGTCAGCTCCCGCGGGTGGACCAGGTAGTAGGCGAAGTTCGCCTGTTCCGCCGAAGACAGGGTGAGTGTGCAAAAGCGTTGGCGGCTGTCCACATCAGGGAAAAGTTTCTCCCTGTTCTCAAAGTCGTAGAGAGAGGCCAGTTGTCTGCCCTGCACAATGGATTGGAAAAAAGCCTTGGTGGAATCATCCGTGGCAATGCCGGTGGGAACGATGAATCCGGCGCGCCCGTCAGGTCGGCGCAGTTGGCCGTCCAACTCGGCAAAGAGGGCGTAGAAATTGACAATTCCCACACCCGTCAGGGGGAAGCGACCGCCGTCCTGCGCCGGGGTGTGGTAAAACAGGCTTTCCGCCCCAGCCAGGCGCAGGGCGGCTTCATACTGGCGGAACAGGGTCTGTTCCCACGGAGCAGGAGCCCCCTTCGTTCCTTCTAGATACTGGGTCAATAAGCCCTTCTCTAAATACTGGATGAGTATTTTTCTGGTATGTCCAGAAGCACTGGCTATGGCCGGGCAACGGGTGGAGAAGTATTCTTCCTCCTTAAGTTGGTGCTTTTCCCAGGGAGGGTTGCCCAACACGCAGTGGAAGCCGCCTTCCGCCATGGCCTCGGGAAAACGCAGGGGCCAGTGGAAGACGCCGGCGGCACGGCAGGCGGCTCGCGCGGCGGCAACGGCAGGCTCATCAATGGAGGCGAGTCCGTTTGCCAGACCTTCCAGCAGCGAAGTGGTCGGAATATCTGCTCCGGATGTCTTGGGCAGTAGAAAGGCGCCTACCCAGACATCAGCAGCTATAGTCTGTATATCGCGTTCCTGTTCTTTGCGGATATTGCTCCATGCTCTTTCTTTAGCCCGAACCTCGGAGGGGGAGTCTTCCGGCATTTGCTCCAGATCGGCCGGGCGTTTGGGACTTGCCAGCGCCAATGATCTGTTTCCGCCGCGAAGAAGCTTGACTGATGCCGTGTTGCTCTTTTTCAGCTCCTTGCATATTTCCTTGTCATCGCCCGCCAGGGGCTTGTAGGCATCTGAAGAAATACCGCAGCTCAAACACTTGGTATCGATGATGCCCAGCAGGGAATTACCCACCTGCAAGTGGTGGTCCAGAAAAGAGAGCGGCTTGCCGGGCTGGTACCCCTCCAGCCACAGGTTCATGCGTACCAGTTCGATCGCCATGGCGTTGATGTCTACGCCATAAATACAACGGCTGACGACATCGTGCATGGCTTTCAGAAAGTCCTCCTGCGTGTAGGGACCGCCTGCACGGATGGCCGCCAGCGTTTCCGCCATGCGGCGCGCGGCCCCCAGCAGGAAGTGGCCGGAGCCGCAAGCGGGGTCGATCACTCGCAGGCGAAGCAGTTCTCCTTCTGTCCCACATTGTTCCAGCAGGGGATCCAGGGCGGTATTCAGGACCTGTTCCACCAGACAAGCAGGTGTATAATAAGAACCAGTGGATTTGCGGGCATTGCCTCTGGCCTTGTTCGGGTCTTCGCAACCGCCCTGCAGGTAAAAGCTTGTCAATTCCGGTGAAAGAACAGGGGTCAGTTCCAGCAGGCTTTCATAGACGGACCCGAGTTCTTCTGCGCCCATATAGCGGTAATCTACGCGGGCAAAGGCGGCTGTCCTGTCTGCGCGAAACCAGCGCAAATGCCGCAAGGCCAGCAGAAAGTATTTGTTGGACAGTACGCATTCGTTCAGGTGCGGGCATTGGTCTTCTGCAAACAGGCCTCCTAGTGCAGGCAGGGCCAGGTCTCGTTGAGGCTCATTGCTTGCCAGCGCCTTAAAGACGATGCGCTGAGCCTCCCACAAGTCATGAAAGCGTTCGTCGTCATCGGGATTCAGCGCCCTATCCACCAGACGGGATAGGGAATAAGCTGCATCGTAAGCCTTGGCAGCCGTAGTCAGGCGACGGTCATGAGCGTGAATCAAATCGCGTTCTTCCGTCACGGAGAGGAAGATGAGACGGTACACCGTGCGCATCAGTTCCTGATAGAAATCGTTGGCATTTATCCTGCCTCCACGCAGTGCGGCGCGCAGCTCATCATTGCCGGAGCCTTTGCCATGCAGGAACCCCGTACCCAGCGCACACAACGCTCTTTCCACACTGTCACGCAAACCGTCACGGGCCCGGCTGCCCTGTTCCTCCAGTTCCCTGCGCCAGTCCTCCCACAGGCATCCGGACGGTTCTCCCGGGGTACGCAAAGCGGCGCGGGAGGAATGCATGAGCCTCCACATGGCATCAAATGCGACGGCATCTGCGGTAGAGAGCATGGTGCTCAAATCTACTTCCAGGTAGCAGGGACGGGACAGAGCCGGGTTGTCACGCATCAGCCGCAGCGTCGTGCCGTTCGTGACCAAAGCCCACAGGAACCGACCGGATTCATTCAGGAATTGCTGCATTAGCCTCGCGGGAGCCTGTTTCATCCCGTGACCGAAATCCATACTTTTATCCAGGTCCTGCGTAGCCGGTACGACGAGTACGGGAATGACACAGCTTGCCTCCGGCCCGGCAATATAAGTAATGGGATAGAGGCGTGCAGGTTGATCATCATCGGCGGCATGTCTGCCAGCAGGGATCCCCTCTGCGGGACATTCGCCCAGTTGATACCCGAGAACATCTTTCAGCAGGGTGTGCGCCCACGGCCTGATGTTGGTATATCCGGACGCGGAAAAATGGTGCCAAGAGGCGCGGGCAATGGAAAATGCCTTACCGATTTCGTTAAGCACAGACCAGCCGGCAGGCAGCTGAAACGCCGCACCGTCCTTATCCGTGCAGGAAGCCTGGCGTTTATCACGGACGCGTTGGAGCAGATCCGGAGAGAAGAGGTTATAAACGAGGTGCAGGCAGGACATGGAGAGGGCTGGTAAAGATTTAACAGTTAATAGTGGAATTTGCTATCGTTTCCGTCACAAGAACCGGGGTTAGAGGGCAGGCATTAAAATGCAGACAGAAAGCAGGTCCGGGGGCATCAGAGCCTTTACGGAAACGGAACCCGCTTTCTGCCTGGCAGCGGCACGAATGCGGTCATGATCGCTTTTCAAGACTTCGGCTCGTTCATGGATGAGGGCGGCGAACGTGGAGATGTCATCCTTCCATTCGTCGAGAGCCGCATTCACGAAACGCTGAGCGGCGGCATCGACAATGTTCCCTCCGGGTTTGAGTTCGCGCAGGAACTTGTTTTCTTCTGCCGTGGCGATATGGAGCGGGCCGGAGCCCGTGCGGATGAGCGTCAGCAGTTCTTCCGCCATCAAATCGTGAGTCTTCTGGTTAAAGGTGTAGGTCAGGCAGTAGCGCAAGCGCAAACTGAACACGGTCGTCTTTTCCGTAATTCCGGAAGCTACTTTTACCGCGGCAGCTCGCCCGACTTCATTACGATCAAGCGCACGCTCGGCAATGTAGTCTGCCAGCCCGGAAGTAAGCGGATGGGTACGTGTAAGTTCCAGTACACCGGAAACAGGTTGGAAGCTGAAGCGGATTTTACCGGACAGCTTGTGTTCTTCGAGACGGGTACGCAAAGCGGCCGGAAGGTTGGCGATGTTGATAGTCCACGTAGAATTGTTATCCGGTTCCAGAGGAGCGCCCAGAAATACAGCGGCGGAGATCATAAAACGCTGCAGGTCTTTCGTAGAACCGATCAGTTCCTGCTGCCGGCGGAATTCGGGTTCCACGTCTTCCGGCCGCATGGGCTGCTGGGCAAAAATGGTACGGGCTACACGTTCCGTAGCGGCTTTCCATGCCTTGTCCATCATTTTATCCACTTCTTCAAAACCGTCGAACATAAGTTGCTCAGCTTTGCTGTGGGAGTCACGGCGTTTCAGCAGGGCGGCACGGATAAGAGCATCCGTAATGGCTTTTTCGTTTTCGGGAATGGGCACCTTAATGCCCAGCTGATCCTGAATAGCCTTGGCCTTGCGCAGAATGACTTTCAGGATGAAGCCATCCACAGGGTTATCCAGACCGTAGAGCATCAGACACTTTACCGTAGGCGAAGTCTGGCCGTAGCGGTCCACCCGGCCTTCCCTCTGTTCGTGGCGGGACGGGTTCCAGGCAAGATCGTAGTGGACAACAGCATTAAAGCCTTTTTGCAAATTGATCCCTTCAGACAGACAGTTGGTAGCCACCAGAATACGCCTGGGGTCAGCAGTCAACGCGGCTACTGCCTCTTCACGCTCGGAAGGTGCAAGATTACCCGTGACCACCTGCACATGGCACGTCTTAAACGCTTTTCGCAGGTACTGGCCTACGTAGTTTGCAGTAGAAATAAACTGACAGAAGACAATGGGGCTGAATCCGTCTTGAATCAGCGGTTTTAACCCTGCGATAAGCGCCTTGAGCTTCGGGTCATTTTGCGGACCGTACAGGGATTGCGCCTTGGCCATCAGACCGCGCAGGACGCTTTCTTCCCCGGCATCGGCAAGAGCGGGAGTTTCTCGATCGGCAGCGATTTCATCATCGCCTTCATCGCCGGTCAGTTCGGAGGTAATTGCTTGCTCCGCATCTGTAGCAGGCACGCCGTTCAAGCGTTCGTTCAGGGCAGATACGGCAGAAGCCGGGCTAGAAGAAATACAGCGAAGCAATGCCAGCGTGGCGTACCAGATCATACGGTTATCGCGGTGGCTTTCCGCCATCTTGATGCAGTAGTCCTGAACTTCATCGAAAAAGGTACCCCATGCCCCGGTAAGCTGGTAGGTGGCTTCGGAAGAAAGGCGGGTGGGAAACAGAGACTGATCCTGCTGCCACTTGGTGATATCAGCACGCTTACGCTGCAGAAGGTAGCGTGCCAGGCGCTCACGCAGGGCTTTACGCTGTTGCTGACCGGCATCCTGCAGGGAGGTAAACTCGGGGTTCAACAGGCCAAGCAGGTTGTAGAAACCTGAATCAATGCCGGAGTGTGGCGTCGCCGTAAGAAGAATCAAATGGCGGTTATGGTCGGCTGCCAACTCTTTCAGGAGCCTGAAGCGTTGCTGTACACCCTGTCCAACGGAGGTGCAGGTGTGGGCTTCATCCACAATCAGGCATTCGGGGGCCGCAGACAAAAAGGAGTGGCGGTGCGCATCAGACTTGATGTAGTCCAGGCTGATGATCGTTACCGGGAAATGATCAAAGAACGAACGACCTGGAGGCACCTGCCGTTCCAGATTTTTTACCGTGGAAGAGGTGACGGCAGTGGCGCGGATATTAAAGCGGCGCTGCAATTCCTCCTGCCATTGATCGACAAGGTTCGGCGGGCAAAGGACGGAGAAGCGCGCCACTTCCCCACGATCCATGAGTTCACGCACAATCAGCCCGGCTTCAATGGTTTTGCCGACACCTACGTCATCGGCGATCAGCAAACGGGTGACCTCCTGACGCAGCGCCATCATCAGGGGCACCAGCTGGTACACGCGGGGTTCTACGGCGATATTGCCAAAAGAACGGAAGGGGCCTGCACCGGAGCGCAGACGCATCAGCATGGCATCCTGAAGCAGACGCATTTCCGACCAGTTGCCACGGCATTCGGGATTCGGCAGAGGGAAGTTGGCTGTTACGGGCGCCTCTCGTTCCAGCGCGGTGACAATCCAGGCAGACTCATCAGCCGTCCCGGCAAGGGGGCGCAGGTGCAGAAAATCCGGTTTGGAGTCGGGTTCAACAACCCAGTCACGTCCACGCGCATGAATGAGAGAACCGGGAGAGAATGCAGGGGAATCAGGCATCAGGACAGGAGGGCTTGAAGTTTGTTAAAAGCGTCTGCATCGGAGAAAGAGGGGAAATACACGGATACGATGCCAATATCCTGCAGGGTATTGAGATCGGCAGGAGCAGGACGGGCCATAAACACAGCAATGTAGGCATCCGGGTAGAAGAAATCCGCCTTGATACCCGCTATGGATTTATTGCTCTCTTCCGGAGCCGGAATGCCACGGCGTTCAAGTTCTTTAAGCCATGGGTGATTTGTCACAGAGGAAGCGGAGGCAAGTGTTTCCAGACGGCATTGATTGTTTGACATGTCCTGCAGGAGCGTACAAGTTTCGTCTGCGGAACGGTCAATGAGCGCGTGTTCGGTCTGATTGTAGTAGGAGAGCAGACAGCGGTAACAGCCCTTGCCGCAACGGGCATCCTCCGGTTTGTCCTGTTCGGTATCGTACAGGACAGCGTCACGAAGCTCGTAGTGCATGGCCGCCAATGCCTCTGCGGCTACGCCCTGCATGAAGGTGATATGTTCAGCCAGGTGACGCAGAATACCTGCACCTCCCTCTGCCGCTTCATAAATGAGAATATGCTGGCGGTTGTCCTTGTTAGGCAGAGGCTCAACGATAATTTCCGAAGATTCAATTTGAAAGGCACGCACAATTCCGGTTTGAATGGCCGCTTGCAGGGTAGGCATCTGCTCCTGCGGGAAGTCCGTCGGCGGCGTAAAGATAAGAATGTTTCGGATGTCGCGCACATAAGGGATAATACGCTGTGTGGGAATCTTGTCTTTTTTTGTCGCGTTGTTGTTTTCTTCAGCTCCGGCGGCTTCGGCTTCAAGCGTTTCTTCTTTACTCCACTTGCCGTTGGAAGGATTGATCACAAAACCCAGCGTGTTACGGTCTGACCGGCGGGACCATCCCTTATTGATGCGCCAGATACGGGCGGAGGGGGCATAGGTGAGCATGGCAAGCACGGCATCACCCAGCATGAGTTTGGACTTCACGGGTTGGCGTTGGTCGAAGCAGTAGCAGGTTTGCAGTTCGTATCCTTGGCGCTGGCGTTCTTCATCATTGATGGAAATGTGTTCCTTCAACTCCGTCTCTACGGTTTCTACAAGGTACAAATTGCTGATAGACGAGGAGGCCTCCAAGTGGGTGCCACAGTTATTACAAATGTCCAGCTTGGAGCCGGAAGCATCGTTGCTTTCTGCATTGTTGTGCGTTACCAGATGGGCATGCCCGCAGGACGGACATATCTGCATGGTTTCCGTAGGTAACTGCGTTCCTGTTTGCCCTGATTGGGCACGGAGCTTGATGCGTTTGACTTGATAAATGCCGCCACAATGGTAAATAAGACTGCGTGGCCCGAACTCGGACAAAGCAAGAAAGCGCGGACGGCTCAGGGCGTGCATGTTCCTCATGCCGTCTTCTTTGCCGGGAAGCCATGCAATCAGGGGCAGACGCGGGAAGTTATATCCCGGCATGAAGCCCTGGCCTGCCAGGTAGCGATAGGAATAGAAGTCCTGATTCCGGGATGTGCTGCTTTTGATAAGCATTTCACGTTGCATGAGGGCATCGTGAAAGCGGTTCTGTGCCTGGCGGCGTTCTTCAGGTGAGTGAAGCGTGGGCGGAGCATTGATAATGTCGTAGCATTCCTGCATCTGGTTTTGCACGGAACGGTACAGCTCACGCCAGCCATCCAGCGAACGATCCAGATTTTCCAGAGCCTGTTCCATGCAGAAAGTGCAGTAATCTTCACTGCGCATCCATGCATATTCCGGACTGTCGGGGATGGAGTTATCGGCGGTAAGAGAATTGAATACTTCCAGAGCCTGAGGAAGGGCCTTACTCATGATGGCCGGGTTCCGAAGCTGCTCGAGGTATTCTTTTTTAATGGGCAGAGCCTGCTGGTCGGAGGTGTCCACGATGTCAACGATGGAAGAAGGCAATTCCACCCGTGAAGCTCCCAGCCAGATAGCACGGAGATGGCTGTCGATCAGGTCCTGATTGGCAAGGTCGATGGCAGGTTCCTTAACGGCGCCCGCTACCATGGAGGATTGATTGTTAAAGTACCATAGGTCGTGAGGGCTGCCGGATGAACAGTAGGTAATGGTCAGTGCTGGTTGACCGGAACGGCCTGCCCGCCCGGCACGTTGTGCATAGTTGGCCGGGGTAGGCGGCACATTGCGCAGGAAGACGACGTTTAGCGATGAGATATCCACGCCAAGTTCCATGGTGGGGGAGCAAAACATCAGCGGTAGAGGAAGCAGGGGGTGTCCGTTTTCTTCCATGTCCTTCGGGTCGTTACGGAAACGTTTTTCAAGTGTGGCACGAGTTTCGTTGTCGACCTGTGCAGTGTGTTCTTGCGCTTCAAGCTCGAAGAGGCGGTGTTCCGGCTCTCCCAGTATCCTGGCCAGGCGGTCATACAAATTGGAAAAGAAGGTATTGTTTCTGCTTTCCGCTTCCTGTTTTTCTTCAGGGCTGCCGAGAGACCAGCGGATGCAAGCGGAGTTCAGGACCCATGAATTCGATTTTTCAAAGTAGTTCAAAATGCCGTAGTTCTTCGCTTCACGGAAAATTTGCTGTAAAAGCAGAGAGGCGTCTCTGATGCCTTCTTTTTGGTTAAAATGATTCCAAATTTCTTTGTCACGGTCGGCATTCTCGTATGCTTTTTCCTTGCTCTTCTGGACCAGGATCTTATTTACATCGCGGAGCAAATTGCGTAACAAGCCGGAGCGTTCGTTCATGGCAATGTCTATGCCCGGTTTCTTTTCACCTACGGAGCAGAAAGCCAGCTTATTAGTAACGGAAAGCTGTTGACGTTGTGAAAAATGCCAATAGGGAGCCAGACGCTGACGTATAAGCGATTTGTACTTGTCCTGACAGCCGGGATCCAGATAGTGGCTGGCAAGACAAATGCGTTTGCGCAGCATATCGAAAAGCATGTGCAGGAAAATACACCAGCCCTCTTTGCTGAACCGGTACAGGAGGGCATCTTCTTTGGTCTCTTTTCGCAGATCCTCGGCAAGGTACTCCATATCCATGTATGAGATATGGATAAGACCAAGCTGTTCCAAATTCGGGTTCAATCTACGCCAGCCCCGGCGTAGGTCGTGAATCAGCGAGTAGCCAAGGAAAAAGGACATGGCATCTCTGGCTTCACGCAGAACCGAGCCTTTGAAATCCGGGTCGAAGAGGAAGCGCATACGCGTAGGCAGATCCGCTCCGCCACCGGGAGTAAAGAGAGGATCCAGATTCAGCGCCTTTAGCATGGCGGGCACCAGTTCGCTTTCTGACATTTCTACCCCTGATGAGGTCAGGGCTCGGAGTAATCCTGCCCGCAATACGGCTGTTTGAGTAAAGTCATTAAAGAATCCGGATTGCAGAGCGGCGTCCTGACGGTTGTCCGTGAATCCCAGGATTTTTGCAGTCTTTTGCAATTCAGCGCGCTTTTCATCATCAGCCTCTTCCGGTATTTGACGTTGAAAGGCCTGCAAGGATTCTATCATCATGACCGTGGTCGCGGAGGAGCGACCTTCCATCGACAAAGGGCTGATGCGGTTGGCATCGCGCCCCTGACCGGGGAAGTCAGCTGTGCAGTTGACGCAGAAGCGGAAGCTGCCCTTGGTAAAGAAGAACTCCGACAGTGGGGAGGTCATGCCACCCTTTTCGCCATGCATATTCACCTGCCAAGCTTCCGGCATGGCATCGCGATAGGATTTTTTTAGGCGCAGTACCCCACCGGGACCTTCTTCCTGCCAATGTTCCGGCAACGTATCGAAGGGATTATTTTCCTTGAATCCCATTTTTTCATGACGCGGAGTCAGTACACCTGCAATGATGGGATTGTCGGGCCTTTCTTTAGGGATTGGTTCATTTAGAGCACGAGGCGTGCAGCGATTCTCTTCTGCATTGTACCAGACTGGGATGTGTTCCTGACCGCATTCCGTGCAGAAGTAGGCCTGAAAAAGTTGAACTTGTTCATCTCTACCCGGAGCGTAAATCTGCTCTTCTACGGTGATAACGCGTTTGGTGGGCGGTTCCAGGGTCAGGAAGATGCCGCCTGGGCCACGAACGAACTGATGAAGCTTAAAGGCGAAAGGTGTGCGGTCTCCAATCTTGCGGTCAAAGGCGGCGGCGAAGAAGTTTTGCAAATAATCGGTTGCCTCCAATATACTTAAGCCTGAATCGACGGACAGCCTTTCAGCCAGCTGGGGAATGGTAGCAGGCTTGGCACGGCGGCAATCATTATCTTTTACGGTAATACCAAGATTGAGCTCGACCCATACGGCAACTGGATCAGATTTAAGCTCCTGTTCGTTTGCCCATTCAAAAGTAGGAGTAGATTTCAGATATCGTCGCAGAAGGTCAGGTAAATCTGCCTGACGAATAGAGGTATCCGTCACTCGCTCCAAGGTTTCTTCAATGACATTGGCAGGAGAAAAAAGAGAGCCGAAAAGTTTGGTGGCTACACCGGAAACGGCTTTGATGCGATCCTGCTTGTCCTCCGAAGAAGACATGGTAGCCGAAGTTCCAACGCAAAGCATATTTTGCGATTGTGTGGCAGCACGCAGACGGCGTACCAGCATGGCAACATCCGCCCCCTGGCGGCCACGATAGGTGTGCAATTCGTCCAGCACGAGAAACTGCAGATCCTGAGCGGCTTCGACAATCTTGCGATCCGTATCCTTATTGCCACGCGTAAGCAGATATTCCAGCATCATGTAATTGGTTAGCAGAATGTCTGGCGGCATGTTGGCACACGCGGAACGTTCTTCCCGGCTTTCCTGCCCGGTGTAGCGGCCTGCGGTGATGGGACTCGGCTCAAGATTATCGAGGAATTTTTTCACTTCTTCCATCTGGCTGTTTGCCAGAGCATTCATCGGATAGATGATGATGGCCCGTATACGCGGAGACGGATCCTTCTCCTTTGCTTTCAGGATACCGTCAATGATAGGAATAAAGAAGGCAAGTGATTTACCGGACCCTGTACCCGTGGTGACTACGTAGTTCTGTCGCTTGGAGGCAAGCGTGATGGCCTGCTGCTGGTGCAAGTGCAGGCGGAACTCTGAGTTGCCCTTGATGCGGAAGATGTCTTTACAAAGAGGGTGCAGACTACCGTCAGCGACCATTTGCTCAATGGTCATGCCCGGGCTGTAGTTCATGTTCAGCTGAATCAGCGGAGGCGGCGTGTACTTGTTTTCTTCACGGAAAATCTGGTCGGCATACTCACGAATATCCTGTGAGGCGATTTTCGCAAAACCTTCGGAGAACTCTTTGTAGCGGTCAATTACATCGTGATGAAACTGGAAGATGTCCTTCATAGGGCAGACAATTAGCCATTACAGGTTACACTCAATTGGAGCGGTGAACAAGCTCAGATTCTCGCGTTGCAGAAATAAATAAAGGCAAGGATGGCACCAAGGATTATTGGGTGCATGTGTGCTATAGGATGCTGATAGACCATAGTGAAAATCTATAAAAGAACATATTACAACAAAAATACGGCGAAAGGACGCATGTTAAACGCTCGCAAAGGGAACATTCTGGACAGAATATAAAATTGGCTTACTTGCTGAAAAATTCTGTATACCCCTCCCTGCTCGCTATACAACAGATAACGCTCCCTCTAATCTGCCTAGTAGCTATATTTGTGAAATAACCAGGATTATTTATCAGCAAATTTTCCAGTAATCAAAAGCATTGAAATAACATATAAACGGGCTATATGATCTGTTCGATATTCCCGCCGGAAAAGTTTTTACTGAGGCTATAATTAGAGATTGGAAAGCGGGTTCTATGGGAAGAAGCTCTCTTCAAGCTCATTCGCGATACTCCTTTTTTATTTCCCCTTGTCTCGTTTTTTGTTAATTTATGATGTTTCTCAGAATCGGCTGATAAAATAATGTATATTTAGAGAATTGGTATGACGTGTGATCTCTTCTTAACCGTCTTTTATTCGGCAATGATATAGGTTTCGTTGTAAATAGCCTGTAGATTTTTACCGTTGTAGAGCCAGTAATTGGTTGGCTGGACACTGGTCTCCGACAGGAATGCCCATATCTTTGAAATTCAAAGGTGGGCGCATCTTACGTTTTAATGATTCTCCGGCGGCTTTATCAACAGGTAAGGAATCTGGTCGGAGAAAACAAATTGGTCAGTTCCTCCAGTCGATCCAGATTTTCCTGGTCCGTTCGCGTTACAATCCATTTACCATCAGCGTCTTTCCGGCCACAACTTACACCGTTGGCTATTTCCTGCTTCAGGTTTTTCAAGGCTTCCCGTACTACTAAATACAAAGGAAGGGAGGATTGTTGGGGCACTTCATCATAGATATTCCTAAATTCCCGCCATAAAAGAATGGCATTGTAATCATGTTCATCAACTTGTTCCCTCCACTCCCCGCTTTCGCAAGTATTCCGGCAACATATTCTCCAAGGACTGATGCAGAAGCCGTTGATAGGCTTCCCATGCCTTTTCATAGGTATCAAAGAGCCGATGAATATGCGGACGTACCGACATATTGCGCACCAGCCATTTTTTCTTTCCCCTGTGCATTCTACAGGTAAGAGAGATACGTGAACCATAATGTTTTTTCCGGGATCTTCTGACTGTGTACCAAAATTTAACTAATTGATAATTAGAATAATGAGTTCAAGTCCTGCCAGGCGCACCATTTCACAATATAGGCATATCATTAACAGTGATTACCTATATTTCTTGAGGAAAGGGGCAATGAATGCCGTCCCCAGTCCAACCAGGGCAATCAGGGAGAAAGACCACCGGAGGGAGGAAGCATGGGCAATATGACCAATGACCGGCGGCCCCATCAGGAACCCCAGAAAGCCGATGGTAGAAACGGAAGCCAGCGCCATGCTGGGAATCATTTTCCGGGATTTCCCGGCCATGCTGTAGCAGAGCGGGACAATGGAAGAGGTGCCAAAACCCACCAGCAGAAAGCCCAGCGTGGCGGACCACAGCATCGGGAACAGGACGGAGACGAGCAATCCGGAGGCAATAAGGATGCCGCTGGCGCGCAGAACCCGCACAGGCCCGAAGCGCATCACCAGGCGGTCTGCCGTAAAACGCCCCAGGGCCATGGTGCTCATGAATGCCACGTATCCCATCTGCACCAGCCCCGGACCGGGTTTTACCACGCTTTCAAAGTACACGCCGCTCCAGTCAAACATGGTTCCTTCGCTCACCATGCTTCCGAAGGCGATCAGCCCGATGACCAGTACATAAGCATCCATGCTCCGGAACATGCCGCCTCCCTGGGAGGAGGAACGCCGGGCATCCCTCGGCAGAAGAGAGGGGGAAAAAACGGCCAGAATAATCATGCATATCAGGAAAATGGCGATGAAATGCGTTTCCGCAGAAATATGCCAGTCCACCATGGCAGCTCCCAGCAAAGCTCCGAAAAAACCCGCCAGGCTCCATAAACCGTGGAACCGGGCCATGATGCTGCACTGGTACAGCCGTTCCACTCCCACTCCCTGCGTATTGACGGATATATTCGTCAGATTTGCGGCTACCCCAAAGAAAAATAACCCGGCCGCCAGTTCCCAGAAAGACCCCGCCATACCCAGGCATACAAGCACGGCAGGATAAAAGGCGGATGCCGCCATCAGTATTTTCCGGCTGCCGCAACGACCAACCAGGTAACCGGATAGCGCCATGGCGGACATCTGCCCCACCGGGACGGCAAAGAGAACGGACCCCAAGTCGGCATCGTTCAACCCCAATGCACTTTTGATGTCCGGGATGCGGGATGCCCAACTGGCGAACACCAAACCCTGAAGAAAATAAAAGGTACTGACCGACAGACGATAAACACCTTGCGTCGTTTTAGGAAGAGGCATATTCATGATGAATTTCCTGATCGCGCAAACGCTATCCCTATTCCACTCTTCTGGCAAGAGAAATCATCTTTTGTACAATATGATTTTACACGCAAACAGGCATCCGGAAAAAGGACAGGATTTACGGATATTTCTCCCCCGCCATTTTCCAAGGCAATTTTTCTTTCACATAAAAAACGCCGTATTCCTCATGGAACACGGCGTTGGTAAAAGGGAACAAAAACGGTCAACGGGGATCGTGGTGCCAGTTCAGGGCACCCTTGCCCAGCGCATACAGGTAGGCCACCAGCAAAATGCCAATGAAAATGCACATGGCCGTGAACGATTCCGGATTCATCATAATATAGTCCCGGAAATTGACGGCCCAGGGGTAGAGGAATACCACTTCCAAGTCAAAAATGACAAAGAGCATGGCCACCATATAGAATTTTACAGAGAACATGGGGGCACCTTCCCCCATGGGAATCATCCCGCATTCGTAGGGAATGTCCGCCGGTTTACGCACGGAAGAACGCTTGCCCATCAAGATACTGAGCAACAAGATCATGCCGGCCAGCCCCAAGGCGGCCGCCACCTGCACGAGCACTGAAAAAAATTCCTGATTCATGACGTCTGGCACGGGTGTACCACAGACATTGCGGAAAAGCAAAACTAAAAAGGACAACAGCTTTCATGCTGACGGGAGGGACGGTAAAAATCCGTCTCCCGTCCTGTCAAATAGTACAAAGGCAACAGTCCCTTCCATGGGGACACCCGGCATTTCATATCCCTGGGACTTCCTTTCTGCGGGGCTCTGTCTTCCAGGGCATCTTACGGCAAACGTCTGTTGATCACAAAACTCCGCTATCCGGTTTTAACACGCAGAATCCAGGCAGGATGCAGCCTTCCACTTCAGCATTCGGCAATGAACCGGCAACAACAGCAGCCGGCAATGGCCCAGCCATCAGAAAGCTCTCCCCTCACGGAAAGCATACAGGAATCCCCTTCATTGCCGGGAATAACGGACTCACGCCCCCATCAAATGGGAAATCCACCTTCCGGCCGCTTCCATCAGAATAATACACCCCGCCAATATTCCGAAAAAAAATTCCCGCCAATTTAAGCAGCAGAAAGCCCATTCCCAGAAAAACACCGCCAATGCAAGCGAACACGGCCATCGCCAGCATATTAAAAAAATCTGACAATAACATCAACATAACCCTGATTTTATTCCATTACCCGGCAATTAGAGACGGGGTTTCCTGCAATTCCCGGCCCTTCCCTGCGGAGAATGGGCGTCCAACATCTTTCCAAGCACCTGCATCACTCCGTTTTCCTCATTGGACGGTGCCTCAAATGCGGCCATGGAACGGATTTCCGGCACGGCATTCGCCATGGCATAACTGAAACGCGCCTGCCGTATCATTGAAGCGTCATTCATCTGATCCCCGAAAACCATCGTTTCCTCCGAAGAAATTCCCAGTTTCCTCTGAATCAATTCCAGAGCGGCCCCCTTATTGGCCCCTTTCCGGCTGATATCCATCCATTTCTCTCCGGAGACAGCCACCTGGAAGCCATGTTCCAAATGCTTCAGCCGGGGATAACTGTTTTCCCCGGCTCCCAGGAAGTCATATACTGCTATTTTCAAAAGTTTGTCTCCCCGCACGTCCAGCAGGTCCCCCACTTCTTGACAGCGTGTGTAATATTTGCGGGCCTCCCGGACGAATTCCGGCTGTTTGTCCTCAATATATGCGGAATCCCGCCCTGCGAGGACGATGCAGGTTCCTTCAATGCACCTGATCCCGGCAATCAAACCGGCTACCGTTTCATGATCCATGTCCAGAAGCAGCCATTCTTTTCTACCCGCCGCCGCATAAGCGCCATTCTCGGCAATAAACAGCATCCGGTCCGCCACGGGGGCAAAGGTCCGGAGCAATCCGTCATACTGGCGGCCGCTTGCTGCCGCAAAACGAATGCCGCGAAGCTCAAGTTCCCTAAACAAGGGAAAAAACGCAGGGTCCAATTCACCTTTTCCATTAAGCAGCGTCCCATCCATATCGGACGCAATAAGTTTGACGGAATCCATAACGCTGCCAGAATCATCGTTTATCCTTACTTCCAGGGCAAGAGCGGCTTCAGACAGCACGGAGCGGACAGCGAAAGGAAAGACCAGGAGGCCAGCAGCAAGGATACAGTTCTCTCCATCATTTTACGGGAGAATCTCCATTTCTTCCATAAGTTTCAGCTTCCTTCATTCTACCGTGAGTGCAGCAGCGGCAAATGCAAATAATTTGAAACCATCCGCACATCCGCAATATTTAGCGTATCACACCGAATTGCAAATTCGGATACAATTCAAATAATTGGAGTTAAATGATCCACGCCATAAACTCCATAATTTTTGTGAAGTCCGGCCCATGACACCATATTTTCCGTTTCCTTCGTAATTCTCTTTATCCACGAGCTTTTTTCCCAGATGAAGAGGAAAAAATTCTCCTCCGAATTTGCAATCCGCCACCCGAATTCCCACATGGTTTGCCCCGGGCATTCTTTGCTCATACTATTTTTTCATTGCCCGGAGTTATGGATTCCTGCATCATGGCCTTTCGCAGTACCCCTGCTTATGATACACATGACTTTAAGAAAGAAAACTCTCTGGTTTCTTGGAGCTTTGAGCTTTTTTGCCTCTCTTGCCGCGGCTTTCGCTGTTTTCTGGCTGAACAGGAATGATTCTTCTCCCGCGGAATGGAATTTCAACCCTATCTGGACAAAAGCGGAAAAAGAACAAATTCTTACCGCAGCGAATTTCACAGCCCATCGAAGCCCGGAACGTTTCATTTACCGCGGGCTTTCCCTCAATTCACGCCATATTGACTGGCACATGTTTTCCGAAGTTTCCATGCGCCAATATATGAAGGACGAAATCAGGGAACGGCTTCAGATGATACGGGACACGGCGGAAAGCGCAGACGGACGCTGCATCACTCCATCCCATGAAACCCTGCTGCATCTCGCCGCCGGGCTCGGAGAAGTGCAGTTGCTGAACCGCCTTTTACAGCGCCATGCGGACCCGAACGTCCAGATCATCCTGCCGCAACAGGCCTTTCCCTCCATTCCGGACTCCGAACAGGGAAATACCCCCCTGACTTACGCCTGCCAGCCAGGCATGGACGACTCCACGCCCCTGCCGGTGCATAACAGGCTCTCCTGCCTTAATCTCCTGATTCAATACGGTGCGGATGTGAATAAACCGGGGCCGCTGGGCTGGCCGCCCCTCGTCATCACCTGTGTGGCCGGTATTGGAGGAGCACCCTATGAGGAAGCGGCCCTGTTTCTTCTGAAATGCGGTGCGGATATTTCCCTCCAGCCTGAATTGAAAGGTAAAAAAACAAGTCTGCTCACATGGGCCACGGCCGCCGGATACCCCCTGCTGGTCCGCAAGCTTTGCGAAGCCGGGTACGATCCCAATTTCCGCGGGGAAATGGCCCCGCCCCTTCTTTCCCTGAACCTGAACACTCCGAACGCCGCACTGCAAATTGCACATATTCTGCTGGAATACGGAGCGGACGTGAATGCGGCCATGCCCGCGTCCACCACCCTGCCGGAAACCGCGGGAGACACGGCCCTGCTGAACCTGTGCCGCCAGCTGGCTTTCATTGATGTGTCCTGCCTCCCTCAAATCAGGGATCTGGTCAATCTCTTCATCAAAGAGGGAGCTGACGTCAACCATCAAAACGCCGCCGGAGAAACTCCCCTCATGGCATGCTGCCGAGGCATGCTGCTGGGAGACGATTCCCTGGACCGGCTGAAACTGGGTATTGCGCGTCTTCTGCTGGACCACCACGCAAACCCATCCCTGAAAGACAAATACGGACGCACAGCCCTCCAGAGGATAGGCAACCGGTCAAACGAACATCTCCAGATGGTGCTGAAATACCTGCCGGAATTAAGCGCTCCACCGCTTCTGAAGAAGGAAAACCATTGAATCCCGCCGCTCCTTACTTCACCCGGGCATTCACCGTATCCAGCAGAATGCCGGCATCCGGTTGGGACCCGGTGCTGATGAAATGGATATAACTGACTCCATTAGGGGACTTATTAGCCATTTTCAACGTTCCGGCCTTCTTTCCGTCCAGAGACACCACGGCCTGCCCACCCTGCCAAAGAAGGGAAATTTCATGCCACGCGCCGGGCGAGAAAGGCACTTTTTTCATCCCCAGCAACAGATGGGGCGCAGGTCTCAGCCTAATCGGGAAGGTAAACAGGGCATAATCCTTCGTAGTGGAATCACAGGCATTGAACAGCCGGTCCGTCAGAGAGACCTGAAGGCCGGAATCATCCGCCTGCTCCCCGTCCGCTACACGGAAGCGGAATTTGACCAGCCCCGTGGTCCCGTTCGGAAAGTTCCAGGTAGCTCCGCCGTTCCGGTAATCCACATTGGATTTTTCATTGACCAGTTCGGGATCATCCAGACGCTTGATTTGCAACACCTTCTTCGTGCCCCCGGACGGATCCTGAACCAACTCGGCGGAAGGCTTGCGGTTATAACTGCAATGGCCTTTTTTCTGGGGGATATAAGTGTGAATGGTCCACTGGGAATCCAAATCTTTCCCCGTCTGCGTGGCACGCGTCTTGGCCCCTACCCAGCGGCGGTCCACAATAACCAGGCGGCGGTGGTTTTTATGCTGCCCCAGGGAAATAAGGATGCGGTTTTTGTCCAGCTGCACCATTTCGCTCTGGTGTTTGCCGCGGTCTTCCGGACCATCCAGCGTAGCATAGCCGGGATGGTTGCGGTGTTCGTCCAGGATAATCTCCCGGAACCCGTACCAGGTTTTGCCCTCGTCCCCGGACATAGCAATGTGGTGGGAATCACGATTGGTGAATACATCCTCCCACGTTCCGTTGCCAGCTGTGGCGTTTTCAGGCAGAGCCATTGTATTCGTCCACAGGGAAACGATAGTTCCGTCATCCAGGCGTCCCAACGTGTTCATGGTCAGGGTGCCGAAAAAGCGGGAAGGCTCCGGTTTGCTCCACGTTTCCCCGTAATCCTTGGAAAAAGCCTGCCACGCCTGGTCCTGGGAGGTGCGGGCAAGCGCCCACAACGTACCGTCTTTCATTTCCAAAACCGTGGCTTCCACGGCATTGTTGAACCATCTGACTCCCTGGTGGGGGGGCCTGGCTTCATGTCTGGGGGAAGTAACACCATTCCTGGATACATGCCAGGTCAGCCCCCCGTCATCGGAAATATGGAACTTGGTGCCGCCGCCCATGTTGTGGAACGGCACGATCACCCTGCGGCCCTTGTTCACAAAAACGGGGGTCCGCATGATGCCGCCCAGTTTTTTCAGGTTTTTCCTCTTTTCCGGGTCTTTCCAGTCTTCTTCCAGTTTGCCGTCATTCGTGACGGCAAGCCACTTGCCGTCCAGCCCACCCCTGGAAAGAAATACAAAGCCTCCGATAGGCTGCACACGAATGAATTCCCTGGTCAGAGGGTTGCGCACAATAGCCGGAGATTCCTTGGGAATGCCACCGTAGTTGGGAGGGTAGCCAGCCGGAGCGGCCTTCATTTCCCATGTTTTTCCGTTATCCCTGCTGACCAGGTAATCCGGTTCCTTGCGGGTACCGGAATAATGGCGTATTTCACGGGAGTCCACACGGATAAGGCCGCGCCCCGCATCAGCCGGCGGAGTGGCGACAACTTCAGGTTCCGGAACGGGTGCGGCCTTCTGTTGGGCATAACAGCAACAAAAGGAACCGGTCAACAATGCAAACAACAGGTTTTTCATAAACTAAATATCAAAGGCCGTATATTTTCCTCAACCGGGGCTTTCCCTTCAAGCAAAATCCTACCTTCCATCAGAAGACGATCATCAGGAATGCTTTCCCGCCTGCTTCCCTCCCCGGTATTTTGCATCAAGCTTTTTCAGGAGTACGGCCAGTTCCTTTTCCAAAACCTCGTACCCCCTGGCATTGGGATGCACCACATCCTTCATGAATTCATTCTGCGGAGAAGCACCATCTGCGGAAAGAAGCGCCTTTCCCGGATCGGCAAAGAAAATGTCCTTTCCGTTATGCAGTTCCGCCAACAGTCTGTTCGTCTGCTTCACCGGTTCCGCCAGGTTTTTCTCCTTCCGTGGGAGAACGCCCAGCAACAGGATTTTGGAAGAGGGGCACTTCCGGCGCACCAGGCGGACAAATGCCCTGATATTGTCCGCACATGCCTGCGGCGTATCCTTGCGGTGCCCCAGATTATTGGTCCCCAGCAACACAATGATGACCCGCGGAGAAATGCCGTCCAGCTCCCCGTTTTGGACACGGTAATAGGCATTATCCACATAATCAAATCCAAAGCCCATATTCGTCGCTGCATGCGGACCGAATAATTTCTCCCAGGACCCCGATCCCGTATTTTTTCCGTCCCCGGAAGGCTCCCCTCCCCAATGGTGGGTAATGCTGTCCCCTATCATCACGTATTCAGGCTTGACGGCCCGGTTTCTTTTTTTAACGGCTTCATGCCGGGCATTCCAATCATACGGGTCCCGCTGATGGGGCTCCGGCTTCAGGGTAGCGGGCAACGCGGAGGCCGGAATGGAAGGCGCAGAAAATGCCAGACTGGAACTCCCCAGCAATATGGCGAGTATGTAGGAGAGGAAATTCATAATCAAAAAGTAAAACCGGTTTTCAGTTTAAGCAAATTCTGCCGTGCATCAAGATCGCAGGCGTCACTTCCTCCGGCAGAGTAAAAAAGACCACTGCCCGTCCGGCAAATCCTGCCGCAACCACGGCCAGGCGAGCACCGTGTCCGGCCTCTTCCAAGGCGCGCTCCATTTCATCCATCCCCCGGCCTCTCCCGGAACAGGAACGCCCTCCCCCGTATTCATCTACCGGGGAGCGGGCAGCTTGCCGTACTTGTCGTCCATTTTCTTCAGCAATACGCTCAACGACTTCCCCAGTATGTCGTACCCCCTGGCACTGGGATGCAGCCCATCCTCCAGCAGCCCGGGTTTTGGGGACACTCCGTCCTCCCCCAGGAATTCCTCGCCGGGATTGGCGAAAAACACGCTGTTTCCGTCAGCCAGGCCGGATATCATTTTATTGGTTTCCCTAATCAGGGGAGCCAGCTTTTTTTCCTCCCTGGGGAGAATGCCCAGCAACAGGATTTTGGAAGAGGGGCACTTCCGGCGCGCCAGGCTCACAAAAGCCTTGAGATTGTCCGCGCAGGCCCGGGGAGCATCCTTCCGCCCGCCAAGATTATTGGTCCCCAGCAGCACGATGATGACCCGCGGAGAAATGCCGTCCAGCTCGCCCAGCTGCAAGCGGTAATAGGCATTATCCACGTAATCGGAACCAAACCCCATATTGGTTACCGCATGGGAAGAAAACAGGCTATCCCAGGCGGCTTTTCCTGTTCCGAGAGCCCTGTTGTCCCCGGAAGGCTCGCCGCCCCAGCGGTGGGTAATGCTGTCACCAAAGACGACATATTCCGGTTTGACGGTCCGGTTCCGCTCCATCACTGCTTCATGGCGTTTTTTCCAGTCATACACGGCCCGAGGGTTCACCTGGGGCTTCAGCGTGAGCGGCAATTCATCAGCACAGGCCCCGGAGAAAAAAGCAACGCAAAAAACTCCCGCCAGCAATAAACAAAGGCATGCATGAGATTTCATAACGGTAAGCGTTGAGATACTGCAATAGAGATTAGGAAAGTAAAGAGAAATAATCTTCCGTCATTTTTCCGCAATCGCATGTTCCCCTCATTTTCTGCTCCGCAACGGACAGACAGGTGAAACATGCCAAAGCCAGCGCACCCGCGTTCTCTTCGCAAAGAATTAGCCTTGTTGTCCCCCGGAATTCACGATATAATTACAGGGCGCGGAGTTTTGCCGTTTCCAGCCTTTCAGGGGCTGCGGAACGTTTTTCTCCAGTCTTCTTCACTACATTCTATTTATGATCAGCATAGTAAAAGACTTGAAGGAGTCCACCGCCCTTCCGCAGGAATGGCAGGGATTCAAGCCGGGAGCATGGACGGAGTCCATTGACGTACGGGATTTCATCCAGCATAACTACACGCCCTATTCCGGCAATGAAGAGTTTCTTTCCGGCCCCTCCCAGCGCACGCTTCGTTTATGGGACGAGCTGAAAGTCCTGCTGAAACGGGAAATAGACAACGGCGGCGTGCTGGATGCTGATGAAGAAGTGGTATCCTCCATCACATCCCACAAACCCGGCTACATTGACAAGGAACTGGAAGTGGTCGTAGGCCTCCAGACGGACGCCCCCCTGAAACGGGCCCTGATGCCCTTTGGCGGCTTGCGCATGGCCCAACAGGCCCTGGAATCCTACGGGTTCAAGATGTGCGAGAAAACCGCGGACATTTTTAAAAAGATACGCAAGACGCACAATGAAGGCGTTTTCGACGCCTACACTTCCGATATCCGGGCGGCCCGTTCCGCCGGGATTATTACCGGCCTTCCGGATGCCTATGGCCGCGGCCGCATCATCGGGGACTACCGCCGGGTGGCCCTGTACGGCACGGATAAGCTGATTGCCGAACGCCGCAAGGACCTCAAAAACCGTGAACATTCCCCCCTTACGGATGAGCTGATCCGTCTGCGCGAAGAAATGAGCGAACAAATACGCGCCCTGGAAGAACTCGCCCAGCTGGGCGCCTCCTACGGCTGCGACCTCACTCGCCCCGCCGCAAACGCCCGCGAAGCCGTGCAATGGACGTACCTGGGCTACCTGGCTGCCGTGAAGGAACAGAACGGAGCGGCCATGTCCCTGGGCCGCGTTTCCACTTTCTTCGACATTTATTTCACCCGCGACCTGGAACAGGGGCTCATCACGGAAGAGGAAGTTCAGGAAATCATCGACCAGTTCGTGATGAAGCTGCGCATCGTCCGTTTCATCCGCACGCCTGATTACAATAACCTGTTCTCCGGAGACCCCACCTGGGTGACGGAATCCATCGGCGGCATGGGAGAGGACGAGCGCACCCTCGTCACCCGCAGTTCTTTCCGCATGCTGCAGACCCTGTACAACCTGGGGCCGGCTCCGGAACCGAACCTGACCGTTCTGTGGTCCCGGAACCTGCCGGAAGCCTTCAAAAGCTTCTGCGCCAAGGTTTCCATTGAAACGTCCTCCGTCCAATACGAGAACGACGACCTGATGCGCCCGCATTGGGGCGACGACTACGGCATCGCATGCTGCGTGTCCGCCATGCGCATCGGCAAGCAGATGCAGTTCTTCGGAGCGCGCGCCAACCTCGCCAAGTGCCTTCTCTACGCCCTGAACGGCGGCGTGGATGAACTCAAGGGCAAGCAGGTGGCCCCGCCCTCCCCCCGCTACACGGAGGAAATTCTCAACTATGATGAGGTGATGGCCCTGTACGACAAGATGCAGGACTGGCTCGCCAAAACTTACATTGACGCGCTGAACATCATCCACTACATGCACGACAAATACTGCTATGAACGCATTGAAATGGCGCTGCATGATCCGGAAATTCTGCGCACGATGGCTACGGGAATCGCCGGGCTTTCCGTGGCGGCGGACTCCCTGTCCGCCATCAAGTATGCCACCGTAAAAGCCATCCGCAATGAAGAAGGGCTGATTGTGGACTTCAAGACGGAAGGGGAATTCCCCTGTTACGGGAACAATGACCCGCGCGTGGACGACATAGCATGCAGCCTGGTCAGCAATTTCATGGAAAAACTGCGCAGGCTCCACACTTACCGCAATTCCCTGCCCACCCAGTCCATCCTGACGATCACCTCCAACGTGGTGTACGGCAAAAAGACGGGCAACACGCCGGACGGCCGCCGAGCCGGGGAACCGTTCGCCCCCGGAGCCAACCCCATGCACGGAAGGGACAGGAACGGAGCCGTGGCCTCCATGCTCTCCGTAGCCAAGCTGTCCTATGACGACTCCCTGGACGGCATCTCCTACACCTTCTCCATCGTTCCTCAGGCCTTGGGCAAGGAGGAACGTGAACGCCGCGTCAAGCTCGTCTCCCTGCTGGACGCCTACTTTGCCGCTACAGGTCACCACATTAATGTGAACGTACTGGAACGGGAAACGCTTCTCGACGCCATGGATCACCCGGAAAAATACCCGCAGCTTACCATCCGCGTTTCCGGCTATGCCGTGAATTTCATCAAGCTGACCCGGGAACAGCAGCAGGAGGTCATCAACCGCACTTTCCACACCCGTTAACCCGGACTGCAAGCGGATGCCGCAGGTTTTCCCACAAAACCATGATCCGGACGGAGAAAGCTCCGTCACCGGTTTGGTTCATTCCGTGGAATCCTGCGGCACCGTGGACGGCCCCGGCATCCGCTTCGTCCTTTTCCTGTCCGGCTGCAGCCTGCGTTGCCGCTACTGCCATAATCCGGATACCTCCTACGTGCGGAGGGGCCGGCTCAGGAGCGCAGATGATGTCCTCAAGGAAATAGCCCGTTACCGGGATTTTTTGCAGGCGGCGGGCGGCGGAGTCACCCTCTCCGGCGGGGATCCCCTCTTCCAGCCGGATTTTGCCGGTGCCGTGCTGAAAGGCTGCCGGAAACTGGGCCTGCACACCTGCCTGGACACCTCCGGCCATCTGGGCGTGAATGCGGGCGAAGAAATGCTGGCGGATACGGACCTGGTCCTGCTGGATATCAAGGCATGGAATCCGAAACGGTATCGCGCCCTGACAGGCGGGGAACTGCGCCCTACACTGGAGTTTGCGGAACGCCTGGCCTCCCTCCGCAAGCCCGTGTGGCTGAGGTATGTGCTGGTACCTGGCGTTACGGACAATCTGGAAGAAATTGAGGAACTCTCCCGCCATGCGGCGCTTCTGGGCAACGTGGAACGCGTGGACGTGCTCCCTTTCCACCAGCTGGGGAGATTCAAATGGGATGAATTGAAGCTGGACTATACTTTGAAGGACGTCCCGGAAGCGTCCGCAGAACTGGCGGAACAGGTTCGCGGCATTTTCCGGCGGGGCGGTTTTCCGGATTGCGTGCATTAACCGGATTTTCGCGCTTTGGCGCCACCAACCGCAGCAAACCGGACGCAGGCATCCCCCTCTTCCGGATGAGGGGCCCTCTTCCCTCCACTACAGAATCCATGCAAAAAGGAAGACGCATTTCTGGAATTGCTCCGGAATACGGCATTTCCGCAATTCCTTTCGTTATTCCATCATTCTTTACGGCAACGGCAGCATTCCCGCCATTTTTCCGCCAACGCCGGGGGGGCGGCATTCCGTCCCTTCCCAGATTATTCTTTCCCGGAAATTTCCCGCAAGGCTTCCAGTACTTCCCGCACGGCAATGTGGCGGTTGCAGGGAACATCCCGGTCACATTCCTTCCGGAAGCAGGGAGAACAGCACTGGTGGCTGTAAAGGGAACGGTTGAATGTTCCCATAGGGCGGTAAACATCCGGAAGTCGGGTGGAAAACAGAGTCACCACCGGAAGCCCCCGGAAAGAACAGAGGGACGGAAAGTCGCCATCCACAGCTACTGCAGCCGCAGCGACATCCATGACGGGAAAGAGAGCCTCCGGCGCACCCACCGCCAGCTCCACATTCAAATGTTCCGCCAGGGAGGCGGCACGCTCCCGGTCTTCTTCCAAAGCCGCCAGCACCGTCCGTCCCGGCAGAAGGGAAACCAGCTCCCTCCACTGCTCCCAGCTCCATTCACTGGCGCTCCCCAGGCGGGAAAACGGAGCGATTAAAATGGGGGCGTCTTCCGCCGGGGCCGCTTTTTTCACAGGGAACAAAGACGGGGTGGCGACGTCCAGCCCATGCAGCCCCCCCAATTGCAGATAAAGCTGCACCCGGTGCGCCGGGGGGGCGGCGCGCAGGACGGGGGCCTTTACCCGGAATTTGTACTTCCGGGCACCGGGATGCGTGTCCAGCCCGGAAAACATCATGGGGCCATACGGTTCCAGCGTTTTCAGGGTTTCCATATCTCCATCCAGCATGACGCCCAGATCCAGCGGTCCGTCATTGTAAAATTCATCTGCTGCCAAAGCTTCCCGAAGCTGCTTCAGGGAGTCGTGCGGCAGCACATGGGTAACTTCCGGCACCGTCTTCCATATCCCCAGCTGGGCAGACGGGCAGACGATGTTCACCTGCATGTCGCACCGGACGGTTTTCAAAGCACGAATCAGGGGAACAGTCGCCAGGGCTTCATCCAGCGCCCTGGGAACGGCTACCAGAATGCGGTACGGCTTCAACTCCATATTTTCCAGGAGCGCAGCCGTTTTTTTATCCTGCGGGGCAAATCGGTCAACGGATTTCCAGCGGTGGTGCATCCAGAACACATCCAGCACGGATTCCCGGATCAACGTTTCCAGCCCCCTGTTCACTTCAATCGTGTCCCCCGCCAGAGAACCGTCCGACCTGGAAAAATCCACCACATTCCCCATATCCGCTATCCAGTGGCCGGGAGCATCCGTGCGCACCGCTATGGCCACCATGTCCGCGCCAGCCCTTTTTCTCAGCAGAGCGGGCAGCGGAGTCGTGCCGGTCACCTTGCCGAAAAAGGGGACATACACCCCCTCCCATACGAACTGGTCGCTCAGCACGCCCAGGGCTCCCCCTTCCTTGAGCATTTTCATGGGAGCCTTGATGCCTCCCTCCTTGGAGAACATCTGAGTTCCACGTTCCGTGCGCCGCTGGTACACGTATTCCTCCATCAGCGGATTGTCAAACTGGCGGTACATGGACCCGTAACGCTCCACCTCCGGGTAAAATGCGCGTATTCTCGCCAGCGCCTCCCAGTTGCCGGAGTGGGCTATGGCGCAAACCTGCCCGCGCCCTTCCAGCACAGGCGCGGCAAACTGTTCGTGCCCTCCGACCGTCACGCAATGCTTCAACTGCTCATCCGTCAGGGTGGCCGTCTTCGCGGAACACAAAAAATTGGCAATGGTCCTTTTGAAATTTTCCCGGCTTAATTTCTGCAGTTCCTTTCCGCGCAGGGCCGGATCCAAAACGATGCGCAGATTCCTTTCCACAATGTTCCGGCGCTGGGGAAGCAGATGCCACGCCACGGCCCCTGCCGCGCGCCCCAGCCGGTACAGCGTTTTCATGCCCACGAGCTTCAACAGCCCTTCCATGAGCAGAAACCCTTTCATTCCCAAATGATGGGCAAACGTATTCCGGGAAGCCGGGGAGGAATCAGGAGAGGAAGAATCAGTCATAAGGAAAACCGGAAAAGATGTTATACGAATCCCCTCCGGTCCACAAACCCTTTATTCCCCCGGCAGAGGTCCCTTCCCGCATTTTATTTTCCCGGCTAAATGACGTCTTCCCTAAATTTTTCCGCCGGCGCGGAATCCAAAGCCATCCCATGCTTTACTGCATCTTCCTCATAAAAGCATCTCTGCGGAGACGGCATCTTACTTTTGGCAAAGAAATGACTTTACAATTCTTAACTAAACGGTATATTCCGTCTCCCGAACCGAACACCAAACCGGAGTTATACACCATGAAAGTTCTTTCTTCCTTAGCCTCTATGAAGCGCCGCCACGCAGACTGCCAAATCGTGAAGCGCAAGGGCACGCTATATGTGATCTGCAAGAGCAATCCCAAGTTCAAGGCCCGCCAGGGCGCTACGGCAGGCACGCGCCTTTCCAAAAAGGGCGTCAAGTAATCCCTGGCCCAGCACAGATTTCAAGAAGACCGCCGCCCGCCGGGTGCCGGTCTTTTTTTGCTGACCAAACCCCTTTCCGTACATCCATGCAGCTTCCTGCCGTCCAAACCAAATTCCTGGATCTTCCCAACTCCTTCTCCCTGAGAAATGGAGCTACGCTGGACAAGGTTCGCGTCGCCTACGAACAATACGGAACCCTGACGCCGAATAAAGACAACGCCATCCTGCTGTTCCATGCTCTTTCCGGCAGCCAGCACGCCTACGGTTACAATCCGGAAGTCCCGGGCATCGATTCCCTCTGGAAACCGGAAAACCACGAGGGCTGGTGGAACAGCATCATCGGCCCCGGCAAGCCGCTGGACACAAACTGCTTCTGCATCATCTGCGCCAATTACCTGGGAGGCTGCTACGGCACCACAGGCCCCGCTACCCCCTGCCCTGCGGACGGCCAGCCCTACGGCTCCCGTTTCCCGCATGTGGAGGCCGCAGACCAGGCACGTCTCCAGGCCCTTCTGCTGGACAGCCTGGGCATAGAACGCGTTCATCTTATGGGCCCCTCCGTGGGCGGACTGATCGCCCTCAGCTTCGCGTGCCAGTTCCCGGAACGGGTCCGGAGCTTCATCTCCATCGGCTCCGGTTACCGGGCTTCCATTGAACACCGCCTGTCCCTGTTTGAACAAATCCTGGCCATTGAGCTTGACCCGGATTTCCAAGGCGGGGATTACTACCGGGGACCGGCGCCAAAAAAAGGGCTGGCGTTCGCCCGTATCATCGGCCACAAATCATTTGTTTACCAGGAGGGGCTGGAACAGCGCGCCAGAAAAGAGGTGGGAGGCAACTACGGCCTGCTCACGTGGATGACCCCCACCCGCAGCACGCAAAGCTACATGCTTCACCAGGGAACCAAGTTCGCGGAGCGCTTTGACGCCAACGCCTATATCCGTATTGCGGATATGTGGGCGGAGTTCGACATCCGCGACCACACCCCGGACGGAACATTTCAAACCGCCCTGGAAGGCTTCCGCCGCGCAGGGATTCCCGCGCTTATCTTTTCCATTGATACAGACTGCTGTTTCCGCCCGGCGGAACAGCAGGATTTCGCGGCGCAGCTTGAAGCCGCCCATATTCCCACGGAGTTCCATACCATCGCTTCCACCAAGGGACACGATTCCTTCCTGCTGGAGCCGGAGCTTTATGCGGAACCCATCCGGCGCATTCTGGCGGCAAGGAAGCCGAAGGGGACGGCGTAAGCTTTTTCCCGCCGCAAGAAGACACGGCGGAGCAACGCTTAAAAAGAAGTAATGCAGGGAACCGGAAGCAAGAGGAAAAAATCAACCATGTCATGAAGGAACGGCCAGGTTCCCTGCAAAGCGGAACTTCACGGCTCTTCAACGTGAAAATAACCTGAACCGGATGAACCCGAACAGGGTTTTCGCTGTCACACCTTCATGACTGATCATTATTACACCTCCGAAACGGAGAACGTCGGACAATTCCGCTGCGAAACCACCTTTATTCCTTCCAACGTCACGTTTTCCACGGACCTGCCCGCTTCTTTTGAAGGCCGCGCAGAATTCCCCTCCCCCGGAGTTTTGCTCGGTTCCACGCTCGCCTCCTGCATGATGAGCCTGGTTTCCGTGGTCGCGGCCAGAAAAGGAGTGGATTTGAAAGGCATGCGCGTTCTGGCGCGTGCGGCGGAATCATCCAAGGGAATTGAAAAAATTGAACTGAAGGCAATCATGCCCCTGGAAGGCAGCCACCCTCTCCGCGCCATGCTGGAAAAAACCGCCTTGTCCTGCCCTGTGCGCCAGGCGCTGCGGCCCGATCTGGAAACGCCCATTGAATGGGAATGGAAGTAAGCAGCCATCAGGAACGTCAACCCAAGCTTGAAGTTATCCTTAAAAAAATCCCGCCCATTCATGAAAAAAGCCGCTGCGGAATCATCCGCAGCGGCTTTCCAATTGGCCGACGTTTTTTCCTTTAGAAGTTGTAGCGGTAGCCGATACTCCCGTTGATGGAGCTGGAACCGCTGCGGATATCCGCATTGCCGTCCACAAAAATGACGCCCTGGGTGCCCACGGGAACGCTCAGCCCCGCGCCAATCTGGAAGGCCGTGCTTCCGACCTTGGCGCCATACACCGGACGCGTATAGGAGGGATCTGCCAGGAAGCCCACATTAGCCTGCCCGCGGCGGTCTCCCATATCCTGGGAAACGTTCACCCGTACTTCTCCCAGCGCTTCACGCCCGAAGATGTTGGACCCCATGAGTCCGGAGAGCCGGGCACCCACAGCGACAGCAGCCGTAGTCAGTTCCTGGTCTTCCACCTTCAGTCCGGCATTTCCGGCAGAACCGCTTTCCCGATAGCCGTCCATGCGGGTCGTCACGATGGAAGCGTTAAACAAAGGCTGGAGAATCACGCTCCTGTCTTCATTGAGAGCGATGTCATACGCCAACTCGTACATGGCGCCGAAACCGGCTCCCGTCGTATTGCCGCGGGCCTGGTAAGACCCCGTACCGTAATTCACCGTGCGCGTCAGCGAGGCATCATTCCAGCCACCCGTCAGAATCAGCAGATGGGACCATTTACGGTACTGGTAGCGGGCGAACAGATTGACATAGTAACTGTCCAGGTCTCCGTCCGCCGTATCCGCCGCGCTGGCCGTCAGGCTTCCGTAATTGGCAGTAAACGCAGCTCCCGCAGTGAGGCGGTCGTTGATATCCACGTCCATGCCTACCGTGCCTCCCCAGGTGGTGAGTTCGTAGCCGCTTTCATCCCCCCTGGTGTCCAGCTTGGCATAAGACCCGGTTCCCTGCATCCACATATGGAAGTAGGGCATGTCTTCATGGACATATGCAGGGTTAACGCCCATCTGCGCCACGCGGTTGCGTATCCAGCCCATCTGGTCGCGCAGGGAGTCGCGCTGGGCGATGCCCAGGCTGGTAACCGTGCTGCCGGCGGCGGCGGCCAGTTTGCGGGCGGCGCCGGAATAGTCGCCTGAATTCTGGGAGAGAAGAACAGAGGTATAGAAATCGCGCAAGGCAGAGCCTTCCTCCATGTGATAGCGGGAATTCCAAAGGATGTCCGCTCCAGTAGCGGCATTCCGCGTCAGGGAAGAGTCACGGAAAATGTTTTCCGTGCGCGCCGTACCGGTGAGGATGATGGCCGTCATGCTGTCATTGGTGGTCAGCTCCAGGTTTTCATACATGGAACCAAGAATCATGTCCTGGAGGGTGACATTGTCACCCAGGGACACCAGCGCGCCGTCCGTTGTCTTGAACAATTCCATATTCAGCGTTTCCGAACTCCCGGAAACCAGGGTATCCAGATTGTTCATGACCAGCGTGACTTCCCCCGTCCCGTCTCCCAGCGTAATATTTCCGCTGGAGGTGACAAAGGGATTGCCCAGGCCGTCCACCGTTGTGGAGGAAGTGGTAATGGCCACTGTGCTGTCCCCTGTCACGCTCAAGCCGTCCGAGCCAAGCGTCAGCTGGGTTTTGGGATCGTCTGCGCTGCCGATATTGAGCGTGCCGCCGTTCACGGTAATCCCCTGATAGGAAGCCTGGGCGGGATTGCCGCCCTCCCCTGCCGCTCCGGCCAGGGTCAGCACGCCGCCGTCACTCACATTCAGGTGATAACCTGCATTGCCCGCACCCTTGATAGTCTGGACGCTTCCGTTGCCGGATTTGACGTTGAGCGTTCCGGATGCCCCGTCCAGAGTACCGGTAAAGGTATGGGAATCGGAAGAGCTGATCGTCATTTCCGCACCGCTCAGCTTCAGAGCTCCGCCGCCCTCCAGTCCGGAAACGGTATTCACGGAACCGGTTGCAGCGGACAGGGCGGACCCTTCACGGATATCCAGCAGGACACCGTTCAGGGAAGAGCCGTTGCCCAGTGTCAGGGAGGAGTCTGTTCCCGTACCACCCAAGGTCAGCGTACCGTCCCCGGAGATAGTCACTTCCGTGACATGGCTGCCGGCCTGCTGGCCGGTAAGAACCATCTGGGCTCCGTTACCCAAATTCAGGGTTCCCCCTCCCGCGCCGGCAGCCAGCGTCTCCACCGTGGTTACACGGGAGGCGCCGTCATTCCGTCCGCCCAGCGTTATGTCTCCGCCCGCGAGTTCCAGCGTAGTAAGGCTATTGCCTGCACCGTTCAGGATGATATTTCCCTCCGAGGAACTGAGACTGGAGTCATTCCCGGTGAAGTTTCCTTCTACGGTGAGGGTTTCCGCACCTTTCTTGACAAAATCCACATGGTCCCCGCTGATGGTTCCGCCGTAGCTGTTGCCGCCGGCGTCAACATCCTGAACCAGATCCACCACGGCGTGGTTGGAAGCCGCATCATCCGCCGTATTCGTCACGGTCAGCGCACCGTCGCTGCCAACCAGGTTGCTGACTTTCAGACCGTCCCCATTCCGGGAGGCTTCCGGAGCCCCGTTCAGGCTCACATGAAGCGTGGTGCCATTAATGCCGACAGCCTTGTAGGGATCCAGCGCGGCGTAATCGCTGATATTGGGGTTGTCTGAATTGGGGGTGGTGTCCACCAGATAGACAAGATCCGTATTGCCGCTGACCATCAGCGTCCCGTCCGCACCCAGGACTTCCGTCACGGTATAGCCGAGGGAAGCCAGGAGAGGAGAGAATCCGATTTGCTTGAAATTATCCACAGCCAGGGTTCCCGTTGTCAGTACAAGCCCTACGCCGTCAGTGGAATCCCGGTTGGCGGCAAGCAGGTCCAGAACACCCTGGTTGCTGAGGTTGATGGTTGTTGTGGCGGCTGAAAGCGTCAGGCTGTCCGCATCAATAACGCCCTGTCCGGTAGTTCCGCCCGCTGTAAGGCTGCCGGAATCCAGTTTCAGCGTCACCGTCTTGCCCGTCATGTCCAGAGCACCGGAAACGCCTGTAAGCCGGGAGTAATCCTCCATGACGATGGAGCCGACCATGGAGCCGGACAGGCCGCCCAGATTGATGGTATTCAGGGCTCCCTGCGTTCCGGCGGAAGCGGCCACTTCCACGTTTCCGGCGGTTTTGGCTTCCGCGTTTGCCAGGCTTCCCTTCGTAATCAGAATAACGTTGGCCGCATCCAGGGAGGACAGATTGAGAACACCGTTATTGACGGTGACCCGTCCGGACCCCAGGGAGTCGGCCCCCGCCAAGGTGACGGTGCCCGTTCCGGAGAGCGTCGTGGAACCGGTGAACCCGGTGTTGCCGGCCGCCAGCGTTATCTCTCCAGCAGTGTCAATAACCAGGGAACCAGCTCCGGAGAGGGACCCGGCCCAGACACTTCCGTCACCCAGCCGCGCCGTAGCGCCGCCCGCAATGGAGAGTGCGCCCAGGAAGGTGTTCGCTCCGGTGAGTTCCAGCGTTCCGGCGTTTACGGATACCGTGCTGCCGGCCGTACCGCTGATGACGCCTCCGTAGGAGAAATCGCGGGCAAAGGCCAGCGTGGAGTTGTTCTGGATGTCAATGCTGTCCCCCAGCTTGGCCACATCGGCGGAATTCACGGTAACCGTGCCGCGGTGCACCTTGAGCTGCCCGTCCAGGTTGACGCCGCCCGCCAGGGTAATATTGCCCGCTCCCTGGGTGGAGAACGCCGTTCCGCTCAAATCGCCGCTGAAGGTGAAATCCTTGGTGGCAAAGACCTGGTTGCCCGTAAAGACAACGTCATTGGCAAACGTTCCTCCGGCTGTTCCGTTCCATTCCGTACGGACGTTGGAATCCGCAAGTTTCAAGATGCCGTCCGCCCCCATCGTTACGTTATTCAATTGGAAATAGCCGGATGTCACGGACAGGATCCCCTGAAATTCCGTGCTCATATTCAGGACATTGGCCCCATAGCTGGTTCCCAGTCCCACGGAAACGGTACCGGAACCGGAGGCATTCAGGTTCAGAGCCGAGTTATCATTAGCCCCGCTGACCGTCAGTACGGAACCGTCCGCCAATTCCACGGCTTTTCCATTGGCCAGAGCCTTGGCGACGGTAGCGGCCACTTCCTCGCCCAGCGTCATGGAACCGCCCGTCCACGTCATGTTGTCTGCGGTAAACGCCGTGGCAAAAGAGCCGGAAGCCAAATTGAGGCGGCCGCCCTGCAGGTTGATCATGCCCATTCCCGGTTGAACGTCCGCCGTAGCCAGAGTGAGCACGCCGTCCGTAACGGTAATGGCTCCGGATCCCAGGGAATTGGCGACCTGGGCTACCAGTTCGCCCTGCTGGACGGAAATATCCCCGTTCCAACCCGTGTTGTCCAAATTAAGGACCAGCTTCCCTTCGCCGCGCTTGGTCAGCGTTCCCTGGGCGATTTTTCCGGTGCCGTCGGAAACGAAGACATAATCGCTGCCGGCAGCATTGTTGACTGTGATGGAAGCAGGATTCACCGCTCCGGACAGGGTGACGGTTCCCGCCCCGGTACTGTTGAAGATCAGATTCTTCTCGGCAGCCGTATCCGTGGAACCTTCAATGCCCCACATGGCGCCCGTGTTCGTATCGCTCCAGGTCACTCCTTCCGCTCCCTGCCAGATCCATACGTCCCCGGCGGAAGTCACTACCAGCTTGAGGGATGTTCCCGTCTGCTCCAGTTCATAAATCAGCGTTTCGTCCCCAGTATATCCGGCCCAGTTAAAGACGGCGCTGGCGGCATCAAGACCGCTGGCGGCGGAAATCAGGGTATATTCCCCGGCATCCGTAATGCCTTCAAGCCCGTTCAGCGTAAGATTGAACGTTCCAGCCCCGAAAGCGCCGCCCACTTCGAGGGCGGAGCTGATATCCAGTGTCAGCGTAGAGTTGGCCGCCAGGTTCAGGGCGCCCGCAGTCGTCATCCGCGTATTGGCCGCCATCGTGATATTCCCCAGGGACGTAGCCCCGGAAGCAGTAAGAGCGAGCGTTCCCCCCTGAATATCCGTCAGCCCCGTGTAGCTGACCGTCCCGCCCAGCGTCAGCGTTTCCTCGCCGACCTTGGTCAGAGACAGGACGCCGGATTCGTCATACGAAATGGAAGTGGCTCCGTACCCAAGAGCAACACCACGGTCTGTGAGCGTGCCGTTGTACGTGCCGGCCCCCACCGTCAGCGTGCGCGCACCGCCTACGGCTCCCACCTGGGAATTTTCCGTTCCGTCCAGAGAGGCAATTTCAACATCCCCCAGCACGCGCATGAAAGCGAATCCGGTCGTGTCCGTTCCGGATGTCAGGGTGACGCCACCCTGAGAGATGGAAGTGCGCAGATCCAGCCCGGCGCTATAGCCGTTGGAAGCATTCATGGTGATCATTCCGGTAAATCCGGAAGCGTCTCCGCTGATGATGAGCTTTCCGTTGGAATTGTACCTGCCGTCGCCCGCTCCGCGGCTGTAAGTCAGAGAGCCGGCTCCAGTGAGCGTTCCGGTGAAGCCCATTTCCTTGGCCCAGTTGTCCCTGCCCACCAGGGAGACCGCCCCGTTGACGGTAACGGTTCCGGTGAAGCTATGCTGATAGTCCGCGGCGCTTGCCTGGGAGGCGTCCACCCATTTCAGGGAAACGGCGTCGGACGCGTTTGTTCCCAAAATCAAATCGGAGTTGATGGTATGGTGGGAGGTTCCCGAACTGTTGCCGGCAATAATCAGCGACGTGCCGTTTTCCAGGGTGACGGAAGAACCCGCGCTTCCCCAGCGGATGGATGAGGTTCCGTTCCCTATCTGGAGGTTGCCCTCCTGCACCACGATGTGGCCGGAGTTGCTCCCCGTCAGTTTCAGCAAGCCCGTGCCGGTTTTCCGGACAGTTCCTTCCCCAGTAATGGCATTGCCGAAAACGATGTCGGACGGAGTCGCCAGAGTGATGAAAGAGTTGGCATCCGGAGAAAGGGAGAATACCGGGTTAGTGACGGTTCCCAAATCCACCGTCACCGTCGCTCCATTGGCCGCACCCAAAAAGGAACCGGTATTCCAGGTTACCCCCGTGCCGGGAAGGGCCGTATCATAACCAAAAGCCAGAACACCCTGCGACACAGCCACAGTAGTACCCGTGCCAAGTATGGAAGAGGTGCCGAGGACCAACGTTCCCGTGCCTTCCTTGGTGACGGCCGTATTGGTAATTTCTCCCGTCCCCGTCAGTTCATAACGGGTGGTGGAGTTGCGGACAAGCATGGAACTTGGAGAAACCTCAGTATCCAACTGTACGACAGAGTTAGTGACTCCGGCCTGGTCCGCAAAGGAAACCGCCATACCATCCGCATATGTGGCGGGCGCACCGCCGTCCGTCCAGACATTTTCCGCGCTCCAGACGCCGTTTTCACCCCCCTCCCACAAAAGGAGGGTTCCCGCCGTATAGACAAGGTCTTTGCCGTTGTCGGAAATGGTGATGGACCCGGCCACGCCGTCAGCAAAGGAAGCCTTAATGGAAGATATATTGGACAGGCCCGTAGTTGAAAGGACGGACATGCCGTCTGTCAGGGTGCCGAATTCGGAAAGATCCAGATTCAGCTCTCCTTCAGCGGAAAGAGAGAACGAGCCGTCCAGATTGATTCCCGTTCCTGCCCCTCCCGCCAGCGCCAGCACGCTGGAACCGGTCATGTTCAGATTCCCCGTAAAGAAAGAATCCTGGAACATGGTCACGATGTCGAAACCGGTCACAGCCGTATTGGAGAAGGAAATGGCGTGATCCGCCGTATTGCCGTAACCTCCCAGCAGCAAGGAAGAGGTGCCGCCTATCGTGCCTCCCGACGCATTCAGCGAGCTGCCCGTCCGGAATACTGCTTTCTTAACGGTAAGGGTAGCGTCCCCGTTTACGGAAGACCCTGTTCCTCCGCCGCCCGCATAAAGAGCACCCGTGTACGCACCGCCATCCAGCGTCAGGCTGGAATTGCCGCTGACGGCGGATGTTCCTGATGAGCTGAACCCGCCGCCGTAAATAGCCCCGGTAAAGACGGCGTCACTGGCAGCGGTAATGCTGACGCTGGAATCGCCTCCTATCGTATACGCCCCGGAACCTCCCGAATAGGAACCGCCCACGATGCTTTTGACAAAACTGCCGGAGGCCGTTCCCAAATCAATCGTCACATTGGTGCTTCCGGTGATGGCGGCACGGGACGAGGAATTGGCTTCATAAGTGCTGCCGCCAATGATGAAGCCCCGGACAACGGAGTTGAGCGAAATGGTTTCGTCCGTGACGCTTTGCATGCTGCGCACGACGACGTACGTGCTGCCGTCAAGGTTGTTTACGGAATTATGGGCTGCCGTGCCGCCGCCTATCAAACTGCCCTTGATGACGGCATTCCCGTCCACGGATACGTAAACGTTTCCCGTGATGCCTGCCGCCTGGCCGTCTTTGTAGTTGCCTCCCACAACCCAATTGACGGCAGTGTCCCCCTGAATCTGGGTATGGACGTCTCCCGTAACGTTCCACTTGCCGGAGCCGCTCCAGTTATTGGCATAGCTGCCGCCGATAATCAGATTGTAATTGCCCCCCAGCACATCCGTCCAGATGCCGGTGGTGATTTCCGTAGCCGTGGCACTGGTGGCAGTATTGTAGTAGCCGCCGGCCAGGGTCACTCCTGTCAGGTCTCCCGTTCCGGTGACGGCATTCACGGAACCGAACCCCTCCTGCATGGAAGAAGCCCGGATGCCGTACAGGGACAAAGACTGCTGGTTTACCAGCGTACCTGTTGCGGAAGAGGGAGCTTCTTCCAGCCCCCAGGCAGGGTCCCAGACGGTCTCATGGGCGCCGGAAGCCGTAAACGTGATGACTGTTTTTCCGTCCACGGTGCTGATTGTGTACAGGGACTCGTCAACATCCGCCAGAGTAAAGCCGTTCCCCAAATCAACGCCCAGGTTATAGGAGGTGTTCACCAGGGCTTCAGAACCGAACAAGTCCTGGAATTCCTGAAAACCGGAGAAATCAATGAGGCCGGAAGTCAGCGTCACGTTCTGCAGCACGCTGCCGACATTGTCCATGGAAGTATAATACAAACGGCCTCCATCCACCGTCACATTGCCCGTGATCGTCCCGGAACCGTTGGCGAGGATGCCCATCGTTTCCCCTACCGTGAAGGCGTTCTGGAAATTCATGGTGCCCGCAGAGGCGGAGATGGTGCCGTTTCCCGACAGTCCCGTCACGGTCATGGTTCCGGCGCCCGCATCCAGTCGGCCTCCGGCAAGCGCGGCGTTAATGGAACCGGCCCTGGAGAGGACGGCGCCGGAATTGACGGTATAGGTTCCCGTAAGCGCCACGTTCTCGGAAAGATGCACCCAGCCCGACTGGGCGACGAAGTTGCCTGCCCCGGTGATGGAATTGCCAATGACATCCGCCACATCCCCCGCAGTGCCGTAATAGGTCAGGTACTGGGAGTTGGCCGAAGTAGTAACGGCGGCAGTCCCAAGGGAGCCGGAAGCACCGATGCCCAGAGAGGCAAAGCTGCGCGTAATGGCAATCGTCCCCCCAATTTCATTGGCGGTGTTGAGCAGGTTGTAATAGGTATATTCATTCGCGCCGCCGCTGATGGAAAAACCGCTTGCCGCCGTGAGAACACCGGAAAATTTTACGTTCTTGCCCCAGCTGGATGTCAGGTTGACGCCGCTGCCGAGAGTCACCGCTCCGGAAAAATTAAAACCGCCGCTATTGATGGAAGCGGCATTGTAGGAGGCAGCACCCGTCACGGGAGGTCCGTCCTGAATATTCAGTGTGGTACCGTCACCCATGACCAGTTTTTGGGACCAGGTGACATTTCCGGAGAACAGGGAAAGAGTGCCTCTGCTGATTTTCAGGGTTGCGTTCGGAGATGCCGCGGGAGAGAGCGCCGTATTCTTGTCGGAATTGCCCAGGGTGAAGGTGCCTCCCCCCGTATAGTCCACCGTTACGGTGCCGCCGAAACTGCCGCCGTAAGAGGAAGAATCCCCCGTGATGGTCAGCGTGGTCCCCTCCCCGGTGATCAAAGCCGCGGCATTGTTGTGCTCCAGCTTGCTGATGGAAGTGTTCACGCCGGCTTTCAGGACGGAAGCACCCGTCGTATAACCGTAACCGCCCAGTTTGATCGTGGCGTATTGGGCGGCCTGCGCATGGTTGAGGTTCAGGATGTTGTTCTGAGATCCCCCCGTCGTGTTGGAATAAAGGGAAATGATTCCGTTGAAAGTGCCTGCCCCGTTCAATGTCAGGGTGGAAAGGCTGGCGCCCCCGCTGGCCACCCGGTTTACCGTCAGGATGGCTTCCGGAGCCGTCCCGTTCAAATTGGTGATTGAGGCCGTACCGGCTCCGGCAAAATTCAAGGTAGTAGAAGCCGTAACAGTACCGACATCATAGGAGGCCGAGCCTCCCGCCGCCACATTCACCTGGGTTCCGTCAAAGGCGACATCCGCCGCATAGGACTGTGACGCTGTCACCAAAAGACCAGAAACTCCTGCCAGCGTGGCGGTGCCAAGCGTTACTCCGGAAAAGGAGGTCATCAGGGCAGCCAATAAATTCAAAGGGAGGTGTAATTTCATGAAACGTTTGATAATTAGGTATTTAATGAACAAATAAGAGCCTTTCCCACAACACGGCAAGGGAAATATGATTGTGAATATAAATAAGGAATTCGCAATCCGCTGTCAAAGGAAAAGAATCAGTTACAACGGTTTTCCGGAATACCCGGAACGTTTTCTCCGTCAAAAAAATACGGGATTCCCGCCAGCAGATTATGTTAAAGATATGTAACATATTCATTATCAATATAATAATTCTGTTAAGAATTGAATAATATGTGAATAAAAGTAAAGCGGATTGCGAATCCGTATTTTCGCCGTCCATTACCAGATAAAATAAAAAGGGCCTGCACAATAAGTTGTGCAGGCCCAGCCTTAAAAACCAGAGAGAAACGTCCAGTTCAACCTCTGGTCCATTTTTCCAAAAATTCCCCGGCGTCCTTCCCTTCTCCAATGTGCCTGAGCAGAGCGCTCCCAAGCACGGCGGCATCCGGCCGGGCATCTTCAGGCAGCGTCTCCAGCTGGTCCGGCGTCTGAAGCCCGAAGCCCAGCGCCAGCGGCACATCAAAAACGGACCGGGCACGGCGCATGGTTTCCGTAACGCTCCGCTCCAGGTTGGCTTTCCCACCGGTGGTTCCCAGCACGGAGACCACATAAACGAAGCCGGAAGTATAAGGCTTGTATTCCCGCATGCGTTCCACGGAAGTATTGGGAGCCACCAGAGTGACGAGCGTCAGGCCATGGGGACTGAAAGCCTCCCGGAACATTCCGGATTCCTCCAACGGCATATCCGGTACAATGAAACCGCTGACGCCCGCCTCCTCCGCATCCAAGGCAAGCTGTTCCAAGCCGTACTGGTAAAAGGGATTTACGTATCCCATCAGCACCAGTTCGGCTGAAAAACCGCCCTTGCGGGCTTTCAGACCGTCCAGAATCCACTTCAGGCTGACGCCGCGGGCCAGGGCATCCCGGGATGCCTGTTCAATAACCGGGCCGTCCGCTACGGGATCCGAGAAGGGAACTCCTATCTCAATAATATCCGCCCCGGCTTCGTCAATACGGGACAAGTGCGTCCAGAAGGATTCCTTGTCCGGGAATCCGGCGGTAATGAAAGGGATAACGGCACGCCTGCCGAGGGCATGGGCCCTCTCCACGGCTTTCTGCAACGGTGATTTCTGCATATTATTCATGGAAGAATGCGGCTTAAAGATTCAAATATTTTTTAACGATTCCCAGGTCCTTGTCTCCGCGGCCGGAGAGATTGACCAGAACGTCCCCCCCCTGCGGCAGTTCCTCCGCATGGTCCAGCACCCAGGCCACGGCATGGGAGGATTCCAGCGCAGGAATGATTCCTTCCTCTCTGGTGAGCGTCTGGAAAGCGTTTAAAGCAGAGGCGTCGCAAATCACACCGTAATGGACACGGCCCGTTTCCGCCAGATAGGCATGTTCCGGGCCTACCCCGGGATAGTCCAGCCCGGCGGAAATGGAATGGGACGGCTGTATTTGCCCGTTCTCATCCTGTAACAGCATGGTCACATGACCGTGCAGCACGCCGGGGCTGCCCAGATTGATGGGAGCGGAGTTATAACAGCCGGGCTCACCGGTGCCTCCCGCCTCAACCCCTACCAGACGGACGCCTTCATCCTCCACAAAGGGGTGAAGCATGCCGATGGCATTGGAGCCGCCGCCCACGCATGCCACCACCACATCCGGCAGCCTGCCTGCACGCTCCAGCATCTGGGCGCGGGCCTCCCGCCCAATGACGGATTGAAGCTGCCTGACCAATGTGGGGAACGGATGGGGGCCCGCCGCCGTACCGAAACAATACAGGGTATCCGCCTGATGGGAAATCCAGTAGCGGAGAGCCTCGTTAATGGCATCCTTCAACGTGCGGGAACCGCTCTCAATCGGAAAAACCGTCGCTCCCAGCAATTTCATGCGCATAACGTTCATGGACTGGCGTTCTACATCCTCTGCGCCCATAAAGATGGTGCAGTCCATTTTAAGCCGGGCGGCCGCCGTAGCCGTAGCCACGCCGTGCTGCCCCGCCCCGGTTTCCGCAATAAGATACGTTTTCCCCATCATTTTGGCCAGAAGGGCCTGGCCGAGGGCGTTGTTGATTTTGTGGGCTCCGGTGTGCAGCAGGTCCTCCCGTTTCAGCCACAGGCGGAAGCCCAGTTTTTCCGAAAGGTGGGGACAGAACGTGAGGGGAGTTTCACGGCCCGCGTAATTGACCAGCAGATCCTGAAGCGCATCCCGGTACTCGCGGGACGGCATGATGGAGTCCATGGCTTCCTCCAGCTCCATGAGCGGGGGGCGCAGCGCTTCTGGTACGAAGCGGCCGCCGAAATTGCCGAAATATCCTTCTTTCTTCATGCGATGTGGTAAGGAGTGTAAGGGGTGAGTGGTTTGAGGGCCGCCAGCAGTTTTTGCGGGCTTTTCTGGCCGGGGATGGCTTCCACGCCGGAGTTCAGGTCTATGCCGTCCGGAGAGCATTGTTCCAGCGCCCTGTTCAGTGAGGCGGAGGAAAGGCCGCCCGCCAGGAACCAGGGCCGGGGGGAACTAAGAGACGCCAGGGAGGTCCAGTCAAGGGAAACGCCGTGGCCGCCGCCCTGGCTGCCGGCATCCAGCAGAAACCAGGCGCAGCTGTCCGCCCATAGCTCCATTTCCCTTTGCAGGGCATCTACGGATTCATACCGGTCCGGCCACAATACGCGGATCACTTTTTCCGGACCGATGCGGCGCGCGCAGTCCAGAGAATGGGCGCCATGAAGCTGGGCGAATTCCAGACGGGCCGTTTTCATGATATCCATGATTTCCTCCGCGTTCTGGTTCACGAAAACGCCCACGCGGCGGATCAGGGCGGAGTCCAGGGCCGCCGCGCGCGACGGCGCAATATAACGCGGACTTCCGGGATGAAAGATGAAGCCGCAGAAATGGGCCCCCATCCCCATGGCGGTTGATAAATCGCTCTGGCGGGTAATTCCGCACACCTTGATTGCAAATGAATGCTTCTTCATATCGTTTCTTCTAAAATTGCCGCCAGTTTTTCACCCGGCCTTCCTCCGTCCATCAGGGCTGTTCCCATCAGTACGGCCTGAAACCCCGCTTCCGCGGCTTCCCTGAGATGAGCCCCGGCGCTCATGGCGCTGGCGGCGATCCACACCTCCCCCTCACGGCGGAATTTCGCCATATCCAGGCAGGCCTGCCTGTCCGTTTTCAATGTGTCCAGGTCACGGGCGTTTACCTGGATGATGCGCGCGCCGGAGTCCCTGGCAATTTCCAGATCCGCAGCGTCGAACACTTCCACAACGGCGTGCATGCCGTAAGCCTCCGCCTGCTCCCTGAGAACACGGAGCGTCCGTGCATCCGGCGTCAGACGGACAATGAGCAGCAAAGCGGAAGCCGGCGTAGAAGCCGTCTCCATCACCTGAAGCTGATGAAAAATGAAATCCTTGCGGAGAAGCGGAAGCCCGGCGCGGCTCATGCGTTCCAAATATCCGATGCGGCCGTTGAAAAACTGTTCTTCCGTCAACACGGAGATGCAGGAGGCGCCTGCCGCAGCGTATTGTTCAGCCACTTCCTCCGGTTTCAGCCCGGTGGCGATGACACCGCGCGACGGAGAGGACTGCTTGAACTCCGCAATGACCGCCACGGGCTGCCCGTCCGGCGGTTCCGCAATGGCTTTCAGGAAATCCGGCCGGCGCCCCTTCCACGGGCGCGGCAGTTCCCGGCGGGAGGCCATGTCCGTGAGCAGGGCTATTTCCTCCGCCTTGGCTTCCCGGAACCGGTCAAGCAGCATGAAGCGTTCTCCTTCCTATGCCGGCGCAGACGGCTTCCCGTGCTTTCGCCATGCAGACGGACAGGTCCATGTGCTCCTCCAGCAGGAACATGGCTACCCCCACATTCAGAATCACCATGTCCATCATGGCACGCGGGCCATTCCCCGCCAGGATGTTTTTCAGCACGTCCACGGCTTCCGACTTGGAATGAACGGCCAGTTCCTCCGGATTGCAGGGCTGGATGCCGTAATCCAGGGGATCCAGGGACATGGGCGTCAGCCTGCCGTTGTGGATGATCATCATCTTGGTGGGCCCCAGCGGCGTCACCTCGTCATATCCCCCGGCGCCATATACTACGGCAGCCTTGCGGATGTGGGACTGGCGGAGCGTCTCCGCCAGCAGCTCGACGAGTTCCGGACGGGCCACGCCCAGCAGGATGTGCGTGGGACGCGCCGGGTTGATGAGGGGGCCCAGCAGATTGAACAGGGTGCGGATGCCCAACTCCCGGCGGATGGGGCCTACATTGCGGAAGGAAGGATGAAAATTAGGCGCGAACAGGAAAGCGAAGTTCCGCTCGTCCAACAAGCGCCGGACATCTTCCGGAGCTACGTCCAGCGGGAATCCCAGGCCTTCCAGAGCGTCCGCAGAACCGCAGGAGGAGGACACGGCGCGGTTGCCGTGCTTCACCACCCTGTATCCCATTCCGGCCAGCGTCAGAGCCGTGGCTGTGGAGCAATTGAAAGAGTTGCGGCCGTCTCCCCCCGTGCCTACCACGTCAATGCAGTCGCCTTCCAAACCTTCCACCCGGTTGGCGCGGCCCAGGGCAATGCCCACGGCGTGGGCCATTTCCAGCGGGGTTTCCCCTTTCATGCGGAGCCCCATCAAAAAGCAGCCCGCCTGGGCCGGAGTCATGCGGCCATCCATGATGTCCGCAAAGCCTGCGGCAGCCATATCCGCCGTCAGGTCCTGTCCGGCGGCCAGGGCGTCCAGAATGCGGCTGATGCGCTTTTCCTTCTGCCCCGAAGGCACGACGTTATCCGGGAAATTGCCCAGAAGCTGAAGCCCGTTCGGCGTCAGGATGGATTCCGGATGAAACTGGATGCCCACCCACGGACGGTCATTGTAGCGCAGGGCCATGACTTCCCCTTCCGGCCCGCGGGAAGTAACGGTAAAGCGGGGATTCGGCTCGTCCTCCTTGGACTGGACCACCAGGGAATGGTAGCGGCCCACGGTCATGGGATTGGGAAGCCCGGAAAACAGCCCCGCGCCGTCATGGATGATGTCGGAACTCTTGCCGTGCATGACATACGGAGCGCGGGAAACCTCCGCCCCGGCGAAGTAGCCCAGAAGCTGGTGTCCCAGGCACACGCCCAGCACGGGAACGGAAGCGGGGAGGCGTTTCAGGAACTCCAGGCACAGCCCGGCGTTGCGCGGATGGCTGGGGCCGGGAGAAATGCACACGGCTTCCAGCTCCGGGCTGGTCGCCAGTTCCAGAATACGAGGATCGTCATTCGCATGCACCACGGGCTTGCGTCCCAGGGCATAAAACGCCTGCACCAGATTCCACGAAAACGAATCGTAATTATCAATGAACAGAAACATGGTCTTCTCCTTTCAAAATAACGTCAATAATCTTACCCTTGTTCATGCACTCCTGCCATTCCGCGGCCGGATCGGAATCATACACGATGCCGGCTCCCGTCTGCCAGTGGATGCGCCCATCCTTCACCCACATGCTGCGGATGGTGATGCCGGAATCCATGTGGACGCCGTTTTTGTCCAACCCCAGCCATCCGATGCATCCGGCGTACGGTCCGCGCGGCAGAGGCTCTTCCTCCGCCAGGATTTCCATGGCGCGCACCTTGGGGGCTCCGCTAACCGTCCCGGCCGGGAAGGCAGCGCCAAGAATGTCCAAGACGTCCAATCCGTCGTTCACCTGGGCGGTCACGCGGGAAGTCATATGCATCACGTGGGAAAAACGTTCAATCTCCATCAGGCGTTCCAGTTTCACGGAACCGGGCTTGGCGACACGGCCCAGGTCGTTGCGCCCCAGATCCACCAGCATGACATGTTCCGAACATTCCTTCGGATCTTTCAGGAGATCGGCAGCCAGAGCGGCATCCTCCTCGTCATCCCTGCCGCGCCTGCGCGTTCCGGCAATGGGGGAAAGCTGAAGCTTGCCGTCCGTGCAGCGCACCATCAGTTCCGGAGAAGATCCGAACAGCGTCACCTCCGGCAGGCGCATGAAAAACATGTATGGGGAAGGATTAATGCTGCGCATGCGGCGGTACATCATGAAAGCGTCTCCGTGGAACTCCGCGGAAGCCTGGGAGGAAAGCACCACCTGGATGGCTTCTCCGTCATGCAGCAGCTCCTTGATATGCTCTACCCCCTTCATGTAGGCTGCCTGGTCCGGTGTGCGGGAAACTTCCCCGACGGAAGGTTCCTCCGCCCCATGGAGCGGGGCATGGGGCAAATCCCGGTGTTCACCCAGGCTGAGTTGGGTAAGGCGATTGTACAAATGGTCAAAAACAATCACGGTGCCGGCCAGCACCAGGCAGGACTCTGCGGAAGAAGCCGGAATGGCCTGCGCCAGCCTGGGCTGGAACAGGGCGGCGGTTTCATACCCGAAATAGCCGTACAGAGCCCGCGTAATGGGAGCCTGCCTCATATCGTCCCCCACCAGCTCCAGACGCTGCATCAGAGAACGCAGTCCATCCAGGTAAGGCATGCCTTCCAGCTCCTTCAGGGAAGCCAGACGGTCGTCTTTGATGGAAAGGGAAAGCCTGGCGTCTACACAGGAAACGGTCATCAGATAATCGCAGGCGATGATGCTGTAGCGCCCCCATCTGCCGTCCACTTCCGCGCTTTCCAGTAGAAGTCCGGGAATTTTGTTCTGAGTCAGGCTCAGAAACAGGCTGATAGGGGTCTCCAGATCGGCGCTCAGGCGGCGGCTGCGCTGTTGGAGAGTGATCATGGATGGTGTTTGCATGGATGATGATGTAAGTTGAAAATAAAAAAACTGCTTTGACTCTCGGAGGAATCAAAGCAGTTCTTGAAAAATGGTCATAGCTGAATGCTATTACTGCACCTCGGGATTCCCCCGTCCGGACATGGGTACGCGCCACCAATAGCCGTTGCCATAATAACGGTTCTTGCTAAAAAAGGGCTGTACAGTGCTGAAATGCATCTGCGCGTTTATTACTCCTCTGCCCCTTCTTTGTCAAAAAAACTTTCCGTCAATGGCGAAAAAACCGTATTGGCTTCTCAATCTGCCCAGAGAAGGCACGACGCCTCTCCGGCGCTTCCAAACTTTCAAAGGAAACGCCCGCCCCACTCCCACTGGCGGAACGGAGCTGCCAACTGGCGCAACACGTTTTTCTTTTCCTTTTTTACGAATCCAGAATTCCCTTTCCAGAAACCGGTTATTGCAAGCCTTGCCATCGGACTCGAGCCTTCTTCACTCCCCCCGGTTTCCGGCATATCTCTTCACAAAAAGAAAAGGGAGAAAGAACGTCTTAAACATTCGGGGCTGGACTCCATCACTTCTTTTTCCTGTAGAGCTTGTCATGTTTCTGGCGATGTTTCCCTTGATAAAGGAAATCCGTCTTTTCGTCCCTGCCCACGGTGCGGTCAATCAAACCGGGGATGTCTTCTTCTGAATAAACGAGAGGCAGATAAGATAGTTTGAAACTCAACTCCCTCAGCTCTTGAATCCGCATTAAAAAAATAAAAAATCAAAAACAGCGAAGATATGACGGCAACGGCAAATTTCAGACAAATGGCGCAATACATCGGGTTGGCGATATGCGGCTTGATGATGCGCACCGCCTTCGGGGTGTTCGGCATCCTTTGGGGCATCATCAGAGAGATTGTAAACGGAGTGTTCCGAGTGGCGATAGGTGTAATCGTGGCTATCCTTTCCACCATTGCCTTCTTTGGCTTCATCCTTTGGTTATTCACCCTTTAACCCTTACCGACATGGCAAAAAGAAACAGCAAGACGGCAGCGCAGCAGTGCAGATATTACGAGGTGGACAACATCTTCGTGTATATGGTGGAAACGTACATCAACGGCAACTTCAGCACATTCCGAAGACTGTACCACGAGCTGAACAAGGACACACGGAAGGATTTTATGGACTTTCTTCTCAGTGAGGTAGAGCCGACCTATTGGAGAGATATACTGAAACAGACAATCTAAAAAGACAGCGATATGAGAACGATAACAAAGACATACGACATTTTCCCTTTAGCCGAACTTTCTGCGACAGCAAGGGAAACCGCCTACACGGAATGGTTGCGCACCTTTGAGTATTCGTGGAGTTGTGACAACCGCAACACGCTGGATGCTTTTGAGAGCATCTTCAATATCAAAGTGACCGATTGGGGTTATCCGTGTGGCGCAGGTCAGATGCGAGAGCAGGAAAGGCGAGCCGATGCAATTCTACTGCCACGAGGTTGTGCAGCGTTGGATTTCATCCGACGGCAAGGTTGCGGATATGGCGTTGCTCCGTGGCTTCACATTCTGCTATTGCGATGTGTGGGCATTAGGCAGCGATATGGAGATAAGACCGCACAACAGCCTATACGATGATGTTGTGGCAAGAAGCTGTGCATATCCAAAGATGAGGATATTGCCCCAACTCAGACGCAACGGCTTCAAGGGCGATTTCCACGGCATTTCCCCCGTGCGTCTTTTCAAAGCCTTGCTTTCAGACCCAAGAATTGAAACCCTTATGAAAGGCGGTGAGATTGAGGTTATGAAACACTTCCTTTTCAATGCCCGTACTGCCGATGAATGCTGGGCATCCTATCTGATTTACGCCCGGCAGCATCAAGCATTGCAGGGACGGTGGCGTGATAGACACGGGAACAATCCCGAATGTATGAAAAGCGGAAAATCCGATGAAGCTGCCAACTTCATCGGATTTTCCGAAATAATCATTGAGTATTTCAATTTTGAAATGTTTTTTGTAAGAATGTTAGTAGCTTAGACATATCTTCCTTTCGATATATCATTTCACATACTTTTTGAACAAATATATTTTCTTCTATTCCTTGTTCATTAAGGCTTTTAATTAGATACTTATAAAAGGCCTTGTCATCATTTCTTTTAGAGAAACTATCGACAACTTCTTTTAATGGCTTAACTCTAAAAAAACGATCACCAATTTCCTTAAAGAAATTTGTATCTTTATTTACAACCATTTTTTCATGTAAATATTTCTCTAGGCTCTGTATTGGTAGAAAATTAATTGTTAAATTAGTGTATAATCCCTTTTGTTTATATAGTGTCTCAAAATCAGACTTTACATCACCATCAAGAACGCTTAACACCTTTGTACCAACTCCGGCTAAATTAGATTTACAGATATCATCTTGCATTCTTAACACGTTCTCCCAACCGCCACTTGGTAAAATATTAATCAATTTGCTTTTATATAAAGTGTTCTCATCAATTATATTTTCCAATATGTATTTAGCCAATACATCCTCTACTAAAATAAGGAAATCATATCCTGAATGTTGGTAAATATCTCGTGTCGCATATGATGGATAGCATGGGTTTACAATGGTTATATTATCCAATTCCTTTTGTAAATGAAAAATATTTGAAGGCTTTATTTTCCTAAGCAATTCAATTGAATGACTTGAAAAGTATATCGCAAGATTATAATCTGCTGCTATTTTTTGTAAAAAATCGACCAGTCTCATAATTGCAGATGGATGTAAAGCCAATTCAATTTCATCTATCAATATAAGGCGTACATCTTCTAACTTTACACGGCGAATAATAACTACATTCAGCATGTGTAACAAGCTAATAAGCATATTTTCTCCTGCACTCATACAAAACTGATTAACTCTCCCATTAGTTCCTTCAATAAAATATGGAATCCCCTTGAATGCTTTATGTTGCGCTATTTTTTTATGTTTAATGCGTTTAAGGTTCTTGTAAAAATCTGTGTTTCCATGTAAAATATAGCTTAAATTGTGCTGAACAAATGAATCAGCATCAGTTAAGATTGTATCGTTGACCTTTTCTGCCTTCAATAAGGAATCGTAATTTGCATCGCTAAAACGCATTCCATGTATTATACTACCTTCGTAGAATCCCTCAAACGATATAAGATCACTTGAACTGCAACTCCACCCCCTATTGGCTTTAGTCCAAATATTCTCTTTTCCATCATAAGTTATTGTAATTTTACTATTTGATGAATAATCTTGAGATTGAAATACTTCAAAAGCAGATTTGCGAATGACTTTTGACACAACTGTCATTATACTACTTTTGCCTGTACCATTAGCTCCTGTTATGGCATAAAGACCTTTTTTAATCGGCAAATTCAATTCTATTGAATTGATATGTTTCAGCCGTTCTATTTTTATATTTAATATATTGCTCATAATTATTTCATCCAATTAAAGGGAAAATATACTGATTATATTCTGAATCACAAAATATTACGTAAATTTTATGGTGGTTTATGGTAGGCTTTAGTATGGCATAACCTCTGCTCTCAAATTAGGAAACAGAGGTAATGCTATTGTTGCGTTTTAGTACGATTTACGGGATAAACAGTAGTGCAAACTCCGCCTTTCTCCGTTTGAGCAGCATGGCGTGGCGTTTCCCCTTGTAGTTGCAGAAAGCGATATACTCACGGTAGATGTTCCTGTCGCCAGCTTCCAGCTTCTTGATTAAGGTGCTTTTGGGAATTGTCTTGCTCCCCAAAAGCCGATATGGTCCGACATTGTAGGCAAGAGTGGCGAGCAGAAGACTGTCCTTCTCGAACTGCCGGAACATCGCGCAGAACTTCCGCAGGTCTTTCCGAAGGAGTGCGTCCGCCTGCCGTTTCGTCATAGTTCGTGCCGAATACCTTTCGCCCGGCAACAAGCGGTGTCCGTACCCTACATACGGATGATGTTTCTCCGAGTGCCAGCCTTCAAAATATTTCGTGCAGCGTACCGCCCTCTCGAAAAGTGGCAGTCGGTAGATTGCCGCCTGCCCGTCCGTTCCCTCTTGGCGGCTGATCCGTGCGGACACGGAACAGACCGCCAGAAGCGAACAGAGCATTATCATGAATACACGCATCATTTCAACAAGGGCCTGAAGTTGCCGATGGGAATGGCGGTAAGACCGTCATCCTTGATATTGCGGTTGTTGAAGTCAAATTCCAACTCGAAAGAGTTGCCAAAGTTGTCCTCCACCACCACAATAAAGTTGTGCGCCTCTTCGCCCTCCGCCGTATAGTACAGGCGGAACTTTTCGTTTTCAAGCAGATAGCGGTCGTTGGGCAGGAAAGTAATGCCGTTATCCATTTTCAACTTTCCTTCTCCCTCAAACTGAAAATAGCGGATGGTGTAAAGCGTGTTAGCGAAGTCGCCCTCCTTTTTCAGCTCACAGCGGATTTCCACCGTCTGCCCCTTCGTCACCTTGTTCGGCACGGGCATCACTTCCACCGTGAAGGGATAGGACTGCTGGATGTCCATGTCGTCGTCGCACGACACGAGGGTGAATGACACAGCTGCTATCAGGCATAACGCCATTGCCTTAAAGATGTTTGTTCTCTTGTTTCTGTTGTTCAGTATGTTCATTTTTCTTCGATTTTTAGATGGTTGTTTTTCTGTTTTTTCGTTGTCTGTTGCAGGTACTCATTCAAGTCCTTGCAACCGTCATAGAGTGAGGAACGGTCGGTGACACGTTCACCGTATCGCTTGGTGAGTACGGCAAGCGTCCGCCGTCCGGCTTCGTCACGGTCGAGGAAACAGCCGATGCGCCCGTAGCCGTCCAGCAATCCCGCCGCCTTCTCCACGTTGGCGACAGAATTCAGCACAAGGCAGTCCGCATTACCGGTTAGCGGGCAGACATACAGCCAGATGGTATTGGTACAGCAGTGCTTGTCCGTGCGCAGGAACATCTCGAAGTCGGAGATGAAAGCCGGGGTAAGCTCTTTCAGGGCGATGTCCTTCACATGGTAGCGAATGCTAAGGAACTCTTGCAGGTGCTTGTAAACGGTGCGGTACTTCAACAGCGTGCCTTTGGCTTTCATGCCTGCCTCCACCTGTTTCTCGTAGTCCTCGTTATGCTGGCGGAACACCTGCATCAGCGTGTGGTAGCGGTGTTCTAGTCCAAGAAAAGCGTTTTTCACCTTTTCAGCAGTGACGAAGTTGTCACGCTCCATGATTTCCTGATAGTGCCTGTTGATGCGTACCCGCATCTTGTCAAGCATACGGTTCGTTTCGAGTGCCGCCGCGCTTCTGCCCGTGACACGTCCCCCTTTGGTGTCCCACAGCTTCGGATCGACACTCAACTTGCAACTGAACTGCGTCTGGCTGCCGTCCACCGTGATGCGTCCCATGACGGGAACCGTCCCGTCCTTTTTCACTACCTGACGCTTGAGGTAGTAGATTACTGAAAATGTACTCTTCATCGTCCTTAATTTTTTTGGTTTCAAAATTAGTTGGTGAAGAGTCCGGTGTCGGTACGCAAAACAGGGAGGAACGGAGCAATCTTTTTCCGTAACCAAATTTTTCGCGTGAGTTGTCGGTAGCTCACTATACTTTAGTATCTTGTTTCGCCATCCGTACCCGTTTGTCGCATTATCGGGCATGGTTACGAACAAGTAACGTTGCGGCGTCAGGATTTGGCTTCGGCAGGGATTGTAATGGCTTCACGAATTTTCGCCACTTCAACTAAAACCCTTGTAACTCAATTCTATCACTATATCTTTCCGAATTTCACTTTTTTGTAGTAACTTTGTATATTCAAAATAAAATCTGATACAAATAAAAATATGATTTAAAAAATCATACTTACCCCCTCCCCCCTATTAGGAACAGTCTTTCAGAGAGCCTTTGAAAGAAGCGGAAATTAAAAAACCGCTCACCAGTAGACGGTTCCCTTCAGCCAGAAAAAAAGGGAGTCCGCCAATCTTGCGGACTCCCTCCGTTTTCCGTGAAAGAATCTTTCTGTTTAGAACAGGGTCACGGCTATATTCACGCCGGCGGTGACGATAGCCACCATGCTCATGAGCTTGATCAGGATGTTCAGGGACGGGCCGGACGTATCCTTGAAGGGGTCGCCCACCGTATCGCCGATAACGGCTGCCTTATGGCTTTCCGAGCCTTTGCCGCCCACATGGCCCTGCTCAATATATTTTTTGGCATTGTCCCACGCTCCGCCGGAATTAGCCATGAATACGGCCAGCACAAAGCCGGAAGCCAGGCCGCCGGCCAGCAGGCCGAACACGCCGGGAACGCCGAAAACGATACCCATGCAGATGGGGGTGATGACCGCCAGTACGGACGGCCAGATCATCTCATGCTGCGCTCCCGCCGTGGAAATTTCCACGCAGCGCACGTAATCCGGTTCTGCCTCTCCGGTCAGGATTCCCTTGATTTCCTTAAACTGGCGGCGCACTTCCTTAACCATTTTTTCCGCGGCGCGGCCGACGGCATTCATGGTCAGCCCGCAAAACATGAAGGACATCATGGCCCCCACGAAGAGCCCCATGAGCACCTTCGGGTTCATCAGGGTTACCTGGAAATAGCCCATGAAATCAGACAGGGAAGCAGTGGAGATTTTGGAAACCTCCACACTCACGGCATCATTAATTTTGTAAATGGTATTGCCCGTGGCCTCACTCCAGTGAAGGATGGAAATCTTCAATTCTTCAATATAGGAGGCCAGAAGCGCCAATGCCGTCAGAGCGGCGGAACCGATGGCAAATCCCTTGCCCGTGGCGGCGGTCGTGTTGCCCAGGGCATCCAGGGCATCCGTGCGGCGGCGCACTTCCGGGTCCAGCTTGCTCATCTCCGCATTACCCCCGGCGTTGTCGGAAATGGGGCCGTAAGCGTCCGTCGCCAATGTCAGGCCCAGCGTGGAAAGCATGCCGACGGCGGCAATGCCGATGCCATACAGCCCCTTGCTCATTTCCGCCCCGGTGAAATGCCAGTCCCCGGAAGCTAGGCCGTAAGCCAGCACAGTGCCCACGACGACAGTAATTACGGGAATGCAGGTGGAAATCATGCCGATGCCGATGCCGGAAATAATGACGGTGGCCGGCCCCGTCTTCGCGCTGTGGGCGATTTTACGGCAGGGATAGGAATCATGGGAAGTGTAATGCTCCGTGCTCTTGCCGATGACGATGCCCACCGCCAGGCCGGTGACGATGGCCCCCCAGATGCCGGCCCAGTTATCCAGGCCGATGAGCTGGAGCAGGAATGCGGAAGCAATGGCAATCAGGAAGGAACTCAAGTTGATGCCGCGGTTCAGGGCTGCCATCAGCTCCGTTTGGGAAGCGCCGCGCTTCACGCGCACCGCGTACACGCCCAACAGGGAAAGAATGGTGCCGAGGGCGGCGATCAGCATGGGCGTAAGGACGGCCTTGATCGCCATTTCAGGAACGGCCATGTAAGCTGCCGCACCCAAAGCGGCGGAAGCCAGAATGGAACCGCAGTAAGATTCGTAAAGGTCCGCCCCCATGCCGGCCACGTCCCCCACGTTATCGCCCACGTTATCCGCAATGGTGGCTGGGTTGCGGGGGTCGTCCTCCGGAATGCCGGCCTCCACCTTCCCCACCAGGTCGGCCCCTACATCCGCCGCCTTGGTGAAAATGCCGCCGCCCACACGGGCAAACAGCGCCTGGAGGGAAGCCCCCATGCCGAACGTCAGCATGGTGGTAGTAATGACGACCAGGCGCATGGAAAGCTCCATGTCCCCGTAAAACCAATCCAGAACCCAGTACCAGGCACCGATATCAAGCATGGCAAGGCCCACGACGGTCAGGCCTAGCACGGCGCCCGAGCGGAAAGCTATTTGCAGCCCGGCATCCAGGGAATGGCGGCAGGCATTCGCCACGCGGCCGGAAGCATACGTAGCCGTCTTCATTCCGATGTAGCCGGCCAGACCGGAGAAAAAGCCGCCTGAAATGAAAGCGAAGGGAACCCAGGGGTTCTGAATGTGGAGGCAGTAGGCCAGAAAAGCGAAGACAACAGTAATGAGCACAAAGAAAATGGCGACAATCTTATACTGCTGCCGCAGGTAGGCCATGGCGCCGCTACGGACATGCCGGGCGATCATTTTCATGACCTCGTTCCCCTCATCCTGCGCTTTCATGCGGTAAAAAAAGATGCCCGCAAAAATGAGGGCCAGCACGGAAGCCGATGGGATGAGCCAAAATAAATCCTGGATGGTTATCATTGTCAGTACACTTTAAATTAAAGTAGTAAAAACATAACACCAGCTCTACTTTACTCCAAGAAAAAACCTGTGTCCGGAACGGGAAATGCCCCTTCCAGCAGAAAGACCAGCACCACGGGAAAAACAGCGCCTATCTATCCGCATCTGCGTCAATCAGAGAGAGCTCCTCCGGCGTAAACGGCGCACTATCCAGTGCTTTCAGGCAATCCCTGATTTGCGAGGGGCGGCTGGCTCCAATCAGGGCCGTGGTCACTACGGGATCTTTCAGCACCCAGGCCAGAGCCATCTGGGCAAGGCTCTGGCCCCGGCTCCGGGCCAGGGCGGCCAGGCGGCGAATTTTATCCCCATGCTGAAGAACCCGCTCCTTTGTTAAAAAGACGGAGGAACCCGCCGCGCGGGAATCTTCGGGAATGCCTTCCAGATAACGGTCCGTCAACATCCCCTGGGCCAGGGGAGAGAAAGCGGCGCACCCGGTACCCGTTTCCCGAACAGCCTGAAAAACGGATTTCTCCGGTTCCCGATTAAACATATTGTACCGGATCTGATGCACCAGGCACGGAACGCCGGCCTCCCCAAGCATGGAGCACATCTGCCTGGCCTGTTCCGCCGGGAACTTGGAAATACCGGCATACAGGGCCTTTCCGGAGCGAACCGCCGTAACAAGGGCTCCCGCCGTTTCTTCAAGGGGAGTTTCCGGATCATACCGGTGCGCGTAGAAAATATCCACATAATCCAGCTTCATGCGGGAAAGGGACTGGTCCAGGCTGGCAAGCATGTGTTTGCGGGATCCCCAATCCCCATACGGGCCGGGCCACATCAGATGCCCCGCCTTGGTTGCAATAACAAGTTCATCACGGAAACGGGACAAATCCTGCATGAAAATACGGCCAAAGCATTCTTCCGCCGAACCGGGAGGAGGTCCGTAATTATTCGCCAGGTCAAAATACGTGATACCGGCATCAAACGCGCCGTGAATAAGCCGACGGGCGTTCTCAAAATCATCCGCAGCGCCAAAATTATGCCAAAGCCCCAGGGAAACGGGAGGAAGCAGCAACCCGCTGCGCCCGCAGCGGCGGTAGGCTGCGTGGCTATAGCGGCCGGGATCTGGAAGATAATTCATCGGAAAGAAAAAAGGGGGGGGAATTACCGTGGCTGAGACGGACGCCCATGCCGTACGCCGGAACGCCATGCTTCCGTACGGTATTTGGAAGCCAGCAGTTCCTCCACGCGGGCATTCATGCCGGGGAACAATTCCGCGTCCACGCACAGGGAATGCTTTTCCGCCAGGCGGGCGGCCAGCAATTCATCCCATCCGGAAGGGAGAAGACAATTCTGGATGCTCCCCTGGTGAAGAACGCCTCCGCGGACTCTTCTCTGGCCGCCGCCAGCCAGTTTTTCCCCGCCGGGAAGGACAAGATCACTCGTTACGGGGCTGGAAAAACAGGCCCGCCCTCCGTCCGGGGCATCCCCGTCCAGCATCACGCACTCCACGCTGCAATCCCTCAGGACGCGGGCCAGCGCCCCATGAATCCAACGGTACAAAACCGCGCTGGAAGGACGCTCTTTTTCTCCCTTGCGGTGCATGGCCAGAGTAAAGGGAATATCCTGCCGATGGTCTACAATCCCCCCCCCTGTCCAGCGGCGGACAAAATGAAGCTCCTCACCCGGAAAAATGGCGCGCGCCGTGGCCTCCTCATCAAAATAACCGTAAGTCACGGTCGGTTCCGCCCAGCGGTACGCCCTCAGCACAGGCTTCCTGCCCCATTCCAGCAGAGCTTCGTCCACGGCCATGGCTTCCTCCCCGCTTCTGGCGACAGGATCGCGCCACAGCACTAATTCCGGCAGAGGGGATAAATTGCCGACGATATTTGTGAAACCCAACATATGGCAACTACAGAACAATTAATGGCAGGAACGCTCCAGGCAAAAAGCAACAGCGGACGTTCCGCCCTCCCGGGTTTCCCGGATACAAACCTAACGGTTCATCGGCAATGCAATCCTCTGGGTGAAAGACCGGGTATAACGTTCGAAAAATTCTTCAGGAGAAGGAGCGGGACGCTTTTTCTGCCGGATCTGGTCCACAAGAGCCATGCCTTCATCCGTCACCACCGTCATGGAAATTGTCACGGCAGTAACGCGGCCGGATTTCAAATCATCAATATTCACGCTGCTGCCTATGATGTCCAGGCGATTGCCATACACATCCATCTGGGTGCAGGAGCCGAGACGGTTGGCGCCCGTAGTCATGACCGGAACCAGCACGGATGCTCTTTGCGAGGCATCCTTGTCCGATTTGTTGCTGCCGGAATTGCCGATCTTCTTCTGGTAATCCACTTCAAAAATCAGCGTCATTTCCACAATATTCTCCACCAGGAAGTTGGAAGGGACGGTTTCATCCTGCTGGTACCGTGCATAAGCGGACCATAGATCCTGCTGGCCCAGAAGGTTACGCACGGTATCCTCCGCGCTGATTAAGTTGCGGTACAGGGAATAAACGGGAAAACCGTCAGACTCCGCCGTAGCGTCCTGGTCCAGAATCTGGTCACGGTAAAGAAGCTTGTACCCCACGCAATTCACATCACCGATGATGCGGTCATTCCTCATGTCCATACTGGACTTGGCCGGATTGCGGTCCGTAGCCGTGGTAAAGAAAACCAATTGGGAGGCATTCGTGATTTTGGCGCCTTCCGGCCCCATGGTCATCAGGTTCACGCGGGCTTCATTCAGGGAGGAGGAGCGGCCCTTTTTCCTGGAAACCTTGGTCTTTCCCGCACGGGAAACCAAATCGCTGTCCCGCTGCACCAGCATCCACTCAAAGGGATTCCCGGAACGGAACTGCATGCTTTCAAAATCCTTGGTCATGGTATCCATGGCCGTGCGGGCAAGCGTCGTGGTCCGCACATCCTGCAGCACCCATCTCCAGATATCCACCCCGCGGGAAGTCAGGGCCACAATTACCAGAACCAGCACGGTAGTGATGGTCATGGCTGCCAGGAGCTCAATCAGGGTGAACGCGCCGGATTTGATTTTGGCAAATGTCTTCATGTTTTTTCAGAGGTCTTCAGATAATGCCCGCTAACGGCGGAAAGCGAGATTGCGCGTAAACACGGGAGTCTTTAAATTTTCCCACGTCAGATGTTGTAAACGCTCGGGGTCCGTATTCAACAGCTGGAAGAACTCCGCCTGGTACAGGACTTCCGCCCCCCACGGCAAATTCAGGCCGCCGCCTTTCTCCGGCGTATAAACATACAGGGAAGGTTCCTTAATCACCTTGCCGCGGTTGTAAGGATTATAAATCGTCCCGTACTTGGGAGCCAGCTTGTACCCGTAGGAGCTTGAATCCATGCGCTCCACTACCAGCTGGGTCATGCGCACGGCGAAGACGGGACCGACAAGGGCCTTGAAATCATCCCAACGCTCTTTGTTGTTCGCCAGGCAGACCCCTGTCACCACCGCAGTATTTTTGCCGGGAATGCTTCCGCCATCCTCCAGCCAGGGCTGGGGAGTTCCGTCTTTGCGGGCCCCCTTGGTCAAATCCGCCCTGTAATTGTAAACAAGAATGGTCGTAGCGGGCCTGGACGTGAACTGCATCCAGTAAAACGCCTTGTCAAAAGCGGAAACATATTTGGAGGAGGAAGACTTTCTGGCGTTGGAAGCGGCACGCTCGGAATTGCGGAGTTCTCCAAGTTCCGCCGTCAGGGCGTGGACGATGCGGTCCGCTTCACGAATAGTCAGGGCGGACTGAACCGTCCTTCTGGCAGGAATAAACATGGCCATGAACACTACAATCAGCACGGCCACCACGCCGATCGCAAGCACCACTTCCGTCAGGGTGAACCCCTTGGCACGAGACTGTTTCATACACTTGGTCAACATAAAATGGGAAATCCGGTATTATATCACAGAAACTAATTGGGAATCACCTGCTCCGTCGTCCTCAGACGGCTGATATTGCCTTTGGGATAAATCACAATGCCGCCTGCCAGGCCCGGTTTGCCGTCCACCATCGGGGTTGGCCTCTCCTCCTTGCCGTTTCCGGCGGAACCGGCAACCACCACCAGGCGGGTGGGGGCGTTCGGTTGGGACATGCGGCCTTCCTCGTCAAATTCAATGAAGTAAATATCCGTCATTCTGTTGCCGGGAAGGTTGACGGTATCCTGCCCGTCACGACTGGCAAAATCGCGGGCCGTGGATTTCTCGCCTCTGGCTTTCTTCGAGCCTTCCAGAAGGGTGCTGTAGGTCGGACTGACGTAAAAACCGGCGGGAAGAGTCTGCAAACGGTTCACCAGATGCCATTTCCCGGTGCGGGTATTTTTGGACATCACGCCCAAAGTGCGCATATTGCGGGCTTCGTCATCGGGAGTGCTCACAATAATCAGGCGGCTCCACGTTCCTTTGCCCATGGCATCCAGCCGCGCCTCCTGCACCATGCCGTCCACCATTTCAACGGCGGCCTGAAGCCCCTGCCCCCTGCCCCCGCCCCTCAACATGCTGGCGGCCAAGGCCATCATGGCAACCATAATGGTAATGACAACAATCAATTCCACCAGGGTAAACCCCTTGCTCCCCGGCGAGGAACAGCGCGGAGCCATTCCGGAATGCTTGGAAAAATATCTCATACAGATGATGCAGGATTGAACAACGATTTTTGGCATGCTACCCGTTTCAGACGGACACGGCAATCATTTTTTGAGGAACTGGAATGCCTGATATGTTCCTGTCCAACAAAATTCCGGCAAGGAATCGCCATGCGGAAATCCCTGCTTCCGCCATCCTTCCGGAAAAGAAAAACATCCGGTCGGTCCAACTCCCGCATTTCAAGAAGGATAAGGCCGGAACGGCAAGAAAAGAATTTTTTGTCCTCCTTTTCCAAAGCCTTCATTTTTTCCCTTTCCATCTCCCCTGCTGAAAAAACATCAGGCCCTGCTTATCTTAATTCCACCCACACGCCGCGGTGGTCGCTGGCCTGGAGCGAGGGGGGAGAGTCAAGGATGCCCATGGGAGGCTTGCGGCCGAGGCGCTTTTTCAGAGTATTGTTCAGGAAAAGATGGTCGAAGGAATGGTAGGTGTCACCGTCTTCGTAGTAAATGGTCCAGGTCTCACCACGAGAATCCCTGGGCTTCAAACGGTTCAGGCGGTATTCCGTTTTGGCCGGCCCCTGGATGACCTGCACGGCGCTGTCTGACGGGCCGTCATTAAAATCTCCGTACAGAAGCAGAGGCATGCCGTCCTGAGAGGCAAGAGCTTCATTCAGGTAGTCCCGCAGGGCGTAGGCTTCCCTTCTCCGTGTGTCCTCTGCGGAACCGTCACGGCTGAGGCGTGATTTCAGGTGAATGCCCACCAGGCGGAACAGCCGTCCGTCCGGCATGCTGACCGTGGCGTCCAGAATGCCCCGCAGCATCGTCTTTTTCCGTTTCGCCTCTCCGGATACAGGCATGTCCGTTACGGAACGGTCATCCGCGATGCGGTATTTGGAAAGAAGGGCCAAACCACGGTCCTCCCCGTCCCGCATGACAAGAACTTTGTACGGCAAATGAACTCCTTTTCTTTTCAGCCGCATTTGCAAGTCACGAACGGCAGCCTCCCCGCCCATTTCACACAGCCCCACGATTTCCGCCCCCGATTGGCGAACCAGCTCCGCCACGGCTTCACGGGCTTCCACAGGCTTGTATTTTATCTGAAAATTGCTTCTCCTCGGGTCTTCCGGCACAAAGTAGTTGCCGGCGTTCATGGTCAGCAAACGAACGGGCTCCCCCTTGTCGGGGATTTCCACCTTCTCCCGAACCGTCTGCCGCTCTTCCCTCTGGCGGGCGGGAACCGCCTGCGGTTCATTATCCAGCGGCGCCCACTCCGTCAAACCGTACCCCACCACCGCGCATAACGCAATCAGGGCCGCAATGACGGAGGTTCCCCTGCGTTTTGACGTTTTCCTGATCATGTCCGTTTCCCTGAAAGATTTTCTCCACGACGGACGTAGTGAATGAACAGGCTGGACCGTGCAGAATTTTCCGGCCTATTACTCGGCTTTCGCTTCACTTCCATCCGTAGTTCATGATAAACCATGAATGTGCCCCCATTGCAACCCCATAACGAGTCCCAGCCTGACGAGCAGACACTTTCCCAATACGCGGAACATACCAGGAAAAGCCTGATCGCGCGTTTGGAAAACTGGGAAGACCAGCGTACCTGGGATGAATTTTACCGGACATATTGGCGGCTTATTTATTCCGTCGCCCTCAAGGCCGGATTAAGGGAAGACGAGGCCTGGGACGTGGTACAGGAAACCATTCTTTCCATCGCCAAGCAGAGCAGGAAAAATATTTACAAACCGGAACAGGGTTCCTTCAAACTCTGGCTATGGAACATGACCCGCTGGCGCATCAATGACCAGTTCCGCAAGCGGAAAAAGGACACGGCCATGCTGATGAACCCTGATGCCACGGATACCCTGGAACACCCCATCGACAAAATCCCGGATGAAGGGAAGAATAATTTTGACCAGGTATGGGAACGGGAATGGCAGAATAACCTTCTTCAGGCGGCTCTGGAACGCGTCAAAGCAAAAGTGTCGCCCAAGCAGTTCCAGATTTTTGACTATTATGTCCTGCGGGAGTGGGACGCGGCCAAGGTCCGCCGGCAGCTCGGCGTCACGATTGCCCAGGTCTATCTGGCAAAGCACCGCGTAGGAAGCGCTTTGAAGAAAGAACTGCAATTTCTTCAATCCCAGGAAAAGGAAAAAGAAAAATAGGAGTCCATCTTAAAAACCAGCCGGTGTCCTTCATACGCGTTCCCCCGGCCAGGCCTCCTTTCAGAAAGGATTCCTTTATTTTGCCTCTTGCCAAGACAGCGGTTTTGTCGTTAGATTAAGGGCAACTGCAATGCCGCCCTCACGCAACAGACATTCCGCCCAGAGAGTTTTTACCTGGGACAAAATCAAAATGGCCCTGGCGGCGGCGGAAGAAGGATTTTATATCTGGAATATTAAAACGGGCGTCATTCATTACACGGACCGCTGCCTGACCATGATGGGGGCCAGCCGCAAGGAGAAAGCCCCCAATATCTTCACCCAGCCGGAGCTTACCATACACGAGGAAGACCAGGCTTTTTTTTCCCAGGAAGTGCGCCGTTATCTGGACGGCCACTCCCATGTGCCCATGCGCATTGAAATCCGGATGAAGAAGCTGAACTCCAAAAGCTGGAGCTGGGTCCGCGTCAACGGCCTCGCCCGCAGGGACAAGCAGCGCCGGCCCGTTATGCTGGTGGGCGTATGGGTCAATATTACCCGGCGGAAAACGGCGGAACTGCGTGCTGCGGAGGACAGGGATCTGTTTCATACCCTGATTGAACACATTCCCGACAGTATTTATTTCAAGAACCGGGAATCACGTTTCGTCCTGGCGAATACCGCCACAGCCAATAAGCTGGGCGTACCGACGCCGGCAGACCTGACCGGACGCACGGACGATTACTTTTTTGACCAAACAATGTCCGATATTTCCCGCAAGGAGGAAATGGACATCATGGTTACCGGACGCCCCATCCGCGCCCGCCTTCATCATGAAACATGGCTCCACAAGGATGATTCCTGGAGCCAGATCAGCAAGTTCCCGTGGTACGGACGCAACGGAGAGCTAAAGGGAATTGTAGGTATTTCCAGTGATGTCACCAAACTGGTGAAGACTGAAATCAAGGCCACGGAAACGGCCCGCATCCTGGAGGAACGCAACAGAACTCTGGAAAAGGAAATAGATTTGGCCAGGGAAATCCAGTTCGCCCTGCTTCCCTACGAAATTCCCTCCCGCTCCCATACGGAACACGGCCTGACCCGCCATGCGGATTTTCACCATATTTTCACTCCTTCGGAGGGGGTTGCAGGAGACTGGTTCGATGCTTTTCCCGTAGGCAGTTCCGGCGTCGGCGCCATCGTCTGCGACGTGATGGGCCACGGCATCCGCGCCGCCCTGATCGCCTCCATGCTCCGCGGCCTGATGGAACAGTTGTCCCACCTGGCGGATAACCCGGCGGCTTTTCTTACTTCCCTCAACCACCAGCTCGCCAAAATCCTGCAACGGGCGAACACCACCATGTTTGCCTCTGCTGTTTATATTTACCTGGATCTGGAAACCGGGGTCATAACGGCTTCTACAGCCGGGCATCCGCATCCCATCATTCTGGGACCGGACGGAGTCGCCCGCAAAATGCCGCTGCCCAAAGGAATCGCCTTGGGGCTGCTGGATGACGCTACGTACCATAATGCCCAGTTTTCGCTCCTGGCGGGGTCCCGCATCCTGATGTACACGGACGGCCTGACGGAAGCAGCCAACCAGGACGGGGAAGAAATGGGCGTGGAAAGGCTGATTGACTATTTCAATAATTCCTCCCCCCACAGCACCAAGGATTTTGTCCATCAGGCCCTTACCTGCGTAGCCAAATTTACCGGCTGCACCAATCAGGCCGACGATATCTGCATGCTGGGCATCAGCTATTCCGAACACGAGGCAGAAACGGACGGCTAACAGCCGGTTCCTGCTCCTGACGTTTCCAAAACCTGCTTCCTCTTCCCTGGCCGGCTGCATCCCGGAATTTCCGCGGGGGAAAAACCCTCCACGCACCCCTTTTCCCCGCAGAATGAGGACCGGCAGTCTTCCCCTGCCGCAAATGGAAGGGGAGGCGCTATGTCGTCTCCGGACAATCATCCGGAGAGAATTTGAAATGACGCCAAAATGGAACGCCCAGCATCCAAATGGAAAACAAGGCTTCCAGCCCCCCCGCCACGACAATTGTCATCTGGACACCCCAGGCATCCACCACAGCTCCCCACCCCATGGCCGCCAGCGGCTGCACACCGATGGTGACAATGCTGAACAGCCCCAGAATGGCCGACTTGCGTTCCGGGGGCGACAGAAGCTGCACGGCGGATGAAGAAGTAACAAAGAGGGAAGAAGTGGCCAAACCGGCAAAAAAGAAACAGAGGGCCTGCACTTCCACCACCGGGATGGCGCCTGCCACGCATAGTGCGCATCCCATCCACAGGGTGCCTGAGGAAAGCTTGGCTCCCACCCTGTCGCTTTTGCGTGCAAACGGCAGGACAAAGAGGATGCTCACCATGGCTCCGGCTCCGACCGCTCCCAGAATGAGGCCGGTATTCCTGGGATTTCCGTGCATCAATGCCGGAACAATCTGATAGAGAGATTGCCCGCAGATATTCTGAATCAGAGCGCTGATCATGATGAAAAGCAGGCTGCGCGTGGCAAGCACCGCCTTGAGGCCGGACGCTTTCCTTCCTGCGCCGCGCTGTTTTCTGGGAGCGGAGGTATCCGCAACGCGTCCCTTTAAGGCAACCAGGCAGCCAACCAGCGGCAGGCTTGCCGCCACATTGCCGCCAAAGGCGGTTCCGGCGCCCCATTCCGCAATAATGTAGCCGGCAAGCGCCGGCCCTATAGCCCGGCACGTATTAAATACCAGAGAATACATGCCCACGGCCTCCTGTAATTGCCGGCGCGGTATCAGGTCTCCCACAAAAGCCTGCTGTGTGGGAAAACCCACCGTCTGATTGACGCCCATCACCAGCCCGGCGGCGTATAAGTGCCACAGCTGGAGCATATTCAGTACAGTCAGCAGAAACAGGGCTACAGCCACCAGCCACTGGACGCACTGCACGGCTATGAGGAGTTTCCTCCGGTCAAAACGGTCCCCCAGCCCGGCAAGCAGCATGCCGCCCAGAAAGAAAGGAAGAGCGTTCAAGGCAGCCAACACCCCCACTGCCGTGGCGGAGCCTCCGGAAATATCGTACACAAGAATACCCATGGCCGTCACCTGCAACCACATTCCAATCAGGGCCGAAGCCTGCCCTGACCAGAATATTTGCAGGTTCCGCACCTGAAGGGGCTTGAAAAAGCCCAGCCAGTCATTCAGCCATTTCACAGCTCCGCCATCCTAGCCCCAGCCGGCGGAACCGTCCAGAAGCGAGTGCGGCAACGCCTCCTCCCCTGTTCCGGAACCTTCTTATTCCTCTGCGGTATAACAGGCCGGATAATCCTTGGAAGGAAGCCAGGCGGGAAGGTCTTTCATTCTGCCCGCAGCGCGTTCGGAAACCGGCGTACGCCAAATCTTAAAGAAAGGCCCCATGTTCTTTCCCGTGACCTTGGAAAAAGCGTTCATGACCCATTCCCATTTCTTTTCATCACTCAGTTCGCCGTTGTCATAAGGCTTGTCATGGAATTGAAGAGCCACCTGGCGGAAGGCGTCAAACCCCAGATAGTACATCAGCTCCACCCAGAAGAAGAGCTGCACCTTGTTGGGAGCCTCATTGTAAGTCTGGGTGCCTGAAAAATATTTTTTCATTTCCGCGCTCATGCCGTACGGCCCCATGCCGCCGCCCCAGCAGGATTCAAAGTCTTTTCCAGTCCCCATCACTTCACACACCATGGAGAATATGTTGACGGATACCTCCGTCTGGCCTTCCATCGTAAAGGGAGGGGATTGGTGGTTATGCCCCAGTTCATGCCACAACCCCCAGCTTCCGGAATGGATGATGGAACCGGTGGCGATGGAATTCGTCCAGTCCTTCGTGGCCATGGCGGGATAACCGGAATGCCCGGCCCCGGCGGATATCTGCCTGTCCACGACAAAGCGCATCGGATGATGCAGGCGGTCCGGCTTGGTATCCCATCCCATAATCCAGTCCTGAAGAGCCATGTTTTTTTGCAGAAATTCCGCCGTCTTCTGAACATCCGGACATTGTTTCAGCTGTTCCACGGGCATCGTGACAATAAGCCGGGGCATGCGGATTTCCCCCCACGGGGCCTTGGTATTTTCCAATTGTTCGGCCCATTGTTCCGGAGTGGTCTTCCCCATTACGAACAGAGGTGAAGGCACGGCTCCGGAAATCTGAACCTTGAAGACCTTTCCCCGTCTGGGACGCTGGCCTACATTCACATAAACAAGGCCGCCCATCGGATTCACCATTTTCACGCGCCCACGGCCAGCCGAAACCTGCATGGTTATTTCCGGCACTCTTTTCCATTCATCCAGCTTATGAAGGCTGTCTGTATGGCATCCTATGCGGACGCTGATCGAACCGTCTTTGGGAGCGCCGGACAGGGAACACGAAATTTCCGCCCCGGGCGGCGCATACAGTCCCGTACTATGCCAGCCTCCAATATTGGAATCTATCTCCACCGTCCGCCTGACCGTCTGGGCCCCATTCTCCGGAACGCCGGGAAAATCCTTCGCCGCCGGGCACGCCTTCAGCGAGGCAAGTTTGGCATCCTTCCATTCCCGGCATTTTTCCAGAAGCGCCTGCATGCGTCCGGCGTCTTTCCCTTTTTTCCACGGAGAGGAACCCGTGGGGAATTCCTCCATACCCTCCATTTTTTCCGCCTTGTCCCAGGACCATGTTTCCAGCGGCTTGTCTTTTTCCGTCTGGATATCATCCCTGCAAGGAATAGAATAAACGGAAAGCTCCGGCATCCGGTTTTTCACGGGTTGGGGAAAACGCCCTTCCGGTTCAGGCTCTTCCTCCACAGGAATATCTTCCTCCTGCCTGCGGGCCTCTTCCTCACGTTCGCGCCGTTCCAGATCCTCCCTTCTCCTTTTTTCCCGTTCTTCGCGTTCGGCCTGCTCCTGAAGCTTACGGGCCGCTTCCGCCGCCTGCCGCGCCTTCTCTTCCTGCGCTTCCTCATAAGCCTTCTGGGCCGCCAGCCGTTCCTTTTCCTTCTTCTCCCTGATTTCCCGTTCCCGTTTTATTCGCTGTTTCTCCGCAGCTTCCCTGGCCTTCTTCTCCTTCAATTTACGTTCAGCGGTCAATTCCTGGGCCGCTTTTCTTTTTGCCAGGTTATCCTGGTAAAGATAATATCCGGCTCCGGCACCGCAAACCAGCAGCAACACTAAAAACCAGCCCACGGCGGAACCTCTGGAAACGCTACGGGAAAAAGAGGGAATGTTCATGTAATCGGGATTGGGAAATAATCTTTCCCATTTCTGCATTGCAGGCATTCCTTGTCAATACGATTCTTCCCCTGCCGGGAGCGACTTGATGAGAGAAACATGTTGAAAGCCGATCTCCCGTCAGCATCCGAAAGCTCCGTTTTCAAATATCCTCCTTCAAAACCTCCGCCTTCATCCCGAAATAAGGGAACACTCCATGCGCCAGGCCGTCCAGAACGCCCCGGGTGCGCGGTTCCGGGCTAATGTATCCATGGCCGCGGGCAACCATGTCTTTCACTTCCTGCGCCGCATTGGAAGGGCAGCACCGGAATGCCTCAGGCAAGTGCCGCATGGCGTCCAGATCATTGTGTCCGTCGCCGAAAATGGCGACATGGGAAGAAGGAATGCCGAACCGGGAGGCAACAAAGGAAAGGGATGTTCCCTTATTGTAATCACGGTGGCTGAAACGCAGGTAGGGACCTGCCCTTTGCGTGACAATTTCCTCATACGGACCAACCGTATCCTGAATGACGCAGGAAACTTCATCCAGGCCGCAGGCATCATCCACCACCAGGGAAAAAGCGTCATTGTCCTGCCTGCGGAGTCCCAGCCCGGAAAACCGGCTTTCCAGCTGGCCAATCAATGATTCCAGCATGCCGCCGTAACGGGTGAACAAGCTGTCATGGGCAACAGCGCAGTCATCGTTCCACGCGGCGCCGGGCATCAGCCTGCCCTCCGCATCCGCCAGATGAACATTCCGTTCCATCGTCACCGTAAAATCCGGGGCAAACGCTTCCGCATCATCCCGGAACATATCCGCCAGACCTTCCCTCAGGTAAACAGGGTCGCGCCCCGTATTAACGCCCCAGAGAACACCATACTGCGACCGGAGCATGCGCATGGTTCTGAAAAAAATGCTCCTTTCTTCCGCAGGGCCTCCAAGAGTGAACAGAGTATCGTCAAAATCAAAGGAGAAAAGATACCGGAGCCGTTCGGGTTTCGGCAGCGCCCGGACCGGAAGGACACGCATCAATTCCATCTCAATCCGGCACCTCCCTTCACTACGGCGCGGCTCCCCGCACACACGACGGGTTCAGCCAGCGGGATGTCATCCTCTACCGGCTCTGCCGAAGGGATGCGTTCCTCCACAGGCTCTGCCGAAGGAATCGTTTCCGGAATGGGTTCCGCCTCAGGAATTACTTCCTGACGCAGCGCAGGATTTTCCCGGCGTTCCGGGGAGGCAGAAGATGAACGCCCTGCGGGGGGCGCTTTCCTTTCTGCCGCGGAGGAGGGAATTCCGGCGCGGGCGCCCACTCCGGCACGCACCTGGCGGGCGACAGGGGTGCTCATATCCACCGCATACGTAAGGGGCAGGCTCCCGGCGGGTATTTCCTCTCCCGGCTTGCGCATGTGGATTTCCACCCTCCGGTTGGCGGCCTGGGCATCCCGGTCCCCCCTGATGGAAACGACGGGACGGGAAGAGCCGCAAGCGCGTATGTACAATCTGCATTCCCCATTCGGGCGCGTCAGAGCTATGCCGTTATCCTTCAGCCACTGGCGGACGGCATTAGCACGCATCAGGGAAAGCACGGCATTATATTCCTCGGAACCAAAGCTGTCCGTATGACCTTCCACAATGAAAATCGTATCCGGATTTTTCATCATCAGCCCCGCAAGCTGAAGCATGCTCAGCCTGGCGGAATTTTTCATCACCGCCTTGTTGTATTCAAAAAGAAGATCCGCTCCCAGCCTGCTGTACCCGCTGTCCTTGCCCAAGGAGGACTGGGCCATGAGCTGGGAAAGAGATTTGCTCCCATCCGGCAAATGGGAATCATCCTGACCGCCCGCCCCTTTGAGCTTATTGTTATACCATTCATCCGGATTCACCATATCCGGTTCAGCCGTCTTGATTGTAACCGGACTGGCGGAAGATTTCAGCATCTCAGGCGGAGAGGGTTCGGGCAACCCCTTCGCGACGGCATTCATGTCCACCTGCGGCATTTTCGGGGAAAGGGATTCCGGGGGGGAAGGACTTACCGGCTCTGCGGAAAAGCTGGTTTCCCCCGGAGCAATCACTACCTGCTCCGGAAGCATATCCTCTAAATCCGGCAATTCCGGGGGAATCTCTTCAAGTTGCTCAATATCCGGTTTTTCAACGGCTTCCGCTACATCCGGAGCAGGACGGTCGTCCGCCTTCAGAACTATTTTTTCAGGCAGAGGCTTTCTGTCCTCCTGGACGGCGGAGGCTTTGTGCACATGAATGCCCAGATCAAACCAGCTCAGAACGATAAACCCCAGGTAATGCACCAGCACGGCGGCAAGGAGAGCCCCTGCCGCCACAGCTGCCAGATGGCGAGGCGCGGGCAGAATAAAACGGCTGCGCCTGCGGCGGTTTTCGCGGAGTTCTCGGTTGTTGTCCTGATTCGCACTCACGGGATCATCAGCAAAAGGAAAGGAACAATTCATGAACCGGAAGGAGCGGTACCCGTAACGGGCGCACTGTAAGACTCATGAGGCAACACCCTGGGCATGGGCATACGCGTATTCTCATGAATCCATTCCGCAATGCCAGCCTGCAGCTCGTCATCCCCCGCATAGACGTTGACCTTATAAATTTTTTCAAATTTTTCCCCCTTCTTTCCTTCAATGGAATGCAGGAAAGTCCGTTCCCGGGTGCCATACGGTTCCCCTTCCCGGATGGATTCATAAAGCTGTTTTTTCTCATTTTTCAGGGAATCGTAAATGCTCAGGCAATCTTCCAGCGTGGAGAAAAAATATTGGTTCGTACAAACCACCATGACCGGATAATCCAATTTCAGGGCATCATCCACGGGAGCCACGTCAAACGTACTGAACCCCGCACGCCAATCCACCCCGGCATCCAGCAGCCAATAAGCGGCATAGCACAGAGGCTTGCCCCAATCCTGCTCCATCTCCCGGACAGCCACGGTTTTCAGGGAAGGAAAGCAGTCCATGCTGACCATGCAGCGGATGCGGGGATCTTCAGACGCGGCTTTCAACAGCACGGCCGCACCAAATCCCTGCCCCACGGCAGCCACGGGAGGCAATCCGCCCTGCTTCCGGGATACGGCGTCCAAAAGCGCCGTTACATCCGCATATTCCCTTAATCCGTACGTGCAGAATTGACGGGTATTGTTCTTCCCGCGCGGATTCCATATCAGGCTCGTGTAACCGGCTCCTGCCAGCCCTTCCGCCAGAGGGAGGGAACTTTCCACTCCCTCATTCCAAGAAGCGGCTATCACAACCAGCTCCGGTTTTGCCTCCAAATGCGGCATTTTCCCGCGCAATTTCAGAGTATCCCGCACGCGGCTCTGGCGCGGAGACAAAGCCTCCGGACGCCCCGGGCTCACCAGATAACCTTCAATAGCCGTGCCATCGGATGAAACGGCTTCCACGGGTTCCATCACCAGGGAACCCGCAACGGGAGAAGAGGCGGGTTCCTCCCCTCCCACGGGAATGAGCAGGGGAGTGGAGACGTACCAAGCAAACCACGCCAGAACACCCGCAGCAGCCAGAAAAAACAGAAGAAACAATTGAACAAGACGTTTGAACATGGAAAGGCTGTTGCCGGGAAACAGTTGTCAGGAAGATTTTATCTCATCCAGTTTACGTTGACAACAGCCAACTTCTATCAGGCGGAACATCTCCAGCAGCCACTTCCTCCCTTTAAGGAGCGGAACCGCACTGAGGTTCACGAAGCAAGCACATACATGCGGTTCAGGCAGCCTTTTATCCCTGTCCGGCGGCCAAATAACGCTTTATTTCCCGCTCCCGATCTGGCATTCTTGCCCCACCCTCTTTTTTCATGGCAATCCAGGCCCGACATTTCCGCCAATGGTCCGCATTTCTCCTCCTGCTTGCGCTGGGAGGAGCGGCAGCCTGGTTTCTGATGCCCCGGGAATGGTCCCAGATGCAATGGGAAATTCCCGGTACGCCGTCCGAATATCCCCTTTCCCAGCTCCTGCGGCCTTGGCTCATCCTTCTGGGCTGCTTTCTCCCCGCGCTGGGAATGTTCCTGTACAACCGTTCGAGCATCCTGGACAAGTATGTGGCGCGCACCTGGTTCACGGCCTTCATCATGTGTACGGCCATCCTGACGCTGATTTACATTATCGGAGATTTTGCGGACAATGTGGGAGACCTGATGAACCTGGACGCACCCCTCATGGGCACGTTCCGCTTTTACCTGAGCCAGCTGCCCATGATCCTGAACCTGATTCTGCCTTATACCCTTCTCCTGGGAACACTCTGGGCGCTTACCAAACTTTCCTCATCCTCGGAAATCACCGGCATGCTGCAGTCCGGACGGTCCCTGCTCCGAATCAACACCCCCATCATCATCGGCGCCGTCTTTGCCTCCATCTACTTCGGCATCTTCGGGTTCCACTGGGCACCCAACTCCGCCCTGTACAGGAAACTGATGTTCTCCTCCCTGAGCCAGAACAAAAATAACCATGCTTCCCAGAGCACCATCTACAAAAATGATGCGGAATCCCGCATCTGGTATCTGGGCAATCCTCCCGGAATTGATTCCCCCGGCAATCCTTTCCGGCAGGTGCGGGTGGAACAGTTCAGCGCCCCCGGAAAGATGAAATACGAGCTGTTTGCCGATGAAGCCACCTGGGATCCGGCCTCCAGGACATGGACCTTCCGGCAGGCCATCAAAAGAAATTATTCCCAGGAGGAACCCCGCCAGCTCCATGATGTTCCCGTTTTTGCCGGACAGGAATACCAAACGCTGAAAGAGCATTATCCCGAAACACCCTGGCAACTGATTTCACCCAACGTCCGCGTGGATACACAGGGAACCCCGGCCCTCCAGGAACTCATCAAGTCCGGCACGACAAATGCCAGGTACCTCAGAAGCCTGCAGACGGAATGGCACGTCAGGATCGCCCGCATATTTTCCTGCATTATCCTGACATTTATTGCCATCCCCTCCGCCATCACGTTCCAGAGGCGCTCCGCCATGTCCGGCATCGGCATTGCGTTGTTCCTGGCGGCAGCCATGCTGTTCCTGTATGAGTTTTTCCCCACCCTGGCCTCCGCAGGCTACCTCCCCACCTGGCTGGGAGCATGGATGCCCAACATTATCTACACCATCATCGCCATCCGCCTTTTTCAAACCAAGCTGGCTCACAGAAGCTTCTCGGAATTATTGAGAGGCTTGAAAAAGACTCCCGTCCATGACCATTCCTGATCACTTTGCCGATTCCCGGGAAGCCGTTCTGAAAGCCCGTGAACTGCTCCGGCGGGCACACGCCGTCATTTTTGATTTTGACGGATTGCTGGTGGATACGGAATATGCCATTTATTCCTCCTGGGAACGGGTTTTCGCGTCCTGCGGCCACCCTCTTCCCCTGGATTTGTTCAACCAATGCCTGGGCAGCGGCTACACCCACTGGAATCCCGGAGAACATCTGGAGAAATTGACGGGGCGCACTTTCGACTGGGAAACCGTCAACAGCCGCCGCCAGGAGGAAATCGTCCGGGATCTGGAACATGCCGGCCTCCTGCCCGGCGCCGGAGAACTCATCCGGAACCTGGGGGAAGCCGGAACCCCTATGGGAGTGGCCTCCAGTTCTTCCCACCGCTGGGTGGACGGCTGGCTGAACAGATTGGGCATCATGCCCTATTTTCAAACCGTCGTCTGCCGCGACGACGGCCTCCCCGTCAAACCGGATCCGGCCCTGTTCCTGAAAGCCGCGGAAAACCTGGGTAAATCTCCGTCTGGATGCCTGGTGCTGGAAGACTCCCAGAACGGCACTACAGCCGCACACCGCGCAGGAATGCCAGTCATCTCGGTTCCAAACAGGGTAACGGAGCAGGCGGATTTTTCCCTGGCGACCAGTATCATCCGCTCTCTGACGGAACTTCTTTAGAAATCAGGAATTTCTATTCCATAACGCCTGTTTCCTGACGGAATTCCTTTCATGCCTGATGCAGGGGGCTGCGCCGCCAGGAACGCCTGGCGCGGCTCAGAGCCTCGGCTTTCATGCTCTCCTGCCGGCCTCCTAAAAGCGGCCTCCTGTTTTACCTCATTGCCCTGATTCTTCTGACCTGAGGAGCGGCGCATTCCATCATGCCCGCACTTTTCCTTATATGGAAACCGCTGTTCGTGCCCTCCATCGCTTTTTTCATGGGAACGATGCTGATGTTCATGCATCTTCCCACCGGCGGCATGAGGAAAATGCCCGCGCAGGAGCAGGGCCGCTGGCACGGAGGCAGGCATTTCCCCTGTTCCATGGGATATTGCCTATTTGACGGAACCCCGCCATGAACACGCCAACAAAAAACCGCCGGCTCCCCAACGGGCCGGCGGCTTACCCCCTTTTATTCAGGGAAATTATTTGTTCAGCTCCGCAACGGCGGCTTCCAGGCTGGGCACGTCTTCAATGGAGATGACCGTAGCTTCCTTGCAGATGCGAGCCATCATGCCGGCCAGCGTCTTGCCCGGCCCCAGTTCAATGAAAAGGCGGTGGCCCTGGTCCACCAGCTTCTGCATGGAAGCCGTCCAGCGCACGGATCCGCATACCTGGTGTTCCAGCATGCTGCGGATGTCGTCCGGACCTTCCACTACCCGGGCTTCATAATTGCAATAAACAGGCATGGACGGCGTACCGAAGGAAATATTCTTGAGTTCTTCCGCCAGCTTTACCATAGCGCTGTGCATCAGACGGGAATGGTAGGCGCCCGCCACATTGAGCTTCTTGGCAATCTTGCAGCCGGCGGCCTTCGCCCCTGCTACAGCCTTGGCCACACCTTCCTCCGTACCGGAAACGACTGTCTGGCCGGGGCAATTGAAATTGGCAACATCCACGTCACATTCCTGCGCCAGCTTAATGACGTTTTCATCCGTGCCGCCGATCATGGCGGCCATAGTGCCTTTCGTGGCGTTGCATGCTTCCTCCATAAACGCGCCGCGCTTCTGGACAAGGCGGAGGCCTTCTTCAAAAGAATAGGTCCCGGCAGCGGCATGAGCCGTGAATTCCCCCAGGGAAAGGCCGGCGGCAGCCACGGGATTCAGGGAGGGAACGAGCTCCTTCAAGACGGCCAGGCAGGCAAGGCCATGTACGTAGAGGGCAGGCTGACAGTTGCAGGTACGCGTCAGTTCTTCGCCGGGGCCTTCAAACATGACGGCAGAAAGGGATTCTCCAAGCGCCTTGTCCGCCTGTTCAATCAGGGCTTTGGCGACGGGATACTGGTCATACAAATCTTTGCCCATGCCTACTTTTTGGGCACCTTGTCCGGAAAACAATAATACTGCGTCCATAGTTAAAGTTGGATTATAACGTTCCGGCAGGAAAGAAGCAAGAGCGATATTATCGCCATAACTTCCTTATTGCCAATAAAAAATCCGCTCCGGCCTCACAAAAGGCCGGAGCGGGGTATTAACAGGATGTTCCAGAGGTGCGTTTTAGGCGGTGGCTTCCGTGGTGGCGGGAGCTTCTTCCTTTTCGGCAGCCTCACGGGGCAGATCGATAATTTCGATCATGGCCACAAGGGCGGAATCAGTCAGACGCTGGCCCAGCTTGACGATGCGGGTATAGCCGCCCTTGCGTTCCGCGCAAAGAGGAGCGATTTCATCAAACAGCCGCTTAACGGCGGTCGTATTATGAATGGTGGCGGTAGCCAGGCGGCGGGAATGCACATCACCGCGCTTGGCAAGCGTAATCAGCTTTTCCACATAGGGGCGCAGGGCCTTGGCCTTGGCCAGGGTGGTGGTGATGCGTCCATTGAGGATGAGGCTGCATGCCTGGTTGGCGAGCAGAGCCCTGCGGTGAGAAGCGTTGCGCTGAAGCTTGGAGGTTTTTACACCGTGTCTCATGATGATATTTTTCTATGTGTGTTGGTTTTGTGAGATTTAGTCGTCGTCGTCTTCGATGTTGGCGGCAATCAGGTCTGCCAGGCCCACGGGGCTTTCCTCTTCCAGACCCAGGCGCGGCTTGGCCTGCGGCACGGGACCGGTAAGCAGGGAGGGATCCACCTGAACGCCCAGGGAGAGACCCAGTTCCAGCAATTTGTCCTTGATTTCGTTGAGGGATTTTTTGCCGAAATTGCGGTACTTGAGCATTTCGCTTTCGCTCTTCATGGCAAGCTGGCCAACGGTCGTGATATTGGCATTGTTGAGGCAGTTGGCGGCACGCACGGAAAGCTCGATTTCGTTGACGCTCATGTTGAGCAACTTGCGCAGGCGGGCCGTTTCCTCGTCCTGGACGGCGGAAGGAGCTTCCTCAAAGTTGACCTGCTTGTCGTCATAGTTGACGAATACGTCCAGATGATGGCGCAGAATGGCGGAAGCCTGGAGCATGGCGTCTGCGGGGGCGATGCGGCCGTCCGTCCAGACTTCAAGGATCAGCTTGTCGTAGTCAGTCATCTGCCCCACACGGGTATTCTGCACAGAATACTTCACGCGGGTAACCGGAGAGAAAATGGAGTCGATCGGAATCACGCCGATGGGCATATCCGGCACCTTGTTTTCATCGCCGGTGGCAAAACCGCGGCCCACGCGAACCTGGAATTCGCATTCGAACATGGTGTCCTGGTCCAGAGTGCAAATGATTTGATCGGGATTGACCACCTGGTAAACGGTGTCGTCGGCAATATCGGCAGCAGTCACAACGCCCTGCTTATGCACGCGCAGAGAGAGCAGGCGCGGTTCCTTGCCGTTATGCTTGAATTTGACCTTTTTCAGGTTCAGCACGATTTCCGTCACATCTTCCACCACACCGGGCAGGGAGGAAAATTCATGCTGCGCACCGGCGATGCGGACGGAGGTAATGGCGGCGCCTTCAAGAGAACCCAGAAGAACGCGGCGCAGGGAGTTGCCAAGCGTATGGCCGTAACCGTTTTCAAACGGTTCCGCCACAAAGGTCAAATGATTCGCATCATTCGGATCTTCAATTTTTTCCAGACGGCTGGGAACCTCAAAACGGGCCAGCGTGGTAACGGCGGTTTCTTCTGCAGTAGTGGTTTCGTTTTCCGACATAATCGTATGTAATGTACCGGGTTTCCCCTCAACACGGACATGGCGGCCAATGCGCCTGAAGGACCAACGGCATGTTGTGGGAACGCCCGTGCGGGGAGCAATGTAACGATCTGTTTTCAACAATCAACTCTTTTCATGCCCGCCGGTAAATTTTCTGTGACTTAATGTGCGTCATCTGGCATAGTAGGGCAAACCTATCATACCAACTCATGAAGCATCCTGATTTTTTGGACAACAGGGATTTTACAGGTGAAGACAAGAAACGCCCCTCCACCATGTCCATGGATTCCAGCTACCAGGCTCTGGAAGGCGCCGTTAAAAAGCTTTCCGAAATAGCCTCCACCAGGCACGATCCCCGCTACCTCCAAGAGTATATCAAAACGGGAATCAACATGGCCCAGTCCGCCGCCTCGGACCATGATTTTACCGTCCTGATCCGCTCCGGGCGGGAGATGTACCGCGCCAACTGCGTTTTCGCCCCGTACCGCCACATCCGCAAGATTTCCGTCTTCGGCTCCGCCCGCATCAGGAATGACGAACCGGCGTATGAAACGGCGAGGGAATTCGCCAGGGAAGCCAGCGAACACGGCTACATGGTCATTACCGGAGGCGGACCGGGCATCATGCAGGCAGCCAATGAAGGGGCGGGAGAGCAACGCTCCTTCGGCCTGAACATCACCCTGCCGTATGAACAGACCTCCAACCATGTGGTGGCCCACAGCGACAAACTCATCAATTTTTATTACTTTTTCGTCAGAAAACTGAACTTCGTGGCGGAAAGCGACGCCATGGTGGCATTCCCCGGAGGCTTCGGAACCATGGATGAAGTGTTTGAAACGCTCACTCTGATCCAGACGGGAAAAGCGACCATTTACCCGATCGTCCTTCTGGATTCCCCCGGCAAAACCTTCTGGCTGAACTGGCTGGCCTTCATTCGCGTGGAACTGGTGGATTCCGGACTGATTTCCGCAGACGATCTTCATCTCATCCATGTCACTAAAAATCCGGCGGAAGCCATGGAACACATCGACCGTTTTTACCGGATTTTCCACTCCTACCGTTTTGTCGGAGATTCCATCGTCATCCGGCTGAATGCGCAGCTTCCCGCCCAGTGGGTGGAACATCTGGAACGGGACTTTTCAGACCTGATTCTGCCTGGGGGGAAAATGATCCAGAGCGGCCCCCTGCCGGATGAAGCGGACGAACCACACCTGGACCGCCTGCCCCGGCTCGTCTTCCCCATCAAACGCGGCAACTACGGCAGGCTGAGGCTGCTGATTGACCGCATCAACCAGACGCCCAGCCGAACCTATTCCCCGCCCACCCATGCCTGACGCCTTTCCCGCATGGGTGATTCCCGTGGTTTTCGGCCTGATGGGGGCCTGCATAGGTTCCTTCCTGAACGTGGTTATCTACCGTATGCCGCGGGGCGTCTCCATCAACGATCCGGCGCGTTCTTTCTGCCCGGAATGCGGAAAACCCATTCCCTGGTTCCTGAATATTCCGGTTCTGAGCTGGCTGGCTCTCCGGGGTAAATCCGCCTGCTGCGGAACGCGCATCAGCTTCCGATATTGCTTTGTGGAGCTGCTCACGGCCCTGCTCTTCGCGGCCATTGGCTGGAAATACGCGGACGCTTCCACAGGAGCAGCCGTCCTGCTCTGCCTGTGGACTGCCATGGCCATTGTCATCATGTTCATTGACGCGGAACATCTGATTGTCTTCCGCTCTCAGGCATTTATCGGCGCCTTGGCCGGAACGGGGGCCTGCGCCCTTTACCCTTTCCTCCTGCCGGACAGCCATGTCATGACCTGGACGGACGCCTTCACGGCATCCGTGCTGGGAGGAGCGGCAGGGTATGCGGTCATCAGGCTGGTGATTGAATTGGGGAAGCTTCTGTTCGGCACCTGGAAACAGCATTTTGACGTTCCCGCCCCGTGGAGTTTGAGGGAACCGGAATCCGAGCGGGAGGAACTTCAGCTCATCGTCAACGGCCAGCCTCACGACTGGTCCATGCTTTTCCACCGGTCTACGGACAAGGCCGTCCTTTCCGGAGGTTCCGTCACCATTGACGGCAAAACGCACCCTGCCTGCTCCGTCACGTTGCGGTACGACAGGATAGAGATGGAAAACGGGGACGTTTTTCTTCTGGAAAGACTGGAAAGCGTGGAGGGAAATCTGACGGATATCCATGCCAGCAGGGAAGCCATGGGATCAGGCGACGCCTGGATTCTGATGATGGCCGGATGCGCGTGCGGCTGGCAGGGCGTCCTGTTCAGCCTTTTCCTCGGCTCCCTGCTGGGGATTGTACAGGCTGCCGCCTCACGCATGGGGTTCGGCAGAAACCTCCCCTTTGGCCCCGCTCTTCTCAGCGCCGCTCTGATCTGGCTGCTGGGCGGCAGCCAGTGGTGGCAGGCCTACATCCGCTTTATTTCCGGCGAATAATTTTTTCCGCTATGACACGGGCGGCACGCACTCGCGCCCGATTGCTGTATTCCCTCACTGATTTCCTTCATATTCAATGGGTTCACCCTTCTTTACCCCGGAAGAAAACAGGTGTCATAAAAACAGCGGCGCACCCCCTCTCCGACGCATTTGCCTTTTTATTTTGCAACCGGAATGAATTCCAGGGGTTCCTTTTAGCAAAGGGAGACGTTTCCGCCTGTTTGAAACACCGCAGCGCACGCTCCTTTCCGAAACGCATCAAACCTCACCATTCAAAGATATGACCAAGCAAATGATTATCGCCGCGGCTTTCGCCGCATGTTCCGCGTTCGCCCAGGACGCTCCGCCGCCTCCCGCTCCGGAGGCTCCTTCCGATGCTCCTGAAATGCAGCCCCCCCCTGAAAGAAGGGGAGGTCATCGCCACCATGCCGGAGGCAGAGACCGCCAGGGGCCAAAACGGGTTCAGATGAAGAGAATCGATCCCGGTATCATGATTGTCGGAGAAGAACTGGTATTGGCCAAATACGATACCGACAAGGACGGAAAGCTTTCCGACGAGGAAATAGCCGTTCTGCAAGCCGACGTCAAGAAGGCCCAGGAAGCCAAGAAAGCCGCCATCCTGAAGAAATTTGACAAGGATGGGGACGGCAAGCTTTCCAAGGAGGAAAGAAAGGCTATGCAGGAAGAATGGCTTAAGGACCATCCGGAAGCTGCCAAACGCATGGAAGAAATGAAAGCCCGCCAGGAAGCCAGGAAAGCCGAAATTCTTAAGAAGTACGATAAGGATTGCGATGGCAAGCTTTCCGACGAGGAAAAGAAAGCCATGCGGGAAGATTGGGCAAAAAACCATCCGGAAGCTGCCAAGCGCATGGAAGAAATGAAAGCCCGCCAGGAAGCCCACGCCGCCGCCATGATCAAAAAATTTGACAAAGACGGCGACGGGAAGCTCTCCCCGGAAGAATTGCAGTCCATTCCCCCTCATCACGGCCAGCCCGGCCCGCACCATGCCGCTCCCGGTGGCCCCAAAGGACCGGGAATGCCCAACATGGACGGTCCGAGGCGTCCGGGAGGCCCCAGAGCTGAAGGCCCCCGCGCTCCCAGAGGACCGGAAGGCCGCAGAGGCGGTGAAGGACGCCGTGAAGACGGTAACCGGGGCCCCCGCGGCAACCGCCCTAACGGTCCCCGTCCCCAGCTTGACCCCAACCGCGCCCCGATCATGGCTGCCGGATGGATCCTGATTGAAGAAAAGTATGACGCCGACAAGGACGGAAAATTGAATGAGGCTGAAATGGCCCAGCTCAACGCTGACGCTTCCAAGGCTCTTGAAGCGCGCAGGGAAGCCAGAAAGGCAGCCCGCGGCAACAACGACATGCCTCCCCCTCCCGCCCCGGCACAGGAGGAAGGGGATGATGAATAATCTCACCCGCAGAAATACATAGCAGGAAACCAGAGATACGGCCCCGTCTGCCTAACGGCAGGCGGGGTTTTCTTATGCCTGAAATAAAAGGGAGGAATGCGAGACAGAAGAGCCATGCGGAAGCCGTAGCCGCATATGGTGGAAACAGGAAAAGCGAAAGAGGCGGACGGGGAAAGAACACGGAGGTTATTCCATACAAAGCCTTTCCCCTTCCCTCTCTTTCCAAGAAACAGACCGGGGAAGGCATTCAGCCTTCCCCGGTCTGAGATTTAACGGCTCAACGCCAGACCTCAGGCTCCGGCCTTCATGGCCTGTCTGACTTCTTCATGCAACCCATGCTTCCGGGAGAAGAAAAGAGCCGCCGGAGAAGCGATGAAGATGGAGGAGTACGTACCAATCAAAATGCCTGCGGAAATCGTCCAGGCGAAGTCTTCCATGGAAGGACCTCCAAAGAAGTACAGGCACACCAGCACGGCCAGCGTGGAAAGAGAGGTCAAAATAGTACGGGAAAGCGTCTGGTTAATGGCTTCGTTCATGATTTGTGAAGCGCTTTCATTCGGGTCGGAGAAGCGGAGGAATTCGCGGATGCGGTCAAATACGATAATTTTGTCATTGATGGAGTACCCCGCCACCGTCAACAACGCGCCAATATGAATAACATTCAGCTCCGTTCCGCTGACAATCACCAGGCCAAGCACCAGCAGGACGTCATGCGTCAGGGCGATGACCGCACCAATGGCGAAGGTCCATTCAAACCGCACCGTCAGGTAAACCATGATTCCCAGAATGCCGAAGAAAAGGGCCCATGCGGAAGTAATGAGCGTATCGTACCCCATGGACTGCCCGATGGTTTCTTCACTGAACGGAGCGTTGTCCAGAACCGGAAACGCCTTGTCCAATGCCGTGGTGATAGCCTCCTTGTCCTGGGCATGGTCGGAGAAATTAATCAGAATATTCACTTTGCTGCTGTCCGTGGACTCCGCCACCTCCTGCACCGTAGCCTTCTGGGTCAGGGACAGCTTGTTGACCACGCCTTCCACTTCCCGGAAGGAGATGTCACCCTTGTTCACCAGATAGGAAATGGAAGAACCGCCCGTAAAGTCCATGCCCAGGCAATCCTTGCCCTTTACGGCGCCAAATACAATGCATATCATCAGCAGAATGGCGGAAAGAGAGCAGGACCAGATTTTCTGGCTCATGAAGTCGATGTTCGTCTTTTTCTTGAAGAGGTTGAGGAATTTAAGATCCTTCATCATGCCGACGGTATCCGCCCAGTAGAACAGGACGCGGGTAACGAGAATCGCCCCAATCATGGAAGTGATGACGCCTACTGTCAACGTGACGGCAAACCCCTTGATGGTGCCGGTTGCCATCCAGTACAGGATGACGGCGGTAATGAGCGAGGTGATATTGGAGTCAAAGATGGCGGAGAACGCCTTGTCAAAGGAGTTGCGGATAGCCACGCGGAAGGGGCGCCCCATTTCCTTTTCTTCCCGCAGGCGTTCATAAATCAACACGTTCGAGTCCACCGCCACGCCCAGAGTCAGCACAATACCGGCAATACCCGGCAGCGTCAGCTCAAACCCGAAGATAGACATGGCTCCCAGAAGAAGCAGGGCATTGATCGTCAGACCCATGATAGCCACCAAACCGGCAAAGCGGTAGTAGATGATCATCATGATGAAGCAGAGGATCAATCCCGTAATGCCAGCGTATTCCCCCTGAAGGAGGGCCGTATGCCCCAAAGAGGCGGAAATTTCACTGGCGGACTCAAAATTGAGCTTGTTGGTAAGGGGGTTGGAAAGCACCTTCGTCAGGGCTTCAGCCTCTCCGGGAGCATCCAGCCCGCTGATTTCAAAACTTTTCGAAAGAATGGCCTGGACCGTTGGGGCGCTCTTGACCACATCATCCAGCACAATGGCCATGCGGTCGTGACCCAGCTGCATGCGGGAAGTCAGGTTATACATCTTGTCCGCCCCTTCGTTGCTCAGGGTGACGTTGACGTGGCCGGGACGGGCCAGATCCACTCCGGCGCGCACGATATCCCTGCCTGTCAGCGATTCACGCTTTTCCAGGAATATTTTTTCCGTGACGTCCTCACCCTTGCCGTTTTTGAAGGTATATTCATACATCCTGTAGCCGGGAACGCGGATGCGCCCCTCCGCCACCAGTTCGTTGTTACGCGGGTGGACAGGGAGAATCTGAAGTTTGGCTACTTTGGTCAGGATGGCCTTGGTTTCCTCGCGCTTGGCAGGATCCGCAGCGGGGATTTGAACTTCTATAAGATTCAGGTTGTCTTTTTTCTTCGGGCGGATAATGACGTCATTGGCCCCGGTACTGTTAAGGCGGTCCGTCAGGATCACGCATGCCTGTTCCATGGCCTGGTCCGTCAGGGGAATGGGCTTGCCGTCGTCTCCGATATTCGGTTCCACGCTCAACGTGAAGGAGACGCCCCCGGCAATGTCAATGCCGTATTTCAACCCCTGCTGGAAGAGGGAGAACAGGGAAAAAGACGCAATGCCGATAATGAAAATCGTTCCGGCATTGCGCTTGACCTTGTCCTGGTCGGAACCCAGGTACCAGAAAAACACACCCAGCAACACCAGACCGCCAATGAAGATGAAAAGAGGGTTATTGAAGAGATCGTAGATAAAAGCGAGAGGAGCGGACATTCCGCCAGGTGCGGGTAGAGTATCGGCAGATGCCAGGAGATTCATAGACATTTCAATCCGGATTGGGTGTGAATAATACGGCAAAGGATTGTGGAGAAATTCACCAGCAGGTCAAGCCTTCTGTGCGTGTGCCCGTTAAGGGGAAAGCCTCCTTTCCGGGGCGGTGGGAAAAATGCTCCGGAAAGGCAATGAATAACCCGGTTTCCGCAGGGAAACCGGGTTGAAAGGAAAAGGAAAAACACCGGGGATTACATGCCGGCCACCGTCTCCGCCGGAGCGGGAACAGGCTCCGCGGGAGCCACAATCGAGGGAACGGCAAGGGGAGAAGAATCCGGGACAGCAGGAGCCGCGGGCATGGAAGGAGCATGGCCGGCGGCGGCACGTCCTCTCCTGATAAGTTCGGAAACGGTCACCAGTTCATAGCCGCGGTTTTTCAATCCCTTCACAATGGCGTCCACCGCCGCCACCGTAGAAGCGTGAATGTCATGCACCAGAATGATGGAGCCGGGTTTGGCGCCGTTCACGGCGCGGGCGGCCACCACGGAGGAGCCGGGCTTGCGCCAGTCATTCGTGTCCACATCCCACATGACCGTGGTGAAGCCGAAGCGCTGGCGGGCCCAGGACGCCACGCCTGCATTCGTATAGCCGCCGGGGGGGCGCATGACCACGGGGACAACGCCGCAGGCGTTGCGGATGGCTTCATTAGTGCTCTGGAGCTGGGATTCCGCTTTTTCGCGGGGCACTTTGCTCAGATAAACGTGATTCCATGTATGGTTGCCTACTTCATGCCCCTCATTGACCATGCGGCGCACTACCTGGGGATGAGCCTTCACATTGCAGCCCTGCATGAAGAAAGTACCCTTGACGTTATTGTCGCGCAGGATGTCCAGCACCCTGGGGGTCAGCGTTCCATGGGGACCGTCATCAAAGGTGAGGGCCACCACCTTGTCCGGCACAGCCACACGGTTGACCGTTACCCCCGGAATGCGCGGGGAAAGAGGAGTATTATTATAGGACGGGCTTACGGAAGGCACCGGAACGGACTTGGGAGGCAATTTCACGGCCGGCCGGTCCGGCTTTTTCCCAGGAGCAGTCACGGGAGAAATGGTCGTTTTCACCGGAGAACCGGACTCCGCCGGCTGCTCCTGGTGCTGGGAACAGGCGGACATGCCGAACGCCAGGGCACATGCAAGGAATAAATGTTTCTTCATAACAGGTTTTTGGAGGATTTACGCCCATCCCGCCTTCTTGTCACGTCCTAAATCATCCATCCGTGCGGCATGAAAAGGAATCCGCCCCCATGCCCCGGAAAGAATAATCCGAAAGCTCCGCGGGGAATGGAACGGGAACCGGAAGGCTATTCCGGGCTGTCCATATCTATGTAGCTGACGGAGACCGTTCTGCGCGGATTGGAAGGATCCCGGACCTCCACCTTCATCCGTTTGAAAAACCAGGATCCGTCCTTCAATTTCATCACGGAATCAATCATGAACCTTTTAGCCAGCTCCCCGCGGCGGTCAATGCCATCCACCTGCCACATGGCGCCGTTCTCCTTATCAATCCAGACGCGCACCCAGGCATATTGCCCCACCCCGGAATTAGGATTCGGTATCTGGACAATCCAGCAATCCCGCCCCTTGACGGTGCTCGCCGCATCATCCCGGACAATTTTTGCCTGGGGCCAGTACAGGTAGCGCATGGAAAGATCTTCGTACGTTACGTCCGTCCCCGCAATGGGCACCGCATACTGGGCAACCGGCAAAACACCGGCTTTCCCGTCCTTCCAGGAAAGGATATCCTGGCCGCGGTCCTTGAATTTCAGGTCGAACCTGTTCCAGACATTATTGAGCTGGTACTGGAAGGCTATCAGATTGCCGCGCAGACTCATGGAAAAGGGAATTTTGACGCTGCGTTTGCGTATTTGCCCCTTAATGTCCTTGTTTTCCTGAAGAGTTGCCCCCTGGCGCACCCTTTTCAGCAGCTGCCCGGCATCCGGAGAAGTCTCCTGGGCCAAGGAGGCAGCAAAGGAAAAAAAAACGGCGGCCATTCCCGCAAAAAAAGTGGAAAGTAAAGAATACCTGCGCAGCATGAATTGCTCATATCACTCCGGAAAGGCGGAAAAAAACCTTTTCTCAGTCACCGGGCGGCGTCCGTGACATTTTACGCCAAATTTTGCTCGACTAGGTAATACAAAACGACAAGATGTCCCCAACGACATTTATTGATCCATCAATTATGGAAACGCCAGCATTCTTGAAGCCTATCCAGTCCTATCCCGGAGAAATCGTCCAATTCATTGAGAGAATTCCGGGAGTAGACGTCACCGGAGACCGCGAAACCGTGCTGGAACGGCTGGAACCGTACCATAAGGCGGAAGTGGAAGCCCTGGGCTGGCGGTGGAAAGACCTGCGCCGCGCCGAACAGGTGCACGGCACGAAAGTTGCCCTGGTGGGGGACATCGGCTCCAATTATCCTGTGGAAGGCGTGGACGGCCTGATTTGCTCCGGAGTTTCCGACTGCGTGCTTGCCATTTACGTGGCGGACTGCGCCGCCGTGTGGTTGTACGACAAGGAAAACTGCCACCGTTCCCTGATTCATTCAGGCAAGGCGGGAACCGCCGGCAACATCGTTTCCAACACCATCAAGTCCATGAAAAAATGCCTTGGGGTGGAACCGTCCAACCTGATTGCCGTCATTTCCCCCTGCATCCGCCCGCCTCATTATGAGGAAGACATTCCTACGGCCATTAAGGCACAGCTCATTGAAGCGGGGGTACCGGAAGAACAGATTCATGATTCCGGGCTGGACACGGCGGCGGATACCAAGCGTTTTTACTCCTACCGCATGGAAAAAGGGCAAACGGGCCGCATGCTGGCCCTTTTCGGCCCGGATCACGCTACGCGGACGCACGCGATTATTCTTTAACAGCGGGAAGGCGAAGTTTTCATTCCTTATACAGCGCATCACGATTCTGCCGTGGTGCGCTTTTCTGCCTTGTAGTCCATACACGTTAGCGCTGGATGGGACCGGCCCGCAATCCCGCAGGGGACATGGCCGCATCCCGCTTGCGGCAGGACCGCTCCGGTTATTCCGGACCCGATAATCCAAATTGCCGTTCCTGCATTCAAACTATCATTATATTTGCAATCATGGCAGTAACTATCAGCGATAATTATCAGGTAAAATACACCAGAAAATGGGGCACCCTGCTCCAGCAGCACGCCTCCCGGCTGGACAAGTATGTCAGCGTCATGCGCGACTTGAGCGGCAAGGTTGTATTTCTGGATCAATTCGGCATTCTGGACTTCACGGAAAAAACCACGCGGGTGGGGCAGACCGTTTTGAACGAGGCTCCCACCACACGCCGGTCCATGCGGCCGCGCACGTTCACCAAAGCCATTGGCTACGATGAATTTGACGCCACCCGCCTGGGAGACATGGACCTTCCCGTCAGCAAGACGATTGAAGGTCTCCAGGCCGCAGCAGGCCGCCGCATGGACGACGTGATGATCTCCGGCTTCCTGGATACGAACTACGTGGGAGAAGACGGCATGACCGCCGTTCCATTCAAGGAAAGCCAGCAAATAGCCGTGGATCACGTGGACAGCGGCACCAAATCCGCCAGCAACCTTACCGTGGCCAAGCTGCGCGCAACCCTCCAGCTTTTTGAGGAAAACGAAGCCTGGAACCAGGATGCCCCGCAGTTCGGAGACCAGCTCGTCATTGCGGTAACCAGTTCCCAGATCATGAACCTGCTGCGGGAAACGGAGGTCAGCAGTTATGACTTCAACAATGTAAAAGCCCTAGTGGAAGGGAAAATAGACACCTTCATGGGATTCAAATTCATCCGCACCCAGAGGCTTCCCAAAACAGAAGAGGGAGTCCGTTCCTGCCTGGCCTGGGTAAAGAGCAAGGCCCAGTTTGGCATATGGAATGATTTCAAAGTGAAGCTTTCCGTGCGCGACGATATGGAGGAAGCCCTGCAAATCCGGGCCAAGTTCGCCTGCGGCGCCACCCGCCTCCAAGAGGAAGGCTTTGTCAAGATCCTGTGCGACGAAGGAGCCAGCTAACCCCTCTAATATCACGGCATCCTCCCTCCGGAAAAAGGGAGCCGCCCCGGACCGCCTGCGGTCCGGGGTTTTGCTTTTGAGATGACGGGCGCACGGAACACCTTATTTCAAGCTCTGCCGTAAGGCGGCAGCCCCAGCCATGCAGGCGTTCATCCCCCGCAAACGGTAATCCGGCGAAGCCGGAGCAAAACGCATCCCGGGGTTCTCACCCAAGCCTTTTTCTGCCGGAAAAAATGTTCACGTTTTTCAGCCAGCGCCATGAATTGACCGCCGGATTCACCAGATAAGACAGATCCGTATATTTGGTGCGTGCATTATTGAAATGGCCCAGGGATTTGCAGAGGGAGGGCATGGGAGCGCCCTCTCCGCAGGAAACGAACGCAGGAGAAAGAGCATATAAATCACCATAACGTCCCAGATACCGGGCAAACCATTCCTCCAGAGAACCATAATACCTCAGCCATGGCCAGACCCGCTGATCTGACGGAAGAGATAAAAGAATGCGTTCACATAAGGAAAGGTCCATCACATACGCAGCTGATGCCGCCATATCCGTCACGCGCAGCAGGATGGATTTTTCTCCTTTCGCCACGGAGCAGGCCGTATGGGGAGACAAACGCGGCTCACTTAAAAACAGAGCAGTTCTTTCCCGGCAGCCTTTCAGCAGCTGCCCAAGCATCCGCGCCGTGGAACCTATTACCGGCAGCCTGAAACGGCACTCTTCCTCCACAATCATGAAACGGGAGAAATGGAGGGAAGAAGCCAGCGTTAAAGCGGCCTGGTGACCCAACACCCGGGCAGCTTTCCGTATTTCCTTACGAAACCGCTCCTTATCCCAATCCCCTTCCGGAAGAGGAACGGGCACCGGAGGCAATTCATGAACCGGAACGCCATGCGGGACATACGCCTTCCAAGACCATTCCGGATGCCCGGACGAATCTTTTTCCGTCCTTACCACCAGCACGGCATCCAAAGCCGCCCAAAAGGGATTCCGCCCCATCCGCAATAACCTTGACCAAAGCATATTCATGGCCTTCACCTAGCTCCATCCGAACTCCCTTTTCAAGCCGGACCTCCATTCTCAACATGTTTTTAACGTGCAGAGGCAGGAAAATAACGCCCTCCGCCACAACAAGGAAACGGACCATACGAAACAGCCCTGCCGGCATCTTGAACGGCAGCCGGCGCCAACATCCGTCAATCCGTCTGCCGGGAAACCGGTCAACAGGGCTGGCACAGGAAGAAAAACACAGTTCCAAAAGGGGAAAAGGCAGGCGAACTGACATACTCGGCCCCAAAATGAAGTGGAACTCATCAATAGAAGATTGACCTTCCTTCCTTTGCTGGGATAGTAGGATGTATGCAGCAGATTGTACGTGAACATCAGGCCTATCCGCCGAAAATCGTTGCGTCCGTTACCTCGTGGGAGCTATGGAAAACGCTGAAAGGAAAAGATTTAACAGACCAGTGCGATCTAGTAGAACTGCGCGTGGATGCCCTTCCCCCGGAACTCACGACTGAACAGGTTATGGAGTTCCGGCCGGAGATGCCCCTGCTGGTCACCGTGCGCTGCCATGAGGAAGGAGGGCTGCGCCGCATCCCGGAAGAAGAGCGCTTTGCCCTGCTCCGGGCCTATATGCCGTATGCCGCCGCCATGGACATTGAAATCAAGGCCATGCGCCACGCCAGGGAACTGGTTATGGAAGCGCGGGAGCGGGACGTCATCATCATCGGCTCCACCCATGATTTCCAAATCACTCCGGGTGTGGATTACCTGCGCGAACAGGAAAAAAAGGCGCGCTCCTACAAGGCGGATATCGTCAAATTTGCATTCACGCCCTGCCTGGCCTCGGACATCCAGACAGGAGTACAGCTTTTCACCAAGCCCAAGGGGCCGATCGCCGTCATGGGAATGGGGCCCATGGGACCCGTCTCCCGCCTGCTTTACTCTCAACTGGGTTCCTGCCTGGTATATGGCTACCTGGGAGAAGAGGAAACGGCCCCCGGGCAATGGCACGTCTCACTCATTAAGGAAACCCTCCGCCGCCTCGGCCCCATCCTCCGCTGATTACGGAGCCTTCCCTCACATGAATATCATTACTTCCGCCTTTCTGGCGGCACGCCCCAAGACGCTCACCGCCTCCCTGATTCCGGTATGGGCAGGCTGCATGGTGGTGCAGAAACTGACCGGCAGCTGGAATGCGTCCCTGGCCCTCCTGACACTGACTTCCTGCCTGTGCCTCCAGATTGCCTGCAATTTTTTCAATGACGCCATTGACCATGCCAAGCACGCCGATACGGAACGGCGAACCGGGCCCGTGCGCATGACGGCCAGCGGAGCCCTCTCCCACAGAACAGTCATGCTCATCGGCCTCTTCTTCCTGCTGGGAGCGTGCCTTCTGGCCTTTCCCCTTATCGAACTGCGCGGCTGGCCCATCCTCGCCATCGGCATCCCGTCCCTCTACTTCACCTATGGCTATACGGGAGGGCCGTGGCCGCTGGCCTACAAGGGCCTGGGGGAAATATTCGTCATCCTCTTCTTCGGACTGGTTGCCGTACTGGGAACCATTCTGGTGCAGATAGGCACGGCGCCCGTCGTACCCGGCACGCTGGTGGAATCGCTTGCGGTGTACAATGCCGGCATCGTAACAGGCATTCAATGCGGCCTCCTGTGCGCCGTCATGATATCCGTCAACAATATCCGCGACAGAAAGGAAGACCTCACTACGGGCAAGCGCACGCTGGCCGTGCGGCTGGGGGAAGGAAAGGCGCGCGCCATGGCCCAGTCTTTCATCCTGGCTGCCTACATCACGCTGCCCACATCCAGCCGGGCCCTTCACCTGAACCTGTCCCACACGTGGTGGATGTGGATACCCTCCATCCTCTTCGGCGGGTATCTGATGCTCCTAATCCGCAAAACGCCCGCGGACAGCCGCATGAACAGGGTACTGGCACTCTCCTCCCTCCATTTGCTCCTGTATCTGGCTACCTACACAATTCTTCCCACACGCTGAAAAACGCTTAACCCCGCCAGCGTAGTTAACTACGTTCATCATGAATCCGCTTCCATTCATTCCCGCTTTTCTTATTCTCCCAGTCCTTTTCTCCTGCACCCAAAAAAGCAATCTGGAAATCGCCACCGGCAAAGTGACGACCATCAAGCTGGGCAACGTGGTCCGCATCAAGGAAATCAACGTCCTTACCTCCACGGACGACGGCACCTTTGCCAACATGGCCGGAACGGCGGCGGAGGCCATGACTCCCGGCATCATCGGCATGGGGACCTCAAAACTGGCTTCCGCCACAGGCTCCATCGTGGACGGCAGGGTGGAAGCCGTCAAAATGATCCGCGTGCGCGTCAAGCTCAAGGATACGAACGAACTTGTGGAAGTACAGCAGGAAGTAACGCCAAACTTCACCCTGAAAATAGGCCAGGAAGTCGTCATTACCCAGGGAAGCACGCCCGGCAATGTCTGGCCCGATTAACGGATATGAACCACGCCGCGGCACCAGCCCCGCCGCCCCGGGGCCTCCTGATTAAGAGCGCGGGCCTCCTGACGGCCGTCTCCCCCCTCTGCACATGGCTCCTTTGGGACACCCTCCCTGCCGCCGCATTGCTGGCCCCCCTGTTTCTCATTTCCATATTCGCAGGAACGGCACGGGCCATGAAAAAAAACATCCATGAAACATTCCTGCCAGTACTTCCGTCGGTATGGCTCACCCTGGCCGCGGGGCTGGCCTTCACAGCCGTCAGCCTGTTTTCCCAGGCGGTTTTCATCTGGCTTCCCCAGATACTGGCAGGAACGGCAGCCATGCCGCACGCATGGCTCATCCCGCTGGGGCATCTGAATCTGCTGGCCATCCTGAGCTCCCTTCTCCTGCTGACCCTGGCGGCGGCTTATGCATGCCTGCTCTGCATCGGAAAGAAAACCATCCGACCGGCTGCTGGAAAAACGCAAGCCACAGCCTGACCCCTGCCTTTCCCGGCGGAACAACGCACCCCCGCCTATAAGGGAATGAAAATCCCTCAGCTCTCCCGCATCAGCCGGAACACGTCTTCCGGCCGCATCCCGGCGGCACGCATTTCCTGAAGGCTCAGGCTCCTGTCCCTCTTGGCAAGCCGCTTGCCGGAAGCATCCTTCACCAGCCGGTGATGATACCACTGCGGAACAGGAAGCCCCAACAGGGCCTGGAGCGTCCGGTGGATGCCCGTCACAGGGAATAAATCCTCACCACGGCTTACATGGGTAACTCCCTGGGCGGCGTCGTCCACAACCACGGCAATATGGTAGCTGGCGGCGCAGTCCTTGCGGCCCAGAATCACATCCCCCAGTTCTTCCGGACGACAGACCTGATCTCCGAACCGCATGTCCCTCCATAGCAGGGGACCGGTAATCCGCGCCGCAGCACGGCAATCCAGCCGCCAGGAAAAAGGTTTGCCGGATTTGAGAAGCTCTTTCCTGCGCCCCTTGTCAAGCAGCCGGCAAGTTCCCGGATATACGTCCACGCAGCCCCCCTGCGGCGCCCCACCCATGGCGGCCACCTCCTCCGCAATCTCCCGGCGCGTACAGAAACAGGGGTACAGCACGCCCCGGTCCTTCAGCGTCTGAAGAGCGTGTTCATAAGCGCTGAAGCGTGAAGACTGAACCATCATGGGACCGTCAAAGCGGATGCCCAGCCACTCCAAATCTTTCAATATGCCCTGAACAAACTCCGGACGGCACCGCGTCTGGTCGATATCTTCCATCCTCAGCACGCACTTCCCGGAAAAACGGTTCGCCAGGGAACGGGCTTCCCACGCAGCCAGGGCGTGCCCCAGATGGAGATTGCCTGTAGGGCTGGGAGCAAACCTTGTTATTATGGGGGAATCCATGCGGCGCACCAACAATAAAAAAGCGCAGGAACCTTTTCAAACCCTTTCCGGAAAATTATTGCGGCTTGACAGATAGAAGCCGGGAAAGTAGGAGAGTTGGACCCTTTCCCCACACCTTCAACTTTCAAACCATGCTTCCTCTTCTCAACATCAACTCCGCCTCCGTCATAGGCTGGCTGGAATCAGCGGCCGCCCAGCAATGGATTGTAGGCATTCTGCTGGTCCTGTTATTCATCAGCTTCATCAAGGAATGGATGCCCGTGGAAATCACAGCCCTGACAGGCACCGCCGTCCTCATGCTCACGGGAATTCTGAGCACGCGTGATGTGCTGTCCAGCTTTGCCAACAGCGGACCGCTGACAGTAGTGTGCATGTTCATTCTGAGCGCTTCCCTGGAAAGAACGGGATTAATAGGAGACCTTTCCAAACTGTTCAACAAGGTAGCCAAGGGGAGGGAACTGACCGCCCTGCTGGTCATCACGCTGGGAGCGTTCATGGTTTCCCCCTTCGTCAACAACACCCCGGTGGTCGTCATCCTGATGCCCATCGTGCTGGCCTTCTGCCGGGACCATAACATCGCGGCCTCCAAGCTGCTCATCCCCCTCTCCTACGCCACCATTCTGGGAGGCACCTGCTCCGTGGTCGGAACATCCACCAACGTAGTTGTGCTCGGCCAGGTGCAGAAACTGGGTTATGACGGCATCCAGATGTTCACGGTAACACCCATGGGCCTGATTTATGCGGCGGCGGGCCTGCTCTACCTCTGGACATTAGGCCGCAAATGGCTTCCATCCCGCCCCACTTTGTCCACCATGCTTCCGGGCGGCATCCAGCGCGATTTCCTGCTCCAGGTCAGAATTCCCGCGGATTCCCCCCACATCGGCACCACTCCCATCAACCTGATGCAAACCGAGTTGCTGGGCACCAAAATCGTGGAAGTTCGCCGCAGGGGATTCTCCATGCAGGAAGAGCTGCAGCACATCAACCTGGAAGAAGGAGACCGCATTCTTTTCCTGTGCAACGCCAGAAAAGTCAACCAGGTGAGGGAAGCCAAAGGCGTGGATCTGGGCTGGGATGACAGCCGCGGGCTGGAAACGCTGGAGCAGCGCGATGTACAGATCGTGGAAGGCATGATCGCCAACAATTCCGAATTCGCCGGGCTGTCCCTGTCCGAACTCAAGCTGCGCCAGAGATTCAACATCTTCGTGCTCGCCATCCACAGGCAGGGCAAAAACATCACGGACATGGGGCCGAACACCAAGCTGGCGGCAGGGGACACGCTTCTTCTGGAAGGACCGCAGGAAGGAATGAACCGCATCCTGACCAAGCAGCGCATCATCCCCCTGAGCCAGCGTCCCGCGGAAGCGCACAACCGCAGCAAACAGGGCTGGGCCATCCTGGCCATGGGGCTGTTCATTTTTATCGGCCTGCTGGGATCCTTTGAGCAATACGGGGAATTTTTCAAATTCTTCGCGCGCTTCAATCCCTTCTATCTCGCCTACATCGGAGCTCTCATCGTCATCATCTCCGGCTGCATCAAGCCGAAGGAAGCCTACCAGGCGGTGGACTGGGGCATTATTTTCCTGATTCTGGGAATGCTGTGCGTGGGAGAAGCCATGAGCAAGACCGGGCTTGCCAAAGCCATTGCTTTCGGCGTAGTGGATAATATAGGCCCGTTGGGGTGCCTGGTCGCCATCTCCGGCCTGTACCTGATCTGCTCTATCCTGACGGAGATGATCTCCAACAATGCCGTAGCGGCTGTCATGGGGCCTCTGGCTTATGAAATGGCCCTGCAATTCGACGCCAACCCCATTCCCTTCATTCTGGCTGTCATGTTCGGCGCCAGCGCCAGCTTCTCCACCCCCATCGGCTACCAGACTAACACTTACGTGTACAATGCGGGCGGTTACAAATTTAAGGACTTCGTCAAAGTGGGACTCCCCCTCAACCTGCTCCTCTGGGTCATTTTTACCTGCGCCATCGGCTGGTTGTATCCGCTCAAGTAGAGCGATAATAGCTTTGGAAGGCCCGGTCAACGGAAAGGAAACCAAGCACCCGGTCAAAGGCGCCATCATTCCCACGGGAACAAAAAACAATATCCCTGTTTCGTCTAAAAGCAGGGCTCCTATTTTACATTATCCTTCTCCTTAAGAAGAGAACAACGGGAAACAGTAGTTTCATCCATCCACGTTCAACTGACAGTCAAACATTTTAGTCAAAAAGGCAATTAACGGATACAAGGAAACGGGGCAGTATCTGACCTACCGGGACACCTTTGCCTGGAGGATAATTTCAACATTGAATTATTCAAAGAGCTGATGAGTACCCTGCCCGTCAAAAATTTCAACCCGCGTTTTTTCACGCAGGCCGGATCAGAGGAAAGGGAATCACATATCATATAGGCACGGGAAGAGAACCAATTCCAAATGTCTCGGAACCGGAGCCTCCATCCCGGATGCCATGCGACGGGGGACGAAACGTGAGAACGCAGTCTCTCGATAAACAGGCAAGACCCTATCACCGCATCAGTCCCACCCGCATGGACTGGCATTTGAGCAGGGCGCAAAAGGAAGCATAATCCGTCTCGCGGTCGGAGGAAACCAGGCAGTACTGGTACTGCGGCAGGCAGGCGTCTTCCTGTTCCGCATTGCGAAGACGCAGGGCGATGGTTTCAGCGCCATCCGTCTGCCGTCCGCAAAGGCGGTTTTTAAGCTCCGCCTGCGGCACATAAATGTAAACGTCCGCATAGCAGAGGGACAGAATGCCCTCCCGGCAGGAACGGACTTGCCCAGCCCCCTGCACGTCAATATCCATCACCACGTTTTTCCCCTGTTCCAGAAGAGTCAAAATATCCGCTTTCAGCGTACCGTAGCGGTTGCCGTGCACCTCCGCATATTCCAGAAAGTCTCCCCGCTCCACCCTGGCGTCAAATTCGGCGGGAGTCAGGAAATGGTAATCTACTCCATTGACTTCCCCGGGTCTGGGCTGGCGCGTCGTGCAGGAAATGCTGTACACGCACAGACCGTTTTCCGTCGCGCGGCGGCACAACGTCGTCTTCCCGGAACCGGAAGGCCCGGATACCACCAGCAATGTTCCCAATGGCTGTTTCATGGCTGTCATTCGATGTTCTGAACCTGTTCCCTGATCTTCTCCAGCTCCGTCTTGGCAGCCACAACCAGATGGGCCAGCGTGGAATCGTTCGCCTTGGAGCCGATGGTGTTGAATTCCCGGAAGATTTCCTGGCAAAGGAAATCCAGAGGCCTGCCCGCAGGAGCGGAGGAACCGCACAAGGTGCGGAACTGGTCAAAATGGGAGGAGAGACGGGTAATTTCCTCGGAAATGTCGCACTTGTCCGCAAACAGGGCCACTTCCCGAATGATGCGTTCATCGTCCGCGGAAACGGACAGGTCGGCATCAGCCAAGCGCTTGAGCATGGCCTCCCGAAGCCTGACAGGCACGGAAGGGGCATGTTCCGCAATACGGAGGCGGAATTGCTCCAAGACATCCAGCTTGCCAAGAACGTCCGCTTTCAGGTTGGCGCCTTCCGCCGCACGCATGGAAATAAAATCCTTCAGGGCGGCTTTGAGCGCCTTTTCCACCATCGGCCACGCTTCTTCCGGAGAAAGGGATGCTTCCGCTGCGGAAGTAACGATATCCAGCCTCAGCAGGTCGGACGCCTGGAGGGGCAACGGTTGACCTGTCAGGTCAGACGCACGGTTCAGCAGCTCCGCCAGGGAGGCCAGTTTCTGCTCATCAAGCTGGAGGGAGCCATCCGCTTCCTCCAGACGCTCCACAGAAATGGAGACGCCTACACGGCCGCGGGAAACAGCCCCCTGCACGATGGAACGCACAGAGGCGTCCCATTCCGCATAGCCGCGCGGCACATTGACGGCAATTTCCGTTTGTTTGCGGTTTACGCCTGATATTTCAACAAGGATATTATAACGGTCTGTCTGGGCGGCGTCTCTGCCGAAACCGGTCATGCTGTTCATGGATACGGGTCAGGTTTGGATTAAGAACGGGAGTAGGCCTTGCGCACTTCATCCGCCACGATGGAAAGCCCCTTGCGCAGGAGTTCCTCCGTCTGGGTGAAGCTGATGCGGATGCATTCATGACGGTGCGGCCAGGGTTCCCCCTCCTCCGGAAGGGCGAAGAAAAAGTGGTGGCCGGGATTTACAAAACAGCCCCGTGACCTGCACCGTTCGTAAAGCTCCTGGCACGTGATGGGCAATCCCTCAAACCACAGCCACAGGAACATGGCGCCCTCACTCTTATGAACGCGCCAGGGGATGGATTCTCCGAAAAGTTCCGGCAGCAGGGACAGGGCGAATTCCGCCCGGCCACGGTAAAATGGCGTGAGGGTTTCACGGCAGACTCTCTCCAGAGTGCCGTCTTCCAGATAGGGCGTCACCAGAGCCTGGCCCAGATTGTTCGGACACAGGGATGACGTGGTCACCATGCTCACGACGGCACGAATGATCTCCGGGCGCGCAATGACAATGCCGGTGCGCGTTCCGGGCAACCCGATCTTGGACAGGCTCATGGTCAGGATCATGTTCTCATCCCAGGCCGGGGTTACGGGCACAAAACAAATATTGGGCAACGGAGGCCCGTAAGCATTGTCAATCATCAGGGGAACCCCGGCGCGGGAAGTCATTTCCCGCAGAAGCCCCAATTCCTCATCCGTCACCACGTTCCCGGTGGGATTCGTAGGCCGGGACATGCAGACGGCGGCCGTTTCCGGACGTATGTCCAGACGGTCAAAATCAATCACGTACTTGAACGTGTGCCCGTCCAGCATGCGGATGCCGGGCCGGACGCCCCGGAACATGACGCCGCCGCACAGGGATTGGGACTGGTATCCCACATAATCCGGGCACAGGGGAAAAAGGATTTCACGCACAGCACCGTCCGGGCACGGGCCCGCCAGCATGTTGAACAGTGTAAAGCAGGCCATCTGGCCGCCCTGGGTAATCGCCACATTTTCCGGCGTCAGGTTCCATCCGCAACGTTCATTGAGAAAACGCACCAGGGCACGGATAAAGGCAGGATCCCCGCCCGGATGGGCATAATGGCCCACCAGCACGTCAAATTTGCCATTTCGCACCAGTTCCCCCATGCTGCGCCGCCAAAGTTCCGTCACCTCAGGAATAACGGCGGGGCTCCCGCCGTTCAACTGGCACAGGCCGGCGTCTCCCGAATGGAGGGCCTTGAACAAATCCTCCATCAAATCATCAATACCCGTTCTGGCCGTCAGATGGCCTCCGATCTCCGATAATTGCATCATGCCGCGGGCATTGTAGCCGCATACGCGTTTTATGCGAGAAAAATCATTGTTCCGGAGGGCGCATGAACAGTTTGACTTTCCCCTCCGTTAAGGTTCATAATCCCCGGCATGTTCAACATCGTGAGATTCACCAGGCGTACCTGTCCGGCATTGGCCCTCACGCTGGCCCTTACTTCGTGCGACAGCAGTACGAATGAAGCCCTGACCTCCTTCCTGACGGGGAATTCATCCCAGGAACACCAGCAGCTCCAGGCCCAGCTCCAGCAAATGAAAAACGCACTGGCCCAGACGGAACAGGAAATAAGCCAGGCGGAATCCCACGATGCCCGCGTTAATTACAATCTTCAGAAAAGGCTTTCCAACCCGGGAAGAATCACGACGCCCTTCACGGTGAAGGATATAGATGTCCTGCCTTCCAAACGCCGCGACTTCGAGCACCTGTGCTTTGACATTGAAGACATGCGCAAAACGCTGGCGCAGCGCAAGCAGGAATTCCATGCCCTGCAATATCAATATAACGCGTATGCGGCCAAACTGGCTGAATTCAAACAAACCCACCCGGTAGACTAACCTCCATTCCCGCGCATCCCATGACCGACGCCCCCGCTCCCAGACAGCCGTCCGGCGAAACTCTCCCCCCTGCGGAAGACGAAACCCGCTTTGCTCCGAAGGAGAATGGAGGAGAACATAAGGATGAAAACTCCGCCCCCGCAGCCAAAAAACGTCTGAAAACCTCCCTGGACGTCGTCTCGGAACACGCTGCGGAAGAAGAATCCGCCCGGCAGGAGGATTCCGAACGGAAAGCCAGGGGAGACGCTCTTTTCTGGAACCTCTGCCTGGGGCTGTTCGCCCTTATCGTCATCAGTGCCGGCTATATTGTTTATGAAAAATTTTCCCAGCTTCCAGACCCTGTCAAAGATGCTCGGGAAGCTTTGGAGGACAATCATGCCCAGCTGCTGAAGAAGCAGGAACAGCTCAGGGAAATACGGAACAGGACCGCTCCCAAGGAACAGCTGCTCAGCCTTTTGGATATCTTTGAACATACGGCCTCCGACCTGGAAGAGACGCAAAAATCCATTGAGAAAGAGAAAATGCGCGTAGCCGGCATCCGGGGAGAAATCCGCTCCTACTTCGAACGCTACCGCCAACACGCCAGAGCCAAGGCACGCGGCCGCAAGTTCGACATTCTGAAGACATCCCATTCAGGCAAAACTTATTTGAATGTGGAAATCACCCGCGTGGAAAATGAATTCGTGCGTATCATGCACGAACAGGGAAGCACCTCCATTCCTGCCGGAGATCTTCCTGACGACATCCGGGAAATGCTGGCCTACGGCGACCCGCTGAATATTACGGCCATGAACCAGACGGATGCTTCCCTCAAATCCCCCGTTATCCGCAGGGCGCCCTCACCGGCCCCGGCTGCCGCCCCCGTGCCCCAGCCCGCCAAAAAGAAAGTGGTGGTGGAAGATCTGGACCCGCCCGCCGGAAAACCGAAAATTGAAACACCTACCCACACCGGAGATTCCGGCAGCTCCTCTTCCGGAAACATGTGGGTTCCCCCCGCCCATTCTCCGCTTCCCCCCATGCAATAATGACATTCCTGCCATGAAAACAATCATACATCCCCTCGCAGCCATACTCCTCGCCTGGAGTGCCGGCGCCTCCGAAACATGGAGTACCAGCCCTGCGGAAGCCATGCAGCAAGCCGCCGCACAGAATAAGGGAGTAATGCTGGAATTCACCGGTTCCGACTGGTGCGGAGCCTGCATCATGCAGAAAAAGCAGGCTCTTTCCCTTCCTGAAATCCAGACAGCCATTTCCCGTTCCTTTATTCCCGTGGAACTGGACTACCCACGTAAAAAGCAGCAGGACGCGCAGACAAAAACTTCTCTGGAAACCTATAAAAAATCCTACGGCATCACCGGATTCCCCACGCTGGTGTTTGCGGATGCCCAGGGGCGGCCCATCCACACCGTCGTAGGTTACGCCAATCCTGCCCAGGTCATGCAGGATACAAAAAAAGCGGCGGAAGCACTCAACACGCAGCAGTCCCTGACAAACAAGCTGGCGGAAAAGCTCACTGACCAGCAGCGGCGGGACACGCTGGTTCAATTGCTGAAAACGGTTCCCCAATCCAGCATCCGCACTTTCTATAAGCCGGCTCTGGCAGAACTGGAAAAACTGGACCCGCAGGACGCTTCCGGAATTCTCGCCAAACTGCACAGGGACGATCTGCTCCATGCCCAGAAATTGGAATGGGCCGATACGTTCCGGAAGAAAAACATCCACATTCTGGCGGATCAAAATCCTGATGAAGCGCTTTCCATCATGGACAGCTACTTGAAAAAGAACGGGCTTCTTCCGGAAGTCAAACAAGCTGTTCTCATGCAAAAAGTGTACCTACTCATGCAGCAAAACAGGGTCAATGAATTGGAACAGCCTCTCAAAGAAGGCGTTGCGCTCCTCCCAGAAAGTTTTGAAGGAAAAGCGTTCGGCAAACTTCTGGACAAGCTGCCTGAAATCAAGAAGGAACGGGGCCTCCTGAAGCCGGGGGAAGAGCCCCCCCTTCCCCCCGGCGCCATCCGGGCCACGAAGATGATCGTTCCCACGGCTCCCGCAAAATAATACACCCCTTTCTTTACTGCCGGGGTCATCCCTGCCCGGCAGGTGCACGCATGGACCTTTCCGCCGATCACATCCTCGTTGTCTTCCTGCTCACCACGCTGGCTGGTCTTGCTACCGGCATAGGAGGCTTCATCGCCTTCTTCATGAAAAGGACGGATACAAAGGCACTTACTTTTGCCCTGGGATTATCCGGCGGAGTCATGGTGTATATCTCCCTGGTGGAACTGCTGGGAGAAGCCCAGCACAGGTTGATGGAGTTCGAAGGCCATACGGCAGGTTCCTGGATCGCCATTGCTTCCTTCTTCGGGGGAATTGCCGTGGCGGCTCTGATTGATTACCTGGTTCCGGAAGACGAAAACCCGCACGAAGCGCGCGGCCCGGAAGACATCCATGGACAGGCCAGCGGTGAATTTTCCTCATCCCGAATTAAAAGGTCCGGCATTCTGTTCGCCCTGGCCATCGGCATCCACAATTTCCCGGAAGGAATCGCCACCTTTGCCGCCGGATTGGACTCCCTGACTTTGGGCACCTCCATCGCCCTGGCCGTAGCCGTCCATAACATTCCGGAAGGAATCGCCGTGGCGGTACCTCTTTACTACGGTACGGGCAGCCGTAAAAAGGCCCTCTTTTATTCCTTTCTCTCCGGTCTGGCGGAACCGGTGGGCGCGGCCATCGCCATGTTCTTCCTGTTCCACTTCCTCACACCTACCGTACTTGCGGTTCTCTTTGCCTCCGTCGCGGGAATCATGGTCTTCATCTCCTTTGACGAGCTGCTGCCCATGGCGGAACGCTGGGGACACCATCACATTTCCATCATGGGCATCATCGCCGGAATGCTGCTGATGGCGATTGTCCTGATCTGAACCGGCTGCAGGAGAGAACTTTCCATGTCCTGGGCACAGACGCATTGAGCATTCCCCGGCATCAGGGAGTCTAAACGGAAACCCCCTTTTCATCCATGCCGGAATCTCCTGCTTCTCCTGCTTCTCCTGCTTCTCCTGCTTCTCCTGCTTCTCCTGCTTCTCCTGCTTCTCCTGCCTCTCCTGCTGTTTCCTCCGTTCCTCCAACCTCCACGCAGGCATCTTCCCTCCTTTCCCCCCTCTCCTGCTGGAAAAAAGGTTTTCTTCATTATGCGGACTTTCGGGGCTGCGCTTCCCGTGCGGAATTCTGGTGGTTCATGGCTCTTCCCCTCCTGGCGCTGATTCCAGCCCTGGCGGGGTATATCCTGACGGACTGGCTGCACATCCCTGATACAAGACTGAGCATCTACGGAGACGCCTTAACCATCCTCCTGTGGGCGGTGTTATTCATCCCAAGCATATCAGCCGCGTTCAGACGCCTGCATGATACAGGCAGGAGCGGCCTCTGGCTTTTTTCCCTTTTCATTCCCTTCGGGCTGGGGCATCTGATCTTTTTTTATCTGACGCTAGGAGAAAGCAAGGCGGACGGCAACAAATACAGCCGCCGTCCGGAGCCCCAACCGGCTGATCCCCCTGCCGGAGAACTGAAAGAGCAGCCATTGACTCCGTTTTACCTTTACTGGCTCATCAGCCTGCGGAAATTGAATACGGTGGCAGGCCGCGCGTCCCGGACGGAATTCTGGTCCTTTTTCCTCCTTTCCGTCCTCCTGTTCCTTCCGCTGGGCTACAGCATGATAGACGTTGACAGCCAGCCGGCGGGTTTTTATGTCTCTCCTTCCCTCCAAATCCTGTTATATGCCGCCCATCCGCAAGATGCTCTGATCCTGCTGGCTCACTCCTGCTTCAATCCCACCTTTTACTTTTTCTACCAATCCGGAGAGCTGAGCATGCTTTCCCTGGAGCTTCTGGCAGCCGTGGCGGGGCTCAATATCCTCTTCAATCTGCCGGTCGCCGTGCGCCGCCTGCATGACAGCAATCTGAGCGGAAAATTCATCCTGATTCCCATTCTTATTTTCATCGTCACTTTCCTGCTGATTTTCCTGCTGCGCCTGGTCCCGGAGGACATGACCCCCTATCTGGACTACCTGGGAATGGTGTCCAGCCTGATGGATCTGCTTTCCATCCTCTTCCTGTCCATGATGCTTCTTAAAAGCTCGCCAGGCCCCAATGAATACGGCGTGCTTCCGCAAAAAATAACCGTATCCTGATTCCAGGATACGGTTGAAAAGCAATCAAAACCCTATCGGGTACAATCAATTTCCCGTGACGCAGACGGAGAACGTCAGTCCCCGAAGCATACGCCCAAATCGCGGGCCGTGCGCACCAGCTGACAATCGGGATCCACCAGCTTCAAGGTTTTCACAGCTTCCTCAATGGGTACGGCAGTCATCTGCGTCCCACGGAGAGCAACCATGCAGCTGAACTGGCGCTTTTCCACCAGTTCCACGGCATAACTGCCGAACCGCGTTCCCAGAATCCGGTCATAGGAACAGGGAGAACCGCCACGCTGGATATGGCCCAGCACGCAGGAGCGGGTTTCAATCCCAGTGGCTTCTTCCAGTTTCTTGGCAATCACCTTGCCGATGCCACCCAAGCGAACTTCCCCCTGGGTCTTTTCATCCAGCAATACCAGTTCGTCCGCCAGACGGGCCCCTTCAGATACCACCACCAGGATTTCCCTCTGCCCGGCAGCCTTGCGCGCCTTGATGCATTCCACCACGTTTTCAAGGGAAAAAGGAATTTCCGGCAGAAGAATAACATCAGCACTCCCTGCGATGCCGCCTTCCAAGGCAATCCATCCCGCATGCCGTCCCATCACTTCCACCACCATCATGCGCTGGTGCGCGTTCGCGGTGGTTTCCAGACGGTCCAAAGACTCGGAAACAATGGAAACGGCGCTGTAGAAGCCAAAAGTGACATCGGTCGCGCCCAGGTCATTATCAATGGTTTTTGGCACGCCAACTACGGGGAGCCCTATCTCGGAAAGCAAAAGAGCCGTGGACTGGGAGCCGTCTCCGCCCACAACGATCAGGGCATCCAGTCCCAGCCGGCGGACAGTAGCCTTCGTTTTTTCCAGCACCGCGGGTTCAATCGCCCCCTTTTGGTCCACGCCTACTTTGATGGCGAAGTTTCCTTTGTTCACGGTTCCCAGAATGGTGCCCCCCTTGGCTCGCAATCCGCGGCAGGCGGCAGGGGTCAGCCATTCAAACCGTTCGTCCCCTTCCTCGGACAAAAGCCCTTCAAAACCGTCGTAAAAACCCACAACGTTCCAGCCGCGACGGGAAGCCGCGCCCACAACACCTTCAATAACTGCATTCAACCCGGGGGAGTCACCCCCGCTATTCAAAACACCGATGTTCATATTCGGCGTTCCTTATAGCAGAAAAATCCTTCCCCGTCTACTTCCTATCTCCTTTGTGGAGCAGATTTCACAGGAAGCTGGACAAATTCCTTGGGGTCCTTCATATCCATGCCGGAAGCCTGCCAGTTTTCCCAAACGCGCCAGCCGGTGTTCATCATCTCCCTGGCGAGGGAATAGCGGCTCGCAGAACCAAGCACCGCAATAATCATGCGCTGCGGATAAATCACCTCCGTCCCCGTTTGGGGGCTCCGGCGGGAAATAGCGTTGCGCGTCACGCTGAGCAGCAGGCAGGGGCCGGCGGCGCGGGAAGTGCCCGCCTTGATGCCGTCCACGCCGGAAGCGCTCATGAGCCTGTTGTTGTTGGAAATATCGTACATCGTCCTGCCCTTGGTCTGGGACTGCACTTCAATGCGCCGGCTCGCCTGGGAAACAATGTAGCAAAAAGCCGGATTTTGCATGCTGTAAACGCCCAACAAGGCCATATCCAGCGCGCAGGAAGTGGAAACGAAGTTGCCGGCGTCCAGCCCGTGGGGAGCGGTAAAGCGCGTTTTGGCCATCCTCAGGGAACGGGCCAAATTGTTCATTTCCGCCACAAAAGCGGCAATGGGGGCGCCGCCGCCCCGGCGGGACACCAGGTCACGCCCCACAAAGGAGGCAACAGTCAGGGCGGAAACATTGTCCGAACCCAGCAGGGTGGAATACAAAGCGTCCCGGAGCGTCAGGCGGTCTCCCGGCTGGAGATCCATGGGATTGCCCGCACGGAGGCCGAACGCTTCCTGGGGCACGGCAATGAAAGTGTCCAGCGGCAACCGCGTGCGGGCCACCCAGTCCAAAGCCACCATGGCGGTGGCTACCTGGGAAAGACTGGCCACGGGCCTTTTTTCTTCTGCGTTGGAACTGAAAAGAAGCTTGCCGGAATTGGCCTCAATGGCAATGTAACTGGGCCGTTCCTGTGCCTGGGCGGAAAACTGGAATACACAGGCCAGGGTCAAAAGGAATAGAGATAGCTTTTTCATGGCGGGACCGGCGGGATAGTGCCCGTTCCCTCCTCATTTGAAAAGTCTAAAATGTTTTCCGTGCAACACTTATATGTCATGACACGGAAAAACGCATTGACCTTTGGAGCCCCGTCCTATTTGTTGGAAGAAGAGTCTTCCCAAACGGAAGCGTTCCTGACACACCCAGTTCCATGACCAGGATTCAGCTTTTTTACAGCCGGGCCTACCCGGGAAACGCCCTGCGTGCCAATACCCTCCAGGCATTGGCCCATCTGGGCGTCAATCCGGAGGTGCAGGCTGAAGAGACCGTTCCGGAACAAATTGGGACGCCGCTTCCCGCACTCGCCATTGACGGGGAAATCGTCGTCTACGGAGTGGAGCCTTCCGTGCGCGAGCTGGAACTCCTTCTCCAAGATATACCGAGTACAGGAGCGGGAGGCGGATTTTCCCTGCGGCGCGTGCGGCATGGGATGCAGCGGCATGAACGGCCCGGAAAACTGCCCCATGTGCATCCAGGACGGGAAAGACGGCAGCATGGCGGGCAGAATCATCGGCTTTGCCATCCTGCTCATGCTCCTGTTCCTCGCGATGAAAATCCTGTCCTGAACTGTCCCGGATCTTCTCATGCCAAGCTGCCTCTTTTTACTTACCCTTCTTTCCTCTTTCAGGAAATGAAGATACACGGCAGTTAACGGCGTTTGCCCGCCCACGCAGGCGGTCTTGATAATTTCTTGAATTCCCCCCTCCTCCGGGACACAGTAGAGGCATGCGCTCCTTCTTCGGTTCCATTCTCCTGATTCTGGTGCTGGCAGCCCTCGGCGCCACCATTTATTACCATTGGTCCACCAACTCCCACCTGGAATTCGAACTACGCAACCCCGACGAACCGGAAAAAACGACACAGGTCATCAACATGGAAAAACGGGCGGCAGCCCTGCAGGCTGTTCCGGCAGAAAAAACTCCTGTTTCCCCCGCGGAAGAAATTCCCGCTTCCCCTGCCGGAATGCCGGAACCCGCGGAATTGTAATCCCTCCTGTTGCCGCACTATGAAACCGGTCATTGGATACACGCTGGGCGACCAGTCGGGCATAGGCCCGGAAGTCATCTCCGCCGCGCTTGCCTCCGGAGAACTCCCGGAAGACGCAGAGTACCTCCTCATCGGCAAGAGAGTGGAGCTTCCCCCGGGAAGGCCTAATGCGGAATCCGCCAAACACGCCTTCGACCATCTGGAACAAGCGGCCCATGCCCTGCGGGAAGGAACGGTTGACGCTGTTGTCACCGCCCCCGTCTGCAAGGAAACCCTGCATGAGGCAGGTTTCCGCTGGCCGGGGCAGACGGAATTCTTTGCAGAACGCCTGAAAACGGACAATTACGCCATGTGCCTGACCGGGAAACGGTTGACGGTGGGGCTGGCAACTATCCATACTTCCCTCCAAAGCGTGCCTTCCCTGCTGGAAACAGAGGACCTGGTCCGCATCGGAACCCTGCTGAAAGACTTCTGCATCCGCAAGGGAATCATGCGCCCGCGTATCGCCCTGGCAGCCCTGAACCCCCACGCCGGGGAACACGGCGCTTTCGGCGATGAGGACGGGAGCATCATTGCCCCGGCCGTGGAACGGCTGAGGGCGATCCATCCGGATGCTGCATTTGACGGGCCTTCCGTCCCGGACTGCGTATACCGGGATGCCGTGGAAGGGAACTATGACGCCGTGCTGGCCCCTTACCATGACCAGGGGTTGATTCCGCTGAAGCTGGTGGACTTCCATACCGCCGTCAACGTCACCCTGGGCCTTCCCCGCCCCCGGCTGAGCCCGGACCATGGTACCGCCTTCAACCTGGCGGGAACCGGAAAAGCCAATCCGTCCAGCACCATCCACGCCTTCCAGCTGGCCGTACAGATGGCGCGGAGGCGTTAACGTTTTTCTTCTTTCCGAAATTTTTCCCGCCATACCTGCACCATCCCGTTCCGGGGATGAATCCCAGTACCGGAATGTCACTCCCATCAGGGAGAAGCCCTTTCTCCTTCTTCCTGATTCCAAAAAATAACGCATCGTTAATTCATCTGCGGCGTAAAGTTCCAAGGCCTCCTTGTCATGATCCTTTTTTGGAACCGGCGCCATTGTTCAGGCGACAGAACAGAAAGCCAGGAAAAACTCTCCGCCGCCTCTATCTGCCGCTTTTCCGGATTCCTCACCGGAAATCCCGCCCTCCTCCGCTAAGGACAACGGCAGGAAACGCCATGCAGAACAATTCTTCCGCGCCGTGGGGAGAGTAAAACGCAGGAAACGGCATGTTCCCGGAAACAAGGTAAAAAATAGGCTTGCTTTCTGAAGGCAATCATTGCACCTTACTTGCCCGCAAGGTGCGCACCGTTCGCACGACACATTTCTAATTATCACAAGACCATGAGAAATTACGAAGCTCTTATCGTATTCAACATGAAGGGTACGGAAACTCCCGTCGAGGAGTTGATCAGCACCGTAGCCGCCGCGATGAAGGAAGAAGGCGCCGACATCACCGCCACGGAAAACGCCGGCCGCCGCGAATTCGCCTACGAATCCAACCACCTTTCCGCCGGGCAGTATGTGACCTACACGTTCTCTGCGGAACCTTCCGCCATCAGGCCCATCCGCGAACGCCTTCGCCTGAATCCCCAGATTCACCTTCAGTATTACAAGGTGCTCGGCTAAAATCCGGCCCATGCGGACGAAACATCCGCTCCTTGCTTTCTTATCAAAAAGAACCGTCTCCGCGAAGGGGCGGTTCTTTTCTTATGGATTACCATCCCTTCCCCCCTCTGCCCCCCGCTCAACAAATATTCCCCGCCCCCTAAGCAATATTGACCAGGAACCGGCGGTAAGAAATAAATTTGCCACTCCTCTTGCCCTGGCTATTTTCCATACAGGGAAAAACTGAGCCATGAAGGTCTACGGAGGTGCCGTCCGAAGGGTTTCAATGAAATTAATCCCGGCGTCTTTTTAATAAGGCTGCTTTTCGAGAATGACGTTTCATTTGATTCACCGCTCCTCCTTGCCCCTTGCTGTCAGGAAAAAGAGCGGCAGTCTGTGAGCCGGCAATTTCCGGCTCACAGGGAAATAAAGTTTTTCAGCAGTTTCACGCCCAGTTTCTGGCTTTTTTCCGGGTGGAACTGGGTGGCGACCAGATTGCCGTGCCTGACAGCGGCAGCAAAACGCACGCCGTAGGTGCAGAAAGCGGCAATCAGGGATTCATCTTCCGGCTGGGGATAATAGGAATGCACGAAATAAAAGTACGGTTCCTTCCCCATGCCTTTCCAGATGGGATCGGCGGGATCAGTGAGAGCCACGCTGTTCCACCCCATGTGAGGCACCTTGAGTTCCGATTCTGAAAATCGAACCACGCGCCCCTTGAGGATGCCCAGTCCGGGAACCTGCCCGCTTTCTTCCCCGCTTTCAAAAAGAACCTGATAGCCCACGCAGATGCCCAGAAAAGGCCTGTCCCGCTCTATCCATGCCCGGACCAGGGGCACCAGATTCTGGCGGCGCAGCTTTTCTGCACAGTCGCCGAAGGCGCCCACGCCGGGAAGAACCAAATGGGTTACGCCCGCCGCATCTTCCGGAGTACGCACCAGATGACCGGTCACGCCGGCGGCCTCAAAGGTGTTCAGCACACTGCGGAGATTGCCCGCACCGTAATCAATCACGCCAAGTTTCATGTATTTTACAGCATTCCCTTGGTTGAAGGCAGCGTCCCGGCGGCTCGGGGATCAATCGCCGCAGCCTGCCGCAACGCGTGGGCGATGCCCTTGAAGACAGATTCCGCAATGTGGTGGCCATCCCTGCCGTAAAGCACTTCCACATGCAGGTTGCAACGCAGGTTATTGGCCAGCGCACGGCAGAATTCCTCGCAAAGGGTCAGCGGAAAGTTGGGGGCATCCGGCAAACCGCCTTCCGGAATACGGAAAGCTACATACGGACGGTTGCTCAAATCCATCACCACGCGCGTAAGAGTTTCATCCATGGGCAGGTAGGAACAGCCGTAGCGAACAATGCCCTTTTTGTCCCCCAGTGCATTTTTAATGCATTCCCCCAGAACGATTCCCACATCCTCCACCGTGTGGTGGGCGTCTACTTCCAGGTCTCCGCGGGCCTGAAGGGTCAGGTCCATCAGGGAATGGCGGGCCAGTAAATCCAGCATATGGTCAAAAAACGCATGCCCCGTTGCGACGGCGGCGCATCCCGTGCCGTCCAGGTTCAGTTCCATGCTGATGTCCGTTTCACCCGTGACCCGTTTGCAAGAAGCGTTCCTCATGCAACACTTCTATACTGAAGACGCGGCGGAAGAAAGCAGGAAATATCGCATGGGGAAAGATTTGCCCTCTTCTCCCCGCAAAAACATGCAGACCGTCAAAGGAACACGCCTCCGGCCCCGCTCCGACAGAAAAACCTCAGGAATCTCTGACAACGAATTGCGCGAAATCAACGGCCGGAAAGCCTGACGGGCAGGATGGAATCAACACATACTTGATCCATCCCGTCCGTAAACGCCATTTCCGCCATATTCCTCCGGAGCGCTTTCTCCGGAAAACGGCAGAATTATTTCTTTTTGGCCTTGGCGGCCGCCTCTCTTTCCTCCTGGCGTTTCTTATCCCGGTCTTCACGGGCTTTGCGCGCCGCTTCCGCACGTTCGGCGCGTTCACGGGCGCGCTGTTCCCGCAACCCCACGCGCACCGTTTCCGTCAGTTCCTCATAGTATTCCCTGGGAACCTGGGCGGTCCGGAGTTCCGTCAGAACCTCCATAGCCTCGTCAAATTTTTTCTCGTCACACAGATTCCAGGCCTTTTCCAGCGCAGCGGAACCGGCTCCGTTTTCCGGGTCCTGTTTTTTTAAGCGTTCCGCATCCGTAGCGGCTACCAGCTTAAGGTCTCTCATGGCTTCCAAAGAACCTGCCGTAGGTTCAAACCACCGGTCCCCGCGTTCCTTGACCTTCTTGCGCAAAGCCCGGTACACTTCCGTGAGCTGGTTTTCACGTTCCCGGATGGCAGTCTGCCTTTTCTGGAAAGCATCCATCAACACCTGGCGCTGTTCCTTGGTCAGTTTGGGATTTCCCCGGCGCTTCTCTTCCTCCTTTCTCAGGGCTTCACGTTCCTTCTCCAAGGACTTTTCCTTGGCGGCGATCATGACCTCCAGCTTACGGTTGAGCTGTCCGGCGATTCTGGCGGCATCCGGATAGGCATCCGCCAAGGCGGCGGAACCGGGATAACCGTCGCGCAAGCGGTCATACACGGCCATGGCCTGGTATGGATTGCGCACGGCAAGCGCCTTGAAACGCTTCAGCAGCTTATTGGCCTCATGATCGTATTTGGTGCGCACGGTCACTTCCGCCTCCTCCCTGGCATTCTGGGCGGCTCGGGCTTCCTCCGTCAATTTCTTTTCCTCCAACAAAACCACTACTCTGGCTCTTGCCTTGACGGCGGCGTCATGAGCAAGGCCCTGGGGATTTTTCTTAATGGTCTTGTCCAGGTCCGCCAAGGCTTTTTCCAAATCCCCGGCATTCATGGTTTCCGGTTTGGCATACATTTTGCCGATTCGGGCAGCCTCCAGTTCATCAGGAGTCGCCTTCCTGATGGATTCAATCAAATCCCTCTTCACGGTTACGGAATCCTTGATACCTCCGGACACGGGAACCAGGAGGCTGACGCTTTCCGGCGTTTCCACTTCTACCGTGCAATTTTTGTAAACGGTTCCATCCTTGAGTTTTACTTCATCTGCAGCTGCAAGCGGAACGAATGCGGTCAACACCAATATGAGGGACTTGTTCATAAATCTAAGGCTTTTTCCAGATTGATCAGGCAAATACGTATCCTGCACTTTACCAAAAGATGCCCTGTTGGCGACAAAAAAAAGCCCGGAGCCGCAAAAACGGCTCCGGACCCGGTAAAAGAAGAAACAGGCGTATCAAACTTATTTCTCGGCAACAGCTTCTTCAGCAGCCGGAGCCGCTTCCTCGCCGGAAACACGGGGAGCTTCCACAATAGCCACAATCACATCCCCGGCCAGTTCCGTGGTTACGCCGGAGGGGAGTTTGAGATCGGCAATGCGCAGGCTTTCACCCAGTTTCAAACCGGAGATGTCAGCAGTAATGGCTTCCGGCAGATCCTTCACCTGGCAGATAATCGCCAGTTCGTGAATGGTCTGGTCCAGAACGCCGCCCAGGGCCACGCCGGCGGAATCGCCTTCCAGAATGACGGGAACAATGGAATGGATGACCGTGGTATCGGTCACAGCCTGAAAGTCCACATGCAGGCAGGCGTTGGTGATGGGGTTGTGCTGCACTTCCTTAAGGAGAACCTTCACGATCTTGCCGTTGATATCCAGGGCCACGAGGATGTGTTCGGAAACGGCGGAAGCCAGCATGCGGGCAAATTCACGGGCGTCAACCTGGATATTGACGTTGTCAAAACCGGGACCGTAAACCACGCCGGGAACCAGGCCCTGGCTGCGGAGTTGCTTCAGATTACCGGAGCCGCAGGCTCTCGTTTCGGCCTTGAGGGAATGGGATGTAGCCATGTTTTATAGAGGCAATATTGAGTGTTGATTGATGATGTTTCCTAATCGGGTTCAGGCAGAGGCCCCGCCGGGATTTCCGAACCCGCGTAAACCGGTACTCAGGTCAGGGCGCAGGACTCTGCACTAAAATTGTCTAAATGTCAAATAATGATGATACGGATTCTCCGTCATGTATGCGCTGCACGGCATGGCCCAGCAGGTCTCCCACGCTGACACAGTCCACTTTGGGGCCATAGGCCATGGGAACGGTGTCGGAGGTAAGAACGCGTTCAATGCAGGAACCGGAAATCCGTTCGCGGGCCATGTCCCCCAGCACGCCGTGAGAAACGCAGGCGAACACGCGCTGGGCTCCCCGTTCCTTCAGGATATTGGCGGCAGCGCACAGGGTGCCGGCGGTTTCCGTCATGTCGTCAATCAGAACGGCATCGCGCCCTTCCACGTCACCAATGACATTCATGGCTTCCACATGGGTGGCGTTGACGCGGTGCTTGGCAACAATGGCCAATTCCGCACCCAGCGCGTCGGAATACGCGCGAGCCATTTTCACGCCGCCCACGTCCGGGGAGACGACGACCAGTTTCTTGAGGTCTTTAACATAATGTTCGCGCAGGTGACGGATTAAAACGGGGGCGGCGTACAGGTGATCCACCGGAATATCAAAGAATCCCTGGATCTGGGCGGCATGGAGATCCATAGTCAGCACGCGGTCCACTCCGGCGGCCGTCAGCAGATTGGCCACCAGCTTGGCGGTAATGGGAACGCGGGGCTGGTCCTTGCGGTCCTGGCGGGCATACCCGAAGAAAGGAACAACAGCCGTGATGCGTCCGGCACTGGCGCGGCGGGCGGCGTCCACCATCACGCACAATTCCATGATATTATGGTTCGTGGGAGGGCAGGTGGGCTGAATGAGGAAAACATCCTTGCCCCGGATGTTTTCATTTATCTTTACAAAACTTTCCCCATCGGGGAAAGTATTCACCGTGACGTTCGTCAACTGAATGCCTACGCTTTGCGCAATGCGCTCCGCAAGTTCTCTGTGTGCTGTACCGCTGATAATCTTCATACCGGAAACTGAAAAGCGGACGCATTCTGAACACAGGTCCGCATAATCGCAATACTTAATTCTCACAATTTGATTTTTCTCCATGATGGATTCCCCCGTTCCTGATGGCAAAGAGAGATTTCTGACCGCCCCCATGATCGCCGCCCTGGCCGTGAGCACGCTGCTGCTGGCGCTGAACTATCTGGCATTCCCGGAATTCGGTTCATTCGGAAACGAAAACAGTATCCAGTGGCTCATTTCCTCCTGGAACAAGCAAACGGATTATGAACACGGCTGGCTGGTGGTGCCCATCATCGTCTTCATGCTATACCATGCCAGAAAGAAAATTGCCCAGGCCCCCAGACGCATGGACTGGCGCGGCCTGATTCTTTTCATCCCGGCGATCATGCTTCTGATGCTTTCCTTCCGCGTGGGGCAGCCTCGCGTGGCCGTAGGCGCTCTTCCCCTGATTTTACTGGGCGGGGCCTGGTACCTGGCCGGACCGCAGACCGCCAAGCTGTGCGCCTTCCCGCTGCTCTTTTTCTGGCTGTGCATCCCCCTGCCCTCCTTCCAGCAGGCTACGGTGGGACTTCAAATCATCGCAACGGAGCTGGGGCATTGGGGGGCAAGCATCTTCGGGGTGGATACCTATCTGCAGGGCACCAATATCCGCTCTACCGGCGGACACTGGGATGCCTTCAATATTGCAGGAGGGTGCAGCGGCATGCGTTCCCTGATGGCACTGCTCATGCTGTCCGCAGCCTGGGCCTACCTGTCCGACTTGAAATTCTGGAAAAAATGCGTGCTCTTCCTCAGCGCGATTCCCCTGGCCGTCATCGGCAACGGTGTCCGCATCACCAGCATCGTGGTGATGGCGGAATACGGAAATCCCGAGTTTGCGTCAAAAACCTGGCATGACTGGTCCGGCCTGCTGTTTTTTTTCCCCATCAGCCTTTTCGGCCTGGCAGCCGTCCACTCCCTGCTGGCCGGGGAGCTCATCTGGAAGCCGTCACAGCGCAAGAAGCTGGTTGTTAAAATGAACAAGTCCCATTAAGCGTTTCCGCCGCCATGAATATTAAAACGCTCAAAATTATCATCATCCCTTTTCTGCTGGCCGTCATGCTCGGCGGCACTTACCTGATGCCGCGCAGGGGGGAAGTGCAGGACTCCTCCATCAGCATGGATCTCCCCACAGGCATGAATCCGTACGGCTGGCACGGCACGCGCCGGCAGGAATCCGAACAGGAACGGGGCATCCTGGCCCCGGATACGGAATTTTCCAAAGCGGATTACGTGCAGGAACTCCCCATCAGCCTGGATGCGACGGAAACCGTACCCGTTCTGTGCCGCGTTTCCATCGTGAAATCCGGTCATGATTTAAACAACTCCATCCACCGTCCGGAACGCTGCCTCCCGGCCCAGGGCCATTTTAACCTGACGGGGACCACGGTGGATGTTCCCGTGGAAGGCCGCGGAACCATCAGAATGACCAAGCTGAAATCCCAGCAGAACATCGCTCCGGACCATCCGCAACCTGTCATTCTGGACAGTATGCATTATTACGTATTTATCGGCCACCGCCACATGACGGAAGACCATTTGATCCGCACCCTGATGGATATGAAAGACAGGGTTCTGCACGGCATGGATCAACGCTGGTGCTATTTCCAGATTTCCACCACGTACGGGGACAAGATCAGAGTGCCGGAAGAGAAAGCCAGGGAACAGACGGAACGCCTTATCAGCCAACTTCTTTCCCAACTGGTGAAGTGGGATGAACTGAACCGGTAGCACGGCTCCGGCAGTTCAGTCCGGAAGATTTCTTTCCAGCCAGGAGGCAGCGGCTTGAAAAAGGCTGCATGCTTCTTCCCCAGGCGGCTCATAAAGCATGGGCGCAGGACGCCGGTGAGAATAAAGGCGGCCCTCCCGGTCACGACTGTAGCCGGAAAAAGCAAGATTGGCATCAGCCCCGGCGCAATGTCCCCAGCGTCCGCCTATTCTGGGCACCGCGTCCATGAAGCCGCCGCCATCCTGCAGGTAAGCGTTCCCCCACCATTCCACACAGGCCGGACGCACGCTCTTTTGCCTGCGCGCCACGGCATCTACCGTCAGGAGGCAAAGAGGAGCAGCCTGAACCGACTGGCGCCTGGCTACTTCCACCGCGCAGGAGCCTCCGTAGCTGTGTCCTATCAACACGACAGGCAGCCCGGGATATCTCCGTCTCAGCTCTTCCAGCTCCACCGCTATTTTTCCGCACCTGTCAAAAAACACGCCGCAGCCGCCTCCGTCCCAGTGGTAATAAGCCGTTGCGTACGCCACACCCGGCAAAAAACCGGGAAATCCTTTCTCCACACGGCTCAAACAACCCGCAAACATGTCCCCGAAACCGCCGATGAACACAGCCAGATACCCGGGAACGTTTTCGCGGGAAAACCGATTCAGCGTCCTTTGAAAATGCATGACGGCCCCCATGATGGAGAAATCACGTCAATATCCAAGCCTGTAAGACGTTCTGGCTTGATAAAACCTGAAAACTGTCCAAATGTGGTGGTATGCAAGTAATCATTCACCAATGGGCCTTCAACGGAAGCTTCGACCAGCTTGCCTCCCTGCCCCGCCAGGAACTCGTCAACGACTGGTTCGGCTATGATGTGGAGCCAAGTGCGGAATTCGCCTTCGCCACGGACGGAGAATTCCTCTGGTTTCTGGCTTCCCGCAGCAAGGCAGCCACCATCCATCCGGAAGCCCGGCCCGGCCAGTTCCAGCCGGAGCTATGGCGGTACGACCTGGCGGAATGGTTCATGGCCGCGGGAGACGGCACCAATTACTGGGAATTCAACCTTGCGCCCAACGGCGCATGGTGGGCCTGCGCCTTTTCCGATACCCGCCGCGCCAATGAAGATATCCCCGCTCCGCTGGCCGTGGATACCAAGTGCATTCTGACGGACGAGGGATGGTGCGCCATGGCCCGGATTCCGCTAAACGAACTGCGCGGCGTGGACATCCGCGACTGCAAGCTGGCAGCCACGTTCATCCTGGATACTCCGGACCAGATTTTCCTGACTACGGCGGACGACCTTTCCGGCAATCCGGATTTCCACCGCCCGGACTGCTTCTGCACCCCCATTCTCAAATAATCCATGTCTTTGAAAGAAGACATTTCCCGCATTCTGGGGCCTGAAAAAGTTTCCGGAGCCCCGGATGTGCTGGCGGCGCACGCCGGGGACAAATGGTACGCCTCCGTGCTGCCGGAGGCAGTCGTTTTCCCGGAAAGTACGGAAGACGTCTCCCTGTTGCTGCGCTATGCATCCTCCATGAACATCCCCGTCACGGCCCGCGGCGGCGGGGTGGGATACGTAGGAGGGTGTGTTCCCGTGCGCGGAGGCATCAGCCTTTCCCTGGAACGGATGAACCGTATCCTGGAGATATCCCCGGAAGACGGCGTTGCCGTGGTGGAACCCGGAGTTATCACAGCGGATCTCCAGCGGGAAGCCCGTGCTCTGGGATGGTTCTACCCGCCGGACCCGGCCTCCAGAAAGGAATGCAGCATCGGAGGAAACATCGCCACGAACGCAGGCGGCCCCAGATGCCTGAAATATGGAGTCACCAGAGCTTACGTGCTGGGGCTGACCGTGGTGCTTGCTAGCGGAGAGGTAGTGGAATGCGGCGGACGCACCCATAAAAACAAGACGGGGTTCGATATCGGGGACCTTTTTATCGGCTCGGAAGGAATGCTGGGCATCATCACCCGGGCCGTTTTGAGGCTCATCCCCCACCCGGAAGCATTCGGCGCGCTCAGCGCCGGCTTCCCGCAATTCCCGCTGGCCGCTGCCGCCGTGCAGCGCATCCTGAACAGCGGGCATCTTCCCTCCGCCCTGGAAATAACGGACAGTTTCACTCTCCGCGCCGCCCGGAACTATCTGGGGGACAGCGCCCTGCCTTCCGGCTGCCGCGGCCACCTGATTGTGGAAGTGGACGGCAGGCGGCCCGCCGTGCGTGAGGAACTGGATTCGCTATGCACCCTGCTGGAAGAATGCGGCGCGACCGGAATTCTGCGCGCAGACACGGAAGCGGAGGCGGAAGCCATCTGGCAACTCCGCCGGGAATTTTCCTACAGCCTGAAAGCAACCGGAATGACCAAGCTCAACGAAGACATCGTCATCCCCAGATCGCGCCTGGTGGCCCTGGTGGAATTCTGCGAGGCCCTGAACCGGGAAACAGGGCTGGACATCGCGTGTTTCGGCCATTCCGGGGACGGCAACATCCATACCAACATCATGGTGGACGATTATGCGAATCCAGAGAAGAAAGCCCTGGCGGACGCCTGTGTGGACAGGCTGTTCCACTGGGTGCTGGCACACGAAGGCGCCATTACCGGGGAACACGGCATCGGCCTGGCGAAGGCCAAATGGTTCCGGAAAGCCGTGGGGGAAGGCGCCTACCACCTGCACGAACTGGTCAAATCCGCCCTGGACCCAAAAAATTTGCTGAATCCTGGAAAAATGGGGCTTCCGTAACGTAAAATAAACTTCCATGACGCCTCCGGACGGGGCATCATGAATGCCGTACTTCATGAATAGCCCGCACAAGTCCATCCTAGCTGCCCTTTACGATTGCTTTCCGGCTGCAAACGCCGTTCTGGTGTTTCTTCTGGATCATCCTCTGGCCTGGTTCACGCCCAAATGGCGCCGGAAAGGACGTATGGCCCTGAAAGCAGTGCGCCGCTACATCAACTACAATCGCGATCTTCTGCCTCCCGAACGCCTGGCGGAGTTTGAAGAAAGCCGCGACCTGCTGAAAACGGCCCTTTACCGGGGTGACAGGCAGCAGGCGGAAACCATTACCGCCAAACTGGAATCCACGCTGGAATCCATCCCCGGAGCGATTCCTTCCGCCCTGGCGGAAAACGTGGAAGTTCTGTTCGTGATTCTGGCCATTTTCCTGGGTTTGCGCTGTTATGTAGTCCAGCCCTTCCGCATCCCGACCGGTTCCATGCAGCCCTCCCTGAACGGAATCCGCGCCCTTCCCCAGGAAGGGGATCCCACCCTGATGCAGAAAATCGGGGACATGATTCTGTACGGCGGCTCCTATGTGCACGAAACGGCCTCCAAGGAAAAGAAAATCGTCCGTTTCGAACCTGCCACCAAGTATCTTCTGCTCACGGTGACCAACGTGATTTTCGATGACGGCTCCAAGCTGGAAATCCCGGCAGCGGAAGCGGAAACGCGCCGCTACTTCCTCAATCAGGAACCGCGCTTTGAAGCCGAACGGCACACCCCGTTCAGAAGCTACCTGCCCGGAGACACAATCGTCAATGCCCGTTTTGACGCCGGGGACCTAATCGTGGTGAATAAAATGGCCTACCACTTCCGCAAGCCGGAACGAGGGGAAGTCTTCGTCTTTGATACACGCGGCATCGAAGGCATCGCCAATAAGGGAAGCAGCACCGGCCAGGAAGGAGGAACCCACTACGTCAAACGCCTCTGCGGCATTCCGGGAGATACCCTCTCCATTCAGGACTCCCAGCTAATCGTCAATGGGAAACCAGCCACGGAATGGACTATCCAGAGGGTCGCTTCCGGCAAGCCCCCCTACCAGCCCTGCGGCTACGTGGCCCTTCCCGCCCCCCTGAGCCTGCTGGACGGCAGAGCTTACATCACGGAAGGGGGAACCGTGCATCTGTCCAACGACAGCAAACGCCCCTATCTGCGTGAATACGTGGCGCTGGGGGACAATTCCACCCGCGAAAATTCCTTTGATTCCCGGTACTGGGGCCCCGTCCGCCAGTACAACATCGTAGGCCCCGCCAGCTTCTGCCTGTGGCCCTTTACTTCCCACTGGGGCCTTATTCCATGATTTCTTATCCCTTTCGCAGGCACGTTTTTTCCGTCAAGACATGACTCAAGCCCAAACCATCACCAGCAAGGCCAAGTCCAACCTGGCCTTTGCCCTCATTGATCTTCCTGAAGAAGAACGCCGCCATATGGCGGAATTTTACGCTTTCTGCCGCACGGTGGACGATATCGTGGACGAACCGGGCATGACTCCCCGCGAACGCCACGACGCATTGAACCGCTGGGTGGAGGTCATCAACGGCGGAGAAGGCCTGGAACTGACGGAACTGGAGGAGGACATCATAGCCCTCATCCAGGATTTGGAGCTGGACACCACTCCCATGCTGCACCTGATTGAAGGCTGCCGTTCGGACATCTGTCAGCAGCAGCCCCGCAGCCGCGATGAACTGCTGGACTACACCTACTGCGTAGCCTGCTGCGTGGGCCTCACCTCCGCCCGCATCATGGGGGCGGGAGAAGCATCCTATCCGTACGCCATTGCCCTGGGGCATGCCCTTCAAATGGTGAACATCATCCGGGACGTGGCGGAAGACTGCGGCAAGTCCAACCGCATTTATTTGCCCAAGGAGGATATGGACCGCTTTGGATACACCCTGGAAGACCTGCGCTGCAGGGTGTATTCCCCCCGGCTTCAGGAGCTGCTGAAATATGAAGCGGATCTGGCGGAAACTTTCTTTGCGGAAGCGGAGAGGGAATACAACCTTCTCAGCCCGGAAGACAAAGCCGCCCTTATTCCGGCGCAGGCCATGGCTCTCATTTACCATACCATTCTGGACAAAATGAAGGCGAGCGGCTTCCGTATTTTCGACATCCGCTACCGCGTCAACACCTTCCACAAGCTCTGGCTCCTGTTCCGCACCAAACTGGATATTGACCCTCAATCCTACTACGACAAATCCAAAGCGTATTATGACAAGCTGGTAGGCTTTCTTTCCCGCCCCGGCAGAAAGGATGAAAAACAGGGGCCTCCCAGGTGAGCCATGGAAAAGCCGCGGCTTTTTCTCCCGGCCCTGCAAGAATTATCCTTGTCCCGAAAACCGTGTTCCTGTAGGAGTTGCAGCATGCAAAACCCCGTGGCCTCCCTGCTTTTTATTCTCGCAATGTTGACAGGGCCATGCCCGGCAGCGGATTATCCGGAACGGACGGAGCGCACGCAATCCGCAGGAAACCATGTCTGGCATATAGACCCGGACAAGGGAAATGACGGCAATCCGGGAACGGCCCCATCCACGGCGTGGAAAAGCATGGCGCCGGCCAACCGTCTCATCATGGCGCGGGGAGATACGCTCGTCATCCATCCGGGGGAACATGCCGTCTCCCTGGCGCTGATGGGGGAAGGATCCAAACAGGCCCCGGTCACCATCCGGTTCATGCCCGGCAGGCATATCTTCAAACACGGTGCCCTGATGACCGGAAAACCGCAGATTTCCAACACCAACGATGCGCCCAACGAGCCCAAGGCCATGGCTATCCGCCTGATGGAAGCCAAAAACATACGCCTGGAGGGAAAGCCGGGAGCCACCGACATCCTGCTGGAAGGAAAAGCCATCTTTGTCTGCATGGAACATGCGGAAAACGTTTCCCTGAACGGCCTGGGGTTTGATTACCTGCATCCGACCATGGGGGAATTTCTGGTCACGGAAGTTGAAGGGGATACCATGAAAGCAACTATTCCGGACGGAATCCTGTACACAGTGAAGGATGGGAACCTGACCTGGCACGGACCCGGCTGGGAATTCCGCATGGGAGGGTATTCCAAAGTTTTCGATTCCGCCTCCGGCACTTTCCAGGGCCGTTTCGACCCCGGGAAAACAGTCATCAGAGAATTGTCTCCCGGAAAAATCAGCATTACGTTCAAGGAAGGCTCACCAACCATGAAACCGGGCCAATCCTACCAGAACCGCAATACCCGGAGGGACTGCTGCGGCTTCTTTCAATACAGAAGCAAAAACATCCTCTGGAATAACTGCCATATTTACTATATGCACGGCATGGGCGTCGTTTCCCAGTTCTGCGAGAACATCATGTTCAGCCACTTGAAAATAGCCCCGCGCCCCCGTTCCCTCCGCACCAATTCCTCCTGGGCGGATAATCTGCACTTTTCCGGATGCCGGGGAAAAATCATCGTCAAAGATTGCGTGCTGGGAGCCTCCCATGATGACGCCGTTAATGTTCATGGAACCCACTTGCGCATTATAGACAGGCCGGCCCCCAACAAAATCACCGTCCGGTTCATGCATCCCCAGACCTTCGGCTTTGACGCCTTTGCCGCAGGAGACCGGATCGATTATGTTTCCTGCAACACGCTGGTACCTTATGCATCCAATACCGTTTCCGGCGTCAAACAACTCAATGAAAAGGAAATAGAACTTACATTGCAACATCCCAATCCCAGGAACATCCAACCTGGCTCCAAAATTCTGATTTGTTGATTGTCGCCTCCCGATGGGAAACCATTCACCGTATCAACGGCGAAATCCGCGACAAATTGAAAAAGAAAGGAGAAATCACGGGAAGCGAAGAAAGACACGTCCTTGAACCTGTCTAGGTGGATGACGCACAACGGAGATCCTCGGCAACATATCAAATCGGAGATTACGTCGAACTTGTCCGGAACCTGCCCGACGTAGGTAGAAAAAACGAGTTTTTCCGGGTTACGGATACGAACCGGGGAAAGATAGCGATCCAATCTGTGAACTCCGGAAATGAAACCATTTTCATCCCTCGAAGGGACGGGCGCAGCTTCACACTCCATAAACCCCGGATTATCGAGGTCGGGCAGGGGGATACTTTGCTAATAAAAAAGAATCTATCTCATTCCTCATTGAAAAATGGAATGCGCGTGACGGTCAAACAAATCAACGCAGACGGTTCCCTGATGGTTGCCCGGAAAGGCGACCCATCCGGCCAGATTCACCGGATACCCGCTGACTTCCGACATTACCTGCATGGTTATGCTGTTACCGCCCACGCGTCCCAAGGAGCTACAGTTGAATCCGTCGCGGTTCTGGGAGATGGGATGAAAAGGGAACTCTTTTATGTAGCGGTCACACGGGGGAAAAGTGAAATCAATATCTATACCGAAGACCGAACCATGATGGAACAACAAGTCAAGGTATCGGGAGAAAGGAAAAGCGGCATTGAAGCTATAAAAACCGCTCAATCCGTAGCGAACATGTATATGAAAAACCGTTTTCAAATTCTACAACAGCAATTGAAAATAGGAACAAGAAAAATCGTGAAGCACATACGGAAAACCGCATTCCGGACCATTACAAACGCTAACAAACAATATCGAATAAATCAGTATTATGAGCACCGAAACAAAGGTATTAGGAATTACATCGGGCAATAACCCCCCTCGAATACAATTTGAGACAGAAACCCTGTCTCTCATTCTGCCAAATTATGATTTTGTGGCCGCCCTGTACGGCCCCAATACAGAGGGGAAAATTCTGTTGGAATTTCGCAATCATCAAATCGAAATTTCCGGACAACATTTAGAGATATTATACCAGATGCTTGCTGACGATACTGTAACAAAAATATGTGCTATCCCTCCAAGTGAAGTGCAGGCAAATGGCGATAAATCCCTATGTTATGTAACCGACATCTTTTACACTGGGGTTGAAGAACCAACATCATAAATCGGTATCCGGAAACATCCAGCCGCAGAAAATCTCCCTGGACTTCACCTAAAGAAAAAGGCCGTCTTCCACAAGAGAGACGGCCCTTTTCCTTTTAATTTCTCCTAAAGTTCATTCATCTAGATGCTTGGGCTTCCTGAGCTTCATTTCTCTTTTTGTCGCCTTGTCTCTGGATCTATCCAGCTTTTTATACGCTTCAGTCACGTCAAAATATACCAACGCTCTTTTACCGTCATCATCTTTTAATGCCAAAGCGATAATAAACTTTCCTTCATCCGAAGAAAACATCCTCCCCTTGACAGTATAACCTTCAAAGTTTTCCCTGATATATTCTTCAAGAATATTATCCAATTGTTCGGTAGACTTGACTTTCTTGAAATCAAGAACGACAGGATTATCACGATTGCTGTAATAAGACTCGTCAACCTGAATGACCTCATTTGACGCAACTTCATTTCCGAATGACAGTGCTGGCAGGACAAGACCGCCGCATATCGTCATCACAACTGGTATAAATAATTTTTTCATGTTGTTGTACTCCATATGTTGATACCCTAATTATTAGACTCTTCGCATTTCTTTTCCTTACATTGCTTTTCAAGTTCTTCTTGTGCAAATGTATGGGCCATTTTGACAGCTTCTTCCTCCGCTTTTTTATCTGTTTTCGCCGCTATGTTATATTCTTTTGAATAAGTTTTGGAGCGGGCGATCGATTCATCATCACCGGCATGTTGATACTGAACGGTAAATGTAATAAGAACCTTGAAGGCTCGCGGTTTGTAATCCTTCAATTCCTCTGTCGCAGTAGTAGGACTTTCCATGTCGTACCTACAATGCCCGACTTTACTGGCAAATGCTTGATTCTGTGTCAAGAGAACAAACATCCCTAAACAACATAATAACGTTTTCATCATAGTTGTATATAACTTAACATGCCCACAGTATTCCGTCAATACAAAAAATCACCGTTAATTTGTGTCCTTATTAAATTGACCTTTTTATTCAAATTTTCCACAGCATTTTGACATGCCTCTTCTGAATTTCAGCCTGCCCAAGCCTCCCTTTCTTGGTTGAAAAATCAGAATCACAAATTGCTCTCCGGAATATCTCCGGACGAATCTCTTTTGAACCCTAGTCAGGTATAACAAAGGGAACCGGGGATGGAGACGGATTGAATGTTTCGGTATACTCCTGAACAAACGTCTTTCCAAACCTTTTTCATCGGAACAGATTATTGCCAGTTTCATATCGTTATGTAATTTTATCAGCTTTTTCTAATATTTATCAACTTTTGTAAGAATTTTATTCCCGCATGAAAGGGGATGTTTTACGGAAACAATATGACATTATTAAGGGTCATGGGATTTGAGACAGAGTTAATTACGAAAGCAGTTAGTTCGACTTTGGGAGCCGGCGCTTCTGCGGCAAAGAGCATCCTAAGTTCTCAGGCACAAAAACAGGCGGCCAGAAATGCAAAAGCGGTTTCGGATCACAACCAGGAATTCATTACCAGCAAGGCGAACATCATTGGAGAGGAAACAACAGAAAACAGTTTACGGATGCGCCAAGAGGCCAATCGGAAAATGGGAGAGGCCCGCACTGATGCGGGGTCTTCTTCCGTAGTGACCGATGGATCTATAGCCATGCGAGACATTGACCTTGCAACAAGGTTGGAAACTGAAATTCTTGATAGCATGCGTTCCGGATTCAACCAGGCGAACAACTTGAAACAGGAAGGAAGAACCCGGAAAATGACTGACCAAGCGCGAATCAATGGCTACAAGACGAATGCGGGCTCAACTCTCCTTTCCGGCTTCGACACAACAGTTTCACAAACGTCAGATGCTTCTCTGGGTTGGTATAAGTATTATGATGCATTGAGTAAACGAGAACAGGGAAAATAGAAAAATCATTTCGTTATTTCATCCATGTCTTGAAGAAATTGACGGTTGAAATTCTTAATGGAGATCAGGCGGCCTTTTGCCGTAAGGATTTCCTCGCGCGTTTCGAGGTCAATCACACTGGCATCGTAATCAAAAACATGACTCATGGTTAATAAATCGAATTCTCGGTGTTCCCAAAATATTTCCAGCCCATAACGGGCATTCCGTTTATCAAGGAAAGTTTCAACTCGGTTGCCTGTTCGCACGGACGTAGGAACACCTGCACTGGATATCCGTAATTTCCATCCGTTTTTACGTAATTCGTCCTTGAGTTCACGTATTGGGTCTTCTGCGCCTGTCGGAACAACGATTGTTTTTTGAGAAGCATTGATGTTACCGTATCTATGACCCTCATAATTTTTACACGATACAAGGAACAGGGCTATAAGAGGGAGAACAATCAGGTATTTCATAGTCCGTAGATTCTAGATAAAATAAACGAGGCAAAGCCGAAGTTTGATGACCATACAAACGATGTTTAAAACATCACATGGACGCCATCTGTCCACATCAGCAATACGGTATGCCGCCACATTCCCACCAAGGGCTTCCTGCTCACCACCAGGAAGCCGGTGCTGGTTGAACGGTGCCGGTTTGAAAAAACGGGCATGCCCGCCATCCTGGTGGAAGATGACGCCTCCGGCTGGTATGAATCCGGCGTGGTCAGGAACATGACCATTTCCCGCAATACCTTTATCCAATGCGGAGAAGCCGTCATCCAGATCGTGCCGCACGCTCCACGGCCGGAAGGGGACGTTCACCGGAACATCACCATTACCGGAAACACGTTTGACCTCAAGAACGGAACCGCCATCCGCATTCGCCATACCGGTGACGTCAAGGCGGAAAAAAACACTTTCACCAAAGACGGGAAGAAAATCCCTGAAGAAAAGGCGGTGGATATCCGGTAGAAAACCTCTTTCTTACCGGTGCCGGGAAACATGCACCGTTACGGAAACGCTGTCCGTCCGCGGCAGAATAAACTTGCGCAGGGTAACAACCACGTGCCGCGCGCCGAATTCCTTCAGGCAAACCTTTCCCATATCCTCCGCCAGCGTTTCCACCAGCTTGCGTGGACGCGCCATGGCCTCCGCCCGGAGCGCACGGGCAATGGAATCATAACAGACGGTTCTGGAAAAATCATCGTTCAGGCCGGACAAAGCCTCCTCCGGATAAAAAGAGATGTCCGCTTTCAGGGTCTGCATGGAAGAGCGCTCCTCGTCCGGAACGCCAATGAAGGTATCCAGTTCAAGACCATTGATATTGATGGAATCCTGCGTATCGGAAGGGAGCGCGTAACGGCGCATCAGCGTGCGCAGAACAAGCAGGTCCGGGACGATCATGTCCGGCCGGGCCTTGGAAAGCTGCGCTGCGTCATTGTAGCCGGTCAAAACGGCAATGGATGTGATGCCCGCGTGGTGGGCCGTTTCCACATCATGCTGCATGTCCCCGATAAACGCGGTTTCATGGGCATGCAGCCCGTGCTGGGCCAGCAGGGTATGAATGTGGGCATCCTTATGGCGGATGCCCGCATGAATGGCTTCAAAATATTCCATCATGCCCAGCTCCCTGCATTGGGTATCAAACTCCTTGGCGTCCACGCTGGTAAGAATAAAGCAGCGCACGCCGCGCGCGCGGCAGAACTCCAGGAATTCCCGGGCATTCGGCAGCACTTCCACCGGAGCATTGGAAACGCGGAAGGCGTACCGGAAATGGTCTTCCAGTTCATCCAGATCCGCGTGGGGCAGCACCCGGGCATAATAGTCCGGATAGGGAAGCTGGAATTCCGCGCGAAATTCATCCCTGTTCATGCAGGGTTTCCCGTATTGGGAAAAGACGTAGTTGGAGGCGTCCAGCGTCAGGGCCAGGTCATCCACCAGGGTGCCGGACCAGTCGAAAATGATATTTTTGAACATGGGAATGCGTATGAAAAAAACTCAGTCCAGGGCGTACCGCATGGCGGCCAGGCCGAAAAAGGCGGCCGTCTCCACCCGGAGAACGATAGGGCCAAGCGTGACGGGAACAAACCCCGCTTCCAACGCCATGGCCGTCTCCCGGTCCGTAAAATCCCCCTCCGGCCCCACCAGCAGAGAAGCGTGACGAACGGAACGGGAACGGGCGGCCTCCAGCACTTCCCTGACCGGCCGCACTCCGGGCGCCAGAGAGGCGATAATATTCAGTCCTTCCGGAATTCCTCCGCGCAGCCATTCCGCAAAGGGAACGGGAAGCGCCACTTCCGGCAGCGTGTTCTGGCCGCACTGCTTGCAGGCCTCCAAGGCGATGCGCTGCCATTTCTGCCTTTTGGCCTCAGCCTCCCGGGCATTCAGGCGCACGATCGTGCGGTCCGTCACGAGCGGAACAATAGCAGAAACACCCAGTTCCACAGACTTTTGGATAATCAGATCCATGTTGGCCCCCTTGGGAACAGCCTGGCACAACGTCAAATGGGCCACGGGGGGAGAAGGAAGGCATTCCTCCCCCGGAACCAGCAGCACGCCGGAGCTGCGCGGAGGTTCCGCCACCACAGCGTGGGCCGCACGCCCGCAACCGTCAAACACGATGCAGGAGTCACCCTGCTTCAGGCGCAAAACCCTGGCGGCATGGTGCGCTTCATCCCCTCGCAGCTCCCAGGCGGGAGCAGCCCATTCGGAAGGCGGGAGGAAAAAGCGGACCATGTCTGAAAAAGGGAAACGGACCTTATTTGCCCTTCAGGTAACGCGCCGCCTTGTCGGCAAACTCCACGCAAGCCGGCTGGTTCCGATTTTCATCCAGGGCAGAGGCAAACGCGTTCAGCTTATCCATCTGCTCCTTGGTAAGACGGGAGGGGATTTCCACCTCCACCTCCACCAGCATATCCCCCACGTCCGAACTGCGAAGGGCCTTTACCCCCTTGCCGCGCAGACGGAAGATCATGCCGTTCTGCGTTCCTTCCGGCAGCTTGATGGTGGCCGCGCCTTCCAGCGTGGGCACCTTCAGCCTGCCGCCGGAAACAGCCAGGGAAAGCGGAACCGGAACCGTGCAGCTCAGGTCGTTGCCCTCCCTCTGGAAAATATCGTGCGGTTTGACGTCAATAAACACGTGCAGATCCCCGGTAGGGCCGCCATGCACCCCGGCATCCCCTTCCCCGGCGATGCGGAGCTGGCTGCCCGTGGCAACGCCCGCAGGAATACGGATGGTGATGTGGGAATCCTCCCTGACGCGCCCTTCCCCGCGGCAGACGGAGCATGGGTCCGAGATGATTTCCCCGGTGCCGTGGCAGGTGGGGCAGGTGGACTGCTGGACGAAAAAGCCGCTCTGCTGGGTAATGATGCCGCGCCCCTGGCAGGTAGGACAGGACTTGAACGCTTCCTTTCCATCCCTGGCCCCGGTGCCGTGGCAGGTCTTGCAAGTCACCAGACGCTCAATCTCAAGCTTCTTGGTGCATCCCTTCGCAGCCTCTTCCAGCGTGATGTCCAAATCATAGCGCAAATCGGAGCCGGGTCTCTTGGTGGACCTTTTCTGGCCGCCGCGGCCGGCGCCTCCGAACATATCCGCAAAACCGCCCATTCCGGAAAACATCTGGGCGAAAATATCCATCGGATCCTGGAACCCTCCCCCGGCATAACCGCCGCCCGCAGCGGGGCCGCCCTGTTCAAAGGCGGCATGGCCGAAGCGGTCGTAGGCAGCCCTCTTGTCCGCATCGGAAAGCACCTCATAGGCCTCTCCCAGCTCCTTGAACTTTTCTTCTGCGGACGGGTCGTCCGGGTTGCGGTCCGGATGGTACTTTAAGGCCAGCTTGCGATAGGCCTTCTTAATCTCATCGTCAGTAGCGTCCTTGGAAACGCCGAGAATTTCGTAATAATCTTTTTTAGCCATGTGGCGTGAATGTTAAAAAACGGTCAGACTTGCGGTTCGGGGTCCGGAGTATGGGCGACAACCACGTTCGCCGGGCGCAGAAGCCTGTCTTTCAGCATATACCCCTTGCGGATAACGCGCAGAACGGTGCCTTCCGGCTGGTCGGAGGGTTCCCGCTGAAGAGCTTCCTCCGTGGCGTGGTCAAACATGCTTCCCACCACAGGCTCCACGGCGCTCACGCCATTGCCGGCGAGAAATTCGTCCAGCTGCTTCTTCACCATGCTCATGCCGATGTAAATCATGGAGGAGGCATCTGCGCTGGCGGCGGCCATGCCCATTTCAAAATTATCAATGACGGGTAGAAGTTCTTCCAGCAGGCGCTGATTGGCGAACTTGGCGCATTCCTCCTTTTCCTTCACCATGCGCTTGCGGTAGTTATCATATTCCGCAGCAGTGCGCATGGCGGCATCCCGCCATTTAAGCAATTCCTCTTCCAGGGAAGGTTCCGCCACCTTCTCCTCGGCAGGAGCATCCTGCACCTGTTCCTGCGCCTCCAGCTCTTCCGCTTCCGCGTTTTTCTCTTTCTCTTCGTCGCTCATGCGGGCAATGTAAATTCTTTTACCGGATGCGTCAACGGCCTGCTAAGACATGGATGACGTTTGACGCGTAATGGACCGCGCCTGATGCACCCCTTCTACGCATAAAGAAAATGCCTGCCTTCCGCCCGGCTTTCCTAAGCGCCGGAAACATCCTCCGCAGAAAGCAGCCGGGCAAGTTTTCCTTCGCATCCGTCCGGCAATTCCACCACTTTCAGCCGGGAGGATTCCCCGCGCAGCAGGCTGATGGAGGAACGGGGAATATCCAGCCAAGCGGACAGGAAAAGGACGACGGCCTTGTTCGCCTTTCCCTCCACGGGAGGCGCGGCAATGCGCAGCTTCAGCGCGCGGCCGGCACGGGGATCTTCCTCCCATCCCACGGCCTCGCTCTTCTTCGCATTGGGAATAACTTTCAGAGCCAGTTTCATACCGTTTCCATGCCGGACTTCCCGCGCTGCCTGGCCACCAGATCCCCATACCTGATTAAACCGCCGCCAAACAAATCCAAAGCGCTCCCCACCGTGGCATCCATGGTTCCGCCGCTCAAAGCGTCTATTTCGTCAATATCCTGAATGCGGCTGATGCCTCCGGCATATGTCATGGGCAGGCGGCGCCAGTTTCCCAGCATTTCCACCAGTTCCCGGTCAATGCCGGAACAGAGCCCTTCCACCTCCGCCGCATGAATAAGAAACTCCGCGCAATATTCCGCCAGAACATCCAGCGTCTCCGCCGTTACCCGGAGTTCCGTCAAAGTCTGCCACCGGTTCATGGCTACGGCCCAGCCTCCCTGAACCCTGCGGCAGCTCAAATCCAGCACCAGCCGTTCCGCGCCCACTGCGGAAACAAGATCCTTCAGCCTGTCCATCCGCAGCGTTCCCTCCGCATCAAACAGGCAGGAGGTAACAATCACATGGCTGGCCCCGGCGGAAATCCATTCCTCCGCGTTTTCCGGCGTCATGCCGCCGCCCACCTGAAGGCCTCCCGGCCATGCCGCCAGGGCCTCCCGCGCCGCATGGTCGTTCCCTGGGCCCAGCTTGATCACATGCCCTCCGCTCAGACCGTCCCTGCGGTACAAATCCGCATACCATGCCGCGCCGCGGTCGGAGACGAAATTGGTGCGCAATGAAACGCCATCCTGCGTCAGGGTGCCGCCCACAATCTGCTTCACGCGCCCGTCGTGTAAATCAATGCATGGTCTGAATCTCGTCACGCGGTCACTTTGCCCGGGGCGCCCCTCCAGGTCAAGACGGTATTCCCCTTACCCCCTCCCTGAATGACGGACATGGAAAATTACACAAAACGGGACGGAGACTCCGCTCTACCGGATAACTGCCGTCAACCACCATTCAAAAAACCGATGAACAACAACCCTGCCGGAAACCATCTTCTTGCCTGCTGCGCCGGAAGCGCCATATCTGCCCTCCTGGCCTTTTCCTCCCCCGCTGCGGAAGCCGGGATTCACCTGCATGGCGAAATCCGCGTACCTGCGGCAGGGCAGACCGTTTTCCTGTATGACCCCTCCGGATTCCCCATCTGGGGATATTCCCCATGCGGACGGCCCATTTACGCCTATACCCCTGCAGGCGCACCCATTTACGTCATCAGGGACATCTACTGCGGCTGCCATGTTCCTGCATGGAACCCCAGGCCGCATTACCACGGCCCTTTCTGGCCGGCGGGCGTCTGCCGCGGACATCATGCCGCACGCCTTACGCCATGCCCGCCCCCTTTCCGGCCCCACCGCCCCAGGCGCCCACATGAAGGGCCCCCTCCCCGTTTCCACCGCCGGTAAAACGCATCCCCATCCTCCGCAAAGCAAGAAGCCGGCCCAATCCTTCCTTTTTATTCCGGGAAAGAAAGGCCGTACCAGCCTTCCCCCAGCAGCCTGACCAGCGTAAAGGAATATTCCCCCTTGCGGTTGGGCTCTTTGCTGCGGGAAAGAAGAACCCGCACGCGGAGCATGTCAGCCTCGTCATTGGCGTTCAACACCCGGTATGGGGAATGTTCCATCTCCTCATTGATCTTAAACAACATGAACAAACGCTTGCCCATTTCCGATTTTCTGGGGACATACACCATGGGACGGGCAATGCTGCGCTCTTCGGAACCGTTCATCCCGGGAGCAATCAGCTTAAATGCGTAGTCATCCTTATTTTCCGACATGCGCTCCCGAACCATCCATACGCGGAATTCCGCAATATCCTCCCCTTTTCCCCGTACAAAATCCTCCCAGTTCATCGGCTGAAAGCGGGCAAACTGCTGCCAGTCCAGCTTCCAGGAACCATCCTGTTCATCCTTGAAAAAACAGAATTCCATATCGGGAGTCTTTTCAAAACCAACCAGAAGCTGGGCGCAGGGATGCCCCTCCACCTCAAACACGGCAAAGCTTTTAGGCCCCTTAGGCCTGCTGACAATCGCTTCAGGCGGAGACATGGCGTAATGCCTGACCATTAAAGGAAGCGATTGCAGGGACTTCCACACAAAAGAGGATTTTTGAACCACATCCGCGGCGCTCAGATATTTCTGTGCCTCCGCCAGGCAGTTGCGCAGCAGGTCCTGCTTTTCCATCGGAGAAATGTGATAAGGAGGCCAGAAACTATAGTCCACCCTGTCTTTCAGAGCGGCTTTCAATTCTCCGGACAACATCTCCGGCGTGGCGCAAATCCGCGCGGCCGCTCCGGAATCCAGGGATGCCTGGCGCTTCTGGAGCCAGAAGAAAAGACCGCCGAAAAACATTCCCAGCGCGATCACGAAAAAGATGACGGAAAGAATGCGGCCCAGCGCAAAGCCCGCTTTTCCGCCGTGCCTGCGCGCGGCCGGAGAAAGGAACAGCTTTTTTTCAAATAAATCACTCATTTCAAAACGAAAATATCCACAGAAAACAATTGCGGAAAGACGGTCACACACTACCGGAACGCCCAAGGCAGCGCAACGATAAAAAACAGACACATTTTTTTATCCCTGCCGGAGAAAATTGTTTCACATCCACATGCGGGTGATGTACATTAAACCGGACGAGTTTCAAGAGCTCCCATCTTACCTTTCACCCCCTCTTTTTAACGCCATGTTTGGATCATTCACTACCGTTCCCGCCCCCAAGGGCAATAAAAATCCTGAATCCACCCCCAGCTGGATGGATGTAGCCAAGAGCCAGGACATCCCCGAACCGGTTGCGGAAGCCGCGCCTTCCTACGCCCCCACCACCCGTGTCCAGCAGCTGACCCGCAATGTGCTGAACTCCGATGTGGAGGTAATCGGTTCCCTGCGTTTTTCCGATGACCTGCTGATTGACGGCACCGTGGAAGGCGACATTTCCTCCGAAGGGGTGCTTTCCGTAGGCCAGAACGCCGTCATCCGGGCGGAAATCAATACCAAATCCGTTATCATCCACGGCAAGGTCATCGGCAATGTAACAGTCACGGACCGCGTGGAACTGAAAAGCACGGCGGAACTCGTAGGTGACATCCAGGCCGCCTCCCTGGCTATTGAAGGCGGTGCAATCTTCATTGGCCATTCTACCGTGGGCGCCCCCACGGTAGGAGCCACAGGGGCTTCCGCCGCCAAGAAGGCGGCTTCCGTCCATACCTTCGCTCCGGAGCCGGAAACCCATGCTCCGGCCAGCCAGAGCACGCTGGATATTGACGCGGAATAAAAAACTCTCCGCCTGCTACTTTCAGGGGCGGCAAAAGAACGGACCGTTCTTTTGCCGCCCTCTTTGTTCCATGAACCCCACCTTCCATCCCGTCCCCCGGATCAGCACCGCGCCCTCCGGGAAAATCAGCCACCCCTCCCCGGCACCGCCCTGGACACTCCCCCCAACTGCGGAAAGCAGCCCGGCGCCTGCCCGGGAGGTGGAATGCTTCTCCTGCCGCAAAAGCACCTCCGTCCCCGCCACGGCAGTTTCCGCCAGGTGCGGCCATTGCTCCGCGTATATCAAACTGGACGACGTCATTTTACACAGCAGAACGCACCGGACCAAGGTGCAGACCTGCGGAAGCGTTACCGTGCAGGCCAATGCAGACCTGAAGGGGCTGAACATCGAATGCCGTGACCTGGTCTTATACGGCAGGGCTTCCGGCGACTTCCTGTGCCGCGGCGTTTGCAAAATCAAAACGGACCAGCACATCTCCGGCTCTATCTGCGCCCACAGGATGGTGGTGGAAAAAAAGACGACGGCGCTGGTCACAGGAACCATCCGCGTGGAAAACATCTGGATACAGGGGTCTCTGGAAGGAACGCTTACGGCGGATGAAACCGTCACCATCCACCGGCACGCCAAATTCCTGGGAGATATCACGGCGCGCCGCCTCATCATTGAGGAAGGTGGCACGCACCAGGGAGCCTTTACCTGCCTTACGTGACATGAATCTTCCCATTTCCATCCGCGGCGCGCGCCAGCACAACCTCCGGAACCTGGATCTGGACCTTCCGTCCAACAAGCTCATCGTATTCTGCGGCCCTTCCGGCTCCGGAAAATCTTCCCTGGCGTTCGATACGCTTTTTTCCGAATCCCGCAGGCGTTTTCTGGACTGCCTGTCGGCACGCTCCAGGCAGGGCATGGATCAACCGGAAAAACCGGAAGTGGACAGCATTACCGGGCTGCCCCCGGCCCTGTGCCTGGAGCAATCCGCCAGGCAGCAGAGTTCCCGCACCCTGCTGGGGAGCATCACGGAAATTCTGGACTACCTGCGCATCCTTTACGCGGCTGCCGGCACGCCCCATGACCCGGAAACAGGAAAGGAACTGGAACGCAAGAGCCCGGACCGGATTACGGAGGAACTCGTTTCCCTGCCGGAACACACGCGCCTGATTCTGGCCGCTCCGGCGGAAAACCTGCTGGCCCAGGATCCCGCAGCGACGCTGGGCGACTTCCAGCGGCAGGGCTTCCTCCGGGTTTACTGGAACGGAGAAATGCGGGATATTGAAGAAATAAGTTCCCCCGTCCCCCCGCCTCCGGACGCGGCCCTGGTCATTGACCGCCTCATCGTCAGAGGGGAAAATACGGCCTCGCGCATTGCGGATTCCCTGCAAACGGCTCTCCGTATCAATCCGGACGAAGTGCGGGCCATCATCACCATACCGGGAGAGGAAGCCTCAATCCGGGCCTTCCACACCCGCTACCGCAATCCGGAAACAGGCTTCCTTCTACCCCAGCTTACGCCCCGCCATTTTTCCTTCAACTCCCCGCTGGGGGCATGCCCCTCCTGCCGGGGAACCGGCCTGAATGAACAGGAAAACGGTCCGTGCCGCGCCTGCGGGGGCCAGCGTCTTTCCCCTCTGGCCCTGGCCGTCACCATGCCTGCGCCGGACCGGGCCTACAATCTCGCGGAACTGACGGCTCTTCCTCTGGAAGATATGGCAGGAGAACTGGAACGACTGAAAACGCCCTCCTCCCTGGCGGCGGCATTGACCCCGCTCATGGAGGAAATCAACAAACGCGTGCGCTTCCTGAATGAGCTGGGACTCTCCTACCTGTCCCTGGACCGCCAGGCAAACACCCTCTCCGGAGGCGAACTGCAGAGGGCGCGCCTGGCTTCCCAGCTGGGAGGCGGCCTTTCCGGAGTCCTTTACATCCTGGACGAACCCACGGCCGGACTGCACCCCGCCGATACGGACCGCCTGCTCCGCGCTCTCCGGACGCTCCGGAACCAGGGCAACACAGTACTGGTCGTAGAGCATGATGAACAAATTCTAACCGCGGCGGATCACCTGGTGGACATGGGCCCCGGCTCCGGAACCAACGGAGGCCGTATTCTGGCACAGGGCTCCCTTGCGGAGATACTGGAAAATGCCGAAAGCCCCACCGGAGAATGGCTTTCAGGCAAGCGAAATATGCCCGCCTCCGGACGCAAGACGGCTCCTGCGGGGCGTCTGGTACTGACCGGTGCGGACAAGCACAACCTCAACAACGTCACTCTGAATATCCCGGTCGGCACACTAACCTGCATCTCCGGCCCTTCCGGTTCAGGAAAATCCACCCTTGTCCGGGACTGCCTCATCCCCGCAGTCAGGCAAGACCTCTCCGGGAAAAAGGGTATTCCGCGCCGCGTGCAGGGAACGGAACACTTCAACCGCCTCGTCGTCATCGACCAGTCGCCCATCGGCAAAACGCCGCGCTCCACACCGGCCACCGCTACCGGCCTGCTCCAGGTGCTGCGCCCCCTTTACGCACAGCTCCCCCTTTCCAAGCAGAGGGGATATACGGCGGCGCGCTTTTCCCCCAACATTCGCGGAGGCCGCTGTGAACGTTGCCAGGGAACGGGCATGATTGAAGTGGACATGAACTTTCTGGGAAACGTGGCAATGCCCTGCGACGCCTGCCAGGGGCAGTGCTACAACAGGGAAACGCTGGAAGTCACCTGGAAAGGGAAATCCATTGCCCAGGCGCTGGCCCTGACCGTGGACGAAGCGGCGGAATTCTTTTCCTCCCTGCCCAGAGCCGCCGCCATCCTGAAAAGCATGCAGGACGTAGGGCTGGGATACCTCAGTCTCAACCGCAGGGCGGACACCCTTTCCGGCGGAGAATCCCAGCGCATAAAAATAGCTGCGGAACTGGCCAAAGCCCCGGCCTGGAAACTGGAGGAAGACGGAAAACGGGCCCTGTTCATTCTGGACGAACCCACCAGCGGCCTCCACTTCAATGAAGTGGCCCTTCTCCTGGCAGCCCTTTTCCGCCTGAGGGATGCCGGACACACCATCCTCTGCGTGGAACACCACAAGGACCTGCTCAATGCCGCGGACTACCTGGTGGACATGGGCCCCGGAGCCGGCAGGCACGGCGGCAATATCGTGGCCGAGGGCTCCCCCGCAGATGTAGCGTCCAATCCGGAAGCGCCCACTTCTCCCTGGCTCGTCCCCCGTTAACAACGGCAGCCCCTGAAAATCATTCATCTGTCCTGTCCCCCGGACATCCCGTTCCCGGCGTCTTCGGAAAAAAATCTGCCTCTCCGGGGTTTATTCGCCTCCTTCCCCTATTTATTATCTTGACGACCCTCCCGGGCTTTTTTTAACAAAAAAGGAATTACACATATTCCTTTTTTCCTATGACTCTCCGCTCCCTCTCTCCGGCTCTGGCGGCACTGCTCTTTCCCGGAGCGCTTCATGCCGCGCCCGTATTCCTTGAAAACGTCTCCGAATCCGGCGGATGGTATGATTGCAATAAAAAAACCAAATGGACATGGGGGACCAAGCCCCACCCCACCAATCCGCTAAATCCTCCGGTTTCCGCACGGCCCAATGAATGGCTGTACCTTCCTTATGATCAGAATATCTGCTGGGCGGCGGCGGCCTCCAACGTTCTCCAATGGTGGCAGGATACCAGAAGCGACCTGAAATCCGCCACGCCCAACGGGAAATCCGCCACTTACGATGTCATGCCGCAGGTCGCCCAGCTGGCTATTTACCAGACCATCTCCACGAACTGGACAAACAGCGGAGGCTCCGTGGAACAAGCCTACAACTGGTGGATCAACGGCGGAATGCTGGATACCACCGCCTATCCGAGCCTTTCTACGACGACGGCTTCCGGAGGATACTGGAAAGAGCTGGGACTGACAGTCCCGCAGTCTTCAAGCGGAGGAGCTGTTGACAACCCCTTATTTTCCGCATACAGCTTCTGGGACGGAGACACCAGAAGCGGCGTTTACCAGAAGCTGACAAACAGCATCAACAACAACTGGGGAACCACTCTGACCGTCGGGGAAGAAGGGAGAGGCCACGCCATCACCATGTGGGGCTACGACACGGACGAAGACGACAATCTGGTTATCTACCTGACGGACTCGGACGACTATGCGGTGGGAATGTTCCGCCAGAAAGTAGTCGTGAACGACTATACGGATGAAAACGGCCTTTCCCACTGCGACATTTATCTGACCAGCATGGATGGAGAAAACGACGTGTACAGTTATAATTACGAAGAAGCGGGACTGACGGGCATCCGCCTGGGGGAAATACAGAGCTTCACCGCTCCGCTGGGAGATCTGAGAATCCCGGAACCCGGCGCCGGAATCCTATTCCTTGGCGGTTCATTCCTCGCCCTGTCCCGCCGCAGGCGCGCTGGACGGTAAAGCTTTCCGAACTCCGGCCCCAATAAAAACGGGTCTTGATTCTTATGGGGGAAATGTGCAGAATCGGCGAGCGCACAAGTTCAGGAGAGCAAAAATTGTCCCAGTGTTCCCCAGTGCGGTTACCTGTGAAATGAATGACGCTTCCCACAACCACGGCGAGCAGGAAAACACCGTCTCCACCTATTCCGTCGACGTAGAAACCCTTCAGCAAATAGCTCTGAAAGGAGACGCCCAGGCGCTGTTCCAGCTGGCAATCAACTACGAACAGGGTCGCGGGGTGGCGGAAAACCAGCAGGAAGCCTTCTACTGCTACCAGCAGGCGGCGGAACTGGGCCACGTTACAGCCCAGCTCAACCTGGGATGGGCTTATTCCAACGGCATCGGCGCCCCTCAGGACAACGACAAGGCCTTTTACTGGTACCGGAAAGCCGCCGAACAGGGGCACCCCACCGCGCAATTTGACCTTGGGTTCTGCTATGTCAATGGCCTGGGAGTGGAAAAAGACGAACACCAGGCCATCGGCTGGTACAAAAAAGCGGCGGAACAGGGCCACGCGGTAGCCCAGCTCAACCTCGGCTGGATTTATGCCAACAGCCCCAGCCGGAAAAACTGGGAACAGGCCGTATACTGGTACAAGCAGGCCGCGGAACAGGGAGACCCCCGCGCCCAGTATAACCTGGCCTGGTGCTATGGCAACGGAAGCGGAACCCCCAAAAACCCGCGGAAAGCCGCTTACTGGTACGAAGAAGCCGCCATGCAGAACCATGCTACGGCCCAGTACAATCTGGGATGGTGCTATGAAAACGGTTTCGGCGTGGAGCCGGATCTGGACAAAGCGCTGGTATGGTATCACAAATCAGCCCTTCAGGGCCAGATTACGGCCCAATACACGCTGGGATGGTGCTACGGCAACGGCCGGGGCATGGAAGTGGACATGGCCAAAGCCGTCCACTGGTACACCAAAGCCGCAGAACAGGGGCATACAACAGCCCAGCTCAACCTGGGGTGGTGCCATCTGAACGGAAAAGGAACGCCCGTCAACCGGGAAGAAGCCCTGAAATGGTACCTTAAGGCGGCGGAACAGGGCAACGCCACAGCCATGTTCAATGTGGGCAACTGCTACGCCCACGGCTACGGCATTGAGCAGGACGATAAACAGGCGGAAGAATGGTATCAGAAAGCCGTCCGGCACGGCAACAAAAAGGCCGCCAGCGCCCTGCGCCATCTGGCCTCCAAACAGGAAAAAGAGAAACAAACGGACTCGGAGGCCTGAACAGGGATTCTGCAAGGCGCTGTTGACCTGTATGTAGAGAAAAATTCTGAAGAAAAGTATGAATCTCGAAAGGCAGCTTCTTTACTTGGTTCATAGATATTATGATATAAATAAAAAGAGATTAAGATGTTAAAACGTCTCTTGGAAGAAGACACTTTGATTTTATTTCTCTTGAAAAGATACATAAACATATTATAATGATTCGCATAGTCTCTACTCCTACACACACAGAAAGTGTACTATGAGTTTTAATTTGGACATAAAATCAATCCAATGTAAAATTTTGAGTCAAAAAATTTTTACACAAAGAATAACTTGGAGTTCCAAAAAGTAAAACGACTTACAAAACGATAAATTTTATAGATAATTACAACAAAGAACATCAGATAGACTTCGATGTTAGGAAAGCATTCTTGGAAGAATGCAGATAACTACTCCTTGTCAGATACTAATAATGAGTGACCATAAACATATGAATCTACTTTCATTGTTTTCAGGATGCGGAGGAATGGATATTGGCTTTGAAGGTGATTTCGTCTGCCTGAAAAAATCAATTAATACTAATCTTCATCCAGAATGGATTAAAAAAGATCTTGGCGATTGGGTTCTCGTTACTCCGACCATCTTCAATACTGTTTTTGCCAACGATATTCGGCCAAGCGCTAAAGCTGCATGGGTTTCCTACTTCTCAAAGAAAAAAGGCAATGCAAATGATATATATCATTTGGAAAGTATTGTAAATCTTGCTAAACGCGCAAAAATGGGAGAAGCTATTTTCCCCGCCGATATTGATATAGTAACAGGTGGATTCCCTTGTCAAGATTTCTCTATTGCAGGTAAACGGTTAGGATTCAATTCTCAAAAAAGTCATATTGGTCAGGTCTTAGCGAATGATGAACCTTCTGTTGAGAGTAGAGGTCAGCTTTATATGTGGATGCGGGAAATTGTGACACTAACTGCTCCGAAACTTTTCATTGCTGAAAACGTAAAAGGTCTTACAAATCTTGATGATGTAAAGGAGGTAATTGAACATGACTTTGCTCAAGCAGGAAATGGAGGCTACATTGTTGTACCTGCTCAGGTAATGTATGCACCCGATTATGGAGTACCACAATCGCGTGAACGTGTTATATTCTTTGGATTTAAGAAAAGTGCACTAACTGAAAGAGCAATTAGAGCACTAACAAGCTCCACTATTCCAGCAAAATATGATCCGTATCCGATTAAAACTCATGGAGAAGGATTGGCACAGACTGTAACGTGTGGTGATGCTATGATTGGTTTGGTTGAGCCAAATGAATCTAATGATCCATCTCAACAGAAATATTCAAAAGCTAAATTTATGGGCCGCCATTGTCAGGGACAAACTGAAATCAAACTGGATTCTATCGGTCCGACAATACGATCCGAACACCATGGTAACATCGAATATCGAAGGCTTAGCAAAGAAAATGGTGGCAAGTATCACGCAGAGTTAACAGCTGGACTTTGTGAAAGAAGGCTTACCGTTCGTGAATGTGCTCGAATTCAGACATTCCCGGATGAGTATCAGTTCATCTTGAAAAAAACATCCTTGAATAAAGCAGTCTCTTCAAGTGAGGCTTATAAAATCATTGGGAATGCGGTTCCTTGCGTTCTGGCTTATAACATAGCCAAAAATATTGAAAACAAGTGGCTACTGTACTTCAAAAAGAAATAATTATGATAATATCTGAAAACCGAAAACCACCGTTGGAGGTGTTCCGTCAAATGATGCAAAAAACTGACTCCTTGTTAAATCAAGATGCCAGGCTTCACGAGGAATACTACTCTAAAAGGAGTGGAAAAGCTATCGAACAGGATGTGTTCGATGCAGTTTGTGAGGCGTCAAAAGGAACAGAATTTGAAGGAAGTATTCAGTTAGTATCTGGCGCAATATTTCCTGATATCATTGCAGCAAAATACTATGGAGTCGAAGTAAAAAGTACGGTAAAAAATCATTGGACCTCCATTGGGAGCAGTATACTCGAATCTACTCGAAATATTGATGTCGAACGTATATATCTGACTTTTGGGAAACTTGGGAAACCGGTTGAATTTCTTTCGAGACCGTACGAAGAATGTTTATCTGATATTGCAGTAACTCATTATCCAAGATATAAAATTGATATGCGCTTAAAGGCAGGAGAAACAATTTTTGACAAAATGGGAGTTTCTTATGATAAATTGCGCTCACTTGATAATCCTGTTGCGCCTGTTTCCGCCTACTATAAGTCAAAACTTAACCCGGACGAAAGTCTGTGGTGGGCAGCTGATGTTGAAGAAGTAAACGCACCTCCAACAGTAAGACTTTGGACAGCTTTGTCTCATGAGGATAAAGAGAAGTATACAGTATATGGTTATGTATTATTTCCAAAAATACTCAGTCAAAAGAATAAGAAAAAATATAACAGGTATGCTTTGTGGTTAGCAACGCAACAGGGCATAGTAAATACAAATGTGAGAGACAGTTTTTCTGCCGGAGGCCAGGTTATTCTTCCAACAGATGGAGGATTATCTGTGAAGATGCCAGCCGCATTTGGCAGGATAAATACGTATAGTAAAATGATTCAGGATATGATCAATGATACTGATGAAGAAATTTTAAAGGAATACTGGGAAGTTGATCAGATAAGTGATAACAGAATCAGGCAATGGTGTCAGTTGGTTTCGGAGGACGTATCTTCAAATGTCTATAGAGTTTTAACGGCAATTTTCTCTAGAATTAATCTTGAAACAAATACTCCTTAGACAAAATTTACGATTATTTAAATAATTTATCAATCACATTGTCTAACCATAATATTTCCATTCTTAGTATGTTGTAATATCCGGGCTCTACTTAAAAACAACCACAAAAAAAGCAAAATATCTAAGAAGTTACAAGTTTTATAAGAATAACAAATGTCTATATTGATAATCGTTCAAATGGCAGTAATAAGAATAAAAGAACCATAATTCATAAGAAATGAAGCCACGTGATCCAAAAACTACTTCAAAGATAATGTCTGCCATAAAATCGAAAGATACACGTCCAGAGTTGATATTGAGAAAAGCTCTGTGGAAAAAAAATTATCGATATTTTGTAAACTATAAAAAACTACCAGGTAAACCTGATATTGTCTTCATTAAACAACGAGTTGTTGTCTTCTGTGATGGTGATTTTTGGCATGGCCATAATTGGGCGTTACGAGGTATGAATTCTCTTGAGGAAGAATTAAGTCAATATTCAGAATACTGGAGAGCAAAAATCCTTCGGAATGTTGAACGAGACAATGAGAACAATGAACAATTGTTTGCATTAGGTTGGAGAGTAGTCAGAATATGGGAAAGCGAAATCACAAAAAATGTTAATGCATGTGTCTCCATTGTTGAGAAAGCATTGTTTGACGAATGCTCAATCAACACATAGATAGAGAAAGTTAGAATTATGTAGAATAGCCTTTCTATAAAATTTTCAAAAGATTTTAATTTTTTATATTCGACAAAAAAACAGAAAAAATTAATAAAACAAGACTAAAGCAACCAGTTCCGGAGAAAATTAAATAACAGTTACAACCAAAAACACCAAAGTTAAATCTGGAATATTTTATTTATTCATTAGCACAAATTCAAATATAAATACTTTTGCTCTTTTATCCCTATGCGAGAACTCAGAAACATTTAGTAAATATACTCATTTATCATCATACGCACTTCAATTTTGGTTTATTTCAGTACACTTGCGTGCTTATTTCTGAAGGCGCTATATTTTATACTTTTTTCTTAATTACACGTAATCTTGACAGCCGTTCCACGGCCTCCGGCAGCCGGGCTGCGCCATCGCCGCCCAGCGCTGCGCCAATATCTTCCAGCGCATGGATCAGGTCAATAACCTCCCGGCGGGGCAAGGCGCCCCCGGCCGGTACGCAGAAATGAGTGCGGCACGCCAACGGCCTGCCTTCATAAATCATGCATCTTCCCTGCCCGCTCAAGAAAGGGCAGCTCCCGTCCGGAGGCAGCTCCAACCGGGTGCGTCCGGAAGCACGCCACGTCTTCCAGGCCACCCATGCCTCACCCAGCGTTACATGCGGCGTCTCCCCGGTCAGGCGGAACCGGCAGCAATCCGCCGCACCGGTACAGAAACGCTGGGCACGGGAAACGCGGAAGGCGCCTTCATCCAGAAGGCGCCGCACCTCCATCAGCATCCCGGCGGCGGGGACCATTCCCCCCGCCTTTCCCTGGCGGCATTTGCCACGCGCCATGACAAAAACGGTTAACAGGTCAGGCCGTCCGCTTTCGCCTGGTTCCAGTATGCATACTCGGAACGGTTGAAATCCACATATTCCGGAGACAAATCCGTGGTATACACCGTATGGGAAAACTCGCCCCGATTCAAATTGATATCCACCTGGAACGCGGGAACCTGCACGGCCTGCCGCAAATCGTCGGACGGAGTATCCGCCTGCACGCCGCCGCGGCAGGCGGCCAGACCGGCGATGTCAATGTCTATCTTCTCTTCATCCACCTTTGCTCCGCAGTAGCCCACGGCATGAATAATGCGCCCCCAGTTGGGATCATTCCCGTTCCAGGAACTCTTTACCAGGGAAGACTTGGCTACGGCTTCCGCCGCTTTTTTCGCTTCATCCTCCGTGCGGCCTCCCGTCACATGCACGGTGACGAACTTGGTCACCCTCTCTCCGTCCTGCACGATGTGCTTGGCCAGTTCCAGCATCACATGGGCCAAAGCCTGCTGGAATGCGTAAATATCTTCCGGAGTTTCCAGCTTCACGCCGGATGCCCCATTCGCCATCACCAGAACCGTGTCATTCGTGCTCATGTCTCCGTCAATGGTGATGCAGTTAAAAGAACTCTTCACTCCGGACTGCACGCACAGCTCCAGCACATCGCGGGAAATTCCCGCATCCGTCGTGATAAAGCACAGCATGGTCGCCATGCAGGGATTGATCATGCCCGCCCCCTTGCAGCAGGCGCCGATGCGCACGGGTTTGCCCTGCACTACAAACTCAATGGCAATAATTTTCTCCTTCGTGTCACTGGTCATCACGGCCTGGGCCACCTCATGCCCCTTGTCGCGGGAAAGCCCCTCCGCCAATTCCGGAAACTTCGGGTAAATGCGCATCATAGGCATTGGCAGACCAATCACGCCGGTGGAACATACGGCCACTTCTGCAGGCTCCAGCCCCAGAAGCTCTGCAACGCTGCGGCATTCGCCCCTGGCGTCCTCCACCCCCCGGGTTCCGGTGCAGGCGTTCGCGTTCCCGCTGTTCGCCACGATGGCGCGGATATTTCCTTTCCGGAGATGCTCCCGGCTCACCTTCACGCAGGCGGCCTGCACGCGGTTGGTCGTAAACGTTCCTGCGGAAACGCAGGGTTCCGTGGAATAAATCAGGGCCAGGTCCAGACGCGTGGCCGTAGGCTTCTTGATGCCGCAGCTTACGGCGCTCCCCAAAAAGCCCTGGGGCGCGCAAACGCCCCCGTCAACCGGAATATAGGATGAATCATTCATCGTCTTGAAAGTGCCTTTCAGCGTATCAAAAAGCTACAGAACCCACAAGCCTTCCGTTTCATCAAATCCGCACATGATATTGAAGGACTGAACGGCCTGCCCACCCGCGCCCTTCACCACATTATCCTCTGCGCTCATCAGAATCACGCGGTTCGTGCGGGGATCATAAGCCCAGCCAATATCCACGCAGTTCGTCCGTGTTACATTCTTGGTATCCGCAGGCTGGTTACGCCCCAGAAGGCGGACGAACGGGGCCGCGGCATAGGCTTCTTCCAGCAGGCGGCCGACGGACTCGGGGTCCGCCCCTTTTTTCACTTTGGCCGTAATCGTGGAGCAAATACCCGTATTAACGGGAATCAAATGGGGGGTGAAGGACATCACCACCGTTTCCCCGGCGGCATGGGAAAGCTCCTGCTCAATTTCGCTCAAATGGCGGTGTTTCGGTACTCCGTAGGCATGAAAACTCTCATTGCACTCGCAGAACAGCAGCGGAATGGATGCCTTGCGCCCTGCTCCGCTCACGCCGCTGCCGGAACAGACCACCACGTCCTCCGGCTCCAGCATGCCCGCCCTGAACAAGGGAATGAGAGGCAGAAGAATGCTGGTGGGATAGCAGCCGGGGGAAGCCACAATGCGCGCCCGGGCAATCTCCTCCCGGCGCCACTCCGGCAAGCCGTACACGGCTTCCTGCATCAGGGCCGTATCCGGGTGGGGGTTCCCGTAATACTCTTCGTACACCTCCGGGCTGTCCAGGCGAAAATCCGCGCTCAGGTCAATCACGCGCACGCCCCTGTCCACCAGGCCGCGGGCATAGGAAGCAGCCACGCCATGGGGCAGGGCCAGAAAAGCGACCTCCGCCCCAGTGGCGGCAATCGCCTCCACATCGGAATCCGTAAACTTCAGGCCGGAACCCGGAACCTGACGGAAACGGGGAAAAACCTCCCACAACGGCTGCCCGGCATACTGGCGGGAAGTAGCGCACACCAGCTTCACCCCGCGATGGTTCAGCAGGATGCGCAACAATTCCTGCCCGGTGTAGCCACTGGCCCCGACGACTGCAACTTGAACTTGCTTCATGACAAAAAAGGTATGCTATGAAAAAAGACTCTTGCCAACACTAAAGTTTTCCTATATACACCTCGCCGTCACAAGACACGGCCCTGGTCGGTCCGAGTTCATCGGGTTGTAGCGCAGTCTGGTAGCGCACCTGCATGGGGTGCAGGGGGTCGCAGGTTCGAATCCTGTCAACCCGACCAATTTCCCATTCGTGAGGCCTTGCAGAATACTTCATCCTGCAAGGCCTCAAACTTTTTTGCTTTGCGCGGTATTCCACCCAGCCCTATGGTTCCGCCATGCACCTTGCCATGCATCACATTCCGGATGCATGACAATTTTCCAAAACCAAACATACACCGCCACCAAAGCAGGAAGTTTGATCCTTCCTCCCTTTGGAAATATTAATCGGGAAAATTATCACAAGATACATTCCCTCCCTCTTGCTAATAAACAAAAAAATCCTGGGTATCTTCCGGGTTCATGCCATTCATATTCGTTGCCATTTCCTCTCCGTCCGGCCCGCTACTCCGCTTCCCTGCCGTGGGACAGGACAAACCGGAACCGGGAGGAAACAGTTTTTTATTGCGTTGCAGGCAGGTAAATCATATACCCCGCCGGTTCAGACTTCACCTTTTCCCCTTGCTTTCATGCCATCCATTTCCTTTCTGAATCATCTCGGAGCCCTGCTGACGCTCTGGCTTCTCCTATGCTGCGGCGCACCAGCGGCGGAAAACGGCAGAATCCTGATGGTGACGGAAGCGACTTTCCCTCCCTACGAATTCCGGGACGGAAATGCCATCATGGGCATTGACCCGGAAATCATGCGGGAGGTAGCCCGGCGTACCGGCAGGGAGCTGGTCATTGAAGACATGAGCTTTGATTCCGTGATTACGGCTGTAGTTTCCGGAAAGGCGGACGTAGCCGCCTCCGGAATCACGGTTACGCCGGAACGCAGGAGGAAAGTGGACTTCTCCATTCCCTATGTGGAAGCCGCTCAGGTTATCATCGTTCCCAAAGGTTCTCCCATCCGGAAGCGGGAAGATATCCGCGGCAAAAGAATCGGAGTGCAGCACGGGGCCACGGGAGACATTTACGTCACACGGAACATCCAGCAGCCGGAACGCTTCCCTAACGGAGCGCTGGCTGTGGCCGCCGTGGCGGCAGGCAAGGTGGACGCCGCCGTCATTGACCAGGATCCGGCAACAATGTACGTAGCGGGCAATGATCGGCTGGAAATTCTGCCGGAGCCCCTCACTTCCGAATCCTACGCCATTGCCGTCCGCAAGGGAGATACGGCTCTCCTTCAGGATATTAACGGCACCATTGCAGCATTGAAAGCCTCCGGAAAGCTGGAGGAAATACGGAACGCTTATGCGGCCATGCAGGTTAAATCCGTTGCCGGTCCCGAACAACACGCTTCCGGAGGGGGCTGGCTGGAAACTACATGGCTGAACCTGAAAGAATCCTTTTATGTCAATTTCATGCAGGAAGGCCGCTGGAAATACCTGACCAACGGCTTTCTGGTGACGGTGGAGGTCTCTTTCTTTTCCGTTCTGCTGGGCATTCTGGTGGGCTTTGTGGTGGCCGTCATCCGCGCCACGCATGACAAAACGGGCAATCTCCGTTTCCTGAATGCCCTCTGCAAACTGTACCTGACAGTCATCCGCGGCACGCCGGTGGTCGTTCAACTGCTCATGATCTATTTTGTCATCTTCGGCTCCGTGGATGTCAGCAAAGTGTTGGTGGCCGTGGTGGCCTTCGGCTTCAACTCAGGCGCCTATGTGGCGGAAATCATCAGAGGCGGCATCATGTCTATTGACAAAGGACAATTTGAAGCCGGGCGCAGCCTCGGCCTGGGATATGCCCAAACCATGATTTACATTATCCTGCCCCAGGCCTTTAAAAATGTACTTCCCTCTCTGGGAAACGAATTTATCGTACTGTTGAAGGAGACCAGCGTCTCCGGCTATATTGCCCTCCAGGACCTGACCAAGGGTGGCGACATCATCCGGAGCCAGACTTATACCGCCTTCATGCCGCTGACGGCCGTGGCCCTGATTTACCTCTCCGTGGTCATGCTGTTCAGCTGGATGCTCGGCAAACTGGAAAGAAAACTGAAAAACAATGAATGAACATCCCGGAAACACTCCCATGTTCCAAATCAGCCATTTGGTTAAGGAATTCAACTCCGTGCCGGCAGTCAACGATGTCACCACGAACATTGACCGGGGTGAAGTGGTCTTCATCGTAGGCCCGTCCGGTTCCGGTAAAAGCACCTTCCTGCGCTGCCTGAACCTGCTGGAGGAACCGACCTCCGGAGAAATCCGTTTCAAGGGAAAGCTGGTTACCTCTCCCGGAACGGACGTCAATCAATTCCGCCAGCACGTAGGCATGGTTTTCCAGCATTTCAACCTTTTCCCGCACCTGACCATTCTGGAAAATATCACCATCGCCCCGGTTAAAACGGGACGCTCCAGCAGAAAGGAGGCAGCAGACCAGGCGGAAACCCTTCTCCAGCGCATTGGGCTGTACGGCAAGAGGCACTCCTATCCCCTCCAGCTTTCCGGAGGCCAAAAGCAGCGCATCGCCATCGTGCGCGCCCTGGTCATGAATCCGGATGTCATCCTGTTTGACGAGCCGACATCAGCCCTGGACCCGGAAATGGTGGGAGAAGTGCTCTCCCTGATGAAGGAGCTGGCGCAGGGAGGACTGACGATGGTAGTGGTTACCCATGAAATAGGGTTCGCGCGGGAGGTTGCTTCCCGCGTCCTGTTCATGGATAAAGGGAAAATTGTGGAAGAAGGGCCTCCGGACCGCGTTATCGACCGCCCTGCCAATCCCAGGCTGCAGGAGTTTTTTTCCAAGGTACTCTGACACGGGCAGTCCCGGGAAAAATACGGGAGGAAACACATACCCGGCGTATTCTTGTTTCCGGAACGGATTGCAGAAAAAGCGGCTTCTTCATCTTTTCCTATCCCGGATTTCCCCTCTCATGCCCAGTTTGACGTCCACTGGAATGGAAACCGGCTCTGCAGGAACCTTGTAAACCAGCCGTAACCTGAGTTTCCGCAAATCTTCCGGTTCTTCAAACTGCAGTCGCTTTGTCCATTCACGGTAAGTGGAGTTCATGCGGCTTCCCCCTCCCCGGGATTCGGTTTTCAGCACATCCCCCTTCTCATTGAGAATTTCAAAATGGTCCAGGTCAAAGGGAATTTCCACCCCAAGCCCTAGAACCATTTTTCTCATTTTCTTTCCATTCTTCTCAAACGTACTGCACTCTCTAAGGAAAATCCTGCCTGTGGGGATGCCCTCAGAGAGAACAATGTCCCCACTTTCCGCTTCCCCCTGCTCAACCGTTCCAGGAAGCAGCACATGTTCCTCAGCTTCTTTTTCTAGGGGCAATTCGTAAACGTGGCTTTTCATGGAACGGCAGACGGGAATGCGCAATGTCCCTTTCAACCGCACCCAGGAAGCCTGCGGAGAAGGCAATTCCCCGGCGATTCCAGTGACGGCCGCTTGGGCCATGCCGCTTTCATTCCGCAGACTCATGCCTCCCATTCTGAACTCTGCCGGTGCCAGCTTCCTGCCGGTGGAATCGGTAGCATCCAGATATTGGATACCGCTATTGTATGGATTCACAAAATTCAAGGGAGCCCTGGCTTGGAAACTCACGCCGAACTTCAACTGCAGAGGGGATTCCCTGGTCGCTCCGTTCGCCAGCATGTTGTTTTTTTCCACACCAATGGAAGTGAAAACAATTTCTACCGGATACTTTTCCTCCGGCTTGCCGCCACTCCACGCCTCTGTTCCCCACGCGATGGAAACGCACAGAAAAAAACGGGCAACAATAATGATTCTCCTGTCCATCTTAACTTTTCCTGTTCTTCAGGGTATCCCGTTGTTCCATGGACCCGGACAGCCCGCACCGGACACGGACGGGAACCATGATCTTCTTCAATCCCGCCGCATATTGAACAGCCACGTCCAATTCTTCCAGTTTCTTTCCTGGTATCAGGAAATATCGTCCCCATTCATAACTTCCTGGAGAACTACTGAAGCTGGAACCGTAATTTTTCGCCTCCAGAGGGGAACTATCCGGAGAACGCAGCTCAAACCCTATAAAGCCGAGCAGAGAAGAAGCGCAGGCTTTCACCTTCAGCACATGCCCTCTCTCATCGTCTCCGCCTTCATCATAATAACCTTTTAGTTCCACCTTCACATCCGCACCATCCAATCCGGCATTTTTGAGCACCAGAGGAACGGAAAAACCCTTAACCGTCACTTTGAGCGCCACATTTCCCGAAACGGCGGGGTTGCTGTATATCACTAAGGGAATATCCCCTTTGGCCTCCACCCACCGGGCTTTTTCCGAAGGTAGCCAGGAAGGCGCATTTATAAAAACAGTTCCGGCAACATCTCCCCGTTGGGGGGAACGGAATTCACTGTAACGGCAATTCGTTTTAGCAGGGGAACCGCCTTCCGAATCCTTCAAAGACAACTCGAAACCGGACACCCCACCGTAAGCCACCTTCCATGAAGAAGACGCTTCCCTGATTTTTAAATCCATGGAAAATGACCGGCTGGATTTCAAAAACGGCGACGACCCATCAAATTTCGTTCTCCAGCCATCCAGAGAAACAGCTACGGCAGGGACTTCAGAGCTTCCCTGCCCGGCAACGGCAACGGAAAGGGCCGCGAAGCAGCACGCAACCAGCCAGAACAGGCAGTAATGAAACATAGGCAATGGGTTAAGGATACTTTTTCAACATAGCATGTTCTTGAAATAACACAAGATGAAAACGGAATGACATTAAAGGAGAAACAGAAATTCCGGCGGATACCGGCTGTTTTTTCTCCCCTATACCGAATCCGGTATCCCACAGGGACGGAATATGCTACGGGACAGTCTTATCAACCGCCCTTCCCCTGCATCCGCCTCCATTCATTTTTCCGGAGAGGACAAACGTAAAATGAAAACATCGGGAATGCCTCCTTCCGTATCCGCATGAGAAGGAAAATGGGAAACTCCTCTCTCCATAGAAGCCGTATGCCGAACCTAATGCAAAAACGGAAACCCGATGCCGGAAGCTTTTTCCGTCCGCACAAAAACCTGTCCCTTACCGCCCGCCCCTATGAGCAAAGCAATCTGGTTCCTTCCCCGAACAATGGAAAGCCTCTGTTCTCTACAACATGATCTCCACGTTATAAGACTCGTCAATCAACAGATAGTCACAGCCATAGAACCTGCATTTTTCAAAATTGCCCCTGTTTTCACGCAGCAACTCTTCCCGCGTAACGGGAGAACTCTCTACGCGCCGTTCAATCGCATTCTCATGATTCAGGATATCATGATAATGCCTTTGAATATAATTTTCTGAAAAAATAAGGCATACATACCGTATCCGTTCCCGGCAGGCCTGCGTAAAATCCTTCTTCCAGTCAAAGGGAATATAGCAACCTTCCACCACTAAATTTTGGCCGTTTTCAATCGCGGTCTTTACTATTTCTTTGATAATGCCCCAGAGGAAGGGAGTCAGCTCTTCATCGGGGCTTTCAGGGGAGAAAGGGCATATCCCGCTGCGTATCAACCCCATCTTTAAATGGTCAATGGATAAATAGGGATAGGAATATTTTTCAAGCACCCGCTGCGCCGCGAGTGTTTTCCCTGTATGCGTGCTGCCGCCAATCAAAAGAATCATAAGACTTCCCTCCCTGGCATTTCATAAGAAAGACCCCCAATCTTTCCCATGCAGCCAATATCCGGCATCCTTTCGTATTCGTTGGTGATATCCATACTTAACCAGCTGCCAACATACTCACAGGATTCTCGGCATGCAGTGCATTCCGCAAAATAATCACCTTGAACGTCAATCGTAAGCAATGCCTGCATCAGCTCGTTCCGTCTTCATTCTTTCAGTTCCTTCCGGAACGGACAAGAAAAAACACAAGGGCGCCCGCCCCTCTCCGTTGCCCGCCGGGATGAAAGCTGTTACGGTTCCCGTCCGCAGAAATAAAAATAACCTTCCTACAGCAAAGCCTTTGCCGTTTCCGGCAAAGGCTTTGAGCACGGCGTCCCATTACGGGCGCAAAACGGGAACCCCCTAATTGCCGTAAGAGGATTCCACGCGCCTGGCTACGTCGCGGTAGCCGTACTCGGCGTCGTAAATCTGCTGGAATGCAGCCAGGGATTCCTCCTTCTTGCCCTGCTTTTCATAAAGCAAGCCGATCATGTAAAGGATTTCCTTCTTGGTGTCATTCATTTCTATCAATTCCTTATTGGCTTCCTCCAGCTGGCGCAGGGCCATATCATGCATGTTCTTGGCGTCATAGCACTTGCCGAGCAACAGCATGGCGCGGATGCGGATATGGGGGTTGTTGCGGGCGCGCTGGAGTTCCGGAATGGCTTCCGTGTAATTGCCGCAGTCAAAGAGGGCCTGGCCCAGCTCAAAACGGGTTTGCGGGTCCGTGGGGTTGTTTTCCACACGCTGGCGGCACAAGGCCACCTGCTGCTCCGCAGCTTCCTTGCTGAACTGGGCAAGCTGTTCCTGAAGTTCCTTATTATCCGGCTCCGCGGCAGCGCGGCGGCGGATTTCCTCCACCTGGGCCTTGCGGCATCGTTCATTCATTTCCGAGGCCTTGTTTTCCAGGGAAATATCATTGTTGCTGAGGCTGAACGCGTAATTATAGAAGGAATAGGCATTGGCCCAATCTTCCATTTGTTCATAAACGCCGGCAATGTCGCGCACGACGGCCAGATCCTGCTGGTTCTGGGCGTAACGGGCGGAGAGAAGCCCCAGGCGCTCTTCCAGTTCCGCACGGGTGAGCCCTTTCTTGTCGCTCTTGTCCAGGGTGTTCGTTTCCGACGAGTTCTTCATCACGTCCCGGAAGCTTTTAGCCTCCTCCCACTTCTGCTGCTGCATCGTGGCGCGCGCCATGCAGTCCTTTTCGCTCTTTACGGCCACACTGTCCGTGGGATCCAGCTTCACAAGGTCATGGTACACTTCCGCAGCCTGGGCCGGCATATCCCGGGAAACGTAATGGGAGGCCAGCATGTGGAGCATTTTCTTGTTGCCGGGATGCCCCTGGCGAACGGTCTCCAGAGCAAAAGCGGCCAGATCCGGAAAATTTACTTCCATGGCAGCCGTGTACAGGGCCTCGTTTACCGGAATGCTGTAAGGATCATTTTCCAATTCGTCTTCCAGAGCGGAAAGCTGGGTAGCCGCGTCCTTTTTGGAAGAAGTGAGCTTGCTGGTGCTGATTTTCATGCCGCTGAACAGCCCCCCTCTCTTGGCCTCCGGATTCAATTTGATTTCACAGGCGCGCAACGCCTTGCGGCCTTCCAGAAAACCGGGGAGCTGCTTTACCAGGGCCTTGAGCAGGCTGACGGCATAGGGATAATTGTTCATGTCCACCGCCTGGCGGGCGCGCACCCAAAATTCGGCCTGCTGGGGAGTCAACTGTTCTTCTGTAATCGTTTCAATCATGGAACTATATAAACGTAAATGGTGAACAACGGCAGCGCCCCACCAGGGCGGCCCCGCATGTAATAGTTTAATGCTATCAGCCGGGGAGGCATACTTCAACCTTGTTTTTTGTTCCCGTTAGGAAAAAATATGCCGCATGAGACTGGATGCCCTTTTATCCCGCTACGGATATTGTTCCAGGAGGGAAGCGCCAGGTTGGATCAAACGCCACTCCATTACATTCAAGGGAAAACCATGCTCCTCCCCCACGGACAAGGTGCAGGCGGAAGGCATCCTGCTGGACGGAGAACCTGTGGAATTCCCGGACGGCCTGTACGCCGCCCTTTACAAACCTGAAGGGTACACCTGCAGCCATGACGACGGGGAGGGGGATTTGATTTACGACCTGCTGCCCTTCCAGTGGCGGCACAGGAACCCTGCGGTTTCTTCCGTAGGACGGCTGGACAAGGAAACTTCCGGCCTGCTTCTCCTCACGGACGACGGAAAATTCATCCACCGCATGACCTCCCCCCGCCATCACGTCGCCAAAGTTTACGAAGCCGTCACGGAGGAGGACATTCCGACAGAAGCCGTGGAGTTGTTCGCCTCCGGAACCCTCACGCTGAACGGGGAACCCCGCCCCTGCGCCCCCGCCCTGCTGGAAATCCGGGAACCGCGACGCGCCCTGCTGACGCTTACGGAAGGAAAATACCACCAGGTTCGCCGCATGCTGGCTGCCGTAGGCGCTCCCGTCTTATCTCTGTGCCGTGTTTCCATCGGCTCCCTGCATCTGGACAGCCTGAACCTGAAACCGGGGGAATGGGCGCCTATCCGTCCGGATGCGCTGTAAACCTCCCATCCGCCATGTGGATTCCCATTTCCGAAGCACCAATTGCCTGTTTTCCGCACTTTGAGGTGGCGGCGGAATCCGGGGACTGGATTGTGGTGGACAAGGGAGCCCCCCTCATCGTCCACCCGTCCAACGGGAAAAAGGAACCCTGCCTCCTGGAAGGCGTGGAAGCCCTGCTAAGCTATGAAATAGCCAACGGAGCCGCCCTCTCCCTGGTCAACAGACTGGACAGGGAAACCAGCGGTCTGACGCTGGTTGCCAAACACAAAAGGGCGGCCAGAGAGCTGGGAAGAGCCATGCAGCGGCACCTGATACACAAGGAATATCTGGCAATCGTGCAGGAATGGCCTGAATGGACGGAAACAGCATGCACCGCCCCCATTTTAAGACAGGGGGAAGTCGCGGAAAGCCGCATATGGGTCAAACAGGCCGTGCACCCAGCCGGAAAAGCATGCACTACCGTTTTCCGGAAAGAACGGACATGGAATACACGCCGGGGCCCCCTGGCGCTGGTTCGGTGCATTCCGGAAACGGGACGCATGCACCAGATACGCGTGCATCTGGCGCACCTGGGACATCCCATCCTGGGTGACAAAATTTACGGTCCGTCCGAACATTGCTATCTGGAATACATCCAGCACGGATGGAGCCGGGAACTGGAGGAGCGGCTGGTTCTGCCGCGCCACGCGCTGCATGCCTGCCGGCTGGAATTTCCGTTTGATGAAGAAACCTTCACCGCGGAAGCCCCCCTGCCGGAAGACATGCGGCTACTGCTTGAAACCGGGGATTAGTAAAAAACTCCGTCAGATGACCGGAATGACTTCATCCCGGTCAAAACGTACTTTCGCCAGACGGGCGTACTTATCCGCCTCTTCATTCCGGTAACCCAGAGCCAGGGCGCAAAGCGTGTAATAAGGGGAATTTTCCAGATGAAGAATGCGGTCATAGGCGGCCGGATCCATCCCTTCCAGCGCGCAGGTGTCCACGCGGAGATCCGCGGCGCAGCTCATCATGAACCCGAGGGCGATGTACACCTGCCGTTCCAGCCAGGCTTTCAGCACTTCCGGAGACTTGGAACCCACCAGTTCAAAAATGCGGGCGCGGTACTGGTCCAGGGAGTCCATGGCAACACCGCGCACTTCCACAATACGTTCCAGATAGCGCTGCACGTCTTCCGGCTTGAAATCCCTGCGGGCACAGAAAACCACCAGATGGGAAGCGTCCGTAACCTGGGGCTGCCCCCATGAAACTTCCCTAAGCCGGGAACGCACGGCGGGATCCCGGACATCAAGGAACTTCCACATCTGAAGCCCCAGGGAGGAAGGGCTCAAATGCAGGGATTCCAGAAGGGCTTCCCAGTCCTCCGCCGGAATGCGGCGGTCCGGATTGAATACCTTGGTGGCGTAACGCCATTCCAGCGTCTCGATCAATTCCTGAGCGTTCATATTCATTTATGATTATTCGTGCAGGAAGCCGGACGGTTTTCCGCCGCAGCTTGCTCCATGCCTTGGCATTTTCCCCGTTTCCCAGCCGGAATGCAAGCCAAGGTTCCGGCACAAGCGCGGCAGCGGCTCCTTTCCTTTTCCTCCTTTCTTCCTGTCCGGCACGCCGGGAACAGGCCGCTCTCCATCCTTCCAACCGTAGGCTTTCCGCCTCTTGCCGACCAGCTACATATCTTTCCCTTTCCGGAACAACACCCCGCACCGGGCAGAACCCATTCTCAAAACGCGAATCCTCTGAAAAAGGAAAAAGCTTCCGGGAAAAACCTCGCAAAAAACCGTGTCCTTTCCGGACATCAAAGGAATTTGACCGGCATATAATCTCCGGTCTGCTGGATGGTAAAGCTGATGCCCAGCCCGAATTCGTTTTTGTTCCCGTTCTTGCGAACGAAAGCGCCCACGCCCAAATACCAGGATCCCATATTGTGGTACACATTGTATTCCTGAATGTCCAGCTTGCCGTCCAACAGGGAAAAACGCCACTTGCCGCTGAAAGCCCAGGCTTCCGAAAAGCGCTGCAAAATACGCAGATCCAGCTGGCTGCTGTCCTCCAGAAGGGAATGCTGGTTCAAATAACGGTGCCCCACGACGAGCTCCGTGGAACGCCATGGCATGAAACGCAGGGAGTTGTTGTATTCACGGCAGCCGGAAATCTTGTCCTTACCCAAAACGGGAGCCTGCATTTCCGACCGGTATTCCATCCAGGGAACGGGATTCCAGCGCATGAATGAAAAAAGGTTGGAAAAATCCCGCTGGTTGACGGGATCATGCAGATAGGCATCCATGAACACATCCCAAGAAAACCAGCGGTGGGAATTAGCGTCCCGGCTGGTCATCAGCATGTTGCGCAATCCATACCGGAAGACAAGCCCCGTGGACAGGGAATCAATCTCCGTGTATCTGCCTATGCTCAAGGATGGGGGATTGGTCGTGGGGGTATCGCCGTCAATCTGGGGATAAAGCTCGCTCAGGCGGTTGGTTTTGACATACGCCAGCGTAAAATGGGGCTGAACAATATGGTTCATGCCGTTCAGCCCAAAGGAATCACTATATACGGAAGAATAACGGCGGGAGAATTTGAAATCGGCATCCGTTCCGGCGTAAAAAATTCCCTGGTTGAGCGGTTTGTAGTCCTCCACGCCGTAATATCCCGTATAGCCTCCGCCCACTTTGGGGGTCAGGTTCAGGAATCCCATGATTTTCTTGGAAACGGAAACCTCATGGAAGGAGTGGAACCTGCTGTAGCTGTCCGTCATCAGCATTCGGGCCCAGTAATCATAGGAAGAAGTTCCGGGGTCCATCCCGTCCAGCATGTTCCGGATTTCCGTCCGCATGAACGGAGGAACGTACTGCTTGAGGAAAGCGAAGCTGGTGCGGCTTTCATACATGACGGGGGAACGGAATACGGGGGACTTGATACGCTCATAACTGAACTCCGTCCGCTGGTCCGCTATGTAGAAATTATTGGGGACAAAACGCTGCAACAGTGAAAAATCATTCGTATCGTCCGTACGGGAAAGAAGCACCGTGTTGTCCGGAGAAGAATTGCGCTGATAAATTTCCGGATAAAAATCGCGGAGCATGTACTCGTCTCTCAACATGTTGATGTTGGCCTTCAACCGCCAGTCCGTGCGGAGATTCACCCTGTGGCTCCACATCTGCTGGAGCGCGAACCTCCACCGGTCCGGGTCCAGATGCTCACGGTACTCATCATCACCGGCGTTGATTTTCACCCCCTTGTCATGGGTTTTGTAAAAGGACAGCCCCGTCATGTCCGGACAATCCTTTTCCAGCAGCACGTCGCGGATGTCCAATCCGTAGGCGAAACCGCGCCGGGTGCGGTAATCTGCATGCAGGGTTCCCAGGTAATCCGCGGAAGGCATGCCGTTGTCCGACCATTTTTTCCCCATCAGGAACCCGTATTCATTCAGGAGGTAAGGCCCCCAGATGGAGCGCATGCCGGGGATGGGAAGATAGCCAACTTCCGGATTAAGGGAATGGCTGAGGTAGGGGAAATAAAAGAAGGGAACGCCACCGTAATAAAGGGTCAGGTTCTTGAAAGAAAACCTGTCTTCCGGATACACTCGTATCCTGTCGGCGGAAATCCAGGTGAGAGGTTCGCTGATGTCTTCCGCCGTGACGGAGGCATTGCGGGCTTCCAGGTAAGTGTTGCCGGCGGCATCCTTCCGGGATTCAAACTTTCCGCTGCGCAGAATCAATCCCTCCATCTTCGCACGGATGGCATCCGTAAGAAGCACTTCGTTCTCCCAGTCAAACTCCGCGCTGTCGGCGCGTACCAGGCTGTTGGTCCTTGTCCTGCCGTCACTCTGGTAAATGGCCAGGTTCCCTTTCAGAAACACCTTGCCCTGGTCCATATCCGCCTGGGCATAATCCGCAAATACCTCCACCCCGGTATCCGTCACCATGTGGACATGCGGTCCTTCAAAAATAACCTTCCTGGATTCCTCCACCCTGATGGCGCCGTCATTGGTAATGGAAATATTGGAGGGAATCTGCGGCATGAGAGTGCCGGAAAGCAGATTGCCCGCCATTTTCCCTCCGGCATTTTCCTGCCCGGTTTCAGAGGAAGGGACGGGCGGCTGCTCCGCAGCCGTTTCTGCAAACAGGGAAGCCCCGGCAACCAGCGCCGCCGCACCCCATAGCTTTGCAATCGTCCCAATCATGGCTAGCCCACAGAACACTATGAGAAAGGGCAAAAGACAAGCCTAATGTCACATTTCTCCGCCAGTGGGGGCAGAAAATTTACCGGGTCAGCATGCCGTTGGCTATAATGCCCCAATCGGCGGCATTGCCGTCTCCGGCGTCATCCACGCGGATTTCCAGCTTCCTGCCGCCCTCTACCGCCGTCTTCACGGGAATGGAGTCCCCGTCCTTGAGCACAGGGGATTCCATAAGCTTCCTGCCGTCCAAATACACGCTGAATTTGACGCTGCCGCGGGAGCCGAAGGGCAGCCCCACATCAGCGCGGAACTCTTTCCAGCGCCCATCCAGGTCATAGGCAAAAACAGCCGGGGCATGAGCCAGAATGAAACGTTCCGGCCTTCCGATTGTCCGGAAGAAAGGCACGGGCCCCAAATCCGACGGGAACAGGACATCCCACAACGGAACGGCCCACCCCACCTGGGCTACGGAAGGCTTGCAGTCATTCAGGCTGATACTGGCGGTTGCCGCAGGAATCTGCGCCGGAACAACTTCCAGCGCGGGCTCCTGGCGCCCCAGAGCGCGCTTCCAGACAGGGAGCCATTCTTTCACTTCAGAACGGGAACCATGCCTGCGTTCCACTTCCGCCAGCGCCTTCCGGGCTTCTTCCGTGCGGCCCCGTATCCACAGATTCTGAACATCCCCGAAATAAACGATCTGGGCCAGAGAAGGGGCCTTGGCTCCCCGGGCATCCATCCACACGGGCAGAGTAATCATGCTGCGCGTGCTGTCGCAATTCAATACGGCCACCCGCATTTCTATAAAACCACCCTTATATCCCGGCCTGCAGATGGTGAGATCAAACTCTCCCTTTTCATCCAGAGAAGCGCCCACGGCATTGGAATCATAATCCGAACCTCCGGGCGGATCCAAATGGGCAACAATGCCATACGCGGGGCGCATCAGATGAACCCTCCCTTTCAGCCGCAATCCGTCTTTAACGGGAATGGCCTCCAGCCGTTCAAAAGACCCCGGGACATACTTGCCGAGCATACGCCCGAAGGAGGCGTCTGCGGGAAGTTCCGTCTCCACCCCGTTGAACAGGGGAACACTGGCCAGTTTCAAAGCATCCGTCGGCGCCAAATAGGCGCCCTTCCCTTCATGGCGCAGCTCGTCGCCGTAGGTGGAATTGCCATGGCCCATCAGGGAAGCTCCGGCGTCGGGGTAATTCCATCCGTCGCCCGTGTGGGGAAGGCCGAAGGAATGCCCCAATTCATGGGCCGTACCGCCTATGTAAATGGTGGCGTTCTTTCCCCTGGTCACCTTGAAACGGCCGCCCTGCATCATTTCCGTATCCAGAAAGCTGGCGGGATCCAGCCCTTCCTGGTCACAGGTCCACCCCGTGCCCTGGTGGCTGAAGCCGCCGCCGTAATAAGGACCCACGCCGTCCGGAAGCTGGCAAACGACCAGCACATGTTCCTTCTCAATATCAATCCCCTTGGAAGCCAGCACCTTCCTGGCGGCTTCCCGGGAGACGGGGCCGGAGCTCTGCACGCTCATCTCGCTCATGGGTTTATCCACATAGGCATCATGAATAACCAGCTTGCCCCGTTCATCCAAATCCAGCTGGAATGTGAGCGGAGGGAAACCGTTGGCCTGCATCTGGTCCGCATAATATGCCTGAATATTTTTCAGAATATGATCATACCGTTCCCGGTATCCTTCAAGGGCAGGCCTGTCCTTGAACGTTACGTAAACCACATGCAATTTTCTGGAAGACTTCGGTTTGCCCCGATGATAGGCGCTCAGCGTTTTCCAGGCGGCACGGGCATTGGCGGCATCCCTGGGATTAACCGTCCAGCTGACGGGCAGACGGGTAAACTCCGCTCCCTCCCTGTCCGAGGAGGCAGGAACAGATGCCCTGGAAGCTGACTCCTCATCCATCCCCATGGCAGAAACACTCCATATCCCGGGTCCCAGAACCAGCAATAAGGCAAAAAAACGTTTCGACATAACATTCATGAACTAATATCAGGATATACGGGTAAACCGAAGGTGTTTTATCACCATATTATTCACCAGACGATTCATATTTTCGGAAAAGGAATCATACACCACTTCCACACGGCAGGGACCGGGCGTCATCACCGCTTCCACTGCCGTTGAATAAATAAAATACTCCCAGTTTCCGGAACGGGACGTATGGGGGAAAGCCAGCGTGCCTGCGCGCCTGCCGTTCAGGTACAGACTGCGCAGGGCGCAGGTATTCCCGTCTGAAACATCATAAGTGCCGTTAGCGAAAAAGGCGTCCACCCGGTACACTCCGGGCTTGTCTATATTGACATTGTAACAAAGAGCGTCCGGGGATTCCGTGACGCGGGAAAACCAGACTTCATCCCCGCTCAAGCCGCAGGGGCGCGTCTCCATGCGGGAATCCGCGGAAGGATAATCATTGGGTTCATTAAGATAAGACTCCCTCCCATCCAGAGCGACCGCCATCACCTGGAAAGACACGTCCCCCCGGCCGGGAGCGGGGATATAATGGCAGTACTCCGTTTGAGACACAGGAATGCCATTCCGGTAAACACGGTAATAATCGGCTCCTTCCACAGACTCCCATGCAATGCCATGGCGCGCCGCTTTCCACGCAGGAGACTCCAGGCTACTGCCCATGCGGGTTAAATTCACCGCCCCTTCATCCTCTTCTCCGCCGTCCAGCTCCAATTTCACAAGAACGCGCCCCTTCATGCCCGGCAAAAGGACGGGAGGGGCCTCCTGCCCGTTGACCAGGCACCGCGCTATCCGGTGCCCACAGCCCTGCAGAAACACATCTACCGTCATGCCGCGGTATTCCAGCCCGGACAACTCATGAACGCCTTCAAAAGACTTTGGAACGCAAGGGCGGAATTCCAGAGAATCCGGAGACAGACGGATGCCGAACAATCCCTTGTAAAAACAGCCCAGCATGCCGGCAATACTCCAGAGCTGGCTATCCGAACTGAGCAGCAGCCCCTCATCCAGCCCCGTTTCCAGAAGGACATTTTCCTTGTTCGTGCCGCACAACAGGGCGGCACGGACCATGCAGGCGACCGCCAGCGCCAGGGCAGATTCATTCTCCACCGCCGCTGCGGCCTGCGCATAATAGCCCTCCAGGAAAGGCCACATGGCGCGGTTATGGTAGGCGGGCACGCTATCAGGCATCTGGGGATGGATGCAGGGAATACCATAAACGCCATGAGGAAGGGAGGCAACCATCCCGGCGGCATGGGAACCGCCAGCCTGTCCCAGAAGGACGCAAAGCAGATTGCCCAGGGAATCCACCTTCTCCGACAGTACGGGATACCCGCGCCCGTACAGGTACTGCCCGTACAGGACATGTTCCGGAATCCTGAAAAAACGCTCAATAACCGCGGCTAGGGAAACGCTCTTCTCCTCCCACTCCCGGGCCTTCTCCTCCAGCCCCAGCTCCCGGAACATCCGCGCCAGAATCTTGCGGGCCTCCGCATGCAGGAGCATGGTGGACAGGCTGCAAGAATCCCCAATATCGGCAGAAGTCATCCACGCAGGGTAGCTCTGATCCCTCCAGTCCAGCACGGACGATTCCCCCTTCATCAAGCCGCCCGTGGCCGCAAGCACCTGTTCATCCCTCATGCATGTCTTTTCCATCACTCGGCAGGAAAGGGACAGCCAGTCGGCATCCCCCGTCAGGCAGTAAACTTCCCACGCAGCCATCCCCCACACCACACGGTCGGAAGAAATGGGCCAGGAACCGCCCGTGCCGGTATCCTGCTCCACCTCCCCGTTCCGGACCCGTGCATTTAGACTGTTCATACAGGCACGGACATTCCACAACCCCAATCCCAGATGGGTGGAATAGGAAATATCCCGGGTCCACACAGTAGGCCAGTTGGCTCCCGTCCGGAACGTTCCTTCTTCATTAAGCAGGGCTCCAGCCTCATGCAACGCCAGGCCGTAAGCCTGATTAAGCACTTCAAAATTTCCCCGGTAATGCGGGGCGTTCCCGGCTTCCGGAACAATGCTCCACTCGGAATAGCGGCCGTTTTTCATGGTTTTCACCTGACCGTCCGGCTGTACCTCCGCCCAATGCGCGGCATCCTGGCGCAAGGAATTTCCGGTCAGCGTAAAAGCCTCTCCTCTGTATAATATGCGGTCCTGATCCATAAACTAGCGGATGCTGCATCCATCGTTTTTTTTAACACGGAAGAAAACTTCTGTCCCGCAGAAAATGAGGTTTATGGAATCTTCAGGACATAAAAAACCGGGCTTCCCGAAAACGGGAAACCCGGCGCAAGAGCAAATCAACATTAATGCTTCAACAAAGAGGAAACAGCGTCACGTTCTTCCTTCAGTTCATTAACGGTAGCGTCAATTTTTTCACGGGAGAACGCATCAACCGGCAACCCCTGCACGATTTCCCAGCCGCCATCCTTGGTGGTGCGGACCGGGAAGGAGCAGATAAGACCTTTTTCAATGCCGTAGGAACCGTCGGAGCAAACGGCCACGGAATACCAGTCGCCTTCCGGAGTCTGGGTAGCCAGGCTGCGGACGGTATCCACGGCTGCGGAAGCGGCGGAAGCGGCGGAAGAAGCGCCGCGTGCCTTGATAATGGCGGCACCGCGCTGCTGCACGGTGGTAATGAAATCGCCCTTAAGCCATTCCGTATCCTTGATGACTTCCGTCACAGGCTTTCCGCCAATCCTGGCGTTGGTGAAATCAGGGTACTGGGTGGAGGAATGATTGCCCCAGATGGCCATGTTGGTCACTTCCGTCACATGGACGCCGGCCTTTTCCGCAAGCTGGCTCTTGGCACGGTTTTCATCCAGGCGAGTCATGGCAAAAAAGCGGTCGGAGGGAACGCCGCTCGCATTGTGCATGGCAATAAGGGCATTCGTATTGCAGGGGTTGCCGACCACCAGCACGCGCACATCCTTGGCGGCGCTGCGGGCAATGGCCTGCCCCTGGCCGATGAACACCTTGCCGTTGATATCCAGTAGGTCCTTGCGTTCCATACCGGCCTTGCGGGGAACGGAGCCTACCAGCAGGCACCAGTTGGCGCCGGCAAACGCTTCATCAGGATCGCTGGTCGGGACAATTTCATTAACCAGCGGGAACGCGGCGTCACGCAACTCCATCACCACCCCTTCCAGAGCATTCATGGCCGGGGGAATTTCCAGCAGGCGCAGGTTGATCGGCTGATCCGGCCCCAGCATGCTGCCGGAGGCAATACGGAACAGAAGGGAATAGGCAATTTGGCCGGCGGCTCCTGTAACGGTAACGGTGATAGGTGTTTTCATAACGTTCAAATTAAAATAAACAGATATTTTCCTGTCTGGTCACGGTTATACCACAAGGAAAGGAGGCGCTCAATCAGGAACTTTTTATTTTGACAGAAAAAATTCCCTATCCCATAATGCTCAGGGGTTGACTGCTCTTACTTTTCCATACAGTTAAGTTTTTACCAATATTTACGCTAACACTATGAATTTAACAATTATCGGCAGTGGTTACGTGGGGCTGACCACAGGCACCTGTTTTGCCGAAATGGGCCATCACGTCATTTGCGTGGATAATAATACGGAAAAAATACGTACTCTTCAATCCGGGGCCATCCCCATTTACGAGCCCAAGCTGGAAGAGCTCGTGAAAAAAAACGTAGCCGTGGGGCGGCTGGAATTTTCCCCTTCCATCGCCGCTTCCATTGCGGAAAGCGAAGTCATCTTCATCGCCGTGCCCACGCCGCCCAATACGGATGGTTCCGTGGATCTGACCTACATTGAAAAAGTGGCCAGGGAAATCGCCCAGGCGCTCCAACCAGAAATGGGATACAAGGTCATTGTGGACAAATCCACCGTACCCGTCAAAACCGGGGAAAAAGTCAGCCAGACCATCAAGCACTATGCGGGGCCGAATGTTCAGTTCGACATTGTCTCCAATCCAGAATTCCTGAGGGAAGGATGCGCCGTGGACGACCTGCTGCACCCTGACCGCATTGTCATTGGAGCCAACTCGGAACAGGCCATGAACGTCATCAAGCGCGTTTACCAGCCCATTCATGCCCCCATTCTGGAAACGGACGTCAACTCCGCGGAACTCATCAAGCACGCAGCCAACTCCTTCCTGGCTCTGAAAATTTCCTACATTAACGCTGTCGCCAAGGTCTGTGAAAAAACGGGCGCAGACGTGGAACTGGTGGCGGAAGGCATCGGCATGGACAAACGCATCTCACGCCACTTTCTCAACGCGGGGCTGGGCTACGGCGGGTCCTGCTTCCCGAAAGACGTCAAAGCCTTCATCAACATCAGCCGCACGCTGGGCATTCCCTTCACCCTGTTGGAGGAAGTGGAACACATCAATGATACCCAGCATATCCACTTCCTGGACAGAATTCGGGACCGCCTGTGGGTCCTCAAGGACAAAAAGATAGCCGTTTGGGGCCTTGCCTTCAAACAGAACACGGACGACGTCCGGGAATCCATCGCCCTGAAACTATGTGAAAAACTCTGCGGGGAAGGAGCCATTGTCACCGCTACGGACCCCAAAGCCATGCACACGGCGGCCCCCATTCTGAACCCTATGGGGGTCAAACTGGTGGAAGACATGTACGAATGCGCCCGGGATGCGGAAGTTCTGGTCATCGCCACGGAATGGAGCGAATATGCGAATGCGGATCTGCAGAAACTCGCCGGAGTCATGCGCAACCGCATCATCTTTGACGGAAGAAACATCCTCTCCCCGGCAAACCTCCGGGCCGTAGGATTTGAATACCACTCCGTGGGCAGACCCTCCGTTGAAGAAGCCTGACTGCCTCCGGGAACCGTCCCGGCTTCAAACGTCCCCATATGTAAAAGGCCTCCGGCACATTCAACGCACCGGAGGCCTTTGTCATGTATTCGCTAATCCTGTTGGCCGGTCAAAACTCAAATAGCAGCCCCGCACGCAAATAAAAACCGGGGTCATAATGGTATTTTTCCAAATCATGGCTTCCGTTGCTTGTCTTGATAGTGCCGGAATTCCCGAAGGAAAAACCGACATCCGCCACCAGCCTGGGGCGCACGCTGCCCCAGTGACCCAACCCCACATCGGCGCCTATGCCGGCGACGCCGGAAATCCATGCAAACTGGCGGACGCGGCGGTCATGGTGAATCGTCCATGTGCCGGACACCACGGAAACGAAGGGTCCCCACTTCAACCCATCGCTCACCTTGTTGATATAGGAAAGGCGGGCCCCTTCCAGCTGAAGCGTCCAATTGCGGGAAGCTTCCCATTTAAACTGGATAAGGGGCAGGAAAGGATAATCCCCAAGCTGCGGATAACAGCCGATGCCGATTCCATAGCTGAACCGGTCGTTCAAGGGGCCTGCCAGAAGAACATGGCCTCCCAAGAAAATATTATGGCTCGTCCATGTATCGAAATCCGTGGAAATCTGGGGCGTCACACCGAAAACCAGGCGCGTCTTCCCCGTGATGGCATAGGAGGCGTTCACATTCAGCCAAATCGTGTACAGCCGGTCCACATCCATCTCATCCGCTCCTTTTCCATTAAACCAGCTCAGACGCAAGGCCGCCGTAGAAGAAAAATTCCAGGAACCGCTGGACATCCTGCACAAATTCAAATCCGTCATCCAATTCTGGATATCCACGCTTCCGCGCCCGTTTCTGGAATCCATGGGGCCAAGCAATTCAAAATAGGACTGCGTGGGGAAAACAGGCTTGGAGGCGGATTCCCCCGCCGGAGCCGGAGCGCTGTCGTAGCCGCCGGAATAAGCCTCTGCATAAAAACCGGTATCGTATCCGTCAGAAGAATCGGAATCCGGATAAGGCTGGGTATTCGCCTGAGCGGTCAAAACAATGCCGGACGCAAAAAAGAGACTCGATAAGAATCGAAGGAGCATGACCGGAAAGTATACATACGCGCGCACGCGGTCAATCAAAAGATATACAAATGACTAATTAACCGCCTCCATTCCCAAACAGAACCGCAACCATAATCATCACGAGGACAAGAAGCAAGTACCACCGGGCAATCTTGCTGCCCCGGAAACACGCTCCCGCACAAACAAGAGAGGCGGCAAAACAAACCGCCGCGGCCAAAAGCATCACCTGCGCCAGCAAGGGAAAATCCAGCGCCCCCGCACCCGCCGCCAGAAGTGTTCCCGTTACATACCCGCCAAACGACCACCTCAACCCCGCCAGCCAGGAAACGGAAAATGTCTTTTGTCGGACGGGCCTCATCAAGCCACTCTGCAAGCCTTCTTCCTAATCTCAAGCAAAAAATCCAGCCTTCTCGGCAATATCTGCAAAGAGGGGGCTTCCCCAGACACTCGGCTCCCCTCAAAAAAACAACATCTTCGCAAAACGGACTGCAAAACACTCAATCCCGGTTAGAAAACTCTTCTTCCGGCAAAGTTGAATAAAAACGGGATAAATTACTTAATCCGGCATTCATCAATACTCGCGGGCTCCATGAAAAGAAAATATCTTGACCCTTCCATAGACTTTCATCATATTACGGCAAAACCGGAAAAACAGGAAACGAACGTACTCCCTTCCCTGCCCCATTGGATCAAGCATCGCACGTCACAAACCACCAGCTGAAAAAAACTTGTCATGAAAATAAATTTTTTATGGACCGCATGTTTAATTGCCATAACCGGCTGTGATTCCCCCCAAAATCATCATTCTCGAATTGAGAGCGGCGAAACAAAAACAGAAAAACAGTTGGAGAATTTAAATTTTTACGGCACTTATGAAGGAATTCTTCCTGCTGCCGATTGTGAAGGAATCAGGACGGCGTTAACATTAAACAACGATAACACTTATGTGTTGAGAAGCGAATACATAGGAGAAAAAGACGCTATTTTCGAATCAAAAGGCTCTTATCATTTCATCAATGGCCGCCTGATGGAACTGGCCCAATCCTCTTCCAATGAAAAATCTTATTATAAAATACTTGATGGAAGCAAAGTAATGCTGTCAGACAAAGAAGGCACAGTCAATCAGGGCGTCCTGGCCGAATATTATATACTAAAAAAGAAATAAAACCATTTCTATCATCTATCATTTTCTCCATTCCGCCGCACCTCCCACCCCGCGGCGGTTTTCTTTACACCGTTTTTCAGCCCGGCACATTAACAAATCTTATTCATCCGCCCCGCCGTCAGAAAAAATCCGGGCCGCCGGGACCAGGCTTTCGTCAGCACACGGGTGTTACAAGAACTTTGCATCGCCTTTCTGTCCGCGTTGTTTCGGACACAAAAGATTTCCGGCTTTTTTAACTGGCTGCAGGTTCGGCCGCCCCGCCGCAACAGGGGTGTTTTTCATCTTTCCAGGCATGCCCCGCTTCCACTCCACCTATTTTACGGACAACCACCAGGGAACAGCTCAAAAAACAAAACCCGTAAATCATTTGATCCACAGGCTTTAAAATGGTCGGGAAGACAGGATTCGAACCTGCGACATCCTGCTCCCAAAGCAGGCGCTCCACCAGGCTGAGCTACTTCCCGTATAAAAAGGAGGGATTAGAAATTGGGAGAAAAAAATGGTGGCTCGGGACGGGATCGAACCGCCGACACGGGGATTTTCAATCCCCTGCTCTACCGACTGAGCTACCGAGCCACTTGCCTGCACGCAGAACGTGCTTGCGGGGCAGAATTTATCATCCTCTTCCCAATATTGCAACCACAAAATATTATTTTTTCAACTTCCCTGTATTTTGCCGCGCTCCATAGCAGGAATCCGCCCAGCCAATCAGGAGGAAGCCTGCGCCAGAATACCGCTCAACAGCAATGGGAAAATCAGTGCCGCCCAGGATAGCGTGTGCAGGAGGAGGGGAGGCATGTTCATCTTCAGCCTGTCCAGCACAAACATGAATGCCCCCGCCATTGCCAGCCCATAATAAATCCACGCATCCCCGGTATATTCCCTGGCGGCGGCGGCCAGACAGAATACGACGTAAATGACTATCACCCCCATCCATACCAGGGATACCATGTCGCGGTCGGCGGAATCCTGCCCGTCCTCATCCTCTTCTTCACTCCACCGTTTGCGGCTGAACATGCAGAGGATGACCAGCGCTACCAGATACCAGGTGGGTTCGGAAAGCTGGCCTCCCCAGCCGCCGCCTACCGTCCCGTAAAAGTAGGCCGGTATTCCGGCACCCGTAGCGAAGGAAACGGCGGCAAAAAACGCCCCCATGACGAATCCGGAAGACAGGCTCCCTTTCTGATGAGGGTTGGAAGAGAAATAGAGAAAGAGCAGACTGCAGACGCCAGGCAGAAAGGCAAATTGAAAAATAACCACACCCAATTGGAAAAACATGATCCAAAGCCCCGTCACGGCCGCCACCATAATGAGCAGGGAGATAACGAAACAATGCTTTTTGGCAAAAAGCAGGCATTCATCCGTGTAGACAGCGGAACCGCCCCGGAATATTTTCAGCACCCGGTCCAGCATATTGACGCACCAGACAGCCACAAACAGGAATTGATACAGCCAGGGGGAGGAAACTACCACCAGATGGGACTGGCTGACGGCAAAAGCCCAGGCAATGGCGGCAGAAGGGATTTCCAATCCCATCAGGGAAAACCACGCCCACCAGGGGGGCCTCTTCAACACCTGCTCCATTTTTCCGTCATATCATCTCCACAACCGTTCCTTCCGCAAGCTCCCGAACCGTCATCCACAAACTTCCTTATTTTTACGCGGGGATGCTTGACATGCAATGAAACATATTTATACTTGCGTTCCCCTTGCGTCGGAAACGCAATACATCACCATGAAGAAAGATATTCACCCCCAGTATAATCCGGTCGTTTTTGTTGACATCACCACCGGACGCCGCTTCATCACCCGTTCCACTGTTCGTTCTCCCAAGACGGAAGTTATTGACGGGGTTGAACATTTCGTGGTTTCCTGCGGTATCACCTCTGATTCCCACCCGTTCTTCACCGGCAAGAACCAGTTTGTGGACACGGAAGGCCGCATCGACAAATTCCAGAAGCGCTTCGGCACCGTCCGCCGCAGCGGAGGCAAGCCCAAGCTCAACAAGTAAGAACTGCCTTCAGCAATTTTCCAACCCCGTTTCCTTCCCGGAAAACGGGGTTTTTATTTGCAGGCTTTCCTTGATCTCTTTTTCCTGATTCACTCGCAGCAGCACCATGTTGACACCGGACCATTTTGACAGCCAGTCCGCGGAACTCCTCCGCTCCGGCCGCCCCGTCCTTGCCGGAATCAGCGGGGGGAGGGACTCCATGGCTTTGCTTTCCCTGCTGTCCGGCATGCCGGGATGCAATCTGGTTGCATGCCATGTAAATCACCAGCTGCGTCCGGAAGCGGAGGAAGAGGAAATGTTTGTGCTCCGTTACGCCGCCTCCCTGGGTATTCCCTGTGTCCGGGAACGCGTCAATGTCCGCAGTATGGCCCATACCCGCGGAATAGCCATTGAAGAAGCGGCCAGGGAAGCCAGGCAGGCCTCGTTTCTGAAATGGGCCGCCGGTTACCCGGGGGCTCTCGTGGCTCTGGCCCACCACCGGAACGACCAGCAGGAAACGGCCCTTCTTCACCTCTGCCGCGGTGCCTCCGGCATTCACGGTATGTTCCCCGTCTCCACCTGGGCCAACGGATTGACCGTCGTACGCCCCATGCTGGATTTTTCCCGGGAGGATATCACCTCCTATCTGGAGCATCGCCATATTCCATGGAGGGAAGATTCCAGCAACCAGTCTGCCGAATATACCAGGAACGCCCTGCGCCATGAGATTATTCCCAAATTGAATGCGCTGTTCCAAAGGGACACCAGCCTTCCCTTTTCACGTGCCTGCCGCCTGGAAAATCAAATCCGCACGGCGCTTTCCCAGGCGCTGGACTCCATGAACCTGACAGATCCCCAGGGGCGCCTGTTCCTGCCGAAAATCAACCTGCTTCCTGCGGAGCTGAGACAATGCGCCGTGCATGATTACCTGCGCCGGCAACATATTCCGGACCTGACGGAAGACGCCGTACTCCGGGTAATGGACATCCTGAATACGGACGGCCCTTCCCGAACTTCCCTGCCCGGCGGAAAACTGGCCGTACGCAAGGAAAAGCGCCTGCTGGTCACGGACACGCCGCGCCCGGTCAATAAAGCGGAGCAACCCCCTGCGGATACAACAGGTGGAATTTAATGGCTTCATTCCCCACCACCAGCGCAGTACCGAACATCCTGTCTTCATCCGTCAGCCGCGGCAGCTGGGCAATCGGGAAGAGCAGACCGCCCAGAATAAGGCCATAGTTGTATACGGACGGCATCATGCACAACAGTTTTTTGGAGATATCCGCAGCATCCAGAGTCGGGAAGACCCAAACCTCACTTGGCTGAAGCATGGAGTTGCGGTGCACGCGCACGCTGTAGGAATCTGACGACAGAGCGGCATCAATCTGGATTTCCCCCTCTATGGAGATTTCATTGTTCAGGCAATCCTTCTGCACCATGCTCTTCGCCAGCGCCGCAGCGGCCCTGGTGCGGTCCGCAGCCAGTTCCGGAACGGAGCCCGAAGTGGACGCGCTCAGCATGGCGACGCGAACGCTTTTACCCAGCATGTGGCGGGCCATTTTGGCCGTCTCTACGGCAAAATAGGCCATATTTTCCACCGTGGGTTCAGGGTTTACCCCGGTATCCGCCAGAAAATAGACGCCGCGGCCGCCGAATTTCTTGGAAAATTCGGGGACGAGCACAATGGAAATGGCAAACAGGGGCTTGGTGGGAACGGGATCCTGCCTGTACTTGTTTACTGCGCGGAAAACGGAAGCCACCCTTTTCATGTTCCCGGCCACAATGGCGTCCGCCTGGCCGTAGAGCACCATCATGGCGGCAAAATGAACCGGTTCGGAAACAATTTCACGGGTATTCATAGGCAACCCGTTGCCGAACATCTGCTCCGCCCGTTCATAACGGTCGCAGAACATCTGAAGATCCGAGCTTTTTTCCGGTTCAATGATACGGACGAATTTCAGGGAAATTCCGTTCATTTCCGCCATTCTCGCGATGACTTCCCTCCTCCCCAGCAGGATAGGCGCGCCGGCCTGCTCCTCCACAAAGCGCTGGGACACGCGCAGCACGCGGACATCCTCCCCTTCCGGAAAAACAATGCGCTTGGGGTGGCGCTTCAGGTTATCCAGGAGCGGCCCTGTAAAATCATTCAGCGGGGAAAAGCCTTGCCAGTCATTCATATGTCACGTGTCCTATTTAACGCAACTCTAAAAAATCCTGTCCATAAAATCAACTCATAAAGTCAAAGACGGCAAATAATGAACAAAGACATCCCTCCGGGTTGAACCGTCCGCTCCGCCATGCTAGCATGGGGCATTCCCCTCCATGTACTGCGATTACCATACCCATACCCCCCTGTGCCTGCATGCCTCCGGCACTCCGCAGGAATACGTGCAGGCAGCCGTCCGAGCCGGACTCCGGGAATACGGCATTTCAGACCATGCCCCGATGCCTGGGGAACCTTTTGACGACTGGCGCATGAAGCAGGCGGACATGCCGGCCTACCTGGACTGGCTCACGGAAGCCCGTGAATGCGCCGCGCTGCACGGACTGACGGTCCGTTCCGCTCTGGAATGCGACTGGTTTCCCGGCATCGAACCATGGATAGAGCACCTGCAGGGCCTGCACGCATGGGATTACCTGATCGGTTCCGTCCATTATCTGGGGGAAAAGGAAGAATTCGACAATCCCCACAGAATGGATTTCTGGCATCGGACGGATGTGGAGGACGCATGGGAACAGTATTGGGAACGCTTCCGGAACATGGCCGCCTCCGGAATGTTCCACATCATGGGGCACGCGGACCTGATTAAAAAATTCGGCTTCCGCCCTTCTGGAGACCTGCGCCGTTATTATGAACCGTCGCTGGAAGCCATGCGGGAAACCGGAGCCTGCCTGGAACTTAACACAGCCGGTTGGCACAACAAGTGCGGGGAACAATATCCGGACGGGCAATTCCTGAAAATGGCGGCGGAGGCGGGAATTCCCCTCACCATCAGTTCAGATGCCCACAGGCCGGAGGATGTAGGGCGGGATTTCAAGCGGGCCGGGGAACTGGCCCGGCAGGCAGGATTCAGGCATCTGGCCTCCTTCCAGGGGGGCCGCATGAAACTGTTCCCCCTGCCCGGAATCTGATGCTTTCCCTCCGCGGCAAAGGAATGTTCCGGCAGGCCATGGCGGCAGCCGCACGGGCGGCCTGTTTCCCGTATTCCCTTCCGTCCGTCCCTTTTTCCAGTAAACGGCACAGGCCCATGGACAGAAAAGGGAATGCTCCGGAGCATCTTTAACTTCTGTACAAACTCGGCTTTACGGGCAAAGGCATCGGACGCGGAGGCACGGGACGGGGAGGGGGCGGCTGGGGCCGGATAAAGACAGGCGGCGGCGGGTAATTCCACGTCCTGATAATCGGAGGGACAATGATGCGTTCCGTTCTCGGCTGGCTGGCCACCTCCCTCACTTCCCCCTGCAATTGGGAAACCTGCTTATTCAAATCTGCAATCTTCTTCTGGGTACCGTCTTTCAAGGCCAGGTATTTCTTCTCCAAATCCTGCCAATACTGTTCCGCGGTTTCCCTTTTTTTACGGATGGCGCTTATCTGCTCCTGATAGGCTGCCGCCCTTGCGCGGAAAACGCGGGCGTCTTCCGGCAAACCCACACGGTCCGCTTCCAGGGCATTCCACTGCAGAGCCATAACCTCCGCCTCCACCTTGGTAAGTTCCCCCATCAGCAAAAACATGCGGGAAATATCCGCCCCTTCCAGATAGCGGGGATGCCGCTCCGCCTCAGACAGGGACTCCCGGATCTTCCTGGCTTCTTCATCGGCCGCCTTCCTGGCTTCTTCCGCCTTCTTTCTGCGCGCCGCTTCCTCCATCCTTCGCTGGTCCAGCCTGGCCTTCACTTCATCCGGCGTCATCCTGTAATCCCTTTGCTGGGCATCCGTCAAATCTTTATAGGAAACCTTGGCCACCCCGTCCGTGTACTGGATATTGACAAAATCATCTCCGGAAGACACCACAACGGCGTCTTTCAGCACCCTGCCGGACCGCAGGGACATATTTTCCGCCAGGGCGGCAGGAGCCAGGAGGCATAAAATCAACAAACGGGTTCCTGTTTTCATATGATTAACCTCTTCTACGTTGGTAAGAGGCGCAAGGAAAGGAATTTATTCAAAAAAATAGGACCAGAGGTTAATACTGGCGCAGCCGCCGGTTTTTAGCTAGTGTATGGCGAGTCATTTACACGTATTATGAGCCGCTATTCTTCATCCTGGACACCTTTACCCGCCCTTCCCGATCCGGAAGGCTTCGCCGGCATGTACGCAGGGACCTGCGGAGAAATAATGATTTGTGCAGGAGGTACCAATTTCCCGGAAAAGCCCATGCTTGAGGGGGGGGCCAAAACGTGGACGGACCGTATCTTTACGCTCTCTCCGGGGGAAAACGAATGGAAAGAGGCTGGCACATTGCCCGTGCCTTATGCATACGGCGCCTCCGCCAGCATCAGGGAAGGCCTGCTGTGCATCGGCGGCTGCGGCAAGGAAGGGCACCGGAAAGACGTTTACCTGCTGAACCTCGCGGAGGGAACTGTCACCACGCATCCTTTCCCTTCCCTCCCCATCGCCCTGGCATATACGGCGGCTGCCGTCCTGGACGGGAAAGTCTATCTTACAGGAGGGTGCGAACGCCCCGGCGAGCAGGACTGCACCAACCGGGTCTTCATGCTGGACACACGCCGGACGGAACAGGGATGGCTGGAACAGGCCCCGCTGCCGGGCCGCGGCCGCTTCCTGCATCAGATGGCCGCAACAGACGGAGCCCTGTACGTGCTCGGCGGCATCGGCCTGCGGGAACAGGACGGCCAACAGGTCCGGGAACTGCTGAAGGAAGCCTGGAGCTATACTCCGGAACACGGATGGACGCGCCTGCCGGACATGCCTTACGCCATCGCCGCAGCCCCCACCCCGGCCCCGGTTTCCGGAAACGGCGTCATTTACCTGCTTGGGGGGGATGACGGCTCCGGGAAAAAATACACTCCCCAAACTAATCCCGGCTTCAATAACCAATCCCTGTGCCTGGACACAGCAGACATGACATGGCACGACGCAGGCCCCATCGCCGCGCCCAGGGCTGTCCTTCCGTGTTGCGCGTGGCAGGACCGTTTCGCGGCCGTGAACGGAGAGCTCAAACCCGGAAGGCGCTCTCCTGAAGTGTGGAGCATCTCCCTCCCCTGATTTGACCGGAATCCAATTAAATCTCTCAACATATGCACATGACACGCACCCTTACCCGAATTTCCAAGGCTTGTGGCTCCGCTCTGGCAGCCCTGCTTCTTATCGCGGCTCCGTCCGCTGACGCCTCCTTTTCCGTGGATGTCCGGACGTCCGGAACTGTTCCCGACCTTCCGGATCCGGCAGGCCGCGCCGGCATGGTTGCCGGAACCGTCACGGAAGACGACGGCAGCCAGTCCGTCATCGCCGCAGGGGGCGCCAACTTCCCCCAGGCCGCGCCGGGCGCCTCAACTCCGGAGGAACGCGGCCCCAAAACCTACTACCAGGATATTTTCAAGCTTCGCAACGGCCAGTGGAGCAAGGCGGGAACATTGCCCGTCCCGCTGGGTTACGCCGCCTTTGCCAGCGTGGGCAAGGGGCTGGCTGTGGCCGGAGGCCACAATGCTCAGGGCATCCTGAAAGACGCCCTGCTGATTAAAACGGACGGCTCCGTAGAAAAGCTTCCTCCCCTTCCCGTCCCCGTAACGGAAGCCTCCTGCGCCGCCCACGGGAACAAATTGTTCGTCATCGGCGGCAGAGACCGGGAGCAGCCGGAAACCGCACTCAATACCATCTACATGCTGGACACCACGCCGGACACGGATAAAATGAAATGGGTTTCCCTTCCCCCTTTTCCCGGAGAGGGGCGCATTCTCTCCACCGCCGCCGTCTGCGACAGCACCCTGTTCATCATAGGCGGCTGTTCCCTGTCCAGGGATAACTCCGGAGAAACCTCCAGGACGTATCTTTCCGACATGATCGGCTACGACATGACGTCCAAGGACCCTTCCAAATGGGGCTCCTCCGGCAGGCAGCAGCTTGCCGGACCGGGAATGCCCGTAGCCGCCGCCGCGGGTCCCGCCCCGGTGCGGGAAAACTCCATTCTCCTGATCGGAGGAGACAAGCGCGGCAACTCGCCGGACCCGTCCAGGCCCGTGGTGCAGTCCCGGGATATCCTGGTCTATGACGTCATCGGAAACACATGGACGCGCCAAGGGGAATGGCCCGTGGGCATCGCCACGGTTCCCGCCGTTGTCAGGGGCTCTGAAATCATGACCATCAGCGGGGAAACGGCCCCGGGCGTCCGTACTCCCGTAAACGCCTCCGCCTCCGCAGGTTACCACTTTGAAATGAGCACGGTTGATTACGCCGTTCTCATTCTGACCATCATCGTCCTGGCGATCATCATCGTCTCCGCCGTGCGCAACGGCGTTAAAAATGTTGCCTCTGTCACGGACCCGAACACCAAGCCGGGCCTGTGGGCCTGGGTAGCCGTCATTGTCCTGTGGTTTGTGGTCATGCTGAACTATTTTGACCGCCAGCTCCTTTCCGCCCTGCATGAACCCATCGTACGGGACATTCCGCAGACGGAAGCCCAGTTCGGCATGGTCACCTCCGTTTTCCTGCTGATTTACGCCCTGCTCAGCCCGGTGGGCGGCTTTCTGGCGGACCGTTACAGCCGCCGGCTGATGATCCTCTGCTCTCTCGTCGTCTGGTCCGTGGTCACATGGTGGACCGGCCATGCGGAAGATTACACTTCCCTGCTCATTGCGCGCGGAGCCATGGGCATCAGCGAGGCATTCTACATCCCCGCCGCCCTGGCCCTGATTACGGACTACCACCGCGGCAGCACGCGCTCCATCGCTACGGGCCTGCACATGAGCGGCATCTATGTAGGCATGGCCGTCGCCGGCTTCGGTGCCACCATGGCTTCATGGACGGGATGGCGCATGACATTCGCCCTGTTCGGCCTCATCGGCGTGGCGTACGCCGTCATCCTCATCCTGTTCCTGAAAGATCCGTCCAAAGCCCCGGCGGATACGGCCCAGGCAAAAAAACCGTCCGTACCGGAGGAAAAAACGGTGCTGCTCAATGTGGACAATGACGAACAGGCCATCAAGGAACCCTCTTCCAAACTTTCCACCGGAGCCGTCCTTTCCAGCCTGCTGAGCGGACGCCCCATGTGGATGCTGCTGGCCGTAGTGGCCTTTGCCGGAGCCGGGAACTGGTTCCTTCTCACCTGGTATCCCACCCTGCTTCAGGACAAATACCAGCTCTCCTCCGCGGAAGCGGGCCCCGCCGCCACCCTGTGGAGCTCCGTGGCCAAATACGTCGCCGTGCTGGGAGGCGCCATCCTGGCGGACATGTGGTACAGGCGCAACGCCCGCGCCCGCGCCCTGGTGCCGGGCATCACCTTCACCATATCCGGCCCATTGGTGGTTCTGGCGCTGCTGCCCGGCATCTTCGGCTGGGACATCACCGTCCCGCTCGTGCTCATGCTGGGTCTGGTCGCCACGCAGGGGCTGGCGCAGGGATCACTGGACGCCACCCTCATGCCTGTGCTACGCTCCCATATCGACGAGCGTTATTCCGCAACCGGCTATGGCCTCCTCAACCTCACATCCGCCGGCGTGGGCGCCCTCATCTCCTTCTTTGGGGGATGGTTCAAGGATCAGGGCGTTCCGCTGACCACCACCCTGGCGGCGGCAGGATGCCTGATGCTGTTCTGCGGGCTGCTGCTCCTGATGCTGCCGCGTCCCAAACATTAAACGCAATTATGTTCATGCCTCCCGTCTTACCCCTGATGAAAAAGCCCGCACGCCTCTGCCTGGCGGCGGGAACTCTGTTCGCCCTTTTCCTTACCCCCCTTGCACAGGGGCGCACCTGGACCAACCTCCAAGGGAAAAAACTGGAAGCAGCATTCATCAGGCTGGACGGCCAGAAAGCCGTGCTGAAACGTTCCGGCGGCCAAACCGTCTCCATTCCCCTCTCCCTGCTCTCCCGGGAAGACAGGGATTTCATCGCGGAACAGGAAAAAGGTAGGGCACTCCCCACCAATACGGCGGACAATTACCACCAGCCGTGGCCCAGGAGCGTCAAATGCCCGGACAATTTCAAGGTGGAAACCATCAAGGAGGAACCGGGAGAATATATTTATGAAACACCCCATTTCCGCTTCATCTGCGACGCCAAGCTGGGCACCGGCATGATCAAGCGCCTGGGCCTCCTCTTTGAGGCCACCCACTTGGCCAACAAAACCCTTCCTATAGGGAACTCCCCTGCCCATGACGATTCCGCCAAATTCCCCGCCTACCTGTATGAAAAATTCAGCACCTATCTGGAAAACGGCGGACGCGAAGGCACGGCGGGCATCTTCCTGGGGACAACGCGGCCAGGGGACCGCGGAAGAATTCTGGTTCCGTTCGATTCCCTGGGAGTCAAAACCATGGGAAGCACATACGTCATTGACCGTGACAAGGACGCTTCCACACTCATCCATGAACTGACGCACCAGCTCATGTCTTCGCAGGCCAAGCAGGCCAGCTGGTTTTGTGAAGGCTCCGCGGAATACATGGGCATGACGCCCTATGCCGGAGGCCGCTTCAACTTCGGAGCCAACCGGTCCCACATTGTCTCCCGCGTGACGGAATACGGCAAAAAAAATACGGGGGGACGGGCCCTTGGGGATGACTTTGAGGCACCCGGCCTGGAAGCTTACATGAACATGCCCTATTCCCAGTTCACGGGAGAAAACGCCAACCTGAACTACGGCCTGGCCGCCCTGATGGCCTACTATTTTTACCACATGGACGGCAAGGGCGATGCCCGGCGCATCAAGAATTACATGAAAGCTATTCAATCCGGAACCAGTGAAAAGGAAGCTCAGAAACTCCTCCTTGACGGACGGAGCTATGAAGAACTGGCCAAAGAAATTGAACAGAAATGGCGCAAGGCCGGCGTTAAAATCCGCTTCCGTTCCTCTTCCTGAACTATGCCGCGGCGTGCCGTGGAAACAGTCCCCCGACGGAAAACGAAGGGCGGTTTGTGCCCTGAAAAACCGTTGACACGGGAGGGAAAGGCGGCACACTTCCCTCAACAGGGATTCACAGACACGCATGGCAGAAGAAGCTTCCATATCCGCCCTGATGGACAGGGTAGCCCGTACCTCCCCCTTTCACCGGGAACTGGCGAAACTGGGCACAGAGGAACAGGCGGTTTTCGACCATACTTCCCTGCCCGGGGTGCCGTTTGTAGCGGCCCTGTGTATCAGAACCCTTCCGGATACCGCCCGGGCCTGGGTGGTCGCGCCCCATTTGCGGGCTCAGGAAGCCCTTGCAGCCCAACTGGAAACCTGGGGAGTGCGCCACCTCCTCTTCATTCCGGAAAAAGAGGTGGCCCTGGGGGAGGAAATGGGGGACCCGGAGCTCGCTGCGGAACGTCTGAATATCCTTCACCGCATCTCTTCCAGCCGCACGGGCGGGCAAACCATCATTTTAACGGAAGGCAGCCTGAACGATGAGGTTCCGTCCCCCGACGGCATGCAAAACCAGGGGATCACCCTGAAAACGGGGGAGACGCACGCACCGGACGACTTGATACGGCAGTTTGGGGAAGCGGGATTTGAAGGTGTTCCACAGGTCATTTCCCGCGGGCAATGGTCCCGACGCGGCGGCATCCTGGATGTCTTTCCTCTCCAGTCCTCCCACCCCGTGCGCCTGGAGTTTTTTGACGACGAAATTGAATCCATCCGGGAATTTGATGTGGATTCCCAGATTTCCTTCCGCAAGGCGGAACACGTCAACCTCATACTGACGGAAGCCGAGGGCGCGGAAACCCTGCGGGACTGGATCAAACCGGGCGACCTGGTTATTACCGCCCCTTTCTGCAAGGAACGGGGGAACGTATGCATCCTCACCTCTCCCCCGGAAAATGCGGCGGGGGAAGAAGACTTCTCCCTTGCCATCCATGACAATCCCCTGGGCAGCTTTGAGGCGGGGGACTTCGTGATGCAGGAAATGCGCCGTGAACTGGCGGAACGCCAAATCCGGGAATGGCTGGACCGGAAATGGAATGTCAGCATGTTCTTCCCCAATGAAGGGGAGGAAGAACGCTTCCGGGACATCTGCGCCGGAACGCCCTCTCTGCTGTCCATCACCCCCCTTCGCGGAGAACTTCCGGCAGGGTTCAGCATCCCGGAAGCGAAAACGGCCGTCCTCTCTTCCTCGGAACTGTTCGGCAGGTACCAGTCCGCTACGGCGCGCCGCCGCGCCAGCCGGGAAGACAAGGCGCGCAAGGCACGCGCGCAGGCATCCCTGAAAGACATCAATCCCGGTGATCTGGTGGTGCATACCAGCTACGGCATCGGCAAATTCATCAACATTTCCGCCGCCCCTGACTCCGGAGACGAGGAAATGAACATCCTCTACCGGGACAACACGGTCCTGCACGTCCCCCTCAGCCAGGCGCACCTGGTCTCACGATACATAGGCCTGGGAAGCAAAACGCCGGAACTCAACAAACTGGGGGACTCCAAATGGCAGCGCGCCAAAAAATCCGCAGAACGATCCGTGGCGGATTACGCCGCCCAGCTCCTCAACGTCCAGGCGGAACGCCAGACAGGAAAAGGCTACAGCCACCCCCCGGACAGCAAATGGATGTGGGAATTTGAAAGCTCCTTTCCCTTCCGGGAAACCCAGGACCAGCTCCGCGCCATCGCCCAGACGAAAGCGGACATGGAATCCACCCGCCCCATGGACCGCCTGATCTGCGGAGACGTGGGCTTCGGAAAAACGGAAGTTGCCATCCGCGCCGCCTTCAAATGCGTGACGGGAGGCCGCCAGGCGGCCGTGCTGGTCCCCACCACCGTATTGGCGGAACAGCATTTCCGCACGTTCAAGGAACGCATGAGCGAATACCCCGTACGTATTGAAATGCTCAGCCGCTTCAGCAGCGCGGCGGACATCCGCTCCACGCTGGAAGGGCTCAGAACGGGAGCCGTGGACATCGTCATAGGCACGCACCGGCTCATTTCCGATGACGTATCCATGAAAAATCTGGGCCTGGTAGTCATTGACGAGGAACAGCGCTTCGGCGTCAGACACAAGGAAAAATTCAAGGAACGCTTCAAGGGAATTGACGTGCTGACGCTGTCCGCCACGCCCATTCCCCGCACCCTGTACATTGCCCTGATGGGAGCACGTGACATGAGCTCCATTGAAACCCCTCCCGTCAACCGGCAGCCCGTCCAGACAAGCGTGTGCCCTTACGACGAACGCATCATGAAAAAGGCCATGGAACGCGAGCTGGAGCGCGGAGGACAGATTTTCCTGCTGCACAACCGCGTGAAAACCATCGAACTGTTCCGGGACCGCATCCAGGCCCTGGTGCCCAAGGCCCGCATCGTCATCGGCCACGGCCAAATGCCTAAAGAAGAACTGGAAAAGGTCATGCGCACCTTCGTGCAGGGAAAAGCGGACATCCTGCTGGCCACCACCATCATCGAATCCGGCATCGACATTCCGAACGCCAACACCATCATCATTGACCGCGCGGACCGCTTCGGCCTGGCGGACCTTTACCAGCTCCGCGGCCGCGTGGGCCGTGCGGGTCACCGGGCCTACGCCTACCTCATGCTCCCCAGATCCGCCGCCACCACGGGAGACGCCCGCAAACGCGTCTCCGCCATCAAACAGTATACGGAACTGGGTTCCGGCTTCAAAATTGCCATGAGGGACCTGGAAATACGCGGTGCGGGCAACCTGCTGGGAACCCAGCAGAGCGGCCACATCGCCGCCATAGGCTTTGACCTGTATTGCCAGCTTCTCCAGCAATCCATCGCCCAGATGCAGGGCAAACGCACGGCCCCCCGTCCGGATGCGGCTCTAAGAACGGACTTCATCATCAACAGCGAAACGCAGTTCGCCGCAAAATCCCGCAAGGACTATCTGGGAGCCTTCCTTCCCAGGGAATACATCAATGACGCGGCCCTGCGCATCTCCGCCTACAAGGATCTGGCCGCCGTCCGAACCCTTAAGGAAGCGGACAATCTGCTCCGCGCCTGGGAAGACCGCTTCGGCCCCGCGCCGGAAACGGTGCGCCACCTGCTGGACTCCCACAAAATCAAAATCCTGGCATCCCATGCCAACATCTCCATGGTGGAAATCAGCGGACAGCGCCTGATGCTCACCAGAAACGGGGATTTTATCCTGTTGTCCAACAAATTCCCGCGGCTGGCAAGCGCCGCTCCCGCGGACAAACTCCGGGAAACGCTGGACATGCTGAAAAACATTTAAATCCGCTACGGTCATCCCGTGGCTGAATTCACCCATGGGAAAACAGTTCTTGCCCCTTTCCATTGCCGGGAACGGGGTTGCGGCAGGAATACGAAACCGCGTATCCGCCAGACCGCTCCGGCAGCTTTCCATCAAATCCGCTTCTCTTTATCGTTGGAAAGCTCCTTTTTTTCCATCATTTCCATGATGCCGCATGTGTTGGCCGGAGCCATGATCACTTCTATTGACCACTCGAAATTCTCCACATTCTCTGCGTAATCCTCCATATTCATGGACACCTCCAGAACGGGAGATTCCTGGGTAAGAGCCGAACGGAAAGAACGGGACATAACTTCCTGCCCGTCCCTGAACAGAATTACCTTGTCAATAAAAAGACTTCCCCCCTCTTTGGAAGTCCGCACCAGACGAACACCTGAAAATTGCTTCATCTTCCTGTCCGGAATGGAACAGCACATCCGCGTATAAGCGCCATCCTGCTGCCCCAGAAGCTCCCAATGGGCTAAAATGGGGGCGGACAAAGTGAGCCGCGACAAATCATAACCGGAACCGGCCAACAGTTTGGACAGCCTCATGACCATCTCTGCGGAATAATCCACCCCCCACCCCTGGGAATACAAAATGCCCAGCATGTACAGGGCGGAAGGATCCTGCGCCGTAAAAGACATCAACAGCAAATCAACCGCCTGGGAATAGTTCTGGGACAGGCTGACCGGACACTGAAGAATATCCGGGAAAAACTCCTTGCCGCCTACAAGAAGAAACGCCAAATCCCTCTGGGCGACAATAAAGCCGCCCATGGCCGCCTTATAAAGCCAGGCGCCACCTTCTTCCCCGTATCTTCCATCCCGTTCGAAAATAAGACGGGCTATTTTATACTGCGCGGAAGGATACCCCGCCCTGGCGAATTTCCGCAACTGAACCTTCTCCCGCTCCGTCAGCACGATGGAATCAATTTCCGTACGGTTCCTTTTCCGGGAAGCGATAAGCAGTTCCCGGAGTTTGCTGTTCTCCGGGCTGTCCAGAGAAGCTTTCACACCGGGATCATACGCCGCGCAGATGAATTTGAAATGGGGCTTCAGGACTTTCCCGCTCTCCAGCGTCGTAATCTGGGAAGAAACCACCTTCAAAGGATGGGGAACATTATCCTTGGTCTCAAAACTGAATCTGTAAGGGGCATCTACTTTCAGAGCAGGAAGATCCACAAAACGGAATCCTGTAAGCACCGGACTTTCAATCAAGGTGAAGGAAAAACCGTTAAATGACCGGGAAACCAGCTTCCCCTGCTCATCACGTATGGTCAGATACAGGGGCGGGCACATCTTGTCTTCCTGAAGCACCCTTAAATGAACGCATGCAAGTGAAAAACGGTCGGGCAGCACGGACGGCAGAGCATGACGCGATAAAGACGGGCTATCCAGCCTGACGTCAAAATGATCCATGGAACTTAACAATGACACATCCCTTGAATCTGAAATAATCTGGGGAATGGGAGTGGACATCACACTGGGAAAACGCAGCCCTAACGCATCTTCATTCTCCGTTCTGTTCCCCCCGTGAATAGAATATCCCAGAAGCGCGCCTATAATTCCCAGGACAATAATCATCCCAAACGCTATCTTCCGACTCGTCCTCAAATGTTCCTGCCCCTCCGACATAATGCGGGAAGAGGATAAGGCAAACAAATTGAAAAAACGCTTACGGGCTGATTTGAACTCCTCGGGGGAGAACTGAATGGTTGAAACGGCGCCTCCCTCAACCCTCAGATCCTTCATCCACGCTTCTGCGGAAGCATAACGGTCTTCCACACGCGGAGAAAGGGCCTTGTCGATGGTTTTCAGAAAATTTTTCGAATAATGGGAAGACAACGAAGAGGATGCGGCCAGCGGCTGTATGGTGTCGTTGATCAGCCGTTCCTCCCCTCTGGGCGGCGCAAAGCCCTTCAGCAGGGAATAAAATGTAGCACCCAGGGAATAAAGGTCGCTCCAGGGCCCCATATCTTTTCTGCCCAGCGCCTGCTCCGGAGAAGAAAAACCACGTGTCGCCAGAACGGTCTGGGTGTGGTTGCTCTCGATACGGCGCGACGCGCCGAAATCAATGAGGACGGGAGCCCCTTCCTGTGTAAGCAGGATATTTCCCGGTTTGATATCCCTGTGGCAGATGCCTTTTTTATGAAGGTAATCCAAAATCTGGAGGATGTGCACCAGCAGCCCCTTCAACTTGGCCTCGGAATAACAGTTCCCCGCAAGAAGCTGCTGCTCTCCCAGATAATCCATGGGAAGACCCTGAACGTAATCCATGGAAAAATAAGCCGTTCCGTTACACTCAAACACGGAAAGAACCCGCACGATACCGGGCGAATCCAGTTGTGCAAGAACACGAGCCTCATTTAAAAAGTTGGAAAGGGTCCACTGGAAAGACTCGGCATCGTGTTCATTGTTGGGTATCACGCGCCCTGTAAACGGATCCCGGTAAGCATAAGAAGAAGGAAAGTTTTCTTTAAGAACTACTTTTCTCTTCAGCATGGTGTCCCGCACCAGGTAGGTAATGCCAAACCCTCCGCTGCCCAGCACCTTCAGGATTTTATAATGTTCCAAAGTTGCTCCCGCCGGGAGTTCCTTGGAATAAACGGAAGACTCGTTCCAGGAAGGGGGAGGAAGTAATTTGGAGGAGCTGCGTACAGAAACATTATCGGAATGCTCATCCTGGTCCGAAAAAACAGGATCACTATTTAAACCGCTACGCTCCATCCTTATATTTGCAATGCGCTTTATTCTATTGCTTCCTATTATTTTGTAAAGATTATTCTTTTGCTCCCTGCCAATCCGGTATTTTCCTGCAACTATCTGCACAGGAACATAAGATATCTATTATTTTTTCTTCATAAATGATCCCCGGCCTTCACGAAAAAACGGCATACCGCTACAAATTCATGTGGGAAGAAAAAAGGCTTTCCCTTTTTATTCCGGAAATTGCCCGGATGCCTCCAATGGAACGGCATTTTCCCTCCTTCGGAACATGGATGTTCCAATTTCCGCTTCGCTGTTTTGCAATAAATGAACAAAGACGGACGTATTCTGATAAAGATATGCTTGTAAAATCACTCATTATGCTCAGCAGTACGGCAGGATGCCTCCTGACCGGCGCCGGACAGGCGGCGGAAACGCACGCATCCCTGCAATCTCCGGACGGGCGGCTGTCCTGGAGGCTCCACGCGGGCAGCCAGGCCGCCCATTCTCTGAAAAAAGGCGGCAAAACGATTCTGGAACCATCCGGGCTGGGCGTCGTCGTGAATGGAAAAAATCTCGCCGGAGGCATCACGGGATGGAATGTGGAAAAAGTGAAGGATAACGTTCGCGACACCTTCGAGACGCGGGGCAAATACCCCACCTCTTCCGTCTGCTTCAATGAATACGTGGTTTCCGGGAAGAACTCCTCCCTCCGGCTCCGGGCCCGTGTCTTCAACAACGGGGTCGCCTTCCGCTATGAGTGGACGGAAGAGGTGAAGAAAGCGCCCTCGCTGAATATCAGTGAAGAAAAAACCTCCTTCGCCTTTCCGGAAAAAACTGTTCTGTGGACCCAGGACGCCTCCTCCGCCCTGGGCCCCTGCGAAGGGGTCTGGTCTCCTTCCAGAATAACGGATTTCAAAAAAGATCCCGGCAATCCCCGCAGCTGTGTCCGCACCATGCCGATTACGGCGGAACTGCCGGACGGAGGCGTCGCGCTCATACAGGAAGCAGCCAACTTCAACAGGAAATGGAGCGGCATTAAATTTTCCCTCCAGGATGGAGCATGCCGTGCGGTATATTTCCAGGATCCCGGCGGCTTTTCCGCCCCCTCATCCTCGGAAATGCCCTGGCGCGTCATCCTGGTGAATGACGACCTGAACGGACTGGTCCGGAACGACGTCATCCCTTCCCTGGCTCCGGAACCGGACAGGAATCTTTTTCCGGAAGGTTCCAAAGCCCCCTGGATCAAGCCGGGCCGTTCCACCTGGACCTGGTGGGACCGCGGGAATGTCCTGGAAAACGACCAATATGCCTTTGTCGATATGGCTGCCGAATTTGGATGGGAATACCACCTCGTTGACGAAGGATGGAAAAAATGGGGCCGATCACTTCCGGAAAGCATGGACAAGCTGGCCAAACTGGCCAGCTACGCCGCCGGCAAAAACGTAGGCATCTGGGTATGGGTGCGATGGTCAGACGTCAACAACCCCGCCAATGACTGGGAAAATATGCGCCGCTTTTTCAGCTCACTCTCCAAAACGGGAATCAGGGGAATCAAGATAGACTTCATGGACTCCGCCTCTCAGGAACGCCTGGACTTCTACGACGCCGTAGCGGAAAACCTGGCGAAAAACAAGCTTATGGTCAACTTCCACGGAGCCAATACCCCCACGGGGGAGGAACGTTCCTGGCCGCACGAAATGAGCCGGGAAGGCATTTACGGCGGAGAACAGAACATCTGGGCCGCCATTGGCGGGCAGCACTACTGCGCGCTGCCCTTTACCCGCCTGGTCTCCGGCCACGCCGATTTCACGGGAGGCTATTTTGGCCACGGCCCCAAGCTGCGCGGCTCTTCCTGGACCCTCCAAATGGCGGCCAATATCATTTATACGTCCCCCATTCTTCACTGGGTCTCCAACCCCGCGGACATGGAAGCTGCTTTCCCGAAGGATTCCCCTGAACGGGAAGTTGTCCGGAACATCCCTTCCGTATGGGAGGAAACCATCGTCCTGCCGCCGTCTGCCATTGGGGAATGCGCCGCCTTCGCCCGGCGGTCAGGAAACCAGTGGTACATTGCTCTGATGAACGGAGACGGCAGGGAACGCACCGTTTCCATTCCTTTGAATTTCCTGGACAAAAACACGGCATACCAGGCCACCATTCTCCGGGATCTGGCAGAAAAAAATGACGGATGGAGCGTGGAAACCCGGAAAGTCACTTCCGAAAATGCCCTTTCCTTCACCATGCGCATCAAAGGCGGAGGAATCGTCCGCATGGTTCCCTCCGGAACGCGGCATCCTGCCCCCTAGAGAACGGCATCCTGCCCCAGGCAGGGAAAAAACGCCCCCCTCTTCTTCCCTCTTTAAAGGCGGAGCGGCGGAAAACCATGTTCATCCGCCGCTACACCTCCCGTCTCGAAAAAAGAGTAAAAAACTCAGCCCTCTCCGCGCTGCCCGTCCGCACCCTTCTCCCTGGTGCTCCACGCCGGAAGCCAGCGCACCTCCCGGAGACGGTAGCCGCGTTCCAAAAGAGCACCGTGCAGGCCGGGAAGATGCGCCGCTCCGTAAAAGACGCCTATTCTGCGCACACCCTTGCCGCTCCAACGGTCAAACACTTCCATGCACTTGGCATTCCGGCCTTCCAGAATCACGGTATTCTCCAGACCATTAGGAGCATTGGCCATCATGACCATCAGCTTATTCTTCAACCCCGTTTTATTGCCGGCCAGGAAATCCGCCATCAATCCAAATTCACCGGCCCGGTTCGTCCCGGTTTTCTCAACCAGGGAGGACAAGACGGATTTAAGCATCAGGCCGGCAATGCTTTCACCCTTTCTGGCCTGCGCCTTGCGGAATTCATCCAGCGTCATGTCCGCATGGACAAAATGGGCTGCGGAATAATCAATACCCTGATGCTGGGTCTGGAGTCCCAGCATGTCGCTCAACTCCTTGTAGGCGCCCCCCAGCAGCCCCATTAAAAAAGACTTTTCCTCCTGCTCGCATTTCTTCCTCCATTCCACTATCCGGTTCCATTCCCGCGCCTCTTCCAGAGTCAGCCCCCCCAGCGGCTTGCTGCGGTCTATCTTGCGGCGCAGTTCCTCTTCCCGCCGGAGGCCCTCTCCTCCAATCATTTCAAAAAGCAGCACATCGTACCTGCGGAACAGCTTATTCAGCCGGTCGTAATATTCCGGTTCCGCCACATGAATAGCACCAATGAGAGCTACTTCCATCCCATTGTCATGGACATAGGCAGCTACGGGAGTGGACAGGCTCTGCCGGTCGGGCGAGGAAGAATCCAAAAGCATATACCGCCCGGGATACCCGCCATATTCCGCATTCTCCGCATCGGGAATATCCGCAGCCGGTACAGGAGAACACCACCAAAGGACAGCCAGGAAACAATGCAACAGTTTCATCATGCTCAGACTACCGGGGACCATATTAAGAGCAAGCCCAAAAAAAGACTGCCTTCCTTTCCGGAACGGAAAGACGGGATGAGCATGGATTCCCACCTTCTTCAAAAAGCCGGAACCGCAAAGCTCCCGCGCTTTTTCAACGGAAGCCGGCAAATCAAAAATCCCGCACCCGAAAACGGGTGCGGGGAATAAAAAAGCCCATTCTGAATGCCGGGCGAAAACAATCCGCCCGGCCATGAACGGTTACTTGCCGCAGCAGCACTTGTCGGTCAGTGCCCCCACACCGGGAAGAACCTTGCCTTCCAACAGTTCCAGGGAAGCGCCGCCGCCCGTGGAACAGAAGGAAAGCTTATCCTGCACCTTGAACTTCTTGGCCGCCGTCACGGAATCGCCGCCGCCTACGATGGAAATGGCGGAGGAATCCGCCAGGGCTTCCGCGACTTCCTTGGTTCCCTTGGCGAAGCAGTCCATTTCAAATACGCCCATCGGGCCGTTCCACAGAACGGTCTTGGCATCCTTGATGATGGCGGAGAACTCTTCAATGGCTTTATCGCCGATGTCGATGGCCATGCCGCCTTCCGGCACCTTGCCGCCTTCAGCGAAAGGAACCGTGCAGAAGGTTTCGGCGCCGTCTTCAAATTTCATGGCTACGCGCACATCTGCAGGAAGCAGGAATTTCACGCCCTTGGCCTTGGCCGCCGCCAGAATTTCCCGGGCCAGATCCAGCTTGTCCCCTTCAATCTTGGAAGCGCCCAGGTCATACCCTTCAGCCGCCAGAAACGTATTGGCCATGGCGCCGCCAATCAGGAACGTATCAGCCTTCTCCATCAGTTTGGAAAGCACTTCAATCTTGTCGGACACCTTGGCGCCGCCCATAATCACCACAAAGGGTTTTTCCGGGTTTTCCAGCTTGCCTTCCAGGTATTCCAGTTCACGTTCAATCAGGAAGCCCATGGCGCTCTTTTCCGCAAAATGCGTCACGCCTTCCGTGGAAGCGTGGGCACGGTGGGCCGTGCCGAATGCGTCGTTCACGAACAGCGTGGCATTGCCCAGCAGGGACTTGGCGAACTCCGGATCGTTCTTCTTTTCTCCGGGATAAAAACGGACATTTTCCAGCAGAACCACATCACCGTCCTTCATGGCGGCGCGGGCGGCTTCCGCTTCCGGGCCAATGGCGGCGGGAACGAATTTAACGTCCTTGCCGAGCAATTCGGAAAGGCGGGCGGCAACGGGCTTCAGGGAAAAAGCGGGATCGGGTTCGTTTTTGGGACGGCCCAGATGAGAGGTAAGGACGAGGCGTGCGCCCTGGTCCAGCAGGAACTTGATGGTGGGGAGAGCAGCCACAATGCGGGCGTCATTGGTAATTTCCCCATCCTTGAGAGGGACGTTGAAATCCACGCGCATGAGGACTTCCTTTCCCTTGGCGTCAAGGTCGCGAACAGTAAGTTTAGCCATATCGGTTTATATTGTCTGGTTCAATGAATAAAAAAGGGAGGGCATTTCTGCCCTCCCGGATAAATCCCCGCCCGCCCGGCAAACCCGGCCAGGAAAGCCGGAAAGTTGAAACAGGCGGACGGCAAGACTTGTCGTGCAACTGAAGAGCAAGCGTTGTCCGAAAGAACTTACTTGCCGCAGGAGCAGCCGCAGCCCAGGCTGTCGCCCAGTTTCTTCATGGCCTGGGCGGCGCGGTTGGAGTAACCCCATTCGTTGTCGTACCAGCCGCAGACCTTCACCAGGTTGCCGCCGACCACATACGTGAAGCCGGAGTCAAAGATGCAGGAGTGGGGGTCGGAAACGATGTCCTGAAGAACGAGCGCTTCTTCGGAGTAAGCCAGAATGCCCTTCAGCGGACCTTCAGCGGCTTCCTTCATGGCGGCGTTTACTTCTTCCACGGTCACATCCTTCTTGAGCACGGCCACAAAGTCGGTCAGGGAACCGGTCGGAGTCGGAACGCGGAAGGAAGCGCCGTTCAGGGAGCCCTTCAGGTTCGGCATTACTTCACCAATGGCCTTGGCGGCGCCGGTGGTCGTCGGAATGATGTTGATCGCGGCGGCGCGGGCACGGCGGGGATCCTTGTGCGGAAGGTCCAGAATGCGCTGGTCGTTCGTATAGGAGTGAATCGTGCTCATCATGCCCTTTTCAACGCCGAACTTGTCGTCCAGCACCTTCACCATCGGAGCAAGGCAGTTGGTGGTGCAGGAAGCGTTGGAAACGATGTCGTGCTTGGCAGGATCGTATTCGCTGTCGTTGATGCCCAGAACGAAAGTCAGGTCCGGATCCGGGGAGGGGGCGGAAATAAGAACCTTCTTGGCGCCGGCGTCAAGGTGCTTCTTGGCGGCGTCGCGCTTGGTGAACAGGCCGGTGGATTCCAGAACGACGTCCACGCCCAGATCCTTCCAGGGAAGGTTGGCGGGATCACGTTCCACGGTGATGAGGATCTTGTGACCGTCAACGACCAGATAATCACCCTCGATGGAAATTTCACCGTCAAACTTGCCCTGCGTGGAGTCATACTTGAGCAGGTGGGCGATCGTTTCGATAGGAGTCAGGTCATTGATGGCAACAACCTTGTTGCGTTCTTCCTTGGACATGGCGCGCAGTACGTTGCGACCAATGCGTCCAAAACCGTTAATAGCGTATTTGGCCATAAGATTGAGGGCTTCAGATTTGATTAATTACTAGTCCCGGACTTATTCAAGTACCATGGACGCTGCAAGTTTAAAAACGTTTCAACCAGCCGTCAACACTATTGTTCCCCCATCATGGCAGTATGTTCCCCAGCTTCCGCAAACAGGGAACAGTCCGCCAGGCGAACATGTTCCCTCATGAGAATCAAAAACTTGCAAAAATGAACACCTTCCTCCGGAAGCTCCTTCAATTCATGGAGCGCAAAGCGGCGCGTATCAGCTCGTCCACGTCCGCATCCGGATGGTCCTTCAGATGGGCGGCTATCGCCTTGCGGGATTCCACCTGCTTGAACCCGAGCGCAATCAGCGCCAATTCCGCGTCCCCGGCGGCCTGGGAAGTAGCGCCCTGGGCCTGGGCTTCCCACGTGGCGGCCAGGCCCACTTTATCCTTCAGTTCCAAGACGATGCGTTCCGCCGTCTTCTTGCCCACCCCCTTGGCCCGCGCAATGCCGGAAACGTCTCCGCCCACAACCGCCTGCTTGAACTGCTCCACGGACAGGGAACCCAAAATGGCAATCGCCGTTGCCGGGCCGATTCCGGAAACACGTTCAATCAGCAGCAGGAAAATATCCCTTTCCGCATCCGTGGCAAAACCATACAGCACCTGCATGTTCTCCCGGACATGCAGGTAGGTTTTCAGCGTCAGCTCCCTGCCGGGAAGGGGATTCAGCCTGTCAAACGTGGACAGGGGCACAATCACTTCATACCCCACCCCATGAACATCCAGGATCAACCGCTGGGGATATGATTCCGCCACCGTGCCGCGCAGAAAAGCTATCATACCCTTAACGTGACACAATCCGGCCCGCGCGCAAGCCAAAAACGCATCCTCCGGAACCGCTTCCGTCATCTTTTCTGGAGCACGTGCAGCCTGACATGTTCCAGATCCTCCCGGTGGTAAAAGCAGCGCACGCGCAGTCCACGGGCTGTTTTCATCCTGCACCTGTATTCACGCAGCAGCCCTTTTTTCACCAGCCTGTAAACATAGCTACGCACTACTCCCAGCATGCTGACAGCCCCGGCCATATCCATATAACACGGAGGCACGCGGCGGCGCACGGGCTCCCGTCCAGCAAGAACCCGCTCCACATCCAGCCGCCGCCAGTACAGGGCCAGGGGCCCCGTACCCTTGCGCACCACCCGGAAACGGACACCGTGGCGGTGCAAATACTGGCGCGCGGCGGAAGCGCTGCAGCAGAGCCGTGCCGCGACGGCGGATGTCTCCACAAATGCGCTACCCGCCTCCGTATAAGGCTGGCCGGACCTGGGATTCGTTCCGCGGCGGCGGATTTTGACATGTTCCGGGAAGCTCAATTTGGGATTGCTAATGTATTCACGCCCTCCCACACCGATGAATGTTTTCTTAAAACGGTATATCATGATTAACGAGTTTTCACATTGGATTTACGAAGCCTCATGCAGCCGTTCCGCACGAAACTCTAACATATTTTGGAGATTCCAAAAATGCATTGAGTTTAAGAATGTTCAACATTTTTCTTTGTTTTTCTGTTTTTTACATTCATACTAAACTCATTTCACCGCAATATATGCCCGGAGACCATGCCGGCCAATCATGTGAAAAGGGCCTACGCGCCCATCGGGAAACTTACCCCCCTTAATCTTTTCCGGATCTCAAGCCTTCCATTCCCATAAACAAGAGGGTCTGGAAACAAATTTTCCCTCTTTTCCAGGCGTTCCTTTCCGACGCCGCAAGCTTTCAGGAAACAACTTCCTTCCCTCCGCGATTCCACCATACGGCCTCCCCGAAAACATCCATTTCCGGCAAGAATCCTGAAGAAGGGAGCATGAGAAGACCTCCCGATTTCACCAACCGCTGACGACACGCCCCTTCACTCCGCTCCCCCCCCGTTTCCCCATCCGCGTTTTTTCCGATATTTCCCCCATCATGAAAACCGGCCCAATAAAAAAACCCGGCTTCCTTGCGGAAAGCCGGGTATGGGAAAAATGCCTCAGGGAAGAAGTTTTGCCGGGCGCCCTTCAAAAATCCCACGCTGAGGAACGAAAATGCGGTCATTGGGCTGGATGGGAATCGCCCTGTCCTTAATGGAAAAATAATCATACGTCACGGTTTTTCCACCGCGCGTCACCTGCACGTAGCGGGATCCCCAGTCCGTGATGTCGCCGGCGCCCACAATCGCCTCCAGAAGCGTCATGCCGCGCCGCCACAAAACATTCTTCTTCATAGCCACACCGCCGCTTACCAGAACAATGTGTTCCGTCAGCCGCGCATCCGAACTCTGCACCTTCACCAGAAACGTAGGGGCCGTGTACAGCTCCGCCTTCTTGTAGGCGGCCATCAGCATGTCTTCAATCTGGCGGGCCGTTTTGCCTACCACGCGCAGCACATCCTGCCCCGGAGGGAGCTGGGGCATGCGTATCGTTCCGTTCCCATCCAACAGATACTGCCCGGAAATAGCGGTAGCGTCGTCGGCGGGAATGCCGCGCACCTGGATTTCAATGGTGCCCTGGGGCGGCACGGCATCCGGAGACTGGGCGGACGCCGGGCCCAGCATAAGACAAAGGATGGAACAAATATATTTTTTCATGGAGCAATGGGTTAATACAAATCTTCACTATCATGGGACTGGGTGGCTGCCAGCTCCTTGGCCTTTCCAGAACGTTCCACCTTCTTCATGGAAGAGGCATCCGCGTTCTCTCCGGAGGAAGCGCCATCCGCAGAATAATAGGAATAGTAAGTTGTGTAATACTGATATTGGTGATCGGACGTAATGTCCACATTATTCATCACCACGCCGGCCAGGTTGCCGCCCACGGACTCGATTACCTGCTTCTGCCTCAACAGGGCTTTCAGCGGCAGCTTGCGGGGCTGGACAACCATAAGAGTCATGTCCACCTCGCTTACAATGACGGCGGAGTCACTGACCCCCAGGATGGGAGGGGAATCCACCAGCACAATGTCAAAACGTTGCTTCACTTCCTGCAGCAATTCATTAAACTTGCGGGAATTCAAGGCGCCCGAAGGGTCAAAGGGAGTGGGTCCCGCAGGCATGACGTACAGGTTTTCAATGGGCGTCTGAAAAATGACTTCCTCCAGAGGATAATCTTCCAGCAGGTAGGAAGTCAGCCCTACCTCATTATCCAGCTCATAATACCGGTGAAGCTTGGAACGGCGCAGGTCGGCGTCAATCATCAGGGTGGCATACCCCCCCTGGGCACAAATATAGGCCAGATTGCACAGGGTGGTGGTCTTCCCTTCCCCGGCGCTCCCGGAAACAAAGGTCAGGGAAATTTCTTCCAGCCCTTTCTTATTGAATTCTATGTTCGTCCGCAAAATGCGGTAGGCTTCCGCATCCGGCCCCATGACATCGGAAGAATGCAGAATAGGCACATTCTTGGGAATAATGCCCAAGACGGGAACCTGAAGAGCCCGTTCCACATCTTCCATGGTCTTCACGGAGGTATCCATGAATTCCAGAAGCAAGGCCAATCCGATGCCCAGCAACAGACCGGCACCCGCTCCCACCGCCAGGTTAATGGTCACATTCGGCTTGTAGGGCGCAGCAGGATAGGTCGGCAGCTGATACATTTCAATTGCCTCACGGGGTACGCGCAAACGGGCAATCTCATCTTTGTACCGGGAATCCAGTTCCTTAAGCTGGTCCAGCGCAGCGTCATAATCACGGCTGGCCTGTTCATACATGGGAACCTGCAGGACGTGCTTCTGAAGATCCTCTTCCTTTTGGGCAACGGTCGCCTCCCAGTGCTTCCGGCTTGCGGCAACCATTTCCAGCTTGCTCTTCAGGGAAGAACGCAGGCCTATCAATTCCTTGTTCAGCTTATCCCCCAGAATCCTTTCCGTTTCCAGCAGCGCCAGCATTTTGGGATGCCTGGCGCCGATATTCTGGGATTTCAGATTTTCCTTTTCCTTGAGCTTGTCGGAAAATTCAGCATAGGTCTTACGGAGAGCGTCCGCCCCTACAGTCTCCGCATTCAGCAGGTCGGAACTGATCACGTAATCCAGCAACTTGTCGTCGGGCAGACGCTGCAATTCCTGCACATAGGAAGCCAGTTCCTTTTCCCTCCTTTCAAAATCCATGGCCTGCGCTTTGGCATTCCGGAATTCCTCTTCTTCCATACCGGCCGTCAGGGTGCTGCGGTGTTCACCGTTTCTCCAGGACGTAGGCAGGTAGGAGCTCTCCGCAATCAGCTTTTTGAGAGCCATCATTTTTTCATTGACGGCATCCTCCTGTTCCCGGAGGACATCCTTCAGGCTCTTGATGGCGGTTTCCACCAGACGGTTTTCGCGCATTTCACGGTCCTGCTTGTACGCCTCAGGCACCGCCTTGGCAATATTCTGCACCAGTTTGGGATCCGGACCGGAAACAATGACGTCCACAAGGTCCGTGGCACGCACGGGGGCCACCTTAATCATGCCGGCCAGATTAGTCGCCGCCATTTCATCCGTCATCCCCCATTCCGCGGCAAGGTTCAGTTTTCTGGATACCACTTTAAGCACTTCGGCGGAAGTCAGCACGGAATACTGCATGGGAATGTAGTTGGCCGTCACGTTGGAAGTGGCAACCACGTCCCCCCCCCTGCCTATATCCATCACAGGCTTGGGCAGTTTAATCTGAAACTGGCTGGTCGCCCGGTAGGAGGGCGGCATCAGGAAAGTCACTACCACGGAAATGACCAGCACCAGAAGGAAAACAAGAAAGACTTCCTTCCAGCGATTTTTTAAAACTTGCAAATAGTCAATATTGCGTACGATGCGATCACTGTTCTGCTGATCCTGGGCACTCATGGAATATAGTAAGGCAGTAAGATAAAAACTCCTCTAATTGTGAATGAAAATTCGCAATTAGAGGAGTAAAGGCATTAATGGTCAGTCAAGACTTAGAAGCTGTAATTCACGCCGAAGGAGAACACGTTGCGGTTGTAGGAAGGCATCGGGTAGTTATAGCCGCTGTAGGAACCGTTCGTGTAGGAATATTGGGCCGTAAGGGCCAGGGCATTCGTCAGCAGAAGCTTGATACCGGCGGTAGCATTGAAAGTCAGGTTGGACGTGTCACTGTTGCTGATGGAACTCGGACGCGTATAATCGCTGGCAATCAGGTTTACTCCGCAATTCAGACTGACGCGGTGCGTCAGCTTCAGCGTGCTGTGTACCCCGAAACGCCACGTTTCATTGGAGTAATAGCTGGCGCCGTTGTAAGGGATGTAGGTATTCACCGCTTCGTTGGAATAACGGACGAACGTTCCGAGCATGAACCGGTCGCTCAAGCGGTGGTTTAAGCCGAATTCCGCGGAGGGATAGGTTTTTGTTCCGTAGTTCTCGACATACTTGAACTGAGGACCTACGCGCAGCGTAGCAGAAGTATTTTCGCTCACCGCATATTCAGCGCCGGCCATGACGAAGTTGGAAAATTCGTTATTGCCGTATTCGCGATTACAGTAGGAACCCGTCCAGCCCAGGGAAACAGCCAGACGTTCCGTCCATTTGTACCGGTTGGTGAAATTCATGCCAACATAATCGCGGTTATCCGTCTTGGCGGAATCCTCCTGATAGTCGATCATGGAGAAATTGGCACCCAGCGTCGTGGAATAGCGGGAAGTCCACGCCTTGCTCACGGAACTGGAAACATACACGTAAATGTAGTCGCCGTCCCGGCGGGCATTGGCAATACCGTTGGAATAGTTGGGTTCCGGCTGCCATGCAAAGGAGACGCTGCCGTTATAACGCAAAGTCTGGTCAAAACTATGGGAAAGTTTGGCGGACAGCGTGGAATTGGAAAGGGCTTCATTCGTTCCGCCATCAAGGTCTTTCAGGTAAAAAATACCCCCCAGCTTGGCGGAGAAAGAATATTGGGTCACGGCATCGTAGTTGGCCAGGGAGCACCCTATGTCCGTACTGATGAATGCGGATTCCTGCTTGTTATAATTGGAGGCGTTGACATTGTCGTCATACCCTCCCGCCAGGTTGAAGAACCACTTGAGAGGAAGGGACTCTTCCAGACCAACCGGACCCGCCAGCGTGTACAGAGACTGCCCGTTGGCATGGACGGCAAACATGCCGGCGGCCACCAGGGAGAGATAAAAAAGACTCTTCATGCTATTTTATTAAATAAGAATCAGGTTAATTGCCAGCAGCATTGGACACGGGAGCGGGGCTGGTGGGCGTGCCGCCCACAGGAAGACCGCCCGGTAGAACCAGGGAGCCCCCGGCAACATCTTCAACAGGCTTTACCAGGCCATGTTCCTGGACAGTTACCCCTGAGAGGGGGTTATCAGGAGTCTGGGCAGCCACGGCCACAGCAATGGAAGGAACAGTACCGGCTACCGGAGAATTGCCCAAAGCTTTTTCAACCGCTTCCGAAATGGGAGCCACGGATGCATACGGATGGGGCTGGGAGGAAACAGCGGAAGCGATCACATTGCGCACCTGTTCTTCCTTCACCCCGGGCCCGTAGCTCCGGACAGCGGCGGAAGCAACGGCAGGAGCGTTGGACGGGAAAGCGCCCGCAGCCATGGATACCATCGCACCCATCACATGATCGGACACACCAGCCTTAGCGGCATCGTTCAAAACTCCGGACACCGCTTTCATATCCAGAGCACCGGCTTTCAATCCGGCCTGAACAATATCTGCCATTTTCTTCATAAAAGCCTTTTCAACAGCGGAGGCTTTAACCTGATCAACAGCCGGAGCGGCTGCCGGAGAAGCAGTTTGCTGAGCCATACCGGGAAGGGTACCCGCAAACGCAAGTGCCAGCGCACTAAGCGCCGCCTTTGTCACGAACCTGGCTTTCATAAAGGAAGTATTTAGCAGGTGAATTTAATAAAAAAATGGAGCGGGTAACGGGAATCGAACCCGTATAATCAGCTTGGAAGGCTGGAGCTTTACCATTAAGCTATACCCGCGCAACGAACGCATTATGTTCAAATCACGGGATAAGACAAGTTTTTTTTCATTACTGCGTCAAAATAACAAAAAAAGAGGATACGTTTTTTCTGTGGTCTTGACATCCGGGCCTTCTGCCGCTAAATAGGCATCCGCATTTCATGCGGGCGTCGTTCAATGGTAGGACGCGAGCTTCCCAAGCTTGAGACGTGGGTTCGATTCCCATCGCCCGTACCAATTTGTTCCGCAAGTTATTGTTTATCAAAGCTTGCGTTTTTTGTTTTCTTGAGACGGCAACATACATGGCAACGCCTGGAAACGGCCTTTCAAGACATTGTCCCACAGGCAGAAGACATGGTTTATCCGTAAAGAAGCCTTGTTCCGTGTGAATAAAAAAGACCTGGCAGCCGCTCCCAATACGGGAACAGTCCGGGCAAGATGTCCGCGCCGGAAGCATTCGCCGCCGGCACGGACGTGAATTACAGGGAGAGGCTACCAGCCAAGAACAAATTTTCTCTGGATTTTAGCAAGAAGAAGCACTTTGCGGATCATTGCCCGGGTTTCATTAAGGAGGTTGAGATAGAGAAGCGCCCGTCGCATATCGGAGGCGTCTTCCGGACGCAGAATAATCTGCTGTTTGACGGCTTCCGCAAATTCCTCATCCAGGGCGTCCATGCCTGCCAGGCATTCGTCCAACCCGGTATAGTCATTGCTTTCCATCATTTCCCGGAAACGGGGGTAGAGGGAGGAAACACGGCTGTTCATTCCCCGCAGAAGCTCTATCCTTTCCAAATCCAGCCCTTCATGGTTGTTGTCTATATAGGCATGGCTGGCCGTAGTAATGTTGGAGAGGGATTCAAAGACGGAGGTAGCGTATTCCACCATCTGCACATAGCGCTTGCCTCGGTCGGCCTCTTTGTCCGGGAGTTCACGGACGACGGGCATGACTTCCATCGCCATTTTATCGCTCAGGGAACGGCGGATGCCGCGCGCTTCTTTCCGGAGTTTTTTCAGACGCTTCCTGTCCTCCACGTTCAGGGCCTCCAGATTCATTTCATAGATTTCCGCCATGCGCTTCATCAGTTCAATAATTTCCTCATTGTAGCGTGCGGCGGCAGCCGGATCCCGGTAATTGGCGGCCTGCGCCTGAGCTGCAGCCTGGGTTCTTTTACGATGGAGCCTGGAACTTTTCAGAAGCAGAAAAGCCGCCAGCGAACACATGGCGATGATGCCGAAGAGACCGCCATAAAGGATGCAGGCCGCCACAATGAAGCACATGGAAAACGCGGCAAAGGCCGTAAAGAACCACCCTGAAATTACCGTAATCACTCCGGTGATGCGATACACGGCGCTGTCCCGCCCCCAGGCCTTGTCCGCCAGGGAGGAACCCATCGCCACCATGAACGTCACATATGTGGTGGAAAGGGGAAGCCGAAGGGACGTGGCCAGAGAAATCAGCAGGGCAGCCACCGTCAAATTCACGGAAGCGCGAATGAGGTCGAAAGATGCACCGTTATCCGGCCCTTCCGGCACAGGCCGGAAGCGTTTTTCAATAAACCTCCCGACGCAGGAGGGCATGATTTTTTCCACCGCGCGGGAAGCATTCAGGGCATAGCGCACCGCCATGCGGGCCGGGGGGACGGAGCCGAACCGCTCTACTCCCCCGCCCTGCCTCGCCAGATTGACTTCCGTATCCGTAACGGTTTGCGCCTTTTTGGAGAACATGAGGGCCAGCACCATGATGACGCCCGCCCCCAGCAGGTAACGCCAATCCGCCGTGACGGGGGCCATCAGACCGCCCATGGACAGAGTGGTAAGGTCCGCCCCCTGCGCTGCGGCGGCGGCCGCAATTTCCATAGAAGACTGCCCCGCCATGAAAACGCCGATGAAGTTGACCAGGTCATTCCCGGCAAAGGAAAGGGCCAGGGCCATGGTGCCCGCGAGAACGGATACTTTCAGGATATTGACTTTGCAAAGATTCTGGAGCACGGCCATCAGGACGGTCCAGAATGCCAGGCTGCAGCAAACGTACAGCCAGATATGGGCGTCCAGGTGGCGGATCATATCCTTGGTGACCAGCGTGCTTCCCTTCAGCCCCTTGAAAATGGCGAAGTAGGTGATAGCCGTCAGGGCCACGCCGCACCAGACGGCGCCCAGGTATTTGAAGGATTTTTGATAGTTGAAGGAGAAGATGAGGCGGGAAATCCACATAACCGTTATCCCGCAAATGAAAGCGATAAAAACGGAGGAAAAAATGCCGGAGATGATCGCCAGAGCTTTGGAGGAATTGATGTAGCTGGACAATTCCTGAGCGACTCCCGGTTCCCCGGACCAAATTTTAAAGAGAGCTGCGGCCACGGCTCCGCCCAGCAGTTCAAAAACAATGGAAACCGTGGTGGAAGTGGGAAGGCCGAACGTGTTGAAAACGTCCAGCAGGATAACATCCGTCAACATGACCGCCAGAAAGATCAACATGATGTCATGGAAGGAAAACCGGGCCGGCATGAATACGCCGCTTCTGGCGATTTCCATCATGCCGCTGGAGAACAGCGAGCCGATGATGATACCCAAAGCGGCCACCAGCACAATCGTCCTGCGCGGAGCGGCCTTGGAACCGACGGCGGAGTTCAAAAAGTTGGCGGCGTCATTGGAAACTCCGACAACGAGGTCGAAGCAGGATAACACCAGTATCAGTCCTATGATAAAGTAATAGATCGGGTCCATATGCGTAGTAAACGGCCCTCTATTACAGGAGGCCGCTCCCGCACGCCCGTTTTAAAACGTGAACATTCCGTCACATTTTCCCATACGCCCCTGCTTCCGATCCTCAAAAAAGGAGGAGAGCGGATTCATCCGCCCTCCTCCCGCTTTCATTAAATGTAAAAAACAAAAAGCCTAACGGTCCACATGAAGGATATTTCCGTCAGGGGCAATCAGCACATCATAATCGTCACGGCTGTCCGCAACTTCCACCTTGTAGCGGACAAGTTCTCCTTCAGTAATTTTTTCCGCTTCCTTAATCCGGCATCCCGGATAACGCTTCAAAACGGACGCACGGACGGCTTCCGGAAGAGAGGAAGCAGCTATTTCTTCCTTAATCCTCACAATTTTCCCATCAGGAGCAATCTTCACGTCAAACTGGAATCCGTTAATTCTAAATTCGGCTTCGTAGATCCTTTCCATGCCATGCATTTCAGAGTCCCATTCAATGGGACCGGCGTTCGGATAAGCACCCTTGATACTGGAAACGGCGGCAGCCGGAACGGAAGACTCCGGGATATCGGCCAGGGCAGAAGGCATGGCCAGTACCGCCGCCGCAAACAATATGTTCTTATGCAGCTTTTTCATGTTATGATTAGACAAATATGTTCTATAATCATTCAATATTTTTCTAAACTCTGAACATCCTGTGCAGCTTTTTTCCCGAAACCGGCTCCTGATGAAGCATATTAAAAAAGGCTCCCCGGAAAAACCGGGGAGCCTTGAAGCCGATTGCCTTGGTCTCGAAGAAACGGACGGGGCTTACATCATGCCCATGCCGCCCATTCCTCCCATGCCGCCCATGTCGGAAGCTCCGGAGCCGCAGCTGCAGCTCTTCTTCTCGGGCTTGTCAGCAATGACGCATTCCGTGGTAAGCAGCAGGCCGGCGATGGAGGCCGCATTCTGCAGAGCGGAACGGGTCACCTTGGTCGGATCCACCACGCCGGCGGAAAGCAGGTCTTCATACTTGTCCGTGGCCACGTTGTAACCTTCGGCAGTATTCTTCATGCCTTTCACGTTGGCGACGATGAGGGCTCCTTCGCGGCCGGCATTGCAGGCCAGCTGGCGGAGCGGGGCTTCCACAGCGCGATAAACGATCTGGGCGCCGGTTGCTTCGTCACCTTCCAGTTTGAGGGTGTCAATGGCTTTCTGGGCGCGAATCAGCGCCACGCCGCCGCCCGGAACGATGCCTTCTTCCACCGCAGCGCGGGTAGCGTGCAGGGCGTCGTCCACACGGGCCTTCTTTTCCTTCATTTCCGTTTCCGTAGCGGCACCCACGTGGATGACGGCCACGCCGCCGGCCAGCTTGGCCAGGCGTTCCTGGAGTTTTTCGCGGTCGTAGTCGGACGTGGTGTCCTTGATCTGGCGGCGAATCTGGGAAATGCGGGCTTCAATATCGGAAGATTTGCCGGAACCTTCCACGATAACGGTTTCATCCTTGGAAACAACCACGCGCTTGGCCTGGCCGAGGTCTTCGATGCCCACGTTTTCCAGCTTAATGCCCAGGTCTTCCGTGATACACTTGCCGCCGGTAAGGATGGCGATGTCTTCCATCATGGCCTTGCGGCGGTCGCCGAAGCCGGGAGCCTTGACCGCGCAGATGTTCAGCACGCCGCGCAGACGGTTGACTACCAGGGTAGCGAGGGCTTCGCCTTCAATGTCTTCCGCGATTACCAGGAAGGGACGGCCGCTCTTGGCCACTTTTTCAAGCAGCGGAAGGAAGTCCTTCAGGTTGTTGATTTTCTTTTCGTGGATGAGGATGTAGGGGTTTTCCAGCACCGCTTCCATCGTTTCCGCGTTAGTCACGAAGTAGGGGGACAGATATCCCTTGTCAAACTGCATGCCTTCCACCACGTCCAGCGTAGTTTCAATGCCCTTGGCTTCTTCCACGGTGATGGTGCCGTCCTTGCCCACCTTGTCCATGGCTTCCGCGATAATGTTGCCGATTTCAGCGTCCCAGTTGGCGGAGACGGTAGCGACCTGGGCCACTTCCTTGCTGGAGTCGACAGGCTTGCTGATCTTCTTGAGTTCTTCCACAACGGAATCCGCAGCCTTCATGATGCCCCTCTGGAGGGAGATGGGGTTAGCCCCGGCAGTAACGTTGCGCAGGCCTTCGCGGTAAATGCTTTCAGCCAGCACGGTAGCGGTAGTGGTGCCGTCGCCGGCCACATCATTGGTTTTGGAAGATACTTCCCGGACAAGCTGGGCGCCCATGTTTTCAAACGGGTCTTCCAGTTCAATTTCCTTGGCCACGGTTACGCCGTCCTTAGTGATGAGGGGGGAACCGAATTTTTTGTCAATCACTACGTTGCGGCCGGCAGGGCCCAGCGTGCTCTTGACAGCCTTGGCAATCTGTTCCACGCCGCGGAGCAGAGCCTGGCGGGCGGTTTCGTCAAATTGGATTTGTTTAGCCATAATGTTAAATATTTAAAATGATGTTGAATGTGTGTGTGGTGCCATTTAGCCGATGATGGCCAGAATATCGTTTTCAGACAGGATAAGGTAGTCTTCCCCGTCCAGTTTGATTTCCGTGCCGCCGTACTTGGAAATAAGCACGCGGTCTCCGGGCTTCACGGTAAATTCAATCAGGGCGCCTTTTTCATCGCGGCCGCCGGTGCCTACGGAGATCACTTCGGCTTCCTGGGGTTTTTCCTTGGCGGTGTCCGGCAGGAACAGGCCGCCGGCCGTCTTGGTTTCAGCTTCAATGCGCTTGACCAGCACACGTTGTCCTAGGGGTTTGATGTTTGCCATAGTATGTTTTTTGATGTTGTTGTAGATGAGTAATACGGGATGTAATGTTCCGCCGGAGGGGGAATTGCTTCCCCCTCCGGCGGGAAGGGGGTTGCTTATTTATCGTCGTCCACGATTTCAGCGTCCACCACGCGGCCTTTCGCCTTGCGGGGACCGTCGGAAGGCTCTTCTTCGGCAGGGGCGCCCGGCATGGGGCCGGCTGCCCCGGCGGACTGCTGGGCGGCTTCCGCCGCCTTGTACAGGGCTTCCAGACGGGATTCCAGGTCTTCCTTGCCAGCCTTGATCGCCGTGACGTCCTTCTTGGAGACGGCTTCCTTGAGACGCGTTACCTTGTCTTCTATTTCACGCTTGAGGTCTGCGGGCAGCTTGTCCCCCATATCCTTAAGCTGGCGCTCCACGGAGAAGCAGAGGGAGTCAGCCTGGTTAATGGTGTCAATTTCCTCAGCGCGTTTCTTGTCTTCTTCCGCGTGGGCTTCCGCATCGCGCTTGGCACGCTCAATTTCATCCTTGGAAAGGCCGCTGGAGCCCTGGATGGAAATTTTCTGCTCCTTGCCGGTGCCCTTGTCCTTAGCGGATACATGCAGAATGCCGTTGGCGTCAATGTCAAAGGTCACTTCAATCTGCGGCACGCCGCGCGGAGCGGGGGAAATGCCGTCCAGCTTGAAGTTGCCGAGGAGCTTGTTATCCTCAAACATCTTGCGTTCGCCCTGGCAAATGCGGATATCCACGGCGGGCTGGTTATCAGCGGCGGTGGAGAACACCTGGCTCTTGCGCACCGGAATGGTCGTGTTGCGTTCGATCATCGGAGTGGCGATGCCGCCCATCGTTTCAATGGACAAGGTCAGAGGAGTCACGTCCAGCAGAAGCACGTCATTCACGTCCCCCTGAAGCACGCCGCCCTGAATAGCGGCGCCCAGGGCCACCACTTCATCCGGGTTCACGCCCTTGTGGGGTTCCTTGCCGGCCAGCGTATGGGCCATTTCCTGCACGGCGGGCATGCGGGTCATGCCACCCACCAGCACCAGCTCGTCAATGTCCCCGGTTTTCAACCCGGACGCAGCAATGCAGTCCAGCACAGGCTTGCGGGTGCGGTCCAGAAGGTCTTCCGTGAGCTGTTCCAGCTTGGGGCGGCTCAGCGTCAGTTGGATATGCTTGGGACCGGAAGCGTCCGCCGTGATGAACGGCAGGCTGATGTCATAGCTCTGGGTGGAGGAAAGGGCGATCTTGGCCTTTTCCGCTTCTTCCTTGATGCGCTGAATGGCATCAGGCTGGTTGGAAAGATCCATGCCGGAGTCTTTCTTGAACTCGCCTATAATCCAGTTGATGATTGCGTTGTCCCAGTCATCGCCGCCTAAGTGGGTGTCACCGTCGGAAGCCTTCACCTCAAACACTCCGTCGCCGATTTCCAGCACGGAAATATCAAAGGTGCCGCCGCCGAGGTCATATACGGCAATGTTTTCATTGGACTTTTTGTCCAAGCCGTAGGCCAGGGCCGCCGCCGTCGGTTCATTGATAATGCGGCGCACTTTAAGGCCTGCGATTTCACCGGCGGCCTTGGTCGCGTTGCGCTGGGCGTCATTGAAATAGGCGGGGACGGTAATCACGGCCTCCGTAATCGTTTCGCCAAGTTTGGATTCCGCATCGGCTTTCAGCTTGGCCAGCACCATGGAAGCGATTTCCTGGGGGGAAAAGGTCTTCTTTTCACCGCCCACATCCACGCGGATGTAGGCATCTCCGTTGGGAGCTTCCACAATTTCGTACGGCACCTTTTTATCTTCTTCCGTCAGTTCACTGTACTTACGGCCGATGAGGCGCTTGGAGGAAAACACGGTGTTTTTCGGGTTGGTTACCGCCTGACGTTTGGCGGCCTGCCCCACGAGGCGTTCACCGCTTTTGGTGAAAGCAACAATGGAGGGAGTGGTGCGCGCACCTTCGCTGTTTTCAAGTACGGTACCCTGACCGCCTTCCATCACAGCCATGCACGAGTTGGTCGTGCCAAGGTCGATTCCTAATATTTTAGCCATATCGTTATTTTAGATTGTTTTGAATGGATTTCGTTGAGATTTGATTTCCTCATGACCTGAAGCATCATGCAGGCAAACTCATATTCTTGCCTCTTTTGTTGCAAATGGCATGCCAATCTGGCAAGGCATACTGAAAAATAAACGCAAATGTCATATTATAATCATATTATGCTGTTTTTCCTTTCATTCCTCTATTTTCCCGACAAAGGAAAACGGGACATAATGTCACACCAGAAAAGAGACAAAATGTCACACAAAGTCATTTTGTCCCACTTCCGGGGGAAACCGGATAAAGGCCGTTCCGTCATGAATCCCCCGTGCCGGGAGAAGTTTCCGCGTCCTCCATGGTTCCGCATTTGCCATATGCCAGGCGCTTCATAAAATCCTTGTAAAGCACCGTTTCCATACGGCCGTCGCCGTATTCCAGCACTGCGCTCATGGTTTCCACCCAGTCCCCGCAATTCAGATACCTCACCTTTCCCACCATGGTATCCGCCGGATGATGCACATGCCCGGCGATGATGCCGTCACACTGCCTCTTTACCGCCAGGCGTTGAAGCTGTTCCTCATATTTTCCGATAAAATTGACGGCGGATTTCACGCGGCCCTTGATGGCGCGGGAAACGGAATAATATTCCCTGCCCCGCCAGGCGCGGTATTTGTTGTAAAACCGGTTGACCATCAGCAAAACGTCATAACCCAGAGAGCCGAGCATCGCCAGCCACCGGTGATTGGTGGAAATGGCGTCAAAACCGTCCCCATGCACGCACAGGTAGCGTCTTCCATCCGCAGCCTGGTGCACGTACTCCCTGGCAATTTTCAAACCGCCCAGATGAAAAGGCAGGAATTTTTCCAGAATATCATCGTGGTTTCCGCGCAGGTACAGGACTTCCACATCCTCCTGTTCCATCTTTTTCAACAAGGTGCGGACAAAGCGCGTATGCCTCCGCCGCCAGCGGCTGCCGCGGGACAAAGCCCAGGCATCCACAATATCCCCCACCAGCACAATTTTTCCAGCCCGGACATGTTTCAGAAACTTCCGGCATTCGTCCGCCTTGCAGTCTTTCGTTCCCAGATGAAGGTCCGACAAAAAAACCGTGCGGCATTCCAGCACGGCATCCCGCGGGGGGCGGGCGCAGCCGGTCCCGTTTTCCTCCCGGGCCACGGAAGCCAGCAGTTCTTCAAACCTGTCATGGATGGAATCCCAAGTTCTGGAATTCACCGTCCTGCGGGCCTGTTTCCCAAGCCTCCGGATCATCTGCCCGTCTTCCAGCAGACGGCGCATGGCGGAATAAAACCCCTCTTCATCCCCTTTCTCCGCCTGAAGGCCGTTGATGCCGTCCAGCACCACATCCGCGGAAGCGGCATACCGGTAGCTGACCGTAGCCAAACCGCTGGCCATGCCTTCCAGCAAAACGTTCCCGAAAGTTTCCGTCTCACTGGCGAACAGCAAAACGTCCATGGCGGCATAATGGCGCGCCAGGTCTTCCCCACGGCGCATTCCGCAAAAAACGGCATCAGGAAACTCACTGCGCAGGCTGTTCATCATGGGGCCGTCCCCTACCACCACCATTTTCATGCCGCAATCCGGAAACTCCCTCTGCAAGCGCGTGTACAGCCCCAGGGCCGTCACCAGGTTCTTTTCCCGCGCCAGACGCCCCACGACGCCAAATACCACTTCATCCCGCCAGACGCCCCATGACTGGCGCAGGGAAGCATCCCTCCTGGCGGGATTAAACAGGACGGCATCCACTCCGCGCCCCATGACGGAAAGGCGTTCAAACCCCATCCCCTCCAGCGTACGGCGCATTTCCTCCGTGGGAACCACTGTCATCCCTGCCCTGTTGTGGAGTTTGCGCAGGTAATTCACGGCGGCCGTTTCCAGTCTGGAGAAATGGTAATCCTTCATATACTGGTGGAAATTGGTATGGAATCCCATCACCACGGGAACCTCCAGCGTACGGGCGGCCTTCACGGCAGACGCTCCCATGGGGCTTTCCGTAGCCACGTATACCACATCCGGCCTTTTTTTCATCCATCTGGCGCGGAACCTGTCTGCAGAAGGCAGCCCTATCTTCACCTCATGGTACATGGGGAGGGGAAGGGACGGCATAGCCGTCTCCCCAGGGTTGAAAGAGCCGTTCCGTTCAGAAGCCCTCATCACATGCACCAGATGCCCGCGCATCCGGAGGCCGCCGACCAGACGCCCCAGCGTCAGGGCCACTCCATTTACATCAGGTTCATACGTATCCGTTACCACATCAATTCTCATGTACCGGTACCATGAGCGGAATGGCTTCCTCAAACAAGATGCGGCCGGAAACGAAACCGTCACAAACATCCGGTTATGCTCGCAGCCCCGGCAGAATCAACAGCCGCTCCGGAGCAATTCCGCCACGGCCTTCCCGTTTTTCCCGTACGGGTACGTATCATGAGCCCTCTTTTTTTATCAGGACATCTTCCAAAACTGCGTATTACTGCAAAAAAAGAAACAGCCCATTGAATATCAAACGCTCTCAATCCATGCGAGTTCATCTGCGCATTTCAAATCCGCAGTCAATCAAATTTTTTGAGAAAAAAGGACTTTCATCGTATAGAGAAAGAAAAAAATCACAACGCATCCTGAAAGAAACAATCCCCAATATTGATTTTATCCATTGATAATAAAATCAATAAGGAAGCACCAATTCTTTTTTCGCTGACATGCGGATTTGAAATCCGCCACAATGCATGCATATGGGATACACAAAACGGAAATGAATGAATATTCAGAAAGACTTTTAATAAAAATAATAACGATTTCCATGTAAAAAAACGGAAGAATGAGGCGGGACAACAGACGCGCCTTTCCGCCTTTTTCACTTCAGGAAAACAGGATGCATATTTTTAATATTCTAATAACAAAAAGGTTAACCAACATTTTTCAACCTATTTTAAACACTGCGGATTAGGAATCCGACGTCAATATCAGTTTTTCATACCAAATGCATTTCTCCAAAATCATCCATCATTTTCCCGGACACAACCCTCAACAAAATAAATTTGTTGGAACAAAATATAAACTATTGATTGTAATATACTTGCTTTTCATAAAAACATCTTTGAACACTTCATTCGGATTCCTAATCCGCTATTGAAGCACCACTTCCATCCCTCCCTATCTATTCCATGAAATTGACCAATTGCTATCGCTACATGGCTGTGCTTTATACAGCTTCCTGCGGCGCCGCCTCGCCTCTTTACGGCCCCCTGGAAACAGGTTTGCAGGAATCCCAGCTTCTGAATTCCCTGAAAACCTGCAAATCCCTGGAAGGGCCGGAAACAGACGCCTACCTGAGCCGTACAGGGCTGAACGGAGCCTACAAGACGAAAAAACCTATTGGAGGCCTTTTCTTCTCCCTGCATTTCGAGTACGGAAAGGATGGAGGTCTGAAAGCCGTTTCCTTTTACTCCACCACCAAAGCGGGTAAAGAGGAATACGATACGCGCCTGAAATCCCTGTACAAGCGCATGCTGAACGGCCTGACGGGACTTTACGGCCCCCCCATGAACCTGCCGGACTGGATTGAGAAGGAATCTCTGCCAGCAGAGCGCGTTTTGTACATGCACATGTGGCGCCTCCAGCCGGGCTGCTTTCTGATGGCCGGGCTGGCCAATATGGGCGCTTCCGGCTACATTCCCGTTTTCCGAATATCCCCGCCTTCCGGCATGCCTCCCAAATCCAGGAAAGACAGGAACAAACTTAAATCCGAATGGGCGGCGATTCCCGAATTTTACGAATTCATCAAAGCGGAACGCTTCCTGGCCAATGCGGTATTCGCCATGTCCCATAAAAAATACCCGGACGCGCTGCAGCTCTTCCAAAAAGCGGCGGATCTGGGCAGCCCCAACGGATACTGGGGACTGGCCCACCTGTACAGGCTGGGACCCGACGGAGTGGAAAAAAACATGCGCCTGGCGGATGAATACACCAGAAAATCCGCCCTGTCGGGATTTGCGAGGGCTGCCATGAAATTCGGAAAAACGTGGGACCAATTCTGCAAGAGCCAGGACTTCACGGAAGCGGAAGCCAGGGAATGGCAAAACAGGAATCTTCGCGCCGCCAGAGCCGGCTACGCCTCCGAGCAATACAACATGGGAATCATCTGCCTGTACGGATTCGGCGTGGAAAAAAACCTGGAAACTGCCCGGGAATGGCTGGAAAAGGCAGCCTCCCAGGACCATGCACAGGCCAAAGCGGCATTAAAAGCGTTGCCCGATGCCGGGACAGGTAAAGACACTCCCTCCTGAACCATCTCCCAACAACCAGTTCCCCATACCAAGCCGGCTGCGCTTTCCCCCGGAAGCGCACAGAGCCGCTCCGGCACCCCTATGAAACACCGGACCGGCAGGGAAGCGGGTTCCACCCCTGCCACAAAACGCCAATCATGCAGCACCAGGAATCAGCAGATGCGGGGAAGCTGCATTCCTGAAGGCATCGTCAACACCCGCTCCACTCCAAGAAGTCCCGTCATCAGCAGGGGCGCCGTCCCCAATTCCTCCACACGGCCTATGACGCAGGCTCCGGCAGATACGCTGCAGCCGCGCATCAGGTTCAGGGCCTCTTCCTCATGCTCCCGTGGGAGAACAGCCAGATAACGTCCCTCACAGGCCACTTGAAGAGGGTCCAGCCCCAACAGCCCGCACGCCGCCCTGACATCCTCACGCACGGGAATGAACATTTCATTCAGCTTCACTGTCAGGCCGGCAGATTCCGCAATCTCCGCAAGAGTGGCGGTCAACCCGCCGCGGGTCACGTCACGCAGGCAATGCACGGGAATACCGGCACGAATGACGGCGGCCACGGATTCATGCAACGGAGCGGAATCACTTTCCAGGCCGTCTCCGAAAGACAGCCCGGCGCGCAGACTCATAATCGTCATGCCGTGCCTCCCCAAATCCCCGCTGAGCAGCACGGAATCCCCCGGACGAACGGAAGAAGGGCTGATCTCCAACCCATGGCGCACGATGCCAACCCCGGCAGTATTAATGTAAATGCCGTCCCCCTTTCCGCGCTCCACCACTTTTGTATCCCCCGTCACAATACGAACGCCCGCCGCACGGGCCGCGGCAGCCATATCTTGTGCCACGCGGGCCAGGACTTCCAGCGGAAGCCCTTCTTCCAGAATAAAGCCCGCCGTCAAATACAACGGATCCGCGCCGCTCATGGCGAGATCATTCACCGTTCCGTGCACCGCCAGTGAACCGATGGAGCCGCCGGGAAACTCCAAAGGCTGCACCACAAAGCTGTCCGTCGTCATCGCCAGCCTCCCCGGAGGAATCTCCAATACGGCGGCGTCATTCTGCACGCCTCCGGAAGGGCACCCGAAGGCGCTCAGAAACACGGAACGGATCAGCTCATTCATCAAGCGGCCTCCGCCGCCGTGAGCCATCTGGATACGGTCGGAAACAGGCTCCGGAACAGGACACTCAAACATGACATCAACTTCTTTTATAATGATAATAAGCGGCGCAAGCCCCTTCCCCGGACACCATGGGAGCCCCCAGCGGGGCCAGCGGCGTGCAGGACGATCCGAAAAAAGGGCACTCTCCAGGACGAATCAGCCCCCTCAGCACCTGCCCGGCCAGGCATCCGGAAGCTTCATCCGCTCCCGGCCTCCCCTTTCCGCATTCAAAACGCAGAACGGCATCCATGTCATTCCACTCACGGCGCAGCCTCATGCCGCCGCCGGGAATCAGCCCCAGACCGCGCCAACGGCGGTCTTCCGGCTCAAAAACTTCATTCATTCTTTCCTGTGCCGCCCTGTTCCCTCCGGGCTTCACATAACGTCCGTACGCATTCCGCACTGCATATTCCCCGGCTTCCAGCTGGCGGACGCACATCAGAATGCCGCGGAGCAGGTCCGGCGCCTCAAACCCCGTCACCACCATGGGCGTCCGGTAACGGGCGGCCAAACGCCCGTAATCCATTTCCCCCGTGACGGCGCAGACATGGCCGGGAGCCAAAAAAGCGTCCGGCCTTCCCTCATCCTGGTCCATCAGCCATTCCAGAGCCGGGGGGACCAGCACATGGGCGCAGAGAACGGAAAAATTGGCATACCCCAGTGCACGGGCCTGCTGCAGGGCAAGAGCCGTAGCCGGGGCCGTCGTCTCAAAACCTACGGCGAAAAACACCACTTCCGTATCCGGATGGCTTCCGGCATAAGCGACCGCTTCCAGCGGAGAATACATCAAAAGCACGTTCCCTCCCCCGGCCTTGGCGGAAAACAAATCCCCGCGGGAGCCCGGCACCCGCATCATATCCCCGTAGCTGCACAAAACTACGCCGGGCCTCAGGCTTAATTCCACGGCCTGGTCAATCAACTCCACCGCCGTAACGCAGACCGGACAGCCGGGACCATGAATCAGGCGCAGGCCGGGAGGCAGCAACTCCTCCAGCCCCAGAGAAGCAATCGCATGCGTCTGGCCTCCGCATACCTCCATTACCGCCCACGGACGCGTCACAGCGTGGCGCAATTCTTCAATCAGCTGCCGGGCTTCCTTCTGCATAAATCATTATTTGAATTCGGAAAACGCCCCTCCTTACACCGGATCTGTATTTTCCACAATTTCTCTCATTTCCCTGCGGGTTTGAAGAGCGGTCTCCTCGTCCAGCACGCTCAGGGCCATGCCCACGTGAACGATGACGTAATCCCCCGGCACGGCTTCCGGCACACAGGCCAGGTTCACTTCACGGGTCACGCCGCCAAAATCCACCACCCCCAATCTGAACAAAGGGTCCGTCTCATTGACGCTCACAATCTTTCCGGGAACGGCCAAACACATATTCTATCCTTTCCATTGGCGTACGACCGCCGCAACCTGCCCCAGGGAAATTCCCCCGTCATTGCACGGCACCCGCTGGGGCAGAGCCAACTGGCACCTTCTAGACTGGGCCATCCCCGCCAGTCCTTCAAGCAAAAAGGCATTCTGAAAACATCCGCCGCCCAGCACCAGCCTATCCAGGCAGAAACGCTCCGCCACGTCAAAGACCAGATTCACCAGGCTCTCATGAAACTTGCGGGCGATGCAGCCGCGGGAAACGCCTTCCAACAAATCTTCATCCACAGACTTCATCAACGGCCGCCAATCCAGTTCCAGCAATCCCTCTTCTTCATGCATGACCCATTCATACGTGTCCCCCGGCATTTTTTCCCCGGAAGCTTCCGCGGCCCATGATTCCAGCATCATGGCGGCATGGCCCTCACACCCCGCCGCACCTTCAAAACCGCACCAGAAAGCCACGGCATCAAACAACCGCCCCATGGACGAGGAGGACGGACAATGGATATTCCGGGCCATCATCGCCTCCAGAACCTCGCGTTTCCGCACAGGCAGCCCCCTCTCCAGACGCTTATCAAGCCCCTCCGTACGCCACGGCCCCATCTGACGGGCCAGGGAACAGGCGCACCGGGAAGGCTCCCGAACCGCTTCGTCCCCACCGGGCAGAAGAAACGGCCTGAGGCGGGCCACCCTGCGCGGCTCACCCTCTTCCTCCAACACAAAAAATTCCCCTCCCCATACCGTTCCGTCCGTACCGAACCCCGTCCCGTCCCAAGCTATGCCCAAAGCGGGAAACGGCGTTTCATTTTCCACGGCGCAGGCCAGCACATGAGCCTGATGATGCTGCACAGGGACAACCGTTGCATTCCACTTCCGCGCCAGACGCCGGCCAAGGGCAAAAGTGGGGCCGTCCGGATGGGCGTCCACGGCAATTACCTGCGGAACGGCATCCAGGGTTCTGCCCAGAGCCTCCACCGTCCGCTCAAAAGCGTTCAGGGAAGCCGCACTGCTCAGGTCACCGAGATGCTGGCTCATGACAGCCACGCCCCTTTTCAGCCAGCAGATGGTATTCTTCAGTCCGGCCCCCAGGGCGAGCACGTCGGGAGCCGCCGCAGATGTGCGCCACACAGGCCGCGGGGCATATCCGCGGGCGCGGCGAACCATCATGGCCCTGCCGTCCGTAACGCGGACCACGGAATCGTCCACGGGCCGCACTACCGGACGGTCATGCACCAAAAACACATCCGCCACATGGCCCAGTTTCTCCAGCCCCTCCTCCACGGAGATGCACAGGGGCTCGCCGCTCAGGTTCCCGCTGGTCACCACCAGAGGCTTTCCCCACACATCCATCAGCAGCGCATGAAGAGGGGAAGACGGAAGCATTATCCCCACAAAACGGCTGAACATGCACACGGAAGGAGCCAGATCCACATCCTTCCTCCCCCGGGCCAGCACAATGGGGGCGGCCGGAGAAGCCAGCAGGCGCCTTTCCTCCTCCGACAGGCGGCACAGCCTCTCCGCCGCAGCCACATCCGGCACCATCACGGCAAAAGGCTTGGCGTCACGCTCCTTCAACCGCCGGAGACGCCTGACGGCAGCTTCCGAAGAAGCATCCGCCAGCAATTGAAAACCTCCTACGCCCAGCAGGGCCACGATCAAACCGTCCGCCAGCACCCATGCCGCCTGTGCCGCGGGGGTATCAAACCCATGGCCGAACCCCAGTCCTGAACCATCTGAAAACAGCACCTTCACGGAAGGACCGCAGGACGGGCAGCCGATAGGCTGTGCGTGAAAACGCCTGTCCTCCACATCCTGGTACTCCCTCCGGCACTCCGGACACATTCGGAACCCCTTCATGCTGGTGCCCGCGCGGTCATACGGCATTGTCTCAATAATGGAATAACGGGGACCGCAGTGCGTGCAGTTGGTAAACGGATAATGATACCGGCGGGAAGAAGGGTCGTGCATTTCTTCCAGGCACTCCGGGCACGGAGCCAGATCCGGCAGCATCACCGGAACGCCTCCGGGGGTGGAATCGCTTTCCTCAATGCGGAATTCCTCAAAACCGGCAGGCTCGCATACGGTCCGCTCCACTCCATAAACCCGGGCATGCTCCGGCAGGCCGTCCATCAGCGCGGTCCAGAAACGCTCCGGAGCGCCGGGCTCCCCTTCCACATGAATCTCCACGCCGGACTCCGTATTGCGCACAAACCCCTTCAATCCGTGCCGTACCGCCAAACGGTACACATGGGGACGGAAGCCGACCCCCTGAACCATGCCGGCTATCTCAAATTTCAATGCCGCGGCGGCCTGTTCAATGGTGGTGATGGCCATGATGCTGAATCGTGCCTTCCCGGGCGCGGCGCGCACGTTCCACAATCTCCTCGCACCAGGCCTCCATTCCTTCGCCGGTCTTGGAAGAAACCTCAATCACGTGCGCATGGTGAGCCACCTTGTTCAGCGCGGCCAGGGCGGCGTCACGGTTAAAATCCACGGCATCCGCCAGATCGGACTTGGTCACCAGGGCAACATCCGCAGAATGGAACATGGGAGGATATTTCAACGGCTTGTCCTCACCCTCCGTCACGGAAAGCAGCACCACGCGCACGCCTTCCCCCAGGTCATAGGAAGCCGGGCAAACCAGATTGCCCACATTCTCAATAATCAAAACGTCGAGATCGTCCAGAGGCATTTTCTTCATGGCCTCCGCAATCATGCGGGCGTCCAGATGGCACATGGTGCCCGTTGTAATCTGCACCACGGGGATATCCGCTCGGCTCAGGCGTTCCGCATCATTATCCGTCGCCAAATCCCCTACGATAACCCCCATGCGCACACGGCCGCGGAGCATCTCCGCCGTCTTCTGCAACAGAGAAGTCTTTCCTGACCCCGGAGAAGAAAAGACATTGATAACCAAAAGGTTTTTTGCAGCAAAAAAACCTCTATTGCGCTCTGCCAGCCGGTCATTGGCATCCAACACTGGAACATGGACGTCCATGCCGTGGCCGTGACTTTCATGGGAGAGCTCCCCCCCGCATCCACATTCTTTACACATAATCAATACTGATATTAGATTCCCAAAGAGAAAAAAAACTCATTCGTTTCACGTCATACTCCTATGAAATCAAACAAAACTGCCCCGGTTTTCTTTTTAAAGCGGGAGGAAAATATTTTTCTATAAAGGGAAAGATGAAATGCTCCATACGCAGAAAAACTTTTGAGAACACCTTCTTATCATTTCCCCTTGCTGTTCAATATCATTGTTTGACATCCGGTTACAAATCCGCAGGCACTTAAACCTTCATTCCCCATAGCCCGCGCAAAAAAATCCGGATCATTATAAAAAACACTAAAATCGCCAATAATTAATCCTTTTCCCTCACTTCATGTAAAACCGGAATAACCGTCCCCATCCTCCTGCATAGGGTCATTCATCTGGTTTCCACCGAAATTCCTTCATCATAAGCATGTGGACTTGCCAAGGCATAGGAATTCTGTAAACTGTTTCGTCCTCAGACAACATCCTTTTTTCCAGGTTATGCCAGACGCTCGCTTTCAACCACTTCCCGGATTCCGCGATTTTGCACCGGCGGACTGCGCCGTTCGCAACTATCTTTTCAACGCATGGAAGAAGGTGGCGCATCGTTACGGATTCCTGGAATGGGAGGGCCCGACTGTGGAAGCCACGGAGCTTTATCTTAAAAAGAGCGGAGGCGAGCTGCCCACCCAGCTCTTCCGCTTCACGGACCAGGGGGACCGGGACATCACCATCCGCCCGGAACTCACCGCCTCCCTGGGACGCATCGCAGCCGCTTATCAGCGCGAATACACCAAACCGCTCAAGTGGTTTGAAATCGGCTCATGCTTCCGTTATGAAAAACCCCAGAAAGGGCGTCTGCGCGAATTTTATCAATTCAATGCGGACATTCTGGGAGAAGCCTCCGCGTGGGCGGATTCCGAACTGATAGCCCTGGCCATCGACTGCATGAGGGAACTGGGCTTTACGCAAAACGACTTCATTGTGCGCGTCTCTGACCGGGAAGCCTGGATCAGGTTTGCTTCGGAACACGGCGTGCAGGAACAGGATATTCCCGCTTTCCTCGGCATCGTGGACAAATTTGAACGTGACCGCCCGGAAGAATGCCAGCGCAAGCTGGACGCCTTTCATATCAGCCGCGGCGATCTGGTGGCCTTCATTGAAAACCCGCCCGCCGGAGCGTCCGAACGCTATGACATCCTGATGAAAGACCTGACGGCCCGCGGGCTGGACGGCTATGTCAAGCTGGACTTATCCGTAGTGCGCGGACTGGCATACTACACCGGTCTGGTTTTTGAAATCTTTGACACACAGCGCAGCCTGCGCGCCGTAGCCGGCGGAGGACGTTACGACACGCTGGTAGGCGCCCTTTCCAACAACGCAGTGGACATGCCGGCAACCGGCTTTGCCATGGGGGATGCCGTCATCACCCACCTTATTGAACAGACGCCCCATGCCAGGGCGCTGAAAGATGCGGCGCTGGCCTCTGCAGGCTGCGACATCTTCATGGTTCAGGCGTCTGAAAGCCGCCGCGCGGAAGTTCTTGCCATCGCCTCCGCCCTCCGGGACCAGGGATATAGTGTGGACCTTCCCCTCACGCTCACCAAAGTCAACGGACAGCTTCAGAAGGCCGTCAAATCCGGCGCCCGCGCGGCCTTGATCGTGGGAGATGAATTCCCGGTCATGGAACTTCGCGACCTGGGCGCGCGCACCTCATCCCCCGTCGCCATGGACGACCTGTTTGACGCCGTGGCTTCACTCACCGGAAGCAATTGACACCGTTCTTTCCCCTTCTTCCATTTTCAATAAAGATGAACTCATACCGCACTCATACCTGCAGCGAATTGCGCGCTGCGAACATCGGCAAGCCGACCACCCTCATCGGCTGGGTAGATTCCGTCCGGGACCATGGCGGCGTCATATTTATCGACTTGCGCGACCGCTCCGGCATCACGCAGGTAGTCTTTCACCCGGAAGTCAATCAGGATGTAGCGAAAGCCTCCCAGCAGCTCCGCTCCGAAGACATGATCCAGATTTCCGGCACCGTGGCCGCCCGCCTGAAAACGGATACGGTGGACACGACCAATGCGGACCTCCCCACCGGGGAAATCGAAGTCTCCGCAGACACCCTGAACGTCATCAACAAGGCTGACGTGCTCCCCTTCCAGCTGGATCGGGCCCTCTCCAACGAAGACCTGCGCCTCAAATACCGCTTTCTGGACCTGCGCCGCCCGGCCATGGCCCGCAACATGCAGATCCGCCACCGCGTCACCAAAGCCACGCGCGACTATCTGGACGAGTACGGCTTTCTGGAAATTGAAACGCCCATCCTCTCCAAATCTACGCCGGAAGGCGCACGGGACTTCCTGGTGCCCTCCCGCCTGGCGCCCGGCAAATTCTACGCGCTGCCCCAGGCCCCGCAGCAATACAAGCAGCTGCTCATGGTGGCTGGCATGGAACGCTATTTCCAAATTGCCCGCTGCTTCCGTGACGAAGACCTGCGCGCGGACCGCCAGCCGGAATTCACCCAGGTGGACATTGAAGCTTCCTTCATCACGCCGGAAGACATCTACAACCTGGTGGAAGGCCTGCTCAAACGCGTGTACAAGGAATCCCTGGGCGTGGACATTCCCACCCCCTTCCCCCGCATGACCTGGAAGGAAGCAATGGATCAGTACGGTTCCGACAAGCCGGAACGCCGCTTCGGCATGAAGCTGACGGACGTCTCCTCCATCTTTGAAAACAGCGGCTTCAAGGTATTCGCCTCAGCCGTAAGCAACGGCGGCGTGGTCAAGGCCATCAACGCCAAGGGATTCGGTTCCGCCTCCGTTGGCCAGATTGACGCCCTGACGAAAACTGCCGTGGAAGCCGGAGCCAAAGGCCTGGCCTACATCAAGGTGCGCGAGGAAGACTGGAGAAGCCCCATCTCCAAATTCCTTTCCGACGAAGAAAAGCAAAAACTCACGGAAGCCCTGGACATCGAAACAGGAGACCTCGTTCTTTTTGCCGCCGGCCCGTGGGAACCCTCCTGCGATATCCTGGGCCGCGTGCGCCTGCAATGCGCCGAATTCATGGAACTGCTCAAGGACAACAAGGAACGCGACTTCCTGTGGGTTATTGAATTCCCGCTGGTGGGCTGGGATGAGGAAGAGCAGCGCTGGGTCGCCATCCACCACCCCTTTACCCGCCCCGTCAAGGAAGACGAACAAAAACTGCTCAGCGGGGAACTCTCCGCAGACCTTCGCGCGCAGGCCTACGACGTGGTGCTCAACGGCACGGAGCTGGGAGGCGGTTCCATCCGCATCCATGAACGCGACCTGCAGTCCGCCATGTTCAAGGCGCTCGGCATCACGGAAGAACAGGCCCGCGAACAATTCGGCCACATTCTGGACGCTTTCAGCTTCGGCGCTCCGCCCCACGGTGGCCTTGCGCTGGGCCTCGACCGCCTGGTCATGATGATTTGCAACGCGGAATCCATCCGCGAAGTCATCGCATTCCCGAAAAACAACCGGGGAGCGGATCTGATGAGCGACTCCCCCGCCGCCGCGGAAGACCGTCAGCTGCGCGACATTCACATTCAGGTGAAACTGCCCGCTAAAAAATAGCCGGATCCCTTAAACAAACCCCCGGATGGCAATCATTCCATCCGGGGGTTTTTTCATGCAGGAAAAACAAAACTCCCTTTCCCGGCAGACAGCGCACCATTCCTCCCGCGCCTTCGCCTCGCCCGGAATACGGACAACCTTCCCGTCGTCAATGACGAGCAAAAAAAACTCCGGGCCAGGCATGCCGGACATACAGCCGGATTTCCCAACCGGAATGTGGCGTCTTCAGAATAAAACCAGGATAAACTGGTATCAGGAACAATCCGTTTTCCTATCCTTTCAGCACACATTCATCCCGGGATGCCGCGAAAGAGCCGGCGCCGATTTCAATATTCAAAATCCGGCAGGGATGCTGGCGCTGTTCCGAGGCGCAATGCCGCATTCCCTGAATCAGCACCCTCAAATCATCCGCCCGGTCATCCTTCCTCCATCCGGAAATGAGCAGACGGAGGCACTGGACCTTCCCGTCTTCATTCGTCTGGAACCAGATGGCCATGGTCTCATCCGCAGCCATGCGGCCTCCCCTGCCGGCAAGCTTGAACATTCCGGAATCCTCCGAACACTCCATGCTGTCCCAAACCACATCCTTGATACCGCATTCGGCTGAATTCCTGACGGCAATCTTTCCGCCGGGAAACCATCCCATATGAAACAGCAGGCATCGCATCAGGTAGGCACGTCTTAGGGCGCAATCCTCCCGATGGGTGCCGAGACCGAGAGATTTCCTGGCGCCGCAGAACTTGCTTCCCCGGTCGATAGTCAGCCGGACCTTATAACTTCCGGATGTATTCTTCCGCAATTCGATTGATCTATAGATGGACATGCAAATATTCATACAATATCCAAAAACTATATATATAAAATCAACCGGGCCTAGAATAAAAATGTTAGAAAATTACACAACTTAATAGAAAACAACATTATCAACAAAATACCGAAATAAAGAAAAATCAAAATATTCCACACCCCCGGATACTCCTTTCATGAACGGAAATACCGGCCGTTCCCAGAAAAGCTATTCCCCTTCCTGACAAAAAATAATCCTAAGGCATGAAACGCCGGCGCCGCATTCCCCTCTCCTTTTCAGGAACAACGCAGCTCCCTCCGGCAAAACACTCAACCTGAGCCGGGGAACTTCATCTTCGGCACTACGAGGAATTTGGCATGGAATTCATTCAATAAAAACTCAACATCATTCCGTCCCCCCACCAGACGCCAGCCCCGTTACAGGGAATAAACAGGAGGCAGAAGAACTTCCCAGGCCCCGCTTCAAAACTTCCGCCGTGTCATTTACCGGGGACAGGGGATGCCGGTTCCCCCCTTGCGGCATGCTACGCGGGAGAACTATTTTCCTTTTCCCGGCTTCCCGCCCTTCTCCGCCAGCACCATGCCAAATAAACCGCGGCAGCCCCTCCATTGAGCAGTCCTGCCATAAACAAGACCGGAGCTCCTCGGTTCCATCCCCAGGCAGCGCGTATATCCCCACGGGCCATTTCCGCATACCCTCGCGTCATGCCGCACAACGGGCATTCACGATGCGGCACGGCAACAGAAACCGCCAGAGAATTCATCCTGTCAGGGCTAATTGCCAGAGCCATGAGGGAGGGCGCCAGCAACAGGCAGGACAGAACAGCCCATACAGGCAGCCATACTTTCCTGACTACCCAGCTATCACGGCATGAACGCCATGAAGAGCGCCCGCCATTCATCGCCGATCTTCCTAAAAAGGTTCAGGAACTACAAATCCTGGGAGCCTGTTCCATCCGCAGGGGACATTCCATCCGCCTCCCCGGACCGCCTCAATGACTCCCTGTTTTCCTGCTCCATCTGCCGAAGCTCCTTTTGAATTTCCAGAGCCTTCTTTTCCACATAATCCTGGTGCTGTTCCATGTAAGTCACGGTAGCGCTGGCCATCCATGCTTGGACAATTCCCGCAACGGCGGACAGGGCCAACGCGATAATGGCAACAACAAGAGCCCCTTTGGGCGAACCTTTACTGACAGCCACAATGCTCATGATCAGTGCAATAATGGCAAGCAGCCCCGCAGGAATCAGAGTAATCCAGCCCAGGCACGGGAAAAAACCGATCAATGCCAATACCAGGGCGATAATGCCGAGAACAAGAGCGGCCGTGCAGGAAGGAGAACCGCTGCAGCAGGACGAAGGGGAAGAAGAATCAGAAGTATTCATCATGACGTTATTTTATAGGGTTCAGTGAAAATTCCTTTGGGAACCTTCATTCTTTCCCCTTACTGGAAGAAAACTTCCCTGTCAAGATGCAAGCTCTGCCATTCAGGACATCCGGATGTCATTCCGTTCCGCCAGGCATCAGATATCCTTCTTCCTTTTTTATGGCGGCATCAATGAGGATAATCCCATTTCCGGCAGGCCCCGCATAAAAACAGGAACCGGCTCCAATGCGGAGAACCAAAAACAACGCCTGCGTTACTTCCCATGCAGCAGCTCCTTCAACGCCGTCCCCAGCCGCGTGACCTGCCCGGATTCATGCGCAGCCGTTACCGTAATGCGCAACCGGGCCGTTCCGCGGGGAACCGTAGGATAACGGATGGCGGGAGCCAGAAAGCCCTGTTCCAGCAGGGCATCCGCCGCAGCCAGGGCAGCATCGTTCTCTCCCACCACAACAGGGAAAATGGAAGAAAGAGGCCTTCCCGGCATCCCCAGTGCGGCGGACAAACTGTTTGCCAGCACGGAAACACGGCGGCGCAATTCCTTTCCCTCCCCGCTGCGGATCACTTCCACCGCGGCCAGGGCGGCGGCGGCCAAAGCGGGAGGCGGAGCCGTGGAATAAATCAGGGACCGGGCGGAATTAACCATTACATCCGCCCAGGCGCGGGAACAGGCCACATATCCACCACTTACCCCGGCAGCCTTGCTCAAAGTCCCCATTTGAAAATCTATCCGGGAGGAAACACCCAGCTCTTCCGCCAGTCCGGCCCCGTGTTCTCCCAGCACACCGAATCCGTGAGCTTCATCCACCAGCAGCAACGCGCCGAATTCATCCTTCAGACGCACAATTTCCCGAAGGGGGGCACGGTCTCCATCCATGCTGAAAACGGATTCGGTCACTACCAGAATCCCGCCGGAAGGATTCGCGTCCCGCAAATGCTGCAGTTTTTTCCTTAATGACTCCATATCGTTATGCAGGAACGTAGACAAACGCGCCCCGGACAAACGCGCCCCGTCAATCAGGCTGGCATGGGACAACTTATCCATCAGCACCGTATCCTCCCGGTCCGCAATAGAAGCAATCACTCCCAGGGAGGTAGCATAACCGGAGGAAAAACTGACCGCCGCTTCAGTCCCCTTCAAAGCGGCCAGGGCCTCTTCCAGACAGGAATGTTCCCGCCGCGTCCCCGTCACCAGGCGGGATGCCATGGCTCCGACCCCTTCATCCCGCACCGCACGGGAAAAAGCCTCCGCCAGGGACGGATGGTGGGCCAGCCCCAGATAATCGTTGCTTGCCAGATTGACCGCTTCCCGGCCATCCGCCAGACGGGCCATTCCTCCGGGCAGGCATTCCACATCCCGCAGGACGCGCAGCAGCCCCGCAGACTTCAACTCTGACAAAAACTGTTCAGGATTCTTCATAAGCGTTCACTATTCAACAATATTCAACCGTCCACAGCCAGACTCAGCACCACATTATGGCCGCCCATGGAAGCGGCGGATTTGACCAGCATCCGCCCCCCGGCCAACGGCAGCTCCTCCGCAGAACAGGCGCCGCCTTCCGGGAAGGTGGCCCAGGGAGGATTGGGAGGCAATACCCCCTCCCTGGCAAAGACCAGCATCAGGGCCAGTTCCAAAATTCCGCTGCCTCCAATGGCATGCCCCGTCCACGGCTTCATCATCCTCAAATCCGGCAGTCCGTCTTTAAAAACCCTTTTCAAAGCAGCCCGTTCGGACACGCTATTCCCCGCCGTGCCGCTGGCATGGGGACAAACGGTCAGAGGAACCGCTCCATCCCGACTTTTCAAAGCAGCCTCCAGCAGGGCGGCTATGCTCTTTCCGTCCTCCGGCATGCCCAGCGGGCTATAGGCATCGGAATTCACCAGATAATCCTTCACATAAATACCTGGAGCAGAAGACAATTCCAGGGCTATGGCCGCCCCTCCCTCGGAAATGCACATGCCGTCGGCCAGAGGGCCGTAGGGATCATTCAAACCATTGCGGGAAAGCATGCCGGAGGCCCAGTACGTCCCCAGCAGCTCCCGGCACAAAGGCAAATCCAGACCGATAGCCAGCGCTCTCTTAACAACTCCCTGCCGCATCAGCATGGCGGCCATGCCTACGGCATCCAGGCCGGCGGCACAGCCGCTCGCCAGCACGTGATAAGGCCCGCAAATTCCCAATTCGATGCTGACGCAGGAAGCAAGTTCGCTATGCAGGGAATTGGGAACGGCCAAAATTTTCATGGGCCGCCGTCCCGGCCACGGGCTCAGCCATCCGGAAGCATTCCCGCGGGAACTGCCCACAATCAGGGCGGCATCCCTCAATTCCTTCCTTCCCCATCCGGCGTCCTCCACGGCCTGGCGCGCCAACAGCAGCGCCAGCTGGGAAGCAGGGCCGTTCCTGCGGCTGCATAACAATTCCCTGTCTGGAATCCATCCGCTCAATACATCGCCCCAGGGATTACCTTCGCCCCACAATTCGCTCAACGGCTTCAACACTCTGCGCCCTTCCCTTACCCCGGCAAGATGGACTGCCGCCCCCATGCCGAAGCCGGAAGCCAGGCCCAGGCCGCATACCCGCGGTTCCGGGCTTCCAAGACTCTTACCCCCCGCCATCATGACGGCGGCCAGACTACCGCCCTGCCCGGAAAAACTCAAGCTTCCGATGCGTCAGGAACAACCTGAAAAGACCACCGCTGCAACCTTGCAATGGAAGCTTCTTTTATGGCAATCTGGCTTCATGACTATTCAGCCCGCCGTTTTTTTCTCTCTTCTATTGGCATCCCTTTCTCTTCCCTCCTTCTCCCTTACCCCGCCCAGTGAAAAATTCCGGGCGGCAGACTGGGCGGTGCTTCATTCATCCCGGAGCGACCAGCGGCATGTTTCCTCCCGGGGCATCGTCCAGACCATGCTGGAAAAACTGCGTCCGGCATGCGAATTTTCCCCGGATATGGCTCCGAAGGATTTCCCCGCCTGGCGGGAAAAAGTCCGGAAAGCCATGCAACAACTGATGAAATTCCCCCCCCAGGCGGATATCCCCGCCCCCGTTCTGGTAAAAACCGTGCCAAGAGAACACTACCGGGTGGAAAAATGGGAAGCCTATCCCTTCCCGGGAGCCGCCGTACCGTTCCTGGTGCTCCTGCCGAACAACGCTTCAGACAAAAATCCGGTTCCCGTGCTATTCTGCATTCCCGGGTCAGACCAGACCAAGGAAGAGCTGGCGGGGGAAACATCACCGGATCTGGACCAGCCTTCCGTACAGCAGCCGGGCAACAACGCCATGGCTTTCCATTATGTCAGGCAGGGATGGGCGGCCATTGTGGTGGACAATGCCGGAACGGGTGAAGAAGGAGACGCGGAACACGCCGCAGGCCGTTCTTCACACGATTATGAAAACCTGGCCCGCTTCCTGCTGGAAATGGACTGGAGCTGGCTGGGCTACACCTCCTACGCGGACCAATGTATTCTGGATTGGGTGAAAACACGCCCCTGGGCGCAAAAAAACCATATTATCCTCAGCGGCTTCTCCCTGGGAACGGAACCCATGATGGTTCTGGGCAGCCTGAACCCGGATATCTTTGCCTTCGTGTATAACGACTTTCTGTGCCGCACGCTGGAACGCGCCAAAACCATGACCATGCCCAACGGCAGGGGCGTGCGTTCCGCTCCCAACTCCATCCGCCACCTCATTCCGGGCTTCTGGAAACAATTCGACTTCCCGGACATCGTGGCGGCTCTCGCTCCGCGCCCTGTCATTTGCACGGAAGGCGGCCTGGACAGGGACTTCCAGCTCATCTCCGCAGCCTACCGTATGGCCGGGGCGCCGGATCATTTCCAGTACCATCACCAGCCCCGGTTTGCGGACCCTGCCCAACGCTGGCACGGCAGCCAATTGCCCGCAGGTCTGGACAGGGACGCCTTTTTCCGTTTCGCCAATGTGGACCCGCGCAACCATTTCTTCAAAAAAGACCTGGTCATTCCCTGGCTTAAAACCCTCCTGGATAAAAGCGATAATAAAAACTAGCCCAGCTCCAGACAAAAACCGCCCGGAACCGCCGGAACAGGACATTCCCTCATCCTTAGGGATGCGAATCTATCCGGCGGCATATCTTCCGGAACGCATGCCCCAGCTTTCCGCAAAAGCCCGTCACCGCCCGGGCGCCCCTTTCCACGTTCATGAGCTTAAATAAATAACGCCGCACGGAGTCCACCAAGGCGCATCCGGCATAAACCACGGCGGCTATTGCCAACACGTTCACAACCATCAGGGCTGAGGAAGAAGACGCTGTCCACTCAAAGACATCCCACAAAAACCATTTTCCTATCAAAGCATTACAATGCAGCACATAAACGCTGAACGACGCTGCCGCCAGCCATGAAATACAGGAGACAGCCCTTCGGGATGAAAAATGCATCCGGGAAAAAATCAGCAACAGGGCAACCGCCGTCCCTACAATAAAAGGAGAATTATAGCGAATAAACATTCCACCGCCCTTGATCTGCCCAATCAGGTATGGAGACACCACATTAAGAACCATCTTGAAAACCCAGGCAAAACATACGCATCCGGCATAAAACATCCATAACGGACGCGTTTTCATTCCCGTCAGCAAGCCATGCTTTTTAACATACATCCCCAGCATGTAAAGGATGCCCAGCCACCAGATGCTATACCCTTCTTCCACCGGGAACACATCCGTGTGAAGCAGGGTGGGAATAACGGAAAACAGCACGAAAACGGTAACCAGAAGATACTGGAACTGTAATTTGGTCAGCCTGTTCCCCAGGGCGTTAAGAAACGGAATGAAGAAAAACAGCCCCACATACGCCGTCACATACCAATACTGGCCGGATAAAACGGGAAAAAGGGAATGCAGAATATTACTCAACTGAACCTCCTGGGGGAAAAACAACAGCGCCAGCAGCAAACTGCCCCATGTATAAAAAACAACCTGAAACCATAAGGAAACCACACGTTCATACCTGAACGTTCCGTCGCAGCACACGTATCCTGTAATTAACGCATAACAATTCACACCGCAATAAGCGGCAATCTCCAGCAGCCACCCGACATTATAGGAAGCGGACCCATGGTTCTCCAAAGACAAAACATCAATGGAGGCCAAAAGATGAAGAATTAAAACCATCATCATGGCGACAATGCGCAAGGCATCTATTCCATAATTCCGGGACGGGGAAATATATTCCGGACAACCACAGGAAAAAGGCTTTCCTTTCTCTTCATCATCAGCCAGCGGCAAACTCATGGAGAAACATTTCTACGGATTTATTATCCGCGTTCAAGCCTTAATATTGAAGAAGAATAATTTAAGAAAAAATTTGATACACGAGGGACATCGGTTCCCGTTGAAAACATGGAATTCCAAACACGGAAAGAGGAATCTATCCATGTTTACACACTTTCCAAAAGACCGGAAAAACCTTGTTTCTCAAGATTTCCTGTTTTTAAAATCATAGCAGGCTATCTTTTTTATTAAAAAAATGATTTTCTTGGAAATATATCATCAGCAGGGGAGAACGCGGATAATAAATCCGCTGTCCATTATTAAACAATCCTGCTGTCCAGATCGAACACCTGGCCGGAAGCCGCCGTAAGAACATCCTGCAAAAACAGGATAAACGCCGCAGCCTGTTCCGGCGTATTCAACCGGTTCAAAACATGCCGGGACAAAGCCGCCTCTTTCACGCTATCCCGCAGCACGGCCGTCATCTCCGTCAGCATGAACCCCGGCAACACCAGATTCACGCGAATCCCATCCTTTCCCCATTCCCGCGCCAGGCTTTTCACCAGGCCCGCCAGAGCAGCCTTGGAAGCGGCATAAGCCGCCTGGGACGGAGCCGGACGGAGCGACGCATAAGAACCGATCATCACCACCTGCCCCTCCCTCTTCTCCCGCACCATGGCGGCGGCGGCGCATCGGCCGCACCAGGCGGCTCCCGTCACATTCACATTCATTACCTCGTCCCACTCCTCCTCCGTCTGCTTCAGGAACGGCCTGTCCCTGGTAATTCCGGCGGCGCAAACCGCCAAATCATACGCGGCATGGCAATCAAACCAGCGGCGTACGGCGGAACGGTCTCCCACATCCAGTATGGCATGGCTCGGGGCATCCGTCTCCCATCCCGCAGCGGAAAAACATTCCACGATGGCCCGCGCCAAACCGCCGTGACCGCCGCTGATGAACACTCTCCGCATCAAAAAAGTTCCCTCAACGTTAAAACCTCACTTGGGGTCCACCCACCGCCCATACTCCTTGATCAGATCCACCAGCCGTTCCACAGCCTCCTCCTGGGGAATATTGAACTTCACAGGCGTATGCTTCACATACAGGTTGATCTTGTTCGGCGCGCCGCCCACATAACCGAAATCCGCATCCGCCATCTCGCCGGGGCCATTCACAATACATCCCATCACGGCAATCTTCACCCCTTTCAGATGTTCCGTGGCTTTCCGGATGCGGGCCGTCGCCTCCTGGATATTGTACAGGGTACGCCCGCAGGACGGGCAGGAAACGTAATCCGCCCGCGTCAGCCTCGTTCCCGTAGCCTGCAAAATATTGAATCCCAGGAAAGAAGCCAAACGGGGGTCCGACTCGCCCTGAATCAGCACAGCGTCTCCAATCCCGTCGCACAGCAGGGAACCGATATTGCGGGCAGCCGTCAGCGGCACGTCTTCCCCGGAAACGGAACCGGGCACCAGCGTATCCTTCAGCAGGATCAGGTGCCTGTCCTCAATACGGGCAGCCAGAAGGCGGAACGCATATACAGGTTCCATAGCCAGCCCGTTCTTCACAGTAACAATAGACGGTTCCGCCAGCTCCTTCAACGGCTCCAGATCGGCATCGCACCGGGGATCCACCTCAATGGCATCCAGCTGCCCCAGGGATAATTCAGGCATCATGTCCCCCATCGCCTCCCGTTCCGTCTGCAGGGCGTAAAACCCGGCGTCAGGAACCGCCACGCGCACAGGCTGTTCCCAGCCCAGGCGTACGCCATAATACATCGCCAGCCCACCCTGCCTTTTGGAAAACTTCAGGGGATCATAGCTCAACTCCGGTTCAGGGAAGGAAACCGGGTCATCGGAACGCTCCGACGGCTGGAAAGGATTGGACAGGCGGTAAGCCACGGGCACCTCCCTCACAGCGTCCTCCGTCAGGGAAACGCGCAGGGTATCCCCAATGCCGTCCGTCAGCAGGGAGCCGATGCCCACGGCGCTCTTGATGCGGCCGTCCTCTCCGCCCCCGGCTTCCGTCACCCCCAGATGAATGGGATAATTCCAATCCGGCCCCAGGGCGTTCATGCGCTCCACCAGCAATCGGTAAGCGGCCACCATCACCTTGACGTTGGAAGCCTTCATGGAAAACACCAGGGAATGGTAATCCAGGTCGCGGGCAATCTGGGCAAACTCAATCGCGCTCTCCACCATCCCCTCCGGCGTATCGCCAAAGCGGTTCAGAATGCGGTCGGACAGGGAGCCATGGTTGGAACCGATGCGCATCGCGCGGCCATGCTCCCGGCAAAACAGAACCAGGGGCGTAAATTCTTCCCTCAGACGGTCCAGCTCCTCGCGGTATTCGGCGTCGGAATACTCCCGCACTTCAAACTTCTTCTTATCAACGAAATTGCCCGGATTAATACGAATCTTCTCCACCCATTTGGCAGCCTCCATCGCGGCATCCGGCTTGAAGTGGATATCGGCCACCAGAGGCACATGGCAGCCGGCAGCGCGCAATTCCCGGGAAATATTCTCCAAATTGGCGGCATACGCCTTGGTCTGGGCGGTCAGGCGGATAATCTCGCACCCTGCCTCCGCCAGCTCCAAAGCCTCCTTCACGCAGGCATCCGTATCCCGCGTATCGGACGTCAGCATGGACTGGATCCGGATGGGATTGGAACCGCCCACCCCCACATTCCCCACCATGACTTCACGGGTTACGCGGCGCGTATATCGATAAGGACTCGGACAATAGGAAGACTGCATGAAACCACTCTACCGCGCCAGATTCCCCTGTCAACCATCCTTCAAAACGGAAAGCCTTTTCCCGCCAATCCGGTAACCGGAAAAACGGGAGCGGTACCGCCCCGCGGATATTGTTCCACACCAGCATCCCCCCGCACGCAGTCCCTGGCCTCTTTCCCCGCCTTCCGGGTATTCCGTCACAGCACGGACTGCACGATAAATAACACGATTGACCCCATATAAACAACCGCCAGCACCACGGCGGCACAGCACTGAAACAGCCTGTATCCGGAGGCCAGAACAATCCTCCTGAGCGTGGATTCCGGATGCCGCCGCGCCCACCATGCATACAGCAGGAAGACGGCGGCCGTTCCGGAGGAAAACAGCAGGGACCCTTTCAATAAAGGCGGATAATAATCAAACACCACCCGGTTTTGCCCTTTCAGAAGGCGCACCGCCATCAATTCCCCCACCTTTTCCACAGGCGCCTCCATCCCGTTCCGCCGGGCTCTCCATCCCCGGTCATACACGACCGGCACCATGAGAGCCTCCCCTTCCCCGGCATTCAGCGCCACCTCCACATGGCCACCGCTTCCTTTCGCCTCCATCCCGTACTTATCCTGCTCTTTCCCCAGAACCGGAACATCCTGCTCCGGCGTACACGCCGCAGCCGCCAGAAGGGGCGTCTCCACGGTCCGCAGCATCCTCCCCTCCACCACGGTTTCCCCGGCAACGGCCGCACGCTTCAATTCCAAAACCCCGTTATAGGTGCGGCTCGTTCCTCCGGATGTCTTCTGCGCCTCCGCCATGACGGGCACCGCACATCCATTGACACGGAGTTCCGCCGTATCCGTCTGCGGGAACCCGTATACCGCGCCGGGATATTCCGGAATGCCCGCCCGGTAAAAGGGGCCGCTCATCTCCGTCCTCACTGTTATGGCCGCATAAAGGGGGCCTTCCGCCGATGGGCAGAGCGCGGCGTGCAGGGCATTAAGATTGCTGAACACATCAGCGTTCCCATCCAGACGCAGCCCCAGCGCGCCCTGGGGAACCACCAGCCCCCAGCGGGCGCCCGGAAGCCTGTATAAATACATGCCTTCCCGGGAAAGCACGCACTCCATTCCCTCCATGGGCCGGGACGCCAGCACAAAACCGTGGCCCAGCAGCAAATCGGAAAACAGAGTGCCTCCCTGGCTGTACGTGCGCGTGAATTCATCCCGGTACCCCAGGTTTTTCAGAAAACGGAAATGCCCGATGCTCGTCGTATGCCGGAAATTGCCAATGCCCGGGACAGGCCCCAGGCAATCCGCGTTTTCCACCATCAGGCGATCCCTGTCCTTCACGCGCAGCAAGCCTGAATACCCCTTCATGCCGCGCGCCAGCCATTCCGCATTGAGCGCCTGGACGGAGGCTTTCTCCTCCTCCCCCTGCTTCCAGAACGCGGCAGCCCCTATGGGCAGCCCCAGCATCATCACGGAAGCGATGGACCACGCCAGCCTTTTGCCCTCCACATGCCTCCAGCACAGCCATGCGCATGCAAAAAACAGCAAAGGCAGAAGACGCACCGCAAGATCCGCAGCCGTCATCTTCAGGACAAACAGGGAAAAGAAAAAAGCCGCTATGGGAAGCCCCAGGCTCCATCCCCACCCCCATGGCCGTCCTGCCGGCCCCGGAAGCCTGCCGCCGGACAAAATCCAGGCGCAGAACGACATTACCGCCAGATTGGGAATAAAACCGAACCGGACGGGAAAATCCACGTAGCTCCATAAATGGGCGGCGCGGTGGATGGGCTCGACAAACGCGGGCAAAACGGACGCCGCCAGAAGAAGGATAAACAGGCGCCTCCCTCTGTCCGGCGCAGGGGACGCCTTCTTCCCGCAAGCCAGATAAACCGCCGCCAGAGCGGCAAATGACATCCCCGGCAAACAGGCGTAAAGGCGTTCCAGGAATTTGGGAGGGTCAAACGGCCATGACAATTCAAAAAACGTGGGCGGCGTCATAAACAGGGAACGCATGGAATCCCGGCTCATTTCCACCATCGGCAGCCAGTAATAACAAGTGGCCAGCGTTACCGCCGCCGTGTACCAGAACACGCGGGCCAGGCGCACGCGGCGTTCCCGCGTCCCCTTCAGGGGCAGCGTAAAGGCCCACGCGAACAGCCAGCCGGTGACGACGGCCATGAAAGCGCTGTACAGGGAGGTAGCCAGCAGGAAGAGGCCGGCGGCATACAGCCAGCCCCTTCCCCCGTTCACCAGCCGGTAAAGGCCCAGGGCAAACAGGGGGAACATGGCGGCATGGTCCAGGAACTGCATGAACCCGTACTTGGTCTGGAAAAAGCCCCCCACGGCATAACCCGCCGTCAGCAGCACGGTCCAGCATACGGGCAGGGAGGGAAACACGCGTCTCAGGAACCAGGAAGCCGTCACGCAGATGCAGGCCACATCCGCCAGCATCACCCAGACCATGTCCTTCAACAGGAAGGAATCCCCCATCGCCACGGCAATCCAGGTGGAGGGGATCAGCAGCTGATGCGGCAGCGTAGGGCTCACCCGGATTCCCGCGCCTCCATTGACATCATAAAAAAAAGCTCCGTCAAACGCTCCGGACATCAGGGCGGAGGCATAATACTTCAAGGTAGGATAAACCAGCTGCCCGTTATCCATATACTCCAGGAAGCGGCCTCCGAAAGGCCAGATCCCCCGTACCGCCAGAAAAAGGAACACCACCGCCAGGGAAAATGCAATGGACGCCAGGGACGTCAATACCGGACGGGAAGAAGCGGATTCCATGGCTCAATCAGCGGACAAACGGTTCAGCGGCCCGGATCAGCCGGAGGGCGCGGGCGCATTCCGCCACGTCATGGACACGGTGAATCTGCGCGCCGTGCAAATGCCCCCACACCGTCATCACGGCGGTGCTCAGCGGCGCGCGTCCCTGCTCCGCATCCCCCAAGACGGCACCCAGCATGCGCTTGCGGGAAAGGCCCAGCAGCACCGGGCGGCCTGCCACCTGAAGCTTGTCCATGTTGGACAGCAGGGCCAGATTGTGTTCCGCCGTTTTGCCAAAGCCGATGCCGGGATCCCAGCAGATCTGCTCCGGTTCCAGCCCCCGCCCCAGCAGAAAATCATAACGTTCCTCAAAATAGCCGCGCACTTCCCGCACCACATCCCCATAAGAAGGAGCGTCCTGCATGGTTTCAGGCCGTCCCTGCATGTGCATCGCCACCACGCCGCAGCGCGCCGCAGCGCACAATTCCGCCATCCCCGCCTCCCGCAATCCGGAAATATCATTAATAACGTCCGCACCCGCTTCCAGCACAGCCGCCGCTACGGCGGCATGACGCGTGTCCACGGAAATCACGGCATCCGTGCATGAACGGAGTTCCCGCACCACAGGCAGTACCCTGTCCAATTCCTCCTCCGCGGAAACCTCCGCGGCCCCCGGCCTGGTGGACTCCCCCCCAATGTCCAGAATAAGGGCTCCCTGCCGTTCAAGCTCTTTTGCATGGGAGACAGCGCGTTCCGTCGCATAAAAACGCCCTCCGTCGGAAAAGGAATCCGGAGTAACGTTCACAATTCCCATCAGCACGCCTCCGCGCGCCACATCCAATACGTCTCTCCTTACAAGCCAGTTCATCTAATTACGTTCTTGTCAAAGCCACTATACATCACTTTAATAAGTCAGAAACTCTTTTTTCACCATGAAAACAACGCCCCTGCTTCTCTTCATCCCCCTGCTCATGACGTCCGGAGCCCTGGCCGCCGGCCAGGACGATTTCAATGTCCAGACCGCTTCTTCCCGCATGGTCAAACATGAAGACGGTTCCCGCAGCTACTTTGAAAAAACAGGGGACGGAAAAGGGATGAAAAAAACCACTTACAACATCCGCAATGTCCTCGTTTCCGTAACCCTGTACAAAAGAGGGCCTTTTGGAGAGCTGCGCTCCTGCCTGATCTTTGACGGGCAGAAAAACGAACTCTTTTTCGTGCGTTACGGCTACGACGGCAACGCCAACCTGAGAGAAGAGCAAATGTTCGATTCCCGCACCAAGGAACTCGTGCGCCGCTTCCTTTACACTTATGACGCCATGGGCAACCGCAGCAAGCCCGTATGCATCACGCTGGTCAAGAGCACCAAGGACATTGAAACGCACGCCGTGCCCACCGCCCCGGAAAAAGACCCCTTCGCGGACGATTTTAAAAAGAAAAACAAATAAGCTCCTGTCCTTCGGGACGATTCCTCCCCTTCCCTCCTTCTCCGTCTTTCCTCGGGACGCCGAATCTTTATCCCCCGGCCGGTCCGGCGCACGCTCCGCGCAGGAAAATTGCGGACGATCCTGAAAGGGAGGGCTGCGTTCCCGCCCTTAAAAAAGCCGGACCCAGGGACATTCCCGGAACCGGGCCGCGGCAACAACACATCGGTCGGTTCCAATCCGGCGCGGCATGGTCTGTTCAAAGAAGAGACAGGAACAGTTTTCTGAAAGTCTTCCTATTCTCCATCACGGGCTTCCAGCCTGTTCCGCCAGCGGCGGGCCACCCAGGGCCGCACCAGCCCGTAAAGCAGATAAATGGAAAAAATGACTGCGGGCATCACCCACGGGAATTTGAAAATGCAGATGACCGCCAGCACGATGAACACAATCGCGTACATCGTCCCCCGCGTGCGCATGTTGATATGCTTGAAGCTGGGATAGACCACCCGGCTCATCATCAGAATGGAGACTCCCGCCATTGCCAGCGCAATCACGTATTTGAAGACGCCCAGGTCCATGGCCCCGTCCGGAGCCCTGCCTGCCAGATACATCACCAGGTACATGGTGGAGACCACGGCTCCCGCCGCCATCGGAACGGGCAGCCCCACAAAATCGCTGCTCTGGCCTTCCTTCCGGGGAGCGGCCGCCATGCAATTAAACCGCGCCAGGCGCAGCGCGGCGCACAGCAGGTACAGGATGCCGATGCCCCAACCCACCTCCGGAGGGGACAGCTGGAACAGGACGGCCTTGGCCACCAGCAGCGCCGGGGCGATGCCGAAGGAGACAATATCCGCCAGAGAATCGAATTCCCGCCCGAACGGGCCGTCCTGCCCGCGCATGCGGGCAATACGGCCGTCAAACAAGTCAAACAAACATGCCGCGAAGATTAAAAAAGTGGCATTCTGATAATAGGAAAAAGCAGCCACAGCGTCGCTGTCCGCCTGGTTGATTCCCTCAAAAATCGTCAGAATGGCGAAAAAACCGCACACCAGATTCCCTGCCGTAAACAAATTAGGCAAAATGGGAATCTCAGGTTCGTCCGGGAAAATCTTCTTATCCATGATTGGTGTCCGATAGGGCCCAGGTAAGGGGTTATCCGTTAATAATATTGCGGGCGGCGGCAGCCAGGGCCTGAGGATCGGCATCCTGCGGAGCGGAACCGCGGGCCTGGTCCGCACGACCGCCTCCCTTGCCTCCGGCAAGAGCGGCAACCTCGCGGATCATATCTCCGGCGGACAATCCGTCCGCAATGGCATCTTTGCCACAATAAGCGCCCAGGAGCAAGGAAGAACTGTCCACGCACAGCAGGAAGGCGGCGCCCGCATACTGGCGCTTTTTCAACCCGTTCAGCAGCTCCTGAAGCAATTCCCCGGCGCCCTCCGCCACCTGGATCAGGGAAGAGGGGGCATCGGAAAGCCACTCATTCAGCAGGGCGTCTGCCTTGGCGGCGGACTGCCCGGCGCGGGCTTTTTTAAGCTTCTTCTCCGCATCCAGAGCCGTCTGTTTGAAATGCTCCACGGAGGCGTCGAAACGCGCCAGGGAATCATTTACCGTCCGGATATCGGAAGCCCCCAGGGCCGTCAGCCCCGGCTTGCCTTCAATCGTGGGGACAGGCACCTGTTCCAGCCCCATGTCCGCCAACTCATAATTGACTTCCTTGATCTTCTCCACCGCCTTGGCGATTTCCAGGCTCTTGGCAACAACATGCTGCCGTATCATTTCCAGAGCAGCGTCCCCAGTCATCGCCTCAATGCGGCGCACGCCGGAAGCGATGGCACCCTCGCTCTTAATCTTGAACAGGCCGATATTCTTCGTATTGGCAATATGAGTTCCGCCGCAGAATTCCATGGAAACCCCGTCCAGTCCATCCCTGCATCCGCCCACCTGGACCACGCGCACCACATCCCCGTACTTGTCGCCGAAGAATTGGGCAATCGCGGCATTGCCCTTCACGTCCGCATAAGCGCGTTCCGTGCAGTGCACGGGAAGAGACTCCTCAATCCAGCCGTTCACTTTCTCTTCAATCAGGCGGAGCTGATCCGGAGAAACGGCGCTGCTGTTAAAGTCAAAGCGCAACCGGTCTTCCGAAACAAAGGACCCCTGCTGGGCCGCATCCGGGCTGACCACCTGATGCAGGGCGCAGTGAAGAAGATGCGTGGCGGTGTGATGCGCCTCAATGCGGCGGCGGCGTTCCGCGTCAATGCTCAAATGCACGCGGTCGCCGGGCCTCACCTCCAGCCCGGGACGGGCCTCCACCACATGGGCTCGGGCATTCCCTATCTGCTGGACGGCCATCACATGGTAGCTTTCCCCGCCGATTTCAATCAAACCGGCATCGGATACCTGCCCGCCCATTTCCGCGTAAAACGGAGTCTTGTCCGTGATGATGAACAGGGAATCCCCCTGGCGGCTCACTTCCAGCACCGTAGCGGCGCATTCGTCCACATCGTATCCCGTAAATTCCGTCACGGCGTCCGTCTTCAAATCCAGGGCGCGCACCACCTCGCTCTTGCGGGCGGCCCGGGCGCGTTCCCGCTGTTCCTCCATCAGCCTGTTGAACCGCTCCATATCAATATCCAGGCCGCGTTCCTCCGCCAGCAGGGCGGTCAGGTCAATGGGGAACCCGTACGTATCATACAGCTTGAAGGCGAACTCTCCGCTCACCTTTCCGGCGGAAGCCGTTTCCGCGTCAAACAATTCCAGGCCGCGGTCCAGCGTCTCATTAAAACTGGCCTCTTCACGGTTCAAAACCTCCTTCACGGTAGCGGCGCGGGCGGCCAGTTCCGGGAACACCTGTCCGAAGGACTCCACCAGCGTATCCACCAGTTCCGCCAAAAACGGCTGGGTAAAGCCCAGGCGGCGCCCATAGCGCACGGCACGGCGCAGAATGCGGCGCAGCACGTAATTACGGCCATTGTTGCCCGGCAGAATGCCGTCCGCAATGGAAAAACTGAGCGTGCGCAGATGATCGGCAATCACGCGGAAGGCAATCGCCTCCTGAAGGGTCCCGTCCTCCGCATCCACCCTTTTGGAACCGGGCGCCGGATACACGTCCGCGTACTTCCGTCCGCTCAAAACTTCCAGGCGGTCAAACAGGGGGCGGAATACATCCGTGGCGTAATTGGACGGTTTGCGGGAAAAATCCTTGAATCCGTTCGTGCACTGCATGATGGAGCACGCGCGCTCAAACCCCATCCCGGTATCCACATGACATGCCGGAAGATTGCGCATGGAGCCGTCGCTCTCCGCATTGTACTGGATAAACACCAGGTTCCATATCTCTATGCACTGGTCGGAATCCTTGTTTACCAGGCTTCCCTTCGTATTCCCCTCCGGGGTCAGGTCCACGTGCAGCTCGGAACAGGGGCCGCAGGGGCCGGTTTCCCCCATCATCCAGAAATTATCCTTCACATTCCCGTGCACGATATGCACGTCCGGGTCCAACCCTCGGGAACGGAACAGCTCAGCCCAGAAATCCCAGGCTTCCCGGTCAAACTCTCCGGGGTCGCCCTTGCTCTTGTCCGGCGCGTACACGGTGGCGTACAGGCGTTCCGCCGGAAATCCCCACCGCTCCACGACCAGCTCCCAGGCCCAGCGGATAGCTTCCTTCTTGAAATAATCCCCGAAGGACCAGTTCCCCAGCATTTCAAAAAACGTGTGGTGGTAGGAGTCATACCCCACATCCTCCAGGTCATTGTGCTTGCCGCCTGCGCGGATGCACTTCTGGGTATCCGTAGCGCGGGCGGGCGTCCACGGGGGAGTCCATACGCCCAGGAAATACGGGACAAACTGATTCATGCCGGCATTTGTAAACAACAAACCGGGGCTCTGGGGCATCAAAGAAGCGGAAGGCACGACCGTGTGCTGTTTTTCGCGGAAAAAGTCCAGAAAGCTTTGGCGTATCTCGGTGGCGGTCATCATAACAGATAATGGGAAAAGTAAAAGACGCCGGATTATGCCTGTTCTCCCTCCGTTAGTAAATCGCTAATTCCTTCTCCGTCATGCGGGCTCCATTTTTACTTGCAATAAATTATACACGCGTATAAATAAAATTATGAAAAAGCTGGTTATCCTCCTGGTTCTCCTTGCGGCGGCAGGAACGGCCGCCTGGCTCATCTACCGGAAAACTCCGTCCGGGCCCGAGGACAAAGCCGTTCTTTACGGCAATGTGGACCTGCGCCAGGTGGATCTGGCTTTCCTCATCTCCGAACGTATTGACTCCGTGCTGGTGGACGAAGGGGACACGGTTGTTCCCGGCCAGAAGCTCGCTACGCTGGAAACGGTGCGGCTCCGGCAGGCCGCGGACGAAGCCCGGCAGATAGCGGAAGCCGCCCGCCAAAACTACCTGCGCGTTAAAAACGGCCCGCGCGCGGAAGAAATAGCCCAGGCGAGGGCGAACGTTCAGGCCGCGGAAGCTACGCTGAACAACGCCGGAATGCGCAGCAAAAGGCTGGAGGCGCTGGCTGAAACAAAATCCATCTCCCGCCAGGAGGCGGACGACGCCGTCGCCTCCCGGCAAGTGGCCGCCGCCAATCTGGACGTAGCCAGAAAACAGCTGGAACTGCTGCTGGCCGGTTCCCGTGAGGAAGACGTAGCCCAGGCGCTGGCCCAGTACAACCAGGCCAAAGCCAGCCTGACCATCAGGGAGCAGAACCTGAAAGACGCCGTGCTCTATGCCCCCGGCAACGGCGTGGTGCGCAACCGCATTCTGGAAAAGGGGGACATGGCCTCCCCGCAGAAACCCGTTTACAACATCTCCCTGAACCATACCAAATGGGTGCGGGCCTACCTCACGGAATCCCAGCTCGGCAAAGTAAAGCCCGGCTTTTCCGCCACCGTGCGCAATGACAGCTTCCCGGACACCGGCTTCAAAGGGACGGTGGGGTTTATCTCCTCCGTAGCGGAATTCACCCCTAAAAACGTGGAAACGCCGGATCTCAGAACGGCACTGGTCTATGAAGTGCGCATCATTGTGGACGATCCGGACAACCGGCTGCGCCTGGGAGCCCCCGCCACCGTCACCATCCCCCTGGACCAGAACGCCGGAACACAGACCCCGGAACAGCCCAGGCCATGACCATGGAATCCCAGCCCCTGATTGACTGCCGGAACGTCCGGAAAATATTTCCGGACTCCGCCGGAGTCCCCTTTGCGGCGGTGGACGACGTCTCCTTCCGCCTGTCCGCCGGGGAAATCGTAGGGCTGCTGGGGCCGGACGGAGCGGGAAAAACCACTCTGATCCGCCTCATCACGGGATTGATGAAACCGCATGGCGGGTCTATCTCCGTCCTGAATCTGGACTCCGTGAAAAAAAGCCGGTCCATCCAGGCCTCCATAGGCTACATGCCGCAGAAATTCGGGCTTTATGAAGACCTTACCGTCCGGGAAAATATGGAGCTTTACGCCCGCATGCACGGCGTTTACGGCCAGGACAGGGAAAAGCGCTTCCGCAGCCTGCTCGCCATGACCAGCCTGGAACGCTTCACCACGCGGCTTGCGGGAAAGCTCTCCGGCGGCATGAAGCAGAAGCTGGGCCTGTGCTGTTCCCTGGTCTCCTCCCCGCCCCTCATCCTGCTGGATGAACCCACCGTGGGCGTGGACCCGCTCTCCCGGCGGGAACTGTGGAGCATCCTGAAACAATTCTCCGGAGAGGAAGGCGTGGGGGTGCTGGTCAGCACCTCCTACATGGACGAATCGGCCTACTGCAACAGAACCCTCATCATGTATGAAGGGCGCCTGCTTATGGACGCCCCTCCCGCCGACGTCATCGCCCGGGCGGAAGGCATGTGCGTGACGGTGCGCACGCCGGAGGGGCTGCATGCGCGCCAATTCCAGAGCAGGCTGGCCGCCGTGCCCGGCATCATCAACGCCACCCCGCAGGGGAACACCGTCCGCATCATCGTTCCCCACGGCCACCCCGCACGGAAAAAGCTGGAGGAATACCACCCCGCCCCCGCGCAGCCGGACTTCTCTGACGGCTTCATGACCCTGCTTGCCGACCAAGTGGACCTCGCCCCGCAGGACATCCCCGCCCCTGCCGGAACGCCGGAACCGGAGCGGACGGAAAACGGCGGCACCGTCATCCGGGTAACGGACCTCGTCAGGAAATTCGGCAGTTTCATTGCCGTCAACCACGTCAGCTTCTCCGTCCGCAAAGGGCAGGTCTTCGGCCTTCTGGGCCCCAACGGAGCGGGGAAAAGCACCACTTTCCGCATGCTCTGCGGGCTGCTGCCCGCCAGCGGCGGCACGCTCAATGTGGCCGGGGCGGATCTGCGGACCGCCGCCGCCAGAGCGCGCAGGAAAGTTGGATACGTGGCCCAGAAATTTTCCATGTACGGCATGCTGACCACGCGTCAAAACCTGGAATTCTTCGCCGGAGCCTACGGCATGTCCGGAAAGGAGCGGCAGGAAGCCATCCGCTCCATGGAAGAAGAATTCCACCTGACTCCGTACATGAACGCCCCCGCCGCGCACCTGCCCGGCGGCTACAAGCAGCGCCTCAGCATGGCGTGCGCCCTGCTCCACTCCCCGGACATCCTTTTTCTGGACGAACCCACTTCCGGAGCGGACCCCCTGGCCCGGCGCGACTTCTGGCTGCGCATCAACGCCCTGGCGGAAAAAGGCGTCACCATCATCATCACGACGCACTTCCTGGGAGAAGCGGAATTTTGCGATAACATGCTCATCATGATGGATGGAACCACGCTGGCGGAAGGTTCCCCGGACGATATCCGCAAACACGCTCCCCCGCGTGAAGACGGAGCCCCCGCTTCTCTGGAAGACGCCTTCCTGGCCATCACGGAAGAACACATGAAAAAAGGAGGAGAAACATGACCGCCTCCCTCAAAAGAATAGGAGCCCTCATCGTCAAGGAACTCCACCAGGTGGTCCGGGACCCCGGCAATGTGGGCATTGCGGTCATCCTTCCGGCCGTGCTCCTGCTCCTCTTCGGCTACGGCATGAGCATGGACATCAAAAACGTGCGCATCGCGTACCTGGCCGTCCCCGCCTCCAGCCAGTCCACGGACCTGGAAACAAGGCTTACCCTTTCCAGATATTTCCAGACCACGCGCGTCTTCTCTACCCGGGAGGCTGAAGAAAAACTGCGCACCCATGAAGCGGACGCCTTCATCGCCCTGCAAAGCAACGCGCCGGACACGCTCCACAATGGAACCACGAAAGTCCAGATTGTCGTCAACGGAGTCAACGCCAACCAGGCCACCCTCATCCGCAACTACCTTCAGGCCGTCGTCGGCTCCTGGGCGTCTTCCCTGGGCGGGCGGACAGCCCCCGTGCTGGACGTGCAGACGCGCACCCGCTTCAATGAAGCCAACGACAGCCACTACTACCTGGTTCCCGGCGTCATCGTCACCATCATGACCATGATCGGGGCGCTCCTCACCTCCCTGGTCATGGCGCGGGAATATGAACGCGGCACGCTGGAAAGCCTCTTTGTCACGCCCGTGGGCAGCGGAGAAATCCTGGCGGCCAAGGCCGCCACCAACTTCCTGCTGGGCATGGTCAGCCTGGCTATCTCCATGCTCTTCGCCGCCTTCGTCTTCGGCATCCCCATCCGCGGCTCCCTCACTCTGCTGCTGGCGGTTTCCGCCCTGTTCCTGATTGTGGCCCTGGGGTTGGGGCTGGTCATCTCCACCGCCACCAAAAACCAGTTCCTGGCCTGCCAATTCGCCATTATGGGCACCTTCATGCCGGCCCTCATGCTGTCCGGCTTCCTGTATGACATCCTGAACATGCCACCCGCCGTCCGGGCCATCACCTACCTCATCCCGGCCCGCTACTACGTCACCCTGCTCCAGACCCTCTTCCTGGCCGGGGACATCCCTTCCGTCATCATTCCCTGCTGCATCACGCTGGGCGTCTTTGCCGTGGTGCTCATGGGAATCGCCAGGATGAAAGCACCCAAATCCCTCGAATAGCGCCATGGACTTCCTGATCAGAATAGCCTCCCTCGTCAGAAAAGAACTGCTGGCCGTGCTCAGGGACAAAAAAAGCCGGCTGGCCCTCATCATCCCTCCCATCATCCAGATAGCCATCTTCGGCTATGCCGCCACCATGAACGTCACCCGCGTGCCATACGCCGTGCTGGACAAAGACGGCGGAGAAGCGGCCGCCCAATACATCGCGGACCTGGAAGGCACGGGAATCTTCCGGCGCCAGGCCGCCGCGGCCACGGAAAAAGACATTGACCGCATGATAGACAACCGGGAAATCGTCGTGGGGCTCACCATTCCGCCGGATTTCTCCCGCAGCATTCAGACGGGGAGGCCCGCATCTCTCCAGCTCATTGCGGACGGGCGCAACACGAATACGGCGGCCATCGCCCTCAGCTACGGCCAGCAAATCGCTGCCGCCTACGGGGCGGAACTGCTCTCCAAAAACGGCGGCTCCTCCCCGGTGGAAACGGAATCCCGCGCCTGGTTCAACCCCAACCTCATCACACGCTGGTTCATCGTTCCCGGCCTCATCGCCGTACTCGTGCTCATCAACTCCATCCTCTCCGGCTCGCTCTCCATCGCCCGCGAGCGGGAGGAAGGCACCTTCGACCAGCTTCTCGTCGCCCCATACACCCCGGGGGAAATCCTGCTCGGCAAGGGAACAGCCTCCGTCGTCACCGGAATCATGCAGGCCGTCTTCGTAGTGCTGGTAGCCATGTTCTGGTTCCGCATCCCCTTCCAGGGCTCCATCTGGCTGCTTTCCGCCGCCCTGCTGCTCTTCATCGTCACGGCGGCGGCCATCGGGCTGTGCATTTCCTCCTTCGCCCAATCCCTTCAGCAGGCTATTGTGGGAACTTTCCTGCTGCTGGTGCCCATGGTCATGCTCTCCGGCTTTGCCACGCCCATCTCCAGCATGCCGGAAATCTTCCAGGACCTCACGCTGCTCAACCCCATGAGATACGGCCTGGAACTCATCCAGCGCATCTTTCTGGAAGGAGCCGGATTCCTGGATCTCTGGCCGCTTTTCGCGGCCATCATGGCCGTTACCGTGGCGGCCGTCCTGGCAGCCATCTTCTCTTTTCATCATAAAATCTCCTGATCCCCCCTTCCTTCTCCCCGGAATATCCGGAAACCTCCCTGCCCTTAACTTCCCCGTTTCACATTTTCATCATGCCAATCCCGTCACCGGCATAAAAATACTTGCATCCGGCCCGTTTTTTCTATTCTATTTCTCTCGTTCCTTGGGAACATGGGCTCGTCGTTCAATGGATAGGACATCGGTTTCCGGTACCGACGATGTAGGTTCGATTCCTACCGGGCCTACCAGTTTCAAGAAAAAGGCTGTCTCTCCAGAGACGGCCTTTTTGATTTTATTCCACTCTAAACAAAGCTCTTGTGAAATTTCAGAAAACACAAGAACGTCTTGAAACATGATGATACAACTTGCAAAAAGAGCACACTATTGATACCACTAAATCATGGCCTCCATCTATAAAAAGCCGAACAGCCCTTACTGGTACGCACAATACCGTGTGAGAACCGCTACAGGCTGGAAACTGGTCAGGCTGTCAACCAAAATCAAGCATACCCCCGCCACGGTAACAAAGGAAGTAAAAGAAACCGCAGAGGCCATGGGAAAGCAGCTGAATGTCCTGACCAAGGAACAGGCTATGACCAAGGCACAACGCCTGGCGGACGCTCTTGAATCAACGGCGCGGGCAAACCTGCCGGCCTATCAATTACGCCGGGCCATTTCCGCACTGTCCACGGAATTGACCGGAGAATCTATGGAAATGCCCTCTGTCAAATTATGGCTTGATGATCACATGCGGCGCATTACGCGCAATGGGCTTAAACCCGCATCCATAGCGAACTACAAACAAGCCTTTGACAAATTCCGCGCCTCAATGGGAGAACGTATCAACCTGCCTCTGGATCGTATTACTCCCCTGATGCTGGACGATTTCAAAAACCATCTTCTTTCCCGTGTCTCACCATCTACCGCCAATATTGCTCTTACGCTGGTTTCTGCGGCGTTCCAGGCGGCAGTTGATTACAAAATCATTGAAACAAATCCCTTCACGGCGATTACCAAACCTCACAAGGGGAAAGTCGTCAAACGGCGGAAATTCGAATTGGAAGAGCTTGAAAAAGTAATGGCCGCATGCAATCCGGAATGGCGCTCCATGGTGAAAACGTGCCTCTATACAGGAGGTCAAAGATTGGGAGACGTGGCAACGCTCCGATGGTCCCAGGTTGACGAGAAACGAGGCGTTATCCGGATGACCACGCAGAAAAAGGGAAAGCCTCTGATGATTCCGATTTTTCCGGCGCTGAAAAAACACCTGCAGCAACGGAAGAAAGAAGCTCCGGGGGACTTCCTGCATCCTGAATGCGCGAATATTTTTGAAAGCAGGGGCTCCGGACGTCTGTCAAATATCTTTAGCCACATCCTGTACCAGTGCGGACTTATTGCCAAAGACCCTCTGGCTGCAGGCAAGAAATACAAAAAGCAGGAAGGAAACGGTACAGAGACGCGGCGCCACGTCAATGAATTGTCCTTCCACAGCCTCCGCTATACGGCAACAACCATGTTACATGATGCCGGTGTTCCCCCCGCCCTTGTGCAAGCCATTGTGGGGCACGATTCCCGGGAAGTCCATGAAGGATACATCGACTTTGGAGCCAGAGAGTTTACACAAGCCCTTGAAAAGCTTCCCAAGTTGTAGCACTACCTTAAATAGTGATATCATGTATCAAACCTCCCTGTAAGTCGTAGCGGCAGCGTCCCACTCCAGGTTGATGTGTCCGGTGTTTCCGAAGCGGTTCTTGCCGATAATAACCTTCGCTTCCTTCGGATCGGCGTCCCGATCGCTGGCAAAGGGCCTGTAGAGCAGCATAATCTGGTCGGCATCCTGCTCAATGGATCCGGAATCCCTCAAATCGGACACACGGGGAACCCCGGCTTCTTTTCCTGCCCGCTTCTCCACTTCCCGGTTCAACTGGGCAAGCACGATCACAGGAATGTTCAGTTCCTTGGCCAGAGCCTTGAGGCCGGCGGAAATCTCCGACACCTCCCGTTCCCGGGAAGACTGGCGTCCGGTAGGATTGGCAAGCTGCAGGTAATCCACGCCGATGCACTTCACGCCATGGTCCGCAACCATGCGCCGGGCAGTCGCCTGAATCTGGTCAATCCTCAACGCGGGCCTGTCGTCCACAAAGAAGGGCAACTCTTTTACCCGGCGAACTGCGCCAGTAAAGGCGCCCTGCTGGTAGATGGTCAGCTTTTGCCCACGCCGCAACGCCATAGGGTCAATACCGGACTGTCCGAACATGATGCGCTCCAGAATCTGCACCTTGGACATTTCCAGGGAAAACATGCCTACCGGGATTCCAGAATTGGCAATATTGAGCAGGATATTGGTCATGAAGGAAGTCTTCCCTACGGCGGGCCGGGCTCCAATGACGATCATGGCGGTATCCTGCAGACCGTCCAAAACGCGGTCCAGCTTCTGGTAGCCGGTGGGAATCCCCTTCACCTGTCCGGGGTGCTTGATGCGGTATTCCATGTTCTCAATCACCTGCTGAATGCCGTCGCTGATGTTGACCACGGCTTTTATTCCGCAAGTTTCCCGCAGGGAGGACATCACCTTTTCGGCTTCTGCCAGAGATTCTTCCGCGGTAGAGGTCAAATCCTGAAGCTTTTCCAATCCGGAGATGAACATGATTTCCATATCCCGCTTTTTCCTGGATGCCGTCAGAATCTTCACGGAAGGCTCGAACTGGAAATGATAGGCAAAACTCGTCGCAAGCTCGACAAGCCCGGCGTGACCTCCTACGGATTCAAGCTCACCGGCAGCTTCCAGATGCTGGATCAAGTCGGTGATGTTGACCTTTTCCGGAGTCCTGGCCAGCGCCTCAAAAGCGCTCCATACCTTCTGATGGGCTGGAAGGGCAAAATGAGACCTCGTGAAGCCTTGCTCGATCAGGGCGGCTACCTTGTCGGCACCGACAATACAGTTGCCAAGAACGGTTTTCTCGGCGTTGAGTTGTGTTTCTGTAAGTTGCATCAAGTATTGAATATTTGTTATGAGAATTGTTTTCCAAGATCGGCGCTATCCGGAAATGGGTCAGAGCCGGATTTCTGTTTCTCCAGACGTTTCCTGTCCTGTTCCCTGTAGGCGTCATCTTTCGCCCAAATCTGGGCCCGGCTTTTCCAGTTTCGAATGAAATGGCCCTGCTCCACGTAGTGATCGTAAAACCTCTCCGCGGAACTTCTCAATGCTTCCGGGTCGAGGGGATGGATAAGACATTGCCGCATGTATTCCTCCACTTCCTCGACGGATTCCGGCAAGGGAACCATGGAAGAAGATCGAGAGGGTGGGGGGAAATCAAGCGAGCCGTTAGGCGCAGCTTCCTTCGTCTCCCACTCCGACTTCGTATTCGTCTCCGTCTCCGTATAGGCCGCAGAGTGCGGCAAACTGCCGCAATTCGCTGTTGATTGCGGCGAACTGCAATAATCCGCCGCATTACGCGGCGTGTTGCCGCCATAATCGGGGGGAAGCGGGAACTTAGGTTTGCCTCGCTGGCGTTGCCCATAATTGAAAATCTCCACATACTCCTTGCCGTTGACACGGTACACCCTTACAAGCCCGGCTTCCTCCGTTTGATGGAGGCAGTCTTGAATGTCCTGGTTACTCATTTGGTCAAGATGCAAAGGGAATAGACGAGTTCTCAACACCGTAGGGCGAGCGTCAAAAAGGCCGTAATCATCCGCTGAGAGCAAAAGACGGGTAAAGAAGCACTCTGTTCGCCATGGCAGAGCCGCAACTTTTTCGGAGTCAATAAATCCGATGCGTATCATTCGCGAAGATGCCATAAGACCTTATTCTATATTTCTTCAACTTTCTGATAAATATTTTCCATGATAAAAGAAAACAATCAGATCATCTCCATCCCAAGTAAACAACTCGCAGGGGTTCGCCACCTCGGCGGCCGTGACCCCGCAAGACTGCATCCAGCGGCGATCACCCCAGGACCGGCAGCCTTCGATGATTCCGCCGTTTCTCTGCTGGTGACACCATGCAAGCAGAGAAATCCATATTCCTCGTTGTTTAATTGTAGCTTCGATGTATTCATTAGACCGGAAACCGCGGAGCGGCATGTTGATATATTCCATATTCTTGTTTCTCCTTACCTTATGGTTCGATTAAATGTAGTTCCTCACACCTCTTGCGGACGTAATCCAGCACCGTGCCGGCATCCTGGTGTTTGACGTGGAGCAGAAAGCCCGGCTTGCCGAACTCTTCTACCCAAAACTCTACTTCCGGGCCTGTAAGGTCAAAATACACGCTGTAGCGGCCTGTACGCCCCAGTTCCCCCTTAATACGGCAAAGCTCCTGAATGAAACGGCGCTCTTCCTGTTCTGGTGTTTCCATAGGAAAACAAGCTGTCTCATTTTCAATTCCAGCACGGATGCCGCGGCCTGGTTGGTCAATGTAGGTGGATTTCACTTTTCTCCTCCTTTCTTCTCTTATTCAAACATAACCACCTGGAGCTACCATGTGCCTTACCCGTCCGGCCCCGTCCACGGAACCGCTCTTGGTGATCTTCCCAGGAGCTTCTTCAAACTCGAACACGGCCTGCTTGCTCAACTCCACCATGGACCATACATCATGGGGGGAAACCAACAAAACTTCCCCGCTAAAAAGATGCACCAGCAACCTGCTGGGAGTAGCTCCCTTCACACGGGCTCTCCTGCCGCACATTACCAGAACACACTGGCCATAACAAAAACGGGTTCCGCAAACACGATTAAGGGTTTCAAGCTCGGTTTGAGCAACAAGTTCTTCTGCCACCCTTTTCTCCTTCTCCCTCTTCTGCCTGGCGGCCTCATCCCTCTTTCTGGCAGCTTCGGCCGCCTGATTGGCACGCAAAATCGCCATGGACTCTCGTTCGGCTTGCTCTTGGGTCTTCGTGAGCCCTGCCTTTTTGCGGAGCTTGTAATCTCTCCATATCCGGCGTTTTTTCTCCATATCTTCAGGCGTCATGCCCGGTCCCTCCTTCCTTTTTTGGGAGTGTACATGTAGGTCATTCCGCGTGAGCATTCACAACAATACGCACGCGTGCCATTTTCAAAGATGCAGCCTTCGCATTGACCTTCCTTGGAATCTTGCCGGGTTTCCCCGGCAAGCTCCTTGTTATAAGTCATGCGTACCAATTCCTTGAAATAATCACTCATTTGATGGACGGTATCTTCATCTTGAAAAGAGGAACAAATACCCTTCAATGCCAGGTACGCAAGATACTCTTCTTCGGAGGCAAAACCCTGTTCATCGTTGGTTATCTCCGCGACATCCCAATAATTGTCACAGATGGGAACCCTCAAGGTAACAACCTTCATCACCTCGTCCCTCCTTTCATGGAAGCAAGTGTTGCGGCAAGGGAGGGATTGGAAGTCGCGTCGGCGGCAAGGTAGAAGGACTTCTTGGCGCTTTCCAATACATGGTTGAGTAGTTCTGTCGCCATAGAATAGCGTGTCTGGTCTATGTGAACCTTTCCTTCATCCCACTGGATACGGCCGGCATTGATGGCAGTAAACGCGGCAAGAACATCACTGTCTTTTTCATCTATTTCAACCAGAGCAGAGAAAGTCTTTCTTCGTTTGTCCAAAACCTTGAAAGGAATATTCTCTTCAAATAGCTTCGCCGCATTTTCCAGAACAATGGAGGCATCCAGAAAGGATTCCTTCACGCTGTCGACAATCTGCTTCTGGTCGTCGTCGCAGTAATACAGGGCGTGGAACATATCCAGAATGGCTTCGGCCGCACCCCGGAGCATGCAGGCATTCTCTCCGAAAGCTACCAAATCCTCTTCATCATACCGCTTCTTCCTGGGGGCGGCGGGTTTTCGGACTGTCCTGGCAGCCTTTGCCGATTGACAGGGCTTCCCGTCTGTCGTACTTACTGGCTTGTGAGCAATGATAGGATCAGTCGTCTTGCCATTATTCACAACATCCGCCCCTTTCCCGTTGCAGCGGGAGAGGGGTTCTTCGTTTGTCAGTAGTGCTGTATTCATAGCGATCATAATCGTATTTCTTCTATTTTTATTTATTATCAATTAACTATTACTATTTTACCTTGTCTGTCAGAATCAATCGACGCGCCCCGGGTGGAGGCGGGAAGGAATCATTAGCCTTATTCGGCCAGGGAGAATCCTTCGTCATCCAACTCAAAAACGCCCAGCCAGGGAGCTTTGATGAAGGCGACATAGAAATTTCTCTCATCTTTGCGACGGACGACAATAAACTCGTCTTCCGGAGCAAAACGGTAGGTTCTGCCGCGATTAGGCATAGTGATGATAAGCTGGGAATTTAACATCACCCTGTCGCCCGTATCGAAAGGCTTTGCCTGGACAGGTTCCGATGCTGCATCAATATTACTTGTAATCATTATATTATGTATTTTCTATTGGTTATTGCTTCCTCATGCCGTGAGGGCGGGACGGTTTTGATAAACCGTCAAAAGAAAGGATTTTTGCCGTATTCTCTTTCATGGCCTTGGAAATACGTTCCACGCACCAAAGGGTGGCGCCCCGTTTTTGATGAGGCAGACAGTCCTTTTTCATGATATCCGGTGACGTCTTCGCCAGTTCATAGAGCCATACGCGGCCCTTGCGATGCCGGAACTGGGGCAGTTTGAGAAGCTCTTCCGCACGCAGCCAGGTTTCACCGCTTGTTTCAGGGCAGTATTTCCCCTCCATGATCGCAACCAGGCGGTCAATGCGGGCAAACAACCCTTCTATCAAACGTTGATCATTGGCGTTCATTATCCTAAGACGATTTTTGTTATTGTGTAAGAGGCGCAGATGATGAAGGCCGCCCCAGCCACACCGGCAAAAGAGCTTACCAGCCAAAAGAGCAGATGTGCCATGGCCTGGTTCCGGCGTGCCCAGGCTCTATTCTTGCGGGCTTGCAGGAGGCGAAGTTCCTTCCGGGGATCAAGGGCCTGATAGGGGCTCTTCCCTGCCCTGTCCGGAATAGCATTGATGCGTTCACGGGCACAGGAAGCGCACAGAAAATCAAGGCTATGCAATGCTCCATGACCGTCCGTAACAACGGAGTAGTAAGTGTTACCCCTTTCGGAGGGGTGATTGCACCAACAACGCTGGAACGCGAATTTACAATTTTTATTTGTGATTGTTTCCACCATTCCGGCATATGGGCCGTGACTGATTGTCCGGTGAAACATTTCGTATGTATTCATTGTCATAGTGCAGATTAAAGCTCGTGCCAGTCGAGCCGGATAAATTCGTCAATCAAAGCTTCTTCCATTAGGCTGCCGGCTTTTTTCTGTTGAGAACTTTTTCCGCCTCCTGCTCAAGAAGTGCGGTGATGAGGATAGAGGGCTTCAAGCCTGTTGCCTGAATGGCTCGTTTCAGCCATTCCTGCGTCTTCGGTTTCGGTTTAGCGATGATCGTATTCATTGTTGTGGTTCGGATTTTCTTTTTTGCTGAACCCAACATAACAGATTTTCTTACCCAATCAACATAAAAATAAGATTTTATGTTTTTTAGTTGCATACTTATCAGATTCTGATAGATTCAATTCATGAAAACATTCCGCGAAGAACTCCGTAAATGGCTTGAAGTGAAAGGAGTTAGCCGTGAAACGCTGGCTAAGGAGGCGGGGTATCATAAGACTTATTTGAATGATTTGTTGACCAAACAAACCATTTCCCCCAAAGCGGAACGAAACCTCCGAGCCGCCATGAAGCGCATCGAGGAAGCCCCGGCGGAAGACCTCTCCAACATCCTTGTTAAGCTCCCCGTGGAAACGGCTGAAAAAATACAGGCCGCCGCCGACAAGCTCAAGATGGACATTGATGCCTTCGTCGCCATGGTACTGGGGGAGAAAAAGTAGTTCATGCAGCCGGCTTCTTGGGGTTCTTCTTCTGGGTTGGGGGAAGCCCGCGCCTTTTGAGAATGTCAAGGAAGGCGTCTTCCGGAGCCTTTCCGGATTCAACGCACTCTTGGATGAGTGCTTTACTTGCCGCTTTGTCTGCGGCAATTTTTTCGATGGGGATTTTGATTTCGATCATGGTTGTAATGGTTTTTTTCACTAGTTGGCATGAATATGTTTAGCGAATTTTCTCTATCCATCAAATAAAAAATGGCATGTTTTTGCTATATGTTGATTTTTAGTCTTGCAGAATGGGGAAAAATCTCTATCTTGAGACTATGGAAGATTTCAAGGAATCTGTAAAACGCTGGCTCAAAGGCAATGGTAGAGACCGATTCTGGCTAGCAAAGCAGCTCTTTGTTGAAAAGGGAACGGTGGACGACTGGATGAAGAAAGCCGGGGTAATTCCTCCTGCCAAGGCGGAGCTGATAAAAAAACTGATGGAGCCTTCCTCTCCCGATGTTACGGGTGAATGCAAAGGTGCCTTGGACCTTGTTCTGAAACTGGACGCTGAAACCTACGGCCAATTTGCTGCTTGGGCTGCGCAAAGCGGATTTGAACCTACGGCAGACGGAATTGCCAAATGGGCCGTGCAGGTAGCTCATACAGCAGGAGTACAGAGCTCCCATTCCCCACGCAAAACACGAAACACGGACTAAGGTGCTCTTATAGTGGGTTGTGTGGAAGTATAGGAATATTGTCTTCATAACTTGGATTTAAATTGAGGCAGCAGAACTCAGGACAAGTCCCCGTTTCCAAAAGGAAACGGGGGAATTTTTGCTGGTTGATCCAAATTCGAATACACGCACCAGATGTAAAATCTTAGGCAGCAGGTATATTCTCAAGGGTTAATCCCAAACGCTTCATCAACCATATTTGACCGCGGGGCGTCAAATACGGTGTCGGTTTGGACTGCTGTGAACCGTCAGAACGCTGAATGACCCGGTAAGTGAGACGGAAATACCCAGCTTCAATATACTCTTGGGCTGGAACATTGTGACGATTGCCGTGCCTCCCCATAATACCTTCATTGCGTAGATACTCAAACAAACGGTTCTGTCCTGTCTCCATTCCATTCTGAGCGAGAATCTTGGCAAACTCTCCAATCAGGATGCAGCCCTCGGAAACTTCCACGCATCGTCCGAAATGTGCATAGGGAGCATCTTCCGCAGCTTTTGCTTCAAGAGCTTTTCTCTTCTCCCGTTCAGCTTTCAATGCCTGAAGCGTCAGAATCATGGCGTCCGGATCGGAAAGCATCTCTTCCAGCTTTGCTTTTGTCGCGTAGGCTCCGTGCTTCCTGATGGAGGGGAGGACCTCAGCGGTCACCCACTTCTTGAACTTCTTGGCCTCCGGCTTGCGGGAGCGGAGAATCAGAGAGTAGAGTCCGGATTCGTTGATGATTGATACTTGCTGGGTTCCGCCAAGGGTGTGCATACTGTGCACCCCCTTTTCTTCATCTTCTAAAAAGCGAAGAGATGATTTAGAGTCTGCAATGCTAAGCGCATTACAAACATCCTTTGCGACAAACCAGGGTTCCCCGTCCTTCACCACGGCGCGAACCGTGCAATTCAGGGTTTCGTTCTGGAACGGTACAACACCGTTCTGCGGCATCAAGGCATTTTCGCCTTGCGGACTTCCATTTACTATGCTAGTAGTCATATGTTTTAATTGATTGGGCTTACGCCCGTTATGGTGGTCACCTGCTCCAACAGGTGGCCGCTTTTGTTTGGATGAACAGCATCTCCACTGGGCGCGTTCCATAACCTGCCGAAAATTTGTATTCAGGAGTCGGCGAGAGGCCTATGCGGTTCCGATCTTGCTTTCAACCAAGCAAGAACTTCCGACAAACGGTACCTGGGACGTCTACCTTTCGGATGGATCGCTGTACCGACTTCAAATTTTGGGCATCCTTCTCGGCCCCAGCGCTGAATCGTTACAACACTGACTTTCAATATTTCCGACAACTGCTTTCGTGTCAGGAACACCTCTGTTCTGTCCTGTTCTTTCGTGACCATGAATATATGATTAATCTTGATTTAATCTTTAGTCAATGAATATTTTTCCGGGATGAAAAATGATATTGACAGAACAACAATGAACATGTATGAATATCGTAATGACAGAAGATGATTCAACAAAAAAACAGCAACCGAGCACGGAAGATGGAGAAAAAAATTCGACTCTGTCTGTGCAAGACATCAAAAATACTCTGTCCATGTTCAAAAAAGACAGAAGTTGGTTGGCGACGTCGCTGAATCGCTCAGTCTCAACAGTGAATGGTTGGCTTTCAGCAGGGAAACCCATACCATCCGAATGTATCAAGGAAATTCAGATGCTGTTCAATGAAGAGAAGAAACGACAAAACGAAACAACAAAATCCATTACTGCATCATCGGACGAAGAGTGGGAGAGTTGGAAAAAAGAGGCTGAAAAATATTCATGGCTTTTTGACAATATACAAGAATGGGCTCGAAGTGTATTAAATCAAGAGGTAACAAAATCACAGGAATCACTTTCTGGTAATAAAGGGAAAAATAAAACTTATGGCAATCCAATTATATTTCCTATAGATTCAAGTTCTGCAGAACTTTGGGGGTTGGTATATGATTTCTCAAAAGTAAACAATTTGGGTGACGGGAAATATACATTTTCAAATCCACCTAGAACAATCACTAGTATATTAAATATTATTGCTAAGGAAAAATTAGAAAATACCATTAAAAATAACAAAAATTTTTCTTTGAAATTCGCTAAAAGAGCTCTTGATGATTATGTAACAGAAGCTGATTTTGAAAATGAGCGTAAAATGTTTATTTTTTCACCAGGAGATACACTAATGTGGTCAATTGCAGCAGCCCTTGATGGAATTGGAAGTGTAAACGAATGGGCAAATAAAATTATTGATGCAAACGTTGAGAAAAAATTACTTGAACGTATAGGTATTACTGATGAAGACGACGAAATTGTTTTCTAAAATCCCCCTATCAAAAACGTAAACCCAAGCCCGGCATCTGCTGGGCTTTTTTGATCCATTTCCAGAAGCCCTCTCTCTTGTTTTCTCTTTTTTGGTATGATATTTTTAACTAATGCACTCGAAGAGTGACGTCAAGAAGTGGCATCAAAGAAACGGAAAAACCTGGACAGTTGGGAGAAAGCATGACAAACGCCGGCTTGACAAATCCGGAGGAAAGGGCATAGTAAAGACGCAACAGGTCAATGTAGTCTCAATCATTGATTCCTTTCTAAAACATCGGCCCCGGCTGCTCCAACAGCCGGGGCCTTTTTGTTAGCTGAGCAGAACAATCAGAAGTTCAATCAGCCGTTGCAACAAGTCACTGTATTTGATCAAGTCATGATATAATCCTTTCTACTGACGGCAGAGCTCATTCCCTGCCGCTCCGGATCAACCGGCGGGCACATCATACACGTCCGGTTTTTATAATCAAGCTTGCCATCCGGCGTTCATTCTGTACATTTTTCCTGTCCGGGTAGAGTCGCTTCGTCTCGTTTGTTGCCAAACTATGGCGGCAGCCTGGTCGTTCAAGAAAAGCACTCCTGTTCAGCCCCTGCCCTCCGGGTCAGGGGCTTTTTTTGTTGCGCAGATTTTCATTGGCAGGTATTGTAAATAAAAACCAAGTCATCAAATAAAAATGAATGTGAAAAGTATTATTGCAACAATTCTCATTGCATCTTCATTAATGAGTAGTGGGAAAGAAATTAAGATTGGGGATATTGAAATAGCAGGAACTACGTATAAAAAAGCGACGATAGAATACTATTCTGGATTGAATGCAAAAATACATCATGATGAAGGAATAAAAACAATACCTGTACAAGAATTACCGGAAGAGATACTATCTAAACTTAGCATCACAAATAGCCAAATTAAAAGTATTGAGGACAAAAATAAAGCGGACGCAAAATTAGCTTTATCTAGGCAAAAAAAGCAACTTGAAAAGAAGAAAAAATTACAAGAATTATTAGACAGATCAGAAAAATATGTTGTAGTTGTATATGGGTATTATAAACATGGCGTCTTAGCGTATGAATCAAGAGCAGAGAGTGAAGATATGATTTATACACCAAATTATACAAAAGGGAATTCCAAACCTATTTTCTTAAGGTATTATAAATACAATGATCTACCTATCAGCGTAATTATAACTGGCATGAAAAACCCAAAAAGTTTTATAAAAGGAGAGCATTATCACTTTCAAGGTATAAATAAAAGACGAGTTTTAATTGATAACAAAACGATGGACGAAATTCAATTTTTGCAGTTCACTCCCTTACCAAAGGGAGTTATTCTAATGAAAGATTTTTTAAGTAGGAAAAAATAAATGAAAGAAGTTCTTAATCTTATATTTATTCATTGAACTAGCAAATATTTATTATGAATTTCCATCTATCCTTTACAACGGAAAATAACCCCGAACAAGCCCCAAAGCAACAAATAGATGAAACTGAAAAAATTCGCTGTGATTTAGAAAATACTCTTATTATAGAAAACTATAAAATACAACAACAAGAAAGGCTTCGTGCGTTGGAAGTTTCATCACGAGCGCAAGCCAATTGGGATAAAACAACTATTACAATTTCATCCTCCGCTATTGGTTTAATATGGTATCTGCTAAAAGGAGAAAATATAATATTTTCTACTACACCTTTTCTCATATCCCTGATTTTGTGGGCATTAGTTGTTGGCTGTGTAATGATTTCATTCCTTGCTGGAGCAAGACTTCATCGTGAATACGCTAACAAAATAACTCATCAGCAAAATGGAGATGAAAAACAAGCTGACAAAAGCGATGAAAAAGCAAATAAAATGGATAAAATAGTAAAATATTGCAACTACGCAGGATCTTTTTTATTCTTGCTGGCATTGGCAAGTACTGTATATCTCTCCTTTGAAGCCATATCAATCAGCCATGACAAAACAACCAATCAACAACAGACAGACGGGAAAGTCGAACAAGGAATTAATCACACATAGTGACAGACAACCAGTCCATCTTCGACCTATTTCCATGGATAAAATGAAACTTCCATCTTACCTTTGTCCTAAGGAATTGTCTAAAGGCAAGCCAAAACAAGAGAAATAAGAATATTTTTCTTGGGTATCCTAAGAAAGACAATAGTTCTGCCTCAGGCAAAATGACACAATGTGAAAATAACACTTGCTATTTTCACATTGTGCAACTATATTGCGGACATGCCTCCTAAGATACGACAACTAGTTGCCGATCTTCGCAGGGCGGGCTTTGACAATACGGGCCGCGGCAAAGGCTCCCACCGCCAGTATGAACACCGGGCCTCCGGTACGGTAGCAACCATCTGCGGACATGATGGAGACGATGCCAAGCCCTACCTGGTCAAGCACGTCAGGGAGAAGATAGAAGAGGCAAAAAGCAAGGGGGCGTAAGCTCCCTTGCAACCTCAAGAAAAACAACTATGAAAATGACTGAACAGGAGATAAAGGCGCTTGCCGGAAAATACAGCCGTTTCATCCGGTGGAGCGATGAAGATAATTGTTACATCGGTTCCCTGCCTGATTTTGAAAAGGACTGCACCCACGGGGAAACCCTGGAAGAAGTCAACCGCAACCTTCAGGAAGTGGCGGAAATGTATATTGAACGTTATCTGGAAAAGGGAATGGAACTCCCCCAGCCCCGGGCCATAGCTATTTCTCCATCACCTTTCCGCGAAACAGGCAATGAAAAAAGCATTGCACGATTAAGAAAAAGCCAGGGAATGAGCCAGAAGGATTTTGCCGCCGTGCTGGGTGTCAGCCCTTCCACGCTGGTCAAATGGGAACACGGCTTGCGGCGCCCCTGCGGCCCTTCCGCAAAATTGCTTGACCTTATTGAAAAGCATCCTGAATTGATCAATTCCTGACGTTATTTTGCCCAGCTAACAAAAAACGCCCCCTCAAATAGGGGGCGTGGATAGAAACAAATAACCCTAAACGAGCTCCTGCGCCACGCTGAACGCATCGTCGCAGCGGTTCAGCCAGCCCTTCCCGAAGGTCGGAAACTGCCTGCACGAGCGGTAAAACGCCTGACGCTTCTCCTGCAGAGCGATAAGGAACACCGCTTCACCCGTGGCGGCCAGCTGGTCCTGCAGCTCCTGCCGGGTCCTGGGGCCGACAATCCCGTCCACCACAAGCCCGGCGCCGTGGATGTTCAGCGCGCGCTGCAGAATCTTCCCGGTATTCCTGCTCCCGGAATTGAAAAAATGATCCCGCAACATAAACTCCGTGGCCGGAAAAGCGTCAGACCCCAGCCAGGAACGCACGGCGGCGGTATTGTCCAGGACGTACTGGAGACATCCCTCCCAGGCCTCTTCACGCCTTCCGGCATCCAGCAGGGCCTTCAATCTGTTAAACACGTCCGGTTCAATGCCGTCGCAAATGCCGCAAATCTCCCACTTGCCGCCCTTGTCGGC